>Ga0265798_10000011_pt1 | contig 558989 bp, 501 predicted proteins | sample P3T30metagenome_FD_192430 | JGI IMG/M metagenome (GOLD analysis project Ga0265798, IMG submission 192430) | Plant litter microbial communities from East Loma Ridge, Irvine, California - P3 T30 | ecosystem: Environmental > Terrestrial > Plant litter > Unclassified | place: USA: California...
CACGACAGACCAAATTGCCGACAGCGGCATGGATCAATCCACCAGTCACGGAGAAAAAAGCAGCCTGAACAAGAGAGTTAGACCCTCATCATTCCACCAGGTGTTTCAAATTCATTGACACGTTCCGCAGCCTCCCCCAACAATAGGGTCAGAGTAGACTTATTGGGCAATTCCTCAAAGTTGTCAAACAATTCGACTCTGACCCTCATTATCCGGCACCGACTTTCCCAAATTCTAAATTAGGGTCAGAGTAGAATTATTGTGCAATTTCTCACGCTTGCCGGCCGATTTGTTTCTCTATTTCACGCAAAGTCTAATCAAGCACCTTGATTTTCATTGCGCACATTTATATTCCTTACTTTATTTAATAGCGAGTAACGGAAAAACATCGCCGCGGAAAATAATAATGAGGGTCAGAGTAGAATTACCGAGCAATTCCTCAAAGTTGTCAAACAATTCGACTCTGACCCTAATTGTGGTGCATGTGCTTTCAAAGAATACTAATGAGGGTCAGAGTCGAATTAACTGACAACATTCGAATGTTGTCAAAGAATTCGACTCTGACCCTCTTTGTTGGGATATTGGTTGGGGGATAGGAAGTTAGCCTGGCCAGAGGCGGTAGCCGACGCCGGTTTCGGTCAGGAGGTGGCGTGGTTGGGTGGGGTCGGGTTCGAGTTTGTGGCGCAGGTGGCCCATGTAGATGCGCAGGTAGTGGCCGCTTTCGCTGTGGCCGGGGCCCCAGACGGCGCGCAGGAGTTGGGGGGCGGTCATGACGCGGCCGGCGTTGGCGGCGAGGACCGATAGCAGGCGGTATTCGGTGGGGGTCAGGTGGACGTGCTCGCCGTTGCGGGTGACCGAGCGGGCCTGGGGGTCGAGGATGACGTCGCCGAAGTGGATCGTGGCGTCGCCGCCTCTGTCATTGCTTTTATGCTGGCGGCGCAGGGTGGCGCGCACGCGCGCCAGTAATTCGCCGGTGCCGAAGGGTTTGGTCAGGTAGTCGTCGGCGCCGGCGTCGAGGGCGCGGATTTTTTCGGTTTCGGCTACGCGCGCCGAGAGCACGATGATCGGGACTGTCGACCATTTGCGCACGTCGTGGATGAAGTCGATGCCGTCGCCGTCGGGCAGGCCGAGGTCGAGTATCACCAGGTCGGGGCGGCGGGTGCCGGCGTCGATCAGGCCGCGCGCCATGCTCACCGACTCGTGCACCTGCCAGCCCTCCTGCTCCAGCGCGGCGCGCACGAAGCGGCGGATGTGCGGTTCGTCCTCGACCAGCAAGGCACAGGGGGCGTCAGTCATCGTCTTTTTCCATCGAAAGCAGGTCCAGCGTTGGCGGCGTGCCAGCCGGTAGCGAGAATACGAAGCCGGCGCCGCCCAGCGGCGACGCGCAGGCGCGGATCGTGCCGCCGTGTGCCTCGATGATCGCGCGGCAGATTGCCAGGCCCAGGCCTACGCCGGGCAAGGCCGATTCGCGTTCGCCGCGCGTGAATTTCTCGAAGATCGTCTCCTCGCTGCCGGGACGCAGGCCGGGGCCGTTGTCCTGCACGGTGACATCGATCCAGGCGCCGCGCCGGGCCGCTGCGATCTCAATGCGCGAGCCGGCTGGGGTGTATTTTGCGGCATTCTCGAGCAGGTTGCACAGCACCCGCTCGATCAGTACCGCATCGAAGCGCACCAGGGGCAGGTCAAGCAGCTGCCGCACCGCGACCGTGTGGCTGCGCAGGGCGGCGCCGCAGGCGCGCAGTGCGCTGCCGACGACTTCTTCGAGCGCCTGCCACTCGAGGTTGAAACGCACCTCGCCGCTCTCGATGCGCGCCATGTCGAGCAGGTTGGCGACCAGGGTGCCCATGCGCACCGCCTCGTCGTGCAGCGACTGCGCCAACGCGCGGGGCTGGTCCGACAGCGGCTCGCCGCGCAGCAGCGATTCGGACAGGCCGACCAGGGCGGTCAGTGGCGTGCGCAGATCGTGCGACAGCGCCGCCAGCAGCGAGTTGCGCAGGCGCTCGGATGCCATGTCGACCAGGGCCGCCTGCGCCACTTCCACATAATGCACGCGCTCAAGCGCGATCGCGGCCAGCGCCGCCAGCGCGTCGAGCTGGCGGCGCTGCTCGGGGACCAGCACCCAGCGCCCGCCTTCGGGCGCAATCGCCAGCACGCCGCGGGTGCGCATCGGCGCCACCAGCGGCAGGTAGAACAAGGGACTGGCCGACAAGGTGTCGGTGCCCTGGCCGGCCGGCTGCGCATGGTCGAAGGCCCACTGGGCCACGCCCGGATCGACATTCGGAGGCAGCGCTGCGGGCGGGCCACCATCATCCGCAGGCGGCATGCCGAGCCGGCCTTCCGCGTCCGGCACCAGCAGGGTGGCCTGGGCGCCGAAGGCGTTCTGTATCACGGCGCGGCTCGATTCAAAGACCTGCGAGGCCACCAGCACGCCGGACAGTTCGCGCGCGAATTCGTACAAGCCGCGCACGCGCCGTTCGCGCTGGCTGGCGGCGCGCGCCTGGAAGCGCAGGCCGGCGGCCAGGTGGCCGGTGATCAGGCCCACCGCCAGCATCACACCGAAGGTGACCAGGTACTGGACGTCGGTCACCGCGAAATCGAAGCGCGGCGCCACGAAGAAGAAGTCGAAGGCGGCCACGCCGACGCAGGTGGCCGTGACCGATGGCGCACGCCCGAAGCGGATCGCCGTCAACAGCACCACCAGCAGGAACAGCATGACGATGTTGACCGGGTCGAGCCATGGCTGTAGCGGCGTGGCCAGGATCGCGGTCAGGATGCTGGCGCCGGCGGCCAGCGCGTGCGGCAACAGGCGCGGGCGCGCTGTCTCGGGCGACGGCGCGGTCGGGGCTGGCGACACCGCCGGCCGGCCGATCTCGATCAAGTCGATACCGGGCGCCAGCCGCGCCAGCCGGCGTGCCACACGCCGGCGCCACGGCCAGCGCGAAGCCGTGCGGCCCAGGACGAGACGCGACAGGTTGTGGTCGCGCGCATAGTCGACCGTCATGGCGGCGACATCGTCGCCGGTCAGCACGGCACTGGTCGCGCCCAGGCTGTTCGCCAATTCGAGCGACGCCATGGTGCGCTGGCGCGCCGCGTCCGGCAATTGGCCCAGGCGCGCGGTCTCGACATGCACCGCATGCCAATCAGCGCCCAGCTGGGACGCCATGCGCGCGCCGCTCCTCACCACATGCTCGGCATGCGCGCCGGCCCCAACGCACACCAGCAGCGCGGCGCCGGTCTTCCAGATCGCGTCGATCGACTGCTGCTCGCGCCAGGCGCGCACATCGCCCTCGACCCGGTCGGCGGTGCGGCGCAGCGCCAGCTCGCGCAGCGCGATCAGGTTGCCCTTCCTGAAAAAATTGCCGGCCGCGCGCTCGGCCTGCTGCGGCTGATAGACCTTGCCTTCTTTCAGGCGCGCCAGCAGGGCGTCGGCCGGCAGGTCGACCATGATCACTTCGTCGGCCGCGTCGAACACGCGATCTGGCACGGTCTCGCTGACGCGGATGCCGGCGATGCCGCCAACCACCTCGTTCAGGCTTTCCAGGTGCTGGACATTGATCGTGGTGAGCACATCGATGCCGGCATCGAGCAGTTCTTCCACGTCTTGCCAGCGCTTGGGATGGCGCGAGCCGGACGCGTTGGAATGCGCCAGCTCGTCGACCAGGATGATGCCGGGCGCCCGTGCCAGCGCGGCGTCGAGATCGAATTCATCGAGCTGCCGGCCACGATGCTCGACCCGGCGCCGCGGCAGCAGTTCAAGGCCATCGAGCAGGCGCGCGGTCTCGATGCGGCCGTGGGTCTCGATGACGCCGACCAGCGGCGCCCTGCCCTCGGCCTGCAGTTTGCGCGCCTCTTGCAGCATGGCGTAAGTCTTGCCGACGCCGGCCGAGGCGCCAAAATAGATGCGCAGGCGGCCGCGCGCGGCGCGCCGTTCATCCGCGCGCATCTGGGCCAGCAAGGCGTCGGGATCGGGGCGCTGTGGGTCGTGCGGCATGGTTCAGCGAGTATGCCTGCTTTCGGCGCCCACGGCCATATCCAGGGCCAGATTCAAGGCCAGGACATTCACGCGCGCTTCGCCGAACACGCCGAGGAATGGCTGCGCGGTGTGCTGCTCGACCAGGGCCGCAACCCGCTCGGTCGACAGCGAACGCGCGCGCGCCACCCGCGCCGCCTGATAGCGCGCGGCGGCCACGCTGATCTCGGGATCGAGGCCGCTGGCCGATGCTGTCACCAGGTCGACCGGCACGGGGGCCATATTGCCGGGATCGAGGGCGCGCAGCGCCGCGATGCGGCCCTTGACGGCTTCCTGCAGCGCCGGATTGAGCGGTCCCTGGTTCGAGCCGCTTGATCCGCCGCCGTTATTGGCCATCGGCGCGGTGGCCGAAGGACGGCCCCAGAAATAGCCGGGTGTCGTGAACGACTGGCCGATCAGGCTGGACCCGACCACCTGGCCATCGCGCTCGACCAGGCTGCCATTGGCTTGTGCCGGAAACGCGGCCTGGGCCACGCCGGTCACGAACAGCGGATACAGCAGGCCGCAGACCAGGGTGAGCGCCGCGAACAGCACCAGCGCAGGGCGAAGAATCGATTGCATGGGGTACTCCTTACGTCAGGTTGAGGGCGACCAGCGCCATGTCGATCAGCTTGATGCCGGCGAACGGCAGCAGCAGGCCGCCGAGGCCATACACCAGCATGTTCCGGCGCAGCAGCGCGGCCGCGCCGATCGCTCGGTAGCGCACGCCGCGCAGCGCCAGCGGGATCAGGAATACGATGATCAGGGCATTGAAGATCACGGCCGACATGATGGCGGACGCCGGACTGGCCAGTCCCATCACATTGAGTGCGCTCAGGCTCGGATAGGTGGCCACGAACATGGCCGGCACGATCGCGAAATACTTGGCGATGTCGTTCGAGATCGAGAACGTGGTCAGTGCGCCGCGCGTCATCAGCATCTGCTTGCCGATCTCGACGATCTCGAGCAGCTTGGTCGGGTTCGAATCCAGGTCGACCATATTGCCGGCCTCCTTGGCGGCCTGGGTGCCCGAATTCATCGCTACCGCGACGTCGGCCTGGGCCAGCGCCGGGGCGTCGTTGGTGCCGTCGCCGGTCATCGCCACCAGCTTGCCCTCGGCTTGATAGCGGCGGATCAGGGCCAGCTTTTCCTCGGGCGTGGCTTCGGCGATGAAGTCGTCCACCCCCGCCTCGGCCGCGATCGCCGCCGCCGTCAACTTGTTGTCGCCGGTGACCATCACGGTCTTGACGCCCATGCGGCGCAGCTCGGCGAAGCGCTCGCGAATGCCGCCCTTGACCACGTCCTTGAGTTCGACCACGCCGATCACGCGCGGACCGTCGGCCACCACCAGCGGCGTGCTGCCGCGGCGCGACGCCTCGTCGACGCTGCGTTCGACGTCGCCCGGCCAGGCGGCGCCCAGCGATTCAACATGACGGCGGACCGCCGAAGCGGCACCCTTGCGGATCTGGCGCGCGTTCGGACCGTGACCCAGATCGACCCCGCTCATGCGGGTCTGGGCCGTGAACGGGACGAACACCGCGCCCATGGCTTCCATCGCCCGCTCGCGGATATTGAAACGGTTCTTGGCCAGTACCACGATGCTGCGCCCTTCCGGCGTTTCATCGGCCAGCGAGGCCAGCTGCGCCACGTCGGCCAGTTCTTCTTCGGTCGCGCCGAAGGCCGGCAGGAAGGCGGCGGCCTGGCGGTTGCCGAAGGTGATGGTGCCGGTCTTGTCGAGCAGGAGCACGTCGACGTCGCCCGCCGCTTCCACCGCGCGGCCCGAGGTCGCAATCACGTTCGCCCCCATCATGCGGCTCATGCCGGCCACGCCAATGGCCGACAACAGGCCGCCGATGGTGGTCGGGATCAGGCACACCAGCAGCGCCACCAGGGCGGTGATGGTCACTGGCATGCCGCTGCCGGCGGCGTTCACCGCGAACAGGGAGAACGGCAGCAGGGTCACGGTCACCACCAGGAACACGATGGTCAAGGCCACCAGCAGGATGGTCAACGCGATCTCGTTCGGCGTCTTCTTGCGCGCCGCGCCTTCGACCATGCCGATCATGCGGTCGAGGAAGGTCTCGCCGGGATTGGCCGACACCCGCACCACCAGCCAGTCGGACAGCACACGGGTGCCGCCGGTGACGGCGCTGAAGTCGCCACCCGACTCGCGGATCACGGGCGCCGATTCGCCGGTGATGGCGCTTTCGTCGACCGAGGCCACGCCGTCCACGACTTCACCATCCACCGGGATGACGTCGCCAGCTTCGACCAGGAACCACATTTCCTTGCGCAGCTCGCCCGAGGGACAGGCCTGCCACGGCGCGCCATGCTTTGGTTCGAACAGCTTCTTGGCCGTCACGGTCTGGCGCAGGCTGCGCAGCGACGCTGCCTGCGCCTTGCTACGTCCTTCGGCCAGCGCCTCGGCGAAGTTCGCGAACAGCACCGTGAACCACAGCCAGACGGCGGTGGCCAGGATGAAGCCGGCGCTGGCCTCGCCCTGCCCGGCCAGGGCCTGAAACCAGAGCAGGGTGGTGATGATGCTGCCGATGTAGACCACGAACATCACCGGGCTGCGCAACTGGGTGCGCGGGTGAAGCTTGCGCAGCGCGTCGATCATGGCCGGCCACAGCAGCGTCGAATCGAACAGGCTCAGGGAGCGACGCGGCGCCTGGGCTGGGGTTTGGGGAATCGATTGTTCCATCGAGTTTTCCATATCATTCTCCGAACAGCTGGAGGTGCTCGACCACGGGACCAAGCGCCAGCGCCGGGACGTAGTTGAGGACACCGACCAGCACGACGACGGCGGACAGCATGCCGACGAACATGAGGCCATGGGTAGGCAGGGTGCCAGGGGTGGCGGATAAGCGCTGGCGGCTGGCCAGCGAGCCGGCAATCGCCAGCACCGGCACGATCACCGCGAAGCGGCCAAACCACATCGCCACTCCCAGCAAGGTGTTGTAGAACGGCGTATTGGCGGACAGGCCTGCAAAAGCGCTGCCATTGTTATTGCCTGCGGAAGTCATCGCATACAGGATTTCGGAGAAGCCATGCGCGCCCGGATTGGCCACGCCGACCGTGCCCGCTGCCGCCGTCACGGCCAGCGCGGTGCCCAGCAAGACCAGGCAAGGCGTGACCAGGATCACCAGCGCCGCCATCTTCATCTCGTAAGCCTGGATCTTCTTGCCCAGGTATTCCGGCGTGCGGCCGATCATCAGGCCGGCGATGAACACCGCCAGGATCGCGAACACCAGCATGCCGTACAGGCCCGAGCCGACGCCGCCAAAGACCACCTCGCCGAACTGCATCAGCACCATCGGCACCATGCCGCCCAGCGGCATGAAGGAGTCGTGCATGGCGTTCACCGCGCCGCACGATGCCGCCGTGGTCACCACCGCGAACAGGCTCGATGCGGCGATGCCGAAGCGGGTTTCCTTGCCTTCCATATTGCCGCCCGCCGCGTCGACGCCCAATTGCGCCAGCAGCGGATTGGCCTGCTGTTCGGCGGCGAAGGCGGCGACCGCTGCGATCACGAACAGCAGGGACATCGTGCCCAGCACCGTCCAGCCCTGGCGGATATCGCCCACCATGTGGCCGAAGGCGAAGCACAGCGCCGCCGGGATCAGCAGGATGGCGATCATCTGTGCGAAGTTGGTCAGCGCATTCGGGTTCTCGAATGGATGGGCCGAGTTGGCGTTGAAGTAACCGCCACCGTTGGTGCCCAACATCTTGATGGCTTCCTGTGAAGCGACGGGACCCATTGGAATAACCTGGGTCTCGGCCCTGGCCTCGGTAGCGGCGCCACCATCAGGCGCGGCGACCGAATACGTCACCGGTTCGAGCACCCGCGCATCGACATGCGCCGACAGGTTCTGCACCACGCCCTGCCCCGCCAGGAACACGGCCATGATCACCGACAGGGGCAGCAGCACATACAGCGTCGAACGGGTCAGGTCGACCCAGAAGTTGCCGATCGCGCCACCCGATTTCGCCGCGAAGCCGCGCACCAGCGCGAACACCACGGCAATGCCGGTGGCGGCCGAGAAGAAGTTCTGGCCGGCCAGGGCCACCATCTGGGTCAGGATGCTCATGGTCTGTTCGCCGCTATAGCCCTGCCAGTTGGTGTTGGCAACGAAGCTGATGGCGGTATTGAAGCTCGAGTCCGGGCTGACATTGGCCATGCCCTCGGGATTGAGCGGCAGCCAGGCCTGCACCCGCTGCAAGCCGTAGACGAACAGCGCACCGACGGCATTGAAGGCGATCAGCGCCAGCGCGTAGGCGCGCCACGACTGGGCGCCGCTGGCGGCGGGGCCGGCCAAGCGGTACAACGCGCTTTCGATGCCGGCGGCCCAACCCAGGCCGGGCACCTTGCCGTCACCTGCAACGCGCGCGATGAAGCGGCCCAGCGGCCACGCCAGCGCCAGCAGCACTACCAGGTATACGGCGAGCAAGAGGAAGAATTCGGTGGTCATCACAGCTCCTCCGGCTTGAACAGGGCCACCAGCAGGTAGACCAGGAGTGCGGCGGCCGCCAGGCCGCCGATCACGTAGGAGAGGTTCATGGCTTGCCTCCCGCTTGTTCGCAGCCGGCCACCAGCAGGCAGGTCAGGCGGACGAAGATCAGGAGCGCGCCGAGGTAGATGAGGTCCATGGACGTTCGCTTTCAGCGTTGTTGTTATTGGGGGGCGCCAGCGTTCAGAAGGTACGGCTGACGGTCAATTGCAGGGCATCGCGACCGGTGAACTTGCCGTTGACCGGCGAGGTATAGGCCGACTTGTTGGCATTGGTGCCGAGGTAGGCGACGCTGACCGTGGCCAGCGCGAACGGGCGGCTCACGCCGATCTTCCAGTCGGTGTAATCGGATGCAGGGTTGTTCTTCACTTCCTGGCGGCCGGCATGCAGCTGCAAGGTAAAGCCGTTGCCGACGTCGAGATTGGCGCCGACGTCCAGATAGCCGCTGTTGTCGCTGTCGACGAAGCCGAACAGGTTGGTGGTGGCGTGCGAGTACTTGACGTACGCCGGGCCATAGCCCAGTTGCGCATAGACCTCGGTGGTGTGGGCATTGACCCAGCCTGGCAGCTGACCCATGCCGTTATCGGGATAGAAATAGCGCAGCACGCCGACGTCATACGACACGCCGGGCGACAGTTCGCCGCGCTTGCCGCCATTGACGTCGATCTCGACGTCGCCGTCGCCGCCGGCGTCTTCCACCCACTTGATGGTCGAGGCCCAGGCGCCGGCATACCAGCCGTCCGCGTGGACGTAGTCGACGCCGCCCTGCAGCGCCGGGCGCAGGCGGGTCTGCGAGATGGCGCGATAGCGGTAGTCGGAGGTGACGGCGACGTTCCAGGTAATCGGGGACGCCGCCACTGGCGCGTCCTGGACTGGTTCGGTGGTTTGGGCGTGGGCGCTGCCGGCGAACGCCAGCATGGCTGCCAGCGCGTGAATCGATGCTTTCATGGGTTCCTGCTCGTGGTTGTGTTTGAAGCCAGGCGACGCGCGAGGGCGCCGCATGGAACACGAGCAGGTTAGCGATTCAGGCGTAAAAACCGGGTATAAAGCTCGGCGCCCGGTGTAAACGCACTATAAAAATCAGCGCGCCGGTTGCGCGCGCAGCCAGTCCATATACCGGGCCACGCCGCTGGCCACGTCGGTGAACGACGCATCGTAGCCGGCCGCGCGCAGCGCCGAGATGTCGGCCTGGGTGAAGCTCTGGTACTTGCCCCTCAATTTGTCCGGGAATGGCAGGTACTCGAGCAGGCCCTGGTCGATGATCTGCTGCAGCGCCAACGCCGGCTTGCCTTCGTTGGCCAGTGCATTGACCGTGGCCACGGCCAGGTCGTTGAACGGCTGGGCGCGGCCGGTGCCGAGGTTGAAGATGCCGCGCTTGTCCGGGTTATCGAGGAAGAACAGGTTGACCTTGACCACGTCTTCCACATAGATGAAGTCGCGCATCTGGGTGCCGGCCTCGTAGCCCTCGTTGGCGCCGAACAGCCTGACCTTGCCATCCTTGAGGAACTGGTGGTACTGGTGGAACGGCACCGAGGCCATCGAACCCTTGTGCCCTTCGAGCGGACCGTAGACATTAAAGTAACGCAGGCCGACCACCTGGCTGCCGGCGTCCTGGCCCTTGGCTTGCCAGTAGCGGCGCAGGTACTGGTCGAACAGGAATTTCGAATAGCCGTAAACATTGAGCGGACGCTCGAGCGGGCGCTCTTCGCGGAACGTGGTGCCGGCGCCGTACACGGCGGCCGACGAGGCGTAGATGAAGGGGATGCCCTGGCGCTGGCAGAATTCGAACAAGGCGACCGTGTAGTCGTAGTTATTCATCATCATGTAGCGGCCGTCGGTCTCCATGGTGTTGGAGCAGGCGCCCTGGTGCAGCACGGCGGTGAACTTGTTGTCGAACTCCCCCGCCTTCAGGCGCACCAGGAAGTCTTCCTTGTCGGCGTAGTCGGCGATCTCGGCATCGACGATGTTGTGGAATTTCTCGGGACGCGACATATTGTCGACCGCGAATACGCTGAACGGCTCGCGCTGCGACAGTGCGTGCACCAGGTTCGCGCCGATGAAGCCTGCGGCGCCGGTTACTAGAATCATGATGGGGTCCTCTTCAAAATCGTTATGCCGTCGCGGGTATCTTACTTCAGGCGCCGGCAAGCATGGGTTGCAAGGGCTGCCAGACATCGAGCGGCAGGATCTGCTTCATGCAGTTCTGGTGTCCAAGCGGGCATTCGCGCTGCTGGCAGGGCGAACATTCGATGTGCAGCCACAGGATCTGCGCCAGTTGCGACAGCGGCGGCGTGTGGCGCGGATCCGTGGGGCCGTAGATCGCCACCACCGGCCGCCCCAGGGCCGCGCCGATATGCATCAGGCCCGAGTCATTGGTCACCACCGCGGCCGCGCGCGCGATCAGCGCGATCGCTTCGCTGAGCGAGGTAGAGCCGGCCAGGTTGTGCGCCTGCGGCACGATGGCCGTGATCTCGTCGCACACCGCGCGGTCCTTGGGAGAGCCGAGCAGCAGGATCTGCGCATCCGGCCGATTGGCCAGGATGGTCTGCGCCAGCTCGGCGAAATACGTCGCTGGCCAGCGCTTGGCCGGGCCGAATTCGGCGCCCGGCGCGAAGGCGACGAATACACCCGCCGGCAGCTGCAGGCGCGCGATCGCGGCTTCGGCTTCGCCCGCGGCGACCGTCATCACCGGTTCGGGCAATCGCTCGGGACGCGGCAACTGGCGTACCGGCGCATCGGCCAGCGCCTGGTAGAACTGGGCCATCGGGCGCGGCGCCGCCTTGTCGTCGTGGTGCATCACATTGACCAGGCCGTAGCGCATCTCGCCCTTGTAGCCGACCCGCTTCGGGATCCCGGCAAGCCAGGGAATCAGGGCGAATTTCAGGGTATTGGGCAGCACGTAGGAGTCGGCATAGCCGCGCGCCTTGAGCATTTTGGCGAAGGCCTTGCGCTCCTTCCACTGCAGCGCGCCGTGCTTGAACGGCGACTCGATCACGCTGTCGACTTCGGCCATCGCGCGCCAGACCGGCGCCACCCAGGTCGGCGCCAGCACGTCGATCGGCCGCCCCGGCTCGCGCTCCTTGAGCCGGCGCAGCAAGGGCTGGGCCATGACGGCGTCGCCGATCCAGTTCGGAGAAATCACAAGGGTGCGCAACATGGTGTTCTTCGGGTGGTGTGCCAACCTCGGATTATAGCAATCGTGGCCGATTCGGCCTGATGCGCCCCATGCTTCAGTCCTGGCAACAGGGCTCTGCCGTCGGGCAGATACAGGTAAATACCGCCCGGCGCTAGAATGGGATTCATCAGAGGCACGACCTCACGGCGAGCGCCAGACCCTGGGTGACGGCATGGACATATTGACCACCCGTGCGCGCCGCCGTTCTGGCAAGACTATAATTTTCACATGCACAGGCTCCGCACAACCCGAACGCTGTATGGCTGGACCGTTCTCATGGCGTTCCTGTTCGGCCTGTTCGTGCCCGCGATCTCCCACGCGCTGGCCCACGCTACCGAGCAGCCGGCGTCGGCCTGGATCACCGAGATCTGCAGCGCCAGCGGCACCCGCCATGTGATGGTGATCGACGACGCGGCGCCCGGCGACACGCCGGCGGTGCCCGACATGTCGCACTGCGAACTGTGCTGCTCGCACCACCACACGCCCCTGGCGCCGCCGATGCAGGCCGCGCCGGTGCTGGCGCTCGGCGCCGAGCGCGATCCCTATCCTCCCCTGTTCTACCGCGCGCCACGCCTGCAACACGCCTGGACGCCCTCGCAATCGCGCGGGCCGCCGTCTTCGCTGTCCTGATTCGCACTCCACCACGATTCGGGTGACGCAGCCAATGCGTCACTGACCATGCGTGACGCCCGCAAGACGAGACGTCGCGCGCACAGGATTTGCAATGAAGACTCGCTATCACCTCCAGCCGCGCAGGCTGGCGCTCGCCCTCGGCTGCGCCCTGGCCACCCTGAACACCCATGCCCACGCCCAGGTCCAGACCGACACCATTCCCACCGTTGAAGTCACGGCCGAAGCGCCGCGCGCCAACGGACTACTCAACCTCGACACCCCGAGCGACACCGCCAGCCGCCTCGGCCTGAGCCCGCGCGAGACGCCGGCCAGCGTCACCGTGGTCGACCGCGCCCTGATCGAGGTGCGCGGGGCCCAGGACACGCAAGAGATCCTGCGCGCCATCCCCGGCGTGACCGCCCACGACGCCCCGGGCAATATCGGCGTGAGCTACCGCGGCTTCGGCAGCGGCTCGATCAGCCAGCTGTTCAACGGCATCAATGTGCAGTACGCGATCGCCGCGCGGCCGGTCGACAGCTGGATCTTCGATCGGGTCGAGGCGATCGGCGGCCCATCGAGCTTCCTGTTCGGCTCGGGCGCCGTCGGCGGCTCGATCAATTACGTCACCAAGCTGGCAGTCGGGCGCGAGTTTTCCGAAGCCCGGCTGCGCCTGGGCGCCGACGATCTGAAGGAAGCGTCGGTGGGCCTGAATCGCCGCGTCGGCGAAAGTCACTACGCCCGCATCGACCTCAATCGCCGCGACAGCGGCAGCTGGGTCGACGGCACAGAGCGCCGCGCGACCCAGCTGGCAGCTTCTCTCAAATCGGATCTCGGACGCGGCTCCAGCCATACGCTGGCCTATGAATTCCAGCAGGAAGACGTCGACCGGCCCTACTGGGGAACGCCACTGCTGAACCCTGTCGCCGGGGAGTTGCGCATCGACGAGGCCACCCGCTTCAAGAACTACAATAGCGTCGACGGCGTGTACGACCAGCGCGTGCAATGGCTACGTTCGATCGGCGTCTGGAAGGTCAACGACGCCCTGCAGCTCACCAACACCGTCTATGTCTACGACGCGCTGCGCGACTACCGCAACGTCGAGACCTACCGCTTCAATCCATCCAATACAGCGGTCGTGCGCTCGGCCGCCCTGCTCCAGCGCCATGACCAGACCATGGTGGGCGACCGCATCGATGGCGTCTATCGCGGCCGCATCGGCGAACGCCGCAGCGACTGGGCGTTCGGGCTGGATTTCAGCATCAACCGCCAGACCCGCTATCCGAACAGCCAAGGGGTCACGGTGAGCACGGTCGACCCGTACCACTTCGTCACCGAGCACTTCTTCGACGTGCCGAACATTACGCGAGCGTATCGCCCCGACCGCGACAACGAAGTCAAGACCACGGCGCTGTATGTCGAGAACCGCACCGCGCTGGCCCCGAATCTGAACCTGGTCAGCGCCCTGCGCCACGAGCGCATCGAACTCGACCTGGTCAACCGGCGCGAGGCCACTGCCACCAATCCGGCCCGCTTCTCGCGCGACTACCATCCGACCACCGGCCGCCTGGGCCTGGTGTGGGATGTCACGCCCGGCATGAACCTGTACGCCCAGTACGCAACCGCCGCCGATCCGCCGTCCGGCGTGCTGTCGACCGCTTCGTTCGGCGACGTGCTGACCAATAACGAGCTGACCACCGGCCGCCAGGCGGAGGTCGGCGCCAAGCTCGACTTCTGGCAGCGCAAGGGCACGGCGACCGTGGCCGCTTACCACATCACGCGCAAGAATATCTCGACCCAGGACCCGGACCGCAGCGGCGTGTCGATCCTGGTCGGCGAACAGTCGGCCCAGGGCGTCGAGCTGGCGCTGGGCCTGCAACCGACCAAACGTCTTGCGCTCCAGGGCAACTTCACCTACGTCGATGCCGAATACGAGAACTACCGCCAGGGCGGCATCTCACTGGCCGGCAAGACGCCGACCAATACCCCGAAGACGGTGGCCAACTTGTGGCTGTCGTATGCCTTTACGCCGACCCTGCAGGCCCACGTCGGCGCGCGCCGGGTCGGCAAGGTGTATGCCGATGCGGCCAATACCCTGCACTGGCCGTCGTACACCTTCGTCGACCTCGGCCTGCGCTGGCAGATCGACCGCACCTTGTCGCTCGAGGCGCGCGTGCGCAACCTCAGCGACCGGCTGTATGCGGCCAATGTCACCAATGCGATGGCCTATCTCGGTGCGCCGCGCACGGCGGACGTGGCCCTGCGCATGGCCTTCTGACGGGAGCACACCATGGGAGCACGATTGAAACGCTGGTTGTTCCTGGTCCATCGCTGGCTCGGCATCGGCATCTGCCTGCTGTTCGCGATGTGGTTCATGTCGGGCATGGTCATGATGTACGTCGGCTATCCCAAGCTGACCGAGGCCGAGCGCCTGCAGCACCTGCCGCGCCTGGATCCGGACGCGCCGCTACTGGCGCCGGCCAAGGCGCTGGCGGCGGCCGGCGTGACCGGCCCGCTCGACGAGCTGCGCCTGGCCGCGTCCAGCGCCGGCCGCCCGGTGTATGTGGTGACGCCGGCCCGGCCGGACGCGCCAGCCGGCCACAAGCCGCCGCCGAAAGGCAGCGGCGCGGTGGTGATCGACGCCGTGAGCGGACAGCGCCTGCGGGCGGTGGACGCGGCGCACGCGCTGGCCAGCGCCGCAGCATTCGCCGGCCCCGCAGTCAAACTCGCTTACCTGGGCACGATCGACGAAGACGCCTTCACCCACTCGCGCGCGCTCGATCCGCATCGTCCGCTGCACAAGGTGGCACTCGGGGACGCAGAACATACCCTGCTGTATATCTCGGGCCGCAGCGGCGAAGTGGTGCGCGACGCGACCCGCACCGAGCAGGTCTGGAATTACGCCGGCGCCTGGATCCACTGGCTGTATCCCTTGCGTGGCAATGCCTTCGAGCCCTACTGGACCGACATCGTCAACTGGCTGTCGATCCTCGGCATCGTGATGGCACTCAGCGGCACCGTGGCCGGCATCCTGCGCTGGCGCTTTCGCAAGCCCTACCGCAGCGGCGCGCGTACGCCCTATCCGGGCGCCATGATGCGCTGGCACCACATCACCGGCATGCTGTTCGCGCTGGTGACGATCACCTGGATCTTCAGCGGCCTGATGTCGATGAACCCGTGGCGCATCTTCGATACCGGTGCACCGAAGCTGCGCATGGAGGCGCTGCAGGGCGGCCCATTGCTGCCAGGTGCCGACGATGCGGCGCCGCAGGCCTTGCTGGCGGCAGCAAACGGCGCCGTGCGCGAATTGCGCTGGACCCGCGTGCTGGGCGAGAACCGCGTACTGGCCCAGGCGGCCGGCAGCCCGCCCCAGGTCATCGGCAGCCGTGATGGGCGTCCCGTGTCGCTCGATGCGTCGGCGCTGCGTGCCGCTGCCGCGCGCCTGCTGCCGGCGCCGGTGGCGCGGGTCGAGCAACTGGACGACTACGATCTCTATTACTACGCACGCGACGCGCACACGATGACCGGTGGCGGCCTGAAACCGCTGCCGATCCTGCGCATCGTGTTCGACGATCCACATGCGACCTGGATCCACCTCGACCCGCACACCGGCGCCGTGCTCGGGCGCCTGGACAGCGGCAAGCGCACCAGCCGCTGGCTGTTCGCGATGCTGCATTCCTGGGATTGGCTGCCGCTGCTGGAGCGCCGTCCGCTGTGGGACCTGGTGCTGATCGTACTGAGCCTGGGCGGGACCCTGCTCAGCGTGACGGGCGTAGTGATCGGCTGGCGCCGGCTGGGACGTAAACTGCGCGAGGCGCGCCACGAACCGGTCGGGGGCGCGCCGCGCGCGACACTGGCTTCGCCTTAGCTTATTGGCCGGCGGCGCCCGCCACATGGCGGCGTGCCCGCGGCTGGTCACCGGCCGGCAGGCGGTCGACGTGGTTGATCTTCGCCAGGCGCAGGAAGGCCAGCACGCGGATCACCAGCCAGCCGGAGTCGAACTCCCACCACTTCATCGACAGCTTGGCCGAGGCCGGGTTGGCGTGGTGGTTGTTGTGCAGCTCGGCGCCGCCGAAGAGGATCCCGATCGGGAAGAAGTTGCGCGAGTCCTCCTTGGTCTGGAAATTGCGGTAGCCGACCACATGGAAGATGCCGTTGATGAAGCCCGATGCCCAGAACGGCAGGATCGACAGCTGGAACAGCCAGATCATGAAGCCGGCGGCCGGGCCGAACACCAGCAATTCAAGCGCCAGGAACAACAGCGCCCCGCGGAAGCGGTGCCTCGTATACAAGTGCTGGTCCATCCAGTCTTCCTTGATGCCGACGCCGTACTTCTTCACCAGGTCGGCGTCGCGCGCCGCCTTGCGGTACAGGAGCGTGCCCTTGCCCAGGATGGTCCACAGGCCGTGGATGCGCGGGCTGTGCGGATCTTCCTCGGTATCGCACTTGGCGTGGTGCTTGCGGTGCACCGCGACCCAGGTCTTGGCGGTGACGCCATAAGTGGTCAGCCAGATCCACATGCGAAACAGCTGGCACAGGATCGGGTGGAAGGTGATGGCGCGGTGGCTGCGCGAGCGGTGCAGATACAGTTCGCTGGCCAGCACGGTCATGATATACGACCCTGCCATGGTCAGCGCGATGCCGGTGGGGCTAAGCTGGATGAATCCTTCGAACACGTTTTTCTCCCTGTCTGGATGCGGACGGACGTTTTGACGTCCTTGACGATGGAGTGAGAATAACGTGCGCGAATGGCATTCCAATGCTGGAACAGAACGGTATTTACCCGTCAATTAATAACATAATGGCCACCGGTGGGGCCGGTGGTCACGCAATCATCCCCTGCTGGCGGGCCTGCCTTACCCACTGCGGATACTCGTTCATCAGCAGGTCGTACAGCGCGCCATCCGAATGCTCGTCGGGCGAGGCCACGGCGAAGAAGTCGGCGTTGTCGATCAGGCGGCCATCGAGGTCGTCGAGCTTTTCCAGGAACGGGAAATCCGAGTCGGCGAAGTTGAGCAGGGCCTTGCTTTTCGATTTGCGACCCTTGCCGATGCCCATGAACTGCCAGAAGATCGGCTCGCGGCTGGCCCAGCGCAGCTGGCGCTCGGTCAGCGGCTTGTCGGAGGTCGAGCCGTCGGTCACGAACATCACGTACACCGGCACCTCGGCCTTGAGCGCGGCCCTGCGCTCGCCGCCGCGGCTGTCCGGGAAGTAGTGGCGGCGCACCGCCTCGATCGCCGCGCCATAGCGGGTATCGCCCTCCAGCGGATGCTTGTCGATCACCGCCTTGATGTAGTTCGACCAGTTCGATAGCCCCATCGGCGCGCCCTGGTGCACATTGCGGCCAAACAGGAACACGTCGATCTCGCCGTCGTCGTCGAAGCGGCAACCCAGCGCCAGGATGCGCTCGGCGAACTGCTGCACCAGGCCCTTGCGGTACAGGGTGCTCATCGAGCCGGAGATATCGAGCACCAGGCAGACCTTGGCCCGGTGCTGCGCCAGGCCGGCTTTTTCGAGCGACACCGCCGCCGATTTCACCAGGTTGACCAGCTGCGGGGCGGCTTGCGCCACGCGCTTTTCAAGGTCGACCGCTGCGGAGCGCGGCGCGGCGACTACAGGTGCAGGTGCAGGCGCTTGATCGGCAACCGCGCCGCCGAAATGCCGCACCAGCGCGTCCAGGCCACCATTGAAACCCTGGCCGACGGCCATGAAGCGCCAGCCGCCATCCTTGCGATACAGCTCGCCCAGCATCACCGCCTTCTCGCCCGCGAAATCGCGGCCGCTGAAGTCGAAGCGTGCGAACTCGCCCTGCCCGCCCACCAGGCGCAGGCTGCCGGCCTGCAGTTGCGACAGCAGCGCGCTGCCATCGGTACTGGCCACGATGCTGAGCCGTTCGACCCAGGCCGGCAGGCTGGCGAGCCTAAGGTGGAAGCCGTCGGCGTCGGCGCCGACCGCGCCCAGCGCGACCCCGCAGCAAGGCGTGGCCGGCTGGTTGAAGAAAGTCATGTAGCGCTCGTCGGCCAGCTTGCCGCCGGCATCGAGCGCGAAGCAGGCAAAGTCCAGCGCCAGGCCCCGGGCCGACAGGCCGGCCTGCAGCACGCCATCGGGCGCCACCTGCGCCAGCGGCAGGCGCTCGCCGCGTTCCAGCTGTTTCATGTTTTCCTCCGGTCAAGCGTGCGGTTTGTTCAACCCTTCTCGGGCAACTGCGCGAATTCGTCGTCGATGCGGGTCACGATCACGCTCGCGATGCGGCGCTCGATCACCTGCGCCACCTCGAACCTGAAGCCTTCGATCTCGACCGCGTCACCCACGGTCGGCAAGGTGCCGAAGCGCTCCAGCATCAGGCCGGCCAGCGAGGTGTAGTCATCGGTCTCGCCGACCAGGGCATCGACCTCGAACACCTGCTCCAGGTAGTGCAGGTCGGCGCTGCCATCGACCTTCCAGCGGCCGGGGCCGAGCACCTGCACCACCGGCTGCTCGTCCTCGTCGGGAAATTCGCCGGCGATCGCTTCCAGGATATCGATCGGCGTCACCAGGCCCTGCAGGGTGCCGTATTCGTCGGCGATGATCACCAGCTGGCCGTGCGAGCGCTTGAGGCGGTCCATCACCTTCAGCACGCCGCTGGCGTCGGGCACGATGATCGGGGTGCGGATATGGGCCGCGTCGATCGCGCCGTGCAGCGTGAGGTCGGCGATCAGGTCCTTGGCGCGCGCCACGCCGATCACTTCATCGAGCTGGCCGCGGCACACCGGGAAGAAGCCGTGCGGGGTGGCCAGCAACTGGGCGCGGATGGTGTCGGCGTCATCTTCGATATTGATCCACGAGATGTCCGAGCGGTTGGTCATGATGGTGCGCACGGAGCGCTGCGACAGGCTCAATACGCCGCTGACCATATTGCGCTCTTCGGCTTCGAAAGTCGGTTCGTCGGCTGCTGCCGCCTCGGCCTCGGGCTCGTCGTGGTGGTCGGCGCCACGCTTGCTGCCCAGCAGGCGCAGCACGGCGTCGGCGGTACGGTCGCGCAGCGGGATGTGCGCTTCCTGCTTGATGAAGTTGCGGCGCGCCAGCTGGTTGAAGAACTCGATCACGACCGAGAAGCCGATCGCGGCGTACAGGTAACCCTTCGGAATGTGGAAGCCCAGGCCTTCGGCGATCAGCGACAGGCCGATCATCAACAGGAAGCTCAGGCACAGCACGACCACCGTCGGGTGCGCATTGACGAAGCGCGTCAGCGGCTTGGAGGCGAACAGCATCACGCCCATCGAGATGATAACGGCAGCCATCATGACGCCCAGGTGTTCGACCATGCCGACCGCGGTGATCACGGCGTCGAGCGAGAACACGGCGTCGAGCACGATGATCTGCGCCACTACCGCGGCGAAGCTGGCGTAGGCGCGCTTGCCGCTCTGGACATGCGACTTGCCCTCGACCCGCTCGTGCAGTTCAATGGTCGCTTTGGCCAGCAGGAAGATGCCGCCGACGAGCAGGATCAGGTCGCGGCCCGAAAACCCGAGGGTGCCGATGGAGAATAGCGGTGTGGTGAGCGTCACCAGCCACGAGATCATCGTCAGCAGGCCGAGGCGCATGATCATGGCGAGCGAGAGACCGAGCAAACGGGCCTTGTCGCGCTGGTGCGGGGGGAGTTTGTCCGCCAGGATGGCGATGAAGATCAGGTTGTCGATGCCCAGGACGATTTCGAGCACGACAAGAGTGAGCAAGCCGACCCATATATTCGGGTCAAGTAGCCATTCCATTGGAGAGTTTTGTGGTTAAGGAAGGGGCATTGTACGCGATCGTGTCGGCATCGGGCCAGATCGGGCAAGGAAAACGGCGCCGCGTTGCAGCGCCGCCCGTCACTCAGCGCGCACCCTCCAGCGGCACGCCGCGCAGCCATAGCTTCTCGAAGTCCTTGCGCACCGCCGCAATCGTGGCCGGACGATACACCTATTCCATGCCCATGGCGATCAGCGGCGCGCCACCCTGGCCGTCGATGATGCGGACATTCTGCAGCACGGTGGGCGCGGCGGCCGGCGGCCCCAAGGCGCCGCCACTGGCCAGCAAACACAGGGCGCCGGGCAGCGCGGTCAACAGGGTCGGGAGTCGCATCGGGGTCCTTTCATCGATACGGCTGATCTTTCAATATTAGCCCATCGACACGCGACGCGAGGGGCGCCTCATGCGGGCTGGCCGGCGCCAGCCGCCGCCAGGCGCGCGTTCTGGCGCTCGGCGTAGTTCTTCAGGAACAGGATCAATGCCGCCGAGAAGATCGCCACGCCGGTCAGCGTGTACCAGCCGGCATGGAAGCCGCCCGACAGGTCGCGCAGCCAGCCCAGGGCCTGTGGGCCGAGGAAGCCGAAGATGCCGCCGCCCAGCGCCGTGATGCCCATCAGCGGGCCCACGTCGCGGCCGCGCATCAGTTCCGAGATGGTCGGGTACAGCTGGTTGGTCGAGGCCAGGCCGAGCGAGATCAGGAGCGCAGCCGAGATTTCGAACACCAGCAGGTTATGCGACGTCATCGCCAGGCAGGCCGGGATCATCAGGAGCATCATGCCGGCCAGGACGTTCCAGCGGTTGTAGCGGTCGGCCAGCCAACCGCACAGCGGGTTGACGATGATCGCCAGGATGTACGAGGCGCTGATCACGCCAGCCGCTTCGGACGGGCCCAGGTCGAAGTCGGCCGCCAGCACCGACGGCAGGAAGAAGGTGGCCGCGAAGCCGCCGGCATTGGTCAGTCCCAGCAGCGGGATGGTCCACACGATTGGGTACCTGAAGGCCGAGAACGCGCCCTGCGACTTGGCGCCGCTTTTCGCCGCCTGCATCACCTCGGGACGCTGCTGGTAGAACATCGAGAAGATCACTAGGCCGACGATGGTCATGCCGCCAAAACCCACCACCGCTTCGCGCCAGCCCCAGGCCTCGGCCAGGCCGGCGCAGAACGGCGCGCCCAGCACCGTGGCCAGCGCCGCGCAGGCGCCCAGCACGCCCATGGCGCGGCCCTTCAGGTGCGACGGTGCGGTCAGCGCGATCGCCGTCATCACGCACACGAAGGCCAGGCGGTAGCCGAAGATCCAGAATACGCGCGCGGTCAGGCTCTGGCCATAGGTCTCGGCCAGCGACAGGCCGAACAGGCCCAGGGCCAGGATCGCCATGCCGATGATCAGGATGCGCTTTTCGCCATACTGCTTGGCCAGGATGCCGGCTGGGACGCTGACCACCAGCGCCACCAGGCCGTAGATGCCGGTGAACAGGCCCATCTGCGAGAACGACATATTGAAATCGGCCTGGATCGCCGGCAGCAGCGGCGAGAAGCCGAGGCTGGACATCTGCAGCGCCATCATCGCGACCACGGTCGCGAGGTAGTAGACCATCCAGCGCTTGTGCGGGGCCAGGGCAGGCCCGGTGTTATCTGCCATCATGTTCGTTGTCTCCTAATATTTTTTCTGAACCTGGCGTCAGATTGCGCCGTCGGATTTGAGCTGGTCGACCTTGTCCTGGCTGTAGCCGAGCAGGTCGCGGTACACGTCGTCGTTGCTGGCGCCGAGCGTCACGGCCGGCTTGTCGAAGCCGGTGAACGAACCCGACATGCGGATCGGCAGGCCGCCCACCACGATATCCTCGGTGGCGCCATACACCGGGTGTTCGAGCTTGACGGTCTCGCCGCGCATGAGCAGGTTGGGGTCGCGCATGGCGTCGGCCGGGTCGCGCACCGGGCCGTTGGGCACGTCGAAGTCGGCCAGCAGGTCCGCCGCCTGGTCGGTGGTCATGGTGCGGGTCCACTGGCTCACCATATCGTGCAGGTCGACGTGGTTGCGCACCCGCGCATCGCGCCCGCCGAAGCGTTCATCCTGCAGCAGCTCGGGGCGGCCCATGGCGCGGAACAGACCGGCCACGAATTCGTCCTTCGGCGCGCAGATCGAGATATAGCCGTCGCTGGTCGGGAACACGCCGAACGGCGCCAGGCGCGCCATGAAGTTGCCCGAGCGGGTCGGGCGGCCCAGCTTTTTCATGATCTCGAACGGCTCGGCCGCCACCAGCGCGCTCAGGGCGCCGAGCAGCGAGACGTCCACGTGCTGGCCCTGGCCGCTGGTACGCGCCTGCATCACGGCGGCCATGGTGCCGATGGTGGCGAACAGCGGTGCGGTCAGGTCGCCGAACGGAATGCCGACCCGCACCGGCGCCTCGCCCTCGGTGCCGGAGGCCATCATCATGCCGCTCATCGCCTGCACAATATTGTCCATCGCCTTGTTCTGCTTGGGGTTGACGTTGGCGCCGAAGCCGCTGATCGAGGTGAACACGATCTTCGGATTGACCTCGCGGCAGGCCTGGTAGCCGATGCCGAGGCGGTCGGCCACGCCGGCGCTGTAGTTCTCCACCACCACGTCGGCATGGCGCACCAGGTCGAAGAAGATGGCGCGCGCCTCGGGGTGCTTCATGTTCAGGGTGACGGCTTCCTTGTTGCGGCCGCGCTCGAGCATGGCCAGCGACAGGTCGTCATCATGCTCTTTCGCGACCTTGATGCCGTCGCGGCCGAGATATGGCGAATTGGTGCGCGCCGAGTCCGGGTTCTTCGGATTCTCGACCTTGATCACGCGCGCGCCGAGACCGGCCAGCAGCAGGGTCGAATAGGGACCGGCCAGGGCGGTGGTGAGATCGAGCACGGTCACGCCTTCGAGGGGACGTGGCAGGTTGTCGGTGTTCTGGTTCATGGCTGCCCTTTCGGCGTTTGTTGAATGCGGATTTCAATGAATTCTTCGACGGTGCGGGTCATGGCCGCGTCGTCCCACAGGCGGGCGTCGACCATATTGGCCTTGAGCTCCACCACCGGGATGCCGGCCGCTTCCAGCGCCGCCCTGGTCATGCGGTTGCCGAGCGATCCCATGCGGTCATGCTGGGGCGTCAGCATCACCGCGCCGTCGGCGCCATAGATGCGCGCCTGTTCGATGATCCAGTCGGCCATCCAGGGCGGCACGTGCAGCTGCTCGTTCATGCTCACGTGGCGCGACGCCAGCGCGCGCATGGCCTGCCCCGGCTCATCCGAGAAATAACGGCGGTAGCCGTCGGATAAGAAGTTGGAATACATCGACCACACGAACACGGCGCCGTACTTCTCCTCGAAGGCGCGATAGAATTTGGTGTTGAACCACAGGCCGTTTCCGACCCACAGCAGGCGCACGCGCTCGTTCTTGCAGGCGCCGACGCCGGCGGCGACGCGCTCCTTGACCTCGTCGCGGTAGGCGCGCAGGTGGTTGACCGACCATTCGCTGCCGCGGTCCCAGGTCGGGGCCATCACATTGGCCAGCTGCTCGGTCAGCGGCACCGGGCATGGCCGCGCCGTCGCGATCAGGTCGCGCACCTCGGCCACGATCTCGCCGGCCTCGTTAATGCGGTCCATCTGGCGCACGAATTCGCCGTTGTCGAAGGTGCGCCCGCTCAGGGTCTCGACGGTGCGCACCAGCGAATGCAGCTGCTCGACCTGGAAGTCCAGGCGGTGGGTCTCGTACAAATCCTCCCAGCCGTGGAAGGAGCGGCTCCACCACTGTTCGCCGAGCCGGGTGCTCGAACTCGACTCGAGCGGGAAGCACGGCACGCCGCCATAGGCCTGCGACCACTTTTCCATGATGCGCTGGCCATAATCGTCGCGGAAGCGGTTCAGGAACAGCATCGGTTTCGGCAGGCCGCCATACGGCGCCATGCCGGATGCGGCATCCAGGGTCGTCATCAGCGGCAGGCTGGTGTAGCGCGGCAGGCGCTCGTGGTAGCCCAGCTGGTCCATCACCGAAAAATAATGCGGCGAGAGCTGCTTGGCGGCCACGATGGCCGAAAACCACACCACCGGCACCACCGGGATGTCCATCGTGTGCAGGATCTCGGCCGGCGCCACCGCGTCCGAGATCACATAGGGTTCGTTGTCTTCCAGTACCCGCTTGCGAAAGCCGATGAAGTCCTGCTTCTGGTGCTCGTTGGCGAGCAGGGTCGAACGCAGGCGTTCTTCTTTCTGGACGTCGCTCATGCCGCCCTCCTTTCCAGCAGCGAGACGATCGCCGCTTCCTGGGCGGCGCGATCCGGCGCCCGATACGATTGCTGCTGCAGGAAGACCGAGGGGATGCCGCGCTCGTCGAGCAGCCGTTTCTGTTCCGGATAATCCCAGCCCAGGGTGTCGTCGAACTCGTCGTGGAAGAACACCACGCCCTCGACGCCTGCGCGCTCGGCGATCTCGATGAAACGCCGGTCTTGCGCCGCCTGCGGGAAGGAGCGGATGCCGGGGGTATGCAGGTGATAATGCTGGCTCAGGGCGGCGATCGGCGCCAGGGCAGGATCGACCAGGTGCTCGAAGCTGCGTTCGCCCGTGACGTGGTCGTCGGCCACGATGATGGCGCCGAGTGATTCGACCAGGCGGTAGAAATCGAGGCTGTCGTGCGGGGCGCCCTTGACCATCAGGCGCATGCCGCGCCGCGCCTCGAATCCTTCCGACTCGGCCAGCACGGCGCGCGCCAGCGACGTCGCCGCCTCGGGGCCGACGCAACCGGCTGCCGCGACCGCGGCCAGCAGGTCGACGCCAGTCAATCTGGTCTCGCGGCGCAGGCCGTTCAAGACCTGCAGCGCGGCGCGGCTGCGGTTGACCGAAGCGATCGCCGCGGCCAGCGCCTCGTCGGTGATGGTGGTCGCGCACACCTGCTCGAGCTTTTCCTTCAGGGCCGTCATGCGGCCCTGAACGTACTGGCCGGTCGACCAGTATGGCGTGTGCAGCACGTCGAACAGCACCACCTCGGGGAAGGCATGATCGGGCAGCATGCGGCGCGTCTCGAGCAGGAAGTAATACAGGTACAGGTAGCCGTTCGAGCTGCGCGGGATGACGATCAGGTCGGCCAGGTTGTAGTGGCCCGAGACGATGCGCTGGTAGACCGACTTCAGGTCGCCATCGAAGTCGTCGTCGATGAAGCGGGTTGCCAGCGGCGTCTCTTCGCGCGCGTCGCCACGCATTTCGAGCGGAAAGGCGCCGCCGGCCAGTATCAGTTCGACCGGGGTGGCGTTGCCGAGGTAGGCCACCACCCTGCTGCCTGCGGCATGCGCGCGCTGGGCGGCCAGCAGCGGCTCGGCGCAGGCCTGGCGCAACGCGGCAAGTGAATCGGGCAAGGTCATGCGGCTTTCCTCACGGGGGTCACGACCACGCGCTCGCCATCCCAGGCGAAGCTCGCCGCCATGCCGGCGTCGCGCGTGATTTTCTCGATGTAGTCGACCACGGCGCGTCCGCGCTCGCAATCGCCCAGGACCTCGGGCTGGCCGCTGGCGCGGATCCAGACCGGGCGCAAGCCCGCGCTGATGCTGCCGTCGTCCCCAATGCGGATGTCGGCGATCATGGTGTTGCGCGACTCCGGGTGGAAGGGATAGCACTCGCACTCGGGGTCGGGCGTGAAGCCGAACAGCTTGCGGCGGCGCTCGGCCCAGGCCAGGCGCGCCGGGTGGGCGTTCTTTTCCACGTTCAGCGCGCGCGACACGGTGACGAAGTTGCCCAGGCCATGGAAGATCGGCTTGCTCTTGTAGAACTCGATGCCGCGCGAAATGTGCGGATGGTGGCCGACCACGATGTCGGCACCGGCTTCGATCGCGGCGCGCGCCACCGGACGCTCGTACATCGCCAGCTGGGCCGGGGTGTGCACCAGGCCCTTGTGCAGGGCCACCACCACGACGTCGACCTGCGCGCGCAGGGCCTCGATATCCGCCTGCATCGCTTCCAGGCTGGCCGGGGTGGCGAAGGTATAGATCAGCGGCGGGCCGCCCGGGTTGGCGCCCTCCTGCTCGTAGTGCGACAGCACGTGCACCCAGGCGCAACCGGCTTTCGTGGCGCTGGCCCAGGAATCCTTGGGGCCGACACAGTTATAGCTCAGGAAGCCGAAACGCTTGCCGTTCTTTTCCAGGATCGCCGGCGCACGCGCCGCCGCCAGGTCGGGGCCGGCGCCAAAAGCGGCGATGCCGTTCTCGCGCAGTCCGCCGACGGTGTCTTCGATGCCTTCGGCGCCGCGGTCGAAGACGTGGTTGCCGGCCAGGCTGGCGCCATGGAAGCCGGCCCGTTTCAGCGCGGCCAGCTTGGCCGGATCGGCCGCCTCGGCCGGGATATCCGACTGCAGTTCCTGGCCGCGCAGGGTGTACGGGGTCTCGACGTGGCCGACCAGCAGGTCGGCCGAGTGCAGCACCGCACGTGCGGCCTCGAAGAAGAAATCGGGATCCGGTTCATCGAGGACCAGGTCCCCTACCATCATCAGGCTGGTCATTGTGGTGCTCCCACGATAGGCAGAATCAGGTGTGATGGATGGGCGGCATCGCGGTGGATGGTCCAGGTCGGCGCCGGGTCGAGCACCACCCGCAGTTTTTCGCGCGGATCGGCGCCGGTCAGGGTCAGGCGGTAGCGGTGGCCGGCCTTGAAGATGTAAGACACCGGCATCAGGTCGAACTGCAGGCGCACGATCTCGCCCGCCTTCAAGGGCTTGGCGTCGGCTTGCAGGAAGGTCGGCCACAGCATCCCCTCGGGCAGCTTGTACGGCGCCTTGCCCAGGGTGCGCAGGCTGGCCTTCAGGCGGCCTTCGCTGACCATGGTGATGCCGCCGTCGGGCGCGATGTCTTCCAGGTAGGCGAACAGCGGCCCGTCGGTGGCGCTGTGCGAGACCCACAGGTCGGCGACCGGGAAGCCGGTGACCTCAAGATCGGCCTTCAAGACCGGGCTGGTGAAGGTCTGGCCCTTCGCATCCTGCGGACAGGTCGGGCCCAGCACGCGATTGCCCTGCGGGCAAGGCAGCGGCTCGTAGTCGACTTTCAGCAGCGCAGCGGCGGCCTTGACCGCTGGCTTGACGGTGGCCAGACCATGATCGTTCGCGGCCAGGCCGGACGGCGCGCCGAGGTAGAGTGGCGTTTTGGCGGCGGGACGCAGCGGCCACTGCTCGGCGGTGCGCCAGGCGTCGCCGGACGGCGTGTTGGCCGTGGTGTAGTGGATGCGCGGCTCTTTCATGATGCCGTTGTCGACACCTTTCACCCAGTAGTCGAAGAAGCGCAGCGCTTCGGCCGTCATCGAGAAGCCTTCGCTCTCGCAGTGGGCCCAGGGACCGACGATCAGCTTGGACGGTTGCGTCAGATTCTCGAGCGCCAGGAAGCCCTGGCCGCGGAAATCGTCGTCCCAACCGCCCTGCACATACACCGGCACTTTCGATGCGCGCACCTGCTCGACATAGGTGCCGATGCTGCCCTCTTCCCAGAACGCGCTGTTGGTCAGCGGCGAGACCGAATCGCGAAATGGCATGCCGCTCCACAGCTCGAGCAGATTGGTGTTGGCCGCGTGCTCACGCGCCGCCTGGGCCAGCAACACCTTGTCCGCATCGCCGTCGACCGGAGTCGACTTCATGTCGAGTTCAAAACTGCCCTGGGGGCCGGTGCCCCAGTTGGCCAGCACGCCGCCGCGCAGGCCGCCACTGTATTTATCCCAGTTGAAGCAGCCGGCGAACACCGCCTTCAGCGCGGGATTCGGCAGGGTCAGGAAGTGCATGGCGGCGTCGCCGGTATTCGAACAGCCGTAGCCGCCAACCTTCCCGTTCGACCAGTCCTGGGTCGCGGCCCAGTTGATCAGGTATTGCGAATCGCTCGCTTCCTTGCGGTCGTGGTAGCCGCGGCGCACGCCGAACGAGGCGGCGATGCCACGCCGCTCGACCTGCAGATACACGTAGCCGTGATTGGCCAGGTTGATCATCTGCAGGCTGAATTTTCCGGTGCCCGAGCGGTCGTCGGCGTCGGCGAAGCGGCGACGGGCGGCGGTGGCGTGGTAGATGACCGGGAATTTGCCGGGCAAGGCCTTGCCGTCCCTGGCCGGGCGATACATGTCGGCCGCCATCCGGGTGCCGTCCGGCATCGGGATGTAGACCGAGGTCATGATCGTCTCGTTCTGCGCGGCCGGCAAAGGCTTGCCGAAGTCGGCCGACGGTGCGCGCGGGGCGGCGGCGGCGGCACTACTTGCGGCGCACAGCGCCACCAGCACCCCGGCCGCGATGGTGAAACCCTTCATCGTGTCTCCTTGTATTGACCCGTGGCTGCTGGTGGTGCGCCCAGGTTCTTTGATTTGACGTGCCAGTGTGGTCGCTGGCACAGGCCGCAGTCAACTCCGGTGAACATCCGGGCCGACTCCTGGTTGCCCTTCAATTGCCACTGCAGCCAGGCGGTGGCGACTTCGGCGAATTCGCCGCCATCCGGTTCGCGGTAGGTGCCGCCATGGCCGGTGTTCTCGCGCCAGCCGCGGAAGGCCGGCACGCCCTGCAGCAGCTCGAAGTCGGCGTCGGCGTTCTTGAACGCCACTTCAAGCGGCTCGCCGCTGATATAGATGGCGCTGACCTTGAGCGTCTTGACGTCGTCCTTGTCGGCTTTCCTGGCCGCCGCCATGTCCCAACCGCGCCCCTTGTCCGGCCAGGCGCCACTGTTCCACACGCCGAGCGTGGTCACGCGCGGATCGTGGGCGGCGTCGATCGCCTGCACGCCGCCGCAGGACTGACCCATCACCGCCACCTTGCCGGTGTCGAGGCGGCCGTAATACGGGCTGCCGCGGCGGCTGTTTTCGGCGATGGCCCAGGTCACGGCATCGAGCAGCTGGGCGGCCGTGGTGTCGGACGGACGCGGCTTGACGTCCGGCGGCAGCTGCTTCAGGGCGCCGGGAGAGCCAGGCGCCGGATTGCCGCGCAGGCTGGCGCTGGTGGCGCGCCCTTCCGCTTCCTTCGGTCCGATCGGACCGGTGGCGATCGCCAGGAAGCCGTGCGAGGCGATCTCGGACAGGAAGTAACGGAAGCGGTTGCCGACGTTCAGGCAGGCGCCGTTGCCCCAGGCGACGATCGGCAGCTTCTCGGCGCCGAGCCGCGCCAGGTCGGCCGGCCGGTACACGGTGTGCGTCGGCAGACCTGGATCCGCCTCCATCACGGCCTTGAACGGGCCGCTGCCCTGCGGGGTGTCGGGCGACACCCATGGCGGCGGTGGTGGCGCCGGATACTCCTTCTCGGCTGGCTGGGCGTGAACGGCGCCGGCCAGGCCGGCCGCCATCAGGAACACGATTGGACGAAGCGTCGACATGGCTGGGATCTCCTTAAGCATCAGAACCGCTTGTTGAGCGACAGCGACACCACGCGCCCGATCGGGTTGCTCGCGGTCGGATCGAAGCCGCCGCCGCCGTTATTGCTCTGGGCGATATTCACGAACGGCGGATCGCGGTCGAACAGGTTGGTCGCGTTGAGCGCGATCGTGCTGTCCTTGAGCCAGCCGGCGCGCTCATCGAGCTCGTAGGCCAGGCGCAAGTCGATCGTGGTATTGCTGCCGACGCGCTGCACTGGCGTGGCCAGATTATTGCCGTAGCTGCGCACGAAGTTCACGTAGGTGTTGGCATACCAGGAGCCTTCGTTCCAGCTGAGCGCCAGCCGGCTCTTGAAGCGGATCGGGTTGTAGATCAGGTTCAGCTGGTCGAGCATCTCGGCGCCCGGGGTGATCGCCACTTCGTACTTGGTGAAGTAGGTGCCCGACAGGCCCAGGCCGAAGCTGCCCCAGTGCTCGGTCGGGATGCGGGTGCTGGCCTGGAAGTCGATGCCGTTGGTCTGCGACTTGCCCAGGTTCTGGTTGCGGCCATCGACGAACAGGGTCCAGTTCGATGGCAGCACGCCGGACGCCACCTGCAGCTCGCGGATCAGCTGCGCCTGCAGCTCGGGCGACGGATCGCGGGTGATGATGCCGGTGCCGGCAAACTGGTCTTCGCGGTTCAGGATCGAGAGGTCGGACAGGTAGCCGGTGACCTGGTTCTCGTAGAGCACGTCGAAATACGTCATGCTGATGCGGGTATTGCGGCCCCAGGACGGCTCGAGCTCGAAGCCGATCGATCGGGTACGGGCGGTTTCCGGCTCCAGCCCCTCATTCGGGCCGTTGCGGGTCACGCCGACGCGCAGCGCGCCGCCGATGGTCGGATCCGAGTAGTTCTGGACGTGCAGGCCACCCAGGCCATTGAGGGCGAAGCCGCGGATCTGGGTCAGGCCCGGCGCGCGGAACGAGGTGCCGTAGCTGCCCTTGACCGTGAAGCCCTTTACCGGCGCCCAGTTGATGCCCAGTTTCGGATTATTGGTGCTGCCCACATCGCTGTAGCGGTCATAGCGCCAGGCCGCGTTCAGGTCGAGTTTATAGACGCCCGGGATCGCGTTGGCCTGGCTGACCAGCGGCGCCGCGATCTCGCCATACAGCGAGTTGATGTTGCGGCCCAGTTGCACCAGGCCGGTCTCTGGCGTGAGCTTGGGACCGGTGGTCTGGCCGCCTTCGGTGCGGATGTGCTGGTGCTCGTAACCCAGCGCCGCGCGCACGGTACCGCCGGCGATGTCGAACAGCGGGCCGTCGGCCTTCAACGCGGCGTTCTGGAACACGGTCTCACCAGGCGAGATCGAGACCGAACGCGAGATCCGGTCCAGGGTTTCGGGGTTGTTCGGGCCGCCGAACACGTTGAGGGCGGTGGCCGGATTGGTATCGCGCAGCGCGGCGTTGACGGCGGCGTTGTCCAGGCCGCGGTAGGTGCCGTTCAGGTCATCGTTGACGCCATAGGTGTACAGGCCGCCGACCTTCCAGCCGTTGTCCAGGTCCTTGTCGATGCCGACCGTGCCCTGGAAGCTGCGCGAGAAGCCGCTGGCGTCGTTGGTCGGCAGCTGGTCGCCGAAGGAATAGGCCACCGTCTGCGAGGTGCCGGCCGGAGCGCCCGGCGGACGCACGTAGAACGGGTTGGTGGATGGGACATTCAGGTTCGACGCGGTCAGCGCGCGGTGCTGGTAGTACTCGCGACGGGTGCCGAAGCCGTCGGCATACAGCTTGTAGCCGTTGCCCAGGTCCTGGTTGAAGGTGAAGGCGGCGCTGTTGCGTTCCTGCTCGGGCAGCAGGTCGTAGTACTTCAGGTTGTCGCAGCTATTGGCCGTGCCCCGGACCAGGGCGCCGGCGTTGGCGGCGGTGACGCCCCCCTGCGGGATCGCGTAGTTGCTGCCGCCGACGACGATGGTGCCTGGCTGGCACTGGATCGAGCGGTAATCGCGCCCGCCGCGGTCGCGCAGGTCGGCGCGGTAGAAGTCGCGATCGAGGCCGCTCAGGGGGCTCTGGTAGTCGTGCTGGAAGGTGGCGGTGAACTGGCCGCCCTGCCATTCGTGGCCAAACAGCGCGCCGACCTGGCGTTCGTCGTAGTTGTCGCCCTTGCCGTAGCGGACGAAGCCTTCGGCGCCTTTCACGTTGCGGCGCATGATCAGGTTGACCACGCCGGCCACCGCATCCGAGCCGTAGATCGCCGACGCGCCGTCGGCCACCACCTCGACCCGCTGCAGCATCAGCATCGGGATGATCGACGGGTCGATGCTGGCGCCGGTCGTGCCCTGGGCCACCGAGCGGTGACCGTTGATCAGGGTCAGCGTGGCGTACGGTCCGATGCCGCGCAGGTTGACCGAAGAACCGAAAGTGATGTTGCCCGAGCCGCCGGAGGTGCTGCGCGAGGATTGCGACACCCCCAGATTCATCACCTGCGGCACCTCTTGCAGCAGGCCGGCGGTGCTGGTGGCGCCCGAGTTATCGATGTCGGCGCGGGTGACCGAGATCACCGGCGAGCCGACCGGCGCCACGCCGCGGATGCGGCTGCCGGTGACGATGACCTGGTTGTCGCTGGACGCGGCAGGCGCCGGGGCGGCCGGCGCCATCCGGGCCGCTGGTGCTACCGGCGCCAGCGGCTCGGCGGCGGCGGCTGCAGTGGCGGTGCCCGGTGGCGGGGCCTCTTGCGCCAGCGCGGCGGGTGGAATGCCGGCCGCCAGGCAGGCGGCGGCGAAGGCCACCGCAGTCATGCGGCCACGGCTGGCGGAAGGATGCTGTTCAACTACGCGTGCAGTGCTTTTCATCGTATGTCTCCTGATGGTAGTTATTTATTATATTTGTTATAGCTTATAACTATTTTTAGGGATTTGCAAAGCTAAAAATAGTCTGAAACCGCTGTCAGAAACAAAAATCTTTGGGCGCTTCGACTGCCCGTATTGACAGCGGGGATCTACAGCGGCAAGCCGACGTAGTTTTCGGCCATCACGGTGCGCGCTGCATCGGAACGGACCAGGTAATCCAGCTCGGCCGACTGCATGCGCGCGCCGAAGTCGCCGGTCTCGGGAAAGCGGTGCATCAGCGAGGTAAACCACCACGAGAAGCGCTCGGCCTTCCATACCCGCGCCAGCGCGCGGCGCGAGTAGTGGTCGATGCCCAGGTCGCTGCCCTGGTAATGCTCGGCCAGCGCCTGGTACAGGATGCCGACGTCCGAGGCCGCCAGGTTCAGGCCCTTGGCGCCGGTGGGCGGCACGATATGGGCGGCGTCGCCGGCCAGGAACAGCCGGCCATAGCGCATCGGTTCGGTGACGAAACTGCGCAGAGGCGCGATGCTCTTCTCGATCGACGGCGCCGTGACCAGCCGTGCGGCTGTGTCTTCGGGCAGGCGACGCTGAAGCTCGGCCCAGAAGGCCTCATCGCTCCAGTTGGCCGCCTTGTCCTGGGCGTCGCACTGGATGTAGTAGCGCACCCGGGTAGTGCTGCGCATGCTGCACAGGGCGAAGCCGCGCGCATGATTGGCGTAGATCAGTTCATTGTGCACCGGCGGCGCGTCGGCCAATACGCCCAGCCAGCCAAACGGATACACCTTCTCGAAGGTCTTCAGGGCGTCGGCCGGGATGCTGGCGCGCGACGGACCGTGGTAGCCGTCGCAGCCGACGATGAAGTCGCATTCCAGCACGTGCTGCTCGCCCGCCCCTTCCGGACCGGTCTCGTAGCTGATGCGCGCAGCGCTGCTGTCGATGTCGAGCGGGCGCACCTTGCGTGCGCCGTACACGGTCTGCAGGCCGGCCGCCGCGCGCGCCTCCATCAGGTCGCGCGTGACCTCGGTCTGGCCATATACCGTGACGTGGCGCCCGGTCAGCGCGGTAAGGTCGATGCGATGCCGCTCGCCGCCGAAGCACAGGTCGAAGCCGTCGTGCGGCAGGCCCTCGCGGTGCAGGCGCCCGGCCACGCCGGCTTCCTCGAGCAGGCCGACGGTGATCTGTTCCAGCACACCGGCGCGGATGCGGCCAAGTACATAGTCGAGCGTCTGCGCCTCGAGGATCACGTGATCGATGCCGGCCTTGGCCAGCAAGGCGCCGAGCAGCAGGCCCGATGGCCCGGCGCCGATGATGCCTACCTGGGTACGCGTATTCATGTGGCTACTACCTTTCCAGTGTTGTCTCGAGATTTTAGTTATAAAGCATATTGGTTATAGTCTATAAGTAGATTACGGAAAAGCAAAGGGAATTTGCAGCTTTTTTGTCGCTGCAAGGCGGGCCTCGATACAGGCGAAAAACACAAACGCCCGCATCCACGGCGGGGCGTGGATGCGGGCGTTCGAGGCACCGCCAAGGGCGGCGTTTCAGTTCAATATCAGCGCGGCGGCAGGCGCAGGGCGCCGTCGAGGCGGATCACTTCGCCGTTGAGCGACAGGTTGGCGACGACCTGTTCGGCCAGTTGCGCGAACTCTTCGGCCTTGCCCAGGCGCTTGGGGAAGGGAATCGACGAGGCCAGCGATTGCTGGACGTCCTCGGGCAGCTTGTACAGCAAGGGAGTGAGGAACAGGCCGGGGGCGATGGTCATCACCCGCACCCCGAATTGGGCCAGGTCGCGCGCCAGCGGCAGGGTCAGCGCATTCAAGCCGCCCTTGGATGCGGCGTAGGCTTCCTGCCCCACCTGGCCGTCGAAGGCGGCGGCCGACGAGGTCATGATGATGACGCCGCGCTCGCCGTCCTCAAGCGGCTCGGCAGCCACCATCTCGGCCGCCACCAGCCGGATCGCATTGAAGGTGCCGACCAGGTTGACGCCGATGATGCGGCTGAAGTCTTCCAGCGGCATCGGCGCGCCGTCGCGCCCGACCAGGCGCTTGGCGCCGCCGATGCCGGCGCAGTTGACCAGGATGCGCGCCGGCCCGTGCGCCGCGCGCGCCGCGTGCATCGCCTGCTGCACGCTGGCGGTGTCGGTGATGTCGCAACCGCAGGCGATGCCGCCGATCTCGGCCGCCAGTTGCTCGGCTGCCTCGAGATTCAGGTCGAGTACCGCGACCCTGGCCCCTGCCCTTGCCAGGCAGCGCGCCGTCTCCGCGCCCAGGCCCGAGGCGCCACCCGTCACCAGCGCCGATTTTCCCTGCATGTCCATGTATGGTTCCTTTTATGTGGTGAATGTTCAGGCAGCGAAGTCCGGATTCTCGATCAGTAGCGCAATGCCCTGGCCACCGCCGATACAGGCCGAGGCGATGCCGTAGCGTTGCTTGGTCTTGCGCAGCGCGCGCGCCAGCGTGATCGTCAGGCGCACGCCGGTGGCCGCCAGCGGATGGCCGAGGGCGATCGCGCCGCCATGCACGTTCAGGCGCGCGCGGTCCAGTCCCAGTTCGCGCTCGACGGCGACGATCTGGGCGCCCTGCGCCTCGTTGATCTCGAACAGCGCGATGTCGTCGATCCTCAAGCTGCTGCGCTCGAGCAGCAGGCGGATCGCCGGCGCCGGGCCAATGCCCATGATCTCGGGCGGCACGCCGACCGTGGCGCTGGCGACCAGGCGCGCCAGCGGGATGCAGTCGCGCCGGTGCTTGCGGGCGACCTCGCCGGAGACCACCACCGCGCCGGCCGCGGCATCGACCAGGGCCGAGCTGTTGCCGCCGGTCTGCACGCCGTCCGGGTACAGGGCGCGCAGCTTGCCCAGTACCTCGACCGGCGACAGGCGCGCATGGGTGTCGTGGTCGAGCAGCTCGACCTTGCCGGCCAGGCGCAGCTTGCGCGTGGCATAGCCATCGAGCTCGAAGCTCTCGTTCCTGACCGCCACGATCTCGCCGGCGTGGAAGCCCTCCTCGCGCGCCTTTACCGCGCGCGCGAACGAGAGCGAGGCGTATTCGTCGACCTCGCGCCGCGTGATGCCATACTTCTTCGCCAGGTTCTCGGCGGTCTGCGGCATGGTGACGTTGGCGGCCGGGTCGTACAGCGCTTCCCACATATAGTCCTTGAACTCGACCGGGGCGCCCAGCTTGAAGCCGCTGCGGTGGTTGAAGGCGGCGATCGGGTTGCGCGTCATCGATTCGGTGCCGACCACCAGCGCGGTGTCGGTATAGCCGCGCGCGATCTGGTCGCCGGCCTGGCGGAACAGCTCGAAGCCGGTGCCGCAAATGCGCTGCACATTGATCGACGATACCTGCTGCGGCACGCCGGCATACATGCCGATGTGGCGCGGCACGAAGTACTGGAAATAGTCGCCCGGCGCCATATTGCCGGTGATGACCGAGCCGATCGCGGCGGGCGCGATCCCGCTCCTGGCCAATACCTCGCGCGCCACCTTGATGCCCAGGTCGGTTGGCGAGATGTCGGCGAAGATGCCACAGTAGTCGGCCATCGGCGTGCGCACGCCGTCCAGGATCCAGACATCGTCGAAATCCGCATAAAATCCGTTTGCCATGGTGTCCTCAGTCTGTCCTTGCGTGGAAGATTGCGGGGTCGGTGCCCGCATACAGCAGCTCGACCAGGTCGGCGCGGTGGTTCAATACCGCGCGCTGGTTGATCGAGCCCTTGTCGGTGATTTCGCCGCGGTCGATCGACGGCGGCTGGTGCAGCAGCAAGGCGCGCGCGACCCGGGTGGCGCTGCCGCTGCCCTGGCGCCACAGGCGCTCGACCAGGTCCTGGAAATAGGCGCGCACCGGGCTTGACGCCAGCACCTCGGCCACCGGGCTTGATTCCGGCAACCCGGCCAGCGTGCGGCATTGCGCCAGGTTCGGGATCACCAGCAGGCCAATGTCGGCGCGGTCGTGGCCGGCGATCACGACGTCCTGCACATAGGGCGCGCCCTCATGCATCACGCGCCCGCGCAGCGGGCCGACGCTGACCCAGGTGCCGGTATAGAGCTTGAAATCCTCGGCCACCCGGCCATCGAACACGAAGCCCAGGTGCGGCCGCGCCGGGTCGAGCCACTTGACGGCGTCGCCCGAGCAGAAGAAGCCTTCGTCGTCGAACATCGCGGCAGTCGCGTCGGGCGACTTCCAGTAGCCGGGCGTGACGCTGGGACCGCGATAACGCACCTCGAGCTTGTCGCCGCAGGGCGCCAGCTTGACTTCCATGCCCGGCGCCGGCACCCCGAGTTCGCCCGCATGCACGTCTTCGCGCATCGCGAACAGCGCGCACGGCGCGGTCTCGGTCATCCCGAGGCCCGTGGTCATGCGTATCCGCTCGCCGCAGGCCGCTTCGGCGCTGGCGTGCAGCTTGTCCCACACCGGCTGGGCCAGCGCCGCCCCGGCATAGAACTGCAGCTTGAGGCGGCTGTAGAAGTTGTCGCGCAAGGCGGGGTCAAGCTCCAGGGCCTGGGCCAGGTCGTCCCAGCCCTTGGGCACATTGAAATACACGGTCGGTGCGATCTCGCGCAGGTTGGCGATGGTGGTCGCGATGCCCTGCGGGGTCGGCTTGCCGTCGTCGATATACAGGGTGCCGCCGTTGAACAGCACCATATTGGCATCCTTGTTGCCGCCGAACGTATGGTTCCAGGGCAGCCAGTCGAGCAGCACCGGCGGCTCTTCCAGCAAGAAGGGCCAGACCTGCTGCAGCATCTGCATATTGCTGCACAACATACGCTGGGTATTGACCACCGCCTTGGGCAGCTTGGTCGAGCCGGACGTGAACAGGAACTTGGCGATCGTGTCAGGGCCGGTCGCTTCCATCGCGGCATCGACTGCCGCCGTCGGCGCGGTGTCTTCAAGCGCGGCGAACATGGTCGCCGCGCGCGCAGCCGGCACGCCGCACGCCACCACGAATTCGACGTCGGCGCCGCATACGGCGGCCATGGCCGGCCCGAAGGCCAGGCCGTCGGCCGCGAACACCAGGCCGGGCCGCAGCAGATCAACGATGTGGCGCAGCTTGTCGAAGTCTTGCGACACCAGCGAATAGGCGGGAGAGATCGGCGCATAGGGCACGCCGACATACTGGCAGGCCAGGCCAAGCAAGGCGTGCTCGATATCGTTCCCGGACAGGATCATGACCGGCCGCTCGGGTCCCAGGCCGCGTTTCAACAAGGCCTGGCCGATGGCGCGCGCGGCCTGCAGCGCTTGCGCGTAGCTGACGTGGCGCCACGCGCCATCCAGGTTGCCGGCTTCGCGCCGCGCGATGAAGGTGCGCTCCGGGGCCTGGGCCGCCCAATGGCGCAGGCGGTCGACCGAGCGCACCGCGTATTCTCCCAGCGGCGCCAGCGCCTTGACATAGGTGGCGCCATTCGCTTCCCGGACCTGTACCGCATCGTCGCCGAATGCCACCGGGCGGTAGCGGACGTGTGCTTCCATTCTTGTCTCCGTTGGTTCTGTCATCCCGCCACCGCATGCTGTTGCCGCATCTCGTATTCCGGCGCGGGTCGGGGTGCTAGCTGCTCGCGCGCACCTTGTTGGCCTTGGCGTCGAGGAAGGCCGCCAACCTGCCGCGGGTGTCGGGGTCACTCGACGCCACCGCCGCCATCAGGGCTTCGGTCATCATGCCGTCCTGGATCGACTGGTCGGCGATGCGCGGCAAGACATGCATCACGCCGTAATTGGTCATCGGCGCGTTGCCGGCGATGCGCGCGGCCAGGCCCATCGCCTTGTCCAGGCCTTCTCCCTCACCCACCAGGTACTGGCTCACGCCCGCGTCATGGCCTTCGCGCGCCGACAGCACGCGGCCGGTCAGCATCAGGTCGGTCATTGCCGCCACCCCGATCAGGCGCGAGATGCGGGCCGAGCCGCCGCCACCGACGAACAGGCCGCGCGAGCCTTCCGGCAGCGCATAAAAGCTTGAAGACTCGGCCACCCGGATATGGCAGGCGCTGGCCAGTTCGAGGCCGCCGCCGACCACGGCGCCGTGCAGCACCACCACCACCGGCACCCGCCCGAAGGCGATGCGCTCGAACGCGGCATGCCACATGCGCGAATGCAGCACGCTTTCGGTGGTGGTGTTTTCGCGCACCTCCGACAGGTCGAGGCCGGCGCAGAAGGCGCTGCCCTCGCCAGTCAGGACGGCGGCGCGCGCCTCGAGCGGCAGGTTGTCGAAGCAGTCGCGCAGCTCGGCGACCAGCAGGTCGCTCAGCGCATTGCGCTTGGCGGCGCGGCAGATCGTGATGCGCGCGACAGCGCCGATCATCTCGACCTTCAACAGCGGGGGATTCTGGGATTCGGTCATGGTTTCGCTCTCTGCGCTCATGCGGGGGACTGCGTTGTGATTTCGTGATGTCTCATAATGGTTATACTTTATAACAAATAATCCGGGCGTGCAAGCAGGTTTCTGCATTCCTTCCATCAGCGCCAGGGACGCTTGAACGGCCCCGGCAATATAGTTATACTAAAGCACGATTATGAATCATAACTAATTTTGACGGAGACGACCATGAAGATCATCAGTGCAGACCAGGCAAGCGAATTGATCAAGGACGAGGCGACGATCTTCCTCGGCGGCCTGGCCATGATCAGCCTGCCCGAAGAAGTCCTGAAGGGCATCGAGCGCCGCTTCCTGGAGAGCGGCCATCCGCGCAACCTCACCACCTGGGCCTGTGGCGCGATCGGCAACAGCCGCGATGGCGGCATGGTGCACTTCGCCCATTCCGGCATGATCCGGCGCACGGTGGCCGGCCACTTCGGCCAGACCGGCAAGGAGTTGATGAAGATGATCTTCGACGACCAGGTCGAGGCCTATAACTTCCCGCAAGGTTCGCTGTCGCACCTGACCCGCCACATCGCGGCGCGCACGCCGGGCCTGCTGACCAAGGTCGGCCTGGGCACCTTCGTCGATCCGCGCCAGGAAGGCGGCAAGCTCAATGCCAGCGCGCGTGAAGACCTGGTCAAGCTGGTCGAATTCAATGGCGAGCAGTGGCTGTTCTACCCACGCCCGCACATCGACGTGGCCATCATCCGCGGCACCGAGGCCGATGAAAACGGCAATATCACGCTTGATAAAGAAGGCGTGCTGCTCGAGCAGCTGGCCCTGGCCCAGGCCGCGAAGGCCTGCGGCGGCATCGTCATCGCCCAGGTCGAGCGCGTGGTGCAGGCTGGCAGCCTGCATCCGAAGGCGGTCAGGATTCCTGGCCTGGTGGTCGACTACGTGGTGCTGGGCCGACCCGAAAACCACATGCAGTCGATCACCACCCAGTACAACCCGGCCCTGTGCGGCCACGCCAGGGTGCCGGTCAGCTCGCTCGCACCGATGCCGCTTGACGAGCGCAAGGTGATCGCACGGCGCGCCGCGCTCGAGCTGGCCGAGGGCGCGGTCACCAATCTCGGGATCGGGATCCCGGCCGGCATTCCCTCGATCGCGGCCGAAGAAGGCGTGGCGGACCTGCTCACCCTGTCGATCGAAAGCGGTGTCAATGGCGGCATCCCGGCCCAGGGCGGCGACTTCGCGCTGGCCTACAACGCCGAATCGATCATCGAGCAGAGCGCGCAGTTCGATTTTTATGATGGCGGCGGCCTGGACGCCAGCTTCCTGGGCCTGGCCCAGACCGACAACCAGGGCAACGTCAACGTCAGCAAGTTCAATGGCCGCCCGGTCGGCTGCGGCGGCTTCGTCAACATCACGCGCTCGACCAGGAAGCTGGTGTTCTGCGGGACCTTCACTGCCGGCGGCCTGGAAGTGGAAGTGGGCGGCGGCCGACTGCACATCAAGCAGGAAGGCAAGGTACAGAAATTCATCGAGGCGGTCGAACAGATTACCTTCAATGGCCTGGATGCGGCCGAACGCGGCCAGGAAGTGCTGTTCGTGACCGAGCGCGCGGTGCTGCGCCTGACCACCGACGGCCTGGAGCTGACCGAGATCGCGCCCGGCGTCGACCTCGAACGCGACGTGCTGGCTCACATGGGTTTCACCCCACTGATGCGCGACGTCAAACGGATGGATGCGGCGCTGTTCGAAGAGCACTGGGGCGGCCTGGCGGCGGGGATCGCACGCAACCGCCACGGGTGATTGCGGACCTGATGGTCATTATTTTCTATAATGGCTATGATTTATAATCGATCACCCGGCGCCGGCATGGCCAGCGCCGGCTGTCTCTCATTAAGAACGCGACCCTGATGCCGACCAAGAAGCACGAAAAATTTGTCAATGCCGTCCAGGAGGCGGCCGACCAGCCGCTCGACCAGGAGATGCTGCTCAGCCTCGTGGGCTACAACTGCCGGCGCGCCTACCTGTCGATCATGCCGCTGTTTCACGAGCGGATGAGCGAATACGACTTGCGTGCGGTGGACTTCTCGGTGCTGTCGCTACTGCACGCGAATCCCAACATCACCCAGAAACGCCTGTCGAACGCGATCAATGTGTCGCCGCCGAATCTGGCGATCCTGCTCGACCGCCTGGAAGCGCGCGGCCTGCTGCTGCGCCAGCGTAATCCGCTCGACAAGCGTTCGCAGACCCTGATCCTCACCCCGGGCGGCGAAAAGATGGCGGGCCAGGCCGAGCAGACTGTCAGCAAGCTGGAAGCAGAGGCGACAGCGGCGCTGAGCAATGCCGAGCGCCAGCAGTTGCTGGTGCTGCTGCAGAAGATCTTTACCCCGGCGCGCGGCTAGCCGTCGCACCCGTCATTCCCGCGCAGGCGGGAATCCAAGGCCTTTGCGCAGCCGGCCATATCAAACGCATCGTCAGTCCACGCATACTTGGATTCCCGCCTGCGCGGGAATGACGTACTGAGGGCGCGGGAATGACGTACTGGGGGCGCGGGAATGACGTGCCGGGGCCGTGGGCCGATACCTACAACAGCGCCGACATCTCGACCTGCATCTTGAGCAACGCCGGCAAACAGCGTTCGACGATCTCGCCGGCCGGGATGCGCGCCGCGTGCAGGCTGACGTTCATGGCGGCCACGGTCTCGCCCCTGAAATTGCGGATCGGGACCGCCAGCGTGCGCAGGCCCAGTTCCAGTTCCTGGTCCACCACCGCATAGCCCTGGGCGCGGGTGCGCGCGATCTCGTGCAGCAATCGCTCGCGGTCGACGATCGTGTATTCGGTGAATGCCTCGGGCGCGACGCGCGCCAGGCTAGCCGCTACCCATTCCGGCGCCTGGCTGGCCAGCAGCGCGCGGCCGTTGGCGGTGCACCAGGCCGGCACCCGGGTGCCTGGCTGCAGGGTGCTTGAGACCAGCTTGCCGGCGCTGACCGCCGCCACGCACACCAGGTCATCCCCCTCCAGCACCCCGCACGATGCCGCCTCGCCCAGCGAATAGGCGAGCCGGTACAGTAGCGGCTGGACGATGCGCGGCAGGCGCGCCGAATGCAGGTAGCTCTGGCCCAGGCGCAGCACCTTGGGCGTGAGCCAGAACACCTTATCGTGCTGGCGCGCATAGCCCAGGTGGACCAGCGTGATCAGGTAGCGCCGCGCCGCCGCCCGCGTCAGGCCGGTACGCGCCGCCACTTCGCTGATGGTCAGGCGCGAGCGCTCCTGGTCGAAGGCCTCGATCACCTGCAAGCCTTTCTCCAGGCCCGCGATCAGGTCGCGCAACTGCGGCGCCGCCCCGGCCTCGACATCGTTATCATCCATAAATAACCCCCCTGTTTGTGCGATTAACGCACAATTTGGGCGATCTGCGCAACTTGCGCGACATGGGCATCTGTTCATGCAGCGGGCAGCTGCCTACCATGGACTGACCTAACCAGGCGGCCATGCCGCCGATGTCCACAGGAGATAGCCGTGCAATTCGATGCGCTTGCGCCGGGCAGCCACCCCGCCCTGATTTACCCCGCCTATAAATCGACCGTGAAACGCGGTCCCACCCTGCCCCCGGTCGCGGTCCATGCGCCGGCCTCGCTCAAGACCAACCTGGCGCCGCCAAGGTCGTTGCTGCTGCCATTCGATGCCGACCTGACGGCCCAGGGCAATGGCGCGCCGCTGGGCGAAAAGATCGTTGTCACCGGCCGCGTGCTGGACCAGGACGGCAAGCCGGTGCGCAACTCGCTGCTGGAAGTCTGGCAGGCCAACGCGTCGGGGCGCTACCGCCACAAGCGCGACGGGCACAATGCGCCGCTCGACCCCAACTTCAATGGCTGGGGCAAGATGCTGACCGACGACGATGGCCGCTACCGGTTTATTACTATCAAGCCGGGCGCCTACCCGTGGGGCAATCACGACAAGGCCTGGCGCCCTGCCCACATCCACTTTTCGATGTTCGGCAACGCCTATGCGCAGCGCCTGGTGACCCAGATGTACTTCCCGGGCGACCCGCTGTTCGAGTTCGACCCGATCTACCAGAGCATTTCGGACCTGGCAGCGCGCGAGCGCCTGGTGTCGCGCTTCAGTCTCCCCGAGACGGTCGGCGACCAGATGCTGGGCTATGAATTCGACATCGTGCTGCGCGGCCGCGACGCCACGCCGTTCGGTCTGTGACAGGAACCAATACAATGACCCAAGCGATCACCCCATCCCAGACCATTGGCCCCTTCTCGCACGAGGCCTGGCAATGGGCCTGCGCCGCCTGTACTCCTGCCGATGCCGACGGCAGCGACACCATTACCATCAGCGGCATCCTGCGCGACGGCGACGGCGCGCCGGTCAATGACGGCATGATCGAAGCCTGGACCCCGGGCGCCGCCACCATCGAACACGAACGCGAACACGCGCTGGCCGGCTTTCGCCGCGTGCCGACCGACGACGAAGGCCGCTTCACCCTGGTCTTGAGCCGCGCCCAGGAGGCAGCCTGCGAGCCGGCGGCCCTGGTCACGGTCTTCATGCGCGGCCTGCTGGTACACCAGTTCAGCGCCGTGTTCCTGGAAGACGACGACCTCGAACGCGCCGCGCTGCTCAACCAGGTGCCGGCTGAACGCCGCGCTACCCTGGTGGCGCGTAAGACCGGCCCCGCCAGCTACGCCTGGGACATCCGCATGCAGGGCGAGAACGAGACCGTGTTCTTCGACTACGGCGGCGCGCCATGAGCGTGGCGCTGTTCGACGGCTTCCTGTCGTCGCCCGAGATGATCGATGTGTTCGATGACGGCGCCATCGTGCAGGCCATGTTCGACGTCGAACAGGCGCTGGCCGCGGCCCAGGCCGCGCACGGCGTAATTCCTGACAGCGCCGCGCGCGCCATCGCCGGCGTGTGCAAGGCGTCGCTGTACGACATCCCGGCCCTGGTGCGCGCCGGCCGCCGCGCCGGCAGCCTGGCCATCCCGCTGGTGAAGGAACTGACGGCGGCGGTGGCCCTGTACGACGCCCAAGCGTCGACCTTCGTGCATCGCGGCAGCACCAGCCAGGACGTGATCGACAGCGCCATGGCGCTGGTCACGCGCGAGGCGCTGGCGCTGCTCGAGCGCGACCTGGCGCGCCTGATCGACGCCCTGCTGGCGCTGGCCGAGGCCCACCTGGACACGCCGGTGCTGGCGCGCACCCTGATGCAGCCGGCCCAGGTCAGCAGCTTCGGCCTGAAGGCGGCGCAGTGGGCCGCGCCGCTGGTGCGCGCGCGCCGGCGCCTGCGCACGGCCGCCCACGAGGCCCTGCAATTGCAGCTGGGCGGCGCGGTCGGTACCCGCGCGGCGCTGGGCGAGCACGGCGCCGCCGTGGCAGGCCACATGGCCGCGGCGCTGGGCCTGGGCAATCCCCCCGCGGCCTGGCATACCCAGCGCGACGAGTGGGTGCGCCTGGGCCTGGAGGTGGCGCTGCTGACCGCCAGCCTGGGCAAGATCGCGACCGACCTGGCGCTGATGGCGCAAGGCGAAGTCGGCGAGCTGGCCGAGCCGAGTGGCGCGGGTCGCGGCGGCTCGTCCGCCATGCCGCATAAGCGCAATCCGGTGGCGGCGATGACGGCGCTGGCCGCCAGCGGCCGCACCCCGCAGGTGGCCGCCGCCCTGCTGGCCAGCATGGGCCAGCAGCACGAGCGCGGCCTGGGCAACTGGCAGGCCGAGCTGGCCGAGTGGCCGACCTTGTTCCTGTCGGCGCACGGCGCGCTGGCGGCGCTGGCCGACGCCTTTGGCGCGCTCGAGGTCAACCCGGCGCGCATGCGCGCCAATATCGACAATCTGCAAGGCCTGGTGTTCGCCGAAGGCGCGGCCGGCCTGCTGGCCGAGACCATGGGCCGCACCAGGGCCCACGCCCTGCTCGAGGACCTGAGCCGCCAGGCGCTGGCCGACGACAGCCACCTGTCGGCGCTGGTGGGCCAGGTGGAAGGCGCCGATGCAGCCCGGGTGGACGCCGTGTTCGACCCGGTGCGCGCCACGCAGCCGGGCGCCGCGACCGCACGCGCGCTGCTCGCGCAGTTGCGCCTATTATTAGAGGAGGACAAGCAATGAGCCACGATCCGATCGACCACGACTACGAACGCGGCCTGCGCAACCGGCGCACCATCCTGGGCGACGCCTGGGTCGAGCGCTCGCTGGACAAGGCCAACGACTTCAATGCCGACTTCCAGAACCTGATCACGCGCTTCGCCTGGCATGAGATATGGGGCCGGCCCGGCCTGGAAGCCCGCATGCGGCGCGTGATCGTGCTGGCCACCACCATGGCGCTGGCGCGCTGGGAAGAATTCGAGCTGCACGTGCGCGCCGCGCTGCAGGACGACAGCGGCAACGGCCTCACGCGCGAAGAGCTCAAGGAGGTGCTGATGCAGGCCGCGATCTATGCCGGCGTGCCGGCCGCGAACACCGGCTTCTCGCTGGCCCAGCACATCCTGCGCGAGCTGGACACGCCGCTGGCGCCAGCGGTGCCTGCCGACGCGGCCCATCCCGGCGTGGGCCGCATCGGCACCACCGCCAGCGCCCCGCGCCTGCGCTACAGCGTGCGCGAAGCGCGGCATGGCGGTCCGGCGCGCCACACAGTGGTGCTGAGCCACGCCCTCGGCTGCGACATGGACATGTGGGACGGCCTGGCCAACCACCTGGCGCTTGACTGCCGCGTGATCTGCTACGACCACCGCGGCCATGGCGGCTCGGATGCGCCGCCCGGCCCCTACACGATGGCCGAACTGGCCGACGATGCGGCTCGCCTGCTGGGCGAACTGGATACCGGCCCGGTGGTCTGGGTCGGCCTGTCGATGGGCGGCATGGTGGGCCAGGAACTGGCGCTGCGCCACCCGGGATTGGTAGCGGCGCTGGTAGTCGCGAATTCGACCTCCGGCTATCCGGAGGCGGCGCGCACCATGTGGCGCGAGCGCATCGCGAAGGTCGAGGCCGAGGGTGTGGAGGCGATCGCCGACGCCGTGATGGGGCGTTATTTCGACGACGCCTTCCGCAGCGCCAACCCGGCCACGGTGGCGCGCTTCCGGCGCCGCGTGGCGAGCACCGACGCGGTCGGCTATGCCGCTTGCTGCGCGGCGGTGGGCGGGGTCGACACCAGCGGACGGCTGGCGGGCATTGCCGTGCCGACCCTGGTGATCGCCGGCGAACGCGATGCCGGCACCCCGCCGGCGATGTCGGAAGCCATTGCGCAATCGGTGCCGGGGGCGCGGCTGGCGGTCATCCTTGACGCCACCCACCTGAGCGCCATCGAGCAGCCGGCGCGCTTCAATGGCCTGGTGCGCGACTTCATCGCGGGCCTGGGCAAATCGGTGTAGAGTCCGGCCTGCGCGCATGCGGGCGCACGCAAGCACAAAAACATGGAGACGCACATGCAGGACCACGGCCGCGCCGCTGGCGCCGTCAACGTCCAGGACTTCCTGGACCAGCACCGCTTTTCGCCCTACCAATGGCTGATCTTCGGCCTGTGCTTCCTGATCGTGCTGCTCGATGGCTTCGACACGGCGGCGATCGGCTTCATCGCGCCATCGCTGGTGCAGGACTGGGGCGTGACCCGCCCCGCCCTGGCGCCGGTGCTGAGCGCCGCCCTGTTCGGCCTGGCCGCCGGCGCCATCGCGGCCGGCCCGCTATCAGACCGCATCGGCCGCCGGCTGGTGCTGGCGCTGTCGGTGCTGCTGTTCGGCGCCGCCTGCGCCTGGTCGGCGTTCGCCGGCAACGTCACCGAACTGGCGATCCTGCGTTTCATCACCGGCCTGGGACTGGGCGCGGCGATGCCGAACGCGGTGACCCTGATGAGCGAATTCTGCCCCAGCCGCAAGCGCGCGATGCTCACCAATGCGATGTTCTGCGGCTTTCCGCTCGGCGCCGCCCTGGGCGGTTTTCTTGCGGCCTGGATGATCCCGCTGTGGGGCTGGCGCAGCGTGCTGCTGCTGGGCGGCCTGGCGCCGCTGCTGGCGGGGCTGCTGATCCTGCTGCTGCTACCGGAATCGGTGCGCTTCCTGGTCGCGCGCGGCGCCAGCCAGGACCGCATCCGCGCCATCCTGCGCCGCATTTCAGGCAGCGCCGACGCGGCGCGCAGCTTCGTGACCGGCGACAGCGGCGTGGTGAGCGGGACCGGGGGCGGCGTAAAACTGATCCTGTCGCGCGCCTACCTGGCCGGCACCGTCATGCTGTGGCTGGCCTATTTCATGGGCTTGGTGATCTTCTATGCGCTGGTCAACTGGATGCCGCTGCTGCTGCGCGATGCCGGCCTGTCGGCGCAGGACGCGACCCTGGTCTCGGCCCTGTTCCCGCTGGGCGGCGTGGGCGCGGTGCTGTCCGGCTGGCTGATGGACCGCTACAACCCGAATTCCGTGATCGCGATCGGCTTCGCGCTGACCGCGGCCAGCGTGTTCGCCATCGGCCACAGCGCGCATGAGCTGGCGCTGCTGGTCACGGTGGTGCTGGTCGCCGGGGTGGTGATGAACACCGCGCAGTCCTCATTGCCGGCGCTGGCGGCGGCCTATTATCCGACCCAGGGACGCGCCACTGGCGTGGCCTGGATGATGGGCGTGGGCCGGCTGGGAGGAATCGCCGGCTCGTTCCTGGTGGCGGAACTGGCGCGGTTGCGCTTCGGGATCGAAGGGATCTTCGGGGTGGTGGCGCTGGCCGGGGTGGTAGCCACGCTGGCGCTGCTGGTCAAGCTGGCTGCGGAACGTACGGCCAAGGCGCCGCGATGAACGTTAATCCGTGGCTGGCGTTGCCTTGCGCGCCGGGAGCAGTGGATCGAGCAGCTGGCCGCCCAGGGTCGGGGCGCACGGCGTGTCGGTCCCGACCTCGGCCGGCCAGTGCTTCGGCAGGTAGTAACTCCCGAACAGGCGGTCCAGGAACGGCAAGGTGGACGCGTAGTTGCGGTTGATGTGATCGTGGCGGCTGTGGTGCCAGTGATGGAAAGCCGGTGTCGACACGATCCATTCGAGTGGGCCCAGGCGCCAGCGCAGGTTGGCGTGGATGAAGAATCCCCACACATTACCGAGCACCAGCAGCGCCGCCGGCGTGGCGCTGCCGGCCAGGGTCGGTCCGGCCAGGCCCAGCATGTACAGCGGCACCAGGCCGAACAGCCGGGTGATGACCATGTCGACCGGGTGGTTGCGGGTATTGGTCAAAAAATGCATGCGCTCGGCCGTATGGTGCAGCGCGTGGAAGCGCCACAGCCAGGGAATTTCGTGGCTCAGGCGATGGCCCCAATAGAAACCGGTTTCGGCGACCACGAAGGCCAGCGCGACCCGCGCCGTCAGCGGCAGCTCGGCGACGGCGCTCGTCAGCGCGGCCGGCGCCAGGTGATGGGCGGCGCTGGCCAGCAGCGCCATCGGGACGCTGAGCAGCAGGATCGGCACCAGGCTACTGATGAAGTAGTAGGCCAGGTTGTGGCGCAGCGCGCGATCCGGCTGCTCATGGCGCATGCCGAACCAGCGCTCGAGGGGGACAAACAGGGCCATCAGCAATACCAGCCAGACGCCGGTGCGTGCGACGTCGATGGCGAATTCGGCGAAGGAGATGTTCATGGAGGATGCTGCGGTAGGACGAACCCGGTGCCGCTACTGCGAACCGCGGGCACGATGCTGGTCGCGCCTGCGCTTCGCAAGGGTACACATGGTGGCGCTGGCTGTGCTCAAGCCTGGCCGTTACGACGACGGCGCGCGAGGAAACCCACCATGCAGAGGCCTGCAAGCATCAGCGTCCAGGTCGCTGGTTCGGGCACGTCAGCAGTCAGTTGGATATTATCAAGCAGCATGAACGGTGGGCCACCCGCCGTGGTTTTGTGTGCCAGGAACGACAGAATTTCGCTGGTGCTGGTAGCGGTGAAGTACATGGCGGCGGTGTCCCAGCCGCTGAAACCTTGTGACGGGATGCTCAGCTTCTTGCTGTTTTGATTTTCATCGCCAAAGCCCACTTGCCAGAAGTCGCCGTTATTCGCACCGTTCCAGCCGGCTTGCTGGGCCAGGGCGAATTCAAACGTCAGCAAGTATTTGGTGCCGACGCTCAAGCCATCGACCTTCTGCGAGAGCGTACCAGGGTACCAGTCCGGATCGGAGGCGAAGAAGTTGCCACCCGACGGAGACTTGAAGAAGTTATCGCCGGAACCTTGCAGCTGCATCGCGCCGCCATTGAGATGCGCGTTGGTGCTGTTCATCAGGAAGTTATAACCGCCACTGTCGCGTTCTTCGGTGCTGGTCCAGTTGCTGATCCTGATGCCGCCGTTATTAATGGCCGTGCCCTCAGCCCTGACGCTCTTATCGATGACATCGGCTTCAAAGCCGCCATTCTTGATCAGGTTCGCGTGGGCGAAATTGGCGTGGAAGGCGAGTACTGCGGACAGGAATAGCAAAGCTGACTTGAGGCGCATGGCGCAGGCTCCGGGATGTACGAACATTGTGGATCAGGGTCGGCGAGTGACAGGCCGCACGGCAAGGTTGACTGGACAGCCATCGGACCGGACTACACCAATAAAATTGGGATATGCCAAAACTTCTTGCATTGGGAATATTTTAGCAGAGTGTGCTGATGGAAATTCAATACTTCTTCAGCAATAATGTTTTCCTTAAGGCAATTTTTAACAATTGCCCACAGGAATGCCAGCTGGTTATTACAGGCGATTTACTTTATACCGTTGAGAAATAAGGATGTCGGCGACAATACTTCGAAAAGTGTCGTCATGAAAGGTTAATTGAACCTGGGCAGGCTAGCGCCGCCACGAAGATAGGAAGACGATCAGCATGGCTCGATGGACGAATTGCATAGCACCGAAAAACAACAGTCGGCCTGCCACACGTTGTGATCAGGCCCGGGGCCTGGCGGCTCCCTGGTGCTGAACTGCCCTGACCAGCATCGCCACTACTATTCCATCATATCGGTATAAAACGCCTGGCCATTCTTCCCCTGTCCCTTGATGTGGTACATCGCGGCGTCTGCACGGCGCATCAGTTCATCGATTGTTTCGCCGTCATGGGGAAAGATGGCGATGCCGATCGATGCCGAGATCGTCACTTTGTTCCCGCCAAGGTCGAAGGGCAGATTCAGGCACTCCAGGAACTTGTCGGCAACCTTGCGCGCGTCGTCACGGACATGCAGGTCAGGCAGCACCACGGTAAATTCATCCCCGCCCTGCCGTGCCAGCGTATCGCCCTTGCGCAGACAACTTTTAAGGCGGGATGTCACTTCCAGCAGCAGTTCATCGCCCTTGTCGTGGCCGAACGTATCGTTGACGTGCTTGAATCGATCGAGATCGATGAACATCGTGGCCAACTCGGTCTGATTGCGTTTGGACTGCAGGATGGCCTGGCCGAGCCGATCCCGGAACAACAGGCGATTCGGTAGATTGGTCAAGACATCGTGATAGGCCTGATGAAGGATGATGGCTTCCGCCTGCTTGCGCGCCGTGATATCGCGCGCGATCCCGTAGGTGCCGAGATAGCGTGGCCCACCATGGTCCACGCGCTCCGAGTGCATGCCGACGGCATTGAGCGACACGACCAGCGATGATTCGTTAGCGTTGGCGTTGTCGATGTCGGCGGCATTGGCGCGGCACGTCATGCGCAATTCGACATCGCGCGATGCCCGGTCGCCCGAGCGCCGTTCATTGAATGCGTAACGCGCACGGGCGAAATCTTCTTCGTGCACCAGGATCGAATAATGCTGGCCGATCAATTCGCGGCGATCGTAGCCCAGCATCTGGCAGGCCCGATCGTTCACGAAGGTGAATCGGCCCTCTGGTTCGACCATATAAATGAGGTCGGGCGAGGCGTCGACCATATAGCGGTAAGTACGCTCGGATAGTTCGAGCTGATAGGCGATGTCGCGATTGGTCTGGCGCAGCCTGCGCTGGGTCAGGACGTGATCGATGGTTTTGAAGAGGTCGTGCTGGCTGAATGGCTTGCGCAGGAAATCGTGGGCGCCACCGCGCAAGGCGCCGATCGCGGCATCGATGCGCATATTGCCGCTGACGACAATGACATCGGTCTCGATACGGTGGGTGTTGATGAAGTCGATGACGTGCTGGCCATCCATGTCTTCAAGACTAAGATCCAGCAGTATGAGATCGTAGCGCGCGCGGGACAGACAGGTCAGCGCTTGGGCGCCGGAACTTGCCGTGTCGATGTCGAAATGACGATGGTTCAACAATTCCTGCAGCGACGCGAGCATGCGCGGCTCGTCATCTACCAGCAGTAATTTGGTCGACTGGTTGGCTGCGGGAAGCGGCAAATGTACTGCACACAATGAATTATTGCCGATTGTTAATTTATTTGTGTTCGGAAATAGACTCATGTCTCTAAGCGGGGACAATCCCGATTTTAAGGGTATCCTCGGATGTAATAAGCTCAGGTTAGTTGATGCTCACTACATTAGCATGGACGCAGAAACTCTGATGCACACTGACAACTCGTAATTAAAATTATTAACAATTTCTTTAATGCAATTTTCTGAATAGGTAAAAGTCCTTCTTTTCAATGCGGCGGACGAAAAAAAATAGGCCACCGAACGGTGACCTATTTTTCAGATTATCCTGGCGGAGAGACGGGGATTCGAACCCCGGTTAGGCTATGAACCTAAACACGCTTTCCAGGCGTGCGACTTAAACCACTCATCCATCTCTCCTGATGGGTACGACGTGGGGATGCCACGAAGCCGCCTATTATAGCAAGTATTCCCAGCAGTACAAGGCCGGCAACATGATCGGCAGCCTTGATCGTGGTTGGACGCGTGGAAGGCGGAGCCCTCCTGCCTATGACCGCCAAAAAATACCCGCCCCTCTCTCGAGCAGGCGGGCAAGCCTTGCGTCAGCCCTGTGGGCCAACGCAGGCAACTTACTCAGGCATCCCTGCTCAAGCCGATTCCTTCAACTGCTCCAGGATGGCCGGATTCTCGAGCGTCGACACGTCTTGCGTGATGTTCTCGCCCTTGGCCAGCACGCGCAGCAGGCGGCGCATGATCTTGCCGGAGCGGGTCTTCGGCAGGTTGTCGCCAAAGCGGATCTCTTTCGGCTTGGCGATCGGACCGATTTCCTTGCCGACCCAGGCGCGCAGCTCGTTGGCCAGCTTTTTCGCTTCCTCGCCAGTCGGACGCGCCTGCTTGAGCACGACGAAGGCGCAGATCGACTCACCGGTGGTCTCGTCCGGACGCCCCACCACCGCCGCTTCGGCCACGATCGGGTTGGCCACCAGCGCCGATTCGATCTCCATCGTGCCCATGCGGTGGCCCGACACGTTCAGCACGTCGTCGATACGCCCGGTGATGGTGAAATTACCGGTGTCCTTGTTGCGGATCGCACCGTCGCCGGCCAGGTAGTATTTACCGCCCAGTTCATCCGGGAAGTAGCTGGTGCGGAAGCGGTCCGGGTTGTTCCAGATGGTGCGGATCATCGACGGCCATGGACGCTTGACCACCAGGATGCCGCCCTGCCCGTTCGCCACATCGGCGCCGGCTTCGTCCACGATCGCGGCCATGATGCCCGGCAGCGGCAGGGTGCAGGAACCCGGCACCATCGGGGTCGCGCCCGGCAGCGGGGTGATCATGTGGCCGCCGGTCTCGGTCTGCCAGAAGGTGTCGACGATCGGGCAACGCTCCTGGCCGACATTGCGGTAATACCACATCCAGGCTTCCGGATTGATCGGCTCGCCGACCGAACCGAGCAGGCGCAGGCTGGACAGGTCGGAATTCTTCGGATGCACCTTCTCGTCCAGGTCGGAAGCCTTGATCAGCGAGCGGATCGCGGTCGGCGCCGTGTAGAAGATGCTGACCTTGTGCTTCTCGATGGTCTGCCAGAAGCGGCCGGCGTTCGGGAAGGTCGGCACGCCTTCGAACACGATTTGCGTGCCGCCGACGGCCAGCGGACCGTAGGCGATATAGGTGTGGCCGGTGATCCAGCCGATATCGGCGGTGCACCAGAAGATGTCTTCGGGTTTCAGGTCGAAGGTCCACTTCATGGTCAGCGCGGCCCACAGCAGGTAGCCGCCGGTCGAGTGCTGCACGCCTTTCGGGGTGCCGGTCGAGCCGGACGTGTACAGGATGAACAGCGGGTGTTCGGCGTCGACCCATTCAGGCTCGCAGTCGGCCGACTGGTCTTGCACCAGCTCGTGCAGCCACAGGTCGCGGCCTTCCTTGAAGTTGATGTTGCCGCCGGTGCGCTTGTAGACGATGACGTCCTTGACGCTGTCGCAGCCGCCCAGTCCAAGCGCTTCGTCGACGATGGCTTTCAGTGGCAGCGCCTTGCCGCCGCGCTGCTGTTCGTCGGCGGTGATGACGGCCACGGCGCCGGCGTCGATGATGCGCTCTTGCAGCGACTTGGCCGAGAAGCCGCCGAATACCACCGAGTGGGTGGCCCCGATGCGGGCGCAGGCCTGCATCGCGGTGATGCCTTCGACCGACATCGACATATAGATGACGACGCGGTCGCCCTTCTTGATGCCGCGCGATTTGAGGGCGTTGGCGAATTTGCCGACGCGTTCGTGCAGCTCGCGGTAAGTCACTTTAGTGACCGCGCCGTCGTCGGCCTCGAAGATGATGGCGTGCTTGTCGGCGTTGCCATTCTCGAGGTTGCGGTCGAGGCAGTTGTACGAGGCGTTCAGTTGGCCGTCGCCGAACCATTTATAGAATGGCGCGTTCGATTCGTCGAGGGTCGAGGTGAACGGCTTGTGCCAGTCGAGGTTCTCGCGCGCCAGGCGCGCCCAGAACCCTTCGTAGTCGGCTTCGGCCTCGGCGCACAGTGTTTGGTAGGCGGCCATGCCATTGATGGCGGCCTTGTCGGCAAACTCCTTCGGCGGCTGGAACACGCGGTGCTCCTGCAGGCCCTGGGTTTGCTCTTGGGTGGTCTCGTTCTCGGCCATACTAGTCTCCATATTAATGTAGTAGGTTATGCCAGATACCATAGGGCGGCTCGCTTACTGAGCCCTTACAGTGGAAAACCCCTTTTGGCGGCTTGACTGCCTTGCCCGCTCACTTGTGATGTTCTCCCTTATTCTAACGCCGGCCGTTGCAAAGCGTGCAAGCGGGCCGACGCGCGCTCCACCCCGGCGACAGGCTCCGGTGTAAAATGCTGAGCTGAATTTTTTTCGCATCCCCCTGGAGTTCCATCCCGATGTCCGCCCTAGAACCAAGCAAGCAAATCCGCAAGCTGTCTCCACTGAGTAACCTGATCTTCGCCAGCCGCTGGCTGCAGCTGCCGCTGTACCTCGGCCTGATCCTGGCGCAGTGCGTGTATGTATTCCACTTCTGGGTCGAACTCGTCGACCTGATCGGCGCCGCCATGGGCAACGTCGATTCGCTGAACCACATCATCGACGCCGTCGGCCTGTCCGGCAGCCGTCCGCAGCGCCTGACCGAAACCGTCATCATGCTGGTCGTGCTGGGCCTGATCGACGTGGTCATGATCTCGAACCTGCTGATCATGGTGATCGTCGGCGGTTACGAGACCTTCGTCTCGCGCATGCACCTCGAAGGCCATCCGGACCAGCCGGAATGGCTGTCGCACGTGAACGCGACGGTGCTCAAGACCAAGCTGGCGATGGCCATCATCGGCATCTCGTCGATCCACCTGCTCAAGACCTTCATCAACGCCGCCAACTACGAAGAGAAGACCCTCATGTGGCAGACCCTGATCCACGTGGCTTTCCTGGTCTCGGCGCTGGCGATCTCGTGGACCGATCGCATCACCACCATGACGCACCAAGAGAAGCATTGAAGCACCCGTAACACCCCACAACGATAACGATACTCCGACACTCCATCACGAGAGATTTCCCACCATGGCAACCGTCATCACCCAGGAAGACCTGATCGAATCCGTCGCGGCCGCGCTGCAGTACATCAGCTACTACCACCCGGCCGACTATATCCAGCACCTGGCACGCGCCTACGAGACCGAGCAAAGCCCGGCCGCGAAGGATGCGATCGCCCAGATCCTGACCAACTCGCGCATGTGCGCCGAAGGCAAGCGCCCGATCTGCCAGGACACCGGCATCGTCAACGTGTTCCTCAAGATCGGCATGGGCGTGCGCTTCGAAGGTTTCAGCGGCACCGTCACCGACGCCGTCAACGAAGGCGTGCGCCGCGCGTACAACTTCGCCGACAACAAGCTGCGCGCCTCGATCGTGGCCGACCCGCACTTCGAGCGCAAGAACACCAAGGACAACACCCCGGCCGTGGTCCACATGGAACTGGTCGAAGGTGACAGCGTCGACGTCAAGATCGCAGCCAAGGGCGGCGGCTCGGAAAACAAGACCAAGTTCGTGATGCTCAACCCGTCCGACTCGCTGGTCGACTGGGTACTCAAAACGGTGCCGCTGATGGGCGCCGGCTGGTGCCCGCCGGGCATGCTCGGCATCGGCATTGGCGGCACCGCCGAGAAGGCGATGCTGATGGCCAAAGAGTCGCTGATGGAAGACATCGATATGTACGAGCTGCGCCAGCGTGGCCCGAACAATAAACTCGAAGAGCTGCGCATCGAGCTGTGCGACAAGATCAACGCCCTGGGCATCGGCGCCCAGGGCCTGGGCGGCCTGACCACCGTGCTGGACGTGAAGATCAATATGTATCCTACCCACGCGGCCTCGAAGCCGGTGGCGATGATCCCGAACTGCGCCGCCACCCGCCACGCCCACTTCGTGCTCGACGGCTCGGGCCCGGCCTATATCGAACCGCCGGCGCTGTCGACCTGGCCCGACGTGAACTGGCTGCCTGACACCGAGAAATCGAAGCGCGTCGACCTCAATACCCTGACCAAGGAAGAAGTCGCGTCGTGGAAGCCGGGCCAGACCCTGCTCCTGAACGGCAAGATGCTCACCGGCCGCGATGCCGCGCACAAGCGCATCCAGGACATGCTGGCCAAGGGCGAGTCGCTGCCGGTGGACTTCACCAACCGCGTGATCTACTACGTCGGCCCGGTTGATCCGGTGCGCGACGAAGTGGTCGGCCCGGCCGGTCCGACGACCGCCACCCGCATGGACAAGTTCACCGACATGATGCTCGAGCAGACCGGCCTGATCTCGATGATCGGCAAGGCCGAGCGCGGCCCGATGGCGATCGAGTCGATCCAGAAGCACAAGTCGGCCTACCTGATGGCGGTCGGCGGCTCGGCCTACCTGGTCTCGAAGGCGATCAAGTCGGCGCAAGTGGTTGGCTTCGCCGACCTGGGCATGGAAGCGATCTACGAGTTCGACGTCACCGACATGCCGGTCACCGTCGCCGTCGATTCGACCGGCACCTCGGTCCACAACACCGGCCCGAAAGAATGGTCGGCCAAGATCGAATCGCTCAAAGGCGTGCCGGTCACCGTCGCTTGATTCACATCGCATCATGATCCTCCCCGACGCTCCGGTTGGCATCTTCGACTCGGGCGTCGGCGGCCTCTCGGTGCTGCGCCACGTCCAAGCGCAGCTGCCGCACGAACACCTGCTGTACCTGGCCGACACCGGCTTTGCTCCCTACGGCGACAAGCCCGAAGCGATCGTGGTCGAGCGCGTGCTCACGATCGGCGATTTCTTGCTGGCGCACGGCGCGAAAGCCCTGGTGGTGGCCTGCAATACCGCCACCGTGGCCGCCGTGCGCGAGCTGCGCGCGGCACATCCCGGCCTGCCCATCGTGGGCGTCGAACCCGGCCTGAAACCGGCAGCCGCCCTCACCCGCACGCGAAAAGTCGGGGTATTGGCCACCGAACGTACCCTCAATGGCGCCAAGTTCCTGCAACTACGCGACCAGATCCATCTCGATTCCGGGGCCGAGTTCCTGCTCCAGCCCTGCGTCGGCCTGGCCGACCAGATCGAGTTCGGCGTACTCGACTCGACCGCCACGGTCGCCATGCTGCGCCGCTTCATCGAACCGCTGCTGGCCCAGGGGGCAGATACCCTGGTGCTGGGCTGCACCCATTATCCGCTGGTACGCGCGTCGATCGAGCGCCTGCTGATCGACGCCGGCCGCGCCGATGTCGCCCTGGTCGACACCGGCGACGCCGTGGCCCGCCAACTGGCGCGCCTGCTCGCCGCCGCGGGACTGTTGCGCATGCCAGGCGCCATCCCCGCCAGCCTGACCGGTTTTACCAGCGCCGGCGCGACCGCGCTGACGGCTGTGTTTCGCAGCCTGCTCGGCATCGATCCAGCGGTGCATGAAGCGCGGCTCGCGACCCCACGCGGCTGGCCAGGCGACCGAACGATTTAAAGTTGCCACTTTTTTTGCGAGACTATATAATCATGCTCTGCCTCGGCAACGACGAGACAGCAAGTAGCAAAACAAGCAGTAACGTAGTTCAGTGGTGGCTGTAGCTCAGTTGGTAGAGTCCAGGATTGTGATTCCTGTTGTCGTGGGTTCGAGCCCCATCAGCCACCCCAAGTATTCATCAAGAAAGGTCACCTGCTTCGGCACGTGGCCTTTTTTGTTTTACGGGATTTCACCATGCACATCGTCGGACAAACACTCAGCCGCACCGATGTCGAGGCGGCACTGGCGCGGGGCCCGCTCGCCCTCCAGGATTGCGACCTCGATGGCGCCGACCTGTCGCGCCTCGACCTGCGCAATAGCGCCTTCACCGGCTGCAGCATCGCCGAAACCTCGTTCTACGCCGCCAAGCTGGGCTCGTCGTCATGGCAGCGTTGCCGCGGCCGGCAAGCCGATTTCGAAGCGGCCGACCTGACCGACGCCAGCTTCCGCGCCTGCGATCTGAACAACAGCAGCTGGCGCCGCGCCCACCTGGCCTCGCTTGCCTTCAACAGCTGCAAGCTGACCGGGGCCAACTTCGAGGAAGCGGCCCACCTCGGCCTGTCATTCGAGGAATGCCTGCTGGTCGGCGCCGACCTGCGCCGTATGTCGTTCAGGAAGGCCAAGCTGGTCCAGCTCGACTTCGGCGATGCCGACCTGGCCGCCTGCGACTTCCGCGATGCCGTGTTCGAAGGCGGCAGCCTGCGCGGCGCCAACCTGAAACAGGCGCGTTTTGACAACGCCGACCTGCGCGAAGCCGACCTGAGCGGGTTGACCCTGGCCGACGTCAAGCTGTTCCAGGGCGCCTGGATCACGCCGCGCCAGGCCGCCGAACTGGTGAGCGAACTCGGCCTGCGGGTGGCGTGAGCGCGCTTCACAATGGCGCGTCCTCAAGGACACAGATGTAAAATGCGTTTAGTTGGCGGCCGGATAATGATTGTTGTGCGACAATTAGTGAGTTTTTCAAAAGCAACTTAATTCGTTACTTCCGACGCCATCCAGCCTGGCATCGGCATGGTGGCGGCTTCCGGATCCATGCCAGACAAGAATACCGCCCCCAAAATCTCCCGCCTGAACGCCGAAAAACGACCTGCGGTGCGCAATGCGGTGGTGTTCGTATTCGCCCTGTGCCTGCTGCTGCTGGCAATCCAGATCTCGGACGGCTGGCGCGCACGCAAGGAACGACTGGCTGAAGTAGCCGTCGGCACCGCCAATATGTCGCACGCGCTGGCGGCCCAGGCCGAAAGCTCGGTGCGGGTGGTCGATACGGTGCTGGCCGGCGTGGTCGAGCGGGTCGAGACCGATGGGGCCGATGGCGCCGCGCGCCCGCGCCTGCAGCTGCATTTGAAGAATATGGTGACCCAGGTCGAGGAATTGCACGGCCTGTTCGTGTTCGGCGCCGATGGCCGCTGGCTGATGACCTCGCAGGACCGCATTCCGCTGTACGGCGTCGCCGACCGCGAGTATTTCCAGCACCACCGCAAGAATCCGGACCGCTTTGTCCACGTCGGCAAGCCGGTGCGCAGCCGCTCGACCGGCGACTGGATATTGCCGGTCTCGCGCCGCCTGAACAATGCGGACGGCACCTTCGCCGGCGTTGCGCTTGGCACCATCCGCATCGCCTACTTCTCGACCCTGTACCAAAGCTTCGACGTCGGCAGCGCCGGCGTGATCATGCTGACCCTCGACGATGGCACCATGGTGTATCGCCTGCCGAATAACGACAAGCTGATCGGCGCCGATGTCAGCAGCGGCCCGGTGCACCAGATGTACCAGCGCACCGGACCGGCAGGCACCGCCGTGCTGCGCTCGAAGATCGACGGCATCGAAAGGCTGTACAGCTACCGTCACCTGGACACCTACCCGCTGATCGTCGCCACCGCGCAATCGAAGCAGGAGATCCTGGAAAAATGGCTTACCTCGATGCTGGTCCAGGCCGCGATCACCATCGCCGCGATCGTGCTGCTGCTCTACTTCGGCTGGCGCCTGGTGCGCCAGATCGTGATCCGCGACCACCTCGAGCACGAACTGGTGCAGGCGCGCGAACTGCTGCAAGAACATAACCGGGCACTGACGGTCCTGGCCGACCATGACAGCCTGACCGGCATCGCCAACCGGCGCCGCTTCGAGGAAGCGCTCGAGCTCGAGTTCGCGCGCGCGGCGAGGAGCGGCGCGCCCTTGTCGCTACTGATGCTCGACGTCGATTACTTCAAGCGCTATAACGACACCTACGGCCACGTGGCCGGCGACGCCTGCCTGCGTCAGTTGGCGCAGACGCTGAAGGACAATCTGGTGCGGCCGGCCGACCTGGCCGCGCGCTATGGCGGCGAGGAATTCGTGGCCCTGCTGCCGGATACCGATCCGGCCGGCGCCAGGATGGTGGCCGAACGAATCCGCGAGGCGGTGATGGCGCTGGCGATCCCGCATGCCGGCAATGGCGCCGCGGTCGTGACGATCAGCGCCGGCGTGTACACCGGCAGCGCCCAGGCCGGCATGGCGGCGGACAGTGCCACCGTGCTGGTAGAGCGGGCCGACGTCCTGCTCTATCAAGCCAAGCAGTCGGGCCGCAACCAGGTGTGCGGCGGCGATCTCGCCGCCACCTGACCGGGCCTGCCGTCATCAATGACGGTAAGGGTTGTTCGGGCGGTTGTCGTGGCGATTCGGGACGCCATCGCGATCGCGGTCACGGTTGCGGTAGGCCGCTACCTGGCGCGACTGGTGCCAGCCACCACGCTCCAGATGCCAGCCATTGCGATCCTGGCGCCATTGTGCGCGCTGGTAGGCATAGCCTGGACGCACTTTCTCCCAGTGACCGCCGACCCAGTCATGGCGGCGGCCATTCCAGTCCCAGTAACCCGCCACCCATTCATAACCGCGGCGCGCGGCCGGCACCGCTTCGCGGCGTGGCGCCGGTGGCGCCTTCTTGATGACAATCACGTCGGCACGCGGATGGGCGGCCTGGGCTTGCACGGGGGCGAATGCTGCGCTACCGATCAGGACGGCGGCGATGGTGCTGAGGATGGTTTTCATGGTGCACTCCGTTTCGGTTGGTGTGAGACCACTATAGCCAGCCGGAGCACTAAAAAGATGAATTGAAGGAAGTCTTTACAGCCGATACATGCCGCAACAAACTTGTAACAACGGAGGGGAAAAAACGGGGAAGGTGTAAATCGGGTGCTGCAAAAACACAGCCGGCTGCTGGAGCCGGCTGTGTAAAGGGGAAGGTATTAGTCGAGCTTGAAAGCGTAGTCGACCTTGGTCCAGGTCTGGGCTGGTGCGCCGTCCTTGGTGCCCGGCTTGAACTTGCACGAAGTCAGGCCCTTGACCAGCGCGCGGTCCAGGTTCTTGAAGCCGCTCGACTTGTCGATCTTCGATTCAGCGACGGTACCGTCGGCGCCGACCAGGAACGAGGCCGAGGTGGTGCCCTGCTCTTCATTCATCAGCGAGGCTTTTGGATATTCGATGGTGCACTTCTTCGGATCGAACGAGGCCGGGGTTTCAGCTGCGAAGCTGGCAGCGGCGGCGCCGGTGAGGGTCAGTGCAAGGAACAGCTTGGTCGACAGGTTTTTCATGATGTTTTCCCCAAAAGGTTTATAAGTTGAATGTCGTTAGAGCTCCCTGCGGACCGCACGACTGGCCGGCGCAGGATTGCCTGGTGATGCGTGCTTAAAATTCTTCCCACTCGTCGCTGGCGACGGTGGCAGCTGCCTTCTTCGGCTTCGGCTTGACTTCGGCCGCATCCGGATTCACCGCGGCGCTGGCGGCGGCCGGCTTTTTCGGCGCCGGCGGTACTGGACGCTTCGCGGCTGGCCGCACCACTACCGCGGTAGTGGTCGCAACTGGCGCCTGCGCCTCGAATTGGAACTGTTCACTTTCGTCGAGCTTGAAGATGCTGACCACGCGGCCCAGCTCGCCGGCCTGGTCTTGCAGGCTCTGGGCAGCCGCAGCGGCTTCTTCCACCAGTGCCGCATTTTGCTGCGTCATGCCGTCCATCTCGATGATCGAGGTATTGACCTGGGCGATGCCGGCGCTCTGTTCGGCGCTGGCGTTGGCGATCTCGCTCATGATGTCAGTCACGCGCTTGACGCTGGTGACCACTTCATCCATCGTCACGCCGGCCTGGCCGACCAGCTTGCTGCCGCGCTCGACCTTGGAGACCGAATCGTCGATCAGGGTCTTGATTTCTTTTGCTGCTGCGGCCGAGCGCTGGGCCAGGTTGCGCACTTCGGACGCCACGACCGCGAAGCCGCGACCCTGTTCGCCGGCACGGGCCGCTTCGACCGCCGCATTCAGCGCCAGGATATTGGTCTGGAAAGCGATACCGTCGATGACGCCGATGATATCGGCGATCTTCTTGGCCGAGCCATTGATCTCGCCCATGGTGCCGACCACTTGCGACACCACATCGCCACCCTTGCGGGCCACGTCCGACGCGGCCGCTGCCAGCGCATTGGCTTCACGGGCATTGTCGGCGTTCTGCTTGACGGTCGAGGTCAGCTGTTCCATGGCCGAGGCAGTCTTTTCCAGCGAGCTGGCCTGCAGTTCGGTACGCGAGGACAGGTCGATATTGCCGGCCGCGATTTCACGCGAGGCGGTGCCGATGGTTTCAGTACCGCGGCGCACTTGCGAGACGATATCAACCAGGCTGTTACGCATTTCCTTCATTTCGACCAGCAGGCTGCCGCGGTCCGATTCCTTGGTCTCGATCGCGATCGACAGGTCGCCATGGGCGATGCTGCCGGCGATCTTGGCGGTGTAGCCTGGCTCGCCGCCGAGTTGCTTGAGCAGGCTGCGGGTGATCACCACCGCCGCCGCCACACCCAGCACCACGGCCAGGACCAGCAGCACCAGCATGAAGTTACGGGCATTGTCGAACGCGGCTTCGGCGTCTGCCTTGGTCTGGGCGTTTTGCTTCTGTTCCTGGACGGCCAGCGCGTTGAGCGCTTCGGTCCATTTACGCTGCACCGGGCGCACTTCGCGCACCATCACGCGGGTGGCGTCCATGGCATTGGCGGCCAGGTACAGTTCGGTGGCGCGGGCAATCGCCGGCAAGGCGGCGGCCTCGTGTTCCTTGATCTGGGCCAGCAGCGCCTTTTCCTGGTCATTGCCGTTCGATGCGAACAGGGCGGTCAGCTTGCGCTGCGCTTCGTTGTAGACGGCGGTTTGTTCCTTGAACTTGGCGATTTCCGGTTCCATGTCGGCTGGATCAGCCATCAGGGTCAGCACGCGCAGCGATTGCAGGCGATCGCTCACGTTGTTACGCATTTCGATCACGAGGCTGGTCGACACATTGCTCACGCTGACCACGTGGTCAAGGCGATCCTGAATCTGCGCCATGCGCAGGATACCCACAACAGCAACTGCAACCAGCAGCACCAGGATCAGTGCGAAACCGAGGGCCAGACGGGTACCGACCTTCATGTTGTTCAAATTCATTCGTGTTATCCCTGTAACTTATTGATCGAAACTCGCTCGGAGAGATTGGCGCCGTGCGATGCGCTTCTGAAGTCGGTGTTTCCGCGCGAATTCAGGTGTTTCCGACAGGATAAATCAAGATTTCACCAAGCTAGTCAGAAAATCTCTTGCTCGTCCGAATTGTTTCGGCACAACAACAGCATTGATATAGTGCAAGATTGGGAACGGATGCATTATGGAACGGCTATTGCCGCACAGCAAGCATTTTTGAAACTTGTGTGGTCAGTACGACAACTGAATGTAGCGATTTGTAGACAGGGAATTGAAAAAGGCGTGCCTCGGCACGCCTTTTCGATGTCATCAAGCGGACTTTTTCAGGCCGCGACTGGCATCCTGGCGGCGGCCTCGAGCAACAGGCGCGGATTGCCCAGCGCCAGCTGTTTCGAATCGGACAGGGTCTGGCGGAAGGCGCGCGCCCCTGGCAAGCCCTGCATCAGGCCCAGCATGTGGCGCGTGATGCTGTTGAGCTTCAAGCCCAACGGGCCATAGCGGCGCAGCTGCTCTTCGATGTACGGGATCATCGCCTCGAGTACCTCGACCCGCGTGCGCGGGCGGCCGGCCTCATCGCCATAGAAGCGGCGATCCCAGTCGGCCATGGTCCAGGGGTTGTGGTAGGCCTCGCGGCCCAGCATCACGCCGTCGACGTGTTCCAGGTGCAGGGCGATCTCGTCATCGCTCTTGATGCCGCCGTTGATCAGGATCTCGAGCTCGGGGAACTCGCGCTTGAGCTGGTAGGCGACGGCGTAGCGCAGGGGCGGGATTTCGCGGTTTTCCTTGGGCGACAAGCCCTTGAGCACGGCGTTGCGGGCGTGCACGATGAAAGTCTTGCAGCCGGCATCAGCAATGGTGCCGACGAAATCGCGCACGAAGCCGTATTCCTCGTCGTAGTCGATGCCGATCCGGTGCTTGACGGTGACGTCGATCGAGACCGCGTCGCGCATCGCTTTCACACAATCGGCCACCAGTTGCGGCTCGTTCATCAGGCAGGCGCCGAAAGCGCCCTTCTGTACCCGCTCGGAGGGGCAGCCGCAGTTGAGGTTGATTTCGTCGTAGCCCCATTGCTCGCCCAGCTTGGCGCTTTTGGCCAGGTCAGTCGGGTCGCTGCCGCCCAGCTGCAGGGCGATCGGGTGCTCGATGTCGTCGTAGCGCAGGTGACGCTCGACGTCGCCGTAGACCAGGGCGCCGGTAGTGACCATTTCGGTGTACAGCCAGGTGTGGCGGGTGATCTGGCGGTGGAATACGCGGCAGTGGCGGTCGGTCCAGTCCATCATGGGAGCTACACTTAAGCGCCTATCCCTATATGTAATTGATTTCATTGCGATTTATGCTTTTTTCAGTCTATTCCGCCCTCCGCAATTCTTGCTGTAATTTGCGGATTTTTGTGGTATTTTGCGCTACCACTACGGCGAAATTGCGGAGAATTGCGGAATGGCCTCGATCAGAAAGCGAGAAGGAAGTTGGATTGCGGAGGTCCGGAGAACTGGCCATAAGTCGGTCAGTAAGTCATTCCCGACAAAGTCACTGGCGTCGGAGTGGGCCCGCAAGGTCGAGTCGGAAATGGATGCGAGCCTTTACCGCGACAATCGAAGCCTGAATTCTATAACATTCGGCGACCTCGTCGACCGCTATACCGAGGAGATCGGGGCGATCCGGCCATTCGGGAAGAACAAGGCGGCCGTGCTCAAGACGCTCAAGGCGGCGCTGGGCAGCGTCCCGTTGTCTGGCCTGAACGCGGATCGCCTGGGCAAGTATGTCGACCAGCGCCGCGCTGGCGGTGCCGGCGGTGTCACTGTGGGGATCGACCTGACCTATGTCGGCGGCATACTCAAGACCGCAAGCGCCATCTGGAAGATTCCGGTTGACCAGATGGCAGTATCTGATGCGCGCGCTCGACTGGCGCACCTGGGCGTTTCCACCAAGTCCCGAGAGCGCACTAGGCGCCCGACCGTCGCCGAGATCGACAAGCTATGCGAGCACTTCCGTGCCAAGGGCAGCCGCCAGCGCGTACCCATGACGGACATCATCCAGTTCGCCGTCGCGACCGCGATGCGCCTGGGCGAGATCATCGGCCTCAAGTGGGCCGACTTGAACGAGAGGGATCGGACGGTCATCATCCGGAATCGAAAGCACCCAACTGAAAAGGTCGGCAACGACCAAGAAGTGCCGCTGCTCGGCGACGCTTGGGCAATCGTGAAGCGCCAGCCAGAAAAAAGCGACCGGATATTCCCTGTTACCGAGGGAACGGTCAGCACAATATTCCCGCGCGCCTGTCAGGCTCTCGGCATCGACGACTTGAAATTCCACGATCTGCGCCACGAGGGCGTGTCACGCCTGTTCGAGCTAGGCTATACGATTGAACAAGTAGCGCTTGTGTCGGGGCATCGGGATTGGAAGATGCTCGCTCGCTATACCCAGATCAGAGCTAAGGATCTTCATCGCAAGGGATCTCAAGATCAACAACATCACCTGAACTTAAATTAACGGGGAAATAATGGGAGAATCAAAACGACGGCGCGAGTCCGACCAGTTCTATGGGAAAGTTGCGAAAGACGATCATGAGCGCGGATTAGTGATCTCTGTACCAATGGAACTGGAAGGCAGTTTAGTCTCAATCGAAGGGGCTTTGGATGCTCAAGAGTTAAGGTATTCGCTGCTTTTTTGGGAGAAATTGATTTGGCCTCAAACTGGCATTTTTGGATATGCCGAGGGCGAGGATATTGAAGCTCTGACTAGCGCTGGAATTTTAAGCAAGCCTATGATCCACGTTGGCGCGGGCGAGTGGGATGGCGCGGCGCTACTGGCAATGGCCCAAATTGAGACATTTAAGCAGCTGGAGGCGCGAGAGCCAGGACGATGGTCGCTTGCTCAAGGCGATCGCTCATTCAGAGTCGTTGGAAAGAAAGGTGATGAAGTCCCGGGTGCGACGGTCGAATTATACAAAGCGATCCCGATTCCCTCGCACGAGGTCCCAATCGCGGAGATACTAGAATTTAAGCACCGGAGGACAGACGAGCTTCGCACACTACGATTCCATTTAGATCAATTAGCGAAAGAAATATCCTTCAGCAATGACCCAAATGAGGCATTGCGCATCAATATATCGAATATTGATTCAGCATGCTCCGATTTGATCAAACTCGGTAAAGAGTGGAAATTCCCGATGAAATTATCGAGTGTAAAAGCCACGTTAAATTTAGACCCGACGAAGCTAGTTGTGAGCACTGCGACAGCCTTTTGGTCAACGCAAAGTTTGGGATTGCCTATTTCGACGGCAGTTGCCGGCCTCGCGGCCGTCGGCTCAATTGTAAATATCAAGGCAGACATCGGATACAGCCAAGTTAGGCCGAGAAACAGCCCGTTTCAATATGCTCTTAGGATCGAGCAAGATCTAAACTAGAAATGCCGACACTCCGATAGTGTCGTTTCTCTAACGCGGCCAGGCCCGCACCGTCTTCGCGTGCTTAGCCGAGCATTCCGCATACTGGCGCAGCAGATCGATAGCCCAGGCCTGCCAGGCGTCATATTAGCCGGGAGCCAGACGACACTATTGAGCTACGCTTGATCTTGCTCAAAGCCTCAGCTTGGCTCAGCAGGTACCATCCCGACATGAATCAACGGACAGACCGTCTCATGGCCGTGCAGGTCGACCTGGCCGTCAACATCGCTGCCGTCTACGATATGGCTGCCGGCGTGGCTTCCCTGCACCAGTGCGGCGCTCCCCTGCCAGTAATTCAGCGCGTGCTCATTGAGAATGCTCAGCGGCGAGGATGCACTTCGCCGCAAGCGTGCTTTCATGCTGGTAATTAAACTCTAATCGCTTTGCGTACCGTCTTCAGCGGTTACCCGCTTGATCATCTTAGCGACTGCGGGAGAAGTATTAATTGGATGCATCCTTAGTTTAGGATGGGATTTCGCGAACACTCGAAAAACTTCATCTGCAAATCCCTGTCCGATCTCCCCTACACCGTCGAAATCTAGTATAACGATTTGAAATCTCTCAAACCTTCTAGTCAGCCGCTTCGCTTGCGACCTAGACACTAGCTTTTCTCCCTCATGCTGAGCAAGTTTTACAGGGACAATCGTTTTAGCAAACGCGAATTCATCAGGCAGGGCAAAGGTGTTGAAAACTTCTTGGGTCGTTCTTTTACTATCATTGTCTAGTATCATAGTTACACTCGTCCCATTGACAGGATTAGTAATACTAAGCAGAACGTCAGGCACGTCATTGCCGAGATGTACAAAGCTTAGTGAGCCAGAATCTATCAAAAAGCGGTCAAACATTTTTGAAGAGAAAAAGATACCCTCGCCCGAGTGATTCGCAGGGTCAGTTGTCAGCTTTCCCTTGGAAAGCTCCAATATGGACTCTCTCTCGTCATATAAATTCAATGCACGTTGAATTTTCGCAAAAATACCTTCACCGTTATCATGAACAGTGCAATATGTTTGAAGAGCAGTCTCACGCAATGTCACCAAAACCGTTTCAGCATTTGAGTGATCAATAGCGTTGTTAACCATTTCCGTAATACCGTGGTGCCAAATACCTCGGACATTATCGGGCAAGTTGGCAAGGAACTGTACGCACTGCTTGCGCCATACGAAGTCCTCTTCAAGTCCTTCGCGTTGATACTCTGCGGACACCCCTCTAAGCTCGGCCAAGTAATAAAAGGTAGATCTTCCCGACCCTTTACTTATTATGAGCCCTTCCTTCTTTAATCTAGACAGACGAGCGCTAGCTGCCTGTCGGCTCACGTTTAATTTCTCAGCCACGCGAGCAGCAACATTTCGTGAGTTCTCACAGATGAGCTCTAACACGGTAAGTGTAGTTTTGTCCATGACATCATTGTGGGGTTGCACCACTGATTCGTCAAGGCCCCGCCAAATATTTGTCAAGAGAAATCGGCTATTCCCCGATCGGCGGTGACGAATTGCTACAGGTGCTCCGTCACGACGTGCGCTGTGAGCGCTATCTCAGTGGCGACCATTGCTGAGAGTTTATTTCTCTACACGCCTCGTACCTCTCGACTACCTAGTGGTATTGCCGCACGATTCGCGCAATGTCTTCTACGTCGGCGAGAATTTCAACAGCAACCTCCGGCACTAGCTCCGGTCCTGGTCCGTCAGCGTCAGATGCGGCGGCAGTGGGTCGATCGTCGGGCGCGGTGCCGGCTGGTACTGGCCCTGCGGGGCAGCGCAGCCGGTCATCGCCAGCGCGCACACGGCGCTGAGCAGCAGCTAGATCTTGGGGATGTTCCTGTTCCTTTCTATGTGCGGCCGAGTCGCGCGCCTGCAGTTGCGCGCGCAAGTCGGCCTTGGTGATGCGGTTGTCTCAGCGGCGGCGTCGCGCGCGGTTTTGCCTTTGGCGACGGCGGCCGCATAGCCGGCGTCGTAGCGCTTGCCGCCGTAGTGCATCAAGCCCAACCAGCCGACCACCAGCAGGCCGGCCAGCACGATCAGGGCGGCAAGGGTGCGCTCGAAGGTCGTCACGGCGCGCCCCAATCCGGCATATCAACCGTCTGCCCAGCAAGTGAATGCGAGCAGTCGTCCAGGAACTGGATACGGCCGTCAGTCACGAATGAATGGCAGCAAGTGCACGTGAACGGATCAGGATCTTCGGGATGCTCAGCGTTGTAGGTGCACCAGCATGCCCCCGGCTCTTGACCGCGATCGGCACGTAGTGGCCTGCGCACAAGCACGGATGGCGTAAAAGTTGGAGCGTCCGCGTTGCCGTTGTAGCCCCAGCACGGGCCAGTACCATCCCCCACGCTTATCTGGTGGGCCTCATTGCACCCCGGACACTAGAAAGCCAGCCGGCCACCCGCCAGGCTGCGCAGCTTTTTTGATATTGCCACCATCACGAAAGTCCTTTCAAGCAGATCTGGCGCTCGGCCTGGCGCCGCCGGGTGAGCCCGCGCACCTCCTTGCCGCCGACCTTGTTCCACATAAGCAGCGCGTCGCACGCGCCGGCCATGTCGCCGGCATTGGCGCGCCGCGCCATGCTTGAACCGCAGAACGCGCCGACGCCGATGTTGTAGGCCGCGTCGACGAAAGCCACCTTCTGGCCATCGGTCATCATGGCCAGCGACACGCAGCGCGCGATGCCCGCGGCGTGTCGCTCGAGGTCGCGGTCGAGCTGGGCCCGGCACAGGTCCGGCGTGTAGGTCTTGCCCCACTGGGCGTCCTCGGTGGCGCCGGTGCAATAGGTCAGCACGCCACCCATGTCGCGGTAGGTGGTCAGCACGGTGCCTTCGAACTTCGGCGTGAGCGCGAGCAGCGCCGCCGCGGCCATGGCGCCGATCAGGGCGACCAGACCTCACCGCTGGGTGGTTCAGCCATTGCCGGTCACCGACGGTGGCGCCACCACTCGCCCTATCGCGGCTGCGAGCGAGGTCAGGTCGGCGGGTACCAACAGGGTGGAGGCGGTGCCAGTGCTTGTGAATTATAGAACCCAGGCGACGGATAGCACCCCAGACTGGCCGGTCACCGAGATTTTTATAAGGTTCGCTTCAGTTTAGAGGTCTGGTTTTGGTGGTGACGACGAACTTTTATTCGTCATGAGCCCGTACGGGTGCCGAATTGAGCGCGCCAGTAGTTCTATGGCCACGTCTAAGGCGACCTCTGCTTCAAATAAGTAGGCGGCCGATAGACGAACACCATGGACGCGGCGGAGCTCCAAAGCTGTAGCCAGCACCAAGGGGCCTACGGTTGTTTTTGTGGCGTGATCACTCATCCTCATATAGTCTTCCAGAACCCCTGCGGCGCATTGCGCCAGGTCAAACACTGGAGGCTCTATGGTCAACCATGCTGCGAACCGTGCTGTCATGTACGTGCGCATGTCGACCGAGAGCCAGGACTACTCGACAGACCACCAGCGCGCCAGGATCCGTGAATACGCGGCCGCGCGCGACATATCGATCATCCGCGAGTATGTCGACGACGGTAAGAGCGGCCTGGACATCCGTCGCAGGGCCGGCCTTCTGAGTCTCATGCAGGACGTCCAGTCGCAGGATCCCGACTTCAGCCGCATCCTCGTGTTCGACATCAGCCGATGGGGGCGATTCCAAGACATCGACGAGGCCGCCTACCACGAGCACACCTGCAGGCGCGCCGGGATCGAAGTCACCTACTGTGGCGAACGCTTTGCCGACGACGCAGGACCATACGCTTCGCTCCTCAAGAGCATGAAACGCGTTATGGCAGCCGAATACAGCCGCGACCTATCCGAAAAGGTATTCGCAGCCCAGGCCAGGTTCATCGAAATGGGATTCAAGCAAGGTGGCCTGGCTGGTTACGGCCTCCGGCGCTTGGCGCTCAAAGCATGCGGTACGCCACGCGCCATCCTTGAATATGGCGAGTCGAAGATATCTGCAACGGATCGTGTTGTGCTGGTATGGGGCCCCGAGCATGAAGTGGCAACGGTCCGGCGCGTGTACACCCTCTACCTCGAGCAAGGCGCCAGCGAGGCTGGCCTAGCGCGCATGCTCAATAACGAAGCCGTGCCCAGCGGGTTCGGCCGGCCTTGGACTCAGGCGATGATCAACTCGCTACTGACCAATGTGAAGTATTGCGGCGCCCTCGCCTACAACCGGCGCTCGGGCAAGCTATCTACCCGTCGAACTCGAAATGATACCGACCAATGGATCGTAAAGCAGGAGGCGGTCGCCCCGATCGTCGGCGCCAAGGTCTTCGCTCAGGTCCAGGCGGAGCGCGCGCGTCGGATGAAGCGCTACAGTCGGGATGAGCTGGTTGCCCTCCTCCAGTCTTGCCACAGCCGGCACGGGACCGTGAACGCGAAGATTATCGCGGCCGACAAGCAACTGCCGGATCCGCAGCTGCTGGTACGCACGTTCGGATCCCTCATGAGCGCTTACGAGGCTGCCGGCCTACCGACCTTGCCGAAATATGCATTTGTGGCGACAAAAAGACTGCTCACCGCGGCGCGGACCGGACTCCTACAAGAGGTGGAAACGCTAGCCCGGACCGCTGGCGGCGCCACCGATCCTGGAGAGGAACCGCACACAATTCTGATGAATGGACAACTTCGGGTGCGGATCGAGATTGCCGTCCAGCGAAACCCGCGGCGCGGTCAGCGGAACTGGCGGATTCGCGGTAGGCCTGATGCCGACTTCACCATCGTGGGCCGGATGGAGCCGATCGCAGGGACCATTGCCGACTACTTCCTTTTCAGCCAGGACGACCTGGCGCCAGGGGTGATCTATCTGAAAGACTCGAACCTAGACCGGTTCGCTCGCATGCGGTACCCGACTGTGCGTGGGATATTTGGTCTTGATGCTCCCAGCTCGCCGGAGTCCACGTGCTGAAGGCGTACGCCGACCGGGCCGCACTGTACCTACGAGCCTCAACCGAGCACCAAAACTATTCGACCGAGCATCAAAAGGCAGCGCTACTGGAGTACGCTGTGGCGCACGGCTTCACGATCGTTAAGGTTTATCGCGATAAGGGGCGCAGCGGCCTCACCTTGGACGGGCGGGCTGGCCTGCTGGAGCTGCTGACCGACATTCAGGCCGGCCGCGCCGACTTCAACGTGGTTCTGGTCTACGATGTGAGCCGCTGGGGCCGCTTCCAGGACGTCGACGAGAGCGCCTACTACGAATATGCCTGCCGCCGGGCCGGCATCGCGGTGGCCTACTGCGCGGAGCCATTCACCAACGATGGATCACCCCTCGCCGCTGTCCTGAAGGGCCTCAAGCGGGCCATGGCCGCCGAGTACAGTCGCGAGCTTTCAGCGAAGGTATTTCGAGCGCAGTGTCGCCTTACCGAAGCAGGGTTCAAACAAGGTGGCCTGGCTGGATACGGCCTCCGCCGTGTTGTGATCTCGGCGACTGGCCAGTCAAAGGGGCTGCTCGGCGCCGGCGAGCGCAAATCCATGCCGACGGACAGGGTCACCTATTCCATAGGGCCTGATGATGAAGTGGTCGTGATTCACCGCATCTACGAAATGTACCTGGGCGAGCGCATGTCGGACACCGGCATTGCGCGCCGCCTCAACCATGAGGGCATCGCGAACGAATTCGGGCGCACCTGGTCGCCACACCATGTCAAGCAGATCCTCACGAACGATAAGTACGCCGGCACACTGGTATTCAACCGTAGCACGCAGCGATTAAAGAGCACTCGACGCTCCAATGCGCAGGCCTCATGGGTGAAGGTGGACGATGCATTTGCGGCGATCGTGTCGCGCGAGAACCTGGGGGAGGCGCGCGCCGAACGGGACCGCCGGCGCCGGCAATGGTCCGACGATGAGATGCTCGACGTGCTCCGTCAGATATTCGTCGAGCACGGCAAGGTGACGCCCGACCTCATCAACGCTAGCGGCGGCCCGGCGGTGAAGTCATATGCCTACCGGTTCAACGGCATCACATCTGCTATGGGGCTCGCCGGCGTCAGCTGGCCATCGCTCACCCGCAGCACGATCACCAGGTATCGAATGCGCTGCATCACCCGTGACATGACGATCGAGCTCGAGCGATGCGCGGCCGCGGCGAACGCCCAGGTCGAGAAGCTCAGCCCGCGTACCTTCCGCCTAAACGGGGTAACCGCCCGCTTGCTGTGCACTCGGTGCCGCTACGAGCGAAGCCACCCGTGTTGGAAGGTCGCGCTGGCGCACAAGCCAGCGGTCGACTTCATCATCTGGGTGCGGGCAGATCCTCTGAACGAAGGGATCGAAGGAACCTACCTGCTCCCTGTGGCCGACTTCCCCGACCACCTCTACATCTGGCCGTCCGCTCGAACGCTGGCGAAGTATGAGAAGTATGCACATCCGTCAATTGCTGCGATCTTTGGCCTACCGATGGCCGGGCGCGCCAAAGCCAACAGCACTTCAAACTGCGAAGTAACAGTGCAGTGAATATTGATGAGGATTGATGCATCCTCGCCCCGCTATACTCGCGGAGCGAAACGGCACGCTTAGATGACCGTCCACTGCAAAAATTATGCGTGCCAGCACAGGCCATGAGCATTTATGCAGTACGAACACTGGAGGCGAAGTGGAGGTAATAGAAATTGAGCGTGCACTTGCCGATCTTAGTCAGGCAGTAAAGGTGCCGGCGACCGCTGATTCGACGGAGCGCGCGACATCTGCGGATTATCAAATGATGATCGGCGCTCTTGAGGAAATGCTGGAAGGGGTGGAGGCGCCGCATCCAGACATAGAGAAATTGACCGCTCTGAAAAATGAAGTGCAGAGAATACTGCAAACGATGCGACTCAGGACGATCAAGCGTATCGAGGCAGCAACCCGGGCCGTGGCATCTGGAGCGCCGTTAGATGAATTCCTAAAGCCGCAGTCTAACCTTAAGACGGCCACTGCCATTTTCGATGCACTGTCGAGGAAATTTGTTGCCGTCGCGAATCGGCGCGCCGCCAAGTTTGGCGCTTCGACTGAAACACAAGAGCCTATCGTGGTTGACAGCCCCCAATCTACAGATGATGATGCAGTTATGACTACCCCGACCCAAAGTGAAATCGATCTGAAAATAGAAAACATGCAACTACGCATGGATGGGCGTCTGTCTTCAATTGAAGGGAAGATGGACGCGCTTGCAGCCCAGGTCAGTGGCAGCGAGCGAGCCATGGCTCTCCTTGCTGAGCGCGCCGTGGCCGCCGCCGAAAGCGCTGGGAATCTGAAGCAAACTCTCTGGATTACCTCGATAACGACGATACTTTCGGTGCTTGGAATTGCACTTGCTGCTTACTTCGGCACTCAAGCATCCAACCTTGGGATTGTCAGCTCGACGATCTCCGCCTTTGAGGCTGGTCGGGCTGCAGGCACGCCATCACAAGCCGCCGCCCCAGCCCAGGCAACGCCTGCAAGGTAACCTCGTTCTCAGCAGGATATCAGCCCGCCGTGCGCGGGTTGTTTTGAACTCGCCCGTTACTCGCCCAGCGAGGGCATCGTTATGCCCAAGGGGCAGGTCATCGTGCGCGCTGGCGCCGCGGCTCGCCCGGCCCGATTTCTCTCCCCTGCTATTAAGAAGGATTCTGCTGATTTTCGGAAGCGGTCCGATACGGACCTTTCAAAGATCTTATGAGCTGAACCAATGAATGAGTTAATGCTCATTTCGGGGACTATTGCGGCTGAATTCACAAGGATGCCCATAAGTCTAGTAACAACGATTTCGATGGCCCCCAGTCTGTCGAGCCGCTCGATCTCTAGAGGTGCGTTGTTTCATGGTCCACCTTCCCACCCTGGATTCGCAGTCGCTCAGCGTCACGCCAGCATCGATCGATCAAGTCCAATAACGCCAAGCCATCAAATCCCATGTGAATCTGATCGTAACTGCGCGCGGTAATCTTGCTATGATACTTAGACGCAGTTCTCAGAGCGGACAGCCAGCTCAGCATTAGTCACCAAGTCCCTATTTACCGTATCCCGTAGATTCAACGATCCATGACTTTCGATTCCATAGAAACCTATAACGCGCTGCCGCCAGTGTTCTACAAATACATGGCGATTGGGCCGTGGCTGGAAGCGTTTATTGCAGGTGACTCGATCAGATTTTCGACGAGAATGAGCTTTAATGATCCGTTCGATTGCAGGCCTGCTTTTCGCATCGGAGACGGTCGGGAGGTGAGGAAATATATAAACGACGGGTTAAAAAGCTTCGGGATGACTCCAGCGAAGCGCCTAATGGCGATGTCACGTGCTTCGAGATTGGACCCAGATTTTTTTAGCACGCAAGCCACTGCTAAACATCTCGATGAAGTCGGGATACTCTGTTTAGCTCCAGCCTGGGATAATTCTTTGATGTGGTCGCACTATTCCGACCATCATAGAGGTATTTGCATCGGATTTCACAGCGACATTGATATATTCAAAACTGCTTTAAAAGTATTTTATCAAGAAGATCTGCCTATAGTTACAGCACCGACGACGAGAGATCGAGAACTCTACGACAAGGTTTTTATGACGAAGGCACGATGCTGGGAGTACGAACAAGAGTGGCGAATTATTAAGGTAGCGATGACTGATGAAGCACGGGATTCTCAGTATCGAGATTTGTGTTGCTATGTAAGCCCAGCCCTTGCAAGATCGCTTTCGAATCAGCGCGGCGCAGGTATATACAATTTTGATAAATCAGCAATTCAAAGCCTTACTTTAGGCATGAAAATTTCTAACGCGGATGAGGAACGAATTAGACAGGCTGTAAGAGCTGCGGGTTTAGATGTCCCTATATACCGCATTTCGCAGCCAGAGAGAAGCTACTCCCTATCCCGCACATTGCTCCCCTGACTATCAATTTAGAAGTCAGACGCTCTATTGGCATTTTGGGCAATCGAATCAATCTCTTGGAGCGCAGGTCCTGCGCTATTCATTCACTGATTGAGTCGCTGCAAGTGCTTGATTCCACTGGCAGCCAGCGGATTGAATAGCGCAGCTTGCTTCGCGAAATTGCGCTCCATACGCGCGAGCGGTAAGCTGAGCGTATGGCGATGTCGGAGTGAGCGATGAGCAATTCAGAACGTAATTTTTTAGAGGCTTTTTTAGAGGGTGGCGAAGCGATTGCGGACCTTCTAATTAACAATGAGGCGCTTGAGGCGGTTCCAGTAGTTGGTACTGCATTCAAATTATCCAGGGGCCTGACCGACCTGCGTTCGAGGGCACTGAGCGCGAAGCTACTTAAGTTTTTGACCGAGCCGAGCTTGATAAGATCGATCGAAGCGGGACGCGCACGTGATCGCCTCAATAAAGATGAGTATAGGGGTGTGGTCGGCGAGGCATTGTTCCTAACGCTGGATAAGGTAACCGATCTGAAAAAGCCAGCACTTCTCGGTCGCGCTTTCGCTGCATACCTGGACGCAGTCATCGATACTGAAACGCTGCTGGCTTTGGCACATGCTGTCGACTTGGCGTTCGTTCGAGACCTGGAGTACTTCTTAACGCACCATGACCCAGAGGGCCAAGAAGGTAATCCATCTGCTTTCCGCCTCCTGCCTTCTGGCCTGGTCGACTACTCGAAGTTCCAAGACACACCTCTGGGCGCAGCGTTGAGGACGGTCGCCAGACACACGCAAACGCCGTAGTTCCCGAGAAAGCATGGTTAGGCTATGAATCTAACCACGCTTCGGCATTTTTCCGTTTCCCGACAACGACCTAGCAGCGGTCGCTTGTACTATGGATGAGCCGCAGGTGCCGCCGCAACCCATTGTTTCGATTCAGGTCGGCCCTGCTCAATAGTACAGATCAGTACGCTATAGCTTCGGCTGCTCCTGCACCACCGGCTCGGCGCCCAGGTCGCGGAGCAGCGAATCGCGCATGATGCCAGCGGTCGACGACTGCGGATTGATGCGCAGGTAGTCGTGCGTCCGGAGCGTCAAAGCACGCAGGCGAAATAACTCCCAGAGTAGTGCGCGGCCATCGTCGGAGCCGCGTAGGCGCTCTTGAATTTCTAGCAGCTCGGCGCGGGTAAGCGGCGCGCGATCGGTTCGCTTAATACTGTTCATACATACAGTATAGCAGCGGCCAATCAATGGCCACCGACGCGCCGGCGCAACAGCGGGATGCGCGACGCATAGTCTAACCTCCGACATATACCGTAGGTATCACGCTCTGCCATACTGATTGGATGGACCAACGAACTGATCGCCTCACGGCAGTGCAAGTCGACCTGGCCGTGAACATTGCCGGAGTGTTTGGGATGGCCGCAGGAGTGCGATCGCTGCACGAGTGCGGCATACCACTATCGGTTATCCAGCGCGTGCTAATTCAGGGCGGACAGCGGCGCGGTTCTATTTCGGCCCCGCCTGTGTCCTCTTAGCGAAGTAGGCAGCAAGACAGCGTGAAGATGTTGGCCGGATCAGTCCTTGAACGTAATCTGGCCGTTCACTTTAATCGTACCCGCGCCGGTTGCCATGTCTTCGGCGCCAGTGAAGTTGCCTCCACCAGCAGCCTTCTTGTACCGGCCGGTGCCACCAGTAATTTGGAATGTAGCATTACTAAACACAAATTTCGCGCCCTCGCCGGTCGGAACAAACTGGCCGCTGTAGTTCAAGAAGATCTGATCGCTGTCTGTCGTGACTATCGTCATGCGACCCTCTGCGAAGTTGAACAGCGGGCCATTTTGCGTAATACAGTCAGTTCCGATGAAGGCGATTCGACCGAGAAGAGCGCTATTTCCTTGCCCGACAATCGTGCCGCCAAAATTCGAAGGGCATCGCGCAGATGGGCCGACGAACTCCTGTAGCACGCCTTCAATGACCAGCGGCTTTGTAGAAGCTGGCGCCGCGGTCGCCGACACAGAAGCGCAAAGCATCAGCGACAGAGCAGTAGTGCGGACAAGGTTTTTCATAATAGTTGGCTTTCGTAGGGTGGGTAGTGCCCGCATACTAATATGGAAGAGTTAACACCCACGCACGAATGAAATCCCTGACGCTATCTGCCGGCTCGACGATCCTCTCGCCTACTTCGGCCAGGCCTGAACCGTCTTCGAGTGCCGAGCAGCACATTCCGCATACTGGCGCAGCAAATCGATAGCCCAGGCGCGCCAGGCGTCGAAGTCGTCAGTTGTCATCCGTGTCGTAACCGGTGAACCGCGCCGGTAGAACGAACGGAAAAACTCTGTTTGGGCTTTTATTCACTTGCAGCAGCGGTGTGAGCCTACCTACGCTGGTCGATACAAAGATTTGGCGCCGGCGACGCCGCCAAGCTCCATATCGCATGCTTGCCATCCGCCGATGACAACAATACTTTGACCTCCGACGGTGTATGAACGACAACTGTCGGTTATCTTGACACCCGTCAGTGATGTCGTGGTTTAGGTGATCGCAAATCATTGATTTAGCGAAACAATTTGTTTAGGCATTAAATTTGCTTAAGCTAACAGAACAATTCTAATTACTGAAAGAGCTTGCATGAAAACCTTCCACGCTTTGATGATCGGCATCACCTTGACCGTTGGCTCTAGCGTATTGTCGAACAATGCCCATGCCGGCTATTTTGGCGCAAGCGCAACCCTCACGTTCGATAGCAAAGGCGCGCTAGGTCCAGTCACTTTTGCCAGCCCGGCAACGGTCGGGTCTGGAGTTGAATTCACTGGCGGAGCGAGAGATGTCTTCGGCGCCTCCTGGACATTTATGTTCGATGTGCTCGATACCGGCGTCTTTATAAAAATGGCCGCCGAAGACCGCAGAAACATCTTTAGCGGTCTAGACGGTTTCATTTTCGATCTGAGCTTTTCCGATGCTATGGTCAATGACCTTGTGCTCACCAACTACAGCCATACGGCTGGATTTCGTTCCGGACTCAGCAGTGTGACAGCGACCAGCCCGAACAGTATCCGTTTCGGCTTCAATGGCCTGTACGACACAGCAGAGTACACGTTTACCAATACTGCCGAAGTGCCGGAGCCGGCGTCGGTCGCGTTGCTGGGAATGGGGTTGGCCGGCCTGGTCGCACTGCGCCGCACGCGCCGGCACAATGCAGTCAAACCGACCTGAATATTGCAGCAGGACCCATTCCGGCAGATGGACTGTTTGTCTACCCCATCTGGGCCTTAACAAGGCTAGCGTGCATTCACCGCCCTGCAGGCTTCAAAGCTCTCGATGACGCGGTCGTACTGCCGCACGATTCGCGCAATGTCTGCTCCGTCGGCGAGAATTTCAGCAGCAACCTCCGGCACAATTGCCGGTCCTGCTCCGTCAGCACCAGGTGCGGCGGCAGTGGGTCGATCGCCGGGCGCGGCGCTGGCTGGTACTGGCCCTGTCGGGCAGCGCAGCCGGTCATCGCCAACGCGCACACGGCGCTGAGCAGCAGCGAGGTCTTGGGCATGTTCCTGTTCCTTTCTATGTGCGGCCGATTCGCGCGCCTGCAGCTGCGCGCGCAAGTCGGCCTCGGTGATGCGGGTGATCTCAGCGACGGCGTCGCGCGCGGTTTTTCCCTCGGCGACGGCAGCCGCATAGCCTGCGTTGTAGCGAGTGCTGCCGTAGTGCATCACGCCGAGCCAGCCGACCACCACCAGCCCGGCCAGCACGATCATGGCGACCAGGGTGCGTTCGATGGTCGTCATGGGATCGCCTTCATGGCCTGGCCGGTCAGCGCCCGGCGCTCGATGTAGCCGATGGCATCGCCTACTCGCTCGGTCTTGCGGCCGATGTTGATGCAGTCGGACACGCCGTCGACGTCGTCGAGGTCGGCGAAGCGGTTCAGGTTGTTGACGTGCCAGAACCAGCCGGCGCCCAGGGCGGCGCCCATGTCCGTCGACAGCCAGGCGCCGATGGTGTCGCGCGACAGGCCGAAATAGTCCGCCACGGCGTTGTGGTTCGTGGTGCCGGTGATCTGCATCCAGCCAGCGCCGCGCGTACGCCAACCATCGCCGCTCTCCGGGCCCCGGTTGCCCATGCGGTTCGCGTAGGCGATGTTGGCGATTGTCTGCTGGTCGGCCGCGTGCGCAGCCGTGCGGCCGAAGCGCTCGGCCTGCTCAGGCGTGAAGCGCGTCACCTTCTTCGTATTGAACCTGGACAAGATTGCAGCCGGCACGTAGTTCAGGTTCTCGCGCTTGCGCACAAATCCCCCGCTCTCGTGCGCCACCTGGGCAAGGAAGTGGGCCAGGCGCCGGCGGGTGTTGATCCCGAAGCGCTCGATGGCCGGCTGCAGCGCGTTGGCGACGACGGCCGCGTTCGCGCCGCACTGCGGCGCCACACGGCGGATCATGTCAGCAGTGACGATCATGGCTGCCCCCGCACGTCGCGCATCACGTCGGCCAGCGTTGCGTTTCGCTTCGCGTCGATGTAGTTGAACAGCCAGCGCACGATGGCCCAGCCCGGCAGCCCGCAGGCGAACACTAGGCCCAGCATCGCGACCAGGCCGATTGGTTTGTGCGCCCAGGCGTCCAGGCCGTAGTGCTGGATGACGGCCGCGCCGCCGCCGATCGACGACACGACGGTCGAGATCAGGCCCACGGCCCACTCGCGCGGGCTGCGCGGCGTCATCATGCACATCACGACCACTGCCGCCAGGCCAGCGCCGATCGCGCCCATGCCGGCCATGCCGCCCAGCAGCTTCCAGCCGAAGGCGCCGGCGGCGGCGCCGGAAATTGGTTCACTCATTTGGGATACTTTCATGGCGTGAGTGCATCAGAAAAAACAAAACCCGCCGGAGCGGGTTGTTGGGATAGCGAAGAAAGCTTTCGCCCGTTGTCGGTCACCACCGGATCGCCTCAACCGCCTCCGGGGTCTCAGCGGCTTCGAGCTGCTCCTTGAGATGCTGCGAATGGTTGAAGTTCTCCGTTCCCTGTGCGGTCATGCTGGCGAACAGGTCGCGAAATGCGTCGATGTCCGGCAGCGGGAAGATCGAGTTATCGACCGTCTTCCAGCCGCCTGGGAAACCGTCCGGGTATGTACCGAACAGCGCAATGTGGTTAGCCACGGCGTCAATGTCAGAGCGCGACAGCGTGTCACAGGAGAAGTGCTTGCCGGCGAACGGGAAGGTCGACAGGTTGGCGCGTGCGCGCCAGGCATTGATCTCCTCGTTCTTTGCTGCCTTCAGCTCGCCCAGCGTAGGCGGCGGCTGCAGTGGTGATCCATTAACTACCTGGCCGATCGCTACAATGGGCATTGGTGTTGGTATCGACGGATCCAGTACTGCGTGCTTGAGGTCGAACCAATCGACCGGACAGTATTGCATGATGAAAGCGGCCAACTCAACGCCTTCGGGCGCCGGAATCGGCACAGTGATTGCATAATCTGTGCGGTAAGCGACCGGCGTGCGGCCATCTGCAGCATACTCGGCCACGAGCTCTGATTCCGGCAATAGGTCGCTGAAGAAGCGGACGATGAGCTGCCGCTCCTTATGGTTGACGTCGACGATACGAAATTTGATTGTCATACTTGTGACCCTGTAATAGTTCCAACTTTGGCGAATTGGACCAGGCTAGCTCCTTGAATGGCCGCCCCGCGTGGCCCTGTAGCGCCATCGCTACCGTAATCGGACGCGCCGCCGGATCCCCGTACGCCGCCCGCCCCGCCGGCATATCCGGTGTAGGTGTAGGTGCCGCCCGAACTGCTTGCCGCCGATTGACCCCGGCCGCCGTTGATCTGTAGCCCCCCACCGTCTCCGCCGAATGTTCCGGCCCCGCCGCTCCCTGATCCAGCGCCTGCGGCTACACCGTCGCCGGCCCCGCGCCCACCGTTGCCACCAGTGCCCAGCACCTCGTTGCCATTTGAGTTATTGACGGCGCGATTGCCGCCACCACCGCCGCCGCCGCCGCCACCGCCGCTACCGCCGTTACCTGTGCCTCCGATACCGCCGGGGCCGCCGGGGCCGCCAGTAATGCTGCCGTCATTCGTGACCGTTACGGGGCTCGACGCCTTGAGCGCAGCACCACCGGCGCCGCCGGCCTGGCCGCTCGATGCACTACCGTCGCTACCCGAACCACCCGCACCGCCGGCCGTTCCGCTTGCACCCGATCGGCCGTTCCCGCCCGATCCGCTGGCGCCGGCCCGGCCACGCGAACCGCTGCCGTGCGTGCCGGTCGGGCCCTGGCGGCCGGTGATGCTGCCGCGGTTGATCAGCATCAGTACCGACCCCGCGCTCCACCCCGCGCCGGTATCGAACGCCGGCGTTGAGGTGCTGCTCGACGTGATAGCCCCTTCTGCAAGACAGATGACGACTGCCGGGCCGACGATATTGCCGGCTGCAGTGCGCATGTTGTAGTTCGCAACCGTGCCGGGCTTGAGGATCACGGTCCGCGCCAGCACGGGCGCCATCATCGTCATTTCGTGAACCCCGGCAGGTAAGATCCGTACAGGTTCGCCCCGTCACAGATAAACGAGAACACGGTACGTCGGTTGGCGGCCTTGGCAATCTCAGGCGGCACGTCCTCAATGAAGACAAAGGCCGCATTGAAAGTGAGATTGAAGTTGCCGGTGGCGTTCTGCTTGACGTGCAAGACATATACGCCGGCCTGCATGTTGGTCGGCGCGGCCAGGATGCGATTGCCCCCCAGGACGATGGTCGCGATCTGCACCGCACCGGCGTCCCATTGAATGGCGGTAGCGTTGTCGGCGAGCGTGGCCGCCACAGGTCCAACGTTACTGATGTTCTTCCAGTTGGTCGGATCATTGGCTGGGTCGATCGTGGTCGCGCTGGTGGCGGTTCGTTTCCGATAGGTGAGCTGATTCGACGGACTGACGCGTGCGGTATTGAGCGCATACGTACCGGCCGTCCAGGTCACGGCTCCGGCGGTCAAGGCGGCCTGCTCAGCAGCAGACGCTGAGTTCGCGGCTGCGAGTGCCTTGTCGTTGATGTCTATGGCCAATTCATTTGCCTGATCACCGAACAGATCAATTGACTCCTGAAGCGGCGGCAGCTTACGCATCAAATCGTCTGCTAGATCGTCGAAAGTCTCCGGACTATCCGGGTCGGGGGCGCTGCCAAGCTGCGGCAATTTAACGGTAATTTGTGCGACCATCAGGTCAACTCCTGAATCTGAAGGTTGAGGAACGAGCCTTCTGGGCCCCTTATGACGATCTGGAAATCTTGAACAAAGCCGAATAGGTTCAGCAAGCCGAATAGCGGCGTTCCAAGCCATGCGCGAGGAGCAGACTTTGCCAAGGTCAGCAAGCGCAGCACCTCATCGACACTTTCATTCGCGATGAACAGATCGAACTCGACGACACGGACCGCGCGCCGAGGGGTGAACCTTGTATTTCCCCAAACATCCGTCTCGACTTTTGAATAATCGACAGTCCGCACGCTCGGCTCCCACTGGACTTGGCCCAGATAATCGAATCGCCCGAGCTGTACTTCACCGACCTCTGGCTGCCTACCCTGCCAGGTGACGATGATTTCGATGACGGCATTCCGATACATCGGCAGATCCGTGAACGAAACATCCCGACGGAACGATCGAGGCTTCGTGAACCACTCGCTCCAGCTCCTGCAGTTTCGCAGGCGAAGATTCTGTGTCTTGTCGTACTTCACGAGTCCACCGACCGTCACGCGAACCCGGACACTGGCAGCACGCACACCAAAGAGCACAACCGAATCGACACGCGCCACTGGCAACAAAGTCCAGGAAAGGACTTCGCCATCCCCTACGCTGGCTGTGCTCATTACGGAATCGAAGGCTGCATAAAGGTTGGTGGGCCGGACCAATATCCACTTCGCCGACGTTCCTGCCAGGTTGTTCTCTGGGTAGTCCATCGTGACGTCAGCAGCGGTGTGGGGGGTAACACATTCGTAGACCCTATGATCAGGCCGGCGCACGCGTTGGCCTTTCGTTTTCGCCCCAGGGCTCCAGAGAGGTGCGTCGCCGCTGTCACTTTCGGACAGCGACGACGCCACCAATACGGAGTCGGTGATCGCGATTGGAGCGATCAGTTTCATGCATTCTCCTCATCTCGAATTTCGACGCCAACGCGGTCGATGTGCTCGAGGCTGTTGGCGCTTCGGCCGGTGTTCTTGGCCGTCTGGTACATGGCCTGGAACATCTCTGCTCGCATGCTCTCGACCTCCCGAGTCAGCCGCGCTACCGCTGCGACCAGAACTTGGTTGTTCTCGGACGGGCTGGTCAGGCGGCGCATCAGCTCGCGGTTGTCAGCCGCAGGAATGATGCGTTCGCCCTCATGAGCCAGGATCGGCATGGTCGATGGTAGGTAGTTCGTACCAACCGCAAAGCCGCGCAGCTTCTTTTTGGCCTCCTCCGTCGTCAGCATTGCCTCTCGGATGGTGTCGAGCGACATGCCGCTGTTGGCCTTGTCGAGCCAGAACTTCAGCCCGCCCGCGTCGGCAGTACGCCCTAGCACGTCCTTGTAAAGCTTCTGGATCTGCGCCTCAGGAGAGCCTTTGATAGCGCCTACAATCGTGTCGACAGAAATTCCAGACGCTGCCTTGTCCTTCCAGAAGTCCAGCCCGGCCTGGTCCGGAGCCCGGCCCAGCGCGCTCTTATAGGCGTCGCTGATTGCCGAGCCGGCCGAATTCACCGGGTTGGAGCCGGCGGCCAGCACTGCGCTGTGAAGCGCGGCCAACGCCTGCTCGATCGACAGGCCCGTGACCGAAATCCCTTTCAGGACGTCGATCTGCTCCTGCTCGCGCTCGAGCATCAGGTCATACTGCTTGACCTGGTCTTCGAGCTTCTTCAGGCTGCGCTCCTCGGTCGACAGTGTTTTGTCGGTCAGGCCGGCGAGATCCTCGATACCGTTTCGGGTAGCGTAGAAATCGCGCAGGTAGTCCTGCTGGGTCGCGAACTGGGTCGAGGCGTCCTTGCTGACCACCGACAGGGCGTTCTTCAGGTCGTCTGCGCTGGGCAGCTTGCCGCTCGCTTTCGCGATGGCCAGGGCCGCCTGAATCTGCGCCTGGGCGGCCTGACGGTCTTCGACCTCGCGGCCCTGCACCGTCATGCCGTCCAGCGTGCTGCGCAGCGACTGCGACAGGGCCTCGATCGTCTGGATTGATTTCGTCCGGACGTTGATTTCCTCCTGCAGCGCCTTTTTCTGCCGCTCGACCACCTTCTGCAGCACCGAGAACGCACCATCCACGCCACCCATCAGCGCGGCCGCATCCGTTTTCACCTGTTCGGTCGCCTTGGCGGCGGCCTGCAAGCCCCACAGTTGCAGCGTGGCGCCGCGCAGCGCCGGATCCAACGCCGCCAGGGCGATGGCCTGCTGCTGCGCCAGCACTGCGGCCGCGCCGGCCTTGTTGCCGTTCAGCTCGTAAATCTGAGCCTGGAGCGACAGCAGCGAGTTCGCCGTTTCCAGCGCTGTCGCTTCGTCCTGCAGGGCGTAGACCCGCTCTTGCAGTGGGCGCAGCGAAGCGTCCAGACCGGCCAGCTCAGCCGCCCGGCTTGCGGCCAGCGCGCCGGACTTGTTGCCCAGCAGCTCCATCACCTCGATTTCCAGATCGCGCCGCGCTTCCAACCGCGCCGCATCGACGTCCGCAATCTGCTTGAACGCCGGCGCGATCTGCATGAGCGTGGCGTACGCGCGCGCGCCGGCCTCGGTCGTCAAGTCCAGGCCGGTGACCACGCTGCGGAACTGCTGCAGCGAGTCGTCGGCACCAGTCTTGATGCCGAACTGGTCGAGCGTCGGGTTGATCCGTGCACGCAGCGAGTTGGCCCGCTCCTGGTCGGTGTAGAAGTCGCTCAGGAACTGGTCAGCGCTCGAGGTGAATTCGTCCAGGCCACCGACCAGGTCGATCAGCCGCTCGCGCGCGCCGACCGATGCCAGCCCCATGGCGCCGAACGTCATCCCCATCGAATCCGTAACCACCGTCACAGCCTGGTAGTTGGTGGCCACCCGGGTGAGCGTCTCGAGGTAGCCCTCGCCCACCTTCTGGAACTGCTCCAGGCCGCCCACACCAAACTTGGCTAGGTCGTCGCCGACCTTCGAGAACACGGCCGACAGCTCCTTCTGGATCTCGTCGGCCGTCTTCCCTTTCAGACTGATCTTGCCGATGTCGACCACATAGCCGTTCAGTTCGTCCGCGAACGCATCCGCGCCCAGGCCGATCATCGTGCCCGCTTCGAACACGGTGTCGTACAACGACAGCAGAACGTTAGCGATCTGGCGGTTGCCCTCCAGGCCTAGGCCCTCGAGCGCGGTGTTGTTCTTGTCCTTGCCGAGCCAGCCGCCCGACGTTTTGATGTCGGCATACTGCATTGAACTGAGAGCGCCGTTCTGGATGCCCTGGAAGGAAATTGGGTCGATGGCGAAACCGGTATCTTCGACGGTTTTCTTGCCACCGAAGACACTGGTCATGACTTTGCCAATCTGCTTTCCAAGCACGGCGCCCAATACCGCGCCGATAGCCATGCCGACCGGGCCGCCCAGCATGAGCCCGATCTGGCTGGCCCCCATACCAACATACGCGCCGCCCATCGCGCCCAGCACCGCTCCGCCGGCCGCGCCGCCGATCCCGATCGCTTTCGAGTCGAACACGTTCTTGCCCATGTCCTTGCCGAAGTCGCCGGTCACGCCGGTGGTGCGCACCAGCAGCGAGGCGAACTGCCCAATGCCTGCCTCGATGTTGCGCAGCGAGGTCAGCATGCCGTTGCTGATGCCCAGGCCCTGGAGCGTGGCACCCTCGACGGCATCGAGCGAACGCGCGATCGATTCCGACTTGGCGTCCGAGCCCAGCACCGTGCCGGTGCCCTGCCTCTCCTGCCGCTGCTGCGTCAGGCTGACCGATCCACCGCCGCCGCCGAAAGCGCCGCCCAGAACCGCGGCAACAGCCACGGCCGCCGCTGCCATGCCCCACGGGCCCAGTGCGCTCATGAACGCCATGAACACACCAGGAACCTTGGCGGTGTTGCGCGCGGCCTCGCCGGCCACAACAGCGGCGGTTTCCACGCCCTGGCCGGTCGCCGTGGCGGTGGCCTTGGTAGTGGTCACGAAGAGGTGCGTGTACAGCGACTGCATCTGATTGGCCAGCTCGATCGCGCGATACGTGCGCTCGGCCGCCTCCATCACCCGGTAGCCGGTGGAATTCTCCTTGAAGAACCCTTTTGCAGCACCAGCCATGTCCGCGTATGCCGACACGCGCTCACGCTCCTCAATTGCGTTGATCTTGCCGACCTCGCGCGCAATGCGCTTCTCATCATCACCGTACTCCAGACGCACCTTGGCCCGGGCCATCTCGGCCGCGGCCTGCCTGTCGCTGTAGTCCTGGAACGCACCGGTGAGTTCGCCCAGGGCGTTGCCGGCATTGCCAAACGCGGAGCGCAGCGCCTGGCCGAACGTCTCGACCCGGCCGGTCTCGAACAGGCTGTCGAGGTCGTCGCGCACATTCTGCAACCCCTCCAGCTGCGTGAGCTTGTCGATCGAATCCATCACGGCCAGCATTTCGGTGCCGTAGTTGTCGGCTGCGATCAGGTCGGCGCGGCGCGCTTCCAGCTTGGCCAGGTTGTAGCGCGTGATGGCGGCGGCGCCCATGCCGTAAGTGTCGATCTCCTGCTGCATCTGGTCGATGCTGCCCTGCAGGCTGGACTGCTCCTGCGCTCGCGCTTCAGCCTGCGCCTTGATTGCGCTGTCGTACTGCTCGCGTGACAGCGTAGACGCGTCGACTGCCTCCTTCTCCAGCGTCAGCGCCAGGGCGCTTTCCATGATTTCAAGCCTCAGTGAGGCTGTTGGAGCCAGAGCGGCTGCACGCGCCGCGTTTAGCATTCTCAGCTGATCACCACCCAGACCGAGTTCTTCGCGCTCGTGCTTAAGGCCAGCAATGAACTCGCCTGCCGCTTTGGTGGCCGACTCGTAGGCATTCTTCTGAGCGTCGGCGTGCTTCTTCGCTCTAGCCTCGGACTCCTTATACGCATCCGACGCCTTGTACGTCTCGCTTGCGAGCTTCGAGACAAGTTCGGTATATTCATCCTGGCTGACGGCGCCTTTATCAAGCGCAGATTTCAACACGCCAAGGTCTTTGATGTACTGCTGGTTGACACCGTTCAGACGCTCGCGGACTGCTACAACGTCTTTCGCGATCTGGCCGTTTGCTTCGCTTTCACGCTTGAGATCGACGTTGTCCAGAATTTCTTTGTTCAAGGCGCTGTAGATTCCCTGCAGCGAGATGAGCCGGATCTGATCCGACGCGTCGAGTTGCCCGCCACGCTGTTTTAGAGCGTTGATTTCACGCAGGGTTTCCCGCAATTCCTCGGAGCCGGTCCCTTCGCCTGTAACGGCGCTGCTCGCTCCTGCATTCTGCAACGCGATCCGCTCGCGAAGCATCGCGTTCACCTTCGACAGGCTCTCGGTGATTTCGCCGGCACTGGCCTTGGTGTCCGATGCTGCTTTTTCGTTCGCCTTGGTCTGGGAGTACTCGTAGGCGCCCCAAGCCGTGGCCGCGATACCAAGTGCAGTGATGATCAAGCCGAATGGCCCGCCGGTCAGCGCTAGGAGCGCGTTCAGCGCGCGCGTGCTCGCCGCCGCTGCACTCTGCGCAGTGACCAGGCCAAACATCGCTGCGCTATGCGTGGCTGCTGCGGCCGCTGCAGCGCGCTGCGCGGGCACAAGCCCATTCATTGTCAAGGCGAGACGAATATTGCTGGCAGCACCCACAGTGGCTGCTCGGATCTCCGCCAAGCGCGCATTGGCCAGAAGCGATGCCTGTGCCGTGGCCGTCGCATTAGCCTGTGCGGTTGCGACGTTCGATGCGATCAAAGCGTTATTCGCCCGTACCGATGCCACCGTTCGAGTGATCAGCGAGTCCAGAAAATTGACGGCCTTGACTGCCACCACCGTCAGCAGCGCGCCGGCGACAAGATGCAGATTGTTCGCCAGCCCTGTCATCAAACCAGCAATGGCCGACACCGCGCCCGACGCTTGCGCAGTTGAGCCCACGAACTCAATAGTGTTGTTCTTCAGGAGTACAAATGAGCCAGAAATGGTCTGGATGTTCTTCGCTTCTTCACGCAGGGACGCCAGCGCTTTCGGCAGAACATTGGCCATGATCTCTGACGTGATCAGACCCTCCTCGGCCATTTTCTTGAGAGCGCCAACAGGCACTCCGATGCCGTCAGCCAGCGCTTTCATGAGCCTGGGCGCTGCCTCGTTCACCGAGTTGAATTCCTCGCCGCGCAAGGTGCCTGATGCGAACGCCTGCGACAACTGCAGCTGCGCAGAAGCAGCTTCACTAGCAGTAGCACCGGATACCAAGAGAGACAGGTTGACTGTCTCGACGATGTTGCTAAGTTGCTTCTGCGACACGCCCAACTCCCTCGTACCATTCGCAATCCGGGCGTAGAGGACACCTGTTTCCTGCAGGCCCTGCGTCGAGCCCGCGGCGATTCGCTTCACGTCCGCGTACGCCGTGTTGTATTCGCGCTGAGACTGAGTGGCGAGCTTTAGTTGAGAGGTAAATTTGACGTATTGATCGACCATACTGGCCAACTGCTGCACGCCAACACCTGCGGCAATCGACGCAATGGCCGCTTTCGCTGCATTGGCAGCGCGCTCCATGCCAGCCGTCGCATTACTTACGCTCTGGCGCGCTGCAGTCATGTCACGCTGCAGGCGCGCAATATCGGCCATCAGACGGATCTCGAGATTGCCAACGATCATGCGACACCTAAAAAGAGAATGCCCAGCAATGCCGGGCAGGGTTTAGCTGAAGAACACGCTCAGTGCGCGGTCCATTTCGGCCTGCTTGAGCCTTGCGGTGTCGGTCGATTCCGTGAACGGCGGCGGGCAATCCGGCTTCGTCGCCTTGAACGACTCGTTCAAGTACTCGATCGACAGCCTGCGCAGCGTCTTGCACTCCCAAGGCGATAGGCGGATGCCTTCGTTCTCCTGGTAGTTCCGCAGCTCGGTGTTGTCGATCGCCGCGTCGCCCAGCGTGGGACCAACCTGCCACAGATGCGCGAGCAGGTACTGAGCGGCGCCGGGGTCCGGCATGTCCGGTTCGAATTCCTCGTCCCGGGCGGCGTCTTTCAATCGCTGCACCCTAGTCTTCGAGGGCGCCTTCGACTTGTCGGATTCTGGCTTGTCCGGCGCAGCGCCGAGCCACGCGCTGTGCCGGACGTAGAGGCTCAGATCATCGCCCGCCAGGGTTAGAAATTTCCCCAGTCACCGTGGAAGGCGGCCACCTGGTCGGTGATATAGCCGAGCTTCGGATTGCTGAACACTTCCTGCGGCGATGCCGGGAAGTTCTCGAAGCGAACCGTCACGGCCAGCAGCTTTTCGACGCGCTCGGCGCGCTTGCTTTCGACCGTTTCCTTGCTGGCCTTGCCGCGCATGGCCGCGTACGTGCGGGTCGTAGCCGCGGTCTCCAGCTTGTGCTGGGCGCTCGATGCTTCCTTGGTGCCCGGGCTGCGAACTTCGACACGCACAGGCAGGCCGCCGACTAGCAGCGGGCCGTCGCCCTTGATATTTTCCAGTTCCAGCCACGCGGTATCTGACGCCTCGAAATCGGCCAGGTTGAAAGCGGTAGCAGCTGCGGTGTTTTGGTATTCCATGATGATTCCTTTTTTCGCGGTAGAAATGAATGCCCGTGCCTGCCGCCGCTCCCCGCGAAAGGAAGACGGCGGCCGGTCGGTGCCAGGTGATGGCCAGGTGGCCGTGATGGTTAGGCGGTGACGGTGTCGGTCTGGCGCAGCAGGGTGAACTGGCCTTTGACAGCATCGTCGGAGGTGCCGTTGTTCTCGACGAACTTCGAAACCTGGGCGGTGAAGTAGCGGGTGGTCTCGGTGTCCTGCTTGATCAGCTTGAACGAGGGAATCGAGTAATTCTTGGATGCTGCCGCGATCAGGATCTGGCCGGCATCGTCTTCGGCCCATTCACACTCGAATTCAGCGTTGGGCAACTTGAACGAGCCCTTCTTTTCGCGTGTCTGCGCGTCCCCGATGGTCGTGCTCGAAGACGTTGCATATTCCCGGCCGACGACGCTGCCGATAGAGGTCAGCTGGCCAACCTCCACCCAGGTGAGCAGCTCGAATGCTGCTGCAGCGCCGGCGCCTTCGGTGACGGTCGGCGCTGCGGTCGAGATATACAACTTACTGCCGGCGACGGTGTCGAAACCTTTTTCTGCCATGGTAAAACTCCTATAAAAAAGCCCGCTCGCTGTATGCGAAGCGGGCGGGCTAAAACAACGGACGTAAAAAAACCGCCCGGAGGCGGATACGGTGGTCTGAGCGCTGCTACGGCTCGATGAACGCGACCTTGAAGTCGCGCGACTGTTCGAACGTCGGAATTGCCGGGTTGCCCAGGTCGGGGCCGATCATGTCGCGTAGGACGCTGCGCACGGCATAACCTGCGACCTGGCCCGTGAACACGCCGTTGCCCAGCTTGGCCGCCTTCAAGATGGCCTTCTGCTGCGGGTAGGACGTGGCATACACCGTGACCTGGACGCGCGACGTGATCAACGTGTTGCTGGCGCGCGCCACCGTGTCTTTCTCGACAGCGCTGATTTCGCGGATGCCGATCGCCGGCAGGTCGCCATCCGGCACGTCGCCAGCGACAATGCGCACCGGCGGCACGAGCGCGACCAGGGGCGCGTGGCCAACCAGCAGCGCGCGCATGATCATGACCGCGCTCATTTGCGCCGCCTGGGCTTCAGGGGAATTGGCTCAGGCAACTTGCCGGCTTCGGCGTCCGCCGGCTCAGGCTCACGCGTGACCGCAGCTACAACTACAGCTACCGCGACACCCTGCTTTATGTGGTGCCGGGCCAGGCGCTCGCCACGCGGCGAATCGACCGTCTCGTATTCGCTGCCTTCGACCAGTTCGCGCACGGTCTCGCCGTCGAGCGATCCCTGCACGGTTTGCGTCATGCGGATTTTCATTCTGCCTCCGGTGCCGGGACGTTGAGACCCTCTTTAGTGAGCCGTTCGCGAATCTTCTGGCCGACCGCTTGGATGGCTGCTGGCGGTTTGGCGTCGAACGCCGGCCGCATGAACGGATGTGGCTTCGCGCCAGGGTGGTCGGCCGAAAACACCACAGCGCCGCCGACCGTCAGCCCCCCGCCCTTCTTCGCCTTGATCTGGTGCGGCTTGGTGCCGAACTCGACCAGGTGCGCGTGCGGCGCCATCTTGCCGCCCACCTTCAGCTTCGCAGTAACGCGGCCCTTTTTGGAGCTCGTCGAGACCTTGATGCTCCGGCGCAGCGCACCCGAGTCGACCGGCGCTTTTGCTTTCGCCTCTTCGCGGAAGACGGCGGCGCCGGCGCGCATGGCCGCGCGGAGAATATTTCGCTCGACCTTTACAGGAAGAGATTGCAGCATGGCGTCGAGCGCGCGCCCGCCAACGATGGTTTGATCAGCCAATTTTGAAACCCTCCAGCATGAATTCGACGTGCCGCCGGTCGTCCAGCAGGGCTGGGCCGGCAATGATTTGCATGACGCGGTCGCCCTTGCCGTGTAGCGTGACGCGCATGGCCGCGGTGATCCGCGCGTCGTTCTGGATCCGCAGGCGCGTGCGCATCACCGCCGTGGTCAGGCCGTTCGACGTCGATTCGCCGCGGCTGGGCAGCTGGTCCTGGGCGTTGGCCCAGATCGCGGTTGCCACCGGCACCCAGGCGTCGATTTCGGTCCCGTAGTCGGGATCGGTCGCGGTAGTGCGCTGCTCGATCGTCACCTGTTCGTTGAGCCGGAACGGGGCGGTCACGAATACACCATGAATCGGTCGAGCCGGCGCGCCAGGTGCTGGGCGTTCGGGTTCGGGTAATAGTGGTGCTCGAGCATGCCCAAGATGTATTCCTTGATCGCCGGCGGCACATTGGCATCGGTCAGCCCGTAGCCGCACACGTACTGCACCTCGACCGCATGGACGCGGGGCTGTGTCGCTGGCCAGCCGCATCCGGGCGCCAGCACGAGCCAGCCCGGTGCGCTCTTCGTGTCCGCCAGGTAGTCTTGCGGATCCAAAGTGCGCTGCACACCGCCGACGTCGACAAACTTCACGTGATCGACGCTGGCCAGCGGCGCCATTGGTAGCTTGATCGAGCGCGACACCGGGAAATTGTCGAGCGCCGCCTCCCAAGTCTGGGTGATCAGCGCGCGGCCGATCTTGTGCTCCACCTCTTCCGTAATGCCCCGGACCTTGTCCTCGAGCTCGGCGTCCAGGGCTGTGCCGCTGGCGCGCGCGGCGCGGCGAGCCGCGTCGATCGACACCGCCATCGCGACCGGTGGAATGATCTGTCGTTTCGTCATCGGGTCGCTTCCTGTATTGCTGGCGGCCGGCCGGCGCCGGCTTTCACACTCGGCGCTTGCGGCGCACGCGCATATTCAACGGCCGGCGCCGGATCGAGGTTCTGCTCGGCTTGCTCGATCAGTTCGCGCACGGCAGGGAGTTTGCTCACGTCATACATCAGGTGTTCCTCAGGCGGAAATTTGTCGTTTTGTCGAACCGCTCGCCGTTCGCACAACTCACGCGCGCCGTCCACTTCCAATCTGCTGGAGGGTCGCCACCAACGCCACCAAGAAAGGCGATTGCGTAGGTGCGCTGAACGCCCGCAACCGTCACGACCTGAAGCTGCGGCATCTCCAGCTGGACCACACCTACCAGTACTAGCTCGAGCGCGCCGTTGGCTTTGGGTGACGTCGCCCGGTCTATCAATTCAGATGTGAGATCAGCTGCGTAGTAGCTTCTCTCATCAGGGTCCCGGAAGACGAACCAGTCACTGCCTTCCTGCCAAGGGGCTTTTTCATTCATTCAAACCTCTCATCAGTTGTTTTCGTCCTCGAACGGGGTTACCCGGCTGCCGCTACCCTCAAAGGGCGTGAGACGGGAGCCACTGCCGCCAAACGGCGTGAAGCGGCTGCCCGATCCTTCGAACACGACAATCCGAGACGGAGAAATCTTTGTCACATCAATCGGACTCGGCGGTGGCAATTCGCCCGGCGGCTCAATGCCGACTGGACCCATCGCCCCCAGGACAGTCATGCCCAGCGGCGAATAACCGAACATTTCAGCTCCCGGTGATATTGATAGGGGCGCATGGCTGCAGCGGGCAACCATACGTCGAGCTCAGGATCGGCCTGTCGTCGCATGGAACCGATGCGGCCACAACAGCAGTTTTTGGGTCAGCCCGGTCGGTGTTGTGCGGGTTGTTCATCATCGCGTACGAGACGGTTGCAGGGATTCCGTTGACGGTGAATTGCAGGGTCGTCGGTCCTGCAATGCTGGACGTATAGGCCAGAGCCGCGCCGCTTGAGTCCTTGAACTCGAACCCGGTGAGCGCGCCGCCGGTGCCGCCGGCACCGTCCTTCAACGTCGAGCCGCCGGTGTGCTGCACGGTCAGCGTTACGACCGAGCCGACCCGGGACGCGCTCACAATGCGCGGGCCCGCGCCGGTGGCGCCGACACCCAACCGCGACAGCAACGACATCACGTTGCGCACTGCGACCCGACTGTGACTTTCCGCAATGATGTGCACCACGTCGTTAGTCTGTGAGTCATGCGCCGAGCCGGCCATGAACGCGCCCGCCGTGTTGTTGGCGAACTGCACATGCGCCGCGCGCATATTACCGAACTGACCCTCGCTCGAGCCAAAGGTGCCGGGGCCAAGCGAGATCACGCCGAAATGGAAATTCGATGCGTTGCGGCCGGTGAGCGTGTGGCACTTGGCTTGCAGCGTGTTCAGGTAGCCGAGCATCGTCGCCGTGCTAGTGCCGTTCGCATTCGACTCGCCCTGATACCACAGGGCGAATTCGCAGTCGCTACCGACAGCCGTGACCGCATCAGCCGCAGCTTTCCACTTGTCGTTGGCCGGGCTCCCAAGGCCAATCCAGTCGATCATGTTCGAGCCCCCGACTGCGCGCTCGACCAGGCAGACGATGCAGTTCAATCCCTGTGCGAGCAAGTTGGCGGTGTACGCATAGCCATCGGCGCGGTTGCTTTGAATCGTCAGGCCGGAGCTGTAGCCGGGCACGTCGAGCGTGGTGTTTGGTGGCATCCGGTCGTTAATGTTGCCGATCCTGATCAGCGCCCCCTGCCGGTTGTACTCAATGCAGCGCGGATCGCCGAGCGGGGATTTGATCGGCCGTTTCGGCCGCTCCTCCATATTCGACTGACCGATCAGCAGGCCGATAATGCCCACTCCGAACCGTTTCGCCGTTGTAACAGTATTGGTCCCGTCGTTGGCCTGAAGCTTGCACCAGTCCCCTTGTGGAACGGTCAGCATTCCATCGAACGACCCAGCCGACGCCGGGATGTCGGTCCAAGCGGTGTGCGCCACATTGGTAGATGCGATAACCGCGCGAACGCGGACGCTCGTGACGCTCGGGTCGCACTGCCCCTGCACCCGGACAGGCTTGCTTGTTCCAACGCGCTGGTACGGCGTCATGTCGTTGGCAAAATCGACGATCGACAGCGTGCCCGCCGGCGGACCTTCGCCGCCAGGGTCGGTTGGGTTGGTCGGGTCAGTGGGATCAACCGGCACGCCCGCAATCACCAAGGCAGCAAGGCCGTTGCGCAGTGCCAGCACACCGTTTCGTAGGCGAATCGCCATCAGCTCGCCGTGATATAAAGTGGCGCGCTTGCATTAACGCACTGCGCCGCGCCGTCGATCGGCTTCACCCACATGAACCACGGTCCGGACGCGCCCGGAGGGGCAATCAGGTCGTTCACGATGCCGTAATTGTTAGATGGCCTGTCCATTGGCGTCATGCCGTTTATGCTGGCAGCCCCTGCGCGGTTTTCGGATAGTGTAATGGTCGCGGGTGGCACGGTGCTCGACGCCCCCCAGCCTGCAACGGCGCTCGCGGCGAGAGGTGCAATCGTCCAAATGCCGGACACGGCCAGTGTCGGCGTATGCGTAAAGCGGAAATAGGTGCCCCCATCAAACGAGCGCGAGGAAGCTGGCACGCTGGTTTTGATGATCCCGTTATTCGAGAAGGGCGCAATCGTGTACGGCGCTACCTGATCGGCAGCCGTGGTCACGCTCGCACTCAGCACGTTCGACATATTGCCAGCAGCATCATGCGCGCGCACGCGTAGGTTGTCCGTCGTGCTGGCCGGGCGGCCAGTGACGGTGCGGTTCAGCGCGGTGCCGACGCTGGCCCAGGACGCGCCGCCATCGATGCTCGTCTCATAACGAACGACCCCGACGTTATCCGAGCCGGCCGACCAGGCGAACGCGTAGCCGCCGGCGGTGATCGAGCTGGTGGTGATCGAGCCCGACATGCTCGGCGCAGTCGTGTCGCCCGAAGCGCCCGCCGTCGTGACCGCCAGCGTGCGAACGGTCGAGATATTGCCCGCGGGGTCGATGGCGCGCACCCGCATGGTGTAGGTGGTGCCGGCGGTACGTCCGGTCAAATTCACGGACAGCGCCGTGCCGGCAGTGGTCCAGGTTGAACCGTCGTAGCTGTATTCGTAGCGCGCGATACCGTTCGCATCGGTTGCCGCTTGCCATGCCAGCGTGAAACTGGCTTGCGTGACAGCGGATGACGACAGCGCATCGGGGAATGCTGGCGCGATGGTGTCGCCCGGCTGCGTGCCGCCGCTGCCGAAGATTGATTTCAAGGCAGCCACGCTGGCTTTGAACGAGGTACCGGTCACGGAATCGAACAATTCCATAAAATATGCGTCCGAAATCGATCCTGCAACAGCTAGGCCACCGACGGTCAAGCCGCCATCCAGCAGTGCGAGCGGCGCCATGGCGCGCGCGGTGGGCGTGCAGAAGACTTCCTTCAAACCTGCAGAGAACGACACCGCAGCCCCATTATTCGAGCTCGAATCGATCGACGTACGGGTCAGCGTTGCGCCATTGGTCAGCGTGTAAGTACCGTTTTCCCACGCGCCCTTCCCGTCGTCGATGCAGACGGGGATGCCAGTATCGCCCACGGCGAAAGCAGCGGCGAACGTGCGGAAGCTCGCTACCGAGCCACTAAGCGCAATAGTTGCCGCGCTGGTTGCCGTGGTGGTTTGCTTCACTCGGTCAGCGAATTTCATGGTGCCCCAATTGTTCGGTTAGGCCGCGTCACCGCAGCTCGATGGTTTTCATTCGCCCGTGCCGCTCGTACATCACCGTGGTGACGCCGAGTTCGGCGAGCATGGCCAGGGCCTGTGCATAGGTCGCGCGCGAGACTTGGCCAACGGCGCCGTGCACATACACGACGCGGTCTGTCAGGTGGGTGACCGTGATGATTCCGGCGTATGGCCGGCGAGCCTCGTAGCCGCCCGGCGCGTCGTACACGCGGATGGTCGAGACGGAGGTGGCCATATGCAGGTGGGCCATGACGGTCTGCCTGGCAGTATTACTTCGCGCCAGCCAGCGATTTGGCGTAGGCGACAGCGGCTGGCTCAGCATCAACGACGCCTTCCAGCGACTTCACCTCGGACTGGTCGATCGCGATGACGTCATTGCACTTACCGTGCACGCAGTCGATCAGCACGCGCGCTTCAACTTTTTTGGCTTCGGCCATGTTCATTTCTCCTATGATTGCGGCCAGCGAAATGCTGGCCGCGGGTTTCGATTAGGTCGCGCTGTTTTGGAAGACCTTGACGGCCGCCGGCTCGAGCAGGTTGCCGCCCGAGCGGGTCCATCCGCAGAAACCAACCTGGCCTTTCAGTGCGAAGGCCGAGTCGTCGAAGCGGCGCATCGTGGTGCTGTTTTGAACGTCGCGGATGGTGTATTGCGAGAAGTCGCCGAAAGCCATCGACTTGGCGTTAGCCGCCATCGGAGCGATGTCGTCGTTGATGGTCACTGCGTGGCCGTTCAGCAGGTCTGGAGCGTCTGCAGTGATCGCAGGCGTCCAGATCGGGCGGCCGGTGGTGTCCTTCAGCTTGCTCACGGTCGCGACGCTCAGGTCGTTCATCATGTAGCGCGCGCGGGTGCGGTACGCGCGATTGACGGCGTGCTTCAGGTCAATCGTGTCGTCGTAGGTAATCGAAGTGGCACTGCCGGTGGCGCCGACCTTGCCCACACCCGCGCGCGTCACCACGCCGAATGGCTGATTCGTGCCGGTACCGACAGTGTTGTGACGGTTCTGGACGCGTGCGATACGCATGGCGATGCGAGCAACCACCAGAGCGATGACGTCGATCGCGCTGTCCTGGATCAGCTCCAGCGGCAGAGCGATCGATTTCGAAGAGTACTTATAGACCGGCAGGCCCACGGTGCCGAAATCGACATCGAGCGCACCCGCGCCAGCGTTTTCAGCCACGATCTCGCCTTCCTCGCCGGTGCCGTCCGAGGTCGGGAAGTTCAGGGCGTTACCGCTGACAGTGGTCAGAATGGTGGCGACTTCACGCATGCCGCCGTAGGCTTTCAGCTTCTCGATCACCATGGTGGCGATCTCTGCTGGGACAGTGAACCCGCCTTCGGAACCGGTGCCGGTCGACATCGCGTTACGAATCTGGATGGCCTGCTCGTTGGTCACATCCTTGCCGTGACGGAAGTACAGAGCGATGCCCACCAGTGCGTCGACTGGCACATCGCTGTCCTTCTTCGGGCCGGTGTTCTGGAAGTGCTTGTCGGCTTCCAGTTCGCGCATCGTTTCGATGTTCTTGATCTGGGCCTTCGTGCTGTTGATGTCGTTGGTGAAGCCGTCGAACTTCGCCTGGTCCTCAGGCGACCAGATCTGATCACCCTTCTCGGAGAGCAGATGGTTGGCTTGGGTTGCGAGGTTGGCAATCTTCTCGCGCAGTTGCTGGATGGTGACCATGTGGTTCCTTCAAATAGAAAAGGGAGCCTCTTGGGCTCCCTGAAACGAGGTGAAACGACCTCGGGCGGTCTTGCGCGAGAAGCGCTATGCAGCGATGGCCAGCGCCAGGCGATTCGCGTTCATCTGCGACGCGCGCGGGCCGGTTGGTTCGGGCGGAGGTGGAGCGATTGGCTCCGGCTCGAGCGGCGGAGTTGGTGCGGACGGAGTTGGAGTTGGAGCTGGCGCCGCGGCGCGCGGCGCGGCCACATTTGCCGGCGCTTTGGAATACGCGGCCAAGTTCCAGACGTTCTCAGCCTTGGCTTTCTCAGCTGGAGCCTGCGCCATGCGGTCGACGAAGCCATGCTCGATCGCTTCGGCGGCGCTGAACCAGGTTTCTGCGTCCATCCAGGCGACAATGTCAGCCTCGGGCTTGCCGGTCTTGGCCGTGTAGTCGGCGATGATCGAGCCTTCCACCTTCTGCAGCAGGTCGGCGGTGGTGCGCAGGTCGGTCTTGTCGCCCCACGCCATGCAGCTGGCGTTGTGGATCATGAAGAAAGCGCCGTCTGACATCTCGACCTCGTTGCAGGCCAATGCGATGCCGGTGGCAGCGCTGGCGCACAGGCTGTCGACGTGCGCAACCGTCTTGCCCTGAAAGCGCGCGATGGCCGCCATGATGGCGCGCCCCTCGAAGACGTCGCCGCCAGGGCTGTTGATGTACACGTGCAGCACCTCGGCGCCGGCCGCCTGGGTGACGGCTTCGATCACGCTGGTTGCGCTCACGCCCCAGTATGCGTCGATGATGTCGTAGATGTAGAGCGACGCCTCGGCGGCGTTGCGCACCAGGTTGACTGGTGCCTTGGTGCGCTCGGCGTTGTCACGGTACAGCTGGAGGATCTTGCTCATCGGCTTTCGTGCCTTCTGGTTTCGGTTGATCGGCCTTCCTGCCGGGGTCGCGCGGCGCGCGGTAAATCTCGTCACCGCCTTCGATTGGCGGCAGGCGCCGACTACGACGCACCTCGTTGACCGATGTCCATCCATCGCCGGTACCGGGGCCGCCGAGCGCCACCCGATCCGCCGCAGACTGTGCGGTTATGTCGCCCTGGTACAGCGCTTCGCGATGAAATTCGAGGAAGCGACCGTTGTTGCGCGGGTAGAGCTTTCGGTTCAGCTCCTGCTCGATCTTGCGCAGCCAGGTTTGCAGCGTGTACTGCACGAAGGCACGGCCAATCGATTCCAAACCGGTGCCCCAGCTGGTCGATCCGGTCGACTCGTTGATCATGAAGCCCGGAACGCCGAACGCGCGGGAGATGTCCATCACCTGGAACTTTCTCGCCTCGAGCAGCTGGGCATCCTCGGCTGATAGGCTAAGCTCCTTTGCAGTGAGCCCTTCAGTCAGGACCAACGGCAAGCGGTGTGCGTTGGCCAGGCCGGCGTAGCGGCTGGCGAACGCCGCCTGCAGCTGCGTCACCTGTTCCGGATCCATCGTCCCGGCAGCCTGCAGAATGATTGAAGGATGCGCGCCGCCCTCGAAGAACTTGCCGCTGTATTCATCCATGGCCAGCGCGTTGCCGATCGCGCTACGGGCGCCGAACTGGATCACCGACATCGACCGCATGGTCGAATCGTCAAAGCCCAAGCCCGGGAAGTGCAGGATGTCGGACGGATCGAACCAAGTCGAGATTCCATGCGACGGAAGGTTCACGTAGTAGCGCACACCCTCGCCCGGAATGCGCACGGGGGACACCGAGCCCCACGGCAAGGGCAGGATCTCGCGCAATGTGCCATTCATCCGCCAGCGCAGCAGCCCATATGCGTCACCGCGCAGCAGCTGCGCCATGCTCACGCCTTCCCACATGGAGGCAGCGGTGTACTGCGGGCTTGGCTGCTCGTTCAACAGGTACCAGAGGTCGCTGCGCGCCATCCTGGCAGGAATCTCACCACCATCCAGGCTGTATTCGTGGATCGGCATGCTGACGATGGCGCCGGCGATTTTCGCCACACACGCCGCCACCGCCGAAACGCGCATTGCCGACGTGGCGGAGACAGTAGTGCCCGTCGGGGCCACGCCAAATGCCTCCATCACATCGGGGCTGTACTGGGTCTGATTGCTCACCTTTCCGTAAGTCGGATCCGGCACGGCCTGTCGCCAGTGCTCAGTAGCGGCCAGCGCGTCGAACAGTTCCATAGGGTTCCTTATAGGACAACGAAGCCCTGAGTAATTTTGGTGCTCTTGGATTCAACGCGGTTGACCAGGCCGGCGGCCATCACCGCCGCGATGATCAAGTCGATGCGGCCAGTGGCCTTTTCCTTGTCGAGCTTGCGACTCCCTGTTCCGTCTTGGACCGTCACCGCGTTACCGGCGCACATCGTCAGCACCTTGTGCCCGTTGTGTGCCAGCTCGCCGTTGAGGAGCATCGTTTCAAACTGCTCGATAGCCGGACTCATGTCCTTGTAGCCCTGGCCGAAGGCTTCCATCGGCGGCAGGCTGATGCCATCGTCAGATGCCATCTGCTGCAGGTCTTCGATGCGCCAGCGGTCGTAGCCGCATAGTGTGATGTCGAAGAAGTCGCACATCGCGGACAACTTCTGCAAGATGATCCGCTTGCTGATCGCGCGGCCAGGCGTGGTGTCGAGCAGGCCTTCCGCCTTCCAGTCGACATACGGCACCATATCCTGCTGCGAGCGCCGTGCGAGGTCAGCGTCCGGTAGCCAGGCATAGGGCACTAGCTTCCACGGCTCTCCGGGCTCGACCGGCTGAACAAGGAAAACTAACCCCGTCAAGTCGGTCGTGCTGGCCAGGTCGAGCGCGCACACCGCGCGGCGCCCACGCAGTGACTCGACGTCGTAATCGAGCTGCGCGCCCTTCCATATTTCGTAGCTGATCCAGGGGGATTCGGCGTCCGTCCACTGGCAGAAGTTCAGCCGGCGCACAAGGGCTTCCTTCGACGGCATGCCCTTCGCTTCCGTCACCTGCTCCCGGATGTATTTGTACCCCGGAAGGTCAGCGTCCTGCAGGCTGGGATTTGCCTTCGGCCAGCACTCTTCGCTTTCGAATGGATCGTCGCCTTCGTCAAGCGCGCAGATGTACGGAAAGAAGGCGTCGTCGATCAGCTCGCCGGAGGCCACCTTTGCGGCGTATTCGTGCAAGTTCCAGCACGGCGATTTGCGACTCGCACCTGCATTCGTGATGACGAAGATTAGCGCCTGGCGCCGACTCTTGGTACCGGCTCGCAGCATCTCGAGCACGGTTGCCGTTTTGTGCTCGTGGTATTCGTCGACGAGCGCAACGTGCGGCCGCGGGCCGGACTGGCCGTCGTCGCTGCTGATTGGACGGAAAAAGGATCCGGTCTGGAGGAAGGCCAGGTTCCACGCCTTCTCGCCAGTACCGCTCTTGGTCAGCCGCTTCTCCAGCTCCGGCGACTGGTCGTACATGGCGACCGCATCCCGGAACAGGATCATCGCCTGGTCTTTTTTGGTCGCTGCCGAATAGATCTCGGCGCGCGGCTCGCCATCGGCGACCAGACCCTTCATGCCAACGCCAGCGGCCAGGGGCGACTTGCCGCTGCCCTTCGCCGTTTCGACGTAAATCACGCGGAAGCGGCGGTACCCATCGGCGCCTTTCCAGCCAAAGATGCTGCCGACAACGAACTTCTGCCACGGCAGCAGCTCGAATGGCCGGCCTTCGAAGTCGCCGCCATTCAGCTTCAGAATGTCACGATAGAACCCGATGGCCTTCAGCGCCTCGGCGACATCCCATACCAGGCCGCGCGCGGCGCCGGTTGCAATGTCGGCCAAGTGACGCGCGCACTGCGCACGCACGTGCGGGCCGGCGATGCGCGCGCCGTCGACGACCGACTGCGCATATTCAGTAACTGGGTCAGCCGAAGTATCCGGCGAGCGGGTCTTTTTTCTCGTCGCCATCCGGTAGGTCCACGTTCACTTTCGATCGCGCGGCCGGCGTCAGGCCGAATTCCACCAGGTAGCTTTTGAATTGCGCGTCGGCGGCGCGCAGCTGGTTGACCGCAGGGTTGTTCTTGATGAGGGTGTTGGAGTTCTGGTCGATGGTGGTGTACGTGCGACCGTCGCGTTCAATCAGCTCGCGGCACGCCAAGATGTCGGCGTAGCAGTCGCATAGCCGCTCGAGCGCCAGGCCGTCGGCCTCGGTCATCACCCCCATTCGCCGCAGCAACGTGCACAGCTTTTTCCACACCGCCTTGCCCTTCGCATCGAGGTGCGGGGGGCAAACTGGTGCTTTTGTGCGCGGTTTTGGCTCTTTTTTGTTCAGTGGCCGCTTGCCCGGATTACCCGTGACCAGCTTGAGCGCACTGGGTGTCGGGCGCCTTCCGGCCATGATTTCAGTCCCAGAAAAAAAGTTTCATTTCGCGGTTCTGCGCAAAGAGGGGGCATGCGGTCCCCTTGGACGAAGGCCCCGAAGATTTGATGCCCCCGGTACTATTTCAAAGAAGAAATGTATTCCTTGCGAGAAATGTTTTTCTAAATGCATCAAATCGGCCATCCATCCGGCCCTGGCACGCGCTTCACGCGCTTCGTCTTGCCCTGCTCGGCCTCGGACTTGACCGCGTGGCAGGGATCGCAGATGGCCTCCAGATTGGACGGGTGATCGGTCTGCGCGCGCGTCCAGCGCAGCGTTGCGGCCTTGGCCTTGCTGACGATATGGTCGACCGCGCGAGCCAGCGTCATCCGGCCTGCTCGCTTGCACCGCTGACACTGGCCGGCGTCGCGCGCCATCACCTGGTTGCGGACCTTGACCCAGGCGCTGTCGTAACCGCGCTCGTGGCGACTCTTCGTGCCCCAGACCATTACGCCGCGTCCGTTTCAATCTTGATCCCGCAGTCGACGATGGCGTCGATCCAGCGATCCGCCAGCATGACCAGCACGAATGCCGCTGCCAGGGATGGCTGGACCCACCAGGCAACGCGTGTGCGCAGCTTGATTGTCACCGTTGCCATCAGCTCGCCTTCCATGGCTCGTGAGCCTCGGAGATTTCAGCTGGAGGCGTGGGCGGCCTAGACTTGAAGATGTCGCGCAGGATCTGCTTGACGTTCCCCGGCACGCTGCGCGCGATTTCGACGAACGACATGCCACCGCGGCCGTGACCCTTGGCACGGAGGATCGTCTGCGCTTCCTCGCACTCGGCAAGGTGCTCAGCAATCTGGTTCAGGCGCGTGAGGTTGTGCGCCCGGTTTGGGTGCGGACTGCCACCCAGGACGGCGCGTAGGATCTCGGCGCGGTACTTAAAGGCGAGGTCATTCATGCTCCACCTATCCCCTCTTCGACCTGCTCGCGGTGGCGCTGCACCGTGTAGCGCAGCCAGGCCAGTTCGTCCTCGACACTCATTCGGTCACGCGCAGCGCGAAGGCGCCCAGGTCATTGATCGCGCCTTGGATGGCGCTGCCGATCTTTTGCAGCTCAGCGACGCAGGCCATCTGCTGATAAACCAGATCAGCTTGGTCGGGCTGCAACTCGACCGAGGACGGTGCGAGGGCAAGAGGGTGCACCGTAAAGCCGGACGGGACCACGACCACAGTAGTGTCGGCAGGAAGCTGACGCGCAATCTCGGCGCGGACCCAATCGACCTGCTCGCTAGTGAGCGGGCGCGGCGCGGTCACGATCAGCGCGCAAGTGCTGCTCTTCATTGTGGACATGGATACCTCGGAAAAAGAAAAGCCGCCCGGCGCATTGCTGCGAGGGGCGGCTAGATTGTCGTGTGTGTCAGAGCAGTCTCACACCGTCACAAGAGCACTTGCGCAGGGTGGGCTGATATATTTGTTACATCAAAATGAGCTAGGAAGCCGTATGTCTAACATTGTTGCCACCGCGATTAACGCTGCAGCGAGGCTGTACGGTACTAACGAAAAGACTGAGTGGTTCGTAACTTTCACAACCAACGATACAAAACGCGGTCGACTAACACCGCTAGAGGAGGGATTTTTCTCACTCTGCGATGGAAGGTCTGTTTATATATTTCACACAGAGCAGATTGTCCATGTGAGCCCGCAATTCCCGCCCGGTGAAAACGTCGACACGCTCGGCCGTATTAGATCTGATGAATGACCTCCGCATCTCGTCGTCATCAGGTTGCCGGGTACAGCGTCCGGCGGCGTTAGCGCGCCCGGGCAGACGCTCGCCTGCTCTGGCCGGTGCCAGATCAGCATTCAGTTATCGCGGGACGTAAACCACAAAGCCCGCTCAATGGCGGGCTTTGCTTTTCTCTGGACGTGAAAAATCGCCCAGTGCGCACAGTCTACAAAAAATACAGCTGCGTTGCAACGTGTTTCCGCAGCTTGGCTTCCAGATCCTCGCGCGCGCCAGCGAGCGTGGTACCGAAGTCAGCATTCGGGAACCGCCACGGCTTGGTGATCCCCTGGCTCTTATAGATGGCCCAGCGATGCAGCGCCGGCAGGCTCCGGACCATGGCGTCCACCGCATCGCCTACTTTCAGGTCGGCTGCGCGCTGTGCGTCGTGCACGTTGGTGTCAGGAGCAGCATCGCTAGCCAGCTTCATGCCGCCCACACCCAGATCCCGGTCGTCGGCGCGCATGAAGTCGAGCCAGCACGCCATCAGCAGCGAATAGGGATCGGGCTTGTCAAAGGCCGGCTTCGCCACCTCGTTGCGACGAACACGACGGAGGGGCGATCCGTTGAAGATGCCGAGCGATGCGATGGTGGACATGGTCTCTCCTGTGAATAAACACAGCTATTCTCCGCGTTCCAACAGGAAATTTCCTACGGTCATGCAAATTTATTTGGACACTGTGCCGACATGCTACGATCAGATTTTTTGCTAATTCATCAATGAAACGCAAACTACGTCTCGCCCTGCGCGCCGGGCTCTGGGTTGGAACGTTATCCACATTCGGGATCGTCGCGGTTGAGTACATTCCACAGTTGCCAGGCTGGACGAACAAGATGCCGGAATGGGTGGGCGCGATTGGCGCGATCGGGGCCTTCGGTGGAACAATCGTGATTGCGAGCACCGAGAGCTGGCGCCGGCGCCGCGCAGAGAATGACTTGGCAATAATCGCCGGCGCGGAAATCATTGACAGACTCCGAGAGTATCTTGTTACTGTCGACATCTTATCCAGCATTTTCCTACCCGAGATCGAGCCGATGTCTCGCGAACTGCTGGATGGGTATAAGGGCAAGCTTCTAGAAGAGCAGATGTGGGGGCGGGACGAGATCATGCCATTAGTTGTGCTGCCGGATGAAGTCGCCCCGCGGCTCCAACGTGTGGCGGCTCGCCATCGTCGTTTGATCAAAAATATGGAGCTGCTGAAGTATGCGACTTGGCCTGCAAACGTCAGCCGTCTATATGCGTTGGTGCACGCCGATTTGCAAAAATCACGCGATGATTTGATCAGATGTAGGAATGAGATCGAGCACACGTTGCGTGGTATGTACAAAGTCGACGATCACATGAGTTAGAAACAGCGGTGCGCCCGAAGCGTTGTTACTTCGGGCGGGTTCGATCAAGCTATTTCCGATGACTCTTGATCATCCGTAACCCTTGGATTTACGGGCCGTGTTCAAAGCTGCTCGCCACTTTCGCGCCGCATGAACCCAACATTTGCGCCGATTTGCTCTTGCGCACGCACGGCCAAGTCGAGGTTCTTCTCCAGGTAACCCATCGTCGTGACCGGGCTCTTGTGCCGCATGACGCGCTGGATCGTCTGCACCGGTACGCCCGCCTCGGACAGCAGCGTGGCGAACGTCCCGCGCAGGCGGTGGGGCGTGATGCCCTTGAGCGAGCAGGCCGTGTTTGCCTTTCTCATCACCTGGCGCGCGAAACCGCTCTTGAATTCCTGTCCGTCCTGCTTGAGCACGATCAGGCCCTGGGCTTGGCGCTGCGGCGTCAGGTGCTCGACCAGCCAGGCCGGCATCGGCACCGGCTCCGCTTCCCTGCCCTTCGTGATACCCGGCGTGTACATCGCTCGCTGCCAGTCGACCCATTCCCAGCGCGCTGTCATGCACTCGCTCTCGCGCAGGCCCAGGGCGAACATCAAACGCACCGCAGTGGCGATCGCCGGCGCGCGGCCGGCAGCGGCGTCGACGGCGTCGAACCAGGTCCTGGCCACGTCGAGCGGCAGGATCGCCCGGGGGCGCTTTTGCACCTTCAACATCGGCACACGCCATGGCGCCGCCACCAGGGTGCCGCGCTTGACGGCCCACATGGTCAAGAGCTTCAGGATCCGCAGCCAGTGGTTCGAGCTGGCCGGTTTGTGGTCCTGAAGGTGCAGGTTGCGCGCCAGCTCGACATCGGCGGTGGTGATGGCATCGATGCGGCGCTCGCCCAGGTCGTACATGTGCAGGCGCCGGAACTTATCCACACTGCGGATGTGCGCCGCGCTTGCCACCGGCCGGTTCACGACAATCCACACTTCGATCAACTCATCGAGGGTCGGTACCGGCTGGCCGCCATTGGCGCGCACCACCGCGGCCTCGAACGCGCGCTGGGCCAGTTGCTCGGCGGAGCGTCGGTTGCGCAGCTTGGTGCTGCGCTGCACGCGCTGGCCGCCCACCTGGAAACGGTAGTGCCAGATGTCGCCCTGCTTGAAGACGTTCGCACTCATAAATGCGCTGCCAGGCCACGGTTCGAACGGCGTTCTTTCGATTCGCGCTTCGGCGGCACCCAGCCGCGTGCCAGGTTCTCGAAGCGGGTCTGCTCGCCGATGTAGGCCAGCGCGGCCATGCCGGGCGCACCCTGCCGGCATAGCGCTACGTTCACCTCGCACACGCCAGGATCGTGGCTATCCGGGTTATAGACCTCGTCGCGATACAGGAAGATCACGGCGTCTGCATCCTGCTCGATGGCGCCGGAGTCGCGCAGGTCGGCCGGCATTGGGCGCTTGTTCGGCCGCTCTTCCAGCTTGCGGTTTAACTGCGACAGCAACACGACGCCGATACCGAGTTCCTTGGCCAGCGCCTTCAGGCCGCGCGTGATGCCCTCGATCTGCGTGTTTCGGTTGTCGCCATCGCCTTCCATCAGCTGCAGGTAGTCGACCACCAGTAGATCCAGGCCGTGCTTGCGCTTGACCGCCTTGGCCTTCATGCGCACGTCCAGCAGGCGCTGGCCGCCTTGGTCATCGACGAACAGCTTCATCGCCTCGATCTTCATCACCGCATGCGTCAGGCCCGCCCAGTCGGTTTCGGTCATAAGCGCCGGCTGCAACAGGTGCGGTAGCGGGATCCGGCCCAGAGCCGCGATGTTCCGGTCGTGCAGCTGCGCCTTCGGCATTTCCATCGATAGCACCAGCACGCTCAGCTGCTGGTCGGCCACATTGCAGGCCACATTCAGCGCAAAGCCAGTCTTGCCCATCTTCGGGCGCGCTGCCAGCACGATCAGCTCACCTGGGCGGATGCCGCCGCTCAGGCGCGCATCGACGTCCGGGAAGCCGGTGCTGATCGCGCGGGCTGAGCCGTCCATCCGGCGCTCGATCTCCGCGACGTGGCCGGCCAGCTCGTCTGCCGCACGCACCGGCTCGATCCTTGTGCGCGCCTGGGCCAGCTGCTCGAGCAACGACGAGGCCTGGTCGACCAATGCCGTCGATTCAGCCGGCGACGTGGCGGCCGACTCGGCCACGTCGCGGCCGAACTTGATCAGCCCGCGCTTGATGGCCTTGTCTCGCACGATGGCGGCGTAGCGACCAATGTTCGCTGCCGACGGCGTGCTCTGCGCCATCTCGTTCAGGTACGGCATGCAGTTGCCCACCGTAGTGCGAAGTACGTCGCCCATCGACACGACGTCGCAGCTGCGGCCGGCCACCAGGTTGCGCATCAGCTCGCGGAAGATCACGGCGTGGTCCGACAGGTAGAAGTGCTCGGCGCGCAGGTCGCCGATGCGATCGACGGCGTCGTTGTCACGCAGCAGGCCGCCGATGACGCTCTGCTCGGCCTCGAGGTTGTGTGGTGGCGGTTTGATGTCATTGCTCATGCAGCTTCCTTCGATTCGTAGATTTTCTGGGCGGCCTTGCCCTGCGTGGTCAGGAACCACTGCTCATCCGGGCCGATCGCCCACAGCTTCAGGTAGTTGCCTTCGACGTACTTGCGGAAGGCCTGGCGCCAGTCCTTGTAGCGCTTTGCCTCCCCCGTACCGCCCGGCAGGAAGCGGCGCCGGAACTCGATCCAGGCCAGCGCGATAAAGTCCTGCGACAGGCCGGCGCCCTTGGCGTAGTTCCACAGCGGCGCATAGTCGCGCAGCGGGCGTTCGCCGCGCTCCTCGCAGCCAGCAAGGAACGTATGCAGCGCGATCGCACCAGCTTTTCGTTCCGTCCGCACAAGGCCCCCGTCAGGGGGTTTGGGGGAAGTTGTTAACTCTCCCTGTCCTTCTCCTTCTCCCTTAAGAGAGTTTTCCACTGGATTTCCAGCAGATGGGTTGGATGTGTTCTTTGCTTCGGGCTGTTTTTCCGCTGGAATTCCACTGGCTTCCGCTGGAATGCCGGAAGAAAGTACGCTCGGTTCCGGCGGAAGCGGCAGTAGCTCTACGCCGTCCAGCGCACGCTGTTTGTTGGCTTTCCGTATGCGGTCGCACTCCTTCCGCCACTGGTGGACCAGCTTCGCGCGCCAGCTTTCCAGCGCTTTCTCAGCGACCACCGGGTGATATAAGCGGCCGTCGGCACACTTGACCCAGCCATGCAGCGCGCCGCTACGCACGTTCTCCCATTCCTTGACGACACGGCCATAGCCGGCCGCCTTCGCGAGAAACCGATCGTCGTCAGGCAATGACGCTGCAGGGACCTGGTGCCACGCTGCGGCCCACAGGAGGACTGCGGCCCAGCACGCCTCGGGCGATTCGTACGCGGCCATGTCGCTGTCACGCAAGCGCGCGACGTCGAGCGGCATGAATGCGAAGTCGCGCAAGTCGCATCCTGGTGGTGTGAGCGGTGTGGGGAGCTTGATCTCGTCCTCGCTATTCATACGCCCGCCTGACGGCCGGCGCCGAACAACGCGGCCACGAGCGGATCACGTCGGCAGAACTTTGGCCAGGTGCGCACGATGGCCTGGAACGGCACGATCACGCGTTGCCGATCGCGCGGCAGCTCCTGACCCAGCGCGATCTGGGGCGCGATCTGGGCACCGGGTGCGGCGCCGTAGCGCCATTGCTGGCACAGGCCGTGGGAGTGTTCGCGGGGAATGCTCAATCGATGCACGCGTTGCTCGCGCTCGAGCTGCTCGAGGCGCACGCGGATCGCTGCGGCGGTATATCCGAACTCGCCCACTAGCTGGTCGACGCGACGAGGCCCTGCTTCGATGAATTGCTCAAGGGCTGACAGCAGCTGCCCGATCGGTACTTTACGTTTGGCGGGGCCGATCATGGTGCGGTGGCCCCGTAAATAAGGCCAAGGAAGCATGAAAATCCGTCCTTTCCTTGCGCCACTTCCTCTTGTCGCCAACGCCATCCAGCCTGCCAGTCTGCTGTTGCAGGCGCCGTGGGGTTCATATCGTGTTCATCCACGGCTAGCCCCCTGTCAAAGCCAGCAGCGCCGCGGCCGATCATCATCGTGCGAGAAACGATCTGATCCATTAGCGGCCTCCCTGGGTGTCGATCGCCTCGCGCAGCTTCTGGCGTGCTTGGTACTCGGCCCGGCGCGTGATGTCGCTGCGGTTCGCTACCGCGTCCTTGTCGCAAGCGCGCCACCTCCGCGCCTGGTGCGCGATCTTTTCGTCCGGCGTCGCTTTCCGGTTTTCGTTGTCTTGCATGAGGTTCTTCCTGTCAATCTGATGTGGCCCAGGCGTGGGCGCGGGGTTTGAAATCGCCTTTAAAGACGACGGTGAAAGCCGCCCGCTGCGACGGCGCGGCCGGGGAATCGTTGAACATGGCCATGACGTGGCCATTCGCCCCGGCGCCGGGCCGGCGTAGGATTCGCTGCTGGGGTTGCCGCTGCGCGAATATGCGCGAAGGCGGCCTGGCGGACGAACGGCGCCACGTGTTGGCCGATGCTGGCGCAGAACTGGCGCAGGGCCTGGTCCTCGGTTTCGTTGAGCGGCACCTTCAGCGTGTTCTCACGCTTTGGGTTCGGTTTATGGGTTGGGTACGTCATGGTTTCTCCTTTTGATGCGGTGATTCAGGGGGTGGGTGAGCAGCAGGCAAGGGCCCCAGAGCCACTTGGCGGCCACAAAAAAGCCGCAGCGGTTACCGCGGTTGGGTATCGACGTGATGCTTTTTGACTAATTCTGGCCAGTACCGCTCCCAGTCGTCTGGAAACATCTCCTTGCGCGTCACTAGGCCACCGGTTGCAGCTTCGATAGCGGCGCCGTGCACGAAAGGTATCGGTCTAGTGCCATCGGCCCAACGGCTGATATCAGGCGCATGCGCGCCAATAGCGCGGGCCAGTGATGCTTGGCGCCCACGCTCCTGAATGAGGTACTGGGAAAGGTTCATGACGGCAGGTTAGCCTAAGGCTAATCAATCTGCAAGGGAAATGTTAGCTTTTGGCGAATTTACTATTTTAGCCATCGGCTAAATAATGCACAGATGAACACTATTGAAACCATCCATCGAGAAAATCTGCAGGCTCTGGCGCGCGAGTATGGAGGTGTCGCTTCAGTGGCAGCAAAGATCGGCTGCAGCTCATCTCAGTACAGTCAGTGGATGAACGGATCACAGAATTCGGGCACTGGCAAGCCGCGTGGCATGCGCGCCAGCTCGGCGCGACGCATAGAGAAAGCGACAGGCAAGCCCGTTGGCTGGATGGACAAAGCGCATCCCACAGCAGATGCGCCTCAGATTTTTGATCAGAACGTGAGACCGGCCTCCGTTGGCGCGCGGCCGATACCGGTGATCTCATCTGTACAGGCCGGAGCATTGAGGGATATGGAAGCCCCATATTCGCCTGGTGCTGGGTATGCATACGAATACACCGACCAAGACCTTTCCGAGTGGGCTTTCGCGCTGGATATCGAGGGTCTTTCGATGATGCCGGAATTTCGACCTGGCGATCGGATCATAGTCGACCCCGAAATATCTCCGAACCCAGGTGATTTTGTCGTCGCTCGCAACGGGACCGACCAGGCCACCTTCAAGAAGTATCGCCCGCGCGGAATTGATGCGAGCGGCAACATGGTCTTCGAACTGGTGCCGCTGAACGACGACTACGCAACACTTCGCAGTGACACAGAACATTTAACTGTGATCGGCGTGATGACCGAGCATCGAAAGAAGTATCGAAGGACTTGAGGCGCAACGGCACGCCTGGATGCCGATCGAAATGGACCTGCTTATGATCGAAGAATCAGTCGATAACACTCCAATATTTTTTAGAACTGTTGAGGAGTTCTGTCGACGGCCGAAATATCAGCTTAGGCTTCAATGCACAAGTGATAGTTTGGATAGGATTATCGGGAAATACGAGCGACCAAAGGACAATCAGATTCAATGCGGACTCAACGGCTGCACGAAGGAGCACATGTTTGGGTATGTGATTCGCGCAAAGGATGGCACTGAAACGAATTGCGGCCAAGTGTGCGGTAGGCGCGAGTTCGGCGTGAAATTTGAGGAAGTCGAGGCCCTATATAAAAAGGCCGAAGATGCACAGCTACGTAAGCGTCTACTGACGGAACTGGCAGAGAACCGAACAACCCTCCTGCTACAGGGTGAGGACGTCCACGGTCGCGTCAAAGAGTGCAGCGAACGCATTTCGAAGGTGGTCACAGAGGTCGAAAAGGACTTTGCTCTCAGCAGCGCCTTTCGTTCTTGCATCCGCAGCGGGGGAAAGATCCGGGTCGAAAATAAAGTTGATGAAGCGCTGCGACGCGCAAAGGCAGACCTTATAACGATTGGGGAAATTCAAGGAAGTACGGCTCTTATTAACTATGAAGAACTTCCCAAGACGATTTACTATAAATTTCTTTTGCCTTTACGAGAACTTGACATCGCGCACCTAGACAATCTTGAAAATAATGAACTGGAGAAGAAAACCCGCGAAGTGAAAGATCTATCTTCGATTCTGGCTAACGCACGAGATTTTCTTATCGATGCAGAAAAATTCACAGAGCCGGAAAACTTGCGAGAATTTTCAAAGCTGAAGGAACTAATGCCTACGAAATCCAAGACAGGTCGAGTAGATAGGATTCTATCGCGGCTGCCGGGAGTTTCTTAGAGCGTTCACGCCATCCTGATCGAGGCCCAGTGCAGACACGATCTGTCCACCCGGAACGAGGCGCTCAGCCTCTACATTTGCAGCTAAAACGTCGCGCGCCCATGCTATCGCCTTGACGGCGTGTGATCGGCAGTGTTCAGCTGATCCGAACGTAAATCCATCGACGTTCACCATAATGCGCCCAGAAAATTCGTCTTTGGAAATCGTAACAGTGCCGATCTCCGTCATATCACTGTAGTCGGCTTGGCCGGCTTCCAGCACTGTCTTCTGCATCCCCACCCTCCACGCCCCGCCCGCCGGGGCTTTTTTACGCGCGGACAACCCGGCGCTGGTGAATGATATATCAGACGATTAGCTTAAGGCTAAAAATAAATCTTGTGTCGTTGTTAGCTTTAGGCTAAAGTGGCTTCATCGCAAACTAGCTCAGAACCCGCTGAGCTGCCGACTGGAGACCAGCATGAAGCCGTTTCTCATCACCGCCCGTACCTCGACCTGCTGCCTGACCTTCAGCGCCCTGGCGCGCAGCAGCGCCGAAGCGGCCGAGTTGACCGCCGCCCTTCTGGGTGACCAGCCTTGCGGGATCACCGTCGTTGCTGGGGTCCGCTGATGGCCAGCGCCAAAGACATGCGCGGTGCTGTCAGCCGCGCAGTAGACAAAGCGATCCACGCCTATCCAGAAGATAAAGCGATGCAGGCCCGGATGTTCGCAGCCTATCTCTGCGGCACGCTGGCCGCTATGGAAGAGCGTGCTCTCGAGGATGATCTGAACCGCCTGCTCGGTTTGTCGCCCACTTGTTCGACCGACGGTGCCTGAAATGGTGCACGCCGAACCTGATCGCGCCGCGCTCGAGGTGGCCCACCGCATGCTTCGCACGCCCGCCTCGCTCGACGACATGCTCGCGCACCCAACGTTCAGGCTGGTCCTGAAGATCCTGGCGTGCCGGCACATGGCGCGGCGCGACCAGGTCGATGTGAAGAAGCTGCAGGCCAACGACCACGATTAACCCGCCCTTCTGGGCACAACCACAAGGAAACGCCAATGTTCACCAATCTGCATGAGCTCGCGAAGAAGGCGACGCTGATGATCACCATCGCGCCCGAGGGCGCCGACCAGCTGCGCGTCAACATCACTGCGGCACCATTCGACACGAAGGCGAAAGCCAGCGTGCCGCAGCCGCTGTCGCTCGTCGCCACGCCGGCCGAGTTCGATGCCGACTTCATCGCCGCCCTGGCCACCTGGCAGGCGCCAAAACGCACGCTGCTGCAGCAGGCCCAGGATGCAGCCGGTGCGTTGGGCCTGCCGGCCGGCACCAGCGAGCCGCCGAAGGCGCTGCCAGCGCCTGAAAAGGCAAAGCCGGGCCGAAAGGCGCGCGGCGCGAAGGCTCCAGCCGACGCCCCATCTGGTGACGATGATGATGCGGGCGGTGCTGATGACACGGCGGCCGGCGAAGCCAGCGCTGGCGGGGACCAGACCGGCGCACCAGCTGCTGCGGGCGACACCAGCCAGGGCGATGCCCCGTCGCCGGCGGCGAGCGGCGAGCAGCAAGACGCACCCGTCGACCAGTCCGCGCAGTCCACCTCGGGCGCCGCCGGCGACGCCGTGGTCGACACGCACACCCTCGACCTCTTCTAACGGAGCCCCCATGGAAATCCAGAACCTTATTCGCGAGTTCACCTACAACGGCGTCGCCTTGGGCGACCCGAGCTCTGCCTTCTCGCTCGAGCAAGTGCGCGACTTCTACGCCAACGTGTACCCCGAGATCACCAACGCGGACATCGAAGGCCCGAAGCAGGTCGGCAACAAGGCGATCTACACGTTCCGCCGCGCCGTCGGCACGAAAGGCGCCTGATCATGAAACGTGAAGTCGCCCTGGAGCGCCTGCGCGCCGGCGGCCGCCTGTCGGCCACTGAGCAGCCGCTCAATGTCTTGACCGAAACGCAGGCATCGATGCCGCTGGCACGCACGGTCAAGCACCTTATTGAGAACCACGTGCGCAGCAACGGCCCACGCTGCCTAGCACCGTCGCCCAACCACGCGGTGCTGCCATGATCGCAATCCAGCCTAGCGCCGCACTGGCCCTGCCGCTGTTCGGGCCTGAGGTGCCGAATTGCTACACGATCCCGGGTGTCGACCAGATGACCATCCCGCTGACGATCGCGCTGCTCGATGCAAACGTCATTACCGACGCCATGCTTCGCACGCCGCGCAACGCTTTGCTGGTCGACGTGTTCGGCGAGACCGAAAAGCAGCTGTCGCAGCGCGCGCTTTCGCACTGGTGGACCCGTGTGATCCGCGCCAATTCATGCAAGTTCTTCCGATGGAGTCTGCATGTGCAACAACTGGACGACGGCGGGCACGGCCACAGCAAGGAAACCACTGCTTGGTTCTGCCTGAATCGGATGGATGGTGAAATGCCTCGCTTCGCACTAGCCCCAGGCGTCGAGAAGCTGGAGCGCCTGCTTGAGGGCTTCGGCCAGACCGTTCTGTCCGTGCTGCGCGACGCCACCAACCTGCTCCCTGACTCGTTCACGCCCTGGTTCGCGCGTGGATGGGTCGAGTCCTCCTATTGGCACGATTCGCGCGACGACATTGAGCTGCTCGAGATGCGGCGCGAAATGAACGGATACGACACTGTGCAGGAGCTCCTCGAGGCCGAGCACGTCATCACCCGCGACGTCTTCTACCGAGAAATGCCCGAGTGGGTATGCGAACCAAACCGTACACGGACCAGGGATGAGGTCGGCGCGGCCGCCTCGACTGATTTGGCTCGCCGGGTCGTCCAGGTATGCGATGAATTGCACGCCCTGGTTAGTAAGCAGGGGTTCGTACTCAGCCCAATTGACAAGGGCGTATACCGCTGCGGACACGACACGATCGACGGTTCGATGGTGTTGCTGTGGAAACAGTATGACGTGGTCGGCCAGGCGATCGACGACTACCTCGAGGATCTCGGCAACGCCGGCGATTACTGTGACTTCATCGACGCGAACCCTGTCCCCATGACCGCCGACGGTATTCGCGACTTCCAGATCCGGACCGAACAAGCGCTCCAGGTCGCGGTGCTGACCGAAAAACTGCTCCTGCTGCTGGGGGAAAAATTTTGAGTCTCATACCTGTAGATATCATCGGCTCCGGCGAAGCTGTGCTGAGGCTGTCCAGTGCCGTGCTGGTGTACGAATCGAATCAGGGCCACGTGTACGCGACATCACATCAGGTGGCACTCGACCCGAAATATACCGGCCGACCAATCATCGGTGCAGGCGTGCCCTTGTCGAAGGGCACCCTTGCGAAGTTCGCGGGTGCCGTTGCTGCGGCCACCGCCTTCAGTGGCTTCCTGCCAGAAAACCTGCTGTTCAGCTCGTCCAACGTGATCGCATGGTGGACGCCGGCACAGGTGCGCACCACCTGGTTTAAGAAAGCCGGCAGCGGCACGGTCGAAGGACGTGGGCCAGCTGCGCACCCTGCCCTGGTATTCGTGGCCACGCCGAACGACTGGTTCGTGTTTTCGCTGCGCAAAAGCGCCCGTCCCGCGCCCACCGACTATCTGTGCCATGCCCCTCACTTCAATGTATGGCAGGGCGGCCGGATCTGCACCGGCAATGTGGACTTGCCGGCAACGTTCGGCGCCGAGGTGATCGATCGCTACGAGACAGCATTCTTCCGTAGCCACTTCACCCACCCGAACCACGCCGACGCTGTGAAGTACAAGGGCGGCATGCAGAAGCTGTGGCAGGACCAGTTGGCCAACCCTGATCCCGAGAAGATGCGCCGCGCGCTCGTCGACTCGAAAGAAACGCTGCAGGCCGCGATCGCGCGCATTGCAGGACGCAATACCACCTACTGACCCGAAGAGGAAGACATGGACAAGCAAGAATTCAAAGACAAGTTCGACGAGCTGCTCAGCATCACCCGCGGATCGTTTGAGACCTTCCTGGCCACTGCCGAGACCGTGCTGCGCGAGCAGCGCCCGCTGCCGCTGGCCGTCGATGAGGCGAATGCGCCGGCCGACCTGCTGCAGCTCGACCAGGCCCTTCTGGCCGCCGCGCCGATCGCGGCCGTGCCGCGTCACGCTCCGTTCTACCCCCTGCAAGAGAGCGGTCACCGCTTCCTGCTGGCTGCCGATGGCTTGCATCTTGAGGTCCGCCGGCCATGGCTGCACTTTATCCACAGGCTGGCCGAGAGCCCGAACGTGGCAATCCCGTATGGCGCGCTGGAGAAGAAGTGCACACTCGACTTCGGGTCGATCGGAAGCGCACTCCCGCAGATGAAGGAATTTGCCGCAAAGGCCAAGGCCGATGCGCCGATCGAGGCGGCCGCCAGCCTGCTCTGGAATCACGCCGCGCGCACCTGGCGTATCGCCTACCCGGAGGTTATCGGCGAGGCCAGCGCGAGCCGCATCCAGTATCACCAGGTCGAGGTCGGCGAGAACGAGAGCCTGGCGATTGACCTGCACAGCCACGGCCATCTAGTCGCGTTCTTCAGCGACACCGATGACGCGGACGACCGCGGCGCGGTCAAGATCTCGGCTGTGTTCGGCAATCTGAATACCGACAAGCCGACCGTAGCGTTCCGGATGTGCGTGCTGGGCCTGTATATTCCGATCCCGGTACCGGCCGAGAAAGTGTACGGGTAACCGCATGCAGCACATAACGCCACCCTACATGCTGAGCCGCGCGCCGCGCATTGCCCTGATCGGCTGCGGCGGCAACGGTTCGCAGATGCTCACCGGCCTGGCCAGGCTGAACCATGCGATCACGGCCCTGGGCCATCCGGGCCTCGAGGTGCGCGCCTATGACCCGGACTCGGTCAGCGAGGCGAACATGGGCCGCCAGCTCTTTGGCGCCTTCGATGTCGGCTCGAGCAAGGCCCACGTGCTGGTCAACCGCGTGAACGCATTCTTCGGCCTGAACTGGCAAGCAGTCTATGGCCGATACGACGGGCGCGACCACCTGTGCGACATGGCGATCGCCTGCGTCGACAGCGCGCGGGCCCGGGCCGAGATCGAGAGCCACCTCGAGGCGCGCAACGTGCAATACCTGATGGACCTTGGGAATCGCGCGGCCGACGGCCAGGTTCTATTCGGCGAGCTGAGCACGAATCGCGAGCTGCCGGCTGGGAGCGTTGCCCTGCCAAGCCCGTACCAGGTTCTGCCGGAGCTGGTCGACCTGAACGCACCCGAGGACGACACCCCGAGTTGCGGCCTGGCCGAGGCGCTCGAGCGCCAGGAGCTGTTCGTGAACCAGTCGATTGTGACGCCGGCGCTCAGCATCCTGTGGGAATTTTTCCGGCACGGTCGGCTGACCTGGCACGGCGCGTTCGTAAACCTGCGCACCGGCACCATGCGGCCGCTGAACGTGCGCGAGCCGGCGCCGCCGGCACCCGAAGAAGTGAAGATCAAAGTGCAGGTGAGAGCATGAGCGAGAACAGAAACAAGCGGTGGGACGACAACCGCGCACGTGGGGAGCTCAATTGGACCGAAGCCGCCAAGGCAGACCTGGTCGAGGCCCTGCGGGTTCCGGGTGTCCGGACGTGGCGCCAGCGGATCGGCGTCGGCAAGGACTGGCCTCTGCACGCGCCGAACGACGTCGAGCGGGCGATGGTGGCGGAGATTGCCGAGCTGCGGCTCGCGGCAGCAAAGGTTGCCGCCCTTACCGCAAAGGCCGAAACGCCAGCGCCAGTGTGGGGTCGCGTGCAGACCGTGGGCGACATGGTGCGCAACCTGCTGACGCTCGACCAGGGCGACCCGATCCACTCGGCGTTCTTTCTCGACTTCGACGGAAAGCGACGCTGCCGCACCCGGCCCATTACGATCAGCCGCGAGCGGGTAATCGACGGGAAGTGGGTTGATTCGACTCGAAAGGACGTGCCATACGCGACCGTTGTGTGGGCCAAGCCCGACGAGCGCGCCGACCAGCTCGACCGCAGTCCGGGAGAGGAACCATGACGCCCCAGCGACTACAAGCTATCGGCATGTGGATCATCTGCGGCACGCTCGCCGCCGTGGTATTCGCAGTGGTCGGTGCATTCATCGGCCCTAGTGAATTGGTGACCACGCTGCTCGCCCTGGGCGGTAGCTGCGTTGGCGCGGCCCAATTGGCCAAACATCGCGCGAAGAGAGTAAATATCCGGGAGGGAAGTAATGCGAACTGAATTTTTACTGCTGGCGATCTACAACAAGCCACGGCTGAACCTCGATGAGACGTGCCAGGCTTTGGGAATGAGCACCGCCACGGGCTACACGCACCGCTCGCTGGGCAAATTCCCGGTGGCGATGTCAGGCAGCCCGCTGACGGCGGACATCCGCGATGTTGCTGAGGCGCTCGACCAGCTGCGTGAGCAGGGAAAGGCAGGATCCGCAGCGCGCGCCGCCCACTGATGAACTACGGAGAAATTACGGAGAGGCGCTTTGAAACCCGCATGGATACTGGCTTGTTTGTCCAGTCCATCATCGGGGCGACCGACAGGCGGCGCGATGGCTGGACGGGGGCTGGGGCGATGCCGGGAATGGTCGAGGTGGTGCTCATGCTGGAAGGGTCTGGTCGCCTGGGGAAACGGCGACGAATACTGTCGGGAACCCGCCATGATAAGCCAAAGCTCGCCGGACCGCACTTCTGGTGTCGATCGTTTGTGGCAAGAATACCTGCCTTGTTTCAACTAAGAAACAAAGGCAGGTAGCAAGCGCAGTCAGCCGATCACTGATCGAGCACGCGGAACGTCAATGTGTAATTGTGGCCGTAGCTCGGTGCAGCGGCACCGGCCGGTGCGGGCGCCCGGTGCCGGACCAGCGCGAGATAGAGTCCCGGCTTCGCCAACGGCAGGACGGCTTTCCCCTGCGAGTCGGTCGAAACGTTCTCCACGGTGCTCTGGCTTGCCAGGTCCATCGGAGAGCGATAAATACTCACCTTCTGGTCCACCAGGGGAGTACCGTCGAACTGGACGGTGAATTCGAATTTCTCACCGACGAACAGGTCGCTCGGATGGGTGATGGCGACGATTTCCAATCCCTTGCCGGTCGGCGCCAGCGCTTTCACCGATGGCTTGTCGGCCGTGACGTAGGCCTCGGAAATCGACAGCGACTGGTAATGGGCCAGCAACTTCGCATCAGGCGGCATGACCTGTTGCGGATCGCGTGCAGACTCGGTCTTGCCGTTGCGCTCCCAGGTGCGGAACACGGCGCCCAGCCGTGGGCCCGTGCTGAGGCGATACGTGCCCTTTTCATCGGGAAGTTTTTGCTCGGCTACCGTCCGCTGCTTGAACTGATGGATGTCGCCAAAGGGAATGCGCTCGCCTTGCGGCGTGACGATCGAAAATGCCGTGCTGCCGAACGCGACGTCTGAGACGAAGAACTTTTCGGTGAATCCGGCATCGACACCAATCGATCCTTTCGGCTGCACGTCAAAGTTAGTCGGCAACAAGAACGGCGTATGCGCATGCGCGGCGCCGGCTGCGGCGGTGAGCCACCCTGCCAGCAGCAGCGTGCGCAGTGATGTTATGGGCCTCATGGCTTGGCTCCATCGGCCTGATCGACCTTGCCATCGCCATTCTTGTCGTTTTGCTTGAACGTCTTTTCGGCGATCGCGATGTCTTCTTCCACTGTCAGTTTGCCGTCACGGTCGGTGTCCAGGATATTGAAGCGAACATGTGCCTGCTTGATCGAGCCGGCGTACCGTTCGTCCTGCGCCCGGCCAGCGTATTGCTGCTTCAGGCGTCCTTCGTATTCGGCCACGTATTCTGCTTCGCTCAGCCAGCCGTCGCGATTGGTGTCGGCTGCCATAAAGCGCTGCTTGCGCACCGTATCGTACTCTTCACGTGTGACCAGGCCATCGCGGTCGGTATCATAACTGCCCATGAATGCCGCCAGGCCGTGTCCGCCTGCGGGCGCCGCAGGTCCTTCGGCTGCCCCCGATGGCGCCGCCGCCGTCAGCGCGACCAGCATGACTGTCAGGGCGAGACCAAAGCCGGACATGCCGGGCTGGGTGTTCTGTTTTTTCATACGTACCTCGTTTGTGTTGGATAAGACTTGATGAAATCGATGGGATGCCGCGGTACTGCTTAAAATGCCACGCGCATGGACATGGCCACCGTGCGGCCCGGTTCGGTCAACAGTTCGATATCGCGCCGGTCCCGTGCGACGGAAGGTTGCAGATTGCGTGAGCTGGAATAGTCCCAGTAACGCTTGTCACCGAGGTTGTAGAAGCCGGCATCGAGGCGCACGTTCTTGTTGACCTGCCAGTAACTGACCAGATCGAATGTGGCGCGGCCAGGCACCCGGAACAGCGCAACCGTGGAATCGGTCAAGTCCGGTCCGGCGTTGGTGTAGCCATCGCGGTTGGTCGCCACGGCCTGCTTGCCGGCGACGAAGGTGCCGATCAGGTTCAGTCCCCATGCTTTCCACGGCGCATCGTAACCGGCGCCGATGACCGCCTTGCGCGGCAACACGGACTCGAGTGGGACATCCTTGTCGCCGGCGTAATTCGATTTTGCTGTGCCGCGACTCAGGCCCACGGCCCAGGTCGTATAAAACCCCTTGGCGTTCGGGCTCCATTGCCCGTGTTCGAGCCGTGAGCTGAATTCGAAACCGTAGATCCTGGCGTCGTCGCGATTTTCCGCCTGGTAGATGGTGCCGATGTGCGCGGGCACGTTCGTGAACAGGCTTGGGGACATGCCGCGGGTGTAGCGCGTATAAGCGATGAAATCCTTGTACTTCGTGTAGAAGACCGAGGTCTGCAACGCCACTCCCGGCGTCGGCTTGCCTTTGATACCGAGTTCGACGGCATCGCTGGTTTCCTCTTTCAGCGCGCGGTTGCCGACCAGCGCATACTGGCTACCCGTTGCGTAATTGCTGGCAAGGTTCCAGGTGCCAAATATCTCGCCGGCGGAAGGTGCACGCCCGCTACGCTTATATTGCGCATAGGCCAGCACGTTCGGCATCATGGCGTAGCTCAGCGCCAGACTCGGACTCCAGATGGTATTGCTGGGACTCCCATACATCTTCTCCACGTCGGCTGGCGTCAGGATGCCCGACGCAAAATTGCCCAGGTCACGCATCTTGATCCGGACATAATCGCCACGCACGGCCGGCGTCACCACCAGGCGACGCCCGCCAAGGTCAAAGCTGATGTCATCCTGTAAGAAAATCCCGGCCCGCACTGTCGTGGTGTCAGGCTGCGGTTTCATGTAGCCGACCACATTCCACGGCCGCTCGACGTCCTGGGTCGATGCATTGAAGCCATAGCTCAGATAGTGGCGATCCAGTCGTTTCGTGACAACGCTCGACACGCCCCATATTGCGGTCTCGTTCTCGGAAATATTGCGCACGCTGGCATTGGTCGCCAATGTTTTTGTATTGGTCGTGTCTTCGGTATCGGTGTTCTGGAAATACAATCGCGAATCCGCGACGTCGGCCCAGGCCTTGTTTGGCGTCCATTGATGCGTCAACTGCACCGTATTGCGCGCTGTCTTGCTGTGCTGCTGGGAATTTTCAGTGATCAAGGTGCTGTTCGTGTCCCAGCCATTGAACAATGTGTCGTTCCTGCGCCGGTACAAGTCGACGGACAGTTCGAGTCGATTGTTGGCATCGATGCGCAGTCCGCCCTTGAGCAGCAAGGCATCCGAATCCCAGTCGTTGGGCATGCTGTCGACGATATCGCTATTGTTCCGGGTCGCGTGTCCGTCGCGGCGCGAGTAACTGACCAGGCCATCCAGATTGCCGCTGCGGCCGGCCGCGGTCACGCTCTCGTTCCAGGAGCGGTCGGCCGAGTCGTAGCCAACTTTGCCGCCGTAGTAATCAACCTTGCTGCCGCGCAGATAGTCGTCGGCCGATTTGGTCTTGAAACTCACCGCCCCGCCAATGCCGCCTGCCGACCGCTTGGCCGAGGTCGTGCCGAACAGGATGTCAGCCGAGGAAAACATTTCAGGATCGATGAAGTCGCGACCGACGCCGAAGGTATTGGCGCCCACGCGGCTCACGTAGGGACGGCCGGTAGCGTCAGGCATTTCAATGCCGTCGACGTCCATGCCAACCCGATTGCCTTCGATGCCGCGGATGTTATAGCCGGTGGTGCCGGAGCGGTCGAAGGTGCTGCGATTGCGCGTGGTGCCGGACGCCGTGCCGGGAGCCGACACCAGCGGCTGATGGCGCACCACGTCTTTCAGATTATTGGCCCGCTCAAGTTCCTCGCCACTGACCGTCGCGGTGGTCCCTGCCTCGTTTTGCGCCTGCCCGACGATGTCGATCCGGGGCATCATCGTCTCGACGCCGGAGGGCATATCGGTGTCCTCGTGGGCAAATGCGGTCGACATGAGCAAGGCGGAGATTGCGCAAGCCAGAACGGCACGCTGCGCAAGCGGGGTCGGACGATAGCGGGCAAGCATGGCCCGCTTGCGGAGTGATTCCTGTGCGGCGTATCTATTCATGTGGTCTCTTTCAGGCAAACGAGTAATGAGCTATGTCCTCTCTCGATGGGAGGATTTCTAGATGCAAAGACAATTATAGTGAGAATGCGAATCATTGTCATTCTCATTTGCATTACTATTCGTATTTAAGACGAGCCACCTCCGGCTTATGACAATGCGATCCGGATTAGGGGGAGGCGCTGGCGGAGACAGTGCAGCAAAGGGACGCCGACGTCCGGCAAAGGGAGGAATGTTGACAGGAAAATAAAATCGCGAAGGACCGGCCGGGAATACTGCGATATTTGCACAGCGTACCGACAGCAGATTTCAGGACAGCGCCCGCACCTGTGCTTCAAGGTCGCGGACGCCGCTGACGCAGTTCAGGTAATCCCGGGCGAATATCTGGCCAAACGAACAATGCGTGGTGGGGCATGGGGCCCGCCAGCCTTGCTTACAGATCGAGTGTCAGGGTTCCTCCCCTCGCTCGCGAACAACAAGGTGTGAACTGGTCGTTGGCCGCATGCTCCTCGTCAGTGAGGAAATGGTCGCGATGTTCCGGCACCCCACCCAGTACCCGCGTCACGCAGGTGCCGCAGACGCCCTGCTCGCACGACACCGGGATATCGATCCCGTGCTCGAACAGCACCTCCAGCGCGGTCCGGTCGGCGGGCACGGTCAGCAGCCTGCCGCTGCTCGCTAGCCTGATCTCGAAGGCCTGGTCGCCCGCCGTCGCCGCAGCCGGCGCCGCGAAGTACTCGAAATGGATGCGGCTGTCATCCCATCCCTGGGCTTGGGCTGCCGCGACGCACGCTTCGATGAAGCCCGCAGGACCGCAGACGTACAAGTGAGCGTCCGCACCGGCTTCCCGGACCATCGCCGCGAGGTCCAATGGCCCGCCGGCGTCGAAGTGAACATGCACCCGCGAGACCAGGTGCGGGCGCCCGATCCGGTCGAGGAACGCCACGCGTTCGGGACCACGCGCGCAATAGTGCATCGTGAACTCAGCCCCCTCCCGCGCCAGCCGTTCGGCCATGCACAGGATCGGAGTCACGCCAATCCCGCCTGCCAGCAGCAGGTAGCGTGGGGCCGGCAGCAGCGCAAAATGGTTCTTCGGCGCGCTGATCCCGATCGTCGCGCCGGGATGGAAGCGTTCGTGCACTGCGCGCGAGCCGCCACGCGAGTCTGGATTGCGCAGCACCGCGATCTGGTAGCGGTGGCGCTCGGACGGGTCATTGCACAAGGAGTACTGGCGGATCAGTCCCGGGGCGACTTCGACATCGATGTGGGCGCCGGCGGAGAACGGCGGCAAGGCACTGCCATCGAGGCTCGCCAGCTCGAAGCTGTCGATGTCGAGCGCTTCGCGCCGGCGCGCCGCCACCTTTATCAGGAGCGTGCCGGCGCTCATTTCGCAGCGCTCGGGGTCGCAAACGCCTGCCCGGCGGCGGTTGGCGCTGGCTGCTTCACCAGCCGCTCGATGACGCGGCGCGCCCGGTTCGGCCCCACGTCGACGTGGATATCTACCTGCGCAGCGCCAGGGAAGCGCTGCATGTTCTCCCACTGCTGCTCGATGACCACCTTGTCCTCATGGAAGGTCAGCGCGGTCTGCTCGTACACCAGGTCGGTGACATCGGGGCGCTCCGGATGGCTGTTGGCGGCCATGGTCCACAGGTAGTGGGCCGTGGTGTCGGTCTCGGGCGTGATCGCGTGGAAGCCGCGCATGTGGAAACCGCCGCGCTGCGGATTGCCCATGTCCTCGCTGCCCACGTCGGCGCCACCGGTCCAGATATTCAGGTGGCTGACATTGAATTCGACCTCCTGCCAGCGGTCGATCCGGCCCTTGAACGGCCATGCGCCGGTATAGGTCGGCGGCGGCTCCGAATCGGGCATATGGCGCAGCACCCGCACCTGGTCGCCGCTGGCCTCCACCTTCAGCGCGGCGTTCATGTGCAGCGCCGCGTTGCCGCCGATGGTCTTCAGGTGGACATAGCCCAGGTGGCTGAGGTCGAGCAGGTTGTCGTGGATTAGCTGGTAAGGCGCCTGGTAGTGGAACACGTCGCCGCGAAACCGGTAACGCGGGTCACGGTGCACCGAGTAGTCGGGCGCCTCGTGGGTTGGCGCGGCACCCTCCTGCTTCGGCATCCAGATCCACAGGATGTCGTCCTTCTCGGACAGGATATACGACTTGACCCTGGCGCGGGTGGGCACGCGCTCCTGGCCCGGCACCTCGATGCAGGCGCCACCCGGCGCGAACAGCAGGCCGTGGTAGCCGCAGCGCAGGCCACGCGCCTCGAGCGTGCCGCACGAAAGCGGCAGGGACTTATGGCAGCAGCGGTCTTCCAGCGCCGCGGCTTCGCCATTCCCGGCCCGGAACATCACGACACGCTGGTTCAGCAAGGTACGAGCCAGCGGCCGGTCCTGCAATTCCCAGGAAAATCCGGCGACATACCATTGGTTGAGGGGGAACATATTCTTTGACTCCTTGTTGTGCATGACCGCCTTCCCAGCAGGCGCAATACGGTTCATGCGTGTCTCCGTCATTGTTGTGCGGGTTCCTGGAACCCATGGCAATCTTAAATTGGCCGTGTTATATATCAAGCCAATTCAATGAATACTGTTTATTCCATTTTTAAATATGGCACTCAAGCTCGACTTCGATCTGAACCTATTGCCGGTGGTGCTGGCCATCGTGGAAGAGCGCAGCGTCAGCCGCGCCGCCGAACGCCTGGGCTGGAGCCAGCCCAAGGTCAGCATCGCCCTGAACAAGCTGCGCGCGGCGCTGGGCGACCCGCTGTTCGTGCGCGGCTCGCACGGCATGGCGCCGACGCCGCGCGCGCTGGCCCTGGTCGCGCCGACGCGCGACATCCTGGCCAGGGTCAGGCAAGACGTGCTGGCGGCCACGCCGTTCGATCCGGCGACCAGCACCCGGCGCTTCACGTTCGCGCTCTCGGATATCGGCGAGATGACCTTCCTGCCCAAGCTGCTCGCGCATATGCAGCGCCATGCGCCGGGCACCACCGTGGTCTCGGTCACGCTCCCACCGGACCAGATCGCGAAGGGCCTCGAGGCGGGCGAGATCGACCTGGCGCTCGGTTACTTCCCCGACCTGACTGCCCGTAACTTCTTCCAGCAGCGGCTGTTCACGCACTCGTTCATCAGCCTGCTCAATGCACGCCATCCGATCAAGGGCGAGCGCATGTCGATGGAAGATTTCCTGGGCATCGGGCATGCGGTGATCCGCGCCGAGGGCCGCAGCCAGGAGATCTTCGAACAGCTCCTGGCCAGGCACGGCATCGAGCGCAGGGTAGTGCTGTCGACGCCCCACTTCATGTCGATCCCCTTCATCATCGCCTCGACCGACCTGCTGGTCACGGTGCCCTATGCGGTGGGCGAGTCCTTCGCCAGGATCGCTGGCATCCGCATGATCCATCCCCCGCTCGACATTCCGCAGTTCGATCTCAGGCAGCACTGGCACCGCAAATACCACAAGGACGCCGCCAACAGCTGGATCCGATCGGTCGTCACCACCCTGTTCGCGCCCTGAGCCGACAGCGGCCAGCCACGCCGCCATCGCATTTTCCGATACCAGCCATCCGAAATTGCGATACCTCGCCGTACACAGGAGAGGTCCGGCGTGAGATGCACTGAGCCGGTGACGGGCCCGCAACTGTGTGGCATCATCGGCCCACAGAGCGCTGCAAGCAAGGGCGCCACCGACAAGGAGACACCATGCGTTTCAATCGCCTCGACCTCAACCTGCTGGTCGCGCTCGACGCGCTGCTGAGCGAGAAAAGCATCACGCGGGCAGCGCGCCGCCTGAACCTGAGCCAGTCGGCTACCAGCGGCGTGCTGGCGCGCTTGCGCGACTATTTCAAGGACGAGTTGCTGGTACAGGTCGGCCGCAACCTCATCCTGACTCCGCTCGCGGTGAGCCTGACCGAGCCGGTACGCAACGTCCTGCTGCAGATCCAGCAGACCATCGAGATCAAGCCGGCCTTCGACCCCGCGACCGCTACCCGCGAGTTCCGCATCTTCGCGTCCGATTTCGTCTCCACCGTCATGCTGGGCGAACTTGGCCGGCGTATCAGTGCAGAAGCACCTGGCATCTCGCTCGCGATCTCGCCCACCACGGCCACCCCGGCCGAACAGCTCGAGCGCGGCGAAGTGGAACTGGTGATCCTGCCCCGCAAGTACATGTCCGAGTCGCAGCCGACCGAACGCCTGTTCGACGAGACCTATACCTGCATCGTCTGGGACGGCAACACGCTGGTCGGAGACACGCTCTCGCTCGACCAGTACATGGCACTGGGCCATGTCTCGTCGCGTTTCGGCACCGCCGTCACCAGCTTCGAAGAGCGGTTCATGAAGGACGAAGGCTACGACCGGCGCATCGAAGTCTCGACCACCAATTTCACCAGCCTGCCGCACTTCGTGATCGGCACCAACCGCATCGCGACCATGCACATGCGGCTGGCGCGCATGCTGTCGCGCTACTATCCGATCCGCCTAGTGGCGCCGCCGATCGCGATCCCGCGGCTGGAGATGTGCATGCAATGGAGCCGCTTCCTCGACGGCGAGCCGTCGCACCAGTGGCTGCGCAAGATCCTTCTCGAGATCGCCCGGTCGGAGCCCGGCACCGATGCGATGCCAGGCGAAGGGCCGGCATTGACCGCGCACGCCCGTCCCGCGCCGCGCGAACGGATCTCGGCCTGAGAGGGGGACACCTGCCTGCGCGGGGTGGCCGGCTGCGCCTTCCCCACCCTGCCCCCTTCAGATCGGCGCCGCCAGCGCCATCATGGTCTCGCGCATGATCTTGCCGTGCTCCTCCCTGTCCCCACCGGCGATCTCGATCTCGCCCAGGCGGCCGGAATTCTGCACCACCATCCGGCACCGTTCCCAGCGCCGCTCCTGGTAGCGCGCCAGCGCCGCCGCCACAGTGCCTTCCTTTGCCACCTCTTCCGCCAGCACGATCGCATCCTCGATGCCAATGCAGGCGCCGGACGCCATATGCGGTGTCGTGGCGTGCACGGTATCGCCGACCAGAACCACCCGGCCGCGGTACCAGGGATGCGGCACCAGCAGGCTTTCGAGCGGCCTGTACACAATCTGCGAGTGTTCGCCCAGCTGCTGCGCCACCTGCTGCATGAGGGGCGCCGGGAACGGCGCCAGCAAGGCCTTCAGCATCGGCACGAAGCTGGCCGGCGCGATATGGGTATTGTGCGGCCGGTCCTCGGTCACGAACAGGTACATCTCGTCGCGCGAGACCGGGTTCAGGCCGGTCTTGACCCGGGGCCCGAGCCACATCATCGTTCCTGTCACTTCCGGCGGGCGTGGCAGCACCGCGCGCCATACGCCCTGGCCGCTGTAGTGCGGCCTGGGCGCGTCCGGGAACAGCGTTTCGCGCAGCGCCGAATACAGTCCGTCGGCGCCGATCACCAGATCGTAGCGCCCCATGCTGCCATCACTGAACGCCACGTCGACACCATCCTCGTCCTGGGCGATATGAGTGAACGTGCAGCCCAGCCGCACCGACGCGCCGCCCGCCCGGGTGGCCTCGGCCAGGATGCGTCCCAGAACCGGCCGCATGATCCCGGCCCCGCCCGGCACGTCCGGTCCGGCGATGCGCGGGGTCGGCAGCGTCGCGACCTTCTGGCCGGTCGGGATGAAGATGTCGACGCCGTCCGAGGCCGCGCCCTGGACCAGGAAAGTGTCGAGGATGCCCAGGCGCTGGAAGGCGCGCAGGGTCGCGCCGCCCAGGCTGATGCCGGCGCCGTAAGAGCGCCAGCCGGGGTCGATCTCGACCAGGTCGACCGCGATCCCGTGGCGGCGCAGCTCGATCGCCGCGGCCATGCCGGAGAAGCCGCCTCCGATAATAAGAACCTTGTTGGCGCTATGTGTCATGTTGGTGTTCCTTCGCCGTTGCGGCGTATGTCGATGGGTTGTTCCGTTGTGATCGGGATCGCGGCTAGCGCACGCCCTCGCCGGCCAGCGCGTCGCCGGTGAAGCTGGCCTCGGGTTGGCGGCCGATGATGCGGTAGTGGGTATTTTTCTCGTTGACTGCGCCGCTCATGTACCAGGCGCCGGTCAGCAGGTCGTTGAAACCGAACTGCTGCGGCGGGGTGGTGGCCGGCAGGTCGGGCATCACCACCGGATGCGACCACAGGGTTTTCCACAGCTGGCCCTTGGCATCCCAGCGGTCGCCCAGCACCGCAACCCAGGTGTCCTCGTCGACGTAGTAGCGCGACCTGGGCGCCTGGTGGCGCTTGCCCGCTCTGAGCGTGGCTTCGATCACCCACACGCGATGCAGTTCCCAGCGCACATGGTCGGGGTTCAGGTGGTTGGCGCCGAATACCTCCGCATCGCTCTTCGGTACATGCAGGCCGTTCGCGTTATACGGGATATACATCTCCTTCTTGCCGACGATCTTCCAGTCGAAGCGGTCGCCGCGGCCGTTCCAGACGTCGATCTCGTCGAAGCTCATCACCCCGGCCGACGCCGGCGTCGGCGTGTCGCAGCAGGCGTTGGGCAGCTTGCGGGTGCGGCGCTGGCCGGTCAGGTAGACCCAGGCCTGGGACTTGTCCGGGTCCAGGTTCTCGTTCCCGGCGATGGCTTCGCCGGCCCGGATTGCCGGCGCCGCTGTCACCATGCGAAGCATCCAGTAGTTGTTGTTCTTGAATTTGTCGGCGCCGTCCTTGAAGTAATAGGGCATCTGGTAAGTGCCCTGGCCTTCGCTGGCGAGCACGCGCTTGCCGTCGGAGGTCGTCAGGAACTGGCGGAAGTCCTGCTGCCACGCTTCGCCGCGCCAGTGCAGCAAGTGGTTGGACATCACTTCCCAGCCGCTCTTCGGAATCGGGAACGGGATGCCGCCGTATGCGCCGGTAACCAGCTCGCCGTCCAGGCGGGCATTGGTGGCGTTCTTGAAGGTGTTGTCATACACCCACTGCGGGGCCGCGGCGGTGCGGCGGGTGGTGTACACATCGACGCGGTAGCTGTCCGGGTATTTCTTCAGCAGGGCCCTGGTGCCGTCGGTCAGCTTGTCGGCATGCTGCTCCATGTTCTTCGCTGTGATCTGGAGCAGCGGCTTGTCGCTGGCGAACGGGTCGCCGCGCCGGCCGCCGTTCTTGAACCCGGGGAGCGGCGTCGTGTAGCCGCCGGTCCAGGCCGGGATGGTCCCTTCCTTGTTGCCGGCGCGCTCCGCACCCATCGGCGTCAGGGTCGTTTTCAGCAGGGCTGCCTCGTCGGCGCCCACGCCTGCATGGGCGCTCGCCTGGATACCCATGGCCGCGGCCAGGAACAGGCCAGCCATCAGGCGGGTGGCGAACTGATTCATGTACTGGTGGTGCATCGGGTACTCCTCTTCAGAATGTGTTGCGGATCGACAGCGAGATATAGTCGCGGTCGCGCAGTGCCTGCTTGAACTGGGCGTTGTTGGCGCCATCGAGGGTCGGGCCTTCGGGACCGTAGAAGCGCGCGTAGTTGGCGGCAACGGTCCAGCCGTTCAGGTAGATCGCCGAGATGCCAAGGTTGACGTCGCCGCCGCGATCCACGCCGAATCCCGGCCCGAGCGCGCCGGAACGGCCACGCGTATGGCTAACGCCGACGGGGATGCTCACGTCCACCCCGGGCAGCCACTGGCGATAGGTCGGCGCATAGACCATCCGCAAGGCAGTGGCCGAGCGCTCGGCATTGGGATTGAACATGCCGGCATTGCGCGTGATCGAGGTGACCCGGTTCCAGGCTACCTCGCCCAGGAAGGAAGCCTCGCGCGCGATGAACGACGGGCCCAGGCTGGCCAGCCAGGACAGCTGGGCATGCGCGGTCTCACCGATGGCGTAGCCGGGCTGGCTGTTGTTGTTCAATCCGACGTTCACGCCGACGCTGCCGAGGATCGACTGACCCGAGCTGGCCAGCGGCGCATTGCGGCGCACCGAGACCTCACCGCTGAGCGACACTTCGCCGATCACCCTGGCGAAACTGGCGCCATAGGCGCGGATGCCTTCCGCATAGGTCCACTGGAAGGTCGACGGCCGCAAGGCAGGCGGGAAACCGGTCAGGGTGTTGTAGATATTCGATGGCGTGGTGGCGTGGTAGCGCGTGGCGTAGAAGCCGAAATCGGTGTCGATGGCGGGCGCACGCACGCGCAGCTGCACGCCATACTGGCCGCCATCCTTCGGTTCCTGCTCGGGCAAAACGGCGAATGCCGGCGGATTCGGCAGCGCAGGATTACCCGCGATGATGCGCTCGCCGCCCTCTCCCATCGAATCGGAACCGGACAGGAAGGCGCCGACCGGCATCATGCGGGTCTCGCGCCAGTCGTACTGGTAATAGGCCCCCAGCGACAGGTCTTCATCGAGCTGTACCTGGCCCGACAGCTTCCCGGTCGGCATGGCCGTCTCCTTGAACTGCGCGTTCGGCACGCTGAGCAGCTTGACCAGGTCGACCGGCGCCTGGCCGCCCGCGATGCCGTTGGCGCCGTAGAACAGGCTTTCGCCCCACAGCAGGGTGTGGCGGCCCAGGCGGAAGGTGGCGCGCGCGTCGCCGAAGTTCGCCTTGCCGAACACGAAGGCGTCCAGCAGTTCGGCCTTTTTTCCCATTAGCTTGCGGGTCGCTTCGGGAAATTCATTACGCGGCACATGATTGGCCGTGATGGTGCGGTTGTCGTTGCTGGAGCGGTATTGGGCGTCATACCAGGCGGCCCCGCTGACCCGGAAGCCGACGCTGCGCCAGGTCAGGTCAAACTCGCTGAGCAGGTCGACCCGGTTCGACACCATCCCCTTGTCGAAATTATTGTTGCCGTCATCCTGGTTCAGGCAGGTCGCGCAGCCTGCCAGGCCGGGCGAGCGGTCGCTCAAGCGATAGGCCTGGCTGTACTTGACCGTATTGTCGAAGCGGATCCGCACATCGGGATTCCCGGTCTCGATCGGCGCCGCATGGGCTGCCGATCCTGCGGCACCGGCCAGCAGGACCAGTACGGCCTGCGCAAGCGCCGGGCGCCGCGGCTGAACGGGTTTGCCGGTGTCAAACCTGGAACGATTCATGGTGTGTCTCCTTTGTCATGGTTGGTGTGCCTGTTCTTATTGGGTGTGGGTGAGCGCGTGTCTGGTGGCGCAATCCTGCGCGTGCGCCACGCCTGTGGCCTGCTGCGCCTGCCGTGCCTCCGGCAACAGGTAGCGCGCCAGTGCCGGCAGCAGCACCAGGGCGCCGACCATATTCCACAGGAACATAAACGCCAGCAGGAGGCCCATATCGGCCTGGAACTTGATGGGTGAGAGCACCCAGGTGAACACGCCGATAGCGAGCGTGACGCCGGTCAGCAGCACGACTTTCCCCGTGAAGTGCAGCGCTTCACGGTAGGCGTCGTCGAGGCTGTCGCCGGCGCGCAGCCTGGCCAGCATGATGCTCATCACATACAGCGCGTAGTCGATGCCGATGCCCACCCCCAGGGCGATGACCGGCAGCGTCGCCACCTTGACGCCGATGCCCAGGCCCACCATCAGGGCCTCGCACAGGATCGAGGTCAGCACCAGGGGCAGCACGGCGCACAGCACCGCGCGCCATGAGCGGAAGGTGACCAGGCACAGCACCACGACGGCCCCATAGACCCAGTACAGCATGGCGCGGCTGGCGTCTTTGACGACGATATTGGTGGCGGCCTCAATGCCGGCATTGCCGGCCGCCAGTTCGAAGCGCACCTCATCCGTATTGTTGGAGGCGGCAAAGCGCTCGACCTCGTCCACGACGCGCGCCAGGGTGTCCGCCTTGTGGTCCTGCAGGTAGACGTAGAGCGTGAGCAGGTTGCAGGAATCGTTATACAGGCCGCGCGGCGCGCCCGCCGTCACCATGTTCAGGGAACTCTGGTTCTGTAACAGCTCATACCATTTCAGGTTGCCTTCATTGAGGCCAGTGATCACGCGCCGGTTCAGCAGGGCCATCGAGCTGGTGGCGTCGACGCCCGGCAGCTGGGCCAGCCGCCACTCGAGCGCATCGACCTTCATCAGGGTGTCGTAGGCGGCGCACTGCCCGGCCGGCGTGCGCACCATCACGGCGAACACGTCGCTGCTGGCATTGTAATGGCCGACCACATAGGCGTTGTCGCGGTTGTAGCGTGAGTCGGCGCGCAATTCGGGCGCGCCCGGATCGAGGTCGCCGATCTTGAGGTGCAGGCTGGCGGCATAGCCGGCCACCCCCATCAGCAGTGCAATGACCACGGTCGGCGCCGCCCAGCGGCGCCGGGTGAACTTGCCGAGCAGGCGCCACAGCCCGCCATCGCCCCCCTGCCCGTCGCGCCGCAGGCTGCGCTGCGCCGCTTTCGCGCCGACCCCGACATACGACAGCAGGATTGGCAGCAGGATCAAGTTGGTGAAGATCAGTGCCGCGACGCCGATGCTGGCCACTACCGCCAGGTCCTGGATCACCTTGATGTCGATGATCATCAGCACCGCGAAGCCAACCGCGTCGCAGAGCAGCGCCGTGAGCCCGGCCAGGAACAGGCGCCTGAAGGTAAAGCGGGCGGCGATCACGCGGTGGGCGCCGCGCGCAACGTCCTGCATGATGCCGTTCATCTTCTGGGCGCCGTGGCTCATGCCGATCGCGAACACCAGGAATGGCACCAGCACCGAATAGGGATCGAGCGCATAGCCGAGCAGCGGCAGCAGGCCGAGCTGCCACACCACCGCAACACAGGAACAGGCCACCACCAGCAAGGTGCTGCGCATGCAGCGGGTGTACCAGTACAGCATGGCCGTGGCGATCAGGATCGCCACGCCGAAGAACAGCAGGATCAGCCGGATGCCGTCGATCAGGTCGCCGACCACCTTGGCGAAGCCCACGATGTGGATGTCGACGCCCTGCTGCTGGTAACGCGCGCGGATCTGCTCCAGGCGCTCGGAAAACACCGCATAATCGAGCGCCGCGCCGGTCTCGGGGTCGAGCGCCAGCAGGGACACCTGGATCATGCTCGACTTGCCGTCGCGCGCCACCAGCTGGCCGACCTGGCCGGAGCGCTGCACGTTCAGGCGCACTTGGTCGATGCTGGCGAGCGATGCGTCGTAATCGTTGGGAATGACAGGACCGCCATCCATGCCGTCCTCGGTCACCGCGACCCAGCGCGTGGACGGGGTCCACAACGACTTCATCGCGGCGCGCTCGACGCCCGGCAGCAAGAACACCTCGTCGCTGACGCGCTGAAGCGTCTCGAGATAGGCGGCATCGTAGATGTTACCGTCCCTGGCCGCGACCGCGATCCGCACGCCGTTGCCCAATCCCGCCAGGTCCTGCTTGTGGTTCAGGTAATTGGCGATATATGGATGGCGCTTGGGGATCATGTCCTCGAAGCTGGCATTCAGGCGCAGTCCCATCGCGGTCCAGGCCAGCAGCACCGTCAGCGCCACACAGAAAGCCACGACGATGGCGCGGTGGTTGAACAGCAGGCGCTCGGCGAGCGAACCGGATTGGCGATCGAAGTGCGCCAGGTCGGGAATCAGGTCCTGGCGCGAAGTCGACGGCGCGCTCATGGTCGCTCTCCGCGCTTGTGCGTGGCGTCGACTGTGGCGAGTCCCGCCGCGCCGGCCAGCACCAGCCTGCCGTCTGCCGCCTGCGCCAGCGCGCTCAACGGCGCCTGCGGCGCGGCCGGCAACGCCGTGAGCCGGGTGCCATCGATCGACGCCAGCAGCACCTGGCCGGCCTGGTTGGTGAAGGCCAGCCGGCCGTCGCCGAGCGTCGTCACGCCGCTGATCGAAATGGCGGGACCGCCCTCGATGCGCGTGAACACGGCGCCATCCTGGCTGACCTGATAAGCATTGCCTTTCAGCCCTGCCACGGCCACGCCGCTGGCGGTCGCCGCGAGCGCGAAATAGCTGCCCCGATAAGGCGTGTCGAGCTGGACGAAGGTGTTGCCTGCGTCGGCCGAACGCGCCAGGAAACCCTGCTCGCCGGCGAGCCAGACGCTCTCGTTCACCATCCTGGCGGCGTACAGGTGCAGCCCTTTCGGATTCGGGATCCGGTGCATGAACGAGGTCCAGCTACGTCCGCCGTCATCCGTGCTGACCGCCAGGCCGTAGGCGCCAACCGCCACGCCATGGTTGGCGTCGCTGAACTGGATATCGAGGAAGGGCTTGTCCGGTCCATCCGCCACCAGTTGCGCGGCCAGCCGCGCCATGCGCGCGTCGCCTGCCGGCACCGACGCCTGCACCTGGCGCGCCACCGTGACGCCGTCGGTTTGCACGGTCCAGTTCATGCCGCCATCGACGGTGTGCAGGATGGTGCCCGCATGTCCCGCCGCCCAGCCCAGGCGCACATCGGCGAAGGTGACGCTGGTGAGTGTCGAGCTCACCGGGCTGTTGGCCTGGCGCCAGTTCGCGCCGTTGTCGTCGGACAGCGCGATCAGGCCACGTTCGCCGACCGCGACCATCCTGTTGCCGGCAACGGCGAGCGCCAGGAAGGCGCGCACTTGCAGGCGTTCGACCTTCACGGCCGGACGTGCCAATACGCCGCTTTCCGGCGCCGCACCGGCGGCCACCGGCAGCAGGATCGCCGCCACCAGGGAGGCCCTGCGGACCACCTGTCGTAGATTCAACATCATTACATCCTTCCTGCGGGTTGAAGTGCTTGGGCAATGCGGCGGCTTCGCCATGCGGCGGCCGCCAGGGCCGGCATGGGAGACGCTGGATGAAAGAATGGATGGCGGGCAGCGCGAGATGCCCACCGACTCCGGCTCAGGGATGCGAAAGCACTGCCCGGTCTGCCCGATGCGGCAGGAAGCAGGCCACCGCGCAGGCGGCGACGGCGGCGGCGGCCAGCCCCAGGCTCGGATAGCCGGCCAGCTTGACCACGGTCCCGCCCAGGATGGGGCCGATCGCCGCGCCGATCATCAGCATGGCGGGCGTGGCGCCCACCGCGCGTCCGCTCGGGTCGAGCGCCGCCAGCAGGCCGAAGGCGAAGGTATGGGTGAAAATCATGACCGCCGCGAACAGCAGCGCCCCGACCGCATACGGCGCGAAGGTCTGGCCCTGGGTCATCGACAGCGCCAGCAGCGCCTGGACGATGGGGCCGCAGACCAGCACCAGGCGCGGATTGACGCGCTTTTGCAGCAGTGCGGCCAACGGTGCCGGGAGCAAGTTGACGAAGCCAAGCGCGATCAGCACGCCCGCGACCGTGGCCGCGCCGAAGCCACGCTCGGCGCCGATGCGCTCCACGAAGGCGAACATCATCGCCTGCACCAGGGCCATGCAGCTGACGCCGATCGCCACCCGCCACACCGACCGCGGCAGCCGGCCGGCGGCCTGCTGCGAGATCGCGGCGGCGACGCCCTGCGCCGGGTAGCCGATGGCGACCACGCAGGCGGCAAACGCCATGATGGCGGCGAAGCTCCAGAACAGCGCCGGCGCTCCCACCGCGGCCACGATCTTCGGCACCGCGCCCATGTACAGGATGCCGAACACGCCCAGTGCGAAACCCACGATGGCGAACAGGCGATGCGGGTTGGCGCTGGCGCCGATGGTTGCATGGGTCACGCTCAGCGCCGTGGCGGCCGACAGCCCGGCCACGACGTGCAGCAGCGCCATGGTCGTGTAATCCTGCGTCAGCCCGACCGCGCCGAATGCCAGGGCCGCGACGGCATAGCCGCCCGCGACGGTGGCGCGCGCGGGCAGCCGGGCCGAACGCGGCGCCACCAACAGGCTGGCGCACACGGCGCCGACCAGGAACAAGGTGGCGAGCCCGCCGGCCTGTTGCGGGTCCAGGCCATAGCCGGCGACCAGGACGCCGACCCAGACTGGCAGCGCGACCAGGTCGACCATGCCGGCGCAATGCGCCACCATGAGTACGGCGCGGCCGCGCCAGTTTTCGCGTGGGTTATTCATGTTTGTCTCCATATTCTTCGATCCAGGATCAAGCCCTGCCCCGGCTTGCGCCTGCCGCCCGGTTCTGAAGACCGTTCGCGGGCAGGGATGGGGCCGAACTTGTCGGTAGCAGCTTGCTAATGTACCGGCGCAGGCGGTTGCCCACAAATCAGACCTTCCGATCGCTGGTATCAGCCAAGGCGATGGATAGGCGTGGACACGGGGATGAGAGGATGGCGACGGCAGAATGCCGCCCGCGCAGGCGCGGTGCGGCGTGGATGTGAAACGCGCAATCAGCGTGGCGCTGGCTGCAACTGCAGTTCGCCGCTCACGGCGAGGTCGTCCGAGGAGAATCCGGCGCTGAGCATGACCTTGCCCGACGGCGTGACCCACTTGCCGCCCGCTTCATTCCAATATGACAGCAGGCGCCGCGCGACCGGGATCGTGACTACCTGCTCGGCGCCGCGTGCGCCAGGATTTCCGCAACAGCGCGCGCCTGGGCACGCTGCTGCCGAGCCTTGCCGAACTGGGCCAGCCGCGCCAAGATTATGTCGATATTGGTGTTGGGCGCGTGATGGCAAGCGCAGTGAGCTGGGCTCGGAGATCCCAGCTCTGGATGCGGCTGGCTACTACACTTATCCGCCGCTGACAGCGCTGGTTGGCACCGGCGTATTGAGCAGCTGCATCTCCCACAAGTAGGCGATGCCGCTGCCACCGCCATGCTCCATGACCACCTCCGAAATGGCGGCTGCGGATTCTTCGCGCGCCCAGTCGCGCTGCCACTCGGCGGCCACCGCCATCCAGGTCATCACGTTGGCGCCAGCCGCGATCATGCGCTGGATGCCGACCTGGTGCGATTCGACCGACACCCCGCCGCAGGCATCGGTGACCACGGTGACGTCCCAGCCTTCACCGAGCGCCTGGATAGCCGGCATGGCCACGCACACCTCGGTCCACAGTCCGGCGATAATCAGCTGCTTGCGGCCGGTTTCTTTGACCGCGTCCACCACCTTGGCGTCTTCCCAGGTATTGATGAAGGTGCGGTCGATGATTTCCTGGCCCGGGAAGACGTCGGCGATTTGCTTGAACAGCTTGCCGCCGCGGTCCGCGATCACGGTGGTCAGGATGGTTGGCACCTTGAACGCCCTGGCGGACTTTGCGAGACCCACCGTGTTGTTGATCACCATCTGCGGCTCGTGGCTGTTCAGGTTCGCCATCTGATAGGCCTGGTGGTCGATCAGGACGAGAATCGAGTCCTCGGGGCGAAGCAGCGATTTCAGGCCATTACGAAAGGTCATGATGTGCATCCTTGATAGCGGTTGTGGAAAGATGTCCTCCGTCGGCTGTGCCGGGCGCCAGGCCGTCGGGGAGCCCACAGTGTGCAATTGCTGCAACCCGCGAACTAGCCGCGCACCGGGGTGAGCTGTGTCGCAGATCGTGCAACACCGATCGTTCCAGTTTGTGCAACACTGTAAGTCGCGATTCGATGCTAGTCCTGGTCAAGCAGACAACGCTATGCTCGCGTGCTGAATCACTGACAACCCTATATACATACACGCGAAAGGTAGGCTGATGGCTGGAGCTAGTCTGGGACAAACGATCGGTCCCGCGGTGGTCCTGATGGCGGCCGCCGTCGTGGCGGTGCCGCTGTTCCGGCGCCTGGGCCTGGGCTCGGTGCTCGGCTATTTCGCCGCCGGCATCCTGGTCGGCCCTTCGGTGCTCGGCCTGTTCACCGATTCGCAGGCGATCCTGCACTTCTCCGAACTCGGGGTGGTGATGTTCCTGTTCGTGATCGGCCTCGAGCTGCGTCCGCCCAAGCTGTGGGCCATGCGCGGCCAGATCTTCGGGCTCGGGCTGGCCCAGGTCGGCGCCGCCATCGGCGCGCTGACGCTGACCGGGATGGCGCTGTTCGGCCTGTCGGCGCCAGTGGCCTTTGTAGCCGGCGCCGGCTTCGTGCTGTCCTCGACCGCGGTGATCATGGTGCTGCTGCAGGACCGCGGCGAGATCGCCAGCAGCGAAGGCCAGAAATCGGTGGCGATCCTGCTGTTCGAGGATCTCATGATCGTGCCGCTGCTGGCGCTGGTGGCCTTCATGTCGCCGCAGGCGCAAGGCGCCTCCAGCTGGTCCGGCATGCTGCTGGCCCTGGGCGCGGTGCTGGTGTTGCTGGCCGTGCCGCGCTGGGGCCTGAACCCCTTCTTCGCCCTGCTGGCGCGCACCCGCACGCGCGAGGTGCTGACGGCCGGCGCCCTGCTGGTGGTGTTGTCGGCGGCGCTGCTGATGGAATTCGCCGGCCTGTCGATGGCGATGGGCGCCTTCCTGGCCGGGGTGATGCTGTCCAGTTCGAGCTACCGGCACCAGATCGAGAGCGACATCGAGCCGTTCCGCGGCCTGTTGATGGGATTGTTCTTTTTGGCGGTCGGCATGTCGCTCGATCTCGCCATCGTGGCCGCCGAATGGCCCCTGCTGCTGGCCATGCTGCTCGCCTTCATGCTGGCCAAGGGCGCCATGGTGTACGCCGTCGCGCGCCTGTTCAAGAGCGCCAACCGGCAGGCCCTGCGCCGTACGTCGATGTTCCTGCAGGGTGGCGAATTCGCCTTCGTGCTGTACGCCGCCGCGATGGCGGGCGGCGTGATCGATGCCCGTGAAAACGCGCTGTTCGTCACCGTCGTCATCCTGTCGATGGCGGCCTCGCCGCTGCTCATGATCGGCGCCGACCGCCTGCTCACGCGCCAGAAGTCGATGGAAGGCGTCGACGCCGCCGCCAACCTCAAGGGGCGGATCCTGCTGGTCGGCTTCGGCCGCTTCGGCCAGATCGCGTCGCAGGTCCTGCTGTCGAGCGGTGTCAAATTGTCGGTCATCGATAACAATCCCGACCGCATCCGCGATGCCGAGCGCTATGGCTTCAAGGTGTATTTCGGCGACGGCACCCGGCTCGCCACCCTGCAGCAGTCGGGCGCCGCCGACGCAGCTGCCATCATGCTGTGCATCGACGACCCGCAGGCCGCGCTGCAGATCGTCAAGCTGGCGCGGCATGAGTTCCCGCAGGCCAGGCTGCTGGTGCGCAGCTTCGACCGCAATCATTCGGTGCAACTGATCCGCGCCGGCGTCGACGTCGAGATCAGGGAGACCGTCGAATCGGCCTATCTGCTGGGCGCCGAGGGCTTGCGCGCGCTGGGCCTGGCCGAAGTCGACATCGCGCAGGCCGCCGACGACATCCGCCGACGCGACGCCGAGCGCCTGTCCGAGCAGGTACAGGGCGACGCAATGTCGGGCCGCCAGCACCTGCACATCCCGGAGCCGCTGAGCCGGCCGTCGAGCCAGGGTTCCGGCGCGTGATTAATCCCCTGCCGCGCCCGATACCGAAGTACCATCCCGAATTGCGCGCTATCGCTCAACAGGGAGGGTGGACATGAATATCGAAGACCTGCAGACCTTCGTCGAAGTGGCCGATGCCGGCGGCATTTCGCCCGCCGCGCTGCGGCTCGGCGTCTCCAAGTCGATCGTCAGCCGGCGCCTGGTGCGGCTGGAAGCTGAATTCGGGATCCAGCTGCTGTCGCGCACCACGCGCGGCGCGGCGCTGACCGAGGCCGGGGCCACCTTGCGCGACCGCGCCGCCCGCGCTGTCGCCGAGATCGACCTGGCGCGCGAATCGATCCTGCCCGCCGGCGAACTGCGCGGGCGCCTGCGCATTGCCGCGCCGCTGACCTTCGGCCCCACCTATTTCGCCCCCATCATCGCGGAAATGGCGCGCCGCCACCCGCTGCTGCAAATCCACACCTGCTACAGCGACAAGAAGGTCGACCTGATCAGCGACGGCTACGATTGCGCGATCCGGCTCGGCCACATGCGCGACTCCAACCTGCTCGCGCGCCAGGTCGGGCCGTTCCACGGCAAGTTCGTGGCCAGCCCGGCCTATATCGCGGCCCACGGCTCGCCCGAGACGCCCGAAGAGCTGCTCAACCACCAGGCCCTGATGCAGGGCACCGAATCCTGGCAGATGATGGATGGCGACAAGATCCTGACCGTCCATCCGCAAGGACGCTTCAAGGCCGATAACGGCACCGCACTGGTGGCCGCCGCGGTGGCCGGACTCGGGATCGGCTACCTGCCCGATGCCCTGACCCAGGAATACCTCGACAGCGGCGCGCTGGTGCCGGTCATGAAGCGCCACCCGATCCCGGTCGCGGGCGCCTACGTGGTGCGCCCGCCAGGCCCGCATCCGGCGCGCAAGGTCGGCGTCCTGACCGAGCTGCTCATCGAGTTCTTCGAGAAGCGGCCCTTCATCACCTCCACCCGCAAGGCCTGAAGACGCGCCATCAGATGCGGTAGGCGGCCTTGATCATGTCGGCCGCGCGTTCCCCGATCACCACGCAGGGCGCCATCGTGTTCCCGGTCGTGATGCGCGGCATGATCGAGGCGTCGGCGATGCGCAGCTTCGGCACGCCGTAGACTTCCAGCTGCGCGTTCACCACCGACATCTCGTCGCGCCCCATCTTGGCGGTGCATGACTGGTGCCAGTAGGTGACCGCGCCGTTACGCAGATAACGTTCCAGTTCGTCGTCGCCCAGGGTGCCGGGCATGGCCTCGCGCTTGACGATGCGCCTGAAGGCGGAGGCGTTGCCCAGTTCACGGCACATGCGCACGCTGGACTTGGCCGCCTCCAGGTCGTCCGGATCCGACAAGGTATTGGCGCGGATGATCATGGCGTCATTCACACCAGGGCCGGACAGCAGCAACTGCCCGCGGCTCTTGGGATGCGCCAGGCCGGCGAACATGGTCCAGCCGTGTTCGGGCACGCCGCGCGCTGCATTTTCCACACTTGGCACCGGGAACTCGACCTGGCAATGCAGCATGTCCGGCGCGTCCAGCGACGGGTCGCTCTTCCAGTACAGGGTCGCTTCCGAGCCACCGTTGCCGACTTCCTGCGGTTCGCTGTATTCCCAGATGCAGCCGAAGGAAACGTGGTCCTGGTGGTTCTGGCCGACACCCGGCAGGTGCTGGCGCACGGCGATGCCGTGGCGCGCCAGCTCGCTCGCCGGCCCGATCCCGGACTGCATCAGCACCTTGGGCGTGTTGACCGCGCCCAGCGACAGCACCACTTCGCGTTCGGCCCTGAACTGGCGCGGCTGGCCGTCGAGGATGACGTCGACCCCGACCACCCGCGCGCCGTCGAACAACAGCTTCGATACCAGCGCATTGGTCAGCACAGTGAGGTTCGGCTGCGCCATGCGCGGCCAGGTATAGGAACGGAACACCGACAGCCGCTTGCCGTCGCGGATGCGCAGGTCGTTGATCGCGGCGCCGCCATCGCCCTCCATCATGGCGCCGTTCGGGCTGTCGAAGGTCGGCACGCCGAGCGAGCGCGCCGCTTCCAGCATCAGGGTCGCGGTCGGCTTCGGGTCGTGGGCCGGGGCGACGTGGATTGGGCCGCCCTGCCCGCGCCGGCTCGGGTCGTGCGGGCCGTGCCAGTCTTCGATGCGGCGATAGATGGCGAGCACCGATTCGTAGTTCCAGCCATGGTCGCCGGCTTCGGCGGCAAAATGATTCCAGTCGGCGCGGTGTCCGCGCGCCCACACCATCACATTGATGCTCGAGCCGCCGCCCAGCACCTTGCCCATGTTCATCGGGATCGACCGCCCGTTCAGGTGCGTGTTTGGTTCGGCCATGAAGCCCCAGTCACGCTCGCTGCCCAGGTTCAGCGGCCACTGGGCGGGCTCGATGACACTGGCCACCTCGTCGCTGCCGCCGGCTTCGAGCAGCAGCACCCTTACTTCGGGATTCTCGGCCAGCCGGGCCGCGACCACCGAGCCTGAGGAGCCGGCGCCGCACACGATGAAATCGTAGCTGCTTGCCAGTGCCTCGCGCAGGGCGAGCTGGTTGCGCCGGACCGCTTCAGCGTGGGCGCGTTCGTTGGATATCGTATCGTTCATGGTGAAATTTCTCTGGAATGGTAGTCGGAGTTGGCATCGTTCCGATGCGCGATGCATTTTCCGATTATATCGATTATGACGATTCTATCGATTGCAATCCGTGATGGTTGACCATCGATTCTGGTGATGGCTGGGGCTGCATCCAGGCCGCGCCGCCACGCGTAATTCTCGACACGGAGAAGGGAAAGAAGATGCGAAACACCTTATTGAGAATCACGCTCCCCGACGCGGCGGTGATCAGGCATGTCGGATCGGCCGGCATGCTTTCGGTCCGGCCTCACGTGCTGACGCCGGCTGAGCTGGAGCAAATGCAAGACGCCAATGCCGTGCTCCTCAAGCGCCATGAACCGCTATGCTTCCCGGCAGTCCGGCCGCGCCGGGCCCTGGTCGGGTCGTTGCTCGCGCAGGCCGTGCATCCGCTATAGTGTCGGCGATGAACAGTCCGTCCAAGAGCCAGATCCTCACCACGCCGCAGGCGGCGAAAATCCTCGGCGTGTCCTCGCGCACGGCCCAGCTCTGGATCGAGAGCGGCGTGATCCCGTCCTGGAAGACGCCCGGCGGCCATCGCCGCATGTTCGAGTCCGACGTGCTCGCGGCGCTGGCGGCGGGCGACACCACCCATGCCCCCGGCCGCCGGGTACTGGTGCTGGCGCCTGGCCGCGACCATGGCGGCTGGGAGCGCGCGCTGGCGGCGCTCGATGTGGCCGAGGTCAGCTGCACCGACAACCCGGTCGCCGCCGCCGTCGCGCTGGGGGCAAACGTGCCCGATGTATTCGCAGTGCAGGTCGACCAGCCGGGCGACCTGGCACCAGGCTTCCTGGCCACCCTGCACGCGCTGCCGCTGTTGAACCGGGTGCAGATCGTGATCGCCACGCGCCTGTCGGCCAGCACGGTCGCCTCGATCGTCGGCCCGGCCCTGCACTACCGGCACGTCGCGCTCGACGGCTCCATGGAACACCTGGCCGGCGAACTGGCGCGGCAGACGGCGCTGGCGCGGCTGGCCGTGCAGGCCCTGCCCCCGGCCCTGCTCGCTGCGCCGTTCCCGATTGGCGCCAATGAAGCCAGGCGGCTGGCGGCGGTCCGGCGCGCGGCCATCGCGGGCAGCGCGCCGGAAGCGGCATTGGACAATATCGTGCAGCTAGCCGCGCTGAGCCTGGCCGCGCCGGTGGCCCTGGTCACGGTGCTGGACGAAGAGCGCCAGTGGTTCAAGGCACGCCATGGCCTGGACTTGCGCGAAACGCCGCGCAGTTGGGCGTTCTGCAATCTCACGCTGCTGCAAACCGGGGTCTGCGAGCTATCCGACCTGGATCGCGATCCGCGCTTCGCCGACAATCCGGCGGTCGCGGGTGCGCCGCATTTCCGCTATTACGCCGGGGCGCCGATCGTCGATGACCAGGGCTTCGCGCTCGGTTCGCTGTGCGTGATCGATACCCGGCCGCGCACCCTCGATGCGGTCGGGCGCCAGATCCTGACCCGGCTGGCCGGGCAGGCGTCGGCGGAGATCGGGCGCCGCATCCAGGAACGGCGCTAATAGCCGTGGTCATCCAGGCAAGTGGTATTAGCTACTTGAAATCTTTATTAGTTTTTAACTATTAGATAAATAAATACGATAGCTTGCCATAACTAGATTCGATTGGCCGTTCTCGGGGCTTTGCTGCACGATCCGACCCCATGAACCAGACCCACGATCGACACAGTCATTTGGCGGCCCTGATCGTCGACGCCGCCAGCGGCGACCGCGCGGCATTTCGCGAACTGCATGCGCTGACCCACGACTACCTGTACCACACCGCCCTGCGCCTGCTGCGCCTGCCCAGCCTGGCCGAAGAAGTGCTGCAAGAGGCCTACCTCAGCATCTGGCTGCACGCGGCCTCGTTCCGGCCAGGCCAGGCCAGAGCGATGACCTGGCTGATCGCTATCGTGCGCAATCGCGCGCTGAGCGTCCTGCGCAGCAATCGCAGCGGCATCGCCTCCCTGATGTCGGATGAAGACCCGGCGCTGCTGGTGGAACTGGAAGCGGACGAGGCGCCTGATCCCGGCGCCCAGGTATTCGATGCGCTGGCGCGCCTGCGCCTGGAGCACGCCATGACGCGGCTGGAACCGGCCCAGCGCCAGAGCATCGCGCTGGCCTACGGGCAGGAATTGACGCATGCCGAAATCGCCAGCCATCTCGGGGTCCCGCTAGGCACGGCGAAGAGCTGGCTGCGGCGCGGCCTGGAGCGGCTGCGGGTCGGGATGGAAGAACCGGTACAGCGGCAGCCAGTCAGGCCGGCGCCCACGCTCGCGGGCTGCCGGCCATGACGTCCTGCATCTGCGTGCGCAGCCATGCCAGTCCAGGGTCGCCGTCGCTGTTCGGATGCCAGGCCATGCACAAGGTGTAGGTCAGGAAGGGAAAGGCCAGTTCGACCACCTCGACACTGGCGTGATCGTAAGGCGCGATGAAGGCCGGCATGGTGCACACCAGGTCGCTCTGCGCGACGATCGCCGCGACCGCACTGAAGTCGCGCACAGCCAGCGCGGTATGGCGCGAGTGGCCCAGGCGGTACAGCTGCTCGTCCATGAAGCCGTGCAGGCTGCTGTCGCGCGCCACATTGACATGCTCGAGGGTGCAGTATTCTTCCAGGGTCACCGGCGCCCGCCCCCGCGGATGTCCGGCGCGCTGCACCATCACATAAGGCGTCGTGGTCAGCTCGCGGCTCAACAGGCCCGATGGCAGCAGGCAGGCGGTGCTGAAGCACAGGTCGACCTCGCCTTTCTGGAGCCGGCCCGCCAGGTCGCCGCCGTCCGGTGCGCTCAGGGTCAGGCGCAAGCCCTTGTTCGACAGCGCCTGCATGCGGCGCGCCAGCCCGGGCAGGATGACCGCGGCGCCCGTATTATTGGCCACCACATGAAAGGTACGCACCGAGGTTTCGGGATCGAATTCATCGACTTCGAAGCGCACCGCCGCGTTCAACCCCGCCAGCGCCGGCTGCAGGCGGCGGTGCAGCTTGAGCGCGAATGGCGACGGCGCCAGGCCGCGGCCACTCTCGGCCGGCACCAGCAGCGGGTCGCCGAACAACTGGCGCAGGCGCGACAGCTGCGCCGACAGCGCCGGCTGGCTGACGTGCAGGCGCGCCGCGGCGCGCGTCACGCTGCACTCCTCGAGCAGGACGTTGAGCGAAAGGAGCAGGGGCAGGTCGGCGCCGCGCAAGGACGGCGCTACGCGCGCGAGTAGCTGGGACTGGGGCTTGTTCATGGCATGCGTTGGTTCTGAGTACAGGCAGGGGCGCGCGCCCCTGCCTGCGTATTTACATGGGCAATATCATACGGTAGGAATGGTCCCGCCATCGATGACGAACTCGGCGCCGTGGACCGAAGCCGCCAGCGGCGACAGTAAAAAGGCCACCAGCTCCGCGACTTCTTCCGGCTTGCCGGGACGTCCGATCGGGATCCCGCCGAGCGAGTCCATCAGCCGCTCGCGTGCCGCCTCGACGCTGGCGCCGTCGTGCGCCGCTATGCGTTCGAGAAGGGCGTGAGTCGCCGTGGTCTCGATGAAGCCGGGCGCCACGGCGTTGACGCGGATGCCGCGCGGCCCGAACTCATTGGCCAGCGACTTGCTGTAGCTGGCCAGGGCCGCCTTGGCCGCGGCATAGGCAACGGTCGATTCATACAACGGCAGGCGGCGCTGGATCGACGTGATGTGCACGATCGCGCCCGCGCCGCGCGCCACCATCGCCGGCAGGAAGGCGCGGTCGACCCGCACCGCGCTCATCAGGTTGAGCTGGAGCGCTTCCTCCCACATGGCGTCGTCGAGCGCCAGCGCGCCGCCGCCCGGGGCCGAAGAGCCGCCGACATTGTTGACGATGAAATCGAGGTGGCCGAATTCGCCCTGAACGGTGTCGACCAGGCGCTGCACGCCATCAGGGCTGGCCAGGTCGGCCTCGAGGTAGCGCACCGATGGCACCGGATCGGACGGCTGGGCGCGCGCCGGGGCGATCACGGTCGCTCCGCGCTCTGTCAACACGCGCACGATGGCCGCGCCCACGCCCTTGGTGCCGCCGGTGACCAGGGCCCGTTTGCCGTTGAAGGAATAATCGCTCATGGTGTGATCTCCAGGGACTCGATGGCGTCGGCGCCCAGCACGAAGTGGAAGGCGAGCGTGACCGGGCTGCCTGCGAAATTGCCGCTGACCTCGGCATGCATGGTGCACAGCTCGCCCTGCGTCTCGAGGCCGCGGGGTGCGATGGTCGCGCCATACTGATGGGCGGTGTCGCCGGCCCAGGCGGCGATCTCGTGCTGGCCGCGGTGCTGGCCGCCTTCGTCGTGCACGGTGCCGTCAGGCAGGAAGGCGGCGGCCACGCCCTGCGCGTCCTGTGCGTTGGAGGCCGCGACATAACGCGCGACCGGTGGGGGCAGTTGATTCATGTGGTTTCTCCTGTGGTTGGATACTTCCAGTGTAGGGCCCAGTATCATGGCGAAAAAGAGTTAAAGAAGCTATGCTCCATAAACCATAGGTTCATAATCGATCTCATGAGCTCCCTCGAACTGATCCGGCTATTCCTCGCGGTGGCCGAACACCGCAGTTTTACGCTCGCCGCCCGCCGCCTGAACGTGAGCCCGACCGCGGTGAGCAAGGGCGTGCGCGCGCTGGAAGCGAAACACGGCGTCACGCTGTTCGTGCGCACCACCCGCAGCGTCTCGCTTACCGACGCCGGCGCCGGACTGCTCACCGTGCTGAAACCCGCGGTGGACCAGATCGAGGATGCGTTCTCGGGACTGGAACGGTTCCAGCGCCGCCCCGCCGGTCGCCTGCGCCTGAGCGCTCCACGCGCCTTCGGCTTCCTGCTGGCGCGCGAGCTGGTGCCGCGCATGCGCGCCGCCTATCCCGAGATCAGCTTCGATTTGTCACTCGACGATGGCCTGGTCGACCTGGTGGCCGACGGCTTTGACGCCGGCATCCGCCTCGGCCAGGCGGTGGCCCAGGACATGGTGGCCATCCGCCTCAGCCGCCCGCTGGCGTGGTCGATCGTCGCCGCGCCGGGCTACTTCGCGCGCCATGGCGTGCCGGCCGACCCGCGCGACCTGCTGCACCATCGCACCATCCGCTACCGCTTCACGACGTCCGCCGTGCTGCCACCATGGACGTTCGTCGACAGTGCCGGACAATTCCAGCTCGATCCGGGGACCGACCTGTGCGCCAACGACACCCGCATGATCGCCGAACTGGCGCGCGCCGGGCTGGGCATCGCCTACCTGCCCGACATCGAGATCGACGACGACCTGCGCCACGGCCGCCTGGTGCGCGCACTCGCTTCCTACGTCCCGGCGACTTCAAGCCTGTACCTGTACTTCCCGATGCGCAGCCAGCACCAGCCCAAGATGCGGGCCCTGGTCGACGAGGCCGTCAAACTGGCCGCCGAAGGCCTGCTCGACCTCACATCCGACGGCTAGCTGCGGCGGCTTATTTCGCGGCGGTCGCGGCGACCGCTTCCAGGATCACCTCCGCCACATCGGCCGGGCGCGATTGCTGCGGAACGTGGCTGGCCTGCAGCTCGGTGGTCTTGGCGCCGATCTTGCTGGCCATCGCGCGCTGCAGGCCGGGATCGATCATGCGGTCGCGGCTGCTGACGATGTACCACGACGGCTTGGCTTTCCAGGCCACGGTCGACACCTTGTCGCTGAAGGCCTTGGCCTGGATCGGGCCCTGCGTCGCGGCCATCACGGCGGCTTGCGCGGCCGGCACGTCCTGGGCGAAGTCTTCGCGCATCGCGGCATCGGGCAGGCTCAGGAAGCCTTCCTTGTCGGCGACGAAGCGCTTGCTGCCGGGGGATGCCGGGAAGCCTTCGCCGGTTTCGGCAGTCGATTTGCCGGCCTGCGGCGCGAATGCCGCGACATACACCAGGCTGCCGACCTTGTCGTGGTTGCCGGCTTCGGTGATCACGGTGCCGCCCCAGGAGTGACCGACCAGCACCACCTTGCCCGGCTGGTTCTCGATCGCGCGGCGTGCAGCAGCGACGTCGTCGGCCAGCGAGGTCAGGGGATTCTGGATCGCGGTGACCTTCACGCCCTTGGCCTGCAGCAGTGGGATCACCTTGGCCCAGTCCGAGCCGTCGGCGAAGGCGCCGTGCACGATCACGACCGACGGCTTGGCGTTGGCATTGGCGTTCACTTCTGCCGCGTGGGCGCCGGCGCCGATGGCGGCCAGCGAGGCGGCGATGACGAGCGATTTCAGGTGGCGTTGGATGGTCATGGTGTTCTCCTTTGGGCTGTTGGGTAAGTGAGTCCAGTATAAGGAGCACCGACCGGCCCCGGTATCGGTCGATCGACCGATACGGATAACACCTTAGTTGAACGCTGGCGAGTCCACTCCGAGCAATTGGTGGATCTTGGGCGAGGTGGTCGTATACAGCAGATGCGTCTTGCGGTCCGGGAAGACATGGGCCGCGACGCCGTAGGCCGCCAGCGCCGCTTCGTGGAAGCCCGACAGGATCAGCTTCTTCTTGCCGTGATAGGTATTGATGTCGCCGACCGCGAAGATGCCCGCTTCGCTGGTCTCGAAGGTGCCGGTATCGTGCACCCGCAACTGGCGCATCTCCATCTCCAGGCCCCAGTCCACGATCGGCCCCAGCATCGGCAAGAGGCCGAAGAACACCATCAGGACATCGACCGGCACGCGCCGGGTCACGCCGTCCGGGCCGGCCACCTTCACTTCGGCCAGCCGGCCGCCCTGAATGTCGAAGCCGGTCACTTGCCCTGACATGAACTGCATCTGATGCGCCTCGCACAGGGCCTTCATCCTGGCGATCGACGCCGGCGCCGCCCGGAAGCTGTCGCTGCGGTGCACCAGCACCACCGATGCGGCCTTGCCCACGAACTCCAGCGCCCAGTCGAGCGCCGCATCGCCGCCGCCGCAGATCACCAGTTGCTGGCCGTGGAAGCGCGCCGGATGCTTGACCCGGTAGAACAGCTGGCTGTCCTCGAAACGGTCGATGCCGGCCACCTTCAGCTTGCGCGCCTGGAAGGCGCCGACGCCGGCGGCGATGATCACCGTCTTCGCGATGAAGCGGGTGCCGCTGGAAGTTTCGAGGTCGAAGCGGCGGTCGGCACGGCGCTGCAGCAAAGTCACCTCTTGCCCGAGGTGGAAGGTGGGCGCGAACGGCGCGATCTGGCGCAGCAAGTTGTCGGTCAGTTCGCGGCCGGTGAGCACGGGCGCGGCCGGGATGTCGTAGATCGGCTTGTCGGGGTACAGCTCCATGCACTGGCCGCCGACCGCGGCCAGCGAATCGATCACGTGGGCGCGGATGTCGAGCAGGCCCAGCTCGAAGACCTGGAACAGGCCGACCGGGCCGGCGCCGATGATGACGGCATCGGCTTCGATGGCGCCATCGGCGGTGTGGAATTCGGGCCGCATGAGGCTTCGTGCATCGTTTGGATGATTCATTTTGTGTCCTTTCGCTTCAAGTGCGTGGTCTGGCCGGCGTCGTAACCGGCCCCAGGCAATTGAAGTTATAGATCCTCAAGCTAACTTGAGGTCAATAACTTTGCGCGTGACCTGCTTCCATAGGGCGGTAGAACCACCGAAAATATTTCCGAGATGAACTTAATGCCGTACGGAAATTTGTCGCCTTGTACTCATGAGAGCGAGTCGCGCACTCGAAAACACAGGATTCTTCCTTAATATTCTTAGGAGTTCACCATGCTGAGCCTTCATACCAACAACGCTGCGCTGTCCGCACAAAACGCGATCTCGCGTACCCAGAACAACCTGTCGACTTCGATGACCCGCCTGTCGACCGGCTATCGCATCAACTCGGCAATGGATGACGCCGCCGGCCTGCAGATCGCCACCCGCCTGAAAGCCCAGAGCAGCGGCATGGCCGTGGCGATGCGCAACACCCAGAACGCGACCTCGATGATGCAAACCGCCGAAGGCGCGCTGGGCGAAGCGAGCAACATTTTGGTTCGGATGAAGGATCTGGCGACTCAGGCTGCGGATGCATCGTCGAGCTCCAAAGACAAGAGCGCCATGCAGTCGGAATACGACGCGCTGGCAAGCGAACTGACTAACATCATCGGCAATACCTCGTTTGGTGGAGCCAAGCTGCTGACCGGCCTTGCCACCCAGGACGATGTCGACAACGCAGTCGAGAGGTTCGATGATGCAGCGCTGGCACTTACCGATGCCGAGGGCAGGCTTGGCGCCGTTGCCACCACGCCTGGCGATGCTACCAACGCGCCTATCGGCGGCACTGGCGCGATCGGTGACCTCGAGACGGCTCAGTGGGATTACGACCACTCAGCCGATGCTGCAGCAAAAGCGATTAACTTCCAGGTATTGATCAACGCAAAAACGAATCTGGATAAGGTAACAGCGGACGTTGCGAAAGCGCAAACCGAAGAGATCAACGCGACCAACTACCGTGCGACCGTAGAAGCAGCGGTCCTTAGCAAGGTCACCGGCACGCTGAACGGAGAACTAAGTTTCCAGATCGGCGCATCCAGCAGCGAAACCATGAAGCTAGATATGTCGGGGGACGTGACGAAGATGCATGACGCCTTGAAGGCAGTTAGCGCCCAGTACAATGCCTACGGCGCGGCGACCACGATCACTGCCGACGAACTGACCGCTGACGGCAAGGCGAATCTCACGGTCGACAAGCTGCAAACGGCGCTCGATGCCCTGGGCGCGGTCCGCTCCTCGATGGGTGCCGCAGGCAACCGTCTGGAACACGCCAACACGAACCTGGCAAACGTCAGCGCCAACACCCAGTCGGCAGCCGGCCGCATCATGGACGTCGACTTCGCCACCGAAAGCGCCGCCATGACCTCGAGCCAGATGCTGCTGCAAGCAGGCACCGCGATGCTGAAGCAGTCGAACAGCATGTCGTCGATGGTCATGTCGCTGCTGCAGTAATGGCCGCACACCCGGACCTCACTCCGGGTTAAGCTGCAAAGGCCAACCCCGCGGTTGGCCTTTTTTCATTCCTGATCGGGTTCCATCATGGCCAGCATCACCTTCCCCGCCCTGCCCCCGCCGACCACAACCCCGCTGCAGGTAGGCGCGGTGGCCGCAGCCGCTCCCGCCGCCCTGCTGGCCGGCGGCGCCAACGCGCCGGCGCTGCCGTTCTCGCAGCCGCTGGCAGCCATCGCCGCGCCGCCGCAGGCAGCGCCGGAAGCCGCCGCCGATGGCGCGGCCATGCGTCCGGACCAGGTCCTGATGGCGCGCCAGCTCGCCTACCCGCAGCAGGACGCGGCCAGCCTGGCACGCGCCTGGCGCAGCCAGGTGCGTTCCCACGGCAGCCAGCTGACCAGCCAGGCGCTGGCTGCCAGCGCCGGCCAGTTGTCGCCGGCGCAGCTGATGGCGGCTCAGCAGGGCCAGGTGCTGCGCCAGCCCGAGCTGCTCGCCGCGCACCACGATGCCTGGCGCTTCACCGTGCATGCGGGCGGCCAGGCGCCCCAGCACCTGGAAGTGCTGGCCGAGGATGCCGACCAGCCGCCCGGCCGCCGCCGCCGTCCGCGCGCCGCACTGCGGCTCGAACTGCAACTGGCCGACGGATCGACCGTCATGATCCAGGTCGAACCGCTGCCGCAGGGCGTGGCGATCGAGATCTGCGCCGCCGACAGCCGCGCACTGACGCGCCTGCGCTGGCTGCAGCCCGAACTGGAAGCGATGCTGGAAAAAGCGGGAGTCACCGTACTGCGCTGGCGCTACCGCGACCGCCTGCCGGCGGGCGCCAGCCACGCCATGATCGCCAACGCCGAAGCAGCGGCGCAGGCGCTCACGCCCGCCGTGTTCAGGACGGTGGCCGAACTGGCGCTGCTGCTGCCGGCGCACGCAGCGCCGGAGAAGGACGCGGTTTAACCGACCGTGCCGACGATCGACACGTCGCGGTTCTCGGGAATCTCGTTATACGACAGCACGTGCAGGCCCGGCGCGAACAGGCGCGCATAGCGCGCCAGCAGCGGACGCACCTGCGGCAGCACCAGCAGCAGCGGCGGCGTGTGTTGCCCCTTCATCTGCTCGCGCGCCACCGGCATATTGATCTGCAGTTGGGACAGCAGTTGCGGATCGATCGGATAGTTGTCCAGCACGACCTTGCCGCCGCCATTCTGGCGCGCCTGGTTCAGGGAGCCGAGCAGCATGTTCTCCAGCTCGGCCGACAGGTTAAAGGCCGGCATCTCCTTCTTCTTGCCGAACATGCCCGAGACGATCTGGCGCCGCAGTGCGCAGCGCACCTCGGCCGCCAGCAGGATCGGATCCTTGGTCGTCTCCGAACTATCGAGCAGGGTAGTGGCGATCACCACGATGTCCTTGAGCGACACGCCCTCGACCAGCAGCACCCGGAACACGCGCAGCAGCTGGGTATGGGTCAAGGCCTTGTCGAGCGCCGCCGCCAGCTTGGGCGACAGCGCCGTCAGGCGCTCCATGATCGCCGGCACGTCTTCGTGGCGGAACAGCTCGTGCAGGTAGTCGCGCACCACCTTTGAAACGTGGGTCGCGATCGCGCTCGGCACCTCGACCACCTGGTAGCCCAGGCCCAGCGCGTGCGCCTTCTGGCCCGGCTCGATCCAGGTGATGGCCATGCCGTAGGCCGGCTCGAGGCCGGGGATGCCATCGAGTTCGCCGTACACATTGGGCGACGGGATCGCCAGCAAATGATCGGGCATGACCTCGGCCTCGGCCACCACGGTGCCCGACAAGCTGATCGCATACTGGGTCGGACGCAGCGCCAGGTCATCGCGCACCGAGATCGCCGGCAGCAGCATGCCCATCTGCTCCGACAGGCTCTGGCGCACGCCCTTGATGCGCTTGGTCAGCGGCTCGCCCTGGGTGCGGTCGACCATGCCGACCAGCTTGTAGCCCACCGCCACCGTCACCGGCTGCACCACCGGCAAGGCCTGCCAGTCGAGTTCCGGCGCCCGCTCGTCGCGCAGCGCGGCCTCGATTTTTGCCACGCCAGAATCGGTGGGCGCTGTGATTCGCCGGCCCACCTTCCAGCCCGCGAACGCCAGCACTGCGGCTGCCACTGTGAAAAACAGCCAGGGCATGCCCGGCACCACCGCCATCAGCAGCATGATGCCGGCCGCCGAGTACAGCACGCCCGGCTGGGCCAGTACCTGGTTGCCGACCTGCTGCTCGAGGTCGCCCGATTCGCCGATGCGGGTCACCAGGATCGCGGCGGCCGCCGACAGCATCAGGGCCGGGATCTGCGCCACCAGGCCGTCACCGATGGTCAAGAGCGCGTACACGCGGAAGGCGTCGCCCAGGGCCAGGTCGTACATCAGGGCGCCGATCGCGACACCGCCCACCAGGTTGATGATCAGGATCAGGATCGATGCGATGGCGTCGCCGCGCACGAATTTCGAGGCGCCGTCCATGGCGCCGTAGAAGTCGGCTTCGGCGGCGACATCCTTGCGCCGCGTGGTGGCTTGCTCCTGGTTGATCAGGCCCGCATTCAGGTCGGCGTCGATCGCCATCTGCTTGCCCGGCAGCGCGTCCAGCGTAAAGCGGGCCGAGACCTCCGAGATCCGTTCGGCGCCCTTGGTCACGACGATGAAGTTGACGATCATCAGGATCACGAAGATGACCAGGCCGACCACGAAATTGCCGCCGATGACCACATTGCCGAACGCCTCGATCACCTGGCCGGCGGCATGCGTGCCCTCGTGGCCGTGCAGCAGCACGACCCGGGTCGAAGCGACGCTGAGCGCCAGGCGCATCAGCGTGGCCCCCAGGATCACGGTCGGGAACACCGAGAAGTCGAGCGGACGCTTGGCCGTGACCGCCACCAGGATCACGATCAGCGACAGCACGATATTGAAGGTGAACAGCACATCGAGCAGGACCGGCGGCAGCGGCAGCATGATCATGCCCAGCAGCGCGACCAGGAACGCCGGCCCGGCGAACTTGTGGCGGCGCAGCTCGCCGACGAAGGCATTGAAGGTATTCATGAAGTTCATGCTGGTTTCTCACTCAGGTGAGATGGCACGTCCATCTCGTGGGGAAAGCGTGGCGGCGCCTGGCGCCGGCCGGTACGGAATGCGTTCAGCTGCAGGACATAGTTCAGCACTTGCGACACCGCCTGGTACAGCGCGGCCGGAATCTGCTGCTGCACCTGGCTGGTGTGATAGATGGCGCGCGCCAGCGGCGGCAGCGACAAGGTCTCGATATTGTTCTCGCGCGCCACCTGGCGGATATACAGCGCCATCTCGTCGACGCCCTTGGCCACCACGAACGGCGCCTCGGCGCGCCCGGTATCGTACTTGAGCGCCACCGCGTAGTGTTCCGGGTTGACGATCACCACGTCGGCGCCCGGCACCGTGCTGCGTACGCTGCGCCGCGCCAGTTGCTGCTGCAGCTGGCGGATGCGCTGCTTGACCTCGGGCCGGCCTTCGTTGCTCTTGTGTTCTTCCTTGATCTCTTGCTTGCTCATGCGCTGGTTGCGCATGAACAGGTAGTGCTGCACCGGCACGTCGATCATGGCAAACACCACGAACACCGCCACCAGCGCCATCAGGGCCTCGAGCGCCATGCTGCTGCCGGCGGATATGGCCTCGGGCAGCGCCATGCGCTGCAGTTCGACATAGGCTTTCATGCCGGCGCGCGAGACCATCCACAGCACCACGCACAGCATGGCGGCCTTGGCGAACGAGGTGAGGAAACCGACCCAGTGCTTCTGGCTGAACAGGTTGCCCAGGTTGGTGATCGGGCTGAAGCGGCTGAACTTGGGCTGCAGGTTCTTGCTGCTGGCCGTGACGCCGCCCGGCACCGCGCCGGCCACCACGATCGCCAGCGGCACCGCCGCCAGCGGCAGCACCATCTTCACCAGCAGCAGCAAGGCCGCGCCGAACACGACCGACAGGGCGTTCTCGAGGTCTCCGGTATCTCCCAGCGGCACGAACACCAGTCGGAACAGATGCCGCATGTCTTCCAGGTAGCCGGGCGCCATCAGCGCGAACATCTTCAGGCTGACCAGGATGCCGACCGCGGTCGCCAGGTCGCGCGAGCGCACCACCTGCCCTTCCTGGCGCGCCTTCTTGAGTTTCTGCGCCGAGGGCTTTTCGGTCTTGTCGCCGCCGCTGTTGTTATCCGCCACGGGCCATCCTCATCTGTTCGGCCAGCATGTCCAGCACCTGGTTGGTCATGGCGACATAATGTTCGGGGATGAAGCGCACCAGCTGGATCAGCATCATCAGGCCGAAGATCGTCACCAGCGCGAAGCCCAGCGAGAACAGGTTCAGGCTGGGCGCCACCCGGTTCAGGAAGCCGAAGCCCATCTGCACCACGATGGTCGAGAACACGATCGGCAGCGCCAGCAGGATGGCGGCGGCGAACACCCAGCCGACATTGAGCGCCACCGCCTCGAGCAGCAGCGGCTGCAAGCCCGATCCCACCGGCCAGGCCTGGAAGCTGTGACCCAGCACCGCCACCAGTACCAGGTGGCCGTCGATGGCGAAGAACACCAGCATCGCCACCAGCGACATCAGGCCCGAGATCACGTCCGAGACCTGGCCGTTGATCGGATCGTTCATCTGGGCCATCGAGAAACCGATCTGGCTCGAGGTTAAAAAGCCGAGCATGGTGACGGCCGCCATCGCGAACTGCAGCGCCAGTCCCATGACGCCGCCGATCACGGCCTGTTCGGCCATGACGAGTACGCCCGCCAGCGAAAACGGATCGGGAGTGGCCAGGCCGCTGCGGGCGCTTATCGGCAGCATCAGGAACGACAGCACGATCGCCAGCAGCGCGCGCACCGGCATCGGCACCGCGCCGTCGCCCAGCACCGGGGCGGTGACCATCATCGCCATGATGCGGCAGAACGGCCACCACAGGGCGCCGATCAGCGGCAGCAAGAAGTTCAACAGCTCGCTGCCCATCAACCCACCAGGGTTGCCGCGCGCTGGAACACCGAGACGCAGTAGTCCATCAGCTTGGAAGTCATCCAGTGGCCCGCCAGCATCACCGCTACCAGCGTCACCAGCAGGCGCGGCAAGAAGCTCAGGGTTTGTTCGTTGATCTGGGTGGCGGCCTGGAACAGCGCCACCACCAGGCCCATTACCAGGCCCGGGACGACCAGCACCATCACCAGCAGCATTACGATCTGCAGCGCCTCGACCACCAGGTCGACCGCGATATCCGGATTCATTGTATTGGCTCCCGTCGCTGCGCTAATAACCGTGGATGCTGCCCACCAGCGTGCTCACCGTCAGCGTCCAGCCGTCGACCAGCACGAACAGCAGCAGCTTGAACGGCAGCGAGATCACCAGCGGCGACAGCATCATCATGCCCATCGCCATCAGCACCGAAGCCACCACCAGGTCGATGATCAGGAACGGGATGAACAGCATGGCGCCGATCTGGAACGCGGTCTTCAGTTCGGACAGCACGAAGGCGGCCAGCTTGACCGGGAAGCTGTGCTGCTGCGGCTGGGCGTACAGCGGCTCGCCGGCCAGGCGCGCCACCTGGCTCAGCGAGGCCTTGCTGGTCTGGGCCAGCATGAAGCGCGACAGCGGCGTTTCGGCGATGCGCAGCGCCTGCTCCAGGCCGATCTGGTCGCGGTCATACGGCAAAAAGGCATCTTTCCAGACCTGCTCGCCGACCGGCCGCATCACCAGGATGGTCAGGATCAGGGCGATGCCGGTGATGATCCGGGTCGGCAGGCCCTGCTGCAGGCCGAGGGCCTGGCGCAGCAGCGACAGGATGATCACGAAGCGCGTGAAGCAGGTCATCATCATGATCATCACGGGCAGCAGCCCGAGCAGGGTCATGATGACCAGGATCTGCGACTTGACGCTCATGCCGGCGCTGGTGGCATCGGCGCCCGGGATCACGCCGGCCAGCAGGTCCTGGTTCTGGGCCAGCGCCGGGGCCGACGCCAGCAGGCCGCACAGCAGCGTGCACAGCAGCGCGGCGCGCGCCGCGCTGCGCGTGACGCGCGTCATGGCGCGAGCATGTCCAGGTTCAGGCCGTCCAGGTCGATCACCTTCAGGCCATACTGCTCGCCCGCGACCACCACCTCGGCGCGCCCGATCGGGGTGCCGTTGACCTTGATCACCAGCGGCTCGCCGGCCAGCGAATCGAGCGGCAGCACCGACGATGGCTGGATCTCCATCAGTTCCTGCAGCGAGACCCGGGCCGACCCGACCTCGAGGGTCAGGGTTACCGGGATGCGGCGCATCATCTGCGGCAGCTGGCGCACGCTGCGGCCGGCGGCGGTGGTGGGCATTGGCTCGACGCCGTCCAGGTCATCGATGATCACGTCGCCTGCCAGTTGTTCGTTGAGGTTCAGGTCCATTATTCGGCATCTTCAAATGAGGTTAAACACAGCTTGCCCTTGTGCTCGGCCACCGCGGCCGTGAACAGGCGGGAATCGTCGAGCAGCACATCGGCGCGGCCGACCGAGACCGGGATCACGTCGCCGACCTTGAGGCCGAACAGCGACGCCAGGGTGACTTCCTTGCTCACCAGGCGCCCTTCCAGCTTGACCTCCAGGCGCGCCGCCAGCGGTTCGCGCGCCATGCGCACAGAGCCGCGCATGCCATTGCGGTCGGCCATCAGGCCTTGCAGCACATGGGCCATCAGGCCGTGATCGAGGCTGATCCAGATTTGTCCTTCGGGCGCCCCCAGGCCGGGATCGTCGGACTCGCGCCGGCCATACTGGGCGCGCAGCACGGCGCGGATCACCCAGCCGGCCTTGCCGGGCGCGGCGGCCGGCACGATCGAGGTTCCAGCCTTGGCCAGTCGCGGCGGCGCGGCCGCTCCCGCTGCCGCCAGCCCCTGCTCTACCTTGTCATCGAGCAGCTGCGCCACTTGCTGGGCCAGGGTCGCGGCCAGGCGTTCTTCGGTCGCCGTCACGCGCTCGAGACCAGGGTCGCGCTGCAGCGCCGCATTGGCGCCCGGTGCCGGAGCCCCGCCGCGGCGCGCATAGCGGCCTTCGAGCAGGCATAGCAGCAAGCCGCGCTCGAAGGCGACCCCCGCCTGGCCGTAAGCGCCGGTTACACCCAGCCAGCGCAGGCTGCGGTCATCGGGCGCGCGCTCGAAGGCCAGGCTTTCGAGACGGAACGCGCCCCAGTAACGGCGCCCTGCGGGCGAGGCGATGGCGCTGCCCAGCGCTTCGGCCAGGCGCGCCGCGAAGGCCGGCAGCAGGTGTACCGGCCGGCCCAGCAGGCAGGGATCGAGCACCTGGAAATCGCGCACAGGATCTGGTTGATTAATCGACATGTTTGTTGACCGAAAATTACGTTTCGATGACAGATTTTCATTCTCCAAGGCAACAATTATACAGTGAAGCTAGATGCAGCAACTTTGACATTCTTCTTTGATTTCCAACTTTCCCTACGGTAATATTGCGCTGTCGCATCGCAACAACTGCCGTCCTTCAGGCTCAATTCATAGGAGAACAAGCTGATATGACGGATGCCAGACAAGAAAAACAAACGTTCGTTCGTTGACTTCAACCTAAGTTTTCATTACCAAGCAGCATCCCGAGACAAAGAATGTTGGTAACTTTTTGTCGCTCTCAAACAACACCGTTTTTACATGGGAACCACGATGGCAACTGAACTTGCCGGCCTGATCCGGGCTGACCTGGCACAACTGACCAACGACGCGAACCGCATGGCGATCGCCCCCGCCGCTGCCTTCGCCGGGCCGGGCGCCCATGCCGACAACGCGTTTTCGTTCGCCGGGGTCATGAAGCAGGCGCTCGACAATGTCAACGCCCAGGACCAGGCTGCCGGCGCGAAGGTCGCCGCGGTCGAATCCGGCAAGAGCGACGACCTGGTCGGCGCGATGCTGGCCAGCCAGGAAGCCAGCCTGTCGTTCTCGATGCTGATGCAAGTACGCAACAAAGTCATGACGGCGGTCGATGAGCTGATCAAGCTCCCGGTCTGACAGAAAGCTACGCCTCTCGTGATCTCTACCTTCAAGTCCGCCGCCGGCAAGCTGTCCATGCCGTCGCTGCCGCCCCTGCTGCGCAACAACCTGGCGCTGATGCTTGGCCTGGCCGTGGCCCTCACCGCCGCCATCATGATGTATCTGTGGCAGGACCAGTCGAGCTACAAGCCGGTGTTCGGCGCGCGCGAAAAAGTCGCCGCCAGCGACATGATGACGGTGCTCGAAGCCGAGCAGATCCCGTACCGGGTGCATCCCGACAGCGGCCAGGTGATGGTGCCCGCGGCCAGCCTGGGCAAGGTGCGCATGCTGTTGGCCGCCAAGGGCGTGACCGCCCAGCTGCCGGCCGGCCTGGAACTGATGGACCGCAACGACCCGTTGGGCGTGTCGCAATTCGTGCAGGACGTGCGCTTCCGGCGCGGCCTCGAGGGCGAACTGGCCCAGAGCATCCTGACCATGGACGCGATCGCGTCGGCCCGGGTTCACCTGGCGATCGCCAAGACCAGCTCGTTTGTCACCGCCAATACCGACGGCAATTCGGCCTCGGTGGTGGTCAGCGTCAAACCGGGCCGCCAGCTCGGCAGCGAACAGATCGCCGCCATCGTCAACCTGGTCTCGGGTAGCGTGGCCGGCCTCAAGCCGCAGCGCGTGTCGCTGGTCGACCAGGCCGGCAATTTCCTGTCGTCGCGGGTCGACCTCGAAGGCGGCTTCGACGGCGCCACCCAGGGCGACGCCGCCGCCAGGCGCTACACCGACGAGGTGCGCGCCAATGTCAACGACCTCCTGGCGCCGATCCTGGGCGTGGACAATTACAAGGTCAGCGTGACCGCCGCAGTCGACAACGACCGCATCGAAGAGACCCAGGAAAAATACGGCGAAGCCCCGAAAGTCACCAGCGAAGCGATGCGCGAGGAGATGGAGAAGAACCGCATGGCGCTGGGCGTGCCGGGCACCCTGTCGAACCGGGCGCCGGTGCCGGCCGATCCCGACGCGCCGGATGCCGGGGCGCCGGGCCAGAGCAACGACGACGGCAGCGCGCGCAAGAACGCCACCACCCGCCAGTACGCCTACGACCGCGCGATCACCCAGATCAAGCGCGAGCGCGGACGCCTGAAAAAGCTGTCGGTGGCGGTGGTGCTCAATAATGCCAGCGCCGCCAACGGCCAGGCCTGGAGCCCGGCCGAGCTGGCCAATATCCAGACCATCCTGGCCGGCGGCCTGGGCATCGACGCCGCGCGCGGCGACGTACTGGCCGTTTCGAGCCTGAAGTTCCCGGCCGCGCCCGTGGCCCAGGAATGGTGGCAGGAGCGCGACAACGTGGTCGACATGACGAGCTACGCGCTGTGGGCGCTGGGCGCCATCCTCGCTTACTTCTTGCTGGCGCGCCCGCTGCTGCGCGCGTTCACCACGCGCCTGGCGCCGCAACAGCCGCCGCTCGCGCCGGCCGCCCCGGCGCTGCCTGGCGCGACCGCCGTGATGCCTGGCGCCGCCGGCGCCGCTGGCGCCGCGGACGCCACCCTGCCCGGCGGCCTGGCCGCCCTCGGCGCGCCGGCAGGCATGGCCCCCGCCGCCAGTCCCGGCGCCGTGGTCCCGCTGCTCGAGAACTACGACCTGCCACCGAGCGGGTCGGCGGTGGACGTCATGGTCGACCACCTGAAGGTCCTGGCCGGCAAGGAGCCTGAGCGCGTTGCCGAAGTCGTCAAACAATGGGTACAGAAAAAACATGGCCGACCAGAATAATTACGAGGACGACGAGCCGGTCGCCCTGTCGCCGGTCGAACAGGCCGCCATCGTGCTGCTGTCGATCGGCGAGGAACAGGCGGCCGCGGTGCTGCGCTGCCTCGAACGCGACGAGTTGCTGGAGCTGACCCAGGTCATGTCGCGCATGAGCGGCATCAAGGTCGATGCCGTCAAATCGGCGCTGCAGAACTTCTTCGACGACTACCGCCAGCAGAGCGGCCTGCATGGCGCTTCGCGCAGTTACCTCAAGCGCTCGCTCGACCTGGCGCTGGGCAGCGACATCGCCAACAGCGTGCTCAACACGATTTATGGCGACGCCATCCGCCCAATGATGGCGCGCCTGCAGTATGCCTCGCCGCGTTGGCTGGCCGAATTCGTCTCCAGCGAACACGTGCAGATGCAGGCCGTGTTTCTGGCCTTTCTGCCGCCGGCGCTGGCCTCCCAGATCCTGGAAGCGCTGCCGCTGGAAGGTCGGGAACTGGTGCTGCTGAACATGGCGCGCCTGGACGAGATCGACCGCGACGTGCTGCATGAGCTGGAAGAACTGGTCAACCGCTGCCTGGCCGCGCTCGATACGCAAAGCGCCAGCGTCGAAGGCGTGCGCCAGGTGGCCGACATCCTCAACCGCCTGCAGGACAACCGCGCCGGCATGGTCGAGCTGTTGCGCGCCCACGATCCCGAGGTGGTGTCGCAGATCGAGATGTCGATGTACGACTTCTTCATCCTGTCGCGCCAGACCGAACAGGTCATCACCCGCCTGCTCGACGACGTGCCGCTGGAGCAGTGGGCGATCGCGCTCAAGGGCGCCGAGGCGCCGCTGCGCGACGCCATCCTGGCCGCCATGCCACGTCGCCAGGCCCAGAGCTTCGAAGACCTGATGCGCCGTTCGGGCCCGATCCCGATGTCGCGCATCGAGCAGACCCGGCGCGAGATCATGGCCACCGTCAAGGAACTGGCCGACGCCGGCGAGATCGACATCCAGCTGTTTGCCGAGGCGACCGCGGAATGAAGCCGTTCAGGTCCTATCACTTCCCGCCGCTGCATCAGGTCAGCAAGGCGCTCCCGGCCGGTGCAAGCGGCGCCGGTTCGGCCGAGGAATGGCAGAGCGCGCTGGCCGACGGCTACCGCCAGGGCCAGCGCGAAGGCTACGAGGCCGGCCTCGACCAGGGCCGGGCCGAAGGCTTTCCGCAAGGCCAGAGCGAAGGCCTGCAGCGCGGCGTCGAAGAGGGTCGCGCCATGGCGCTCGGTCAGTTCGAGCAGTTGGCCAAGCCGGTCGACAGCATGCTGCGCAGCCTCAAGAAGCTCAAGACCGACCTGCGCGCGGCCCAGCGCAGCGAAGTGGTCGACCTGGTCGGCAAGATCGCACGCCAGGTGATCCGCGCCGAACTGGCGCTGCAGCCGGTGCAGCTGCTGACGCTGGTCGAGGAAGCGCTGGCGGTCATGCCGCCCTCGCGTGAGCAGGTCGAGGTGTTCCTGAATCCGGAAGAACTGCGCCGCATCATGGAGCTCGATCCCAAGCGCGCCAAGAAGTGGACCCTGCTGCCCGACCCGGCCCTGGAGCCGGGCGAATGCCGGGTGCGCGCGGGCGACAATGAAGTCGACGCCGGCTGCCAGGGCCGCCTGGCGGCGGTGATGGAGCAGGTCCACGACCAGCTCATGCTTGACGAGAGCACTTCATGATGGCCCTGGCCGATTCCCTGCGCGCGGTCGACATCGGCGCGGTGCCGGTGGCGACGCCCACCGGACGCCTGGTCGGCGCCCAGGGACTGCTGCTGGAGTCAAGCGGCTGTCGCCTGCACACCGGCCAGCGCTGCCGCATCGAGACCGTCGACGGCGAATGGCTCGATGCCCAGGTGGTGGGCTTTCGCGAGAAGGTTTCATATCTGATGCCGTTCAAGAAAGCGACCGGCCTCGCCACCGGCGCGCGGGTGCTGCCCAGCCACGAGAAAAACGACCTGATGATCGGCCCTGCCTGGCTGGGGCGCATGGTCAACGGCCTGGGCGAGCCGATCGACGGCCTCGGTCCCCTGAAGGGCGACCAGCCCCTGTCGAGCACCCCGCCGCGCGTCAATCCGCTCAAGAAAACCCCGGTCGAGCAGCCGCTCGACGTCGGCGTACGCGCCATCAATGCCATGCTCACCATCGGCAAGGGCCAGCGCGTGGGCCTGATGGCCGGTTCCGGGGTCGGCAAGTCGGTGCTGCTGGGCCTGATCACGCGCCAGACCGTGGCCGACGTGATCGTGGTCGGCCTGATCGGCGAACGTAACCGCGAGGTGCGCGAGTTCGTCGAGCGCTCGCTCGGCGCCGATGGCCTGAAGCGCGCTGTGCTGGTGGTCGCGCCGGCCGACGAAAGTCCCCTGATGCGGGTGATGGCGACCGAGATGTGCCACGCCGTCGCCGCCCACTTCCGCGACCGCGGCCTGAACGTGCTGCTGCTGTGCGATTCGCTGACCCGCTACGCGATGGCGCTGCGCGAAGTGGCACTGTCGCTGGGCGAGCCGCCGGCCACCCGCGGCTATCCGCCGTCGGTGTTTTCGAACATGCCGCAGCTGGTCGAATCGGCCGGCAATGGCGAACACCCGCAGGGCAGCATGAGCGCGATCTACACCGTGCTGGCCGAGGGCGACGACCAGCAGGATCCGGTGGTCGACTCGGCGCGCGCGATCCTCGACGGCCATATCGTGCTGACCCGCGAACTGGCCGAACGCGGCCACTATCCGGCCATCGACGTGGCCCAGTCGATCTCGCGCTGCATGGCCCAGGTGGTGCCGCAAGAGCATGCGCTGGCCGCGCGCAAGCTGAAAGCCGCGATGGCGCGCCATGCGCGCGTGCGCGACCTGATCCCGCTTGGCGCGTATGTGCCGGGCGCCGATCCCGAAACCGACCGCGCGGTGCAGCTGCAGCCGCAGATCGAAGCCTTCCTGTGCCAGGGCACGCGCGAGGAAGCGCCGATGGCTGGCTGTGTCGATGCCTTGAAAGCGATGATGTCATGAGGATCGGACTGTGAAGCGCCAGAACACCATCCGCAGCCTGGACACGCTGGTGCAGCTGCGCACCACCCACGTCGACCGCCTGCAGGCCGACCTGGCCAGCCAGGAAGCGACCCGGGTGCGCTACCAGATCAATCTCGAGCGCCTGGCGCTGCTGGCAGCGGGCAGCGGCGCGTCCGGCACCAGGCTGGCGCTCAATCCCGCGCTGGCCCTCAATTGCGGCGCCTACAAGCAGGGCGTGCTGGCGCTGGCCGACAGCCACCGGGTCGACCTGGCGCTGCATGAAGCGAATATGGCGGTGGCGCAGGGCCGCCTGAAGGATGCCTGGGTGCGGCGCGAGCTGCTAGGCAAGGTGCTGGTGCGCGAGCAGGATGCGCTGGCAGTCGAACAGGAACGCGCCACCAGGAAGCGCGAAGACGAACTCGCCACCCAGTCGTGGATGGCCGGACGGGCGGCGTGAGCCGCCGCATGACAACCAGGAGAACAAGATGGCATCAGTAATTACCGCACCTGTCTACGATCCGGTCACCACGGCGACCGCGCTGGCCGAGAAATACGTCGCCGCGCGGCGCGACCTGCTGGCGTCGCAGACTCGCATCGCCGCCGCGACCGAACGCGGCCTGACCGACCTGGGTGCGGCGATTTCCGCTTTCCAGACCAGCCTGGCGGCGCTGACCGGCACCGGCAAGTCGATGTACGCCCAGTCGGCCACCTTCAGCGACGCCGACATTGGCTCCGGCACCGCCAGCCCCACCGCGGCGCCGGGCACCTATGCCTTCTTCGTCGAAAAACTGGCCGCCTCGAGCCAGGTCGCATTCTCGGGGTTGAAGGAGGACACCGGGGTCGGGGGCGAACTGGTCATCGAGATGGGCGGCGCACCGGCGTTCAAGGTCAATATGACCACCGCCGACAGCGACGGCAATGGCAAACTGTCCCCGCGCGAGCTGGCTGCGGCGATCAACAGCGCCCCGGGCAATGCCTCGAAGGTCACCGCCTCGATCATCACCACTGGCACCACCTCGGAACTGGTGCTCACCGCCAAAGCGACTGGCGAGAATACCAAGATCACGATCAACACCAGCGGCATCACTTCGCCAGCCAATTCGAGCCTGGTCGCGGCCAAGGGCACAATGCGTACCCTGGTGAAAGCACAGGATGCCGTCATCCGCATCGGAACCGAAGATGGCACCGCGGTGACCCAAGGCAGCAACACCTTCACCAATGTCGATGGCGTGTCCATGACGTTCACCAAGGCACAAGCCACCGGCGCGCCCCCGGTCTCGATCACGGTCGGGCAGGATCTCGCAAAGACCACGGCCAATGTCCAGTCTTTCATCGATGCTTATAACAAGCTCAGGACCAGCCTGGCGAAGCTGACCTTTGCCGGTGACCCCGAGGCCAACAGCGCCGCCGGCATTTTCGCCAACGATGGCGGCGTACGCGCGCTGCAGGACCGCCTGGTCAGCGTGATGCGTCCGCTGAGCGGCAGCAGCCTCGCCTCGTTCGGCATCATCGCTGCCAAGGACGGCACGCTCGAACTGCGCAGCGATCGTCTGAAAAGCCAGCTCGCACTCGACCCGAATGGCCTGGACAAACTGGTCGGCAGCACGTCCGCCGCGAGCCCCAGCGGCATCGCGAACGAGCTCGAAAAGTACCTGAAAGTCTGGAGCGACTCGGCCAACGGGCAGATCGCCAAGCGCAAGTCGGCGACCCAGGAACTGCAATCGACCCAGCGCGACCGCGAAGCCCTGATCGACCAGCAGTTCGACGCGGCATATAAACGCTACCTGGGCCAATTCACCCAGCTGCAAACCATGCAGAGCATCATGAACAGCAATGTATCGCTGTTCGACGCCCTGTTCGGCAACGACAAAGACTGAAGAAAGCCCTACCATCATGTCCTATCAGGAAGCCTACGGCGGCTACCACGCCGTCAACCTGGACGCGCAGACCTCGCGCGCCTCACCGGTCGAACTGGTGCTGCTGCTCACCGACGGCCTGCTCGACGAGCTGGCGCGCGCCCGCGCCCACATCGTCGCGCGCCGCTACGAAGCCAAGGCGGCCAGCATCGACAAATGCATCGAGATCATCAACGGCCTGTCGAGTTCACTCGATTTCGACAGCGGCGGCGAGACCGTGGCCAACCTGGCGCGCATCTACGATTTTTGCGCCTCCCGCCTGAACGGCGCCGGGATCAAGCTCGATCCGGCCATGGTCGACGAAGTGGTGCAGGTGCTCACCACCATTCGCCAGGGCTGGCAGGGTGTCCAGGACCGCAATGGATAGGAGCGCCACCATCCTGCGCCTGGCCGCGCGCCTGACTGACGCCGGCGCACGCGCCGACTGGGCCCTGCTGGAGCTTGCCGCGCGCGAGCTGGGGCCGCAGTTGCAGGCACTGGCCGCGCGCGGCGCCTGGAGCGCGCACGAACGCAGCGCGCTCGGCACGCTGCGCGCGGCCCACGATGGCGCCGCGCAGCAAGGCGCGGCTGCCGCGGACCGCTTGCAGGCGCAACTGGGCGACATGCGCGACAAGCAGGAAGGCTGGATGGCCTATGCCCTCGCGGGCGAACTCGAATCGGGCGACATGCGATGAACTTTACCAGCGCAATAAACTTAATGAATGTCGCGGCCATTGGCGGCGCCAGGGTCGGCGCCAATGGCGCTGCGCCGGAATCATTCCAGGCACTGCCATTCCAGCACCTGATCGCCATCGATGGCGCGCTGCCGGAGCTCGACCTCGAGCTCGATCCGGCGCTGGCGCTGGCGAGCGACGCTGCCACGCGCGCGGCGACGCCGCAGGATCCGGCCGAAGCGGCCGATGAAGCGCTTGCCGCCGAGGTTGCTGCACCAGGCGCGCTGCTGGCCGCCATGACGCCACCGGTGGCGCCGGCCGCGCTGCCGGCCATGATGATGGCAATGCCGGGCGCCAGGCCCGGCGCCACCGACGCTTCAGACCCGGTCGACGTGGCAGCCGCCACCGACGCCGCGCCCGTGGCCAATGCACCAGCGCGCAGCACGAACGATATCCCAACCCTGGCGCTGCCGGCCGCCGCGCGGGCGGATGCCGTCGTGGCGCAGGCCCAGCCCCCCGCGACCGCCAGCGCGCACACAACACCGGGTGCACCGGCCGCCCCGGCTGTCGTACAGGCCGAGGGCGATGGCCCCGAGGCCGCACCCACGGCCACGGCCACGGCCACGGCCACGACCACGGCTGCCGCCGGCGGCGCCAGCCAGCCGGCGACCGTGCGCGGCGCCGACAGTCTCACCCTGGCCGGCCCGCCGAGCGCCTGGCGCCAGAACCTGCACGAGGCGCTGGGCGACCGGCTCCAGCTGCAGCTCGGGCGCGGGATCGAGCAGGCCACGATCCGCCTCGAGCCGCCCATGCTGGGCCGGATCGACATCTCGGTGCGCCATAGCGGCGGCAACCTGGAAGTGCATATCGCGGCCTCCAACAGCGACGTGCTGCGCCAGTTGAACACGGTCAGCGACAGCCTGCGCAACGACCTCGCCGGCCGCCAGTACAGCAATGTTGCGGTCAGCGTGAGCGAGACCCCGCGCGCGCAAGCGAGCGCCCAGGCCGGCCAGCAGCACGCCGGCCAGCCCGGCGCCGATGCCCAGGGCCGCGGTCGCCAGCAAGGCGACGACGCACAGCGCCAGCGCACGCCCGGCCTGGCCCTGAACGATGCCGGCGACGCCGGCTCCCTGTTTTCGATGAATGAGCGCGAAAGACCATGAAAGCAAAATTGATCATCGCATTCGCCGGCGTCGCCCTGGTGGCTGCCGCCGCCGCGGGCGGCGCCATGTGGTACATGAACCCGGCCCCGCTGGCGGGCGCCGCGGCCAGGCCGGCCCCGGAAAAGAAACCGACCAAGTACGTCACCCTGGACAAGGTGATCGTCATGCTGCGCCGCGCGCCGAGCGAGCAGGCCGCGCACTACCTGTCGGTCGACCTGGTGCTGGCCACCACGCCGGCCGCCGAGAAGGAAGCCAAGGAACAGCTGCCGCTGCTGCGCAGCATCGCCGTGTCGGCGCTGTCGGCGCGCACCCTGGCCGAAGCCTCGGCGATGACGGTCGACCAGTATGCGGCCGAGCTGAACAAGGTATTTGACGCCAGCTATGAAAAGGAAAACCACATCAAGCCGTTTTCCGAAGTCATGGTCGGCAAGCTGATCATCGAGTGACGCGCGCCCCCAAGGTGACCACGTGGCCTATATGACCGACTACCTCGAGCTTGGCGCCGGCGCCGAATACGGCGAGACGCAGGCCGCCGCCGGCATGAGCGCGCAGGAAGAAGGACGCCACCTGCTGGCCTATGCGCCGCTGGTCAAGCGCATCGCGCGCCAGCTCGGCAGCCAGGTATCGGGCGCGCTCGGGCGCGAGGACATGGAACAGATCGGCCTGATGGGCCTGCTCGAGGCGCTGCGCCGCTACGGCCAGCCGGATACCGGCTTTTCGAGCTACGCCGCGCTGCGCGTTCGCGGCGCCATCCTCGACGAGCTGCGCCGCCAGGACTGGCGCCCGCGCGCCGTGCGCCAGGACAGCCACCGCCAGCGCGACGCCCTGCGCGCGCTGACCCGCAGCCTGGGCCGCGAGCCCAACGAACAGGAGTCGGCCCAGGCGCTGGGATTGAGCCTGGAACAGTTTCATCAATACCTGCTCGACGACAGCGCCGAGGAAATGCTCAGCTTTGACGAGGTGTTGCAGGAGTCGGTCGCCGAAGCCCACCAGGCCCCGGGTCCGGAACAGCAATTCATGGTGCGGCGCAGCCTGGAACAGGCGCTCGCCGGCCTCAACGACAAGGAGCAACGCGTGATCCAGATGATCTACGAGTTCGAACTGAGCTACAAGGAAATCGCCGCCGTGCTCGACCTGTCCGACGCCCGCGTCTGCCAGATCAACAAGAGTGCGCTGGCCAAGATGAAAGCCGCGCTCGGACGCGACTGAACCGATTCAATCAGAGAAGCCAGAAAGGCCACACGTCATGCAGCAACTACTCGGTATCGCCATCGTGCTCGGCGCCGTCTTCGGGGGATTCACCCTGATGGGCGGCACCTTTTCCGCGATCTTCCACCCGGTCGAGATCCTGATCATCGGCGGCGCCGCCCTGGGCGCCCTGGTGCTGGGTAACCCACGCCACGTGCTGGCCGAGATGGGCCACCAGCTGAAAAAAGTCGCGGCGCGCAAGAAGCACGATTCGGAATTCCAGCGCCAGCTGCTGCTGCTGATGTACGAGCTGCTGCAGACCGCCGCCGGCGGCCTGAAGGCGCTCGACGCCCACGTCGAGGCGCCCGCCGAAAGCCCGCTGTTCCAGCGCTATCCGGCCATTCTGGACGAACCGAAGCTGCTGGCCTTCATCGTCGACAATTTCCGCCTGATGGCGATGGGCAAGATCAACGCCCACGAACTGGAAGGCGTGCTCGAGCAGGAACTGGAAGCCATCCACGAAGAGCTGACCCAGCCTTCGAAGTCGCTGCAGAAGATTGCCGAGGCGATGCCCGGCTTCGGCATCCTGGCCGCGGTGCTGGGCATCGTGATGGCCATGTTCTCGGTCTCGGGCGGCGCCGATTCGGGCGAGATCGCCGAGAAAGTGGGCGCCGCCATGGTCGGCACCTTCATCGGCATTTTCGCCTGCTACGGCGTGCTCGAGCCGCTGGCCAACCTGATGAAGCAGACCGTCAATTCGGACGCCTCGACCATGGAAACCGTGAAGGTGGTGCTGTGCACCCACGTGGCCGGCAAGCCGGCCCTGCTGGCGATCGACGCCGGACGGCGCCTGATCCAGCTCAATACCAAGCCCAGCTTCGCCCAGCTCGAACAGTGGATCAACGCCATGGGCGGCGAGGACGAATCGCAGAACAAGCGCCGCCGCGGCAGCGACCGCATGACGGGATAACACGTGTCGAAATCGAACGACAAGCACGAATCGACCATCGTCAAGCGCGGTGGCGGCAAGCACCAGCATGACGAACATGGCGGCGCCTGGAAAGTCGCGTTCGCCGACTTCTGCCTGGCGCTGATGGCCCTGTTCCTGGTGCTGTGGCTGATCGCCGCGCGCGAGCAGCAGAACCTGAAGGCGATCGTACGCGACGCCACCGACAGCGGCATGCTCGAGGGGCAAGGCCAGAAGCCGGCCATCGCCAGCGAGCCGAGCGGCAGCCTGATCGAACGCTTCGAGGTGCCGCGTACCGGCAATGCCGGCAATGCCGGTCCGGGCAGCCCGAGCGCGCCCAAGATCGGCTACGAGACGCCGGCCGACCTGGCCGCCCTGTCGAAGGCGCTGACCGAATTATCGGTCAATGCCGGCCTGGCCTCGAACCTGGCCACCGTGGTCACGCCCTATGGCTTGCGCGTGATGCTGCACGACACCGACAAGCAGGGCATGTTCATGCGCGGCAGCGCCCTGCCCACCGGCCGCTTCGCGCGCCTGCTGCAAAAAATGGGGCCACTGTTCGCCCGGATGCGCAACCAGATGCTGATCGTCGGCCATACCGATGCCAGCCGCTACGCCGGCCCGGACACCGGCGGCTACTCGAACTGGGCGCTGTCGACCGACCGCGCGCTGGCTGCGCGCGCCCAACTGCTCACCGGCGGCATGCAGAGCAGCACCGTGCTGCAGGTGGTCGGCATGGCCGACCGCGGCCCGCTGCACCCGCAAGCGCCACTCGATGGCATGAACCGCCGCATCGAACTCCTGATACTGACCAGTGTCCAGTCGCGCGCCGTGATGAACCTGTTCGGCGCCCCTGCGGGTGAAGGCACGGCGCTCGGCAGTGGCGCCAGCGTCACCATGCCGGATGCGAAGGCACTGGAAGCACTGCGCGGGCAACTGCCGAACACGCCATGACGATCCAAGCAAAATCCCGAGGTAACCGCATGAAAATCACCAGCTCTTCGAGCGGCGCCGTCAACAGCGTCGCACCCGGCGGCCAGGCCGTCGCCAGCCCGGCCCAGGTCGACACCACGGCGGCTCCGGCCGCGGCCCTGCAGTCCGAAGTCCTGAAGCCGGCGGCCGAAGCCATGCGCGCGATGCCCGACTTCGACGCCGCCCGCGTGGCCGAACTGCGCGATGCGCTGGCGCGCGGCGAGTTGCCCTTCGATCCGGGCCGCCTGGCCGGCCTGATCCAGAAATTCCACGGGGGCCGCTAGCATGGCTACCCTCACCCGCCAGCAAGCCAATGCGCTGCTGCTCGACGGCGTGCGGCTCGACCTGAACGAGGCCGCCATCATCCACACCCTGCTCGAGAAGCAGTTCGAGGCCGCCGTGCGCCACCGCAGCGCCGAGCTGACCGCGCTGGCCGATGGCCTGGCGCCAATGCTGGAGAGCATGGAAGGACGCCGCCAGCAGCGCCTGCAACTGGTGCGCGCCCTGCTCGGCCAGCAGGCGACGATGGAGCAGTACATGGCCAGCCTGGTCCCGGCGGCGCGCACGACGTTTGCGGCCGCCTGGAGCGAGCTGGAAGGCATCGTGCGCGCCTGCCAGGAAGCGACCCTGCGCAACGGCCAGTTGCTGGCCGAGCAGTACTCCACGATGCAGCGCGTGCTGCACGGCGAGGACGGGCTGTATGCGCCCCGCTGATTTCTCGATCGCACCGACCGCGGCCACGGTCGCCACGGCGCCGACCCGCCCCACCGCCGCCTTCGGTGGCGGCGACGCCGGCTTCGGCCGCATGTTCAGCGAGCTGCAAGGCGAAGTTAACACCTACATCCAGGACGGCGCCATGGATGGCGGCGCGGCCAGCAGCCTGAGCGCCGAAGGCGCGCTGCTGCGTCTGCGCGCGCAAGGACTGGTCATGGGTGAACCAGACGGGGTCGACCCGGCCGCCGCCAGCGGCGGGGCCGCCGCCGGCACCCCGCAGCAACAGGCCTTCCTGGACAGCATCGCCCCCTGGGCGCGCCAGGCCGCCGAGCGGCTGGGCGTCGCACCTGAATTGGTACAGGCCCACGCCGCGCTCGAATCGGGCTGGGGCCAGCGGCCGCTGCGCACGGCGGAGGGCGCCAGCAGCCACAACCTGTTCGGGATCAAGGCCGGCGCCAGCTGGGACGGCGCGAGCGGCGAATCGACCACCACCGAATACGTGAACGGCGCCGCGCTGACGACGCGCGAGCGCTTCCGTGCCTATCCGGATGCGGCCAGCGCCTTCCATGACTATGCACGGGTGCTGCATGACAACCCGCGCTACCGCGCCGCCCTGAATACCGGCAGCGATGCGCAGGCCTTCGCCCAGGGCCTGGTGCGCGGCGGCTATGCGACCGATCCGGGCTACGCCGCCAAGCTGGCCCGCATCGCGGCCGGCCTGCAGGGGAACAAAGAGTGATGCCTTACTCGCCCAGCGCCATGTCGATCGGCTGCACCGCGCCGGCGCCGAGCACGCGCATGCGTACCACCTGGCCGCTGGCGCTGTTCTTGACCCGCACCACGGCGCCGCGCGCGCCGGCGTCGAGCGCCTCGCCCGCCATGCTGACCTCGATGCCGTCCTGGCGCGCGGTCATGACCACGGCGTCGCCGCGCTTGACGGCGATCGGCGCCACCAGTTGGCTGGCGCGCAGGACTTCGCCGGCACGCAGGCTGCGCCGGCTCGACTGGCCGACCGCCTCATCGACGATGCCGATCGGGTCGCGCACTTGGGTGATATCGCGCCGTTCGAGCGTGACGTCGGCCTCGAGCAGTTCGCGGTTGGCCGCTACTGGCGCCGCCGTTACGGCGACCAGCGCCGAGACACGCGCGCGCACCACGAAATCATGGCGCCAGCCCTTGCCGTCCGGGCAGCGCGCCGCGAACCGCATGCGCGCCGGCTGGCGCGTGTCGACCGCCTCGATGCTCGTTTCGCCCTTGCACACCGGCGCCGGGCGGCTGCTCGCGACCGTGATGTCGAACTGCGGATCGCCCAGCCCGATCGCGTCGGCGCCCTTCTCGAGCTGCTCGCGCGCCGCGTCTTCAATCCGGGCGGAGAGAGTTTGCGCCGACCACGCTGTGGTGCAGAACAGACAGGTTACAATACTAATAGTTGCCGTACGGAAAGCTATCATTGGACAATACGGGTCAGGCGGAAAGACCCATTCTAACCAAACTCACTGCAGTCCACTGGAGAATCGCCATGTCGATTAATTTCAAGGAAGCTCTCGGCGTCAGCGCCGACGCGCTCAGTCTGCGCGCCGAACGCACCCGCGTGCTGGCCGCGAATATCGCCAACGAAAGCACGCCAGGTTACACGGCGCGCGACATCGACTTCGCCGCCGTGCTGCAGGACCGGATGGATGCCGAGGATGGCGCACCGACCATTTCCGACGACGGCCCGCTGTTTCGCGTGCCCTACCACCCGAGCGTCGACGGCAATACCGTCGAGATCGGTGTCGAGCAGGCGGCGTTCTCGCAGAACGCCTCTGATTTCCAGACCAGCCTGACCTTCATCAATATGAAGCTGCGCGGCCTGAACAAAGCCATCACCGGCCAATAAGGAACGCTCAATGAGCTTCAAGGATATCTCTCTCATCGCAGGTTCGGCCATGGCGGCCCAGACCGTGCGCATGAACACGATCGCCAGCAACCTGGCCAACGCGAATGCCGCCGCCGGCTCCGAGGCTGAAGCCTATCGCGCCAGGAAGCCGGTGTTTTCGGCCATGCTCGATGGCGACGGCGGCGCCCGGGTACAGGTGCTGGACGTGGTGCAATCGAGCGACGCGCTGCGCCGCGTGCACGAGCCGGACAATCCACTGGCCGACGCCGACGGCATGGTGTATTACGCCAACGTCAATGAAGTGGCCGAGATGGCCGACATGATGGCCGCCTCGCGCGCCTTCGAAACGAATGTCGAGGTCATGGGGCGCATCAAGTCGATGCAGCAATCCCTGATCCGGATGGGAGAAAGCTGATCATGGTCACCACCAATAACAACTTCGGTTTCAGCAGCAATTACGGCGCGGGCAACGAGCGCCCGGCCGCTGCGCCGATGAGCGAGAACAAGGACATGTTCACCAAGCTGCTGGTGGCGCAGATCCGCAACCAGGATCCGCTGGCGCCGTCCGATCCGGCCACCTTCGTGAACCAGCTGTCGCAGCTGTCGCAGACCGAGGCGCTGGAAAACCTGACCCAGACCACGGCCGCCAGCGCCACCATGCTGCAGAGCCTGCAGGTACTGGCGATGGGCGGCCAGGTCGGCAGCCAGGTCTCGGTCGAGACCGGCCGCGTGGAACTGGGCGACACCCCGATCAATGGCAGCGTGCGCCTGGACGGCGCCAGCACTCTCACCCACGTGGTGCTGACCGATATCGCCGGCAAGCAGACCCGCATCGAGCTGCCGCCGCACGGCATCGGTGGCCAGGCCTTCACGATCGACCCGGCCAAACTCGGTCTGCCGGCCGGCAAGTACAGCATTGCCGCCGAGTCGTCGGACGGCACCAAGCCGCCGGTCGAGATCAACGGCCGCCTGAACAGCGTGCGGCTCGACGCCAACGGCGGCATCCTGATGCAGGTGGCCGGCGTCGGCGACGTCGAGCCGGGCTGGATCACCGGCTTCAATGGCAAGGGCAACGAGAAAAGCGCATCCGCCGACCTGGCGTTCACCAACTAATCAAAGGATTCCCCATGAGCTTCAATATCGCCCTGTCGGGCATCCAGGCCATCAACGAGCAGTTGAACACCCTGTCGAACAATATCGCCAATGCCGGCACCTACGGCTTCAAGGGCAGCCGCGCCAACTTCTCGTCGGTGTATGCGGGCGACCAGGCCAACGGCGTGCAAGTGGGCTCGCTGACCCAGGACATCGGCAAGAACGGCAGCCTGCAGACCACCGGCCGCGGCCTCGATGCCGCGATCCTCGGCCGCGGCTTCTTTACCAGCCGCGACGCCCAGGGCGTGGTCTCGTACTCGCGGGTCGGCATCTTCAATACCAATGCCGACGGCTTCCTGGTCGACGCCACCGGCAAGCGCGTGCAGGGCTATGGCCCGACCGTGAACGGCGTGCTGGGCGCCATGGGCGATATCGCGATCCCGACCGGGCAGATTCCAGCGGTGGCCACTACCGACATCGCCTACGCCGGCAATATGTCGAACGACTGGCCGACGAAGGATGCGGCCGACTTCGACTACCTGGACGCCAACACCTACAGCATGGTCAAGCAGTCGGTGGTCTACGATTCGCTCGGCACCCAGCACACCGTGTCGCAATACTTCATGAAGTCGGACGACGACACGGTCTCGGTGATGTACAGCCTGGATGGCGCGGAACCTGCCGGCGCGGGGTTCGAACTGCAATTCGATGGTAATGGCCGCATCCTGGAAACCACGACCACCGGGCCCGACCTGCCCATCACCGCGCCCGGCGCGGAGCCGCTGGTGTTCAACTTCGACTACGCCAATACCACCAAGTTCGGCGGCGCCGCCACCAACACCACCAACCGCCCCAACGGCTATGCCTCGGGCACCTTCGTCGGCGTCGAGATGGCCGAGAATGGCTCGATCGTGGCCAAATACAGCAATGAACAGCAGCAGGTGGTGGGCACCGTGGCGCTTGCCACTTTCCCGGACGAGGGCAGCCTGGTCCCGTCCAGCGATACCACCTGGGTCGCCAACGCCAACTCGGGTGCGCCGCTGTACAGCACGCCGGGTGTCGGCCTGGCCGCCAAGCTGTCCAAGGGGGCGCTGGAAGGCTCGAACGTGGACATCACGGCGGAACTGGTCGGCCTGATGACCTCGCAGCGCAATTACCAGGCCAACTCGAAGGTGATCACCGCCGAGAACCAGATGATGCAAGCCCTGATGCAGGCGCTGTAAGCCACCATGGACAAGTTCATCTTCACCGCCGTCAGCGGCGCCGAACGCACCCTGCGCGCGCAGCAGGTGCGCGCGAACAACCTGGCCAATGCCGACACCCCGGGCTTTCGCGCCAATATCGAGCTCGCTTCTACCCAGACGCTGGCCGGCTACGGCTACGACGACGTGCACCTGTCGCGCGGGGTTGCCGATGCCATCTCGACCCGCGCCGGCACGGTGCGCGACACCGGCCGTGCGCTTGACGTCGCCGTCAACGGCAACGGCTACCTGGCGGTCGAATACGGCGAGGGCGAAGCGTATACCCGCGCCGGCGCGATCGACATCGACGCCAATGGCGCGCTGTCGGTGAACGGCCGGCCGCTGCTCGGCGAAGGCGGCCCGATCGTGCTGCCGCCGCATACCGCGGTCGACATCGCGGGCGACGGCACCATCTCGGTACTGCCCGAGGGTGGCACGATCAGCCAGATCATCGACCGCCTGCGCCTGGTCGGCGCCGACGGCGCCCAGCTGTCCAAGAACGAAGCCGGCCTGATCGTGTCGCGCGACGGCGCAGCGCTGGCGCCGGACCCGAATATCACGGTGCGCGGCCGCGCCCTCGAGGGCAGCAATGTCTCGGCGGTCGAAGAGATGGTGGCCGTGATGAGCCTGAACCGCAGCTTCGAGCTGCAGATGAAGATGTTCAAGGCCAGCGACAGCATGAACGAGTCGGGCAACCGGCTGCTTGGCGGCTGAGTCCGCCCACTGAAACGATAAGGAGCAAGCATGAATCCAGCAATGTGGATCAGCAAGACCGGCGTGCAGGCACAGGATGCCAAGCTGCAGGCAATCGCCAACAACCTGGCCAACGTCAACACCGTCGGCTTCAAGCGCGACCGCGTCGTGTTCGAAGACCTGTTCTACCAGGTCGATGCGCAACCGGGCGCCCAGAACGCCGACAACAGCGTCAACGGCGGCGTCCAGCTCGGCAACGGCGTGCGCGTGGTCGGTACCCAGAAGGCGTTCACCAACGGCAGCCTGCAAACCACCAGCCAGCCGCTCGACGTGGCGATCTCGGGTGGCGGCTTCCTGCAGGTGCTGCGCCCGAACGGCGAACCGGCGTTTACCCGCGCCGGCCAGCTGAAGGTCGACCCGAACGGCACCCTCACCAATGCCCAGGGCCTGGCGATCGTGCCGCAGATCACGATTCCGCAGAACGCGAGCCGCGTCACCATCGGCGAAAACGGCGTGGTGTCGGTGAGCTTCCCGAACCAGCCCAACCCGCAGGAAGTCGGCCAGATCAACCTGACCGGGTTCATCAATCCCACGGGCCTGCTGGCCCTGGGCGACAACCTGTTCCAGGAAACCGCGGCCAGCGGCGCGCCGAACGAAGGCCGTCCCGGCGACGACGCCTTCGGCACGCTCAAGCAGGGCATGCTGGAAGGCTCGAACGTGCAGGTGGTCGAAGAGATGGTCGACATGATCGCGGCCCAGCGCACCTACGAGATGAATACCAAGGTGCTGTCGGCGGCCGACAATATGCTGCAATACCTGGCGCAGGCGGCGCGCTGATGAAAACCCTGGCCGCCCTGCTGTGCCTGCTGGTGCTGGCCGGCTGTTCTTCGCCGGCGCAGGTCGCCATGCGCGACGACGACGACGAGCACATGCCGCCCCAACGGGTGGCGCGCGGCGGCGTCTCGGGCGGCGTGTTCACTGCCGATACCGTCTCGCTGACCTCGGATAGCCGCGCCTACCGCGTGGGCGACGCCGTCACCGTGATCCTGCAAGAGACGACCCAGGCCAGCAAGCGCGCCGGCACCAGCATCTCCAAGGGGTCTTCCATCGGCATTTCCCCTCTTGCCGCGCTGGGCAAGGTGTACGACAAGGCCGCCCTGGACATCAGCGCCGAGCGCGACTTCCAGGGCGACGCCACCAGCACCCAGCAGAATGCGCTGTCCGGTTCGCTCACCGTGATCGTGCAAGAGGTCCTGCCCAACGGCCTGTTGCGGGTAGCCGGCGAAAAGAACCTGATGCTGAACCAGGGCGAGGAATTCGTGCGCCTGAAGGGCTTCGTGCGCGCGGCCGACGTCGACGCCGACAACCGCGTGTCATCGCTGCGTGTGGCCAATGCCCGGATCGCCTATTCGGCGCGCGGCGCGCTGGCCGACGCCAACCAGCCGGGCTGGCTGACGCGCTTCTTCAACAGCCCATTGATGCCGTTCTGAGGATGCCATGAACCTGCGCCGCATAGCCCCCCTGATGATCGCAGCCGTCCTCGGCTGCGCCGCCCTGCCCGCCTCGGCGGCGCAAGCCCTGCGCAACCTGGTCAGCGTCGAAGGCGTGCGCGAAAACCCGCTGGTCGGCTATGGCCTGGTAGTGGGCCTGGCCGGTTCGGGCGACTCGACCCAGGTCAAGTTCGCCAGCCAGTCGGTGATCAATATGCTCAAGCAGTTCGGGGTGCGCCTGCCCGAGGGCGAGGACGCCAAGAACAAGAACGTGGCCGCCGTCATGGTCTCGGCCACTTTCCCGCCCGGCTACCGGCGCGGCCAGAGCATCGACATCACCGTCTCGTCGCTGGGCGACGCCAAGAGCCTGCGCGGCGGCACCCTGCTGCTGACCCAGCTGCGCGCGGCCGACAACGAGATCTACGCCCTGGCCCAGGGCAATGTGGTGGTCGGCGGCCTGAACGCCACCGGCCGCAGCGGTTCCTCGGTCACGGTCAATACCCCGACCGCCGGCCGGGTGCCCAACGGCGCCCTGATCGAGCGCGAGATCGCGACCGACTTCGCGACCCGCCCGCAAGTGATGCTGCGCCTGCGCCAGCCGCATTTCGAGACCGCCACCAATGTGGTCAATGCGATCAACAAGCGCTACGGCCCGATCGCCACCACCCTGGACGGCACCAGCGTCGAAGTCATCGCCCCCGAGAACCCGACCGAGCGGGTCGCCTTTGTCGCCAGCCTGAATGCGATGAGCGTGGAAGCCGGCGTCGAGGTGCCGAAGGTGGTGTTCAATTCGCGCACCGGCACCGTCGTCATCGCCGACGGCCTGCGCGTGAAGGCGGCCGCCGTGACCCACGGCGCGCTCAAGGTAGTCATCTCGGAAGGCTCCCGCGTCAGCCAGCCGGGCCCGTTCTCGCGCGGCCAGACCGCGGTCACGCCCGAATCCAAATTGTCGGTCGACCAGGGCTCGGCCCAGATGTTCCGCTGGCCGCCGGGCGCGCGCCTGCAGACCATCATCGAGACCGTCAACAGCCTGGGCGCCTCGCCCGACGACATCATGGCGATCCTGCAGGCCCTGGACCAGGCCGGCGCGATCGAAGGCGAACTGGTGGTGATCTGATGCGTATAGACGATCTTCGCAACACCCCGCCGAATGCGAGCGCCGAGAGCGCGGTCGCCCCTTCCGGCGACCGGCTCGATCCGGCCTACATCGCCAAGGCCACCCAGGCCGCGGTCGAGTTCGAACGCTTTTTTGTCAGCCACATGCTGCGCACGATGCGCGCCTCGACCCGCGAGATGGCGGACGAGGACAGCGTGTTCAACAATCGCGTCAACCAGGACATGCAGGACATGGCCGACGACCTGCTGGCCGGGAATATGGCCGGCCAGCGTGCCTTCGGCATTGCCGACGCCATCCTGCGCCAGCTGGTGCCGGGTGCGCTCGATGCCAAGCGCTGACCCTGGCAAGCGACCGCCTGCATAAAAAACTTAACAAACAGCAATAGACGGTCGCCTTATCAGGTTAACCAGTCTTAAGGACGAACCCGCACCATGACAATCCTGAACAATGCCCTGTCCGGCGCCCTCGCTGCCCAGCTCGCCTTGGCGGCCAGCAGCCAGAATGTCGCCAACCTGCAGACCAAGGGCTATACCCGCCAGTCGGCACTGCTGATGGCGGTCGGTCCGGGCGCCAGCGTCGGCTCGGCCGGTAATGGCGTGCAGGTGACCTCACTGCTGCGCTTCTCGGACAACTACAAGACCCAGGCCATGTGGCGCGCCAACGCCGAGCAGGGCCAGTATTCGCAATCGCAGCCCTACCTGACCCAGCTCGAGAGCGTGATGGGCGACGCCTCGGCCAGCCTGTCGGCCGGCATCGACGATTTCTTCAAAGCGATCAATGCGGTCGCCGGCGACCCCGGCTCGAGCGCGCTGCGCCAGCAGGTCCTGACCGCGGCCAACCTGATGGGCGAGCGCTTCAACGGCTTGAACAACGTCTTCCAGTCGCAGCTGACCTCGGTGCGCCAGCAGCGCGGTGCGGTGGTCGATTCGGCCAACTCCGACATCGCCGCCATCGCCCGCCTGAACCAGCAGATCATCGAGACCCAGGCCAGCGGCGTGTCGCCGTCGAGCCTGATCGATGCGCGCGACCAGGCCATCGACGACCTGTCCAACAAGATGGCGCTGGAAGTGTCGGACAACCCGGACGGTAGCCGCGACGTCTCGCTCAAGAGCGGCCAGGCGCTGGTGATCGGCAGCATGCACGGCAGCCTCAAGGCGAGCGCCAGCGCCGATTCGCCGCAGGCGTTCTCGGTCACGTTCGCCAACTCGACCTTTGCGCTCGACGCCAGCAAGATGGGCGGCCAGTTGGGCGGGCTGACCCAGTTCGAGATCACTACCCTGCTGCCGCTGCAGAAGGACGTCGACGCCCTGGCGCAACAGGTGGTCGAGCTGGTCAATACCCAGCTGGCGGCCGGCTATACCGCGCCGGGCGTGCCCGGCACCCCGCTGTTCGTCTACACCCCGGGCAATGGCGCCGACATGCTCAAGACGGTCGCCGGCTTCAAGGCCGAGGATCTGGCTTTCTCGAGCGACGGCGCGCCGGGCGATACCGGCAACCTGCAGAAGCTGGCCGCGCTCAAGAACCGGTCGATCACCCTGCCCGGCATCGGCACGGTGCTGCTGAGCGACGCCGACACCCAGATGCTGGGCAAGCTGGCCGTGGACAGCAAGATCAACAAGGCTTCCCTGAAGACCGCCGAGACGGTGCGCGTGCAGTCGATCAACGACTGGCAATCGACCAGCGGCGTCAATGAAGACGAAGAAGCGGTCAAGCTGGTGGAATTCCAGCGCATGTATCAGGCCAATATGCAGGTGATCTCGATCGCCAACTCGCTGTTCGACGCCACCCTGGCCATGATGTCCTGAGGAGAACCCCATGCGTATCGCCAGTGCCCAATACCAGACCACGATGAACCAGTCGCTCCAGAACAACCAGGAGCGGCTCAACTATGTCTTGCGCCAGCTGGATACCCAGAAGCGCATCCTGCTGCCCTCGGACGATCCGGTCGACAGCGTGCGCCTGTCGCGCCTCGCGCGCGAGGAATCCACGCTCGGCCAGTACCGCAGCAATATCGGCGCGCTGCAACTGCGCCTGACCAAGTCCGAGGGCTACCTGAGCAATATGGTCACCGAGATGATCTCGGGCCGCGACCTGATGGTCTGGGCGCTCGACGGCAGCAATGCCCCGGACGACCTGAAAGCCATGATCGCGCCGCTGCAGTCGCTGCGCGACAGCCTGTTCTACGCTGCCAACACGATCGACGAGGAAGGCAACTACCTGTTCTCCGGCACCGCGACCAAGACCGCGCCGCTGACCGACAATCCGGACGCGGTGCCGCCGGCCCAGCGCTATACATTTGTCGGCAACACCAATGCGCAGCAGGTCGTGGTGGGCAATGGCCTGACCCAGCCCGCCAACGAAAACCTGGCCGGCCTGGAAGAATTGCTCAACCAGCTCGATGCCAGCCTCAAGGCGCTCAGCACGCCGGGCGCGACCCCCAACGATCCGGCCGTGCGCGCTGCACTGACCGCCAACCTGGACGGTTTTGATACCACCCAGGCCCTGCTCTCGAGCAAGGTCGCCAACCTGGGCGGACGCCAGAACATCATCAAGACGATGGACGACAACCACGCCAACATCAGCCTGTCGAACAAGATGGCGATCAACGACATCGGCGCGCTCGACGTCGGCCTGGCCGCCACCGAACTGTCCGGTTACTCGACCGCCCTGCAGGCAACCTACAAGGCCTATGCCAAGATCGGCAGCCTGTCGCTGTTCAATGCGATCTGACGGCCATGGACGCCTTGCTCAGACCCACAGGCGCGACCGCCACCGGCTCCGGCGCCAACGCTGACAGCGGCGCCGTCAGCGGCAACAGCGGCGCCCACGGCGCCACGGCTACCGGGCGTGCCCATGCCGTGCCGCCGGCCGATGCCGACAGCCGCGCCGTCAGCCGCACCGCGCCGGGCGTGCGTCCGCTGCGGCGCCGGGTCGGGACCAACCAGAACCTGCAGGGCGAAGTGGCGCGCGCCCAGCAGGCGATCGACTACCTGGCCCGCGTGGCCAGCCAGCTCGAGGCGCTCAAGTCCCAGCTGAGCGCACGGCTGGCCAGCCGCGGTGGCCAGCAGGCACAATCGCGCGAACTCGAAGCGCGCACGCGCCAGCTCGCCGACCTGCTCGCGGCCCGCCGCCAGCAGGCCGGCGACGGCGTCGACGCCCAGCTCGATTTCGATGCCACCGGCGCGCACCAGCGCTTTCGGATCGCGGGCCTGGACATTGCGTCGCTCACGGCCGGCGGCAGCCAGTCGCTGGGCTTTTCGGTTGGCAGCAATGGCGGCCCGCAACTGGCGGCCGCCATCAAGCCAGGCATGACACCAGAAGAAATCGCCGGGCGCCTCGACCGTACCCTGGCCCCGGTCCAGGTACGCGCCGGCCTCGACCAGGAGCGCGAGCTGGTGTTCACCACCCGCGAATCGACGTTTGACGGGGTCAAGGATGCGATCGCCGTCACCGGCCGCGGACGGGTCGACACGGTGGCCGTGGCGCCGGCCCTGGCCCCGGCCAAGTGGGAATTGGGCAATCCGGACGCCCTGCGCCAGGGCTTGCGCGAAGTGGTGCAGGCGCTGGCCCGGGTGCGCCAGTCGCAGGAGGCCGCGTCGCTGGCCCTGAGCGTGGCCATGGCGCGTACTTCGCAGCCGCGCATTCCGAGCGCCGAACTGGCCATGATCGCCAACGATTTCGGCGCCACCGCCGCCAGCCACGACTACGCCTCGCTGATGGCCATCACCTCGGCCCTGTCCGGCGTCAGCCGCGAACGGGTGCACGCCCTGCTCAGCCTAGGCTGACGCTCGCCATGCAAGCGACCTTTCACGACACTGTGCGTTTCCGCAAGGCGCTGTCCGCGTTAGCTGTTGATGACGCCGAATGCAATGCGCAGCAATTGCTCAACAGAAGTGACTCGACCGCCATCAAGCGCCCATTGCCATCCCAGGTAGTTAGGCAGGTAGCGTGATGCGACGCCATGGAAACGGGCCAGCCATTGCTTGAAGCGCCGGTGGTAGGCGTTGACATTCTGTACATGGATAGCGCCGGCGGCACTGGCGCGGACCCGTTCACCGCTACCGAGATTGACGGCCTGGTGTGCAATGGCATGCATACGGGCGAAGGCGGGATAGGCAGCATTGGCGTCGCTGACCAGCAGCGCTTGCGGATCGAGTTTTGGCAGCAGGTGTTGTGTCAATTGGGCCGCCTTCAAGGCGCCACGGCCGACGACGGCATCGATGGTCTGGCCGCTGCGGTCGCGCGCCACCAGGATGCAATCGAGATGGCGGGAAATGCCGCGCAAGCCGGCCTTGCCGCCGCGCTTGCGCGGCGTGCGATCGAGCTTGCGTGAACCCTTCTGCGATTCGAGCAGGAACATCTCGTCGGCTTCCACGATGCCTGTCAGGCGCTCGGGCCGGTCGTGCTTAACCCGGTCGAGAAACCGGTGGCGCCAGCGAAACGCGGTATTGCGGTGCACGCCAATTCGCTTGGCGGCTGAGCGAACCGCACGCGAATCGAGCAGCGCGGTCAGATACTCGAGCCATTTGCCTTTGTGCCGGAGCCGTGCCAGCGGCGTGCCGGTCAGGTCGTTGAAGGTGCGGCCGCACTGGCAGCAGCGAAAACGCTGCAGGTCGTTGGCCTGGCCATGCCGGTGACAGCGCACGCCGCCACAGTCGGGACAACAGCGAGCGCCTGAGCGAATCTGGTCGATGAGGGTAACCACGCGGTCCAGCCCAGCTGCCGGATGCAGGGCGTCAAGCAACTGTTGTCGCTGCGGCTGGTTGAGCAACTGCAATTGGGCGAGCAGCGTTGCAAACCCGGGCGCTTTCATGATGCGCTCCTGTCGATATCGATAGGAGTTGGACCGCCGATTATCCCAGCAGTTCAATGCTCATCCACAGCTAACGGGCACAGCGCCTTTCGCAAAGACGACAATTGATGACTGGTCGTCCTTGCGGTTTCATGCGATAAAGCATGATTCGCGACCTTCGGTTGCACTGACTATCCAACCAGGATTATCGAAGCCATGCTGACAACTTCCACCTCCGCGCTGGCGTCCCAGAGCACTGCCAAACAGTTGGGCGACATCCGCACCAACCTGACACAGACGCTGCTGGCCCAGAATCCCGGGCTGAAGCTGATCGACAGCCAGCTCAAGCGCGATGAAGCGCGCCTCTCGAGCATCGGCAAGACGGCGGTGGCGCTGGACGATTTTCGCGCCTTCGCGGCCAGCCTTGCCGGCGGCAAACTCGATATGGTCGCGTCAAGCAGCGGCAGCGCCGTGGGCGCCAAGCTGAGCGCGTCGTCCGCGGTGGCCGGCACCTATGCGGTCGATGTCCAGCAACTGGCCCAGGGCCAGAAGCTGGCCACCAGGCCGGTCGCGGACAAGAACGCCCAGCTCGGGGTCGGCAGCGGCGGCGTCATCCTGGTCGAGACCGGCTCTGGAAGCAGTGCCACCAAGACCTCGGTGCGCATCGATCCCAACGACACCAGCCTGGAAGGCATCGCCGCCGCGATGCGCAAGGCCGGCCTGGATGCGCAGGTGACGAAGGATGGCGACGCTTATTCCCTGAGCCTGAACGGCAAGAGCGGCGCCGCCAACGCGATGACCGTGAGCGCCGCCGGCGATCCGGCCCTGGCCGGCATGTTCTCTTCGCAGCCCGGCCAGGCTGGCGGCATGCGGCAACTGGCCGCGGCCCAGGATGCGCGCGTGGTGGTCGATGGCAAGACCTTCACCCCTGCCACCAATACCCTCGATGGCGCCATTCCCGGGCTGTCGCTGAGCCTGAAGGAAATCGGCAAGAGCGAGGTCGGGGTACGCAGCGACCCGGCCGCGATCGCCACCAACGTGAAGGACTTCGTCAAGGCCTTCAATGACTTGAATGACAAGCTGGACAAGCTGCAGACGGGCGACTCGCGCAGCGACACCACCCTGCTCAGGATGAAGGCCCAGATCGGCGGCATCGTCAACAGCACCAGCGCCAGGGAACTGGAAAGCCTTGGCATCACGCGCAAGGACGGGGCGCTGGTGCTGGACGAAAACAAGCTCAAGGCCGCGATCGCCGCCGATCCGAGCCAAGCGACCAAGCTGATCAGCGACCGCGGCGGCCTGGCCGAGCGCATGGTGGGCCAGGTCGACCGCCAGATCGGCGCCAGCGGCACCCTGGGCGCCGAAGCGGCCAGCGTGATGCGCGACCGCGACCGGATCGCCGATCAAAAGAGCAAGATCATCGATACCGTGACCCGCCAGGCCTCGCTCATGGCCCAGCAATACCAGCTGGCCGGCAGCGGCGGCGGCCTGCTGTTCGGCGGCGGCGCCGGACGGCCGATGTCGTTGTTCGACTACATGGCCTGAACGGCGCCAGCGGCGTGGCAGGCGGCGGGCATCGGCGCCCGCCGGCACGCTCAGCGCCGCGCCTGGACCGGATTGAGCAAGGCCGGCTGGCCGATCTCGACCACCGTCGCGTTCGACTTCTCGAAATACCCCTGCCAGAAATCGGTGAGCGCGCGCATCGTCTTGGGATCGCGGTAGCGGTTGCTCTTGGCGACGTCGCCGCTGAGCAGGCCGGCGCCGATGACATGGATCTCGGCGCCGCCGAAATCGGCCAGCAGCGCATTGTCGGCCGCCAGCTTGAGCTCCTTGGCCGGATCGACCTGCCTGACCGAGTTGCCGCCGCTGCCATAGAAGGCCGTCACCGAGGAGTTCTCGAGCATGTCCGAGGCGATCACGACCACCTTGCGGCGCGCACCCGATGCCTTGATGCGAGTAGAGATCGACTTGAACGAGGCCAGCACGTCGGACCGCGCCAGGTCGGCGCTGGCCTCGCCGAAGGCGCTGCGCAAGGCGGCGCCGACCGCCTGCATCGCCTGCTGGGGCTGGCGCTTGCTGCACGCGTCGAACTTGTTCAGCAGCGGCTTGGAGATGTCGTCACGCCGCGCCGCCGGGATCGTCGCCTCGACCGTGCCCGAGGTCAGCACCCGGGCATAGCGGCCTTGCGAGAAGGCCGAGAAGACCGTCACCGAGAACGCGTTATCGGCCGCCATGAAAGGCCGCACACTGTTGGCCACCTGTTGCTGCAGATGGGTGTCAAATACCGTGGTCTGGTCGACCAGGACGAACAGTTCGGTGGCCACCGGCGCCGGTTCGACGCCCAGCTTGCCCTGGTAGCAGGTGGGAACGACGTTTTCGACGGCAATGCCGTATGGCGCGACCAGTGCCAGCACCAGCCCGATTGGCGCGACAAGCCTGATCACAGCAGATCCTCGATCTGCGACAGGCGCTGCTTGCGGGCGGCCTGTTGCTTGCGCTCCTTGAGGGCAGCCGTGACCTCGTCGAACAGCGCGTCGGGCAGTGAAGTCAGGTAGGAACCACGCTGTTCGGCATCGCCCACCAGCCGGTCGAGTTCGAGGATCGCCGCTTCGACCTCGGCCGTGCGTGCGCGCAGCGGATGGTCGGCTGTCGGCGCTACGATCGCGGCCGCCGACTCCGCCACCACAGGCGGTATTGCTGCTGCTGGCGTTACCACTGGCGCTGGTGCGTCTGCCTGGGCGCCAGCACCAGCCTGGGCCACACGGGCGCGCCGCGCACGCTCGGTCCGTTCTGCTTCATCGCGCACGCGTTCCTGTTCGGCTTGCGCGGCCTTGCGTTGACGGTCGCGGAAATCGCTCTCTTGCTGGTCGGCGCCGCCCAGGAAATCGAGGAAGTTGCGGTTCGGATGAATGGCCTTGCCGCTACCCTCTTCGGCATGGCGCTGGATCATGCGCTGCTGCAGGTTTTCGAGCTGGTTCTGGGCCTTGTCGATGAATTGCTGGGCCGCATTGCGCACATCGCCATAGGTCTGGTATTTGCCCTTGCCCAGGGACTTGAATGCCGCCTTGCTGTTCTCGCCGGCAAAGCCCCAGCGATAACCGAACAGCACGCCCAGCGCCTGCAGGAACACGAACAGCACCGCGAGGATGGCGAACGTGACCCAGTAACCGTGCAGGTCGTACTGCGCCGCCTCTTCGACCGCCTTGCCATCGGCAGCCAGGTCGGATTGCATGTCGGCTTCGGGGATCAGGGTCGCCTGGCCCATGTCGAGGCCACCGCCACCGCCACCGGCGCTGCGCTGGTCGATCAGTTCGCTTTTCTGCATGCGCACCGAATCGTCCATCAGCTTGTTCGCGCTCTGGACCCGCACATAGGTCGCACCGACGGCGATGATCACGACGAAGGCCAGGGTCGCCCAGCTCACGACAAAGCTGGCATGCTTGCCGACCCGGTTGCAGACCTGCGTATATTCTGGCTGGTTGTCGTCCAGGTGCTGCGGCTTGGACAGGGGCATCGAGCCGGAATGCAGTTCATGGCGCTTGCCGCCCTCGATCCAGTCCTTGCGGGCGCGCCGGATCTTGAGCGAACGGTACAGTTCGTGGCCGGCGAAGTGGGTCGCGAACACGCACAGCGCCGAAATGATGAAGGCGATGCCGACCGACGCGTACTGCTGCGTGGTCTCGCTGGCGCCCGGTACGGTGTAGCCGGCCAGGACGTAGCTGAAACCCTGGGCCTCGACGAAGACAAAGCCGACCACCAGCAGCCAGATCGCCAGCGGCGTGGTGGAGCGGCCATTGTCGCCCGCCTTTTGCAGATAGCTCATGCGCTGGTCGAAGTCGTACTCGGATTGCACCTGGATGAAGCTCTTGTAGTCCTGGCACAGGGCGCGCTCGGACTTGTACCAGCCGCTGCCATCGGAAGACTGGTGCAGGTCTTTCGACAGGCGCGCCAGCTTGCCGATCACCGGGAAGGCGTACCAGGTGTTGAGCCACCACCACTTGAGGCGGTCCCACATCAGCGACAGCACGATCGCGGCCGCTGCCGTGTACAGCAGGGTCCAGATCAGTACGGGATAGGTATGAAAGAATTCGGATAGCATCGTGGGTCTCAGTTGGCGATGACGGGTTTGAACGGCTTGACGAAAAGCTGGCTGTTGCGCGCGTAGACGATATTGCCGCCGCTCGCCGATTTATTGGCGCCGCGGCTATACACGATGTCCACGCACTGCATGCCGCCCGCGCCTTCGGCGAAGATGCGGTACAGGATGCCGGTTTCACCCAGATAGGTATTCACCGCGGGGCGGATCGATACATTGGGCGTGGGGTTGCGATTCTTGCCGGGATCGTAGTTGGCATACACCTTGAACTCGGGCATCTGGCTCAGGGTGGCCTCGCTGGCCAGCACGGCGACCTTGTTGATCACGATCTGGTGACCGTTGACGCGCTCGGTCCAGGTCTTGCCGTACAGGCCAGGCACGTGTTCGTTGGCGCGGTAGGTGGCGCCATCCTTGAGTGCCTTGACGCCGCCGGCGCTGCGCGGACGGTCTTGCGAGCAGTCGGACAAGACCGCCAGGTCGTCGTCGGCATACGCGCTGCTGATGAGCGAGAACAGTGGGCGCTCACGCTCGAGCTTGCCCAAGCCGGTCGGCGCGGCCGACACTTGCTGCGTCAGCGGGACGCCGCCGAAATCGAGCACCGCGCCGCTGACCTTCGGCGCCAGTGCTGGTGTCGCTGCGCGCGCAGCAGTGCGGGCTGCGGCTTTCGCAGGTGTGGGCGCGGCAGCCATGGCACGTTCGGCAGCGGGCTTGGCGGGCGGTTTCGCTTTTGCTTCGACTGCACGCTTCGGCGCGCGCGCGACGGCTGCTGCCGGCGACGCTTGTGCCGATCCCCGCGCCGATCCTTGGGCTGACCCTTGCGCCGGTCCTTGCGCCAGCGCGGGTGCCGGCACGGCGGCCGGCGCGGCGCGATAGAAGCCGTAGTTCGGACGGCGCGCATCCAGGTACTTGCCCATACTGGCGGCATCGGCCAGCTCGACGATCTCGACGCGCCGGTTCTGCAGGCGGCCGGTCTCGGCGCGGTTGTCCGCCACCGGATAGACCTCGCCGGCGCCCTGGTAATACATCTGGTCGCGGGGAATGCCGCGCCGCTCGAGGTATTCGGCGACGGCGCGCGCGCGTTGCTCGGACAGGCTGGCGTTGAGCGCCGACGAGCCGGTGTCGTCGGTATGCCCGACCAGCAGCAGTTTACGGTTGAGGCCAGCCTGGCGCAGGCGTTCGCGGTCGGCCGCAGTGGCAGCGGCTTCGGCGGCCTTGTTCAGGTTATAGATGTCGGCGATGGCCGAGAAATAGCGTTCGGCACGTTCGGTCAGGACCGCCGAATTGCTCTGGAAGTGGCCGCCACTGCCCGACTGGTCTTGCAGCGATACGATATTGCCGATGGAATTCTTCTTGATATCAGCTGCATTGCCGGAGCGCTGCAATTCATTATCTGAAATCACCGCGCCGTCGTTCTTAATCGCTGCAAATTGCATCTGCAATTGATATTCCTGCGCGACCTTGGCCATTGCGCAGCGCCGGTCATCGATATCGGCGCCGATCAAGCCGCCCATCGCGCCGCCGAGCAGGGCGCCGGCGAGCATCGCCCCCTTGTCCTTGTCGCCCAGTTTGGCACCCAGCAGCGTGCCGGCGATACCACCGATGAGCATGCCGGTATTGCGTGCGTTGTTGGAACAGGGATCGGCGTTATTGAATGTGTCGTTGAAAGCCCCCTGGAAGCCGCCCCCCTGGCCCGGGACGGTGGCGCAACCCGTCGCCGACAGGGCGACCGCAGCGACGACGATGTGCTGAAGCTTCTTGGTTCTCATTGACCGCGCATGGACGGTATCGACACTGATCTTCATGGAAATAATTAATTAGATTTAGACAATATGTATTTGCATTTTAATGATGTCCACATATTGTCGCAAGGCTCCATTAATTAATCATTTGAATACTCACACATTATCCCGGCAATGCGATATGCAATAAGAATGAATTCACATCATGGAGATTTTTGGAGAGATTCGAAATGATTTATCACAAATGCGTTTCATGACGATGCACCGATTAAATTCACAAATAAAAAAAGCCCGGTGAAATTATCACCGGGCTTTTTTATCAAAGGCAGCCAAGCTACCCTTGCAAACCAGTATTACGCCTCGCGGCTGGCCTTCTTGCGCTCGTGCTCTTTGAGGTAGCGCTTGCGCAGGCGGATCGATTTCGGGGTGATCTCGACCAGTTCGTCGTCCTCGATGAATTCGACCGCGTACTCCAGCGACATCTGGATCGGCGGCACCAGGCGCACCGCCTCGTCGGTACCCGACGAACGCACGTTGGTCAGCTGCTTGCCCTTGATCGGGTTGACGACCAGGTCGTTGTCGCGCGAGTGGATGCCGATGATCATGCCTTCGTACACCGGATCGTTGTGCGACACGAACATGCGGCCGCGGTCTTGCAGTTTCCAGATCGCGTAGGCGACAGCGGCGCCGTCATCCTGCGAGATCAGCACGCCGTTGCGACGGCCGGCCATTTCGCCACGGGTGTTGTCGACCGGTGCGTATTCGTGGAACACGTGGCTCATCAGGCCGGTGCCGCGGGTCAGGGTCATGAATTCGCCCTGGAAGCCGATCAGGCCACGGGCCGGGATCAGGTACTCGAGGCGAACGCGACCTTTACCGTCGGATTCCATGTTCTGCAGGTCGCCACGACGACGGCCCAGTTCTTCCATCACGCCACCCTGGTTGACTTCTTCGACGTCGACCGACAGGTTTTCGAACGGTTCCTGGCGCACGCCATCGACCATCTTGAAGACCACGCGTGGGCGCGACACGGCCAGCTCGAAACCTTCGCGACGCATGTTTTCGATCAGGATCGTCAGGTGCAGTTCGCCGCGGCCCGAGACTTCGAAGATCGTGTCGTCGTCGGTCGGGGCAACGCGCAGGGCGACGTTGGCTTTCAGTTCGCGGTCGAGGCGGTCACGCAGCTGGCGGCTGGTGACGAACTTGCCTTCGCGGCCGGCCAGTGGCGAGTTGTTGACCATGAAGTTCATGGTCAGGGTTGGCTCGTCGACGGTCAGCATCGGCAGCGCTTCCGGGGTATCCGGTGCGCACAGGGTCGAACCGATGCCGATTTCGTCGATACCATTGATCAGGCAGATGTCGCCGGCGACAGCCGAGTCGACCAGCACGCGCTCCAGGCCCTTGAAGTTGAGCACCTGGTTGATGCGGCCCTTGATCGGGGTGCCGTCAGGACCGTTCATGACGATCACGTCCTGGCCGGTCTTGACGGTGCCGCGGTTCACGCGGCCGATGCCGATCTTGCCGACGTACGACGAGTAGTCGAGCGAGGTGATCTGCATCTGCAGCGGGCCGTCCGGATTGTCGTCACGGACCGGCACGTGTTGCAGGATGGCGTCGAACAACGGCTTCATGTCGCCTTCGCGCACGCTTTCGTCCAGGCCGGCGTAGCCGTTCAGGCCCGAAGCGTAGACGATCGGGAAGTCGAGCTGCTCATCGTTGGCGCCCAGCTTGTCGAACAGTTCGAAGGTCTGGTTGATGGCCCAGTCGGCGCGCGCGCCCGGACGGTCGACCTTGTTGACGACGACGATCGGCTTCAGGCCCAGGGCCAGTGCCTTGCGGGTCACGAAGCGGGTCTGTGGCATCGGGCCTTCTTGGGCATCGACCAGCAGCAGCACCGAGTCGACCATCGACAGGACGCGCTCGACTTCGCCGCCGAAGTCGGCGTGGCCTGGGGTGTCGACGATGTTGATGTGCGTGCCTTCGTATTCGACGGCGCAGTTCTTCGACAGAATGGTAATGCCGCGCTCTTTCTCGAGATCATTCGAGTCCATGACGCGGGTATCCACGGCCTGGTTTTCACGGAAGGTGCCGGACTGGCGCAACAGCTGGTCGACGAGCGTGGTCTTGCCGTGGTCAACGTGGGCAATGATTGCGATATTACGAATCGCGCGTTTGGTGTTTGACATGATTTTTGAGAAGTAGCGTGGAGTACAGAATGTACTGGAACTGCAAGTCCGATGCTGCCGCTTACTGAAACAGATTTCGGAAACCGACTAGTATAGCATGGTAAGTCGCGGAGTCTGAATCTTGCGCGGCAAAGACACGATTTTTTAGCGCAGTGCCAGCGCGTCGTCACCGCAGCAGCTTAGCTGCCGCCGGTGACAGGCGCGTGACATGCACCGAGGCAAGGCGTTAGACAGGCGCCGCAGTCGAGATCAGGCGCTCCGGCGCCAGGATCGCATACTCGCCCAGTTGGCCGGTGCCGAGCAGGCGGCCATCATGGTAGATGCGCACCCTGCCCTGTTCGGCTGGCACTTCGATGTCCTCCTTGCCCAGCGCCAGGCGCTGGCCTTGCAGGAAGCGCTTGGCCAGCTCGGGTGTAAGTTCAAGCGCCGGGAAAGTCGACAACAGTGCATCGACCGGCCGCAGCAGCGACAAGGGATCGGGATGGGCCAGCAAGTCGTCCAGCGTGATCATGCCGGTGACGTCGAGCGCGCCGACCTCGATCCGGCGCAGCGCGTTCAGGTGGGCGCCGCAGCCGAGCGCGGCGCCGATGTCCTCGCCCAGCACGCGCACATAGGTGCCCTTGCTGCAGGTAACGCGGATCTTCAAGAATGGCGCCTGGTAGTCGACCAGCGACAGCGCGTGGATCGTCACCGGGCGCGCCTCGCGCTCCAGCACGATGCCTTCGCGCGCATATTCATACAAGGCCTTGCCGTCGCGCTTGAGCGCCGAATACATCGGCGGCACCTGCTGGATGGGACCGCGAAAGCGCGCCAGCGCGGCCTCGATCTGCTCCAGGCTGACGTCCACCGGCAGGGTCTCGATCGCCTCGCCTTCGGTGTCGCCGGTATTGGTCTTGATGCCCAGGTGGACCGTGGCCTCATAACGCTTGTCGGCCTCGAGCAGGTCTTGCGAAAACTTGGTCGCTTCACCGAAGCACAGCGGCAACAATCCGGTGGCAAACGGGTCGAGGGTGCCGGTGTGGCCGGCCTTCTTGGCGTTGAGCACCCGTTTCGCCTTGATCAGGGCGTCGTTCGACGACAGGCCGACCGGCTTGTCGAGCAGCAGCACGCCATCGACCAGGTCGCGCGGCTTTCTTGCGGGACGTCCGTTCACTCTTTGTCCGCCGCGTCCGTTGGCGCCTCGGGATTCGATTCCGGATCGTCCTTGGCGCGCGTGGCGTTGGCCTGGTCGATCAGGGCCGACATCTGCATGCCGCGCGCGGTCGAGGTGTCGTGCACGAAGTGCAGCGCCGGCAGCGTGTGGATGTGCAGGCGCTTGCCCAGCATATTGCGCAGGTAGCCCGAGGCCTTGTTCAGGCCTTCCAGGGTCTGGCGCACTTCGTCGGCGCTGTCTTTCAACAGGGTGAAGTAGATCTTGGCGTGGGCGTAGTCCGGGGTCAGCTGGACTTCGCTGATGGTGACCATGCCGACGCGCGGGTCCTTCAGTTCGAAGGCGATGAGTTCCGACAGGTCCTTCTGGATCTGGTCGGCCACGCGCAGGCCGCGCTGTGGAATGCTTTTGCTGTGTTTAGCCATGATGGTTTGCTACTTTATTCTTTTGTTAGCTGAGGAGCCGTCGTCCCTGCGCAGGCAGGGACCCAAGTTTCTTCGCTCAGTGACTGCGCTTGCGGGCAGCCGTCAAGCGAGCAAACCTGGGCTCCCGCCTTCGCGGGAACGACGTGCTCGGGCCTGTGGCCGTCCCGTTCCTGAACGGATAAAACAAGGGCCAGGCCCTCCGCGGCATTGCCGCGAAGCGTCCTGGCCCCCATGGTACGCCAACGGCGTGACTTACAGCGTACGCGCCACTTCGGTGACTTCGAACACTTCCAGGACGTCGCCGACCTGGATCTCGTTCATGCCCTTGAGCGACAGGCCGCACTCGAGACCGGCGCGCACTTCTTTTGCGTCGTCCTTGAAGCGCTTGAGCGAATCGATCTCGCCAGTCCAGACCACGATGTTGTTGCGCAGCAGGCGGACCGACGACGAACGCTTGACGACGCCATCGGTAACCAGGCAGCCCGCGATCGCGCCGACTTTCGAGACCAGGATGACCTGGCGAATCTCGACCTGGCCGGTGATGGTCTCGCGCTTTTCTGGCGCCAGCATGCCCGACAGTGCGGTCTTGATCTCGTCGATCGCATCGTAAATGATGCTGTAGTAACGGATGTCGACACCGTTGGCTTCGGCCAGCTTGCGCGCCTGGGCGTCGGCACGGGCGTTGAAGCCGATGATGACTGCCTTCGATGCGGTTGCCAGGTTGACGTCCGATTCGGTGATGCCACCGACCGCGGCGTGCACGATCTGGACCCGCACTTCGGAAGTCGACAGCTTCTGCAGCGAACCGACCAGCGCTTCTTGCGAACCCTGGACGTCGGTCTTGACGATCAGCGGCAGGTTCTTCACCTCGCCCTCGGCCATCTGCTCGAACATGTTTTCCAGCTTCGCTGCCTGCTGCTTGGCCAGCTTGACGTCACGGAACTTACCTTGACGGAACAGGGCGATTTCACGCGCCTTGCGCTCGTCGGCCATGACCATGACTTCTTCGCCGGCACTCGGCACTTCGGTCAGGCCCTGGATCTCGACCGGGATCGATGGACCAGCGGCGGCGATCGTCTTGCCGTTTTCGTCCAGCATGGCACGAACGCGACCGAACGAGGAACCGGCCAGCACGACGTCGCCGCGCTTGAGGGTACCCGACTGCACCAGGATCGTCGCGACCGGGCCACGGCCCTTGTCCAGACGGGCCTCGACCACCAGGCCACGGGCCGGCGCTTCGGTCGGTGCTTTCAGTTCCAGCACTTCGGCCTGCAGCAGCACTTGCTCGAGCAGGTCGTCGATACCGGTGCCGACCTTGGCCGACACTGGCACGAATGGCGACTCGCCACCGTATTCTTCAGGCACCACGCCTTCGGCGACCAGTTCCTGCGTCACGCGGTCGGCATTCGCACCCGGCTTGTCGATCTTGTTGATCGCCACGACCAGCGGCACACCAGCGGCTTTTGCGTGAGCAATTGCCTCTTTGGTTTGCGGCATCACGCCGTCGTCCGCCGCCACCACCAGGATGACGATGTCGGTTGCCTTGGCGCCGCGGGCACGCATGGCGGTGAACGCCTCGTGGCCCGGGGTATCCAGGAAGGTGATCATGCCGCGTGGGGTATCCACGTGGTAAGCACCGATGTGCTGGGTAATCCCGCCGGCTTCGCCCGACGCCACTTTGGCGCGACGGATGTAATCCAGCAGCGAGGTTTTACCGTGGTCGACGTGACCCATGACGGTGACCACCGGTGCGCGCGCAGTCGACTCGTACTCGGTATGCTCGCCCTGGTCGGCCAGCAGTGCTTCAGGATCGTCCTCGGCGGCAGCGAAGGCCTTGTGGCCCATCTCTTCCACCAGGATCATCGCGGTCTCCTGGTCCAGCACCTGGTTGATGGTGCACATCTGACCCAGCTTCATCAGTTGCTTGATGACTTCGGAGGCCTTGACCGACATCTTGTGCGCCAGTTCAGCGACCGTGATGGTCTCTGGAACATGGACGTCCTTGACGATGGCTTCGGTCGGCGCCTGGAAGTTCGATTCACGGTCGTCATGACCACGACGACCACCGCTACGACCACCGCTGCGCCAGCCGTCACGGCCACCGCTGCCACCGGCAGGTGCGCCACGGGTTTTGAGGCCGGTACCGCCACGTTTTTTATCATCCGACCAGGTCGACGACACATTCGCCGACTTGATCGATTTCTTGTCGCCAGGCTTCTTGGCGTCGTCTTTCTTGACTTCGCCAGGCTTCTTGTCGGCAGGCTTGTGCAGCGTGCCGGCAGGCGCGGCCGGAGCCACTGGCTTGGCAACCGGTTCCGGCGCCTTGATCACGCGGCGCGGCTGGCTCATCATGAGCTTGATCTGCGCAACTTCGTCGGCCACGGCCTTGCGTGCACGCTCGGTGGCGGCAACGCGTTCGGCGGCTTCCTTGGCAGCGGCTTCCTTGGCGGCCTTGGCGTCGTCGGCGGCTTTCTTGGCGGCCTCATCGGCGCCAGCAGCTGCTTCCTTGCCGGCAGCAGCTTCCTTGGCGGCAGCAGCGACAGCAGCTTTTTCGGCGGCTTCGCGCTTGGCCAGTTCAGTCGCTTCGCGCTTGGCCTGCTCTTCAGCGGCAGCGGCTTGCGCTTTCTCTTCGGCTTCCAGCTTGACCAGGCGCTCTTGCTTCTCGCGCAGATCGGCTTCTTGACGGGCGATCAGCTCGGTCTGACGGCGTGCGTCTTCCTCGCGCCGTGCCTGTTCGGCCGGATCGATCACCGGTTCTTCAGCGGCCTTGGTCGTGACCAGGTCGTCGCGCTGGACGAAGGTACGCTTCTTGCGGACTTCGACCTGGATGGTGCGCGACTTGCCCGACGAATCGGCCTGCTTGATTTCGCTGGTTTCCTTGCGCGTCACCGTGATTTTCTTTTTCTCGCCGGAGTCGGCTGCGCCGTGGGCACGGCGCAGGTGGTTCAGCAGCTTGTCCTTATCATCTTTCGACAAGGGATCTGACGTCGAGCTCTTCTCGACGCCGGCCGAACGCAGCTGGGTCAGCAGCAGGTCTGCAGGCATCTTCAGCTCGGTGGCAAATTGGGCTACGTTGTTACTCGCCATTCAGTCCTCTTTTCTACGTGTCGCGACAGATGATAAAGAAATGTTCAAGCTTTGGCCGTTTCTGCCAGGCTCCAGGCTTTCGCCTGCAGTGCTTTCGCCCGGTCGTCATACTTGCCATCGACCAGCTTCATCTCGTCGTCGGTCACATCATTAAATTCACTCTTGATCAGGTCGCGGGCACGGTCCGACGGCAACGCCAGGATGGCGCCAAACTCGTCATAGGCCAGTGCCGCAAATGCATCGACCGTCTTGATACCAGCCAGGCCAAGCTTGCCGGCAACGGTACGATCCATGCCTTCCAGATTGACCAGAGCTTCTTCCATGCCTTCGAGACCTTCTTCGGAGGCGATCGCTTCGGTCACCAGCGCGTCACGGGCGCGGGTGCGCAGTTCGTTGACGGTGTCCTCATCGAACGATTCAATTTCCAGCATCTCGGAAATTGGCACGTAGGCGATCTCTTCCAGGCTCGAGAAGCCTTCTTCAACCAGGATATCGGCCACTTCCTGGTCGACGTCCAGTTTTTGCATGAACAGCGCGCGGATCGCGGCCGATTCTTGCTCCACCTTGTTGGCCGATTCCTCGGCCGTCATGATGTTGATCTTCCAGCCGGTCAGCTCGGACGCCAGGCGCACGTTCTGGCCCGAACGGCCGATCGCGATGGCCAGGTTTTCTTCGTCCACGACCACGTCCATGGCGTGCTTTTCTTCATCGACCATGATCGACGACACGTTGGCCGGGGCCAGGGCGCCGATCACGAACTGGGCCGGATCATCCGACCACAGCACGATGTCGACCCGCTCGCCGCCGAGCTCACCGGTCACGGCCTGCACGCGCGAACCGCGCATGCCGACACAGGTACCGATCGGGTCGATGCGCTTGTCAGCCGTAAACACGGCGATCTTGGCGCGCACGCCGGCGTCACGGGCTGCCGATTTAATCTGCAGCAGGCCTTGTTCGATCTCAGGGACTTCGAGTTCGAACAGCTTCATGATGAAGTCCGGCGCGGTGCGCGACAGGATCACCTGCGGGCCACGCATATTGCGGTCCACGCGCAGGATGAAAGCACGCACGCGGTCGCCGATACGCAGGTTTTCTTTCGGGATCATCTGGTCGCGCGGCAGGCGCGCTTCGATCTTGCCAGACTCGACGATTGCATCGCCGCGTTCCATGCGCTTGATGGTGCCGGTCACCAGCGAATCGCCGCGTTCCAAAAAGTCTTGCAGGATCTGCTCGCGCTCGGCATCGCGCACGCGCTGCAGCACCACTTGCTTGGTGTCCTGCGCAAAACGGCGGCCAAAATCGACCGACTCGATCGGCTCTTCGATGTACTCGTCGACTTCGATGTCCGAAATCTGCTCTTTGGCTTCAAAGTGCAGGATCTCTTGATCAGGCAGTTGCAGGCCGGCTTCATCAGGCACCACGTGCCAGCGGCGGAAAGTCTCGAATTCGCCGGTGTCGCGATCGATCGACACGCGAATGTCGACTTCGCCTTCATAGCGCTTCTTCGTGGCCTGTGCCAGCGCGAACTCGAGCGCACCGAAAACGACTTCCTTGTCGACGTTCTTTTCGCGCGCGAGCGCATCCACCAGCAATAAAATTTCGCGACTCATGCTTTGCGACTCCTAAAATCCACCTGCGGCACCAAACGTGCCTTGTCCAATTCGGCCAGCGTAAATTCCATCAACGCCGGACCATCTTTACTGTCGAATTCCAAACCGACCCTGTCGTTCTCGACGCCGCGCAGGATACCGGTGAAGGTCTTGCGATTCTCGCTGCCCGGCACCGCGACGCGCAGCTTGACCGTGCACTCATGGCCGGCGAAACGCGCAAAATCGGCGAGGGTACGCACCGGGCGATCGAGGCCAGGCGAGGAAATCTCGAGCCGTTCGTAATCGACGTTTTCCACGGTGAAGACGTGCGACAGCTGATGACTCACCTTGGCGCAATCCTCGACCGTGATCGGGCCCTTTTCGTCCGCGTCGGCAGCCGGGAAATCGATATATACACGCAGGATCCCGCGCTCGCCTCGTTCCACTTCAACGAGTTCATAGCCGAGTCCACTGACTGTCGTGGCGATTAAGTCAAACTGCTGCACGGCACTTCTCCAGGGCTTTAAAACGATTTACCAAAAAAAAAATGGGCATCTGCCCATCTTTTTGTACTTACAACCCAACCGGATGAAACGCCTCCAGCGTTACGCGCATCAGGGACGCGCCGATATCACTTTGGGGGAGGACTTCGATTAGGCTGCAAATTATACTGCTTTTCGACTTCTCTCGCAATCGCCATACCACAAATATCGTTTTATACAACAGTTGACGAGTTGCTATGGGCTGCGAGCGATTCTACGCGGTTTTATCGGCCTGTGCACGCCGGCACAGACCGATACAACGTCGATCTTAGCCGCGACGACCGCGGCGTGGCAGGCCGTGCTCCGAACCGCGCGGACCCTGGCCGCCGCGGCGACCGCCACCACCCGAGTTGGCAAAGCCGAAGGTGGTCTGCAGCGGATCAGGCTGGCGTGGACGGCTGCTGCCGCCAGCGCCTGCAGCGCCGCCCTTGCCACCCTGGCCGCCTTGACCACCCTGGCCATAGGCATTCGCGCCGCGACCCTTGCCGCCGCCCTGCCCGCCGCCCGCACCTGGACGACCACCGACTGGCTTGCCGCTTGGTACCGGACCATTCAGGATGCCCTGGTTGCGCGTGCTGCCTACCCGCGTTGCCTGCGGGCCGAAGGGATCGACATTGCGGTTGGCGTCGGCGCGGTCGATACGGTTGCCATCGCTGCGATCGTTGCCACGCTCGGCATTGCCACGCTCGTTACCACGCTCGGCATTGCCGCGGTTGGCGTCGCGCGCGCCATCAGGACGCGGGCCCTTGCCATGCTTGGTGCCATTCTTGCTGTGCTTCTCGGGCGCGGCGGCCTTTTTCTCGACGCCGAACGCGGTCATCAGCGCGCGCACATCGTTTTCCTCGAACTCTTCCCAGCGACCACGCTTGAGGCCGCTTGGCAGGGTCATGGCGCCGTAGCGGGTACGGATCAGGCGCGAGACGGTCAGGCCGACCGCCTCGAACATGCGGCGCACCTCACGGTTGCGGCCCTCGCCGATCACCACGCGGTACCAGCGGTTGATGCCCTCGCCGCCACCGTTCTGGATCTTCGAGAACGCTGCCTTGCCGTCGTCGAGCTCGACGCCGGACAGCAGCTTCTGGCGCATGCCTTCCTCGAGCTCGCCCAAGGTGCGCACCGCGTATTCGCGGTCGATGTTATAGCGCGGATGCATCAGGCGGTTGGCCAGGTCACCCGAGGTCGTAAACAGCAGCAGTCCTTCGGTATTGAAGTCGAGGCGGCCGACGGCCAGCCACTTGCCGGCCTTCATGGTCGGCAGGCGATCGAACACCGATGGACGGCCTTCCGGATCGTCATGGCTGACGATTTCGCCGGCCGGCTTGTGATAGACCAGCACGCGCGGCGGCTTGCTGCTTACCCGGCGCTGGATCAGCTTGCCGTTGATGCGGACCGCGTCGGTCGGCAGGATGCGCTGGCCGATATGGGCCGGCTCGCCATTGACCGACACGCGGCCGGCGACGATCAGGTCTTCCATGTCGCGGCGCGAACCCAGGCCGGCCTCGGCCAGCACCTTGTGCAGCTTTGGCGCGTCGTCGTCGGCGGTCAGGTCGCGGCGCGCCTGCTTGGCCGGCGCATTGCCGCGCGCGCCTTCGTTGGCGTCGAAATCATCCGAAGTGACGAACGAGAACACATTATCGGCCTCGTTGCCGGTGGGCTGTTGCTTGCCGCCCTTACCCGACTTGCCGCCGCGGCCGATCTGCTGCGGCTGGCGACCGTTCTGCTGGGTCGGACGACCGCTCTGCTGAACCGGACGGCCGCTTTGCTGGCCGCGCTTGCCCTGCTGTTGCTGGCCGCGACCGCGGTTTTCACGTGCGGCTTCCGGCGCTTCGCCCGCTTGCGCGGCGTCCGGCTGGGCTTCGCCCGCAGGCTGGGCCGGCTCGGCGGCCTCGGGCGCGGCGGCCTGTTGCAGCGCTTCGCGCTCGGCGCGTTGTTCGCGCATCTGGCGCGGACCGCGCGGCTTGCGCGCCGGCGCCGGCTGCTCGACCGACTCGGCGGGAGCGGCTTGCGCTGCCAATTCTGGCGCGGCCGCGCTGTCTTCCCTGGTGGCCTTGGTGGCGCGCGGCTTGCGGGCATTGGGCACCGGCGCTTCGGCAGCGCTGGCTTCAGCGACCGGGGCGTCGGCGACGACGGCGGCCTTGCGGGTGCGCTTCGGCTTGGCCGGCGCTTCGGCGTCGGCGGCTACGGCTTGCACCGGCGCGCTGTCTTCAGGCTTGGCAGCGACCTTGCGCGTACGCTTGGGCTTGGCTGCGGCGGTGTCGCCTGCATCCACAGGCTTGGTCTCGTTTTGTTCAGTTGGGCTCATCATGTGTGTCTTTATTGTGCTGACCCGCCTCGGCAATCCCGTCGTCAAGCGTGTCGCGGATCGGAACTTCAACGGGTGAAGTCGCTAAATCGTCGGCGGCCGCACGCGCGTCCGCCCTGTCAAAATTGTCATTCAATGCTGCTTCGAGCGCTTCCAGGCTGCGGCTGTCCGGGCCTTCGGCCAGGGCTTGCAGCGGTGGCAGCTGCGACAGCGAGGCCAGGCCCAGGTCGTCCAGGAATTGGCGGGTAGTGCCCAGCAAGGCCGGCCGCCCCACCACTTCGCGGTGGCCGAGCACGTCAATCCAGCCGCGGTCTTCGAGCATCTTGACCGTCTGCGAATTGACGGCCACGCCGCGGATTTCCTCGATGTCGCCGCGCGTTACCGGCTGGCGGTAGGCAATGATCGCCAGCGTCTCGAGGGTCGCCCGTGAATACTTGGGCGGCTTCTCGGGCGACAGGCGGTCGAGATAGGGCTTCATCTCGGGACGGCTCTGGAAGCGCCAGCCCGATGCCAGGCTGACGATCTCGATGCCGCGCCCATCCCAGTCCTGGCGCAGTTCTTCCAGCAAGATCTTGATCGTGTCGGCGCCAACGCCGGCGCCAGTCGTGCGTCCGCCCGCGTCGCCCTCGATAAAGAGCTTCTTCATGCCGTGGATCGTCAGCGGCTCGCGGGCGCACAGCAAGGCGGTTTCGAGGACTCGCTTGGCCTCGTCATTATTCATCATGCGATGTCGTCAATAGTGCTAACCGGCTCAAAAGAATCCTGGTACGGCATGCCGTGGATGCTACGCGACGATGCCGCGCGCACTTACTGCCTGAAACGGAAACCATGGAGCCCGGGCCTAGATGCGCCGGACTAACAAAACTTGGAGGTCGAACCCGCCGGGGGCTGTTGAAGCTTGTTGCAAAACACGCGACTCGGCACCGCTGAAGTGCTGGCTGAAAAGCAGGCTACGGGGTGCGGCACGGGGCGCGACCTTGGGTGTGACCCGGAGTGCGACCATCTGGCGCGCGAGCGGACGACGTCGTTTCTTGCAACTGGCGGCCATTGTAACCGATAAAACCCCGCTGTACACAAGGGGGCATCGCTAAGCGCCGCCGATTTGCGTCAGTCGGACAGTTTTTCCGACAAAATCGCCGATACGCCAAGGAATGCGGGGTAGTCGGCGGTGATCACATAGGTTGGCACCTCGGCCAGATAGGCCTTGAAGCGCCCCTTTTGCTCGAAGCGCGCGCGGAACGAGGAACGGTCGAAGCGCTCGCCCAGGCGCGGCACGATGCCGCCGCCGATATACACGCCGCCCTGGGCGCCAAGGGTGACGGCCAGGTTGCCGGCCACGGTGCCGAGCATGCCGCAGAAGGCTTCCAGCACCTCGTCGCACAGCGCGCATTCGCCGCTCAATGCACGGCGCGAGATCTCGGCCGCACCCAGGCGCTCGTCGGGGCGGCCGGCACGGTCGGCCAGCGCGCGGTAGATCAGCTCGACGCCGGCGCCGGACAGGAAGCGCTCGAACGAGACGTGCTCGAATTCACGCCAGGCGAATTGCAGGATCGCGATCTCCTGCTCGTTGACGGGAGCAAAACTGACGTGGCCGCCCTCGCTGCGCAGCGCGGTCCAGCTATTGGCGCAGGGGACCAGGCCGGATACACCGAGGCCGGTGCCGGCGCCCAGCAAGCCCAGCGCCGCGTCCGGCTGCGGCGTGCCGCCGCCGACCTGGCGTTTCTGCTCGCCCAGGTGTGGCAAGGAGCGCGCCAGCGCCGAGAAATCGTTTACGACCAGCAGGATCTCGAAACCACATTCCTGGCGCAGCGCCTCGGTAGAGAATTCCCAGTGGTGATTGGTCATGCGCACATGGTCGCCATTGACCGGATTGGCGATGGCAATGGCGGCGTGGCGGATCGGCTGCGCGCTGATCGCCTTGACCGCCGCGCAGTCCAGGTAGGCACGCATGGCCTGGCCCAGGGTGGCGTAGTCGGCGCAGGACAGTACCTGCACGCCCACAAGACGGCCTGGTCCCAGCTCCAGCACGAAGCGGCAATTGGTGCCGCCGATATCGGCGAGCAGACGGGCGCCGCTGGCGTACAAGTGATCGGTCGGGGAGCTGGATTGGGAGACGGTCATGGTGCGGCGAGTTGGATAGACCGCCCAAGCTTACTAAATTCTTTGCCCTGAAGACAAGTCTTTTCTGTAGTTTAGGTACATGACCAGCGGCATAGTGCCCAAAAAATCACAATGCCAACGTAGTAGAACTACGAAAACATGACGTGCAATCGGGCTGTCAGCAGGTCGCCGGATCGAGTTCCGGATCGGCGGCACCGCCGCGATGGGCGTTCCAGGCATCGAGCCCACCCTTGAGTGGACGGGCGCGGTGGAAACCATTGGCCAGGAACTGGCGCGCCACTTCGGCGGCGGTGACGTCGTCCGGGCAGCTGCAATACACGACGATGTGGCGGTCGCGGTCGAGCGAGGCCATCAGGTGCTCAGGCTGGCAGGCGCGGAATACCACGGCGCCGGGAATGGCGGCCTGCATCTGCTGCGCGGTCAGGCTGCGCGCATCGATGATGACCGGCTCGTGACCGGCGTCGATCAGCGCCAGCAGCTCATCCATCTCGATGCGCTCGACCGCGCTGCGCGAGCGGTGGCGGCGTCGTTCGGCATATTTGAAGGCGATAAACAGCGCCAGCAGGCCGGCCACGATCGTCAGCGCGGTGCTGCCCATGGTCGAGAGGGTATCGAGCACGCCGTCGATGCTGTTGTGGAACATGACGCCGAGCAGGATGCCGGTGCCGCTCCAGAGCGCCGCGCCGCTGACCGCGTACAGCAGGAAAGGCCGGGCGCTGACGCCCATCGCGCCCGACAGCGGCGCGGCGATGGTATTAAAACCGGGCACGAACTTGGACACCAGTAGCGACTTGACGCCGAACTTGCTGAAGCGGTCTTCGGTCTGGTTGACGCAAGAATCGGGAGACAGAGAAATCTTGCACAGCAGCCGCAGGATGCGCTTGCCGTAGAAGCGGCCGGCGCGGAACCAGAACGCATCGCAGATCAGGCAGGCCACGATCGCCGCCAGCCACACCAGCCCCCAGCTGACGTCGGCCGTGACCGATAGCGCACCTGCCACGATCAGGACCGGGTAGGCGGGTATGGGCAGGCCGAACTGTTCGACGAGTACGATGCCGAACACGATCAGCACGCCATAGACTTGAATGAGTTCGGCAAGCTGGGGCATTTTTGTATATTAGCGCAATTGTGAAACCGGCACCGAAGCACCTTCTATTATCTATGGCATAAGCGCAACGGTCATGACGGATGAGGCATCTTTAAGGCGCTGTTCGCGTTATTTCTGCGAACCTTCCATGTCGAGCCTGGTCTCAATACTGTCGAGTTATCCCGAAGAGGGCGATCATGGACAGTCCAGGCTTTGGTCACTTGTTTGCTGCCTTGCGCGGCATCCCCTTGCACCACGAAGAGCGTGAGCAATTGCGCGCCTGGCTCGCCAGCATCAATGACGCGGCCGATTGTGTGGCACTGATCGAACAGGCGGCCGTCGGCAAGTGCTGCCCCGCTGCGGCGGCGCCCGCGCCCATCGTTGCGGCCAGGCCAGCGACTTGCAGCGCTGGCGCTGCCTGGCTTGCGGGCGCAGCTACAATGCGCTCACCGGCACCAGCCTGGCGCACCTGCGCCACAAGGAGCATTGGCTGACCTATCTGCAGTGCCTGCTCGAATCACGCACCGTGCGCGCCAGCGCCGAGGTGGTACAGGTCCACCGAACCACCAGTTTTCGCTGGCGTCACCGCATGGTCGCCGGGTTCATCCGTGAGCGTCCGGCGCAACTGGCGGGCATGGTCGAAGTGGACGAAACTTATCTACTGGAATCACAAAAGGGTTCGCGCACGCTGACCCGCCCAGCGCGGCGGCGCGGCGGCGTCGCCAGCCAACGACGCCGGCCCAATTGCTGGACGCAGCCATCAAGGCAGGCTGATGCAGCAGGGTGCCGAAATAACGCGAACAGCGCCTTTTCACAATACACTGCGCGGGATCGCTGCCAATAAGGAACGGGTATACGGATGCTGCGGATTGCGGTACAGCTCGTCCGAATCGGCCATCTCGACCACGCTGCCGTGGTGCATCACCATCACCTGGTCCGAGATGTACTTGACCACCGACAGGTCGTGCGAGATGAAGATATAGCTCATGCCGAACTCGTCCTGCAGGTCTTGCAGCAGGTTCAGCACCTGGGCCTGGACCGAGACGTCGAGCGCCGATACCGATTCGTCGCACACCAGGATCTCGGGCTGCATGGTCAGGCAGCGCGCAATGGCGATACGCTGGCGCTGGCCGCCCGAGAATTCGTGCGGATAGCGGCCATAGGCGGCGTCCGGCAGCCCTACCCTTCCCAACAAGCCGCGCGCCAGCGTGCTGCGCTCCATCTCATTGGCACCGATGCTGTGGATGCGCATTGGTTCCTCCAGGATCTGGCCGACCGTGAAACGCGGGTTGAGCGAGGCGTATGGATTCTGGAAGATGATCTGGATCCGACGTTTATAGGCCTGGTACTCGCGGTCCGACATGGCCAGCAGGTCGCGGCCCTCGAACAGCGCCGTGCCGCCAGTCGCCCGGTGCAGGCGCAGCAGGGTCAGGCCGACCGTGGTCTTGCCCGAGCCCGACTCGCCCACCACGCCCAGGGTCTTGCCGCGACCGAGGGTGAACGAGACATCCTTGACCGCCTTGAACTCGCGCTTGCCGAACAGGCCTTCGCGCAGCCAGAAGCTCTTGGCCAGGTTCTTCACCACCAGCACCGGCTCGTCGCCGGGGGTCGTGCCGCGCACCCGCTGCGCCAATGCCTGCCCGGGAGCCGCGCGTCCACTCAGGTAATCATCGATCACCGGCAGGCGCAGCGGCCGCGCATTGAGCGAGGGCCGGCAGTGCAGCAGCGCCCGGGTGTAAGCGTCGGTCGGGGCGCCGAACACCTGGGCCGCCGCGCCCTCCTCGCGCACCTGGCCATGGCGCATCACGATTACGCGGTCGGCGATCTCTCCCACCAGGCCCAGGTCGTGGGTGATGAACAGCACCGCCATGCGGCGCTCGCGCTGCAGGCGCGCGATCAGGTCCATGATCTGCTGCTGGATCGTCACGTCCAGCGCGGTGGTCGGCTCGTCGGCGATCAGGAGCCGCGGCTGGCAGGCGATCGCCATCGCGATCATCACCCGCTGCTGTTGGCCGCCCGACAGTTGGCTCGGATAGGCGTCGATCTTGCGCTGCGGGTCGGGGATGCCGACCTCGTCCAGCAATTCCAGCGTGCGTGCGCGCGCCGCCCGTTGATCCATGCCCATGTGCAGGCGCAGGACTTCGCTGATCTGGTAGCCGGCCGTGAATACCGGATTGAGCGAGGACATCGGCTCCTGGAAGATCATCGCGATGTCCTTGCCGCACAGCGCACGCCGCTCGCGCAGTGGCAGGCCGAGCAGTTCGCGGCCGGCGAAGCGGATGCTGGCGCCAGGGTGAATGATGGTGGTCTGCTCGGGCAGCAGGCCCATCACTGCCAGCGAGCTGACCGACTTGCCGCTGCCCGATTCGCCCACCAGCGCCACCGTGCTGTTATCGGGCACGTCGAACGAGATGCCCTTGAGCGCCTCGAAGGTATTCTTTTTATCGGTACGAAAGGCGATGCGCAAGTCGCGCACCTGCAGCAGGGGAACCGTTTCCTGGGTCATGGTGGATGTCATTTGATCTTCGGGTCGAGCGCATCGCGCAGCGCGTCGGCGAACAGCGAGAAACTCGTCACCAGCAACGCCATCGCACCCGCCGCGGCCGCCAGTTGCCACCACTTGCCCAGGATGAGCTCGTTCTGCGCCTCGTTGAGCATGCTGCCCCAGGATACGGTCCCGACCGGCACCCCGAAGCCGAGGAAGGACAGGATCACCTCGGCCTTGATAAAGCCGACTACCAGGATCGACATCTGCACCAGCGCCACGTGCGAGACATTGGGCAGGATGTGGCCGAACATGCGCGACCAGCTCGAGGCGCCGATGGCATTGGCCGCCATCACGTATTCGCGCGCGCCGTGCTTGATGTATTCGGCGCGCATCAGGCGATAGGGACCGGTCCAGCCGGTCAGGCCCAGGATCAGCACGATGGTGGCCACGCCCTTCTGTTGCAGCACGGCGGCCACGGTCAGGATCATCAGGATCGAGGGGATCGCCGTGAAGATGCTGTAGAACCAGTTGAACAGGTCGTCGACCCATCCCCCAAAGAAGCCCGACACAGCGCCGAACAAGGTGCCCAGCATGACCGCCAGCAGCGCCGCGACCAGGCCCACCACGATCGAGGTCTCGCCGCCCTTGATCGTCTTCTTGACGATGTCGTGGCCCCATTTGTCGGCGCCAAACAGCAAGGTGGTGCGCTTCTCGACCGGCGGATGCGATTCGCGTACCTGCGCCTTCAGTTCGCTCAGTTCGTCCGCCAGCGGATCGAAGGCATTCGGCGGCGTCTCTCGCGGCAACTGCGCCCGGGCCAGCGCACGCGCCGTGGCGTCGGCGCCGACGAAGCTTGGCGGCGCATAGTTGACGCCAACCTCGTCTTCCCAATCGCTTGCCACCAGGCCGGTGCTCGAAAGCAGCACCAGCAGCAGGAAACCGGCCACGAGCGCCAGCGCCGCCATCGCGACCCGGTCGGCGCGAAGGCGGCGCCAGGCCAGCGTCCACAGGCCGGCGGAGTGTTGGTGGAGGGTCGTCATTTACTTGAGTTGCACACGTGGATCGACCGCCTGGTACAGCAGGTCGGCCAGCAGGTTGAACACCATGGTCGCGGCGGCCACATAGACCGTGATCGCCTTGATCACCGGGAAGTCGCTGCGTTCGACCGCCAGGATCACTTCGCGCCCGATGCCGGGTATGCCGAAGAAGCGCTCGAGCAGGAAGGCGCCGATCAGGAGCGCCGGCAGGTTGGCCATTACGTGGGTGATGATCGGGATCGCGGCATTGCGCAGCACGTGGACCCAGACGATGCGGCTTTCCTTCAAGCCCTTGGCGCGCGCGGTGCGCACATAGTCCTGCCCGACTTCGTCGAGCACGAAGCTGCGGTACAGGCGCAGGGTCGGCGCGATCGAGACCGCCAGGCCGATGATGATCGGCAGCAGCGCATAGCGCAGCAGGTTCTCTCCAAGACTATTGCCCCAACCCTGGACCGGGAACAGGCCCCACTGGTAGGCGAACACGTACTGGAACACGATGATATAGACCAGGATCGAGATCGACATCCCGACCGTGCACGCCACCATCACGGCGCGGTCGGTCAGCGAGCCGCGCAGGAAGGCAATGCCGAGGGCCAGCGCGATGCCGAAGCCGGTTTCCAGGATGGTCAGCGGGATCAGGACGGTGAGCGAGGGCCCCAGGCGGCTGGCGATGATGTGCGACACCGGCTCGCCCGTGCTCCAGGCATTGCCGAAATCGAAGGTCAGGATCTGCTTGACGAAAATCCACAACTGCACGGTGTACGGCTGGTCGGTGCCGAGCTGGCGCCGGATGTTCTCGATCGCATTCGCATCGGCCATCTTGCCGGCCAACAGATAGGCCGGATCGCCGCCAACCCAGTTAAACAGGAAAAACACCAGCAGCACCACGCCACCCATCGTTGGCAGCATCTGCCACAGGCGGCGCAAGACATAAGCAAACATTGCACTCCCGAATGTGTGGATTGGACGAACGAACCGACTACAAGAATGCCGACGAATGACATTCAGGGCGGCAAGAACCGACACGATAGCGCATATCCCGACGCACCGACAGTTGCGCAATCTTATGCTGCGATAGAGTCAGGTTATTGCCATGTAGTTACACAACTATCACGAATCCGTATAAAAACCATGCTTGAGGTTACGAATCGACATACGGCCACTTACGCAATTTTATTTCGAAAAAATATAGTTTGATCGAACTAATTATCAGCTCAAACTATATTTTTGCATATCTTATTTCAAGTTTCGAGTTTTGTGACTTTTTCATGACTAGCACCAAAATTTCAAGTTGTAAAGACGAGTTATCAGGTAGTTGTATTTTTATCCGTGCATACATTACAGATTGACACTGTCTATCCGTCAATGTTTTTATTGCCAAGTAGTAAAAACATGCCACGCCTATTTTGCTTGGCGATTCACTGACATTACTGGCCGGCGCCACCCGCCGCCAGGTCTTACGGGGAAGACTGATTATGATGGTTGAAAACGTGTTATCTCGATCGATACGCCTGGCCTGCGCCGGTGGCCTTGTGGTCGCCGTCTCGTCGGCTTATGCGCAGGAAGCGCCGCCTGCCGTCGAATCGGCCCAGCGCGTGGAAGTGACCGGCTCGCGCATCGCCACCGCCAACCTGGAAAGCGTCAGCCCGGTGACCGTGGTCGGCGCCAAGGACATCGCGCTCGAAGGCGTGAAGTCGGTGGAGAGCCTGCTCAACAACCTGCCCCAGGTGTTCGCCGACCAGGGCGGTTCGATCTCGAACGGCTCGTCCGGCACGGCAACCGTCAACCTGCGCAACTTCGGCGCCGACCGCACCCTGGTGCTGGTCAACGGCCGCCGCCTGCCAGCCGGCAGCCCGCGCAATACCGCAGCCGACTTGAACCAGATCCCGGCCGCGCTGATCAAGCGCGTCGAAGTGCTGACCGGCGGCGCCGGCGCGATCTACGGTTCGGATGCGGTGGCCGGCGTGGTCAACTTCATCATGAACGACACCTTCCAGGGTGTGCAGATCGACGCCAACTACCAGTTCTACAACCACGACCAGAACGGCGGCCTGGCGGCCCAGGCGGCCCAGCGCCGCAACTTCCCGCTGCCGGACGACGTCGGCGCCGACGCCAAGATCAAGGACATCAGCCTGCTGTTGGGCGGTAACTTCGCCGACGGCAAGGGCAACGCCACCCTCTATTTCGGCTACAAGAAAGAAGATCCGGTGTTGCAGGCGCAGCGCGACTTCTCGTCCTGCTCGCTGGACGGCTTCAGCTCGGGCAACCAGTTCAATTGCGGCGGCTCCGGCACCAGCTTCCCTGGCCGTTTCATCACCGCCACTGGCGACCGCACCGTGGCCGATGCCGCCGGCAATGTCCGTCCATATGTCGCCGCCACCGACCAGTACAACTTCGGTCCGCTGAACTACTACCGCCGTCCGACCGAGCGCTATACCTTCAGCGCCTTCAGCCACTACGACATCAACGACAAGGCGCGCCTGTACACCGAGGCCAGCTTCCACGACGACAGCACCGTGGCCCAGATCGCCCCATCCGGCCTGTTCGGCCTGGACGCATCCGGCCCCAACGCGATTCGCTGGGAAAATCCGCTGCTGACCGACGCCTGGCGCAGCGCGCTGGGCATGACCGGCCCCGGCGACAGCGCCGACGCACTGATCTTCCGCCGCAACGTCGAAGGCGGCGGCCGCCAGGATGACCAGCGCCACACCTCGTACCGCGGTGTGATCGGCATCAAGGGCGACATCGGCAACTGGCGCTACGACGCCTTCGCCCAGGTCGGCAAGGTGCTGTACTCGGAAACCTACTACAACGACTTCTCGATCGCCCGCAGCGCGCGCGCCCTCGACGTCGTGGCCGACGCCAGCGGCAACCCGGTCTGCCGCAGTGTTGTCAACGGCACTGACCCGACCTGCGTGCCCTACAATATCTGGCGCCTTGGCGGCGTGACCCCGGAAGCACTGAGCTATCTGCAGACCCCGGGCTTCCAGCGCGGCAGCACCTCGCAGACCGTGCAGGGCATCAACCTGTCGTCCGACCTGGGCGAATACGGCCTGACCATCCCTGGCAGCAATGAAGGCGTGGGCGTGGCATTCGGCTGGGAACACCGTACCGAGAAACTTGACCTGAACGCCGATGCGGCCTTCTCGACCGGCGACCTGGCCGGCCAGGGCGGCCCGACCCAGAGCGTGGCCGGCCAGTTCAGCGTGCGTGACTACTTCGCCGAAACCCGCATCCCGATCCTGCAGAAGCAGCCGTTCGCCGAACAGCTGACCGCCACCGCCAGCTACCGCAAGTCGGACTACTCGACCGGCCACAAGACCAATTCGTACGGTGTGGGCCTCGAGTGGGCGCCGGTCACCGAAGCGAAGTTCCGCTTCAGCTACCAGCGCGCGGCACGCGCGGCCAACGTCGTCGAACTGTTCAGCCCATTCGGCCTGAGCCTGTTCGGCATGTCGAACGACCCATGCGCCGGCGCCAATCCAAGCGCTACCCTGGCGCAGTGCCAGCTGACCGGCGTCAGCGCCGCCCAGTACGGCACCATCCAGGACAGCCCGGCCCTGCAGTACAACCAGATCAGCGGCGGCAACCCGAACCTCGAACCAGAGACTTCGGATTCCTACACCCTGGGCCTGGTGCTGACCCCGTCCCGCAACAGCTCGATCACCATCGACGCCTTCGACATGAAGGTCGAGGGCACGATCGGCGGCCTGCCAGCGTCGACCACCCTGACCCAGTGCCTGAACACCGGCGATCCAACCTTCTGCTCGCTGATCACCCGTGACCGCCTGGGCACCCTGTGGGCTCTGCCGTCGGCGCAAGTTATCGCGACCAACCAGAACCTGGGCCAAATGTCGACCAAGGGCATCGACCTGGGCGCCAACTACCGCATGAAGATGGGCGCATGGGGCGGTCTCGACCTGTCGCTGATGGGCACCTACCTGAAAGAGTTCATCCAGGAAGACTTCCCGGGTTCGGGCGAGTACGACTGCTCGGGCTTCCACGGCACCTCGTGCGGCACCCCGATGCCGAAATGGCGTCACAAGCTGCGCGCAGTGTGGGCTACCCCATGGCGCGGCCTGGAAGTGGGCGCGACCTGGCGCTACGTCCGCGGCACCAAGCTCGACCAGTCGAGCAGCAATCCGATCCTGGCCGGCGACTTCGAGCCAGCTGACGAAAGCCTGGGCGCACGCAGCTACCTGGACCTGGTGGGTAACTACCGCATCAACGACAACTTCACCTTCCGCGCTGGCATGAACAATGCCCTGGACAAGGATCCTCCGGTGTCGGGCGTCGTCGCGGCCGTATTCGGCAACGGCAACACCTATCCACAGGTGTATGACACCCTGGGCCGTCACATCTTCCTGAACGTGACCGCCAAGTTCTGATACGTGATTTGAAGGCGTGGACGGCAAAGCCGTCCACCCTACAACAAGAAGGGCGCACCGCGGTGCGCCCTTTTTCATTTGCCGCCCTCGATTATTCCTGGCGCAGGCGGCGCTGGCTCACCGCGGCCGCCAGGCCTTCCAGCACCCCGACGCTGGCATCCCAGTCGATGCAGCCATCGGTCACCGACTGGCCATAGGTCAGTTCCTTGCCCGGCACCAGGTCCTGGCGGCCGGCCACCAGGTGCGACTCGATCATCACGCCGACGATGCGGTCGTCGCCGCCCGCGATCTGGGCCGCGATGTCGGCGCACACCGGCACCTGGTTCTCGGGCTTCTTGGAGCTGTTGGCGTGCGAGGCGTCGATCATCAGGCGGCTGGCCAGGCCCAGCGCGGCGATCTGCTTGCACGCATCCTCGACGCTGGCGGCGTCATAGTTGGGCGCCTTGCCGCCGCGCAGGATGATGTGGCAATCCTCGTTGCCGGCGGTCGACACGATGGCCGAGTGACCGCCCTTGGTCACCGACAGGAAATGGTGCGGCTGCGAGGCGGCCTTGATGGCTTCGGTCGCGATCTTGATATTGCCGTCGGTGCCGTTCTTGAAGCCGACCGGGCACGACAGGCCCGAGGCCAGTTCGCGGTGCACCTGCGATTCGGTGGTGCGGGCGCCGATCGCGCCCCAGCTGACCAGGTCGGCAATGTACTGCGGGCTGATCACGTCCAGGAATTCGGTACCGGCCGGCAGGCCCATCTCGTTGATGTCGCGCAGCAGCTCGCGCGCCATGCGCAGGCCGTCGTTGATGCGGAAGCTGTTGTCCATGTAAGGGTCATTGATCATGCCCTTCCAGCCGACCGTGGTGCGCGGCTTCTCGAAATACACCCGCATCACGATTTCCAGCTCGCCTTTGAGGCGTTGGCGCTCCACGACCAGCCGGCGCGCGTACTCGAGCGCCGCCTTCGGATCGTGGATCGAGCACGGCCCGATGACCACCATCAGGCGGTCGTCCTGGCCGTGCAGGATGCGGTGCAGGTCGATCCGCGCGCCGGCGGCCGTCTGCTCGGCCTGCGGCGTGACCGGGAACTCGCGGATCAGGTGCGAGGGCGGCGTCAGTTCCTTCATTTCACGGATGCGTAAATCGTCGGTGCGGGGCATGCTGGACTCCCTTTTCTGCTGTTCTGTACTGGCCCGATATCCGGGCCGGAAATAAAAAAACCGCCATCGCTGGCGGTTTGTCTGGTTGCTGCCGGGACTCTTACTGCGCGTACCCGCCGCTACTCCACCGCCTGAGGCTGGAATGGCTAAAGTAAAAAAAGCGGGTAAAGAAAAAGTGGCGCATGGGTCGTCCGTGTTTGGTCGAATTGACTATAACAACAAGACATGAAGATTGGCAAGGCCTTTGTCTGTCAACGACTGCTTGTACAGACAACAATCGGTTGCGTCGAACGGACGCTTACACATCTCCTTTCCCGCTGCTTTGCGCTGGATCAGCCTCTGAGCGCAGGTCAATGCAACAGTCGATCCAGATCCCGAGCGCGGACCCCATCCCATCTTAGGAGCCTCGACCATGACTGAAATCCTGCTCTCCCGTTCCGTACGCCGCCTGTTCGCCGGTGGCGGCGTCACCGGCCTGGCGCTTGCCGGCCCCGTGCTGCTGGCCGTGCCGGTCCCTGCCGTGGCCCAGACCGCCGCCCCACCGCCCGTGGCGCGGGTCGAGATCACCGGCTCGAACATCCGCCGCGCCCAGGCCGAGACCGCGTCGAGCGTGCTCACTGTCAACCGCAACGACATCGAGCGCTCGGGCAAGACCACGGTCGCCGAACTGCTGCAGACGCTGGCGGTCGACAACCAGGGCTCGGTGCCGATGAGCTTTGGCAGCGGCTTCGCGGCCGGCGCCTCCGGCATCTCGCTGCGCGGACTGGGCACGGCCTCGACCCTGGTGCTGCTCAATGGCCGCCGCATGGCGCCCTACGGCCTGGCCGACGACGGCCAGAAGGTATTCGCCGACCTGAACGTGATCCCGACCGACGCCGTCGAACGGATCGAGATCCTCAAGGACGGCGCCTCGGCCATCTATGGCTCGGATGCGATCGCCGGCGTGGTCAACATCATCTTGCGCAGTAATTTCCAGGGCACCAGCGCGCGCGCCCTGCTCGGCACCGGCGAGGCCGGCTTATGTCCATTCGCTGGTGAGCCGGCTTAGCCGATCGCAAGGCCCGGTTCCGCCATCGCGACTTTAGCGGTGCTGCCAGTAATATGCAGCAGTTTGTGCGGGTGCGAATAAAAACCAAAACCGGCGTGAAAAAAGTTGTTGCAGCCGGGCTGGTAAAGCGGCGTGCAGAAGAAGCCGCACCATTTCTGGAAACAAAAAAATAGAGGAACCATGTCCAGCCCATTTGCCAGAATGTTGACTCAGCGGTGGAAGATTCATGACCATATCGGAATCGCGGCAGTTGCGTTAGCAGTGTGCTTGCCGACGCCTGCGAATGCCCAGAGCAAGGACAAATCGGTGATCGGGCAGTGGAGATTAACCACTGTGCTGGACTCATCGGAGATCAGCGCGCTTGACGATGCCCAGGCCAATAAAATGATTGGTCAAGTGCTCCGTATTGGAGCAGACCGAGTACAGCTGGGTAATCATATCTGCGATGCGCCCGGATTTGAGGTAACACGCGCCGAGACCGATGACTATTTGTATCAGCACGCAAATTCCCTCGCAGAGGACTTGGGCCTACCGAATCCGGTGACTGTCGTGGCGTTAGGTTGCATGGATGTGTACAAAAAGCCGCCAGGCAAGCTGGTAGTACATTGGAAGGGCGTATTTTTTGACGCAGTACGTGGAATAGCCCAACGCAAAAAATAATGCGGCCACAAGGCCGCACCAGAAACGACAATGTCCGACAAGCGTCGGACATTGAAGGCCGCGAAATAGCCAGTCAGGCGGTACCGCCCACCGTCACCCCATCGATACGCAGGGTCGGCTGGCCAACACCCACCGGCACGCTCTGTCCTTCCTTGCCGCACACGCCCACGCCCGAATCCAGGCGCATATCGTTACCGATCATCGAGATCCGGTTCATCACGTCGGGACCATTGCCGATCAGGGTCGCGCCCTTGACCGGATAGGTGATCTTGCCGTCCTCGATCATGTACGCCTCGCTGGCCGAGAACACGAACTTGCCGTTGGTGATGTCGACCTGGCCGCCGCCGAAGTTGGCCGCGTAGATGCCGTTCTTGACCGAGGCCAGGATTTCTTGCGGGTCCTTGTCGCCACCGAGCATATAGGTATTGGTCATGCGCGGCATCGGCAGGTGGGCGAACGATTCGCGGCGCGCATTGCCGGTGATCGGCATCTTCATCAGGCGCGCGTTCATCGTGTCCTGGATATAACCCTTCAGGATGCCGTCCTCGATCAGCGTGGTGCACTGGGTCGGATTGCCCTCGTCATCCATGTTCAGCGAACCGCGGCGATCCTGCAGGGTGCCGTCGTCGACCACGGTCACGCCCTTGGCCGCCACCCGCTGGCCGATCATGCCGGCATACGAGGACGAGCCCTTGCGGTTGAAGTCGCCTTCCAGGCCATGGCCGACCGCCTCATGCAGCAGCACGCCGGGCCAGCCCGGTCCGAGCACGATCGTCATCGGCCCGGCCGGCGCCGGCCGCGCCTCCAGGTTGACGCAGGCCGACTTGACGGCCTCGGTGGCGTAGCGGTCCAGCACTTCATCACTGAAATAAGCATAGTCGTAACGCCCGCCGCCGCCCGACGAACCAACCTCGCGCCGCCCGTTCTGCTCGGCGATCACGGTCACCGAGACCCGCACCAGCGGCCGGATATCGGCCGCCAGCACGCCGTCGCTGCGCACCACCAGCACCACATCGTATTCGCCGGCCAGGCCGGCCATCACCTGCACCACGCGCGGATCTTTTGCGCGCGCCATCTTTTCGACGCGCTCGAGCAGTTTGACTTTCGCGGTCGCATCGAGCGAGGCCAGCGGATCGTTGGGCAGGTACAGCGAACGCCCGCCGGTCGGCAGCGCGCTGGCGGCCACCTTGATGCGGCCGGCGCCGGCGCGCCCGATGGTGCGGGTGGCACTGGCGGCGTCCAGCAGGGCGCGCTCGGAAATCTCGTCGGAATAGGCAAACGCGGTCTTGTCGCCCGAGATGGCGCGCACGCCGACGCCCTGGTCGATCGAGAAGCTGCCGGTCTTGACGATGCCCTCTTCCAGGCTCCAGCCTTCGCTCTTGGTGAACTGGAAGTACAGGTCGGCGTAATCGACCTTGTGGGTGAACATCGTGCCCAGCGCGCGCAGCAGCTTGCCCTCGTCGAGGCCGAAAGGCGTCAACAGCACGTCGCGGGCGACGGCGATGGAGGAAAGGTTCGGTTCGAATGGAGTCATGGGCGTTCGGTCTGGTGGTTCTGTGGGATAGGCCATTGTGCCATATCCAGTTGTTTCATACCGGGCGTGACCTGGACACACCCGGTGCGGTGACGAAGCGCGCGCTTACATCTTGCGGTGGCGCAAGGCCGGCAAGCTGTCGCGCACGCCCGCCAGGAAGCCCGGGTCGAGTTCGCCGACGATCACGCCTTCGCCTTCAGGCAACACCGCCTTGACCTCGCCCCACGGATCGACCAGCATGCTGTGCCCATAGGTGCGGCGGCCATTGACGTGCAACCCGCCCTGGGCCGCGGCCAGCACATAGCACTGGTTCTCGATCGCCCGTGCGCGCAGCAGCACTTCCCAGTGCGCACGGCCGGTGGTGTAGGTAAAGGCGGCCGGCACGATGATCAGGGCGCACTCGCCCATCGCCCGGTACAGCTCGGGGAAGCGCAGGTCATAGCAGACCGACAGGCCGACCCGGCCGAACGGCGCCTCGAACACGCCCACGGTCTCGCCCGGCACGATGGTGCGCGCCTCGTCATACGACTCGGCGCCCTTGTTAAAGCCGAACAGGTGGATCTTGTCGTAGCGGCTCATCGATTCGCCCTGCGGGTTGTACACCAGCGTGGAATTGAGCACCTTGCCTTCGCTTGGCGATACCATCGGCAGCGTACCGCCCACCAGCCAGATGCCGTGCTCGCGTGCCAGCTCTGCCATGCACTCCTGGATCGGGCCGCTGCCCGGGGCCTCGGCATGCGCCACCTTGTCGGTGTCGCTCATGCCCATGATCGGCCAGTATTCCGGCAGCGCCACCAGCGTGGCGCCGCGGCCGGCGGCCTCGGCCACCAGGCGGCGTACGGTGACGAGGTTCTCGACCACCTGCGGGGTGGACACCATCTGGATCGCGGCTACGGTCGTCATATCAGTCCTTTTTCGGTGGCGGGCTGGCTGTTGCTGCCGCCGGATTATCGATCTTGGTGATCACAGGCGCCTTCCACGGCCCGGTCACCTGCATCTCATAGGTCAGCGCCTTCATCACCGGGGCCCGCAGGAACAGCTGGGCCAGGTAGCCGCCCAGGCCGATCACCGGATTGACCGCCAGGCCATACACCAGCGGCCCGGTGCCGAGATTGAATTCGGGGATCACCACCACGCGCAGATTGGTCGATTCGTTGGCGATGTCGGCGCTGCCATCCATCAGCACGGTGGCCGCCACCCCGTGCATTTTAAGGTTGTCGGTGCGCACCACCCCGCGCTGGATCAGGGCGTTGGCGCTGATGCCGTCGAAGGCCAGGCCTTCCGAGAACACATCGTGGAAATCGAGCTTGAGCAGGCGCGGCAGCGCTTGCAGGCTGAGCACGCCCAGCAGCTTGGCCGCGCCCGGGTCCTGCTTCAGGAACTGGCCCGATTCGACATTCATCTCGATCTGCCCCGACAGGCTCGGAATGTCCATCGCGTACGGCAACCCGGCCCACGAGATATCGCCGCTCAGGATGCCCTTGCCGCGGCCGATGGTGCCGGGGAAGCCGACCCGGTCCAGCAGCTTGCCGGCGTCCTCGATGTCGAGCGCGAAATTCAGGCTCGTATTGCTCTTGCCATCCTTGGTCAGCCAGCGGCCGTTGGCCTTCAACTGGCCATCGGGATTGGACAGGGCAATGCGATCGATGCGCCATTCGCGGCCCGCCAGCGCGCGCACATTGCTGGCGCGCAGTTCAAGCCGGCCAAGGTTCTTGTCGAACAGTTCGAACTGCTCGGCCACGATGTCGAGCGAAGGGATGGTGGCGGTGGCGCCCTTGTTCGATTCCAGCAAGTCCTTGACCTCGGCCTCGGCCGATTCGGGAATCGTCAGCGAAGCCAGGCGCGCCGTGACCTTGCCCAGGCCGCCACGGGTCTCGGCCCAGGTGAGGTAGCCGCTGGCCTGGCGCGAATGCAGGTTGGCCTGCCAGGTGTCAACCAGGTGGGTGGCGCCGACCACCACATCGGCCACGCGGCGCTCGCCGATCGTCAGTTCGCTGACCCGGCCGGCCAGCACGGTCGGCAACACATACTGGGTGAAGTCGGCCCCGCTGCCGGTCTGGGCGTTCGTCGAGCCGCTCTGGTCGGATCCCGCGATGGCGCGCCCTGCGGCCAGCCAGTGGTCGATATTGAGCACCTTGGAATCGACGTGGATCATCATGCCCTCGTCAGGCAGCGGCGCCGGCACATTGACGCCGATACCGCCTTGCACCACCCGCCACGGGTCCTTGCCGTGCTTTTCGCGCAGGTAGCGCGCCGCCAGGTTGGGACCGACGCCGACCCGGATCTCGTCGCGTCCCAGGCCGGCCATGGTCGGCGCGCCTTCCAGCACGAAACTGAGCGGCAGGGTGGCATCGGCCGCCTTGTTCAGCGGGTGCGGCAACTCGACGCCGAGCCCGGCCAGGGTGGAATCGACGGCGATCGTGCGCCGGCCTTCGCGCACCACGATCGCGCCGCTGTAGCGGGTGCTGCCCGACAGGCGCTCGGCCAGGCGTCCCAGCGCCGGCGCCGGCGCAGTGCGGCGCATGCCCTCGGCCGACAGGGCGCCGTCAAAGGTAACCCGGGTGCTGCCGTCGCGCTGGGTGCCGCCGGCCACCGCGACCGGTTCGCCCAGGAAGCCGGCCCGCAGACCCTCCAGGCCAAAACCGTGGTCATGGAAGTCGATCCGGCCCTGGGCGCCCTGCAAGGTCGGCAGGTCAGGGAACAGGCTGACATCGTTGTTCTGCAGTTGCAGGTGGCCGGTGACCTTGGTGTCGTGCAGATGCGAGAGCGGCATGCGCAGCTTGAGGCCGAGCTTGGCATTGCCGCTGCCGCGCGTGTCTTCCGTAAAGTGGCCGATCCAGTCCAGCACTGGCGTCACCGACACATAGCGCAGGAATTCCTGCAGCGGCCCGGCGCCCTGGCCGTCGATCTCAAGCATCATGTTCTCGTGGGCGCCGAGGTCGGGGATCACCGCCTTGACGTTCGACAGCGCCACGCCCAGGGTGCGCAGGGTCTTGCCGTTGATCTCCATGCGCGCCCGGTCGAACTCGATGCGGCCGTCGATCGCCTCGGCCAGCGGCCACAGCGGCGTGCCGTCCGGATGGCGGTGGCCAGGGGCGTATTCGAGCCGCGCCCCCTCCAGCCGACCGGCGACATTGAATTCGCCGCGCGCGCGCTCGGCCGCATTGTTCGCATGGAAGGGGAATTGCGCCAGGTCGCCGCGCAGGCGCAGGCTGGCGTCGCGCAGGCGCCCGCCCTGCAGCGCGCCGACCAGCCATTCGTGCAGGCTGTGCGGGGTGGCGAGCGGCAGGTAGCGGCCGATCTGCTCGATCGCGAAGCCGTCGAGTTCGCCCTTGAAATCGGCCGTGCCGGGCCCGTGGCCGGGTGTCAGCGGCAGCATGTGGCTTCCCGATACCTCGGCCGTGAAGTCGCCCTTGCGAAAGCTCAGGTCGTCGACCTCGAGCGCCAGCTGCTTGCCCGTTTCAAACGTCCAGTTCGCCTTCAGGGCCAGATGGTCGAACGGCATGCGTGGCTCGGCGAACCAGGCCGGCATGAACAGTGTCAGCCCTTTTGAATCGAGCGCCACCTTGCCGCCGCCCTGGTTGGCATCGATGTGGCCGCTCAGGTGTTCGAATCCGGGCGTGGCCGGCCTTTCCGGCAAGGCCGGGATGCCGCCTTGCGCAGCCCGGGCCGGCCGCCCGGCGACCGCGTTCAGGGCCAGGTCGGCGACGTCGCCCCGGATGCGCCAGCCAGTCACGCTCGGATAGCGGCCATCCCACTCGGCGCTGACGTCCTGCAGCATGCCGCGCGGCGCGTAGTCGGCCAGCAGCTGGCGCTGTACCGGCGTGATCGGCAGGTACTGGGCCAGCGCCGCCAGCGCGCCGATGTCGAGCCCGCGCGCGCGCAGGGCGCCGCGTTCGGGCTGGCTATTCCGGGCCGGGCGCCAGGTTTCTTCGAGCGTGGCCGGTGGCAGCGCGCGCCCGCCCTGCACTGCTACTGAGAAATTATCGAGCCGGATCGTGTGGCCGTGGGCGCCGAAGGTCGGCTTGCCGTCGGCGCCGTTGGGCAGCAATTCCTCGCGCGCCGACAGGCGGCCGCTGACGCGCGCCAGCCGCAGCGGCGCGATGTCCTTGCCGAGCCGCGCATTCACGCCGGCCAGGGCCAGGTCGGCGGTAAAACCGGCCAATCTCGCCTGGTCGAAGCTGACCCAGGCACGCAGCGAGCCGCGCCCGCGCTCGAGCTGGATCGGGTAGTCGACGAAGCGTTTCCAGGCGCCGAGGTCGACGTCGCGCAGGTCGGCATACAGCTCGCCCTTCCAGCGCAGCACATCCGACGGGCGTTCGCCGAAGCGGTGACGGAACTGCGCGCGCACGTCGAGCGGGCTGCCCAGGGCGCGCGGCGGCGTGGCCTGCAAGGCAAAATGGTGGGTGCCCCAGCGATTGAGCAAGGCCAGGGTCACGCCTTCAAGCACCAGCGGCGGCGTGCCGCGCAGCTCGTCGCTCCAGTTGACGCGGCCGTCGCGGATCACGATCTCGCGCTGGCGCAGCAGCCAGTCGCCACCGCCGCCGCCGGCCTGCTTGGGGTCGAGCCGGACCCCGGCGACCTCGATCACGCCATCCAGGCCGCGCCGCACCGTCAGTTGCGGGCCCTTGATCTCGAGCGAGGCGAAACGCGGCTCGAACGCCGCCACGCTCCACCAGCCGAGGGTCGCGTCGACCTGGGGCAGCGCCAGCACCTGGCGCCCCGCGGCATCGTGCAGGCGTACTTCGCTCAGCGACAGCGCCGGGCGCAGGCCGTGCCAGGATGCGGCCAGGCGCGCGATCGTGACCCGGCTGCCGAGGGCATTGCCGGCCACGCGCTCGATGTCGCCTTTATAGTGATCGATATTCGGGAGGATGGCGTAGCGCAGCACCAGGAACAGCACGGCCAGCGCGAAATACACCAGCAGCACCAGCTTGATGGTGAAGCCCAGCACGTGGTGCGAGGCCAGGTTGGCGACCCGATAGGCCGCACGCAGGCGCCGCCAGCGCACGGCGAGCGGCGAGGCCGCAGCGGGCGCCTGCGGATCCGGGTTGTGCATCAAGGTGCTAATAACAAAGGCTCGCCGTAAATTTAACTCTTTAATAAAACAGGTCGCTTGCAACAGTCGCGGCGTCTACCTTACCATCGGTGCAAACCCAGGCATCGATGGCCAAACATGGCCTGCATCGTGGCCATGTCCATGAAGCGGGCCATTCTACCGCATCACAAATGAACTGGACCTTAAAACGCCCCCATCTACCAGGATCGACGATGCTCCCTGCTTCCCCCGCCTGCGCCTCGCGCTTCGTCCAGCGCTGGCTTGATGCCGCGCCCGAGCGTGCCGCCCAGCTGGTCGAATTGTCATCATTATCGCTCGACGGCGCCGATTTCCGCGCCCTCTTGGAACGCGAACTGGGTAATGGTCTGCCACTGGAACGGGCCATGCGCCGCGTGCGCAACCTGCTGGTATCGACCATCGTCGCGCGCGACCTGGGCGGCCAGGCCGAACTCCATGAAGTGGTCAGCGCCATGACCGCCTTCGCCGACTTCGCGATCCAGACCCATGTCGCCAGCCTCACCGCCGAACTGGTCGCCAGCCACGGCATGCCGACCGGCGAGGAATCCGGCCGGCCGCAGCACCTGATGGTGCTGGCCATGGGCAAGCAGGGCGGCGGCGAACTCAATGTGTCGTCCGACATCGACCTGATCTTCGTCTACCCGGAAGACGGCGAGACCGCGGCCGGCCCCGGCCAGCGCCAGTTGTCGAACCATGAATTCTTCGTGCGCCTGGGGCGGCGCCTGAATGCGGCCTTGTCCGAGGTGATCGAAGATGGCTTCACGTTCCGGGTCGACATGGCGCTGCGCCCCAACGGCAAATCGGGCCCGCTGGCGGCCAGCCTGGGCATGGTGGAGGAATACCTGATCGTCCAGGGCCGCGAATGGGAGCGCTATGCCTGGGTCAAGGCGCGCGCCGTCACCGGCGAGGCGGAAGATATCGCGGCACTGGACGCCATCGTGCGGCCCTTCGTGTTTCGCCGTTACCTCGATTTCGGCGTGATCGACGCGATCCGCACCATGCACGCCCAGATCCGCGCCGAAGTGAAGCGCCAGGAGCGCCTGCATCCCGAGCGCAGCCACAATGTAAAACTGGGGCGCGGCGGCATCCGCGAGATCGAGTTCCTGGCCCAGGTATTCCAATTGATCCGCGGCGGACGCGATCCGGCCCTGCGCGAGCGCTCGACCCGCACCACCCTGCGCCTGCTGGCCGAGCGCGAGCTGCTGCCGCACGAGACGGTCGAACGCCTGCTGCAGGCCTATACCTTCCTGCGCAATCTCGAGCACCGCGTGCAATACCTGGAAGACGCCCAGACCCATACCCTGCCGGTGGGCGAGGACGACCGGCTGACGGTGGCGCGCATGATGGGCTACCAGAGCGAAGCCGCGCTGCTGCAGGCGCTGGGCGAACAGCGCAACTACGTGGCCCAGCAATTCGATGCCATCTTCGCCGACAAGGAAAAACCGGACGAAGACCCGGACGCCCCGGCCCTGGCCGATGAGCTCGACAACCTGGACGCGATCGCCGCCCGCCTGGCCGCGCTCGGCTTCGACGAAGCGCGCAGCGCCGGCGCCCGCCTGGCCGCCGCCCTGCAGGGTCCGCGCCTGGCGAGCCTGCCGGACGCCAGCCGGGAGAGGTTGCTGGCATTGGTGGACGCCGCCCTGCCCCTGGTCGCCAGCGTGGTGCGCGAAGCCGGCATCGGCAGCCACGCCGGCACCCTGGGCCGCCTGCTCGACCTGTTCGAGGCGATCGGGCGCCGTTCGGCCTACCTGTCGCTGCTGACCGAATACCCGCACACGCTCGAGCGCGTGATCCGCATGATCAATGCCAGCGGCTGGGCCTCCACGTTCCTGACACAGCACCCGATCCTGCTCGACGAACTGCTGGACGACCGCAACGCCGGCGCCGGCGACCTTGAGCAGCTGGCGGCCATCCTCGACGAACACCTGTGCGAGGCGGCCGGCGACACCGAGCGCCAGCTCGACATCCTGCGCGAGGCCCATCATGCCCAGCTGTTCCGCCTGCTGGCGCTGGACCTGGCCGGCGAGCTGTCGGTCGAGCGCCTGGCCGACCACCTGTCGGCGCTGGCAGACATGATCGTCGGGGCGGTCGTCAAGCATGCCTGGCGCGCGGTCAACGGGCGTCACCGCGAGGAGCCGGCGTTCGCCGTCATCGCCTACGGCAAGCTGGGCGGCAAGGAACTGGGCTATGTGTCGGACCTGGACGTCATCTTTTTGTACGACGACCAGGACCAGGACGCGCCGCCGCTGTACGCGCGCCTGGCCCAGCGCTTCATCACCTGGATGACGGCCCATACCGCGGCCGGCATCCTGTTCGACGTCGACATCGCCCTGCGCCCGGACGGCGCCAGCGGCATGCTGGTGTCGTCGGTCGCCGCCTTCGAGCGCTACCAGAACGACGCGGCCTGGATCTGGGAACACCAGGCATTGACCAGAGCCCGGTTCTGCGCTGGCGACGCCGCCATCGGCGCGCGTTTCGAGGCGATCCGCGAGCAGGTGCTGCGCAAGGACCGCAGCGGGCAAGCGCAGCAGTTGAAGGACGAAGTGGTGCACATGCGCCGGCGCATGCGCGACGCCAACGTCAACCGCGGCGAGCAGTTCGACCTCAAGCACGACCTGGGAGGCATGATCGACATCGAGTTCATCGTCCAGTACCTGGTGCTGCGCTATGCGGCGGCTTGTCCGCAGCTGACCGCAAACGCCGGCAATATCGCCCTGCTGCGCCGCTGTGGCGAGCTGGGCCTGATCGACGCCGGCCTCGCGGCCCGGGTCGCCGACGCCTACCGCGCCATGCGCAAGCTGCAGCACCAGGTGCGGCTGCAGGGCCACGACAAGACCCGGGTCGAGCCTGGCCTGGTGGGTGACCATCCCGCCAGCGTGCAGGCGTTGTGGCAGGCCTGTTTCGGTGCCTGATCGCTCTGGATGCTGCTGACGGCAGAGTCGACGGCTCCGCCGTCCAGCGCCCCATCCATTGCCACATCGCCGATGTGATGTGAACGCGTGGACGGCAAAAGCCGTCTACGCTCCCCCCCCTTTTCTGCTATGAGCACCACCCCGGTGCGCATGCACATCCTACGTGCATATGCCATGTGTCAGCAGGCATTTCTGCACCCCAAAAGTACATATGTCCTGCTGACTTTTTGGTCATTTAATTTCTTTTTGATAACTGTTGTTTTCGCCACAAAAATGGCGGCCACCGCGTTGACACTAGTCAACACCGAATGGTTTTATAGAGAGGTGTATGCACCTCGGCAACCCCGTTATCCACGCGGCTGCCGCATGCGCACGGGTTGCACCTATTAATCATAAAAAGTCGTTCCACACCCGTGGAATGCAGGATGGAGAGCACATGCAACAACGAACGAAGATCGCATTGGCCGTCGCGCTCGCACTGCCTTCACTGACCGCCATCGCGCAGGAAGCACTGCAGCGCGTCGAGGTGACCGGTTCCCGTATCCGCCAGGTTGACCTCGAGACCGCGCAGCCGGTCCAGGTGATGACCCAGGAACAGATCCAGAAAAGCGGCCTGGTCACCGTCGGCGACATCATCAACAGCATGTCCTCGGCGGGCGTGCCGGCGTTCAGCAAGGGCAGCTCGCTGGGCGCAAGCCGCGAACAGGGCGGCCAGTTCCTCGACATGCGCAACCTCGGTTCGCAACGCCTGCTGGTGCTGGTCGATGGCAAGCGCTGGAGCCAATCGGTCAGCGGTTATACCGACATGTCGACCATCCCGTCGGCACTGATCGAACGGGTCGAGATCCTGAAGGACGGCGCTTCGTCGATCTACGGCTCGGACGCGATCTCGGGCGTGGTCAACATCATCCTGAAAAAATCGATGCAGGGCGGCCAGGCCAGCGTCTACCATGGCCAGAACGAAAAGAACGACGGCAAGACCAAGGACTATTCGATCGCCTACGGCGCCGGCGACGACAAGGCGTCGCTGCTGTTCGGCCTGACCTATACCGAGCAGGGCCCGGTCTGGGCCAAGACCCGCGACATCACCGCCACCACCAATGGTCCGGATCGTCCTAACGCCTCGCTGGGCAGCGGCCCATGGGGGCGTATCCGCCAGGTCAGCGCGACCGGCGGCCCGACCGGCTTCGACCAGGTGCTGAACCACACCGGCGCCCAGCTCGGCGATGGCGTCGGTGCCGACTCGCGCAATCCGGCCAACTACCATCCGTTCACCAATGCACCGGCCGACCTGTTCAACTCGACGAGCCAGATGCACTTTCTGACGCCGAGCAAGCTGACCTCGATCTTCGTCAAGGGTGAAGTCGCGCTGCCGTGGAACATGAACTTCAAGACCACCGCAATGTACGCCGACCGCCAGTCGTCGCGTACGGTCGCCGGCTATCCGCTGAGCTCGACGGCTCAGGCCGCCTACCCGGTGTATGTCGACAAGGCCAGCTACTACAATCCATACGGCAACTCGGTGGCCGGCGCTGGCAACGGACAAGACCTGTTCTTCTACCGTCGCACCATCGACGTGCCGCGCGTGACCGATAACAACAACCGTACGCTGCACATCGACGCCACGCTGGAAGGCGAATTCGCCATCGCCACCAATCCATGGAACTGGAGCGTGGGCTACAACCACAGCCGGGTTGACGGCGCCGTGCGTGGCTACGGTGACCTGAACCTGCTGAACCTGAAAAAAGCCCTCGGCCCATCGTTCATGAACGCCTCGGGCGTGGTGCAGTGCGGTACCGCGGCAGCGCCGATCGGCCTGGCCGCCTGCGTGCCGTTCAACATCCTCGGCGGCCCATCGGCCTCGACCCAGGAAGCGCTGAACTACGTGATGTCGACCGCCCAGGCGACCTACAGCTCGGTGGTCAACAGCGCCACCGCCGACATCACCGGCGAACTGTTCCAGCTGCCAGCCGGCGGCCTGGGCATCGCAGCCGGTATCGAGCACCGCGAAGTGCGCGGCGACGACGTGCCGGGCCAGTTCGAGCAGTCGGGCTACTCATCCAGCCTGGCCGGTAATGCGACGTACGGCCGCTACACCGTCCGCGAAGCCTACCTGGAAGCGAACGTGCCGCTGCTGAAAGGCGTACCGTTTGCCGAGCTGCTGAGCCTGAACGCGGCAACCCGCTATTCGGACTACTCGAACTTCGGCTCGACCACCAACAGCAAGTTCAGCTTCATGTGGAAACCGATCCGCGACGTGCTGGCCCGCGGTACCTATGCCGAAGGCTTCCGTTCGCCGACCCTGGGCGACACCTTCGGCGGCGGCTCGCAGACCTTCGCCAGCTACCTCGACGTGTGCGACAGCCTGCACGGCGAAGCGGCGCGTAACCCGACCGTTGCAAGCCGCTGCGCAGCCGCCGGCGTGCCGGCCGGCTTCCGTCAGAAGAACCAGACCGGCGCCAACGTCGGTGCGACCGGCGCCCAGACCCCGTTCCCGTTCACGACCGGTGCCGGCAATGCCTTCCTGGAGCCTGAATCGGCCAAGACCCGCACCCTGGGCCTGGTCCTCAGCCCAGCGAGCGTGCCGGGCTTCTCGGTGGCCGTGGACTGGTTCAATATCCGGATCGAGAACCTGATCACCGGCGTGTCGGCGACCAACACCCTGGAAGAGTGCTACGTCAACGACGTGCAGAACTTCTGCTCGCTGGTCAAGCGTGACATCACCGGCCAGGTGGTTGATCTGCAGATCGGCAATACCAACCGCGGCAAGGTCGAGACCGAAGGTGTCGACGTGGCGATCAATTACCGTCTGCCACGTACCCGCTTCGGCCAGTTCGGCATCCGCAGCGAAACCACCTACACCGATACCTACAAACAGCAATCGACGCTGGATACGGAATGGGTGGAATACGCCGGCGAGTACGACATCTACCGCGTGAAGTCGAATACCTCGCTCGACTGGAGCCTGGGCAACTGGAGCGTGACCTTCACGGCTCGCTTCTACAGCAGCCAGAAGAACCGTTGCTACTCGGCGACTCAGGTCATCTATTGCTCGGATCCGACCGCGGCGGCCAGCTGGGGTACCGGCTATAACCGTCATGGCGAGATGTGGTACGGCGACCTGTCGGTCGGCTACGCCTTGCCATGGAACGCAAAAATCCTGCTCGGCGCGAATAACGTGTTCGACAAGAAACCGGAAATCAACTACAGCGCCGGTTCGGCGACCGGCGGCAACTCGTCGTCGTCGTCGGTGTCGCCTGAACTGCCGATCGACCGTTTCTTCTACGTTCGCTACAACCAAGCTTTCTAAGCTTGAGCGCATAAGCCGCAATTTAATTGCTCAAAAAGCCCCTCCGACGCAAGTCGGAGGGGCTTTTTTCCGTTTAGCAAAATTTAGATCATTTGTTGACTGCGCAGTCAATAACATGTCAACTTGGCAATCGGTAAATACACATTTCTGCAACACAAACGTCATACATCATTTGTATGCATTGACAGCGATGCGCTGCAAATGGTTTTATTGCTAGCTTGAAAACTCGTTGATCCAATCAGTTAGCGTTTTTCAGGAAGTCGCTTAGCGACATTTTCGGTGGCAGTGCCCTTCCCATGGTGCCGCCGCGTTTTCACCCCTAGGAGTTTGCAACATGATGGAAACACTCTTGTCCCGGTCGGTCCGCGCGATCTGCCTCGGCGGTATGACCCTCGGCATGACCGCAGCGGTCGCACAGGAAGCTTCGGCGCCACTACAGCGCGTCGAAGTGACCGGTTCCCGTATCCGCCAAGTCGACCTGGAAACCGCACAGCCAATTCAGATCATGAGCCAGGAACAGATCCAGAAAACTGGTCTGGTCACTGTCGGCGAAATCCTGAACAACCTGTCCTCGGCCGGTGCGCCTGACTTCTCGCGCTCGGGCTCGCTGACCTCGAACAGTGAAATCGGCGGCCAGTACGTCAGCCTGCGAAACCTGGGCTCGAACCGCCTGCTGGTCCTGGTGGACGGCAAGCGCTGGACCCAGTCCGTGGATGGCTTCACCGACCTGTCGACCATCCCATCGTCGATGATCGAGCGCATGGAAATCCTGAAGGATGGCGCCTCGTCGATCTACGGCTCGGACGCGATCGCAGGCGTGATCAACATCATCCTGAAGAAAAACATGCAGGGCGGCCAGCTGTCCCTGTACACCGGCCAGAACGAAAAGAACGACGGCAAGAACAAGGACTTCTCGCTGAGCTACGGCGCCGGCGATGAAAAAGCCTCGCTGATGTTCGGCCTGTCGCACACCGAATCCGGTCGCGTGGACACCATGACGCGCGCGATCAGCTCGAGCTCGTATGGTCCTGCACACCCGTATGATGGCCTGGGCGCTGGTCCATGGGGCCGCATTACCCCGGTCAATCCGGCAACTGGCGGTTCGCTGACCAACGCTGCGCAAGGCGGCTTCAACCAATACCTGAACCACACCGGCAGCTTCGACGGCAAGGGCGTCGGAGCCGATTCGCGCAATCCGGCCAACTACCATCCGTACGCCAACGGTATCGAAGATCGCTACAATTCGACCCAGGACATGGACCTGCTCATTCCGAGCAAGCTCGATACCCTGTTCGTAAAGGGCGAAATCGCACTGCCTAAAGATATTCGCTTCAAGACGACTGCGATGTATTCGCAGCGTACCGCGAACCAGCAGATCGCTGGCTACCCGCTGACCTCGACCAGCCAGGCGACCTACCCTGTCTACATCGACGCAAACAGCTATTACAACCCTTACGGCAACCAGGTTGCCGGCGCCGGCCTGGGCCAGGACCTGTTCTTCGCCCGCCGCACCATTGAGCTGCCGCGTCGTACGGAAACCGAAAACCGCACCCTGCACATCGATGCCACCCTGGAAGGTGAATTCACTGTCAAGGATCTGGCATGGAACTGGAGCGCTGGTTATAACCACAATAAGGTGTCGGGTTCGCAATTTGGCACCGGCAACATCAACCTGCTGAACCTGAAGCGCGCCCTGGGCCCATCGTTCATGAGCGCCAGCGGTGTCGTGCAGTGCGGTACGCCGGATGATCCGATCGGCCTGTCGTCCTGCGTGCCGTTCAACATCCTGGGTGGCCCATCGGCATCGACCCCGGAAGCGCTGGCCTTCATCAACTCGACCGGCCAGTCGACCTACGGTTCGACCGTCAACAGCGCCACCGCCGATCTGGCAGGCGAACTGTTCCAGCTGCCAGCAGGCGCGCTGGGCCTGGCAGTCGGCATCGAGCACCGCGAAGTCAAGGGCCAGGAAGTTCCGGGCCAGTTCGAGCAATCGGGCTACTCGAGCGACCTGGCAGGCAATGCGACCTACGGCCGCTACACCGTGCGTGAAGCCTACGCAGAGCTGAACATCCCGGTCCTGAAGAGCCAGCCGTTTGCAGAACTGCTGAGCTTCAACCTGGCAACCCGCCACTCGGACTACAGCAACTTCGGCGTGACCAACAACAGCAAGGCCAGCTTCATGTACAAGCCGGTCAAGGACGTGCTGGTCCGTGGTACCTGGGCCGAGGGCTTCCGTGCTCCGACCCTGGGCGACACCTTCGGCGGCGGTTCGCAGTCGTTCGATACCTTCCTGGATCCATGCGACACCCGCTTCGGCGAAGCCTCGGCTGACCCAGCAGTGCTGGCGCGTTGCATTGCCTCGGGTACGACCCCGACCTATCGTCAGGTCAACCAAGCCGGTGCGGCAATTACCAGCGCTACCGGTACGCAGTCGACCGTGGCCTTCAATTCGGGCGCAGGCAATTCCTTCCTCGAGCCAGAAACCGCGACCACCAAGACCATCGGCTTCGTGTACAGCCCGTCGTTCATCACTGGCCTGACCGTCGGCCTCGACTGGTACAACATCCAGATCGATAACCGCATCACCACGATCAGCGCCACTTACGTCGCCAACGAGTGCTTCATCAACGGCAGCAACAACTTCTGCTCGGCGATCCGTCGTGACCCGGTCTCCGGCCAGATCACCACGCTGTCGCGCGGCAACGCCAACCTCGGTGAAATGGAAACCGAAGGTCTGGACATGTCGATCAACTATCGCCTGCCACGCACTGCCTACGGTCAGTTCAGCCTGCGTAACGAAACCTCGTACGTCGACAAGTTCCGCACTCGCAGCGGTGCTGATTCGGAGTGGAACAACTACGCTGGCGAATACTTCTACAACCGTGTGAAGTCGAACACCAACCTCGACTGGGCCATGGGTAACTGGAGCGCCACCTGGGGCTTCCGCTACTACAGCCCGGTCAAGGACCAGTGCTGGGATCGCGACGCAGGCATCGAGTGCAACCTGCCTGACTACGAAGCGACCTTCGGTACCGGCGCCAACAAACTGGGTTCGGTCACCATCCATGACGTGAGCGTTGGCTACAAGACCAACTGGGATGCCCGTATCCTGTTCGGTATCAATAACGTCTTCGACAAGGCACCGCGCATCGTGTACAACACGCAAGCGTCGGCAGCGTCGGTGGATGCAGATACCTCGCTGGACCGCTTCTTCTACGTCCGCTACACCCAGAACTTCTAATGGAACAGGGCTTTCGGGCCCTCTCCTGAAGATTTCTGATGCCCGCCCCGGCCTTGCCGGGCGGGCATTTTTACTTGCGCATCCCACCCTTCCCCGTCCGACGGGGTATCATGCTGGTTTGTCCGCACCGCGCGCACGCCGAATCCACACTGTATGACCATCAAACTCAAGAACGAAAAAGACATCGCCAAGATGCGCATCGCCGGCCGCCTGGCCGCCGAAGTTTTGGAAATGATCAAGGAATACGTCGTCCCCGGCGTCTCCACCGAAGAACTCGACCGCCGCTGCCACGACCACATCCGCAAGGTGCAGAAGGCAACCCCCGCCAATGTCGGCTACCACGGCTTTCCCAAGACCCTGTGCACCTCGATCAACGGCGTGGTCTGCCACGGCATCCCGAGCGAGAAAGAGATCCTGAAGGATGGCGACATCGTCAATATCGACGTCACCGTGATCAAGGATGGCTGGCACGGCGACACCAGCCGCATGTATTTCGCCGGTACCCCGAGCCCTGAAGCGAAGAAGCTGGTCGACACCACGTATGAGGCGATGATGGCCGGCATCCGCGCGGTGCGTCCCGGCGCCCGCCTGGGCGACGTCGGCCATGCTATCCAGAAGCTGGCCGAAGGCGCCGGCTATTCGGTGGTGCGCGACTATTGCGGCCACGGCATCGGCCGCGTCTACCACGAAGAGCCGCAGGTGCTGCATTACGGCCGACCGAACACCGGCCTGCTGCTCAAGGAGGGCATGACCTTCACGGTCGAGCCGATGATCAATATTGGCGAGGAAGACGTGATCCAGCTCGACGATGGCTGGACCGTGATGACGCGCGACGGTTCGCTGTCGGCGCAGTGGGAACACATGATCGTGGTGACGAAGAACGGCTTCGAGATCCTGACGCCCTGGCCGGACGCCTGAAACGCAGCTGGCGTTGAATAAAAAAAAGGCCGGAACCCTCGCGGGATCCGGCCTTTTTCACGTGTGGCTTAGAACTTGTAGTTGCCGGTCACGTACAGCTGACGGCCCAGCGGATCGGCGTAGCGCGGGTCGAAGCCGACCTGGTGGCCCGACGAAGCGCGCAGCGACAGCGGCGGCTTGCGGTTGGCGATGTTCTTCATGCCGGCGCGCAGCGTGAAGGCATCGGTGAAGGCGTAGCGGCCTTGCCAGTCGAAGGTCAGGAACGACGGCACGTCCAGGCGGAAGCCGGTGACATTGACGCCGGTATCCAGGTTACGCACGGTCGCCGCCGCATCGGTGTAGCCGTTGCGGTAGTTGACGATCAGCGAGTTCGACAGCTTGCCGGTGTCGAGCGAAGTCGACAGGCGGACAATGTGACGGAACGTGACGGCATTGTTGGTGCCGAAGTAGTTCAGGCTGTTGGTCCAGTCATTGGCGGTACCAGCGCGGGTGTAATCCGCCTTCATCATGTAGGTACCGTTCAGGGTCGTGGTCAGGTTGCCGAAACCGAAGCGATGGCGGCCGGTCAGGTCCCAGTCGATACCGCGGTTATGGGTCTGGCCGATGTTCACCGACGAGCGCAGGAAGGCCCAGTAGGTGTTGCCGGTTGCAGGTTCAGTGTAGGTGCTGAACAGCTGGCGGAACTGGTCAGGGTTGCCCCAGGCCTGCTGCTCGCTCACTGCGCTGACGGCATCCTTGATCTTCACATCCCACAGGTCCAGGCCTGCCGAGAAGCGCGGCGACGGCTCGAAACGCATGCCGACCGTGAACTGCTTCGAGGTTTCCGGACGCAGGTTCTCGTTACCCGTCGACAGCACGTTGTACTGGGTGGTGCCTGGACGGCACAGGGTCGGATCCTGGATCGGGCAGCCCCACGACGACGCTGTGAAGCCGGCGTTGACGATCGGCGAGGCGATGTCGAGCATGTCGGGCGCCTTGAAGCCGGTGCCGTACGAACCGCGGAACAGCAGTTGCTGCGACGGCTGGTAACGCGCCGAGATCTTGTAGGTGCTCTTCGAATGGTCGCTGCCGACCTTGCGGCCTCGCACGCCATCGTCGATCGCCGAGATGGTGTCGTAACGCAGCGCCGCGGTCACTTCGATCTCTTTGGTGATTGGCGCCAGCACTTCGGCGAAGGCGCCAGCATTGTCACGGGTCAGGTCGTAGCGCGCCGGTGCATTGAAGTTGTAGATCACGCCATTGACCGCATCGGCCGACGGATCCTGCTGGTAGTGGTATTCGCGGTAGTCGGCGCCGATTGCCAGTTGCGCGGCGCCGCCCTTCATCCCGAACAGCTCGTGCGAGCCGCGCACGTCGGCCGCCTTGAGGGTGGTCGAGGCTTCGCGGATCGAACCGTGGAAGATCGAGTTCTCGATCAGCTGCTGGGTCGCCGGGCTCTGCTCGCCGATCGGGGCGAACGGATTGAAGGCATTATTGGTCAACATCGAGCGGAACTCGGCGTTGCGCATATAGCCGCCAACGTAGCGCTCGTCGATCGAGTTTTCCGACCAGGTCAGCGCGCCGCTGACGGTCCAGCCGGCGATCTCGCCGTCCAGGCCCGCTACTGCGTGCTTCGACTCGGTGATGGTCTGGCTGTCGCGGGTGCCCCAGTCATAGGCACGGTAGTTGCCCGAGACGGTGCTGACGCGGCCCAGTTGCTCGGCGCTCAGGTAAGGCGCCACGTACTGGTTGAACTGCGGCGAACCCGCGGTGATCGAGAACGGCGCGGTGTTCGGCGCGATACGCGCGGTCAGGTCGAAGCGCGAGTAGGCGATGTCGGTGAACGCTTCCCAGTTGTCGCCGAGCTTCTTGGTGCCCTTGATGAAGAAGCTGTCACGCTTGTTTTCCGGGACCATCTCGACCGTCTGGATGTAGTCGAAAGTGCAGTTGCGGGCGGTGGTGCCGTTATTGTTGATGCTGACCACGTTCAGCTCAGGGCAGCCGCCATTGGCCAGCAGGTAAGGCGAGAAGCCGATCGACGGCAGTGCAGGCACGCCGGCCGGGTTGCGGAACGCCACGGTGACGTTGGCCGGCGCCGAGGCGGTGCTGGTGTTGTCGTAGACGTAGTTGGTGCCGTTGTGCGAGAAGCGGCGGAATGCGGTATTGGCGAAGTCACGCTTGGTCGACAGGATCTGGTCCTGCTCGTCGCGGCGGTAGCTGACCAGCACGTTCCAGCCATCGCTGTCGAGGTCGCCGAAGCCGTAGGTGGCCGCGACGTAGCGCGAGCCGCCATCCTTGCCGGCGGTCGGCTGGCTGTAGTTGGCTTCGATGTCGCCGCCCTGCTGGTTCTTCTTGAGCACGAAGTTGATCACGCCGGCGATGGCGTCCGAGCCGTACAGGGCCGAAGCGCCGTCGGTCAGGATCTCGACGCGCTCGACGGCGCTCATCGGGATTGCCTGCAGGTTGACCGTGCTGCCCGAACCTTGCGGCGCCAGGCGGCGGCCGTTGAGCAGGACCAGGGTGTAGCTTTCGCCGATGTCGTGGATCGACGCCGATACGCGGCCGCCCGAGTTGGTGCCGGCGGCAATCGCGCCGATGGTGAAGCCCTGCATCGCCGGCAGGGTCTGGATCAGTTCGGCAACGCTGGTGGCGCCGGTCTTGGCAATCGCTTCCTGGCTCAGGGTCTGGATTGGCAGCGCACCTTCGACATTGATCCGCTTGATCGCGGAACCGGTCACTTCGACGCGCTGGATCGGTGCGTCCTGGGCCACTGCCTGGGTCACTGCGAGGCCGGCCACCAGGCCGAAGGCGAGCCGCACTGCGCGGACGCCCATCTTTTCTTTCAACATCATTGGCATCTTTCTACTGGTTACGATGGTAAAGCGCGCTCGCAACACCAGGGATGTGTCTCCTGACCGGCCCGCGACGCGTCCCGATTATGCAATCCGGGCGGGTTTATGAAATGCAATAATTTCGGAAATGTAAAGTGATGTCGCAGGGGCGCCAATGCCATCACGTATTTACTTCTTGGAAAATGTTACCAACGTGACGCCTACCGCTGCCAAACACGCCATCGCCAATTTTTTAACTTTTTGTCATACATATGAGGCATATGTAACATTTTGTTGTGCAATTGCAACCAGATATCTGTTGTTCACTGACGTTTGCCGGGAGAAGCATGCAAGATCCCGGCAAGTCATGCGATCCCCACCGAGACGCCAGGCAAGAAAAAGCCCCGGAGGCCAAATCGGCGTCCGAGGCTGTAAGGGGCTTGAAACGATTACTTGGCGTTCATCAGTGCGACCGTGGTGTCGAGCATGCGGTTCGAGAAGCCCCACTCGTTGTCGTACCACGAGGTTACCTTGACCAGCCGGCCCGAGACCTTGGTGAGCGTCGCGTCGAAGTTCGACGATGCCGGGTTGTGGTTGAAGTCGACCGAGACCAGCGGATCGGTGTTGTAGGTCAGGATGTCCTTCAATGGACCTTCGGCAGCGGCCGCCTTCATGATCGCGTTGATCTCGTCCACCGTGGTGTCGCGCTTGGCGATGAACGACAGGTCGACGATCGACACATTGATGGTCGGCACGCGGATCGCGAAGCCGTCCAGCTTGCCGTTCAGTTCCGGCAGCACCAGGCCGACCGCGGCGGCGGCGCCGGTCTTGGTCGGGATCATCGACTGGGTGGCCGAACGGGCGCGGCGCAGGTCTTCGTGCATCACGTCGGTCAGCACCTGGTCGTTGGTGTAGGCGTGCACGGTGGTCATCAGGCCGGTTTCCAGGCCGATGGCGTCATGCAGCGGCTTGACCAGCGGGGCCAGGCAGTTGGTGGTGCACGATGCGTTCGAAATGACGGTGTCGGTCGCTTTCAGCACGTCCTGGTTCACGCCGAACACGACGGTCGCGTCGACGTCCTTGCCGCCCGGTGCCGAGATGATGACTTTCTTGGCGCCGCCTTTCAGGTGGGCCGAGGCTTTTTCTTTGGTGGTGAAGAAGCCGGTGCACTCCAGCACCACGTCCACGCCCAGCTCGCCCCATGGGATCTCGGCCGGGTTACGCTGCGCGAACACGCGGATCGGGTCGCCATTGACGGTCATGGTATCGCCTTCGACCGTGACGGTGCCAGGGAACCTGCCGTGGGTGGTGTCGTAGCGGGTCAGGTGGGCGTTCGATTCGGCATTGCCGAGATCGTTGATCGCCACGATCTGGATGTCTTGTTTCTTGCCGCCTTCATAGAAGGCGCGCAGGACATTGCGGCCGATACGGCCATAACCATTGATTGCAACTTTGATCGTCATGCTGTGCTCCTGATTAGAAAAAAACTTTTTTCGTAACGAACATAGTAAAACGGGCCGCCCATCAGGGCAGCCCGTATTCAGCGAATGCTTACGCTGCGATAACTTCTTTGGCCTTGGCGACCACGTTCTCGACGGTGAAGCCGAAGTGCTTGAACAGCACCGGCGCCGGCGCCGATTCGCCGAAGGTGTCGATACCAACGACCGCACCTTCCAGGCCCACATACTTGTACCAGAAGGCGGTCACGCCGGCTTCGATGGCCACGCGCGGCGTGCCCTTGGTGAGAACACTTGCCTTGTAGCTCGCCTCCTGGCGGTCGAACACATCGGTCGACGGCATCGACACCACGCGTGCGGCGATGCCTTCCGCTGCCAGCGCGTCGAAGGCCTTGACTGCCAGTTCGACTTCGGAACCGGTGGCGATCAGGATCACTTTCGCATCGGCACTGTCACGCAGCACATAGCCGCCCTTGGCGGCGTCGGCGATCTGCTGGGTATCGCGGGCCATGAACGGCAGGTTCTGGCGCGAGAAGATCAGGGTCGATGGACCATCCTTGCGCTGCACCGCTGCGCCCCATGCCACTGCCGACTCGACGGTGTCGCATGGACGCCAGTTGTCCAGGCCCGGGATCAGGCGCAGCGACGAGACGTGCTCGATCGACTGGTGGGTTGGACCGTCTTCGCCCAGGCCGATCGAATCGTGGGTGAACACCGAGATCGAACGGATCTTCATCAGCGACGCCATGCGCAGGGCATTGCGGCTGTAGTCCGAGAAGGTCAGGAAGGTTGCGCCGAACGGGATGAAACCGCCGTGCAGGGCCACGCCGTTCTGGATCGCCGACATGCCGAATTCGCGCACGCCGTAGTTGATGTGGTTGCCGGCGATGCCCGAACGCACAGGCACCGACTCTTTCCAGTTGGTCAGGTTCGAACCGGTCAGGTCGGCCGAGCCGCCCAGGAATTCTGGCAGGGTCGGGGCCAGGGCCTGGATCGCATTCTGCGAAGCCTTGCGGGTGGCGATGGTTTCGGCTTTGTCGACGCAGGCGGCGATCGCCGCGTCCAGCGCCTTGTTGAACTCAAGCGGCAGTTCGCCCTTCATGCGGCGCTCGAGTTCAGCAGCCAGCTCTGGATGGGCGCCGCGGTAGGCGTCGAACAGGGTGTTCCACTCGCCTTCAGCCTGGGCGCCGCGCTCTTTCGCGTCCCACGCTTGGTACAGGTCGGCAGGAATGTCGAACGGGATCGGATCCCAGATCAGGTGCTTGCGCACCGCCGCGATTTCGGTGTCGCCCAGCGGCGCGCCGTGGACCTTGTCGCCACCTTCCAGGTTCGGGGCGCCCTTGCCGATGATGGTCTTGCAGCAGATCAGGGTCGGACGATCCGATTGCTTGGCCTTCTCGATCGCCGCATCGATATCGGCGACGCTGTGGCCGTCGACTTTCGCGATCACGTTCCAGCCGTAGGCTTCGAAACGCTGCTGGGTGTCGTCGGTGAACCAGCCTTCGACGCGGCCGTCGATCGAGATGCCGTTGTCGTCGTACAGCCAGATCAGCTTATTGAGCTTGAGGGTGCCGGCCAGCGACGCTACCTCATGCGAGATGCCTTCCATCAGGCAGCCGTCGCCCAGGAAGGCGTAGGTGTAGTGATCCACCACGTCGTAGCCTGGACGGTTGAATTCGTTACCCAGCAGCCATTCAGCCAGCGCCATGCCGACCGAGTTGGCGATGCCCTGGCCCAGCGGACCGGTGGTGGTCTCCACGCCCGGGGTGATGCCGACTTCCGGGTGGCCCGGAGTCTTGGAATGCATCTGGCGGAAGTCGCGCAGGTCGTCCATCGACAGGTCGTAGCCGGCCAGGTGCAGCAGCGCATAGTGCAGCATCGAGCCGTGGCCGTTCGACAGCAGGAAGCGGTCGCGGTTCATCCAGCCTGGATTGGCCGGATTGTGGCGATAGTGCTTGTCCCACAGTGCGACGGCAATCTCGGCCATGCCCATAGGCATGCCCGGGTGGCCCGAGTTGGCTTTCTGGACGGCGTCCATCGCCAGCGCGCGGATCGCGTTGGCCATCAGGGTGGTGGTTTGCGTAGATTTCATGGAGATCGTGGATCAGGGATTGGAAAGCGATGGCCCGCGAGGCCGTAGCCCATTATTCTACCAGACCGGGGTGCGGCCGATTTAAAATGCAGGTTTATTCCTTTGACGCAAGCGCACGCTGCGACCCTACAGAATGCCCCGTTTTTACTGCCCCCAGCCGCTCGCCACCGGCGCCACCGTCGACCTGCCGGAAGCCGTCGCCCACCACCTGCACGTGGTGCGCCTGCAGCCGGGCGCCGGCCTGACCCTGTTCAATGGCGAGGGCGGCCAGTACCGCGCCACCTTGCTCGAGACCGGCAAGCGGCGCGCCACGGCGACTGTCGATGCCTTCGAAGAGATCGAGGCCGAAGCGCCCTACTCCGTCACCCTGGCCCAGGGCTTGCCGGAAGGCTCGAAAATGGACTGGATCGTGGAAAAGGCGGTCGAACTGGGCGTAACCGCGATCCAGCCGCTGGCAGCCCAGCGCAGCGTGGTGCGACTGGCTGGCGAGCGGGCCGAGAAACGGCAAGCCCATTGGCAGGGCGTGATCGTGTCGGCTTCCGAGCAGTGTGGACGCAACCGGCTGGCCCGGCTGCATCCGCTGGCCGACGTCGGGCCATGGCTGGCGACGCCGCCAGGCGGCGTGCGCGTCCTGCTCAGCCCACGTGCGACCGAATCGCTGGCCGGCTGGGCGCGTGGCAATCCGCCGCAAGCAGTCACCTTCCTGATCGGCCCCGAGGGCGGCCTGACGCCGCAGGAAGAAGCCGCTGCGGTCGCCGCCGGCGCCCTATCACTGTCGATGGGGCCGCGCGTGCTGCGTACCGAGACGGCCGGGCTGGCCGCGCTGGCGGTATTGGCCGGGGCCTGGGGCGGCATCTGATCGCTCGCGTCTAAAAATCCATTGTTAACGCAAAAACGTCGTTCCGGCGAAGGCGGGAACCCAAGTATTGCTCGCGCTGTCGAAACGCTTGCAACTCGGGTTCCCGCCTGCGCGGGAACGACGTGCCTATGCAGCTGGCTTAAGGCTTAGAACGTGTAGTTCGCGCCCAGGCTGAAGAAGCGGCCCACCGCGCCTGGCTGGTGCAGCGAGGCGTTGTACGAGGTCTGTGCACCGGCGTTGCCATAGGTGGCGACGTCATATGGCGCTTCCTTGTCGAACAGGTTCAGGATCGCGCCGCGGATCGTGAGGTTGTCGGTGACCTTGTAGGCCACGTTCAGGTTGGTCACGGTGAACGACGACACGTTGCAGTAGTTCGCAGGCTGGATCAGACCCTGGAAGTAGGTGCGGCCACCCACGTCCAGCGCGGTCGAATCGCAGTCGGTCGCGCCCAGCGCCGGGTCGATGGTCGAGAAGCCGCTCGTGTAGTTCACGGTCGCGGTCACGTCCAGCGGGCCACGGGCATAGCCGAGGGTGAACTGGGCACGGTCTTTCGGGTTGCCGGTGGCGCCGCCGACCGACGATGGACCCTGGGTACCTGCCAGCTGGTACGACGCACCGGCGACTTCGGTCTCGTAGCCGAACACGTGCGCTGCGCTCAGGTTGGCCGACAGGGTGCCCATGTCGCCCAGGCGCCAGCGGTAGCGGATATCCGCTTCGATGCCGTGGGTCTCGGTGCTGCCGGCATTGATGTACGGCGAAGTCGCGTACAGGATCGGACCGACCGACGGCAGGCCCGGCACCGTGGTGTTGCCCGCGCCGGTGGCGATATCGACCGTGTTGACCGGACCGCGCACCCAGGTCGGCACGAAGCTTGGATCGTTACCGGCTTGCGTGACGATCAGGTTCTTGATCTGGATCTTGTAGTAGTCCAGGGTCATGTTCAGGCCGCGCATCGGCTCGACGATGATACCGGCGGTGAACGACTTCGACTTCTCTGGCTGCAGGTCCGGATTCGTGGTCTGGACGTACGGCGGGTTGACGCCGCACGCGGTCGGCACGTTGCCGGCCGTGGTCTGGCTGCCGTTGGCGCACAGGATCGGGTCGTTGATCGCGTTGAAGGTGAAGAACGAACCGGCATTGCCCACTTCGGCCGGGTTCGGTGCGCGGAAGCCGCGCGCGAACGTGCCGCGCAGGCCGAACTGCTGGCTCGGGGTCCACTTGAAGTTGGCCGACGGGGTGAACGAGTTGCCGTAGGTGTCGTAGTGGTCGTAACGGCCGGCCACACCGACTTCGACGTTCTTGATCGGGGTCGCCTGCAGCTCGGCGAACACCGCGCTATTGGTTTCGTCGCCGATCGTGAAGGCCGAGGTATTGGCCACCGAACCGTTGAGCGTCAGGCTAGACGGCGGCGCATTCTGCTTGCGCTCATGCCAGTGCACACCGGCGGCGAATGCCAGCGGGCCGGCGCCGAAGTTCGACAGCAGTTCGCGCGAACCGATCAGGTCGGCGTAGTTCAGGGTCGACTTGATTTCGTTGCTGAACTTCGGCGACACCTGGTCCATCACTTGCGGCGAATTATTGCCCAGCACATTGAAGGTGCCGTTACGCAGCGCGGTGTACAGGTTGGTGCGGTTCACATAGCCGCTGTAGTCCAGATCGCTCTTGACTTCGGTGGCGCCGACCGAGGCGGTCACGTCCCAGCCGTAGGCGCTGCCGATCAGGTCGGCCGAGAAACGGGTCGCGGTCGACTTGTTCTTGGTCGTCAGGTTGGCGCCGACATCCGGGATGTAGCCGTACAGGCGCGCGGGGCCGCCGAGCCCGTTGGTCACATTCGCGCCGACTGCCGCGCCAGGCGCGAAGGCGGTGCTCGAGATCGCGCCCACGCGCGGGGTCAGCACGCCGTTGACCAGGGTGGTGGTGCCGTTGAAGCTGATCGGGTTGAACGCCTGCGGGGTCGCGCCGCGGTTATTGGTGCTTTCACGCTGGAACATCGAGCCCTTGAACTGGACTTCCCAGTTTTCGCTCAGCTTCTTGGTCATGCCGATCAAGAGGTTGACGTTCTCGGTCTCTGGCTGGATGAACGAGACTTCATCGCGCACCGCGCAGCCGCCGGCGCGGTACTTGGTGAAGTTGCAGTTCGGGTCCAGGAACTGGTAGTTGGCCGGGTTGTTGACGTTGGAGACGCCAGCCGGATTGTTCGGGTTCGACGGGTTGTACAGGAACGGGCTGCTCGACGGGGTCAGGAAGCTGTTCAGGTTGGTCGGAACGCCCAGGGTCAGGTCGTTACCGCCGCGTGCGCGCCAGTCGCGGTTGGCATAGCCGAAGGTATCGCGGTCGGCGACCTTGATCGCGTTCTGCTTGCGGTATTCGGCCGTGATGAAGGCGTTGTAGCCGTCGGCGCCGAGGTCACCGATGCCGGTGCTGATCGAAGCGCGCTTGGTCTTGCCGCCACCGTGCTGGGTGTCGCCGGTCTCGGCCGACAGGCGGGTGCCGTTCAGGTTCTTCTTGAGTTTGATGTTGATCACGCCGGCGATCGCGTCGGAGCCGTACAGCGACGAGGCGCCGCTTTTCAGCACTTCGATGCTTTCGATGGCGTCGAACGGGATCGACGACACATCGACGAAGGAGCGCTGGGCATCATCCGACAACGGGTACGGGGCCATGCGGTGGCCGTCGATCAGCACCAGGGTAGCGCCGACGGTCAGGCCGCGCAGCGAGATGCCCGAGGCGCCGTTGGCGAAGGCGCCGGCGAAGCCGGTGCCCAGGGTACCGGCGCCATTGGCGGCCAGGTCGTTCAGCAGTTCGGCGACCGAGGTCTTGCCGCTTTTCTGGATGTCGGCCGCGGTCAGCACCTGGATCGGGGTCGGGGTCTCGGTGTTGGTGCGGCTGATCAGCGAGCCGGTCACAACCACGCGCTGGGGACTTGCTTCTGCGCCTGGCTGGGTTTGGGCCATGGCCGGCGCCACACCGACCAGAGCGCCACTGGCGATTGCGCAGGCAATCGCGAACGGCATCGACTTGAGTTTCAACATGTGTACTTCTCCTTGTGCTTTTCTTGTGGTTGCTTGCTCGCGGCACCGATAACGGCAACGCTGAGCGCCCCCTGAAAGAGGATGGATTTTTCTGTGCCTGAATACCACGTCTGCATATGAGCGCATTCACGGCCATGCGTCATATGCATAACAAATATAAAGAACGTACAGTCTCGATTAACGCTTTCATACGAATCAAACGTTATTCGAGTAGACATATAAAAACATACGCCAATAAAAAGTGTCAATGAGACACAACGGGGACAGAGTGTTAAATACAACACATTTCCAACGCGCACTGTTCGACATGAGCTTCGCATAAGCAATCGCCGGGATGGATCATGCATACGAGCAAGACATGGCCCAATATGCTGCTGAAACGTGCTAAAGCATTGTATTGACGAAGGTTTCAGTGGCCGTGTCGATCCCGAATTGCCGATGCTGCCCGTAGCTGGCTTGATCATTAAGTTAGTAAATATTTACACAGTCCATGCTCTTCTGAATTGTGGTGAATTTGTAGAACGCTGCAATGCAGTTGCGTAAACCCTACAGAACATCCTTACGTTTAGAAAACATCCAACAAATCTCAAAAAATGCACTCTGACATTTGATATAGGACGCTTAATTGCCACTTACCAACATTGCACCTTGGAGCGGTCACGGTCGGCGGCCCGCCCAGGACCCGCTGTCGAGGTAAAATAGCGGTTTGCCTGCTCCTTTTTGTTGCCTCACCAGCAACCACTCCTCCATGCTGCGTATTAACGAACTCAAACTCCCCCTGAACCATCCCGAGCCTGCCCTGCGCGAGGCCATCCTGGCCCGCCTCGGCATCCCGGATGCCAACCTGCTCGACTTCAGCGTCTACAAGCGCAGCTACGATGCGCGCAAGAAGACCGCCATCGTGCTGACCTATTCGATCGACGCCGACGTGCGCAATGAGGCGGCGGTGCTGGCGCGCCTGCAGAAGGACCAGCACGTCATGCCCTCGCCCGACGTTGACTACAAGTTCGTGCAAGTGAACCAGCCGGCGCCGGGCACCCCGCGTCCGGTGGTGATCGGCACCGGTCCCTGCGGCCTGTTCGTGGCCCTGATCCTGGCCCAGATGGGACTGAACCCGATCGTGCTCGAGCGCGGCAAGGTAGTGCGCGAGCGCACCGTCGACACCTTCGGCTTCTGGCGCAAGCGCAAGCTCAATACCGAGTCGAACGTGCAGTTCGGCGAAGGCGGCGCCGGCACCTTCTCGGACGGCAAACTGTACAGCCAGATCAAGGACAGCAACCACCACGGCCGCAAGGTGCTGACCGAGTTCGTGCGCTTCGGCGCGCCTGAAGAGATCATGTACGTCAGCAAGCCGCACATCGGCACCTTCCGCCTGGTCAAGATGGTCGAACAGATGCGGGCCGAGATCATCCGCCTGGGCGGCGAGATTCGGTTTGAAACTCGCGTGGACGATGTGCTGATCGAGGAAGCCGGCGGCGTGCGCCAGCTGGTCGGCGTGCGCCTTGCCAGCGGCGAAGAGATCGCGACCCGCCACCTGGCGCTGGCGATCGGCCACAGCGCGCGCGACACCTTCGAGATGCTGTATGAGCGCGGCGTCTACGTCGAAGCCAAGCCGTTCTCGATCGGTTTCCGGGTCGAGCACCCGCAGTCGCTGATCGACGTCTGCCGCTTCGGCCCCAACGCCGGCAACAAGCTGCTCGGCGCGGCCGACTACAAGATCGTGCACCACGCCTCCAACGGCCGTTCGGTGTACAGCTTCTGCATGTGTCCTGGCGGCACCGTGGTCGCCGCCTCGAGCGAAGAGGGCCGCGTGGTCACCAACGGCATGAGCCAGTACTCGCGCGCCGAACGCAATGCCAACAGCGCGATCGTGGTTGGCATCGAGCCGAGCGATTACCCAGGCCACCCGCTGGCCGGCATCGCGTTCCAGCGCGAGCTCGAATCGCGCGCCTTCGTGCTCGGCGGCGGCACCTATGACGCCCCGGGCCAGCTGATGGGCGACTTCGTGCGCGGCGTGGCGTCGACCGAATTCGGTTCAGTGAAACCGTCGTTCCGCCCGGCGGTGCACCTGACCGACCTGGCCACCTCGCTGCCCGACTATGCGATCGTGGCGATGCGCGAAGCCTTTGTTGCCTTCGACAAGCAGATCAAGGGCTACTACAAGGAAGACGCGGTGCTCACCGGCGTCGAGACCCGCACCTCGTCGCCGATCCGCATCCGGCGCAACAACGACGACCTGCAAAGCCTGAACACGCGCGGCCTGTTCCCGGCCGGCGAAGGCGCCGGCTACGCGGGCGGCATCATGTCGGCGGCGGTGGACGGCATCCGGGTGGCCGAAGCGATCGCCATCGCGATGGCCGCCAAGTGACAGGCCGGGCCGACACCAGTCCCCAGGGCGTAGCCGCGCCCGCGCTGGCCATCCTCGGTTCACTGGTGTCGGTCAATGCCGGCGCGGCCTGGGCCAAGGGATTGTTTCCGGTGGTCGGCAGCGCCGGCGTGGTCGCGTTGCGGGTAGGCTTGTCGGCCCTGATCCTGCTGGCGATCGTGCGGCCGTGGCGCTTTCCGCTGCGCCGTGCCGACGTGCCCAATATCGTCATCTACGGCGTCATGCTGGGGGCGATGAATCTGTTTATTTACCGTTCCTTCGAACGGATCCCGCTCGGGATCGCGGTGGCGATCGAAGTCACCGGGCCGCTGGCGGTGGTGATCCTGTCGTCACGCCATGCGCGTGATTTCGTGTGGGTGGTGTGCGCCGCCATCGGCCTGTGGCTGCTGCTGCCGGTCGCCGGCGCCAGTGCGCTCGATCCGGCCGGGGTGGCGTATGCGCTGGCGGCGGCGTTCTGCTGGGCGATGTATATCGTGTTCGGCAAGCGGGTGTCGACGCTCGACGGCGGCCAGGCGGTGTCGTGGGGGCTGCTGGCGGCCTGCGTGTTCGTGGTGCCGTTCGGCGTCACCCACGCCGGCGGCGACCTGCTGGCGCCCGCGGTGCTGGGCGGTGGGCTGGCGGTGGCGCTGCTGTCGTCGGCCCTGCCCTATACACTCGAGATGACGGCGCTCAAGCGGCTGCCGCAGCGGGTGTTCGGGATCCTGGTCAGCGCCGGGCCGGCGGTGGCGGCGCTGGCGGGGTTTCTGTTGTTGGAGGAACGGATCACGACCTTGCAGTGGCTGGCGATTGGGCTGGTGACGCTGGCCTGTGCTGGCGCGGCGGCGACCGCCGGCAAGCGTTGAACGCTACAACCACCCAGCCTTCTTGAAGCGCCGATACAGGTAAGCACACACCCCCACCATGGTCAGCAGCGCCAGCGGATACCCCCATTTCCACTTGAGCTCGGGCATGAACTCGAAATTCATCCCCCACACCCCGGCAAACGCCGTGAACACGGCAAAGATCGCGGCATACGACGCCAGCTTCTTGCTCACTTCGTTCTCTTCGATCGCCACCATCGACAAGGTCACCTGGATCGCGGTATTGATCGTGTCGCGCACCGCGTCCAGGCGACCGGCGATGCGGTACAGGTGGTCGTGCACGTCGCGGAAATAATCCTGGGTTTCATCCACCACGCCCGGCACCCGCCCGCCGTACAGGCGCCCGACGGCGTCCATCAGCGGCACCACCGCGTGGCGCAGGGTTTGCGCCTTGCGCTTGAGCTCATACAGGCGCTCGACGTTGTCACGCTGCTTGCCCTGCATGCCGAAGATATGGTCCTCGATCGATTCGAGATCGGATTCGAGCATGTCGACCACCGGAAAATAACGGTCGACCACGGCATCGACCAGCGCATACAGCACGAAGCCGGCGCCTTTCTTCAGTTGGTGCGGCTCGCGCTCGGCGCGCGCGCGCACCCCCAGGAAACCCTGGTTGGCGTCGCGCCGCACCGACAGCACGTAGTTCTCGCCGGCGAACACGGCCAGCTGGCCGACATTGAGTTCGTCGCCCGCCAGCTCCACGATCTGGACCACCATAAACAGCGAGTCGCCGTATTCCTCGAGCTTGGGGCGCTGGTGGCCGCGCAGGGCGTCTTCGACCGCCAGCTCGTGCAGGCCGAATTCTTCCTGCATCAGCGTGATGTCGGCGGGCGCCGGATCGCGCAGCGCGACCCAGACGAAGGTGTCGGGCTGTTTTACATATTCGCTGATATCCTCGACCGGGATATCGGACAGCTTCTTGCCTTCCTGGTAGGCGACGCAGTTGATCAGCATTGAGGTGAATGGTAGAGCGGACGATGCAGGACTTTACACCACCCGCCGCGCTTTCACTACTCTGCCCTACTCCTCGCGCGCGCCGTCGATCCCCAGTTCCACGATCTTGCGCGTGATCGTGTTGCGGCCGATCCCCAGCCGCATCGCGGCGTCGTTCTTGCGCCCGTGGGTATGCTTCAAGGCGGTCCGGATCAAGGCCGATTCGAACTGGCGTCCCAGGATATCCATCACGTCCATCTGCCCGGCGCTGAGCATGCCTGCCGCCTGCAGCTCGAGCAGGCCAAGCCAGCCCTCGGGCGAGACCGGTGGCGCAACAGCAGCCTGCATCACGACACTGCCGCCATTGACCACCGGCAGCGCGCCGACCATGCCCTCAAGCGGCGCCGCTTGCGCCCCCTGCCCCTGGGTCAGGTCGCGCGGTAGGTCTTTCACTTCGACCGTCTGGCCGGGCGCCATCACCGTGATCCAGTTGCACAGGTTTTCCAGCTGGCGCACATTGCCCGGCAGTTCGAGGCCAGACAGGAAACGCATCGCCTGCTCGCTCATGCGCTTCGGTTCGACGCCCAATTGGTGTGCACTCTGCACCAGAAAGTGGCGCGTGAGGATCGGAATGTCGTCGCTGCGTTCGCGCAAGGACGGCAGGCGCAGGCGGATCACATTCAGGCGGTGATACAAGTCCTCGCGAAACAGGCCGTCGCGCACCCGCTGCTCGAGGTTCTGGTGGGTAGCGGCAATCACCCGCACATTGGCCTTGACCGGCTGGTGGCCGCCGACGCGATAGAAGTGGCCGTCGGACAGCACCCGCAGCAGGCGGGTTTGCAAGTCAAACGGCATGTCCCCGATCTCGTCCAGGAACAGGGTGCCGTCCTCGGCCTGCTCGAAGCGGCCACGGCGCATGGCCTGGGCGCCGGTAAAGGCGCCGCGCTCATGGCCGAACAGTTCCGATTCCAGCAGATCCTTGGGGATCGCGGCCGTGTTCAGGGCGATGAAGGGCTGTTGCGCGCGCGGACTGTGCTTGTGCAGGGCGCGCGCCACGAGTTCCTTGCCGGTGCCAGATTCGCCCGTGATCAGGACCGTCACATTCGATTGCGACAGGCGGCCGATGGCGCGAAACACCTCTTGCATCGCCGGCGCATGGCCCAGGATCTCGGGGGTCTCGGTCGGCGGCGCATCGACGCTGGCTTCGCGCAGGCTCTCCTCCAGGGCACGCCGGATCAGCGACACCGCCTTGTCGATATCGAACGGCTTGGCCAGGTAGTCGAAAGCACCGCCCTGGAACGAGGACACCGCCGAATCGAGGTCCGAGAAGGCGGTGATGATGATGACCGGCAGGCCGGGATGGCGCGCCTTGACGGCCTGCAGCAGGTCGATGCCGGATTCGCCCGGCATGCGGATATCCGATACCAGCACCTGCGGGGTATCGGTCTCGAAGGCGGTCATGGCTTCGCGCGCGTTGGCGAAGCTGCGGGTCTCCAGGCTTTCGCGTGCGAGGGCTTTTTCAAGTACCCAGCGTATCGATGCGTCGTCGTCGACAATCCAGATTGGTTTCATGTATTCGTGCTTCCCGCAACATGGATTCAATAAGGGACTGGCCGGCGCATCATCAAGCCGTCGCTTATGGCAACGGCAGCAGGATACGGAAATCCGTCAGTCCAGGCCGGCTTTCGCACTCGATCACCCCCAGGTGCTGCTGCACGAAGGTTTGCGCCAGCGTCAGCCCGAGGCCACTCCCGCCGTCACGCCCGGATACGAGCGGATAGAAAATGCGGTCGCGGATATCGGGCGCGATGCCCGGTCCATTGTCGATGATATGCAAGTCTAATGCCAGCCCGTAGCGAACCTTGGCCAGGGTGACCTGGCGCGCCACCCTGGTGCGTAAAACGATCTCCGCATCGCCCTGCGCGATGCGCCCGGCCAGCGCCTGGGCGGCGTTGTGGGCGATGTTGAGCACTACCTGGATCAGCTGCTCGAAGTCGCCCCGGAACTCGGGGATCGAGGCATCGTAGTCGCGCCGGATGGTCAGCCCTTGCGGGAATTCGGCCAGGATCAGGCTGCGCACCCGCTCGCACACCTCGTGGATATTCACATCACCGACGATGTGCGGCTTGCGGTGCGGCGCCAGCAGGCGGTCGACCAGGGTTTGCAGGCGGTCGGCTTCCTTGATGATCACCTGCGTGTATTCCTGCAGCTCGAGCAGGTGGTGCGGCGGCAGCTCGAGCTCGAGCAGCTGGGCCGCGCCGCGGATGCCACCGAGCGGGTTCTTGATCTCGTGCGCCAGGTTGCGAATCAGCTCCTTGTTGGCCTGGCTCTGGTCGATCAGGCGCTCCTCGCGGTCGAGTTTCAGTTGCTGCACGTTCTCGCGCAGCTCGATCAGGAGGGTGCCGTCGCCCAGCGCGCTGACGATGCTGTTGACATGCAGCGGCTCGCGCCCGGCACGCTGCAGGGACAGGTCCTGGCGCAGGTCGGCATACTGATGGGCCAGCGCCTGGCCGATCAGCGAGGCCAGCTCGGCGCCGTTGACGAACAGCTCGGGCAGGCGGTGGCGCTGCAGCGACTTGAGCGACAGCTCCATCAGGTTCTCGGCGGCGGCGTTCGCATACAGCACGTCGCCATCGGCGCCGGTCAGCAGCACGGCCGAGGCCAGCAAGTCCAGGCCGGCATAGCGCGCCGGGTCGGTCGCGTCGAATGCAGGGACGTCGTCCAGTGGTGGCAGGGTCATCTGATATTGCCGATCTCGCGCCGCAGCGCCTCGATATTACGTTCGGTGCGGCCGATCTCGTCGCGCATCGAGGCCACCCGCTCCTGGTATTTGGCGTAGTTGCGCTCGTTACCCTGGCGTTCCGGCTCGCCGTTATTGAATTCCTTGCGCAACTGCGCCAGCTTGCGCTCTTCGATCCGCAGCTCGTCGCCCAGGATCTCGCGCCGCTCGCCGTCGCGCTCGCGCTGCAAGCCGGTGTCGACGCGCGGGAAGCTTGACGGCGTGCTGGCGGCCGGGCCCGGGCTGCCGGAGCCACTGGAAGAGCGCGGCGCCGGGATCGGCGCCGAGGCCGCCGGCGGCGAACGGTAGCCGGTATCGATCAGCTGGCACTTGCCGACCTTGGTGTCGGTGTACAGCGGACGTCCATTGGCATCCAGGCAGCGGTAGATTTGCGCCTGTGCGGTGGAGCAGAACAGCAGTGCCAGGACCGCGATCGCGCCTTGAAAAACGAAGTTTGTCATTCCTATCACTCGGTAGCTTGCATCGGCAGGATGATGCATTGTAGTCGCGCCCGACTATACCCGAAGCAACAAAAAACGCGGGGAAAGCCATGGCTTTCCCCGCGTTTGACGCATCGCCAGGCTGCTGGCGATGCATGAGTACAACAAAGCGTTGTCTGTCCGATTACGACGAGTAGTACATGTCGAATTCGGCAGGGTGCGGGGTCATGCGCAGACGCTGCACTTCGTTCATCTTCAGCTCGATGTAGGCATCGATCATGCCATCGCTGAACACGCCGCCGCGGGTCAGGAACTCGCGGTCCTTGTCCAGGGCTTCCAGCGCTTCTTCGAGCGAGGCGCACACGGTCGGGATCAGCTTGTCTTCTTCTGGTGGCAGGTGGTACAGGTCCTTGGTGGCGGCTTCGCCCGGGTGGATCTTGTTCTGGATGCCGTCCAGGCCGGCCATCATCAGCGCAGCGAAGCACAGGTAGACGTTGGCCAGTGGGTCCGGGAAGCGGGTCTCGATGCGGCGGCCTTTCGGGTTCGCCACGTGCGGGATGCGGATCGAGGCCGAACGGTTACGGGCCGAGTAGGCCAGCTTGACCGGGGCTTCGTAGCCAGGCACCAGGCGCTTGTACGAGTTGGTGCCCGGGTTGGTGATGGCGTTCAGTGCGCGCGCGTGCTTGATGATGCCGCCGATGTAGAACAGCGCGGTTTCCGACAGGCCGGCATAGCCGTCGCCAGCGAACAGGTTCTTGCCGTCTTTCCAGATCGACTGGTGCACGTGCATGCCCGAGCCGTTGTCGCCGTTGATCGGCTTCGGCATGAAGGTCGCGGTCTTGCCGTAGCTGTGGGCCACGTTCCAGATCACGTACTTCATGTTCTGGGTCCAGTCGGCGCGCTCGACCAGGGTCGAGAACTTGGTGCCGATTTCATTCTGGCCGGCGCCGGCCACTTCGTGGTGGTGCACTTCGACCGGGATGCCCATCGATTCGAGGATCAGCGACATTTCGGAACGCATGTCCTGGAACGAGTCGACCGGTGGCACCGGGAAGTAGCCGCCCTTGACGGTCGGACGGTGGCCGCTGTTGCCGCCTTCGATTTCCTTGTCGGTGGCCCACGACGATTCATCCGAATCGATCTTGACGAAGCAGCCCGACATGTCGATCTTCCAGCGGATCGAGTCGAAGATGAAGAATTCTGGTTCCGGACCGAAGTAGGCGGTGTCGCCGATGCCCGACGATTTCAGGTAGGCTTCGGCGCGCTTGGCGATCGAGCGTGGATCACGGTCGTAGCCCTTGCCGTCCGACGGTTCGATCACGTCGCACTGCATGAACAGCGTGGTCTCTTCCATGAACGGGTCGATGTTGGCGGTGTTCGGGTCTGGCAGCAGGAGCATGTCCGAGGCTTCGATACCTTTCCAGCCGGCGATCGACGAACCGTCGAAGGCGTGGCCGGATTCGAATTTGTCCAGGTCGAAGTGCGACACCGGGACCGTGACGTGCTGTTCCTTGCCGCGGGTATCGGCGAAGCGTAAATCAACGAATTTGACTTCGTTGTCTTTGACCAGTTGCATTACATCTGCGGCGGACTTTGCCATTCGGAATCTCCTAATTGAAAAAAGGATGTCGAATCATGAGAATCGACAACTTGCATCATCATGAAGCATAAAGCGTGCCAAGTTCTCGGCTGACTTGGCGCTTGAGGGCATGCGCAAATCGTTCTTGGGAAGCGAGCCAGTTTACCCATAAAATTGCATCGATCGGCAAGGTTGACGAAAGATTTATGCTGAGCTCGAATGCACCATACCGGTGCAAACTAGTGTCGATGCACCATTCCAGCGCAGGATACACTGATCCACGATGGTGCAGCATTGGCGCTTGCCCAAAAACGGAACAATACAAATGACAACAGAAAACATTCTTGAGCTGGCGCGCCAGCGTGGCGCAGGCCAGCCCTATGCCGGTGCGGTCACGCCCCAGGAAGCATTCGCGCTGCTGCAGGGCGATCCCAAGGTCAGGCTGGTTGACGTCCGTACCAACGCCGAGCGCGATTGGGTGGGCCGGGTCGCCATTCCCGACTCCCAACATGCGGCGGTGCAGTGGGCGACCTATCCGGGCGGCGTGCCCAATCCCGATTTCGGCGCCCAGCTCGAGCGCGTGGCGCGCAAGGACGAGACCCTGCTGTTCCTGTGCCGCTCGGGGGTGCGCTCGCGTCACAGCGCGCGCGTGGCGACTGAACTGGGGTATGCGAATTCCTTTGACATCCTCGAAGGCTTCGAAGGCGACCGCGATGGCGAAGGCCATCGCAAGACGCTTGGCGGCTGGTGCAAGGCGGGGCTGCCGTGGGTGGGTGCATGAGTGATGCCATTGAACGCCTGGTGACGGCGCGCGAGCTGGCCGATCAGGGACAGTACGACGCGGCGCTGCAAGAGCTGGTCTGGTTCCACGAGCACGCGCTGGAACAGGATCCGTCGCTGGCCGGTGTGCGCCGTTCACATGCATTGGCCGACTGGGCGGTGCTGGCAGAAGCGTATCCGCCGGCCGCCACGGCGCTCGATGCGGTACGCGAGCGTCATGCCGCCGCGCTGCTGGCCGGCACCGGAACGCGCGAGCACTTCCTCGATGCGGTCTCGATCGACCATGCGCTGGACCAGCCGGCGCGTGCGCGTGATCTGTTCGTGGCCCTGGAAGGCGTGGCGCCGGCTATGGCCGCTTCACTTGGCCGGGTGGTGCTGCCGCAGGTGATTGCCGCCGGCGACGCCGAACTGGCCGAGCGCCTGATGCCCAATCCGGACGAGACGATTCGCCAGCACGCCGATTACCTGATGGACGCGTTTCGCGAGCGCCGCAAGCGCTTTAGCAGCGCGCCGAGCATTCCGGCCGAGATCCACAATTATGTGCAGGATGTGAATGCGGTGCTGGCGGTGTTCGCGGCGCGCGGGCGGCAGGCGGATGTGCGGCGTTTGCGCCAGTTGGCCATCGATGCGATTCCTGCGACCACCCTGCGGCGCGAGGTGCGGGCTTCGCTGGTGCCAGGCGCGCCAGCGTGGTACGAGCGCGGCGTGCCACGCCGTCGCAATGAACGGTTTAGTTAGGCATCACCATCAGTTGCAGGCCTGACGCACTGCCCGGCGCGCGATACACGCGCTGGGTCGCTTTCTTGAAATCCTCCGGCTTTGCATCTGGAATCCGCATGAAGGTCTGCGGATTCAGGTCGATCAGCGGGAACCACGAGCTCTGCACCTGCACCATGATGCGGTGACCGCGGCGGAAGGTGTGGTTCACCTGGCCCAGCTCGTAACTGAGCGCTTCCACCTTGCCCGGCACGAAGGGCTCCGGCTTTTCATAACTGTTGCGGAACTTGCCGCGCAGCGGATTGCCGCGCACCAGCTGCTGGAAGCCGCCCAGTTTGAGGGACGGCGGTCCGACATCATTGCCCGTGCGCGGCGCCGTCGGCGTCGGATAGTCGCCCGGATACACATCGATCAGTTTCACCACCCAGTCGGCATCGGTGCCGGTGGTCGACACGAACAGCTTCGGCAGCACGGGGCCGGCGATGGTGACGTCTTGTTCCAGCACCTCGCTCTGGTACACCAGCACATCGGGCCGGGTCGCGGCGAAGCGCTGGTCGGACACCATGAATTCGCGCGGCACGCCCTGGGCCGGATAGCCGATATAGGGCACCGGCCGCTTGGGATCGGCCACGTATTCGTCGTAGGCCCCGGCGCCGGTCGGCTGCTGCCAGGTAAGGCTGCCGTTGGCATTGAAGTACAGATTACGCGCCCTGGCCGGCTTGGGCGGCCAAGCCTCGTAATTGCGCCAGACATTGGTGCCGGTCTCGAACACCGTCACCGGCGCCAGCGCTTGCGTGGGCTTGATGCCTTTCAGGTGCTGCTCGAAGAACGGAAACTGGATATTGCGCCGGAAGTAGTCGCTGGTATTCGCATCGAAGCGCACATGCCCCAGGCGCGCGCCGTCGCCCCGCATCCAGCCGCCGTGCACCCATGGGCCCACCACCAGCTGGTTCACCGCATTCGGGCTGTGGCGCCCCACCGCATCGTGGATCGTGAACGGCCCCTGGAAATCCTCGGCATCGAACCAGCCGCCCACGGTCAGCATCGCCGCCTTGACGTTCTTCATGTGCGGGCCGATGGCGCGCGACTGCCAGAAGTCGTCATAGGTGTCGTGCTCGATGTTCGGCATGAACAGCTCGCGCTGGCGCTCGCTCATCCTGCCCGCGATCGCGCCCAGGCTCAGGTGCTTCAGAAAGAAATCGTAGCCATCGGCTTCGTCATAATCGAAGCCGCCGCCCGACGCCGACTTGGGCGACGGATTCGGCGCCGCCACGAACGACGAATAGAAATCGAAGTTGGCGGCCAGCTTGAACGCGCCGCCGTGATAGGAATCGTCGCCCATGTACAGGTCGGCGATCGGCGCCTGCGGCGAGGCGGCCTTGATCGCCGGATGCGAATCGATCACGCTGGCGGCGGCATAGAAGCCGGGATAGCTGATGCCCCAGATGCCGACTTTACCGTTATTGTTCGGGACGTTCTTCAACAGCCAGGCCACGGTGTCGTGCATGTCCTGGGCTTCGACGCCCTCCCCTTTCGCCAGCGTCGGCTTGGCATGCGGCGTCATTTCCTGCCACACGCCCTCGGACATGTGGCGTCCGCGCACGTCCTGGACCACGAAGATGTAGCCGGCGTCCTCGAACTCGCGCGAAGGGCCGAGCGATTCGGGCATCCAGTCCACGCCATAGCGCGACTGGCCGTCGGCGCGCACACCGGCGCTGTAGGGGGTGCGCTGCATCAGGAAGGGATATGACTTCGAGGCGTCTTTCGGCACATAGACCGCGGTGAACAGGCGCGCGCCGTCGCGCATCGGGATGCGGTATTCGTACTTGGTATAGGCTTCGCGCGTCGAGCGCTTGGCGGAGGCATCGCCAGGTGCGGCCTGCATGCCGGCGGCGAAGGCAGGCGTGGCGCCGGCGAGCAGGAGGCCAAGGACGAGTGCGGACAGCGGACGGCGGATCATGACTTCCTTCGGATGAGAACACTGGGGGCCGCCAGTGTAATCCGATTCGCAATGGAAATGATTACTTTGCCGGCGGCGCCGCTGCCGCTTCTTCTTCCTGCACGCCACGAATCCGCTCGCGCACCAGGTGGATATGGCTGCGCAGCCGATACAGCTCGTCGGCATACGCCAGCGGCACCGAGATATGGTTGACCCGGTCCTCGAGCCCGTCCAGGCGCCGCAGCAAGTCCTTGCGCACCGTGTCGCCCGGCTCGAGCCCGGCGTCTTCGAGCGCCTGCTCGATCGCGCGCAGTTCGCCATACCAGCGATACACGCGCGAGCGCACCCGCCACACGTAAATCGGCGGCACGATCTTCGACAGGGGAATGAGCAAGGCCGTCAGCGCCACCACCACGATCCACAGGCGCTCGGCCAGGTTGGCCAGCCAGAAGCTCAGGTAGCGCTGCATGAAAGGCGGGCCGTCGCGGTAGTAGCGTGCGGCCTCTTGCGCCACCGGGATCTCGGTGTACTTCGGCGACGGAAACTGGCCCTGCTGCTGGAACCAGCCGGCCCCGCCATGGATCTGGGTCGCCGATTTCACCAGCAGGCCAAGCAGGGCCGGATGGATTTCCTCGCGCGCCACCAGGGTCGCGGTCGGTGCGATCAGGTGGTAATCCTGGGCCGGGATATTGCGGCCCAGGTCGACGATCCCGCGCGGCAGCACCACGTGGGTCAGGAAAGGCAGGCGCCGGGTATAGGCCTCGGCCTGCGAAAAATCGAACAGCCGGATGCCGGGCGTCTGCAGCAGCATCTGGATCAGGGGGGCTTCCGGGGCCGAAGAAAATACCAGGCCGTCGATGCGGCCTGCCAGCAGTTCCACCGTGGCCGGGGTGTCGGCCAGGTCGCTGATTTTCACATCCTTGGGCTCGATGCCGTTGGCGTCGAGTACCTGGCGCAGCAGGCGCGGCACGCCAGTGCCTTCCGGCCCCAGGTTGATGCGCTTGCCGCGCAGCTCGGTCAGGTTGGTGACCTTGGCTTCTTCGCGCAGGAACAGCCAGACCGGTTCGGTAAACAGGCTGCCCAGGGAAACCAGTTGCTGGCGCTCGGCGGCGCCGCCGTCTTGCGCATTCATGGTGTCGCCGTCGGTCGAGCCGCTTTGTACAAAGGCGACGTCGGCCTCGCCCGCCAGCAGGCGCTGCAGGTTGTCGCGCGAGCCGAGCGTCGGCTGCAGGGTCACCTTGATGTCGTCGCGCGCCAGCAGGCTGGCGTACTGCTTGCCGAACTGCTCGTAGGCGGAATTCTCCTGGCCGGTGGCCAGGCGCAGGCTGCGCGGCGGCGCCGGATCGACCCACCAGTAGGCCAGCAGCACGGCCGCGCCCACCATCAGGATGGTCGGGCCGGAGGCCACGACCAGGTCGCGCAGCGAGACGATGGAAAAATTCTGCAGGCGCGCGCGCAGGCCCTTGCCGTGCGCGCTACTGCCCTGCTCCTGCTCGCGCTTCAACGCACGCACTGGCGCTGGGCCACCGCGGGGGCGGCACCCGGCACCGGAGCCGGCGGCGCCGGCTCGATCATCGGCATCAGGCTCGGCGCCAGCGTCACCAGCAGCTGCACCGGCAGCGCACTGGTGAAGTCGTAATGCTCGGACTGCGGACCGTGCACATAGGCGGTCATGCTGCCGTAGAAGCGCTCGCCGATATTGAACACGAAGGTAGCCGAGCGGTTCACGTAACGCGACTCGATCAGGCGTCCGCCGCGCGCATACACATCGAAGCGCTGGTCGCCGGTACCGGTCTTGCCGCCCAGCGCGATCACGCTGCCGTCGGCCTGTACGAAGGCGGTCTTGACGCGCTTGGCGGTGCCGTCCGAGACCACGCCCTGGATCGCGTCGGCCACGGTGCGCGCGACTTCGGGCGCCAGCACCTGCTCCTTGCCGCCGCCCTTGTTACGCTTGACCAGGGTCTCGTATGGCGTGTCCTGGGCGAAGTGCAGCGAGTCGATGCGCTCGATCGGTTTGCGCACGCCACCGTTGATGATGATGCCCATCAGTTCGGCCAGCGAGGCCGGACGGTCGGCCGAGGCGCCCAGCGTGGTCGCGAACGACGGCACCAGCGAATCGAAGGGATAGCCCATCTTCTTCCACTGGGCGTGGATCTTGAGGAAGGCCTCGACCTCGAGCAGGCCGGCGATGCGCTTGTCCTGGGCGTTCTTGCGGCTGGTCTTGAACAGCCACTGGTAGACTTCCTGGCGCTCTTCGACGCTGGCCGCGGTGACCTCGGACCAGGTGGCCTTGGGATGGGTGCGCAGGTAGCTCACCAGCCACAGTTCGAGCGGGTGCACCGAGGCCACATAGCCGCGGTCGGCCAGCGACATATTGCGCGGGTCGTACATCTCGTACATCTTGGGGATGCGCTCGGGGTCGATCTCGTTGGCGGACGGCAGCGCGCCATTGATGAAGGCGCCGAAGTGCTCCAGCGTGGCGTTGGGGGCCACCGTGCGGTGGGCCGCGGCGAGCTTGGACGCGGCCGGACGCACGCCGGAGAACAGCAAGGCCTCGATCTCGGCCGGGGTCTTGCCCTTGTACTTGTTCCAGAACTTGGCCAGGAAATCCTTGCCCTCGTTGTCGGCGAAGCGCGCCAGGTAGGAGGCGCGGCGCGGATCGTTGGCGTCGGCCAGCAGCTGGGCCGAGGAGCCGGGCAGCTGGAACATGTAGTAGCGCACCACGTCGCGCATCATGCGCACGAACACCAGGTTGGTCGACTGGCGCAGCGCCTGGTGCACGTCCATGATCTTGTCGTTGTCCAGGCGGCTGAAGTTACCGAAGGTGTGCAAGCCGCCGCCGGTCATGAAGCGCTCGCCCGGGCTGGCCGAGTAACGACGCGCCATGGCGGCATCGAGCATCGGCTTCAGGCCGCGGTCGGCGCCGTCCGGCAGGGTCTGGAAGTATTCCAGGCCCCACTGCGACATGCGGTCCTTGGCATCGACCTCGACTCCGTGCAGGCCGATTTTATCGAGCGGCTCGAAGCGCTTGTGCAGCTGGTCGACGATGTCGAGGTAGGTGACCAGGGTGCGCAGCTTGGCGGTCGAGCCGAGATCGAGCTTGGCGCCCTCGTTGATGTCGAGCGGCTGGTCGTAGTTGTCGGTCTGGACCCGCAGGTAGTTGACGTGTTCGCCGCGCTCCATCAGGGTGAAGCTGTACACCACCTGGGCCGGGTCGCCATTGCCGAGCAGCCCCTTGCCGGTCAGGCCGGCGGCCTTGGCATGTTCGGCGTCGGACAACTGGCGCAGGGCCGCCGTCACTGCCTGCTGGGCATTGCCGTCCAAGGTCGAGACCACCGACAGGTCGAGGCGGTCGACGTTGTACAGGCGGGTGTCGCCGATCAGGTAGCCGAGGTGGTTGCGTACCGCGTTGGCGGCCTTGCGCGACACGAAGGCATCGGCCGGCGGCGCCGCCACGCCGCTGTGCAGCGCAGGCTGCAGCTTGACGCTCAGCGCGGCGTCGCGCAGTTGCGGAGAAATCACGCCGGCCTGGGCAAGCACGCGCAGGTGGCTGTCGGTCAGCACTTCGAGGTCGGGTTCGCCGGCGCCCAGATAATAGGCTGGACGGCGCTGCGCGATCATCAGGGACAATGCTTCCTTGTACGCCAGCACGGCGTCAGGACTGGTCATCGGGCCCTTCAGCATGGCGTTGACCTGGTCGAAGTCGCGTCCGTACCAGACCCACAGGCCGTCGCCGATGCCGTTCACCTCGCCATAGCCCGACTTGGCCGACAGCGGCACGGTGTTCAGGTAGTCGAGCACGATCTGGCGGCGCGAACCGGTGGTGTCTTCGCCGTCCTGGTATGCGCGCAGCGTGGCCGAGGCCATCTGGATGATCTTGTCGGTGGTCGAGCTGGTGCGGCCTTCGGGCGAGTGGCGGTATTTTTCGATCTGGGTCGCCAGCGTGCTGCCGCCGGCCACGCGTCCGCCGCCGCCGAGGCCGACGGTGGACACGGCCTTGTCGAACACGGCTTTCGAGAAGCGGTCCCATTCGACCGCCGGATTGCGGCGCGGATAGGTGGCGTCGAGCAGTTCGCGGTTCTCGATGAACAGCAGGCTCTGCACCAGCAGCGGCGGCGCCGCGTCGAACTTGTCGTAGTAGCGCTCGGGGAAGCGCGAGGTATACAGCGGCTGCGAGCGGCAATCGAGGATCTCGAGGCCGACCTTGGTTTTTTCATGGTAGGTGGCGTACAGGCCGAGGTCGGCCATCTTGACCATCTGCGGCGAGATGCGCGCCTGGCTTGCTATCGCATACTCGCGCGTCTGCAGCCGCTCGAGATACTGTGGCAGGCCGGCATAGCCGAGCCGGGTGTCGTATGGGCTCGCAGCCGGGAAGCGGATCGCCGTGCTGGGGCCGTTTTCCATGCGGTAAGTGAGCTCGCTGGCCATGTCGGCAAAGATCTTCGCCTGCAGGCGCGAGCTGCGGGTCTCGAGCACGGCCCAAGCCGCCAGCAGCGCGGCCAGCAGCAGCAGGATGAGGATCAGCCACAGCTTCCAGCGCCGCTTGCGCGGCGCCGGTTCGTCATCTCCGGGCTCGCCTTGCGGGCCGCCGGGAATGCCGCCATTGCCTGCCAGGTGGGGGAAAGCTTCGTACAAGGGCACGTCGCTGCCGCCGACTACGGGCGCAGGGGCGCCTGCCGCAGCCGCGGCACCCGCCGGCGCCGCGGCCGAAGGGGCGACGGCGTCGTCGAACGTCGGCTCGCTGCGCTCGTTGACGGCGCGCTTGCCGGATACATTACTTGGCCGTCCTTGACGGCGAATACTTTCCATGATGGCTTAACCGGTCTGAATCAAAATGCTTGCAATCCCCGCCAACCTGCTCGCCATCCATTGTGCTGCTGGTCCGTTCGAGTGATCGTGGTCTTTGTTAGTTCGCGTACTGGGGGTGCGATCCCACTCCAGATCGCACCGTCCGTAGGCAATATTCCACCACATCAATACGTCCCGCGCGAAGCGCCATTTAACATATTTGCTGTGCTTAGAATATTTTCGCAAAAAAACAACGTGGTCTTGGCTGAGTGATATTAGTTCGTACAAATGAGGCAACCCTGCTCTTGCTCTGGACGACCAAGAGTTAACGCGCCGGAAACGCTCCCGGTGCACATGACTTCTTGATCCATCTCCAAAGCCAGATCAAGCAGCCTGCGTCACTTCTTCGGCGCGTAATACTTCCAGTTCTTGCAGGCAGTAGTACTGGAACCACAGCCCAGCGAACAGGAAAATCATTACGTACAACCACAGCGAGACCAGCGCCAGCAGCGGGAACAGCAGGATCGACAGCAAGGCGCCCCCCATCCACACGATGCCCGGCACCGCGCCGGCCAGGCCGGTGGCGAAGCCGATGGCGAGCAGGGCCGGCCGGCGGCGCCGCATCAGGGCCAGGCGCTCGGCCGGGCTGGCGTGGGCGGCCAGTGCGTCGTAGCTCATCACGCGCGAAGTTACCCAGGCCCACAGGCTGGCCTGCACCAGCCAGGCCACCGGCGGCACCGCATACAGCGGCAGGGTAAACAGCCACAGCAAGGCGAACACGGCCACGCTGCCCAGGTTGATCGCCAGGCTGCCGAAGAAGGAACCGCCCTCTTCTTTCGCCAATTGCGGGAAATCACGCTTGCCGACGTAGGTTTCAATGGCAGGCATCGCCACCAGGCCCACGAACAGCAGGGCTGACCCAATCTTGAGCGGCAGCAGCAGCACGATCGCCATCAGCGGCACCACCATCACCTTCAGCATGCCAAGGCCCACCATTTCGAGCATGCTGCCACTGGTTTCGAAGCCGCCGTAGTCGGCGAACATGCCCTGCAGCCAGTCCAGCAGCGGTTGCAGGCCCAGCCACATTCCCACGCTCCACAGGGTGATCGCCAGCAACAGCGGCGCGAGCGACAGCAGCAGCATGCGGCCGCTGAACTGCGCGCGCAGGGCGCGTCGGCAAGCGGTCAGTACACTGTTCATGGGACTATCCTTTGCGGCATGGGTTCTCCTGAGGCAGGGCGGGATGGGCAGCGATGCCATCATTCTACGGGATGGCAGATCATGGCCCCATGGACTACAATCGCCGTTCAATCTGAACAACAAGGAAGACCATGTCCACCACCACCACCGAATCCGGCCTGCAATACGAAGAACTCGTCGCCGGCGAAGGCGCCGAAGCGAAAGCCGGCCAGCACGTCACCGTTCACTATACCGGCTGGCTGCGCAACGACGACGGCAGCCTGGGCGCCAAGTTCGATTCGAGCAAAGACCGCAACGACCCGTTCGAGTTCGCGCTCGGCGCCGGCCACGTGATCCGCGGCTGGGACGAAGGCGTGCAGGGCATGAAGGTCGGCGGTTCGCGCCGCCTGACCATCCCTGCCAGCCTCGGCTACGGCGCACGCGGCGCCGGCGGCGTGATTCCACCGAACGCGACCCTGATCTTCGACGTCGACCTGCTGGCCGTCTAAGTTGACTTGCCATGCGCCGTCCTAGGGCGGCGCATGGTTCACCTGCCCTGCGGCGGGGTTTTGAACTTCCCTTCTAAAATGCGGCCGGATTCTTCGTGCCCGCTTTCCTCCTGCGCTAAGATGCCTGCCATATTGTCCAAGCGACAATACCGCAATCAACCATCACAGGAGTTTCCATGAGCTTGCAGGAACAGTTCAACCAGGCCCAGGCCGATTCGAAGAATCTGTCGGAGCGTCCCGACAACATGACCTTGCTGAAGATTTACGCGCTGTTCAAGCAGGGGTCGAGCGGCGATGCGACCGGTGAGCGTCCGGGCATGACCGATTTCGTGGCGCGCGCCAAGTACGATGCGTGGGCGGGTCTGCAGGGGACGTCGCAGGAAGAAGCACAGCAGCAGTACATCGACCTGATCGAAGAACTGAAGGGTTAAGGACGGTAGGTTGGCGGCCTGGCCGCCATCCCTACGCTTGGCGGGGCATCAACCTTACGCTGCGGCGGCGAAGGTCTTGCGCATCTTCTCCGCCACCTTGGCCTCGATCGCCGACGCGAACGCGCCCATGAAGAAACCCAGGCGAATGCGCATCGCGGCGCGCTGGTCTTCCAGGGTCAACATGCCTTCCACTCCACTGCGCTCGAAGCGCAGCACATCGCCGTCCCACTTGCATTCCAGTCCATATTCGGCCGCGATACGCTTGGCCACCTGCTCGGCTGCCGTGCGCGCCGCGTCCGGGCTCAGGCTGTGCTGCTGGACGATGCTGATTTCCGCCATCTGGCTTTTCCTTCCTGAATCGATTGCAAACAATCCGCCATGATGCCAGTTGCGGCCAAGCTATGCCAGAGCCCGCTACAACAGAGGGAGCCGTGCTAGCTCAATTGATGAGTATCAAAGCATGCCCGGCAGGTAGCGCGACGATGAGGGCGCAAGCCCGTCATTACGCGAGGAGTCGTCATGGAAACCCCTGTCGTGCCAGCGAACCGCCTGCTGCCGAACGCCCTTGAAGCGCCACCAGGCGCGCAGCCCGCGGTGCGCTTCGTGCCTACCCCGAGCGCGCCCTATCGCCAGCAGGGGCGCGCCGCGCGCCTGCTCGAAGAGCCCGATCCGCCGCTGCCCGACCCGGCGCCGGGCGCCGAAGCGCCGACCCAGGTGCCCGGGGCCCGCGTGCTGATGTGGAAGCAAGACCCTTCGGTGGGCGAACTCGGCCCCCGCAAGGCGTATCTGCCGGGCGTAGTGCTGGCCGGCCCGCGCGACGCCCGCATCGCGCCCGGCGAACCGGGCATCGCCGCGGTCGAGCCGAATGCCTTCGGCGACTACGTCACCCAGCCCGATACGCCGCAGTTCGACGCGGTCCACACCTTCGTCGTGGTGCGCCAGACGCTCACCATGTACGGGCGCGCCCTGGCCGCTGCCGGCAGTTCCATGCCGCTGCCCTGGCAATGGAACAGCAGCAGCGACACCCGGCCGCTGCTGGTCTTCCCGCACGGCCTGCCGAACGTCATGAACGCCTTCTACAGCCGCAGCCAGGCCTGCCTCAAGTTCGGCGACTTCATTCCCAACGGAGCGGCCGGGCGCGTGTTCACCTGCCGCTCGTTCGACATCGTGTCGCACGAGACCGCGCACGCGGTGCTCGACGGCATCAAGCCGCAATGGCTGCAGGCCGACGCCCCACCCCAGACCGGTGGCCTGCATGAATCCTTCGGCGACCTCACCGCGATCCTCCTGGCCCTGTCCCAGCTCGACCAGTGCGAAGCCGTGATCGCCCAGACCAAGGCCGACCTGCACGACAAATCCTTCCTGACCGACATTGCCGAGCAGTTCGGGCTGGCCCTGGGCAACAGCACCGGCCTGCGCAATGCCGACAACGACCTCAAGCTGAGCGAGGCCGGCACCCAGGTGCACGCCATCTCGCAGGTCTTCACCGGCGGCGTCTACGACGTGCTGGCCGACCTGTTCGCCCACGAGCGCGATCCCGCGCGCGAAGACGATGCCGCCGTCCTGCACCGGGTGGCCGGCTACCTGGGCGGGGTACTGCTGCGCGCCCTGATCGCCGCGCCCGACACCGCCGCCACCTATGCCGACGTGGTCAATGCCATGCTGCAGGCGGTCGTCGGCGACGGCAAGCCGGCCGCCTACGCCGACGCCATCCGTTTTCAGTTCAACCGGCGCGACGTGGTCGAAGCCGGCCATGGCGGCGGCCTGGACAGCGCGGCCGCCTTCGTCCCCGGCGTGCCGCTGGCGGCGCGGGTCTGCGACGCCCCCGGCGCCAGGCAAGACCGGCGCGCCTGCTGCGGCACCATGCAACTGGCCGAATATGATTGCGCCGAGCGCTTGCTGGCGGGCGAAGCGCGCATGCTGGCGCGCTGGTGCGCAGAACATGGACGGCACGGGCCGGCGCTGCCCGGCATGCCGCCTTCGGGCTTGCCGTCCGATCCGGCCGCCGACACCTCGATGCTGGCATGAAGATCAGCGGCCGCGCTTGCGGCGGCTTCGCCGGGCTGGCCGAATCCTGCCAATTCGATACCGGTAGCGTGGACGGCTCTGCCGTCCACGCGTCCAACGCATGTACCGCCACATCGCGAGCGTGATTTGAACGCGTGGGCGGCGAAGCCGCCCACCCTGCCGACCACCTCCGATGGTCACTTGACACCCCACCTAACTGCACGGTCGTGCGCTTCCCTCGTTCATTTGCTTATGTAGATTGTGTATATAAGCGAGTTTGTGAGAAAAGCCGAATTGCCCTAAAATACAGTGCTTTGCTCTGTCCGGCCGGCCTAATCATGTTCCAAATGCGCCCGGCGACGCGACAACCCCACCAATTGATAGGACTGTTATGACCCACGTTGTCACCGAATCGTGCATCAGCTGTCGTTACACCGACTGCGTCGATGTATGCCCGGTAGATTGTTTCCGGGAAGGCCCGAATTTCCTCGCCATCGATCCTGACGAGTGCATCGACTGCGCCGTCTGCGTCGCTGAGTGCCCGGTAAATGCGATCTATGCCGAAGAAGACACGCCTGGTGACCAACAGCACTTCATCAAGCTCAATGCCGACCTGGCGCGCTTCTGGCCTTCGATCACCAAGACGAAGCCAGCCCTGCCAGACGCGGAAAAGTGGAAAGACGTCAAGGACAAACTCGACCAACTGGCCCGCTAATACCGCCGTTGCGCCGCCTGTTCGGCGCCGGCCCGGGGTCGTTTTGCATGGCAGTGCTGGCTGCCATCGCCTCACCAATCAAAAATCACAGGAAGTAAGCGCATGACTATCAGTGCCACCCACGAAGCGGGCAGCATCGCTCCCAACAGTTCGTTCGCCGGCGCCATCGAAGCGGACGCCGTGATCATCGGCGCCGGCCCGGTCGGCCTGTTCCAGGTCTTCGAACTCGGCCTGCTCGAAATCAAGGCCCACGTCATCGATTCGCTGCCGGCCGTCGGCGGCCAGTGCGTGGAACTGTATCCGGACAAACCAATCTATGACATCCCTGCCGTCCCGGTGTGCACCGGCCAGGAACTGACCGACAACCTGCTCAAGCAGATCGAGCCGTTCGAGCCGACCTTCCACCTGGGTCAAGAAGTCACGACCGTCCAGCGCCGCGAAGACAACCGCTTCAACGTCGAAACCTCGACCGGCACCCAGTTCATCACCAAGACCATTTTCATCGCAGCCGGCGTCGGTTCGTTCCAGGCGCGCACGATCAAGGTCGATGGCATCGACAAGTTCGACAACGAGCAGCTGTTCTACCGCGTCAAGGACCCGGCACGCTTCGAAGGCAAGAACATCGTCATCTGCGGCGGTGGCGACTCGGCCCTGGACTGGGCCCTGAACTTCGTCGGCAAGGCCGAATCGGTCGTGCTGGTGCACCGCCGCGACGACTTCCGCGCCGCCCCGGCCTCGGTCGCCAAGATGAAGGCACTGTGCGACGAGTACGAGATGCAACTGATCACCGGCCAAGTGACCGGTTTCGATGAAAAAGACGGCCAGCTGACCGAAGTCAAGGTTACCGGCGCCGACGGCGTCACCCGCCGCGTGCCGCTGGACATGCTGCTGGTGTTCTTCGGCCTGTCGCCAAAGCTGGGCCCGATCGCTGAATGGGGCCTGGACATCGAGCGCAAGCAGCTCAAGGTGGTCGACACCGAGAAGTTCGAGACCAACGTCCCGGGCATCTTCGCCGTGGGCGACATCAACACCTATCCAGGCAAGAAGAAGCTGATCCTGTCGGGCTTCCACGAAGCCGCGCTGGCCGCCTTCGGCGCCGCACCCTATATCTTCCCGGACAAGAAGATCCACATGCAGTACACGACGACCTCGCCGAAACTGCACAAGATCCTGGGCGTCGAAACCCCGGTGTTCGACTAAGACCACAGCGCCACCTCGGCTTGCCGCGTTCAACCGGACGTTCAGTAAGCCAGCGGCGACAGAATCGCCTGAAACGCCCCGCCCTGCGGGGCGTTTTGCTTTATGTGGGCCGCCCAACGGAGCGAGTCAGGGTAAATATGCTACAAGTACTCCATGCATTAAGGGATAGCGTAAAGCCTTGTTTCCACCGGCCAATGCAAATCCCCTATAATCTGATGAAGCTTATGCGCGGGCGATAACAGCGCACTGTCAATACGAAGGATACCTTTATGCTTTATCAACTGCACGAAATGCAACGCTCCTTCCTGACCCCACTGATGCAGTGGGCCGATGCGTCATCAAAACTGTTTTCCAATCCCGTGTCGCCGTTTGCGCACACCCCGTTCTCCCAACGTATCGCCGCCGGCTACGAGCTGATGTACCGCCTCGGCAAGGATTACGAGAAACCGGCCTTCGGCCTGGACACCACCACCATCAAGGGTGAAGAGATCCGCATTGTCGAGCGCATCGTCGTCGACAAGCCGTTTTGCCAGTTGCTGCACTTCAAGAAAGACATGAGTGACGCCGCCTTTGCCGCGCTGGAGCAGCCGGCGGTGCTGGTAGTGGCGCCGCTGTCTGGCCACCACGCGACCTTGCTGCGCGACACCGTCAAGGCCCTGCTGGTCGAGCATGACGTGTACGTCACCGACTGGGTTGATGCGCGCATGGTGCCGCTGGCCGATGGCCCGTTCCGCCTGGACGACTACGTGTTCTACGTGCAGGACTTCATCCGTCACCTGGGCCCGGACGTCCACGTGATCTCGGTCTGCCAGCCGACCGTGCCGGTGCTGGCCGCGATCGCCCTGATGGCGAGCAACAAGGATGCCAAGCTGCCGAAGACCATGACGATGATGGGCGGCCCGATCGATCCGCGTAAATCGCCGACCGCGGTCAATGACCTGGCCATCGAAAAACCGTATTCGTGGTTCGAGAACACCGTGATCTACGCGGTGCCGGGCAATTACCCGGGCTTCGGCCGCAAGGTCTATCCGGGCTTTCTACAGCACGCCGGCTTCATCGCGATGAATCCGGGCCGTCACGCCCAGAGCCACCGCGAGTTCTACCAGCACCTGGTGCGCGGCGATGACGATTCGGCCGAGGCGCACCGCAAGTTCTACGACGAGTACAACGCGGTGCTCGACATGCCGGCCGAGTACTACCTGGATACCATCAAGACCGTGTTCCAGGATTACAGTCTGCCGAAAGGCACCTGGAAAGTCGGCGACCAGCTGGTGCGCCCGCAGGACATCGAATCGGTTGCCCTGCTCACCGTTGAAGGCGAGCTGGATGACATCTCGGGCCTGGGCCAGACCAGCGCCGCACTGACCTTGTGCAGCGGCATTCCGAAGGACAAGAAGCAGGAATTCGTGGTGGAGAAGGCTGGCCACTACGGCATCTTCTCGGGCCGCCGCTGGCGCGAGATCGTGTGTCCGAAGATTACCGAGTTCATTCGCGCGAACGCATAAGCCGATGCCGCACAAAAAAAAGCCGTGACCCAGCGTCACGGCTTTTTTTCGACCAGCGGGATCAGCGCCCCATCACCACCTGCGCCACGCGCCCGGTCGCAATCGCCACCAGTGCATAGCGCCCGCCCGCATTGACCCACTGATGCCCACGCGGCGGCTTGGTCAGGCGCAAGGCGCGCCAATCCTCGACCACGTGCTGGTGCGCCTGGTAGCGCGCCGGCAGGCGTTCGCCGCGCTGCAATTCATTGTGCGCATCCACGCTGCGATAGCGCGCCGGATATGCGGATGCTTGCGCTTCTGCAGGCTGCCGCGCACGCCGTTCGGCCTTGGCATTGTCGCCGCCCCGCTGCTGCAAGCCATCCCCTGCCGAAAAGATGGCGGCAAAGAGCAACGGCGCGATCAACTCGTTCATGTCAGTCCCCGGGGTCAGCGTCAGCACATAGTACAGCAGAGATATGTCTGATCGTCTGTTCGCTCGCCCACGTACACAAAAGAATGGCTGAGCAAGGCCGAGCTCGCCAGACGGCCGGGCTGATCGCGTCGCGCCCCGTTTTGGCGGATAATGTCGGCTTGACCAGATCGATCCCTCAAAGCTTTCCCCCGTGACCAAGCCCCTCGCCGACCAGCTCGAAGACCTGCTGCCGCAGACCCAATGCACCAAGTGCGGCTACCCCGCCTGCCGCCCGTATGCCGAGGCGATGGCGCGCGGCGAGGCCGAGATCAACCAGTGCCCGCCGGGCGGCATGGAAGGCGTGCGCCGCCTGGCCGCCGCGACCGGCCGCCAGGTGATCCCGATCAATCCGGCCAACGGCCTCGAGCGCCCACGTCCGGTCGCCTTCATCGACGAGTCGCTGTGTATCGGCTGCACCCTGTGCATCCAGGCCTGCCCGGTCGACGCGATCCTGGGCGCGGCCAAGCAGATGCACACCATCCTGCCGAGCCTGTGCACCGGCTGCGACCTGTGCGTGGCGCCCTGCCCGGTCGACTGCATCGCGATGGTTCCCGTCACCGGCGAGCTGACCGGCTGGGACGCCTGGAGCCAGTACGATGCCGACGCCGCGCGCGATCGCCACGACTTCCGCAGCACGCGCCTGCAACGCGAGCGCGACGAAAACGACGCTCGCCTGGCCGCCAAGGCCGTCGAAAAGATGCGCGCCGTGACCGCCGAAGTGACCAATACCCCGGAAGAACTGGCCGAGAAGGAGCGCAAGCGCGCCATCATCGCCGCCGCCATGGAACGTGCGCGCCTGAAGGCCGCCAGCAAGCAGGACCAGAACTGAACGATGAATCCCGCCAAACGCCTGGAAATCTTTACCCGCTTTCGCGCCGCCAATCCCAAGCCGACCACTGAACTCGAGTTCACGACCCCGTTCGAACTATTGATCGCGGTGCTGCTGTCGGCCCAGTCGACCGACGTCGGCGTCAACAAGGCCATGCGCCGCCTGTTCCCGGTGGCGAATACGCCGCAGGCCATCCTTGACCTCGGCATCGACGAACTCAAGACGTATATCTCGACCATCGGCCTGTACAACACCAAGGCGAAGAATGTGATGGCGACCTGTCAGATCCTGGTCGAACAGCATGGCGGCGAGGTGCCGCCGGTGCGCGCGGCGCTTGAAGCACTGCCGGGGGTCGGCCGCAAGACCGCGAATGTGGTGCTCAACACCGCCTTCGGCGAACCGACGATGGCGGTCGATACCCACATCTTCCGCGTCTCGAATCGCACGAAGATCGCACCGGGCAAGAACGTCGACATCGTCGAACAGAAGCTGTTGAAATTCGTGCCGAAGGATTTCTTGCACGACGCCCACCACTGGCTGATCCTGCATGGCCGCTACACCTGCGTGGCGCGCAAACCGACATGCTGGAATTGCCTGATCGCCGACCTGTGCGAATTCAAGGAAAAGACGCCGGCGCCGCCTGGCGTGCTCGATCCGGCCGTGGCCGCCGCGAACGCAGCGAGCTAGATACGCGTTTCGCCGGTGGCGAACGAGGCGCGCACGATGCGTCCGCCCTCTACCTCATAGACACACAGCATCTCGACCGTCCCCTTCCCTTCGGGGAAGTTGCGGGTCACGATTTCCAGGTCGGTGACGAAGTTGCCCAGCACCGTGCGCGACAACAGACGCGCGTGCAGGTCCGGCTCGGCAAAGCGCGTTTCGTAGCGCGGACGGATCTGGTCGTGCCCCTGGGCCAGCAGCGCGCCATGCAGGGCGAACTGCTGCGCGTCCGGTGCGTAGGTGGCCATCAGGGCGTCGAGGTCCTTCGTGTTGTAGGCATCGAGCTGGGCCTGGACGACGGCAAGAGGTGAAGGTGAGGTCATTGGCATTTAATCGAAAACACGGCACGCCGCCGCTTGCCTGGCCCATATCCAGGCAACACGGGCGCGTGCGCATTTTACGCGGCTAGCTGGCGGCTGTTAAGCCGCATTCAACCCAAGCGCCTGGCGTTGCCCGCCGGACGCCCGATTCAACCGCGGCTGCTCCTCGACCTTGAACACGCTGACCACCTTGGTCAGGGCGACCGTCTGGTCACGCAGCGACTGCGTCGCGGCAGCTGCCTCTTCGACCAGCGCCGCGTTCTGCTGCGTGGCGCTGTCCATTTCGCTCACCGCCTGGTTGACCTGGGCGATGCCCTGGCTTTGTTCGCTGCTGGCGGCACTGATCTGGCCGATGATGTCCATCACATGACGCACGCTGGCAACAATCTCGCTCATCGTCATACCAGCCTCGCCCGCCAGGCGGTTACCGGCTTGCACGCAGGCCGCCGACTCGCCGATCAAATCCTTGATTTCCTTTGCCGCGACGGCCGAACGCTGGGCCAGCGTGCGCACCTCGCCGGCAACCACCGCGAAACCGCGGCCCTGCTCACCCGCCCGCGCGGCTTCGACGGCAGCGTTCAACGCCAGGATATTGGTCTGGAATGCAATGCCGTCGATGACGCCGATAATGTCGGTGATCCTACGCGACGAATCGCTGATCGAGGCCATCGTACCGACCACCTGTTCGACCACCTTGCCGCCCTTGGCCGCGACGTCGCAGGCAGAGACCGCCAGCTGACTGGCCTGGCGTGCATTGTCCGCATTCTGGCGCACGGTCGAGGTCAGCTCTTCCATCGAAGATGCTGTCTCTTCGAGCGCGCCAGCCTGACGCTCGGTGCGACCCGAAAGGTCCATATTGCCCTGGGCGATCTCGTGAGATGCCACGGCGATGGTCTCGGCGCCGCCACGCACTTCGAGCACGATGCGCTGCAGGCTGGCCGACATCTCCTTGAGGGCCTGCAGCAACTGACCGGTCTCGTCATCGCTCCTGACCGTGATCGCGGTGCGCAAGTCCCCGGCCGCCACGCTGCGCGCCGCTTCCACCGCTTCATCGAGCGGTCGGGTGATCGAACGCGATACCAGCACGCCAGCCGCCACCGCTGCCAGCGCGCCCAGGAGCATCAGGCTGTAGCTGACCGTGGTAGCACGCGCGCCGACCGCGTCGGCCTGCCGCACGCTGGCGGCGCTGAGTGCCGACATTTTCGCCTCGGCCTGCACCAGCAGTTCTGCCGGCGCCCGGTCCTTGCCCTTGACTGCGACATCGCCGGCAGCAGGGTCGAATCCCGCAGCCAGGAAGTCCTGGTAGCCGCGCCGGTAATCGACGCCCATCTGCGTGTGCGCAGCGCCAAACTGCGCCACCAGGGCACGCACTTCACCTTCCGGCAAGCCGGCCAGCAAGGCCTGGACCTGGCCGGCCACCTCGGCCTCGTTCTTCTGGAACGCGTCCCAGTACCTGACGCGCTCGCCCTCATCCTTGCCGCGCAAGAGTGTGTTTTTCCATTCTTGCAGCTGTTTGCGGAAATGCGCCAGCATGGCCTCGACCTGGGTCGACTGCCCCTCCATGGCGACTGCCTGGCGGTAGGTATCGACCGAGCGGTTCAGCTGGCTCATGCCGAAAAAACCGGCACAGGCAACGATCAGGGTGACTGCGGCAAAACCCAAGGGCAGTTTGCGGCTCAATTTCATGTGGTGATCCTCGAAGACACGGAAGCGGCATGACGCCAGGTGGCGCGCGCGCCCGCCAGATGCGGCCGGGTGGCCCGCATGCACAGTGTATAAGCTGGCCGGGTACTTGCCATCTTCAAACAACAATTTTCAGACGGAAAGCAATGTGAAATCGTGTCGATGTCCGATCGGCGCACCAGATGGCGGGGCAGAGCAAGCGCTTACTGATTAAAGAAGCACCATATTATCGCGATGGACCAGTTCCGGCCCTTCGACAAAACCCAGGATGCGTTCGATCTCGGTCGACGAATGGCGCATGATGCGGCGCACTTCGTTGCTGGCATAGTTGGTCAGCCCACGCGCCAGCGGCTTGCCCGTCTCATCGACGCAGGTAATCAGCTGGCCGCGCCCGAATTCACCCTTGACGGCAACCACGCCGATCGGCAGCAGCGATTTGCCTTCGCGCGTCAGCTTGGCCGCTGCACCGGCATCGATCACGACTTCGCCGGTAGTGTGCAAATGGTCGACCATCCACTGGCGGCGCGCCGTCAGGCGACCGGTAGCGGCCAGCAACTGCGTACCGATCGCTTCGCCACCGGCCAGGCGGGTGAGCACATCCGGCTCGCGGCCCCAGGCGATCACGGTATGGGCGCCGGAGCGCGCCGCGCGCTTGGCAGCGAGCACCTTGGTCAGCATGCCGCCGCTCCCGATGCTGCTGCCGGCGCCGCCGGCCATCGCTTCGAGCGCGACATCGCCGGCCTGGGCCTGCTCGATCAGCCGCGCAGTCGGGTCCTTGCGCGGGTCGGCCGAATACAGGCCGGGCTGGTCGGTGAGGATCACCAGCGCATCGGCCTCGATCAGGTTGGCGACCAGCGCGCCGAGCGTGTCGTTGTCGCCGAACTTGATCTCGTCGGTGACGACGGTATCGTTCTCGTTGATGATCGGGACCACGTTCAGGCGCAGCAGGGTGGTAAGCGTCGAGCGCGCGTTCAGGTAACGCTCGCGGTCGGCCAGGTCGGCGTGGGTCAGCAGCACTTGCGCGGTCTTGACGCCGTGCGCGCTGAAGCTGGTTTCATAGATTTGCGCCAGGCCCATCTGGCCGCAGGCGGCGCAGGCTTGCAATTCGTGGATGTCGTGCGGGCGCTTGGCAAAGCCGAGGCGCAGCATGCCCTCGGCGATGGCGCCCGAGCTGACCAGGACCACGTCCTTGCCGAGCGCGCGCAGCGCGGCGATCTGATATGCCCAGCGGGCGATGGCGGTATGGTCCAGGCCCCTGCCCTCGTCGGTGACGAGGGAGGAACCGACCTTGACGATGATGCGTGAGGCTTGCTGGAGTGCGGAGTTCATGGCGACAGGAATTTACCCCGCGGTCGCAACGCGAGCAGGGTAAGTCCTGCCAGCAGTTCAACCGCGCAGACAGCTAATAATACCCCCGTGGGCAAGCCGATCGCGAAGGCCGCGACGAGGCGGCCGGCCGGCTGGGCCAGGAGGAACAAGGCAGTAAGGTCGCCTAGGATGGGCTGGTCGCCCTGCCTGGCCGCCAACAGCGCCAACCCCGCGGTAGCGAGGCGGATGCCGACGTAGATGGCGTAGAACTGGCTGTAGCCGTTCACGCCGACAAGAAACAGGCCCATCACGGCCGCGACGCGGTCGGGATCGAGCATGGCCGCAAGCGCGGACAGCGAACTGGCGAGGGCGACCAATTGCAGCAACTGGCCGCGCAACCAGGCGCGCGACCAGATGGTGGTCTGTGAAGCGCCGGCGCTCAAGTTCAGTCTTCGATGATCTTGAAACGTGGATCGTCGGGATCGATCGACGAGATCCCGCGCGCTTCCTCGGTCATCGAGGTTTCTTCGGCGCGCTGCTCGGAATGGCGCTTTTCTTCGAGGTGCAGGTAGATCGCATTGATCAGGTCCTGGCAGCCTTCGCGGTTCAGGGCCGAGATCTCGAACACAGGACCCTTCCAGGCCAGGCGCTTGATCACATCCTTGACGCGCTTCTTGCGCTCGGCATCGTCGAGCACGTCGAGCTTGTTCAGCACCAGCCAGCGCGGCTTGTTGAGCAGTTCTTCGTCGTATTTTTCAAGCTCTTTGATCAGGGCTTTTGCCTCTTTGACCGGATCGACTTTCTCGTCGAACGAGGACAGGTCGACGATGTGCAGCAGCAGGCCGGTACGGGCCAGGTGGCGCAGGAACTGGTGACCAAGACCGGCGCCTTCGGAGGCGCCTTCGATCAGGCCCGGAATATCGGCGATCACGAAGCTCTTTTCGTGCGACACACGCACCACGCCCAGGTTCGGGTGCAGGGTGGTGAACGGATAATCGGCAATCTTCGGCTTGGCGTTCGACACGGCCGTAATGAACGTGGACTTGCCGGCGTTCGGCATGCCCAACAGGCCCACGTCGGCCAGCACTTTCAGCTCGAGACGCAGGGTACGGCGTTCGCCTTCCTTGCCCTCGGTCTTTTGACGCGGCGCGCGGTTAGTCGAGGTCTTGAAGTGGATATTGCCCCAACCACCTTCGCCGCCCTTGGCCAGCAGTTCGGTCTGGCCGTGTTCGGTCAGGTCGGCAATGATTTCGCCGTTGAGATCGTCAACGATCAGCGTGCCGACCGGCATGCGGATGGTGATGTCTTCGGCGCCCTTGCCGTAGCAATCCGAGCCGCGGCCCGGTTCGCCGTGTTTGCCGGTGTGGACTTTCGAGTAACGGAAGTCGACCAGGGTATTCACATTGCGGTCGGCAACCACAAAGATCGAGCTGCCCTTGCCGCCGTCGCCGCCGTCAGGACCGCCGAATGGGCGGAACTTTTCGCGCCGGAACGATGCGCACCCGTTGCCGCCGTCGCCTCCGATGACTTCAATTCTTGCTTCGTCGATAAACTTCATGATTGTGACCGCTTAAAAACTAAAAAGGCCCTACCGTGGGCAGAGCCTTTCGATGGAAGGCTTGCGCCTTGCAAAGAAGCGCCGCTGATGCGGCGCAGTTGCGTAAATTACGCTGCGACTGCTTCGCTAGCAACGACGGTCACGAACTGCTTCGAGCCCACGCCTTGCTTGACGAACTTGACGGTACCATCGACCAGCGCGAACAGGGTGTGATCCTTGCCGGTGCCGACGTTGGTGCCAGCGCGCACTGGGGTGCCGCGTTGACGAATGATGATGCCGCCGGCATTGATTGCCTGGCCGCCGTAGACTTTCACGCCGAGGCGCTTGCTTTCTGAGTCACGGCCGTTGCGGGTAGTACCGCCGCCTTTTTTGTGTGCCATTGTATTACTCCTTGATGACTAATGCTGGGAACCGGGACGGCGATTAGCCGTTGATCGAGACGATCTGGATTTCGGTGAAGTTCTGGCGATGGCCCTGACGCTTCTGGTAGTGCTTACGACGACGCATCTTGAAGATACGCACTTTGTCGTGGCGACCCTGCGAAACCACTTTCACCAGCACCGTTGCACCTTCGACCAGAGGAGCACCAAACTTGATGCTTTCGCCTTCGCCGAGGGCGAGGACCTGATCGATCGTGAGTTCGGAACCAATGTCTGCCGGTATCTGTTCTACTTTAAGTTTTTCACCAGCGACAACTTTGTATTGCTTGCCACCGGTTTTTATGACCGCGTACATGATTTGAAACCTCATCAAATGTTAAAAAAATCCGCCAGCAACAGGGCCCCGCGCAAGCGCGCTGGACCATTAGTAAGCCGGGGAACAGGGGATTATACATAACTTGCCGCGCTGCGTCAAAATCGATCAGCGATCTCTTCTGTACGTGGCAAGGCGCCAACGTCGCCCGGGCGGCAATACAGCGCTCCCCCGTAAGCGCCGCCCTACAGGCAGCACGGAGTTGCGTTGCATACCGTATAATCGCGGCACTCTTATAGTTAACCCACGTCTTCGCAGGTCAGCCTTGTCAGCCGCCACTCACCACGCCCAACAGAACACCATTGTCCAATCGATCGCGCCCGATATGGAGGCCGTCAACACGGTGATCCGCCAGCGGCTGCACTCCGACGTCACCCTGGTGAACCAGATCGCCGAGTACATCATCAGCGCGGGCGGCAAGCGCATCCGTCCGGTACTGGTGCTGCTGCTGGCCAATGCCTACGGCTACCGCGGTACGGCCCACCATGAGCTGGCCGCCGTGGTCGAATTCATTCATACCGCGACCCTGCTGCACGACGACGTGGTCGACGAATCCTCGATGCGCCGCGGACGCCAGACCGCCAATGCCCTGTTCGGCAATGCCGCTTCGGTGCTGGTGGGTGACTTCCTGTATTCGCGCTCGTTCCAGATGATGGTCGGCCTGGACAATATGCGCGTGATGCAGATCCTGTCCGACGCCACCAATGTGATCGCCGAAGGCGAAGTGCTGCAACTGCTGAACATGCACGACCCGGACGTGACCGAGGCAGCCTACCTGCTGGTGATCCGCTCCAAGACCGCCAAGCTGTTTGAAGCCGCAGCCGAGCTCGGCGCGCTGGTGGCTGGCGCCAATGATGCGCAGATCGCGGCGGCCGGCGAATATGGCCGCTCGCTGGGTACGGCGTTCCAGCTGATCGACGATGTCCTCGATTACGCGGGTGATGCTGCCGAGATTGGCAAGAACCTGGGCGATGACCTGCGTGAGGGCAAGCCTACCCTGCCACTGATCTGGCTGATGGAACATGGTACGCCGGAACAGCGCGAGCTGGTGCGCAACTGTATCGAGCAGGGTGACGAGCAGCAGTTCGATGCGGTGCTGGCGGCGGTGACGTCGAGCGGGGCACTGGATTACACCCGTCGTCAGGCGGAACAGGCGGCTGAACGGGCCACTGCGGCGATCGCGGATTTGCCTGATAGCGTCTACAAGAACAGCCTGCTCCAGCTCAGCAGTTTCGCTGTTGACAGGAACCATTAAGAGTAATTATATTTATGGTCACGGGGTGGCCGTATTGACATCCCGAACCGTCGGGGTGTAGCTTAGCCCGGTAGAGCGCTACGTTCGGGACGTAGAGGCCGGAGGTTCGAATCCTCTCACCCCGACCACAAGACTTTAAAGCCAGACCAGGCATCAGCCGGTCTGGCTTTTTCATTTTTATGAGCCTGATTGACTACGCCAGCTCGGTGACGAATTGTGAAAACGGGCGACGTACTTTCTTCAGGTCCACGAGCCAGTCGCCTTCATCCGCGCGATAGCCAACAGGCAGGAGGATCACCGAACGTAATCCACGTTCGCGCAGCTTCAGGATCTCGTCAACCTTGGCCGGATCGAATCCTTCCATCGGCGTGGCATCCACTTTTTCTTCGGCCGCGGCAATCAGCGCGCTGCCCAGACCAATGTAGGCCTGCCGTGCGGCGTGTTCGAAATTCGTCTGGGCGTCGCGTTGCGGATACGTCGACAGCAACTGCTGGCGATAGGCTTCCCAACCTTCGTTTTTCACACCGCGCTCGGCGTTCACCAGATCAAACATCGCATTGATGCGCTCAGTCGTATAGGTATCCCACGCGGCGAACACCAGCAGATGCGAGCTCTCCGTCACCTGAGCCTGGTTCCAGGCATGGGCCTTGATCTGTTCACGCAAAGCATCGTTGGTCACCACAAACATCTCGTACTGTTGCAACCCACTGGAACTGGCCGTCAAACGTACCGCCTCGAGGATGCGGTCGATCTTTTCTTTGGCGACCTTTTTAGCAGGATCCATTTTCTTGGTGGCGTAACGCCACTGCAAGGTTTGCAGGAGATCAGACATGCGCAATTCTTTCTATGTGAGTAAATAACGCGCCATGATGCCCGACCCGGCAAATTCTTGCCGGGCGTCGCTTCATCTGCCCGTTTGCACGGCCTGGATCCCCTTACTTCTCGCCCACTCGAAACGAGCTTATGTGACGCCACTGTTGGAGTGCCACATTTTGACAAACTTTTGTAAATGATGATGAGTATGATTCTCATTTACATATTAATGATATCAGTAAAGCACGCTGTTTTCGCGACGCCTGGCCAAGGCCACCCGTCAGAAAGCGGATGAGCAACGCTGAACAAGATGCTGCGCCGCCTGAGCACGAGGCGGCGACAGTACCAAGCCAACCTGTCCAGACCACGCCATGCACCTCACTCCAGGCCGCCCATCGCCGGCGCCATCGATCAAACCCGGCCTCGCCCGCTACCGCTGGACAATCGCCCTGCGCAGCATCGCCGCCGTCGGCGGCGGCTATGTCCTCGCCGCCGCCAGCGCCGACTGGCTCGGGCGCCTGCTGCCGATCCTCGGCATGAGCCGGCTGGAAGCGGTCGCCACCGCCACCATGCTGGCCTTCATCGTGCAAGCCTGCGCCGCCATCTGGGTCTTCGCCGTCGCCAGCACCCGCCGCGCCATCGTCGGCATCGTGCTGCCGGCGGCAGTGATGGCCCTGGGCGCCTGGGCAGTCGGAGGTGCGGCATGAGGCTCGATGGCAAAGCGGAAGGCCTGCGCCAGTCGATGTCCTGGCTGCATACCTGGACCGGCATCGTCCTCGGCGCCCTGCTGTATGTGATCTTCTTTACCGGCACCCTGAGCTACTTCCAGGACGAGATCAGCCTGTGGATGAAACCTGAACTGCACGCATCGGTCGCGCCCGCGTCCACCGAGCTGAGTGCGCAAGTGGCGCTTGCCAGCATGGCGCGCATCGCCCCCGACGCCTCGACCTGGACCTTGAGCCTGCCCACCGAGCGCCGCACCACGGTGGGCGCAAGCTGGCGCCCGCCCGGCCAGGAGAATGCCGGCCGCGCCGGCCTGAAACGGGCAGAACTCGATGCCGCCACCGGCGAGCAGATCACGCCGCGCGAAACCCGCGGCGGCGGCTTCCTGTACCGCTTCCACTTCGAGCTGCATTCGATGCCGCGCGCGGTCGCGCGCTGGATCGTCGGCATCGCCACCATGTTCATGTTCGTCGCGATCATCAGCGGCGTCATCACGCACAAGAAGATCTTTGCCGACCTCTTCACCTTCCGTCCGCGCAAGGGACAGCGCTCCTGGCTCGACGCGCACAATGCCACCGCAGTGCTGGCCCTGCCCTTCCATATCGTGATCACCTTCAGCGGCCTGCTGCTGTTCATGGCCACCCTGATGCCGTGGGCGATCGAGTCTGCCTACCAGGGCGACCGCCAGGCCTATAACGCCGAGCGGCGCGGCGGCGGCGTCCAGGCCGAGCAACGCGCCCCGCGCGGTCCACGCGGTGGTCGCGATGGCGCCAGCGCCCAGCCGGTCGACCTGGCGGCGGCGATTGGCCCGATGCTGGCCCAGGCGCGCCAGGAATGGCCCGGCCGCAGCGTCGGCACGATCACGGTGAATCGCCCCGGCAAACCGAATGCGACCGTCGAACTGCGCGAACACGGCAGCGAAAGCATGGTCTCGCGCGGCGCATCCAAGCGCCTGCGCTTCGACGCCGCCAGCGGCAAGCTGCAGGACAGCCCGCCAGCGCCGCAGCCATCGACCGCCAGCGCCATCTTCAACGTCATGGTCGTGGCCCACCTGGGTGACTTCGCCGGCCCGGCCGTGCGCTGGCTGCTGTTCCTGTCGGGCGTGATGGGCACCGCGATGGTCGGCACCGGCATGGTGCTGTGGGTGGTCAAGCGCCAGCCCGAGCGGCGTAAACTCGGCCACACGCCATGGGGCCACCACCTGGTGGAGAAAACCAATATCGCAGTGATTGCCGGCCTGGCGCTGGCGACCGCCGGCTACTTCTGGAGCAACCGGCTACTGCCGGTCGAGATGGCCGGGCGCACCGGCTGGGAAATCAACGCCTTCTTCATCGTCTGGCTCGCGAGTCTGCTGCACGCCATCGTGCGCCCCGCGCGTGCGGCCTGGATCGAACAGTGCATCGCCGCCAGCCTGCTGTTCGCGCTGCTGCCACTACTGAATCCCCTGACCGGAGGCCACGGCCTGTTTACCAGCCTGCAGCACGGACAACTGAGCATCGCCGCGTTCGACCAGGCCATGCTGGCAATCGCCGCCATCTTTGCTGCGATCCCGCTCCACCTGCTGCGCAAGCGCCGTCGCGCTGCAGTAACGGCCGCGCCGCTCGCGCCTGCTTCGACCTCGGTGCTGCCATGACCACCATCATCGTATTCGGCCTGTGCTACCTGGCCATGCTCGCCGTCTGCGCCACCATGGCGCGCCACGTCGACGACCTGCCGGCCCGCAGTTGGCCTGCTGCGTCCAGGCGCCTGCTGCGCGCCGGCGGCTGGCTGCTGCTGGCGGCTGCACTGGCGCCGGCGATCCACTACTGGGGCCTTTCGGTGGGCATCACCGCCTGGCTCGGATTGCTGACCTTTGCCAGCATCGGCCTGGCGCTGCAGCTGACCTACCGGCCCGGTTCAGTCCAGGGCGCCGCCCTCGCGGCCGGCGCCATCGTGATCGTGGCCTGGGCGCTCTGACGCCGCCACATCGCATTCGCAAGAACTACAACAACGTTTCAACAAGGAAGAGAAGAGAAATGCACGATCGACTCCGCACAGTCCCACTTAATTCACGGAAAAAAAACCTGGCCGTCCTGATCCCCCTGCTGTTTGGCAGCGCCACCGCCATGGCGCAACAGACGCCGGATCCATCGATGCCGACAGTGGTCGTCACCGCCGCCGGCTACGAACAGAACATCAAGGATGCGCCGGCCTCGATCACCGTGATCAGCGGCGCCGAGATCGCCAAGCGTTCGTACACCGACCTGGCCGACGTGCTCAAGTTCGTCCCGGGCGTCTCGGTCCGCGGCAGCGGCACCGAGCAGTCGATCTCGATCCGCGGCATGGGCAATGCGTATACCCTGTTCCTGATCGACGGTCGTCCGGCCCAGGGCGGCGATACCTTCGAATTGAACGGCCAGGGCAGCGGCCAGCAGATCGCCTTCATGCCGCCGCTGGACATGATCGAACGGATCGAAGTCATCCGCGGCCCGGCCTCGGGCCTGTACGGCTCGGACGCGATGGGCGGCGTGATCAACATCATCACCAAGAAAGTCTCCAGTTTCTGGCGCGGCAGCGTGACCGCCGAATTGGTGAAGCCCGATGGCGCCAACGACGTCAATGGCGATGGCTACAACTCGAGTTTCATCGTCAACGGCCCGCTGATCGACGATGTGCTGGGGATCCAGCTGTCGGGCGGCTGGCGCGGCACCGACGAGGGCAACGTGGTGCAGTTCGGCGACACCACCACCGGCGACGCCGACTACAAGCAGTACAACCTCGGTACCAAGGTCACCTGGAAGGCCGATGCGCGCAATACCGTGACGGCGGGCGGCAGCCGTACCGACACCGACCGCTACCGCCATCCGGGCCGCTCGCTGGCTGCGAACGTCGCCGCCAGCTACCAGGGCTCGACCAAGGACAATATGTTCGTCGCCCACGACGGCAACTACGGCGACCTGCGCACCAGCACCTACCTCAATTACGACTCGGCCGAGAACCCCACCACCCGCACCAACGCACCCAGCGGCGCCATGCGCGGCATCGAATTCAACACGATGACGCTCAACAGCCAGGGCACCTGGCGCGCCACCGAGGCGCACACCCTCACCGGCGGCTTCACCTACAAGCACGAAGAACTCAAGGATGGCGCGACCAGCGCCGTCAACGCCCACAACATCGGCAACGACGCGTACGTGGAGATGGACCGCTACCAGTATTCGGTGTTCCTGGAAGACGAATGGCGCCTGCTCGATGGCCTGGCGCTGACCACCAGCGCACGCTACGACAACAACGAGCAATACGGCGGCCACTGGAGCCCGAAAGCCTACCTGGTGTACCGCGCCAGCGACGCGCTGACCATCAAGGGCGGCGCCATCACCGGCTACAAGGCGCCCTCGCTGCGCAACTCGGCGCCCGACTTCTCGGCCACCTCGATGGGCGGCGTCACCATCGGCAACCCGAACCTGAAACCCGAGACCAGCGTCACCTACGAAGTCGGCTTCGACTACGACCGCACCGACCTGGGCCTGAAAACCAGCGCCGTGGCCTACCAGACCGACTTCGAAGACAAGATCATCCGCTCGCCGGACTTCCTGTGTCGCCCCAACGTGCCATGCGTGTACAACGGTCTCGAATATCCTGGCCACCAGTTCGGCTACAAGGAAACCGTCAACGTCGACAAGGCGCGCGTGCGCGGTGTGGAACTGGCGCTCGACTACCAGTTCACCCGCAGCCTGGCGCTGCGCTCGAACTACACGCTGACCGACTCCGAGCAGCTCACCGGCGCCAACAAGGGCAGCCCGTTGGCCGACCAGCCCAAGCACGCCGCCAACCTGGGCCTGAACTATGACCACTCGGACGCCGCCAACCTGTGGATCCAGGCCGCCTACACGGGAGAATTCATCAGCACCAACCTGGTGAGCGGCGCGGCGACCTCGCAAAGCTATACGCTGGTCGACATGGGCGCGGTGTACCGGCCGGTGAAAAACGTGGCGCTCAAGTTCGGCGTCTACAATGTGGCCAACAAGCAGATCGCCAACAGCTCGAACGGCTATATGGATGGCCGCCGCTATGCGGCCGCGGTCAACTACACCTTCTGATCGTCCTGACCACGCATGGCGCGAATGGCGCCATGCGTGGTCGCTTCACCACCATTCATGCACGCACATCCCGCCTACGTCACCGACCGCGTCTACCCTTCCTACTTCTACCCGGAGTCGCAGCCGCTCGCGCTGTCGACCGTGGCGCGGCTGCGCGGCGTCCCTGGTCCGAACCTCGACCAGCCGTATCGCTACTGCGAACTGGGATGCGGGACGGGATTCAATGTCATTCTCGCCGCCGCCCTCAATCCCCTCGGGCATTTCACCGGCGTCGATATCAATCGCGAACACATCGCGCTGGCACGGACGCTGGCGCGCGATATGGGCGTGAGCAATGTCGAATTTCACTGCCGCGATCTGCAGGGCTTCGTACAGGACAATCAAGTCGCTTTCGATATCGCCAACTGCCATGGGGTGTGGTCGTGGGTGGCGCCGGGCGTCCAGCGCAGCATCCTCGAATTCGTCGCCCGCCACATCAAACCCAAGGGGCTGTTCTGCCTGCATTACCTGTGCCATCCGGGGTCGACCGCCATGATCCCGGTGCATCAGCTGTTTCGCAGCATGGCGCGCCAGGGCAAGGGCGATTCGCGGGCAGCGGTCGCGCGTGGGCTCGATGCGCTCGAACGTCTGCTGGCGGCGGGCTACTACGACGAGCAGCCGCGCCTGCGCGAACGGCTGCGCGGCCTGAAACACGTCGACCCGGACGCCCTGGCGCATGAGCTGCTGGCCGAATTCTTCAGCGTGCACCATGCCGGCGACATCCATTGGCTGGCCGCGCAGGCCGGGCTGTCGTTCATCGGCGACTCGGAACCGTTCTACAACACCGATCCCGCGATCTGCATCCCGGGCGAGTTGCATCCGCTGCTCGAGGGTGACAGCTCGCCGGCATTCGTCGAGACGCTCAAGGATTTGGGGAGCCGGCGGCCGCATCGGAGTGACGTGTTCCAGAAGAATGCATCCCTTCCCGATGCCCGGGAGCGGCAGGCAGCGCTGGATTCGCTCGTCTTCCTGCACGACGCTGACGCCGCGCCCGATTTCCCGACCATCGCCACACCGCTGGGGCCAATGACAGTATCCGATGACGCTTTCATGCAGCTAGTTGAGCTGGCGAGGAAGAACGGACGTGTCGCTTTCAGGGATTTCGCTGCGATGCTGTCGGCCGGGGATGTTGCCAGCAAAGGCATGCAGGCGGTGCGCATGACGCTGCATGCGGGGGTGCTGCGGCCGGAGCAGGCCGAATCATCGAAGGCAGCGGCTGCGTCGGTCGCGTCGATCGACCGCCTGCTCGAGGAAAGGCAGGTCATGTTGCGGCTCGACCGGGATGGCGCAAGCGCGCGCATCTGTCGCAACAAGTCGTGACGCCTTATGATACGGAGTGCGTCGGCCGAAGAATATTGCTCGGCCGCACTTAACCTCAGACAAAGGAAACCCATGTCCGAACAACTCACCGTCACCACCGCTGATCGCAGCTTCGACTGCTATGTCGCGCGCCCCGACGTCGGCGGCACCTATCCCGTCATTGTTGTGCTGCAGGAAATCTTCGGCGTGAATGGCGGCATCCGCAGCATCGCGGATAACTACGCCGCCAAAGGCTATATCGCCATCGCCCCCGACCTGTTCTGGCGCACCGATCCCGGCATCCAGCTGTCGGAAGCGAACGAAGCCGATGTCGCCAAGGCGTTTGCCATGTACCAGGCCTACGATTTCGATCACGGCGTGCAGGACATCGCCGCCACCATCAGCGCCGCGCGCACGATGGAAGGCAGCACCGGCAAGGTCGGCGTCACCGGCTACTGCATGGGCGGCCTGATGACCTACCTGGCCGCGGCCCGTACCGATGGCGACGCCTTCGCGGCCTATTACGGCGGCGGCACCGATCAGTACCTGCACGAAGCCAAGCATATCGGCGCGCCCCTGCTGTATCACCTGGCCGGCGCCGACGAATACATCGGGCCCGAGGCGCAAGCGCAGATCAAGGCAGCGCTGGAAGGCAAGGCCGATGCTGAGGTGCACGTTTATCCGGGGCGCGATCATGCGTTTGCACGTCCGGGTGGGAGCCACTATGACCACGACGATGCGACGCTGGCAAACAGCCGCACCGACGAGTTCTTCGCACGCACGCTGCGCTAGAACCACTCAAGCCTGCCGCCAGGCGCGCGCCAGCATGAACCGCTTCCTGGCGGGATCGAAATGCTAGGCGACCGTTGTGACCTCTTGCAGCAGCGTCTTGATCTCGGGCAGGCATGAACCGCAGTTGCCGCCTGCCCGCAGGCAGGCAGTTACCTCGGCTGGCGTCGTCAAGCCCTGCTTCTTGATCGCCGCGCAGATCGTGCTGCGACCGATGCCGAAGCAGGAGCAGACGATCGGCCCCGGATCCGGCCCCTGGGTCGGCGCACGCCCGGCCAGCAGGGTGGCGCGTTCGCGCCCGCTTAACTCGGGCTGGGCGAATAACTCGCCGAGCCAGGCGCGCGCCGGCAAATCCGGCCGGCGCGATACGAACAGACACGCTTCCAGCCTGCCATCGACCACCAGCGCCGCGCGCAGCATGCCTTCCGACTTGTCCTGGTACTCGATCCAGTCCGCATCCTCAGCCGCCCCCAGTAGCGCGCGCGCCATGTCGGGCGTTACCGGTTCGCGGCCACCCAGCTCATAGCGCACAAACCCACTGCCGCGCACGCGGGTCCAGTGCGCCACCCGCTCCAGGTTCAGGTCATGGCGGCTGAGGATGAAGCCGAACCACGCCACCCCGAACGGCTCGATCCGCACCGGCGTGTGCTTGAATTCGGGCTCGCCCGATACCGGATCGACTTCCGGATTGACCAGCGCCCCGACCCGCGCATCGGATGCGGTCTGGCCGTTCCAGTGGATCGGCACGAATGCGCTGCCGCGCGCGATGCCGCCGCCGTGCGCCACGCGTGCCACCATCGCGCCCCAGCGCGAGCTGACGCGGGCAAGCTCCCCTTCGCGCACGCCGGCCAGCAGTGCATCGTGCGGATGCAGGTCGACGAACGGTTCCGGCGCGTGGCCGGCCAGGCGCGGCGATTTGCCCGTTCGCGTCATCGTGTGCCACTGGTCGCGCAGGCGGCCGGTGTTGAGCACCAGCGGGAACTCGCGACCCGGCGCATGCACCGGCGCACGCGGCGCGGCAGCGATGAAGCGCGCCTTGCCGTCCGGGTGCGAAAAATGGCCGTCGCCGAACAGGCGCGCGCTGCCCTCGGTCGGCGAGCGCAGCGGCCACTGGATCGGCTCCAGCGCGTCATAGGCGGCGCGGTCCATGCCCACCAGCGGGTCGAGCCGGAACGCGCGGTTGTAGCCATCCTCGCCGTTCTTCCAGGTCGACAGATGCGCGTGCTCGTCGAAGATTGCATGTGCGCCGTCGTAGTCGAAGCCGGCAAAGCCCATGCGCCGCGCCACCTCGCACAGCGCCTGCCAGTCGGCCCGCGCTTCGCCCGGCGCCGGCAGGAAGGCGCGCTGGCGCGAGATGCAGCGCTCGGAGTTGGTCACCGTGCCATCCTTCTCGCCCCAGGCCAGGGCCGGCAGGGCGACATGCGCATAGCCGGCGACGTCGGTATTGGCCACCACGTCCGACACCACCACCAGCTCGCAGGCCGCCAGGGCGCGCCGCACCTGGTCGGCGTCCGGCATGCTGACCACCGGATTGGTCGCCATGATCCACACCGCCTTGACCTTGCCCTGTTCCACCGCACGGAACAGGTCGACCGCCTTCAGGCCCGGCTTGTCGGCGATGCGCGGTGCGTCCCAGAAGGTGCGGACCGCCTCGCGGTGCTGTGCATTGTCCAGGTCGAGGTGGGCCGCCAGCATATTGGCCAGTCCGCCCACTTCGCGCCCGCCCATCGCGTTCGGCTGGCCGGTCAACGAGAACGGTCCCATGCCGGGGCGGCCGATGCGGCCGGTGAGCAGGTGGCAGTTGATGATGCTGTTGACCTTGTCGGTGCCGCTCGACGACTGGTTGACACCCATCGAGAACGCGGTAACGACCTTGTCGGTGCGCGCGAACAGTTCATAAAAGGCGCGCAGCTGCGCAGGATCGACGCCGCAGGCACGTGCCACTTCGTCCACGTCGCCGCCTGCATGGGCGGTGTCCAGCGCCGCCTCCATGCCCTGTGTATGCGCCGCAACGAAGACACGGTCAACAACGTCCTCGCGCGCCAGATGGGCCAGCAGGCCGTTGAACAGCCGCACATCACTACCCGGCTTGAGCGGCAGGTGCAGGTCGGCCAGCTCGCAGCTTGCGGTGCGGCGCGGGTCAAGTACCACGATCTGTAGATTCGGCCGCGCCTCTTTCGCCTTGACGATGCGCTGGAACAGCGTCGGATGGCACCAGGCGGCATTCGAGCCGACCAGCACGATCGCATCGGCCAGCTCGAAGTCTTCATAGCAGCCCGGCACCACGTCTTCGCCGAAGGCGCGCTTGTGACCAGCCACGGCCGAGGACATGCACAGGCGTGAGTTGGTGTCGATATTGGCGCTGCCGACGTAGCCCTTCATGAACTTGTTGGCAACGTAGTAATCCTCGGTGAGGATCTGGCCCGAGACGTACAGCGCCACCGCATCCGGCCCGTGCTCGGCGATGATGCGCGCAAATCCATCGGCAACGGTGTCGAGCGCCTCGTCCCAGCTGGCGCGCGCCATGGCGCCGTCGCGGCGAATGCCCGGATACAGCAGGCGACCATCGAGGCCGAGCGTCTCGCCCAGCGCCGAACCCTTGACGCACAGGCGGCCACGGCTGGCCGCGTGGGCGCTATCGCCTTCGATCAGCGCGCCGCCATCGCCCAGCGGCGTGGCTTTCACGCCGCAGCCGACGCCGCAATAAGGACAGGTGGTGCGGACTTCTTTGAGCGGGATCGGCATGTGCGACATAAATAGCCTTCTTCTACGCGGCCTGCGCTTCTTCACACATCGCGGGCCCGAACAACAATCGATCGCGCAGCGCCGAGATATCGGCGCCGCGCTGGATCAGGTCGAAATACCAGGGACCATCGAGCACATCGCCATACAGCACGGCGCCGGTGATGCGGCTCCCTTCGAGTACCAGGCGCTTGTAGACGCCGGCGCGGCGGTCGCGCAGTACCAGGTCTTGCGTACCCGGTCCGCCGACGATGTCGCCGGCCGAGTACAGGTCGATGCCGGTGACTTTCAATTTGGTGGCGGTGGCCTGCTGTACGTAGCGGCGGTGGCCCAGGCCAGCCAGGTGGGCGGCGCACACGCGCGCCTGGTCCCAGATTGGCGCCACCAGGCCGAAGGTCGCCTTGCGGTGCTGGACGCACTCGCCCACCGCGTACACGCGTGGGTCATAGCTTTGCAGGGTGTCGTCGACCACGATCGCGCGCTCGACGTGCAGGCCGGCGCTGCGCGCCAGCGCCACATTGGGACGCACGCCAGCTGCCATCACCACCAGGTCGGCCGGCACCTCGAGGCCGTCGGTAAAACGCACGCCCTGTACCTTGCCCTCGCCGAGAATGGCCTCGGTCTGGGCGCCGAGCAGGATGCGCAAGCCTCTGCGCTCGAGCGCGCTCTTGAGCAGCAGCGAGGCGTCGACGTCGAGCTGCTGATTGAGCAGGCTCTGGGTCAGGTGCACGACGGTGACATCCATGCCGCGACGCAGCAGGCCGTTGGCCGCTTCCAGCCCGAGCAGGCCGCCGCCGATCACGACCGCATGCTTGCCGTCGCGCGCGGCCTGCAGCATGGTATCGACATCGTCCAGGTCGCGAAAGCCCACCACGCCCGGCAGCTCCGAACCAGGCACGGGGACGATGAATGGTTGCGAACCGGTCGCCAGCAGCAGGCGGTCGTACTGCACCTCTTGGCCGGAGCGCGCACGCACGATACGCCGCTTGCGGTCGATCGCCACGATCGGATCGCCCGCGTACAGGGTGATGCCATGCTCCTGATACCAGCTGCGCGGGTGCAGCACGATCTCTTCCGCCGTCTTCTCACCGGCCAGCACGGGCGAGAGCATGATGCGGTTGTAGTTCACGCGCGGCTCGGCGCCGAACACCGTGATGTCGTAGAGGTCGGGCGCCAGCGCCAGCAGCTCCTCGACGGTACGCATGCCCGCCATGCCGTTGCCAACTACGACCAGAGCGGGCTTCATGCAGCGACCCACACCTGCCCGGCATCGATCCGCGCCGGATAGCTGGCCACCGATTGCGCCGGCGCCTCCAGGCATTCGCCGCTCTGCAGGTCGAAGTGCTGCTTGTAGATCGGCGATGCGACCACGATGCGCTCGCCGATGCTGCCCACCAGCCCGCGCGACAGCACTGCGGCCTGGGAATTGGGATCGTAGTTATCGATGGCGAATACGCGCGGCTGGTCGCCGCCGACGCGGAACACCGCCACCTGGCGGCCACCCAGCAAGGCGCACACGCCGGTGTCAGGCACGATCTCGTCGATGGTGCAGATCGCGGTCCAGTTGTCCAATTGAAGATCACGGTGCATGGCTACTCTCCTTAGATGACGGCGGCAATGGGAATGGTGCGGCGGCGTTCGTCGAAGGTGGCCGGGCGCACCTGGCCGCGCTCCGGCACGAACACGACGTTCTCGTCAGGCTGCGCGCTGTTGACGAAATGACGGAAGCGGCGCCGCACTTCGGGATTGGTGACGGCTTCCTTCCACTCGCAGGCATAGGTGTCGACCACATGCTGCATCTGCGCTTCCAGTTCTTGCGCGATGCCCAGGCTGTCGTCGACCACCACCGCCTTCAGGTAGTCGAGCCCACCTTCCAGGTTCTCGCGCCAGGTGCTGGTGCGCTGCAGGCGTTCGGCGGTGCGCACATAGAACATCAGAAAGCGGTCGGTCAGGCGCACCACTTCTGCTTCGCTCAGGTTCGAGGCGATCAGTTCGGCGTGGCGCGGCTTCATGCCGCCATTACCGCACACGTACAGGTTCCAGCCCTTGTCGGTGGCGATCAGGCCAACGTCCTTGCCCTGGGCTTCGGCGCATTCGCGGGTGCAGCCCGAGACGCCGAACTTGATCTTGTGCGGCGCGCGCAGTCCCTTGTAGCGGTTTTCCAGGGCGATGGCGAAGCCCACGCTGTCGCCCACGCCATAGCGGCACCAGGTCGAGCCGACGCAGGATTTCACGGTGCGCAGCGATTTGCCGTAGGCGTGGCCCGATTCGAAGCCGGCCGCGATCAGCTCTTCCCAGATCGCAGGCAGCTGGTCCACGCGGGCGCCGAACAGGTCGACCCGCTGGCCGCCGGTGATCTTGGTGTACAGGCCATACTTCTTGGCCACCATCCCCACCGCGATCAGGCCGTCGGCCGTGACTTCGCCGCCCGGCATGCGCGGCACCACCGAATAGGTGCCGTCCTTCTGGATATTACCCAGGAAGTAATCATTCGAATCCTGCAGGCTGGCATGCTTCGGTTTCAGCACGAAATCGTTCCACACCGAGGCCAGGATATTGGCGGCGGTCGGCTTGCAGACGTCACAACCGAGGCCCTTGCCATGACGCGCCAGCAGCTCACCGAAGTCCTGGATGCCTTCCACCCGCACCAGGTGATACAGCTCCTGGCGTGAATACGGGAAGTGCTCGCACAGGTGGTTGTTGACCGCCACGCCCAGCTTTTTGAGCTCGGCGTTGAGGATTTGGGTTACCAAGGGAGTGCAGCCGCCGCAGGCGGTGCCGGCCGAGGTGCAGCTCTTCAGCGCACCAATGGTAGTGGCGCCGCCGGCCACCGCCGCGCACAGGGCGCCCTTGCTGACGTCGTTGCACGAGCAGACCTGGGCCGTGGCCGGCAGCTTGTCGACACCGATCGCCGGACGCGCTGCGCCGCCGCTCTCGGGCAAGATCAGGAATTCGGGCGCTTCCGGCAGCTCAATCTTGTTGAGCATCGTCTGCAGCAGCGCGCCATAGGCGGACGCCTCGCCCACCAGCACGCCACCCAGCAGGTACTTGCCGCAGCTGGACACGACGATCTTGCGGTACACCTGCTTGCGCTCATCCATGAACTGGTAGCTGCGGCTGCCCGGCGTGGCGCCATGGGCGTCGCCGATGCTGGCCACGTCCACGCCCATCAGTTTGAGCTTGGTGCTCATGTCGGCGCCCGAAAAGCCGCATTCGCTGCCCAGCAGATGCCGCGCCGCGGTGCGCGCCATATCGTAGCCCGGCGCCACCAGGCCATACAGCTGGCCGTTCCACAGCGCGCATTCGCCGATGGCGTAGATGTGCGGGTCAGACGTGACGCAGCGGTCATCGATCACGACGCCGCCACGCGCGCCGATCTCCAGCCCGGACACACGCGCCAGCTCGTCGCGCGGGCGGATGCCGGCCGAGAACACGATCATGTCGGTGTCCAGGTGGGTGCCGTCCGCGAACTGCATGCGGTGGGTGGTGTCTTCGCCGTCGACGATCGCCAGCGTGTTCTTGCCGGTGTGGACGCCGACGCCCAGCTCCTCGATCCGGGTGCGCAGCACGCGCGCGCCATGATCGTCGACCTGCACCGCCATCAGGCGCGGCGCGAATTCGACCACGTGGGCATTCAGGCCCAGGTCGCGCAGCGCCTTGGCGCATTCGAGACCGAGCAGGCCGCCGCCGATCACCACGCCGGACTTCGAGCGTGCGCCGGCTTCCTGCATCGCTTCCAGGTCTTCGATGGTGCGGTACACGAAGCAATCCTTGCGGTCCGCACCAGGAACAGGCGGCACGAAGGGATAGGAACCGGTTGCCAGCACCAGGCGGTCATAGACTACCGAAGAGCCATCGGCCAGGGTCACGCTTTGCGCCGCGCGGTCGATCCCGACCACCTTCGCGTTCAGGCGCAGCACCATGTCCTCACGTTCGAAGAAGCCCGGCGCGACCAGCGACAGGTCGTCCGCACTTTTCCCGGCGAAGAATTCGGACAGGTGCACGCGGTCATAGGCCGGGCGCGGTTCTTCGCCCAGCACGGTCACGCGCAAGTCCTGACGAGCGCTGGCGGCCAGGGTTTCAAGGAATTTGTGGCCCACCATGCCGTGGCCGATGACGACGATATGCATTTGCTGCTCCTTCTTAAGCTGCTGCGGCGGCCGGCGCGCTGCTGGCGCTGGTCGTGGAGAATCGGGCTGCGATGGCGCAGATGCTGGCAACCAGTACCAGGCCGCTGAGGATGGTGAGCGTCTGCTGGATGTCGCCAGTGCCCTTCATCAGGAAGCCGGCCGCCACCGCGCCGACATTGCCGCCGGCGCCGACGATGCCGGCCACGCCGCCCAGCGCCTTCGGTGCGATGAACGGCACCAGCGCATAGGTCGCGCCGCAGGCCATATGGGTGAACAGGCCGAACACCAGCATCGCCAGCACCGCGAACACGATGCCCTCGGCCTGGGCGAACCACAGCAGGCCGAGGCCTTCGCCGATCATCAGCACGAACAGCACCGTCACGCGGCGGTTCAGGTCACCTTTCATCGCGGCCTTGTCGGACAGCCAGCCGCCCAGGGCGCGGGCGAACAGCGCCAGCAAGCCGAAGCTGCCGGCGGCCATGCCGGCCTGCGCCAGCGACAGGTCGAAGTGCTCGACGTAGTACACGGCGGCGATGTTGTGGATGAAGATCTCGATCCCGAAGCAGGCGCCGTAGGTGACGAACAGCAGCCAGGCGCGGTAGTTGCGGCAGCCGGCGACGAAGCTCGCCCAGCCGCCCTTGCCGCTGCCTTCGGGCATGCGGCCGGTCTTGCGCAGCTCGTCGTAATTACCGGCCGGGCAATCCTGGGTATAGCGCCAGTAGATGAACGCCATCACGATCATCATCACGCCCGGCACCACCAGCGCCAGGCGCCAGCTCAGCGACTGGCTCACGCCCAGCATCACGATCGCGGTGAGCATCAGCGGCATCACCGCCTGCGCCGCGCCGCCGCCGGCATTGCCCCAGCCGGCCGCTGCCGCGTTGGCGGTGCCGACCACCTTCGGTCCGAACATGACCGAGGTGTGGTACTGGGTGATGACGAAGCTGGCGCCGACTGCGCCGATGCCCAGCCGGGCCAGCAGGAAGGCCTCATAGCTCTGCGCCATCGCCACGCCCAGCACCGGAATCGCGCCGATCAACAGTAATCCCGTGTAGGTCTTGCGTGGGCCGTAGCGGTCGCACATTGGCCCTACAGCCAGGCGTACGAAGATGGTGATGGCGACGGCCGCGATATTGATGTTGGCGATCTGCTCCATGGAGAGCCCGAACTCGCCTTTGATGACCGGCATCAGGGGCGCGCAGGCGAACCAGGCGAAGAAGCAGATGAAGAAGGCCACCCAGGTCAGGTGGAAGGCGCGCATCGGCGCACCCTGGAATGAAAAGAGCTTGATGCTGTCCGCTTTGCTGGCCATTTTTCTTCCTTTGAAAAACGAAAAGGCGTCCGCGCTTGCTGCCGGGGGCAGTAGCTGCGGACGCCGTTGTCCTGTGCCGTCCCCGCATTGGGCCAGCGTTATATGAAGAGAATCGCCATTGATCCTGTGATCAGTATGAGCAAGAGACGTGCCAACGTGCCGTCAGGGCGAGATGCAGGTGGCGCACAGCGGATATGCTGCATTGCGGTGCACCATTCCCCACAATGATGCAGGAACGTGCACCGCGTTCAAGATCACTGGCTGGCGGCAGGGCCAGCCCACGCATGCGGATCGCTGCCATCCCATACCCTGCCATCGACCAGGGTCGAGCTGCGCATCGAGGACGCGGGCAGCATCGTCCCGGTGCGCTCGGCCGCCTCGCGGTACAGGTCGATGCGATTGACCTGCGCCGCCAGCGCCAGGTAGGCGGGATCCTCGCGCAGCAGGCCCCAGCGCCGGTGCTGGGTCATGAACCACATGCCGTCCGACAGCCAGGGGAAGTTGGCTTCGCCGTCAGCGTGGAAGCGCAAGCCGTTGTGACCGCGCCAGCCATCGCCATCCACCTGGCGCCCGGCCAGGCAGAATTGCAGCGTCTCGCGGCTGGCGTTGATATAGGCCGGGCTGGCCAGCACCTCGGCCGCGGCTTCGCGGTTGCTGCGCGAAGCATCGAGCCAGCGCGCCGCCTCCAGCAGCGCCGCGATCATGGCGCGGCAGGCGTTGGGATGGGTGGCGGCGAAATCGGCGCGCGTGCCGAGCGCCTTGCCCGGGTGGTTCGGCCATACCTGTTCGCTCGACGCGGCCTGCACCCCGGCGCCATCGCGAAGCGCGCGCTGGCCCCACGGCTCGCCGGCGCAGAAGCCATCCATGTGGCCGGCCGCCAGGCTGGCTGCCATCTGGCCAGGGGGCACCGTCACCGCCTGACAGTCCCGCAGCGGATCGACACCGTGCGCGGCCAGCCAGTAATACAGGAACATCGCGTGGTTCCCGGTCGGGAAGGTGTGGGCCAGGGTCAGCCTGCGACCCAGTTCATCGACCTTGCGCTTGAGCGCACCGGGATCCGCGGCCTTGGCCAGCGCGCGCGACAGCGTGATGTTCTGGCCGTTCTGGTTCAGGTTCATCAACACCGCCATATCGCACTGCTGGGTGCCGATGCCGTTCTGGACGCCGTACAGCATGCCATACAGCGCATGGGCGGCGTCGAGCTGCTGGCCGATCAGGCGGTCGCGCATGCTGGTCCAGGACAGTTCGCGGGTGAGTTCGAAGCGCACCCCGTATTGCTCGTCGAAGCCGAGCACCGAGGCCATCACCAGCGGCGCGCAATCGGCCAGCGGCATGAAGCCAATGCGAATCGTTTCGATCTCGGGGCGGTCGGTGCCGGCGATCCAGGCGCTCGCGCCTGCCATTGTCATTGTCATCTTGTTTAACTAACCCAGCAGGTCTTCGACGTCGATCAGACGTTGCGCGACTTCCGCCAGTTTCAGGTTCTTGTTCATGGCGAGGGTGCGCAGGCGTTGGTAGGCCTGTTCTTCGCTGAGGTTGTAGCGGGTCATCAACAGGCCCTTGGCGCGGTCGACGGTCTTGCGCTCGGCCAGCTTCTGACGTGTGTCGCTCAATTCGTCGAGCAGCTTCTGCTCGCGCCGGAAGCGCGCCAGCGCCACGTCCAGCACCGGCTTGACGCGCTCGGCCTGCAGGCCGGCCACGATATAGGCCGACACGCCGGCATCCATGGCCGCATCCATGCTGGCCGGCGCATCGTCTTCAGTGAACAGGACGATCGGGCGGCGCGCGTCGCGGGTGGCGATCACGATGTGCTCGAGCACGTCGCGCGCGTCGGATTCGCTGTCGGCGATGATCAGGTCGGGCTGCAACTGGGCGATGCGCTCGGGCAGGAACACATCGGCCGGGAGCGATGCGACCAGGTCGTAGCCCGATTCGAGCAGTCCGATGCGCAGCGCCGTGCTGCGCCGGGTCTGCGCGGCCTGGGCGGCATCCGGATCGGTGCCAGGGGCTGTCGCGGAAAGCACGACGACGATCCGCAGGTGGGGTGAAACAGGGTCTCGCGATTTCATGTGCTTACGATATGCAAGATTCGCACCAGCCTGGCAAGGTGCCTGGGTACCTTACCCCTCTTATGCGAAACCTGATTTTCCAGATATGCGTGTAAGGAATATCTTACATGAGAGCAACAAGACAATCATTCGCTTGATGAATCGCTGGAATCACAAATCTAAAGTTTGTTTATGATGGAAGCGTCCCTATACTGCAACGCAACATCGAAGTATTTATCTTAGGGGAACTATCATGACTGCAGCCACTCAACGCACCAGCTTTTTCGCGGCAGCCATCTCGGCCATCCGCAGCTTCTCGCAAGACCTGTATGTCGCCCACGGCGGCTACGCTCCAGCAGTGCGGGGTTGAATATGCACCCGCTCGAATACCTCACCATCGCCCTGGCCGTTGTCGCCGTGGCAGCGCGTGTCGCCATGTTCCTGCCACGCCCGCCAAAAGGCCCGTTCAAGGCCATCTGACCGGATCGACATTGCGGCGCACCAGGGCCGCAACGTCCCGTTCGCATACTGCGCCGGCCGTACTGACATACCGCCGGCGCTTGTCTTTACAGCAAAAAAAACCTGTCATATTCTGCGGTCGCGGTGAGTGCCTGCGCTAGAATGCATGCGCATTTCTGGCAAGCATCTTGGAAGTAAGCCACTTCTTCACTCATCAGACCCCACATGCGAACACCTGCACTTACCCTGTTTGCGGCCTCTTTCGCCGCACTGATCGCGCTGCCGGCAGCGGCATCCACCCCCATCACCCTCGACCAGGCCATGAGCCATCCCGACTGGATCGGCACCCCGGTGGAAGACGCCTGGTTCAGCTGGGACAGCAAGCAGGTGTACTACAAACAGAAGCGTACCGGCTCGCCGCTGCGCGATGTGTTCCAGGTCGCCGCCGGCAAGACCCAGCAGGTGCAAGACGCCGAGCTGCCGAAGATCGATAGCGCCGAGGTGGTCTACAATCGCAACAACACCCGTATGCTGGTCTTGCGTAACAACGACCTGTTCGAGCGCGACCTCAAGTCAGGCCAGCTGGTGCAGGTCACGCGCGGCGCCAGCCGCATCACCGCCGCCCAGTACACGTTTGACGAAGCATCGGTCCAGTACCGCATCGGCACCGACTGGTATGTGTGGGACCGCGCCAGCAAGGTCACCGGCCCGGCCGCCCTTCCCCGCGCCGCCAAGGACCCGAATGCGCCGGAAGACGACCCATACCGTTCGACCGAACTGCGCCTGATCGAACACCTCAAGCGCCAGAAGGATGACCGTGACGCCGTGCGCGCGCGCACCGACGAACTGCGCCGCCTCGACGCCTCGATGGCGCCCGGCCAGGTCTACCTGGGCGACAAGGTCACCATCGAAGGCAGCTCGCTGTCGCCCGATGGCCGCTGGCTGCTGGTGATCACCGCCGCCAAGGGCGCCGACAAGGGCCGCGCCGGCAAGATGCCGCGCTATGTGAACGAGTCGGGTTTCGAAGAGACCGAAGACGTGCGCACCCGCGTCGGCCGCAACATGCCGGTGCCGCATGCACTGAAGCTGGTCGACCTGCGCACCAACAAGGTGCGGGACTTGTCGTTCGACGTCCTCCCGGGCGTAAACGTCGACCCGCTGGCCGAGCTGCGCGCCGCCGCCAAGAAGGATCCCTTGAAGGGCAACCGCCCGGTGGTGGTCTCGGGCGGGCGCAACGCGATCGACTGGAGCGCCAACGGCGCCAACGTCGCCGTCATGCTGCGCGCGGTCGACAACAAGGACCGCTGGATCGCCAGCGTCGACCTGCGCGCCGCCACGCTGCAACCGCTGCACCGCCTGACCGACAAGGCCTGGGTCAACTACGACAACGCCGAATTCGGCTGGCTGCCGGACAACCGCACCGTCTGGTACCTGTCGGAAGAAAGCGGCTACTCGCACCTGTACACCAAGGACAGCGCCAGCAATACCGCAGCGCGCGCCCTGACCTCGGGCAAGTGGGAAGCCAGCGACGTGCGCTGGACCCATGATGGCCGCACCGCCTACATGCTGTGCAACCGCGAGACCCCGGGCGACTATGAAGTCTGCGCCGTGAACGCCAACGGCGGCAATGTGCGCGAAGTGACCGGGCTCGATGGCGTCGAGAAGTTCGCCCTGTCGCCGGACGAGAAGAAACTGCTGGTGCACTGGTCGGCCAGCTACACCCCGATCCAGATCGCGACCGTGCCCGTCGCCGGCGGCGCGGCGACTAAATTGACCGACACCCGCAAGCCCGAATTCAAGGCGCGCGAGTGGATCGAGCCGCAGTACGTGGCGGTGCCGTCGAGCGCCGGCGGCGATCCGGTCTGGGCCAAGCTGTATCGTCCGGCCCAGCTCGAGCCGGGCAAGAAGTATCCGGTCGTGATGTTCGTGCACGGCGCCGGCTACCTGCAGAACGTCAGCAAGCGTTACCCGAACTACTTCCGCGAACAGATGTTCCACAACCTGCTGGTGCAGAACGGCTACGTGGTGCTGGACATGGACTTCCGCGCCTCGAAGGGCTATGGCAGCCAGTGGCGCACCGCGATCTACCGCCAGATGGGCCATCCGGAACTGGACGACTACCTCGACGGCGTCAAGTACATGGTCGGCCAGCACCAGGGCGACGCGGCCAATGTCGGCATCTACGGCGGCAGCTATGGCGGCTTCATGACCTTCATGGCCCTGATGCGCGCACCGGACACCTTCAAGGCCGGCGCCGCGCTGCGCCCGGTGACCGACTGGACCACCTACAACCACGAGTACACCGCCAACATCCTCAACACCCCGGACATCGACCCGGAAGCGTACAAGAAGTCGTCGCCGATCGAGTATGCGCAGAACCTGAAGGGCCACCTGCTCATCTCGCACGGCATGATCGACGATAACGTGTTCTACCAGGACTCGGTGCGCATGGCGCAGCGCCTGATCGAGATGAAGAAGGACAAGTGGGAGATGGCGAGCTATCCGCTGGAACGTCACGGCTATGTGCAGCCCGAGGCGTGGTACGACCAGTACCGCCGCATCAACGAACTGTTCGAGCGCTCGCTCAAGCAGTAAAGCGGTAAGATCACAAGGCGCCTGCGGGCGCCTATTTTCATCACCGGTGCCATTTCCCATGTTATTGCCCATGTCACGTCCTGCTTCGATCATCGGTTTCATCCTGCTTCTCGCCGTGCTGCCGGCCCACGCTTTCCAGGCCGATGCCAGGCCGTCCTCGCAGGGTTTGCCGGCCGGTGGAGGGCTCGATCCGCAACGGGTGACGGATCTGCGTTACGGAGGCGCGACCACGGCGTCGGGCCCCGCCAGCGATGCTGCACGCCAGTCGCTGGCGCCTGCATCGACTCCCGCATCAGCCCCGCCCGAGCGCACACAAATCGCCGGCGCCTTAGCTACCCTGTCGCTGGAGCGCACCGCCGACACCGGATCGGAGAACCAGGTGCCGCTGACGTTCGGGCAAGCGTTTGGGCCAGGCAAACTGGCGCGCGAAACCCAACTCATCGCTAAGCTGGCCGATGGCAAGCAGGTCGCGTTGCAAGTCGACGCCAAGGCGTTCCACGACGATGGCTCGGTCCGGCACGCGGTCATCTCGGGCATCCTGCCGGCGCCGGGCGCCAAACGCATTGTGTTCGGGCTCGCCAGGCGTGATCCCGGCAGTCGCAATGAAGCGGGAGCGCCGACGGCGGTCGAGGCCTCGCCGACGGCCCTGGCGCGCTCCGGCCTCACGGCCAGCGTCGGGCTCACCATGGGCGACAAGCGCTACGAAGCATCGCTCGAGCGCCTGCTGGCGCAAGGCAAACCGGCGTCCTGGCTCGCGGGGCCGGTCGTGCACGAGTGGCTTGTCAGCGCACCCCTGGCCGACCGCAACGGCAGCGAGCATCCGCACCTGGCCGCGCGCTTTGCCGTGCGCTGGTACCCGAGCCTGAAAAAGGCGCGCGTCGATGTCACAATCGAGAACAACTGGGCCTACGAACCGGAGCCGCAGAACTTCACCTATGATGTCCAGGTCGACGTCGGCGGCAAGACGGTGTACCGCAAGGACCAGCTCACGCACTACCACCATGCGCGCTGGCGCAAGCTGGCGTGGTGGGGCGGCGGCGATCCGGCGCTGCACCTGCGCCATGACAGCCGCCAGTTGATCGACTCGTACGCGCTACCCAACTACGACCGCACGGTTGGGATCAGCGAGAGTTCGCTGTCGAAGACGTTCAGCGCCTGGAGCGGGTCCAAAACCGAGCCCATGGGCATTGGCCTGGCAATGGCCGCCATGCCGACCACTGGCGGGCGCGGCGACATCGGGCTCCAGCCGGCATGGGCGGTCGATTATCTGCTCAGTATGGATCCACGCGCCAAAACCGTCACCATGGGGACAGCCGACCTGGCCGGGAGCTGGTCGATGCACTACCGGGACCGCCGCACCGGTTTGCCGGTCAGCCTGCTGGACTATCCCTATATGACGATCGTGGGGCGCCCGACGGACACCCGCAATCCGGCAACCAAGAAGTTCGAGGCCTTCCCGACCTGCGTGAGCCGCGAAGACTGCCGCACGCCGAATCGGCACGATATCCCGCATCAACCGAACTTCGCGTATCTTCCCTACCTGCTCACGGGCGACCATTACCATCTGGAAGAACTGCAATTCTGGGCCATGTTCGACGTGTTCGCCTCCAATCCAAACTATCGCGAGAACCGCAAGGGCCTGGTCAAGCCGGAACAGGTACGCGGCCAGGCCTGGGCACTGCGTACACTGGCCGAAGCGGCGTATATCACGCCCGAGCAGCATCCGCTCAAGCAGCACTTCCTGCAAATCCTGAACAGCAACCTCGATTGGTATAACGCCGAGTACACCAACAACGGGCGTGCCAATGCACTCGGCTTCATCGCCAACGGCTATTCGGTGCTGTATCTCGAGAAAACTGCCATCGCCCCCTGGCAGGACGACTTCTTCACGTCGGCGGTCGGCCGCGCCGCTGAGCTCGGATTCAAGAAGGCGGCGCCGCTGCTGCGCTGGAAAGCCAAGTTTCCGGTCTCGAGGATGATCGGTAAGGACAGCTGCTGGATCACCGGGGCGATGTATGCGATGCGCGTGCGCGATACGCCCACGTCGCCGTTCTACGAAACGATCGGGGAAGCCTTCGCCAAGACCCCGCGTCCTGAACTGGAGGGCCTTGCCTGCGCGAGCGACGCCATGGCGTCGGCACTCAAACTGCGTCCGGGCGAGATGACCGGCTATTCCAGCGCCGTGTCGGGATTTCCTTCGAATATGCAACCAGCATTGGCCTACGCCGCCGACGTCGCCGGTGAACCGGGCAAGAAAGCGTGGAAGGTATTCATGGCGCGCAGCGTCAAGCCCGACTACGGCGACGGCGCCCAGTTCGCGATCGTCCCGCGCGACCAATAAGTCACACTGGCGGGCCGAGAAAGTCGAGCAAGGTCAGCGCCACCACCTTGGTCGCGCGGCGCAGGTCTTCCAGCAGCAGGCGCTCGTCGGCCTGCTTGGCGTTCGATTCCTCCACGCTGCGCGGCCCGGCGCCATACAGCACCGCCGGGATGCCGTACTCGCCGTACAGGCGCGCATCCGCATACAAGGGTGTGCCGATGGCCGGAATGTCCTCGCCCATGACGGCGCGGGCGTGGCGCTGCAGGCTGTCCACCAGCGGCGCCACCGCCGGCAGCGGTCGCAGCGCCTGCGACAGCAGCAGGCGCCGGATCTCGAGGCGGATGCCGGGCAGGCCGCGCACAGCATCCTCGACCAGGCCGCGCACCTGGCTTTCCACCGCCGCCGGATCTTCGTCGGGAATCATGCGCCGGTCCAGGCGCAGCACCACCTTGCCCGGCACTACATTGGTATTGGTCCCGCCATCGATGCGGCCGACGATCATGGTTGGCGATCCGATGCCGGGCACGCTGCTGCTGATGTTTTTCAGCGCCGGCAATTCGCCGTAGATCGCATTCAGCACCCGCGTGGCGGCTTGCAGCGCGTCGACCGCCGTCTCGGGCATCGCCCCGTGCCCGGCCCTGCCGTGCACGGTCACCTCCAGTTGCAGGCAGGCGTTGTGGGCGGTGACGATGGCGTAGCTGAAACCGGCCGCGATCACGTAGTCGGGCCGCGTCAGGCCCTGGGCCAGCAGCCAGCCAGGGCCCAGCAGGCCGCCGAATTCCTCGTCGTAGGTGAAGTGCAGTTCGACGCCGCCCGATAAGGGAATCTCCAGCGCTTCCAGCGCGCGCAGCGCGAACACATAGGTGGCGAAGTCGCTTTTGGACACCGCCGCCGCGCGCCCGTACAGGACGCCATCCTCGATCACGGCGCCGTATGGCGGCCGGGTCCAGCCGTCGCCGGGCGGCACCACGTCACCGTGGGCATTGAGCGCCAGCGTCGGGCCATGCTCGCCGTAACGGCGGCGCACGATCAGGTTGGTGATGCTCTCCAGGCCGTAGTCATGGACTTGTTGCGCCGCCACCGCGTGGCGTTCGACCGGCCAGCCGGCGCCTTCCAGCATGTTCGCCACCGCCTCGGCATGTGGCGCGTTATTACCCGGCGGGGTATCGGTCGGGATCCGCACCACTTCTTGCAGGAAGGCCACCTGCTGGTCGAAATGGACGTCGATCCAGCCTGTCAGGCGGTCGTGCAAGCTGTCGTTCATCATGGGTTTCCCGTGCTGGCGCCGGCTTCGAACCAGGCGCCCACCTGGGCGCGTTCGGCATCGGTCATGTGGGTGAGGTTTGCGAGCGGCATGGCCTTCAGTTGCACCGTCTGCTGGTAGATGCGGGCGGCATGCTGGCTGACCAGTTCGGGCGTATCGAGCAGCACCCCGCCGGGCGCCGCGGCAAAGCCGGGCTGGGTCGGCTGCTGCGCGTGGCACGACACGCAGCGCTGGTCCATGATCGTGCGCACCGCGGCGAAGCGGGCGGCGGGGTCCGGCGTGCCCACCGCCGCCGGATCGATGCGCGCCGGCCTGGCTGGCGCCAGCGCCACGGCCAGCGCCAGCAGCAGGGCCACGCCGGCCGCCGGATAGCGCCATGCGAGCTTGCCCTTGTGCCGCAGGTTGAAGAAGTGCCGGATCAACACACCCGCCAGCATGATCACGCCCAGCACCGCCCAGGCATGCGGGTGGTTGTAGGTCATCGCATAGTGGTTGCTGATCATGATGAACAAGACCGGCAGCGTGAAATAGTTATTGTGGACGCTGCGCTGCTTGGCGCGGATGCCGTGGGCCGGGTCGGGCTGCTGCCCTGCCAGCATGGCATTGACCATCTTGCGCTGGCCAGGGATGATCAGCATCGCCACATTGGCCACCATGATGGTGCCGATCATGGCGCCCACGTGCAGGTAGGCGGCGCGGCCGCTGAGCAGCTGGGTCAGCACCCAGCTGGCGCCAACCAGCAGCAGCCAGATGGTGGCGCCGAACGCCAGCTGCGATTGCACCAGTTTTGATCTGCACAGCAGGTCGTACACGACCCAGCCGATTGCCAGGCTGCCGATGCCGACCCCGATCGCCTGCCAGCTCGAGAGGTCGGCCACGCTGCGGTCGATCATCATCGCCCGCGCGTTCAGGTAATAGACCACGACCAGCAGCGCGAAGCCCGACAGCCAGGTGGAATACGCTTCCCACTTGAACCAGTGCAGCTCCCTGGGCAGTTCGCTCGGGGCCACCAGGTATTTCTGCGGGTTGTAGAAGCCGCCGCCGTGGACCGCCCACAGTTCGCCGGCCACGCCCTTGCGCGCCAGTTCGGAATCCGGTGGCGGCGGCTTGATGGTGTTGTCGAGCCAGACGAAATAGAACGAGGCGCCGATCCAGGCGATGCCGGTGATGATGTGCAGCCAGCGCAGCAGCAGGTTGAACCACTCGAGGGCATATGGCGCCAGGTATCCGGGGTCGAACATGATCCTCCCTTGCGAAGCAGTTGGGCTGCGGTAGATCCAAGATACGCCGATTCCAATTTCTGCGACATGAAATCTAGCGTATATTGGACATATCCGCCTTGATATACGCTGCCTTCGATGTCCAGCCTGCCCCGCAACCTCGACCTGCACCTGATTCGCATCCTCTACCTGCTGCTGGTGGAGAAGAACGTCTCGCGGGTGGCGCTCAAGCTGAACCAGCCGCAGCCCTCGATCTCGGCGTCGCTGCGTAAACTGCGCGAACTGACCGGCGACCCGCTGCTGGTGCGCGGCGCGCGCGGCATGGTGCCGACCCAGCACGGAGAGAGCCTGTTGAAACCCGCCAAGCGCATCCTCGACGAGGCCGAGAGCCTGTTCGTGCGCAAGGCGCCCTTCATGCCCGAGCAGGCCACGCGTACTTTCCACATCGCCGCCCCCGACTACCTCGACGCGCGCTTCCTGCCGAATGTGGTGGCGCTGCTGCGGCGCGGTTCACCGGGCAGCAAGGTGGTCATCCATGCGCTCGGCCCGGGCCTGGACTACCTGCGCATGCTGTCCGATGGCGACATGGACCTGGTGATCGCCAACTGGGATGAGCCACCAGCCCACCTGCACATGTCCAAGCTGTTCGAAGACCCGATCATCTGCACCATGCGCGCCGACAGCCCGTATGCCAGGCGCACCGCGCCAGACGCGATGACGCTCGAGGACTACCTCGACCTGCCCCATGTCGCCCCGACCCAGATGCTGCCGGGCTATCATGGCGTGATCGATGCGTACCTGGAGCGCCATGGCCTGCAGCGCCGGGTGGCGGTCGAGTCGCCGTATTTCGGCGTGATCCCGTATATGCTGACCCAGAGCGACCTGGTGCTGACCACCGGGCGCCAGTTCATCCGCGCGTTTGAAAAGACGCTGCCGCTGAAGAGTTTCACGGTGCCGGTAAAATTTCCGCCGATGCGCTTCTACCAGCTGTGGCACCAGCGCGTGCACCAGTCGACCGAACACAAATGGCTGCGCGACCAGGTCAGCAGCGCGGCGCGGGCCTTGAACAAGGAGTAGCAATTGAAGACGATACAGGGACTGAACGGGCTCGATGCCGAGGCCTTCACCGCGGCGCTCGATGGCATCTACGAGCATTCACCCTGGATCGCGGCGCGCGCTGCGGCGCTGCGTCCCTGTTCGACCCTGGCGGCGCTCAAGCTGGCCTTGCAGGCGGTGGTCGATGGCGCATCAGACGCCGAGCAGCTGCTGCTCTTGCGCGCCCACCCCGAACTGGCCGGCAAGGCCGCCATCGCCGGCGAACTGACGGCGGAGTCGAGCGGCGAACAGGCCAGCTCCGGGCTGGATCGCTGCACGCCGGACGAATACGCGCAGCTGCACGCGCTCAATGCGCGCTATAACGAACGCTTTGGCTTTCCCTTTATCCTGGCCGTGAAAGGCCCGACCGGGCGCGGCCTGGCGCGCCAGGCCATCATCGACACCTTCGTGCGCCGTCTCGACAACACCCGCGACGACGAACTGCGCGAAGCGCTGCGCCAGGTGCACCGCATCGCCGAGATCCGTCTCAATGCCCTGCTCGCGGTCGAGCTGCCGGTCGGCGCCACCGTGATGGATTGGTGCGAGACCCTGGGCGGCATCAGCGACAGCGAGCCGGATCTCACCTGCGCCTACATGACGCCGGCCCACCAGCGCACTGCCGCACAGATTGCAGAGTGGATGCGCGCATCCGGCATGACGGTCCACATCGATGCCGTCGGCAATGTGGTCGGCCGCTACGCCGCCGCGCAAGCTGGCGCGCAGACCCTGGTCACCGGCTCGCACTACGACACGGTGCGCAATGGCGGCAAGTACGATGGCCGACTGGGCATCCTGCTGCCGCTGGCGCTGGTTGCGCAGTTGCATGCGCGCGGCGAGCGCCTGCCCTGCGACCTGGAAGTGATCGCCTTCGCCGAAGAGGAAGGCGTGCGCTTTCGCAGCACCTTCCTCGGCAGCAGCGCGGTGGCCGGCGGATTCGACCTGGCCCTGCTCGATGCGGTTGACGCCGATGGCATCCTGATGCGCGACGCCCTGCTGGCGGCCGGTCACAACCCGGCCGCGATCCCGGCCATCGCGCGCGATCCCGCGGCCCTGCTCGGCTTCGTCGAAGTCCATATCGAACAGGGACCGGTGCTGCTCGAGCGCGGCCTGGCGCTGGGCGTGGTGAGCGCGATCGCGGGCAGCTCGCGCTACGTGGTCGAACTGAAGGGCGTGGCCAGCCATGCCGGCACCACCCCGATGGGCATGCGCCGCGACGCCGCCGCCGCGGCAGCCGAGATCGTGCTGCTGGTGGAAAGCCGCTGCAGTGGCCCCGCGTCGCTGGTGGGCACGGTCGGTCAACTCGAGGTGCCGGCCGGTTCGGTCAATGTGGTGCCCGGCGCCTGCCGCCTGTCGCTCGACATCCGCGCCGCCAATGACACAACCCGGCTGGCGGCGGTGGACGATATCCTGGCGGGGATCAGCGCCATCTGCGCGCGGCGCGGCATCGGCGAAAAACTCTACAAGCTGCTCGAGATCGACGCCGTGCCCTGCGCGCCGCGCCTGATGGATCAACTGGGCCGCGCCGTCGAACGCGCCGGCCTGCCACGTTTCGACCTGCCCTCGGGCGCCGGCCACGACGCGATGCGCATGGCCCAATTGCTGGATGTCGCGATGCTGTTCGTCCGCTGCGGTAATGGCGGCATCAGCCACAACCCGCTCGAGACCATGAGCGCCGACGACGCCGACCTCGCCGGCGCAGTGCTGCTCGACTTCCTGCGCAGCGTTACTTCCACTTCCTCATCATGAAGCCATACACCAGCGCCGCGATCGCGACGCCGACGAACCAGGCATAGGTATAGATGGTCTTGAAGACCTCGCCCACATCCGGGAAGCTGGCCGGGAAGGCCGCATTCAGGAAGCCCGGGATATTCGGCAGCACACCGGCGGCGAAGGCGGCCAGCGCCGCGTTGTTCCAGCCATTGCCGTATGAGTAGATGCCGTCGTGCCGATACAGCTGCTCGACGTCCAGCGACGTCTTGCGCACCAGGTAGTAATCAACCACCAATACGCCGGCGATCGGCCCCAGCAAGGCCGAATAGCCGACCAGCCAGGTCATGATGTAGTTCTGGGTCGTCTCGAGAATCTTCCATGGCATCATGACCAGCGCCAGGCCGGCCGTGATATAGCCGCCAGTGCGATAGCTGATGCGGCGCGGCGCCAGCGCCGAGAAATCATAGGCCGGGCCGACCAGGTTGGCGGCCAGGTTGACGCTCACCGTATCGACCAGCAGCACGATCAGCGCCACCAGCACCGCGATGCCGGTCATGCGGCTGGCCAGGTCGACCGGGTCCCACAGCGCCTTGCCGTACAGGACCACGGTGGCCGAGGTGACGATCACCGCCAGCGCCGCCAGCAGCCCCATGGGCAGCGGCAGGCCGACGCTCTGGCCAATCACCTGGTCGCGCTGCGATTTGGCGAAGCGCGTGAAGTCGGGGATGTTCAGCGCGAGGGTGGCCCAGAAGCCGATCATGGCGGTCAGCGACGGCCAGAAAGTGGACCAGAACTGCCCCGCCTTGGGGCCGCCGGGAACGAACTGCGAACGCTGGTCGAGCAGCGGGCCGAAGCCGCCCGCCTTGTCGTGCACCCACCACAGCAGCACGAAGCAGATCGCGATCTTGAGCGGTGCGGTCCAGGTCTCGAGCTGGCGGATCGATTCCATCCCGTGCACCACGAAGTACAGCTGAATCGCCCAGAACGCCAGGAAGCACAGCAGCTGCGCCAGGTTGATGCCGAGCCAGGCCAGCGGCTCGCCGCCGATCGGGGCGCCGTTCATCACGCCCAGCAGCGTATAGATCATGCTGCCGCCGAACCAGGTCTGGATGCCATACCAGCCGCAGGCGACGATGGCGCGCATCAGCGCCGGCAGCTTGGCGCCGCCGGTGCCGAACGAGGTGCGCGCCAGCACCGCGTACGGGATGCCGTACTTGGCGCCGGCATGGCCGATCAGGAGCATCGGCACCAGCACGATGGTGTTGGCCAAAAAGACGGTCAGCACCGCCTGCCAGCCCGACATGCCCGCCTCGACCAGGCTGGCCGACAGGGTATAGGCCGGGATGCACATGACCATCCCGACCCACAGGGCGGCGAAGTGATACCAGCGCCAGGTGCGCTGCTCGGCGGTGGTCGGAGCGAGGTCGTCGTTCCAGAGGTCGTTATGGGTGGTGGTGAAGTTGGTCACGGCGCGCGCTTGAATACATCGATGCGCGCGAGTTTAACGCAAACGTCAATACAAGGTGAAAACCTCAAGCCTGAAGGTCGGCGTGGATGGCCTGCGCCGCCTGCAGGCCATGGCGGCGCGCCTGCTCGCCTTCGAGCCGCGGCGCCACGCAGTCGCCGCCGGCATACACGCCCGGCAGCGCGGTGCGAAAGCGGCCGTCGACCACGATCCGGTCGCCCTCGCGCGATTGCTGGGGCAGCAGCGGATCGAGCTCGGGCCCCGTCGCGCGCCCGACCGCCTTGTACACGGCATGGGCGGCTATCTCGGTAAAGCCGCCGGTATCGACTACGCGGTCACCCAGCATGCGGGTCTGCTCGAAGCGCACCGTCTCGACCGCGCCGCGTGCGTCGCGTAGCACCTCGAGCGGCGCCACCCAGCCGCGCACCCGCACGAAGCAGGCGCGCGCCACTTCTTCTTCGCGGCCGTCGGGCGTCAACGCGTGGCGCAGCGCCAGCGTCACGTCCTGGGCGCCGAGCTGCTTCAGGCGCGCCGCCATGCCGACCGCGCCGCGGCTGGCGCCGATCACGATCGCGCGCTGCGGCACCGGCAGCGCCAGCAGCTCGTCCAGCGCATGCAGCGCGGCGACACCAAGGCCGGCGTCGACCAGGCCGGCCGCGTCGCTGCCCGACAGCGCCAGCACCCGGCTGGACGCCAGGCCGACACCGAGGAACACCGCGTCGTGCCACAGGTGCAGATCGGCCAGCTCGAGGTTGACGCCCAGTTTGCGGCCGTAGGCGCAGCGGATGCGCCCGTTCGCCACCAGGCGCTCGAACATCTCGGGTTCGGCCAGGTCGGGCGCTGCAGTTTCAAGCATGCGCTCGCGCGAACGCGCCTCGTACAGCACGACGCCATTGCCGAGCAGCGCCAGCCGAACCGCGCAGGCCATGCCGGCCACGCCGGCGCCGACCACGGCCACCTGCTTGCCGGTCGGCGGCGCCGGTTCGCAGGGCAAGACGGCGTATTCTTCGGCTGCGGGCAAGTCCAGGGCGTCGGTAGTGGCGGTCATCAGTCTCTCTTCAGTGTCGAACGGGACGGGGCAGCGGGTACCGGCCCGGCGTCAGTCGTATTGAAGTTTGGACAAGAAATTTAAATATTGCAACGGGCACACAACAGGACGCTCCCATCATCGCAAAAACATGCATCACGCATCATGTCGGCCGATCGGGGAAATGCCGTGCCTTGCCCCTGTCTCCAGGCGCCCTGGCGGTGGTATGCTACCGCTTATCACACTGGCAATGCGAACCATGTCGACTTATATCACCCCCGTCCTGACCACTGAACGTCTGGTGCTGCGGCCTCTGGCCGCGAGCGATGCGCCGGCCCTGTATACGATCTTTTCGGATCCGGCCGTGGTGCGCTACTGGAGCGCCGAGCCGTGGACCGATATCTCGTTCGCCGAGACCGCCATCGCCCGCGCGCTGGAAGCCTACCGCGACGAGACCGAACTGCGCTTTGCCATCGAAGTCGCCGCGAGCCGCGAGCTGATCGGCACCGTGGCCCTGCACCACTTCTTCAACCAGAACAAGCGTTGCGAAATCGGCTACGCGCTGGGCAGCGCGCACTGGGGCCAGGGCTATGCCTTCGAGGCACTGCATGCCGCGCTGGACCACGGCTTCCGCGAGGTCGGCCTGAACCGGGTCGAAGCCGACATCGATCCGCGCAACGCGGCGTCCGCCCGCGTGCTCGAAAAGCTGGGTTTCCGCAAGGAGGGCTTCATGCCGCAGCGCTGGCTGGTGCATGGCGAATATGCCGACACCACCTGCTACGGCCTGTTGCGCGACTACTGGAACGACAGGACGGCGCACTGATGTCACGGCCGGACAATATGATGAAGACCCTGGCGGCATGCTCGACCCTGGCGCTGACCCTGTTGGCGCTGGCCCCGCAATCGGTGGCGGCCCAGGCCGCGCTGCCGACCTGGCGCGAGATCACGGTGTATGCTAGCGACGCCAGCTATCCCGCTGCACTGTCGCAACGCGGCGTGCAGGGCGAGGTGACGCTCGAACTGGCGCTGGACGACAAGGGCCGCAAGGGGGTAGTGACGGTGCGCGACTCCTCGCGCTCGGCCGACCTCGATGCGCTGGCGCTGGCCATGGCCAGGCGGCTGGACGTCGCCGCCGCTGGCAGCGAGCGCAGCGGCCTGGTGACCATTCGCTTCAAGAAAGACCACACCACCACCATCGCCACCAAGAGCTGCGCCGATTTCAACGTCGACGCGGCCTGGCAGGCGGCGACCTTCCCGGAACGCAGCCTGCGCGACCTGCCGGCGCTGTACGACAGCATCGGCGTGGTGGTCTACAGCCTGCACCGCGAGGGCTCGGGGCCGCGCTCCTTTCCGGGCCTGAACGAGATCGTGAACGCGACCGTTGCGGCCTGCGCCCGCACGCCAGATGCCGGCATGCTCGACGTGATGCGCCAGGAATCACTCAAGCTGATCGAGTAGGCGGCGTATTGACGAGCAGTCGTCGAGCAGAAAAACGTCCCCGTTCATCCGCCCTCACGACCGCCCGTCCCCGGATTCGCCCCGTTTATCGGATCGGTCTTGGCATACCGTGGGGGCATCCCTACAGTAGGGACATCATCGTTAGAAAGGACTTGCTCGCATGAAAACCATTCATACGCCCACCAGCCGCTTCCAGTCCATCCTGCGCAATATGGAAGTGGCCGGCCGCACTACCTGGCGCCTGGCCAAGTCGAGCGCCCGTTCACTGCGCCGCATGCCGTGGCCAGTGCTGCTGGTCATCGCCATCGTGCTCGCTGCCCTGATCACCATCGTGCCGATCGTGCTGGCCCTGTTCGTCGGCCTGCTGCTGCTGAAATTCCTGGCCATCGCCCTGTTCGGCCGCGAACCGCGCCGCATCAAGCATTACACGCAAGAGTAAATACCATGGCCGCCACCCAGATCAACCGCGCCCTCGACTTCGTCCGCGACGCTTTCCGCGAGGCAGGCGTGCTGTGGTGGCGCTTCTTCGACTGGCTGGCGCTGATCGAATGGCGCCAGCTGTATCTGGTCTGGTTCCTGGTGTTCGTGACCGGCCTGTTCATCAAGCTCACCGAGCCGGCGATCTGGTTCATCCTGATCTCGTTCGGGGTCAAGGTGCTGGCCGGCGGCAAGCGCCGCGCCGAGCTGCTGGCGCGCGACGCCTCGACCAAGGCCGACGTCGCCAACCTCGAGCGGCGCCTGACCGAGGCCCAGATGGCCACGCTCCAGGCCCAGGTCGAGCCGCATTTCCTGTTCAACACCCTGGCCCTGATCGGCCAGCTGATCGAGACCGACCAGAAAGAGGCCGCGCGCGTGCACGGCCACCTGATCGAATACCTGCGCGCCTCGCTGCCGCAGATGCGCAGCGCCAAAGGCACTGGCGGCACACTGGGCAAGCAGGTCGAACTGTCGCGCGCCTACCTGGCGATCATGCAGGCACGCATGAAGGAAAGGCTGGCGGTGCGCGTCGAGGTGCCCGACTTCCTCGGCAGCGCGCCATTCCCGCCGATGATGCTGCAAACCCTGATCGAGAACTCGATCAAGCATGGCCTGGAACCGAAGGTCGCCGGCGGCACGATCACGGTGCGTGCGCGGGTCGAAGGCGCGATCCTGCACGTCGACGTGCTTGACGACGGCGTCGGCTTCAACCTGCATGCCGGCAACGGCGTCGGGCTGGTGAATATCCGCGAACGCCTCGCCCTGTTGTATGGCAAGGATGCGGAGCTCGTGATCGAAACCCCGGCCAGCGGCGGCGCCTGCGTGTCGATCCGCCTGCCCTATCGCATGACGGAAGACGGTTGATGGCGCACCCGCACCCGACGGCGCTGATCGCCGACGACGAAGCCCCGATGCGCGACCAGCTGCGCGCGCGCCTGCACGAGGCGTGGCCCGAGCTGCGCATCGTGGCCGAAGCGGCCAACGGCGTCGAAGCGGTGGCGCTGGCGGCTGAGCACAAGCCGGACATTGCCTTCCTCGACATCCGCATGCCGGGCATGGGCGGCATCGACGCCGCGCGCCAGATCTACGCGCAATGCCACATCGTGTTCGCCACCGCCTATGACCAGTACGCGGTCGAGGCCTTCGAGCAGGGCGCGATCGACTACCTGTTGAAACCCGTGACCCTGGCGCGCCTGGAAACCACGGTGGCGCGCCTGCGCCGCCAGCTCGATCGGGCGCCGCAGGACATCGGCGCGCAACTGGCCCAGCTGGCGCAGCTGGGCCAGCAGTTGGCGAGCCAGAACCAGGCGAGCACCGCCAAACCGGATTACCTGCGCTGGATCCAGGCCCAGGCCGGCAACAGCCTGCGCATGGTCAGCACGCGCGAGGTGCTGTTCTTCCAGTCGGACGACAAGTACACGCGGGTGCAGACCGCCACCGCCCAGCACCTGATCCGCAAGACCCTCAAGGAACTGGAAGAAGAGCTGGACCCGGACGAGTTCTGGCGCATCCACCGCTCGACCCTGGTGAGGGTGGACGCCATCGCCGAAGTGCGGCGCGACCTGCGCGGACGCCAGATGCTTAGCCTGCGCGGCTATCCCGAAGAACTGGAAGTGAGCCGCAATCACGGCACACTGTTCCAGCAGATGTAAGGCGCCTCAGGGCTGCGCCGGATTCAGGTAATTGTTCTTGACTCGCACGTAGTGCTCGGCCGAGTAGCGCAGCCAGGTCTTTTCGGCCTCTGTCAGCGGACGCACCTTCTCGGCCGGCCGGCCCATATACAGGAAGCCGCTCTCGAGCCGCTTGCCCGGCGCCACCAGGCTGCCGGCGCCGAGCATCACCAGGTCTTCCACCACCACGTCATCCATCACGATGCTGCCCATGCCGATCAGGCAGTCGTTGCCGATGCGGCAGCCGTGCAGGATGACCGAATGGCCGACCGTGACGTAGTCACCGATGATGAGGGGCGAACCCTGCGGCTTGTGCGGCGTGCGGTGGGCGACGTGGCCCATCGTCAGGTCCTGGATATTGGTGCAGCTGCCGATCACGATGTCGTTGACGTCGCCGCGCAGCACGGCGTTGCACCAGACCGAGGAATCGGCGCCGATGCGGACGTTGCCGATGACCTGGGCCGAGTCATGCAGGTAGACGCCGGCGGCGAGTTGGGGGACGGCGTCGAGGTAGGGAGCGATCGGCATGAGATATGCTGGATGACAGGAATACGCCATTCTAACTTGGCCGGCTTTTCGGATATTTGCTGCTATGCTTGACCGGTCTTGCCTACGGTTCACGCCATGACGCTCCAAGCCACGTTCACTACTGCCTCATCGTCCATCTGGTCCATCTTCTGGATCTTCCTGAAGCTCGGCCTGACCTCGTTCGGCGGTCCGATCGCCCATCTTGGCTACTACCGCAATGAATTCGTGCTGCGCCGCCGGTGGCTGGATGAGGCGCGCTATGCCGACCTGGTCGCTCTATGCCAGTTCCTGCCCGGACCGGCGTCGAGCCAGGTCGGCTTCTCGCTCGGGGTCCTGCGTGGCGGCGGCCTGGCGGGCGGCCTGGCCGCATGGACAGGATTCACGCTACCCTCGGCGCTGCTGATGTTCGCCTTCGCGCTGGGCGCCGCCAACCTCGCCGGACTATCGGCTGCAGGCGCCGTGCACGGGCTCAAGCTGGTCGCGGTCGCCGTGGTGGCGCAGGCGGTGTGGGGGATGGCGCGTACGCTCACGCCCGACCGCCAGCGCATCGCGATCGCGCTTGCCGCGATGGCGCTGGTCATCCTGGTTGATGGGGCGGGCGCACAACTGGCCGCGATCGCGGGCGGCGCCGTGGCCGGATTCTGGCTGTGCCGGGGGCCGCTCGTGCAGCCGGGCGGCGCGTTGGCGATGCCGGTCGGCCGCAGGGTTGGCATCGCCGCGCTGGTCCTGTTTGCCGTCCTGCTGCTTGGGCTTCCGGTGCTGCTCGGGTTCACGACGAATGGCCCACTGGCGCTGTTCGATGCCTTCTATCGCTCCGGCGCACTGGTCTTCGGTGGCGGACACGTGGTGCTGCCATTGCTGCAGGCCGAGACGGTTGCCAGCGGATGGATTCCGAACCAGACTTTCCTGGCCGGCTATGGGCTCGCCCAGGCCCTGCCCGGACCGCTGTTCGCCTTTGCCGCCTTCCTCGGTGCGCAGGCTGGCATGACGGCCAGCGCGCTTGGCGGCGCGGCGCTCGCCCTGCTGGCGCTGTTCATGCCGGGCCTGCTGCTGGTCTATGGGACCCTGCCGTTCTGGGACCGCTTTCGTCGCCACGCGGCCGCGCGCCGCGCCATGATGGGCACGAATGCCGCCGTGGTCGGCATCCTTGGCGCGGCGCTGGTCGATCCGGTATGGACGAGCGCCGTGTTCGATGCGCGCGACGCCTGTGTGGTGCTGGCGGGCTTCCTGTTGCTGACCTGGTGGAAGGCGCCGCCGTGGATCGTGGTGATCCTGTCGGCGGCGGCAGGTGTCGTGCTGGCGGGCGTCTAGCCGAATAGTCCTTCGTCCGACCCGTCGCCGTCGAAGAAGCCGCCCAGGCTGTCCTCGTTGCTGTTGTCGGCCAGGCTGTCTTGTGCGCCACCACCTGGCTCGTCGATCGATCCGATCCCGGCCTGGTCGGCCAATGCGCCACCGCCTGCAGCATCGGCCGCACCGCCTTCGGCCGCGTTATCGGCCAGCAGGGAGTTCGACGCGCCCTGCCCGTCATTGCCCAGCAGGTTGCCGATGCCGTGGAACAGGAAGCTGCCCGCTGCTACACCGGCCGCTGTCGCCGCGACCGTGCCCAGCATGCTGCCGCCGGCGCCGCCCAGGAAGCCGCCGCTGCGTGCGGGTTGCGCAGCCGGGGCCGGTGCGCTTTGCTGTTGGCCGCCCTGCCCGATGCCCGGCACCGGATTGCCCGGACGGTTCGGCGCAGCGGAATTACCCCAGGAGTTTGCATCGAGGAAACCGCCGCCGGTTGCCTTGCCGCCCTGATTCTCAAGCTCGGCGATACGGTTTCTGGCATTGCCCAGCGCCTGCTCGACCAGCAGCGCACGCTGCACCAGCAGATAGGCGGCGTCAGGTTGCTGGGCAACAGCGCGCCCGATCAAGGCCTCGGCGTCCGGGTCTTTGGTGACGCCTTTGGCCTGGACCAGCTGGCCCAGGAAATCCTGCAACATCTTTTCATCGTTTGCATTCATGTCGAGCTCCTGCGTGAAGGATAGTTATCCCTTATGTTGTGGATCAGTCAGCATTTTTTCAAGTTCTGATGTGGGCCGGGTTACCATGAACGACCAGCGACATGACAGGAGGATGCGATGAGCTCGACTGTAGTTCCTTGCCTGCGTTACCGCGATGCGCCTGCGGTAATCGAATGGCTGTGCAGCAATCTCGGCTTTGAAAAACGTCTTGTTGTACCGGGCAAGACTGGCGGCGTCAGTCATGCCGAGCTGACCCTGGGCGATGGCATGGTCATGATCGGCACCGAAGCCGACGACGAATACGGCCAGCTGCTCACCACGCCCGACAAGACAGGCGGCCTGCAGACCCAGACCATCTGGATCCGCGTGCAGGACGCCGACGACCTGTATGCTCGCGTGGTCGGCAGCAACGCCGATATCGTCAAGGCCATCGACGACGCGCCCTACGGCGGACGCGGGTTCGCCTGCCGCGACCCGGAGGGCCATGTATGGAACGTCGGCACCTACGATCCGTGGAAAGCGGCTTCCTGAATCGCTTTCCGCGGCGCTTGTTGCTATGCTAGCGGCCTGGCGCCGCCCATATCGATGGGCGGCCGGTCATATTTTCGCAAGGAAGCACAACATGGTCTCGCTGCAAGAGCAGTTATTGAAAGCCGGCCTGGTCGACAAGAAGAAGGTCAAGCAGGTCAACCAGGACAAGAGCAAGCAACACAAGGAAGTGTTGCGCACCGGCGTGGAAAAGGTCAACCAGTCGCGTGAAGCGGCGCTCGAGGTGCAGCGCCAGAATGCGGAACGCGCGCGCGAGCTCAACGCCCAGCGCGACGCCGCCGCCGCCCAGAAAGCCATCCTGGCGCAGATCGCCCAGCTGGTGCAGCAGAACAAGCAATCCAAGGGCAAGGGCGACGTGCCCTACAACTTTACTTTCGGCACCAAGATCGAGCGCATCCACGTGACGGCGCAGATCGTGGAACACCTGGTGGCGGGCCGCCTGGTGATCGTGCACATGAATGGCATGTTCGAGCTGGTGCCGCGCGTGATCGGCGAAAAGATCGCCCAGCGCGATGCATCGATCGTGGTGCAGATCAAGAAGAAAGTGCAGGAAGTCGAAGAAGACGATCCGTACGCGGATTACAAGATTCCAGACGACCTGATGTGGTAATCAGGGGCGGCCCCGCCCTGGGGCCGCCATGACAAAGCACTATTGCTTGGTCTTGTCTTCCACGTCTTGCGTGTCTGACCGATCCTTGTTCGAGGCTCGCGCCCCTTCCTTCTTGGGCTGCCCCAGGCCGGATGCGGTTGTTTCTTGCTTGCTACTACCCTGGAAATCAGGGTCCACGATATTCGCGCTTTCCGGCCCTTCGGCGGCCGGGTTTTCACGCTTGTCGTTATTGACCGGCAGCTGCCGGTCGACGGTGGTGCCGGTTCGTGCAGCCGGGTTGGCGTTGGAACCGGTCTTGTCGGCTTGGGCCGCGGCGCTCGCCGCGATGATGACACCGCTTAACAGGACGATGACTTTTTTCATTGCTGCCTCCGAAAAGTAAGTTAGTCATGCAAGGATGTCATCACAGTGGTGCCCGAATCCCGGATCACAAGGCCTGATTACACGCCCAGGTCACGCCCGCCGAATGCATTCGGCAGTTGCGCCGCCGCGGTGGTCTCGAACACGGCGCCTTCGAGATTGGTCAGCACCACCGGCAATTCGTTGCCGCCCAGCTCCAGGATCACCTGGCGGCAGGCGCCGCACGGCGCGATCGGCCCTTCGGTCTGGCCGATCACGGCCAGGGCTGCGAAATCGCCCGGCTGGTATCCGCTCGCGATGGCGCTGAACAAGGCGGTGCGCTCGGCGCAGTTGCACAGGCCATAAGCCGCATTCTCGACATTGCAGCCGCGGAAGATGCGGCCATCCTTGCATTCCAGCGCTGCCCCCACCTTGAACTTCGAGTATGGGGCGTAAGCCAGCTCGCGCGCGGCGCGTGCTTCGTCGATCAGTTTTGCGTATTTCATCAGTGGGTTCTCAAGGACGGACAACACGGTGGGTCATCGGCGCAGCTGCCAGTTTGGCGGCGCCGACCTGGTAGGCGGCCTGCACCTGGCGGACGGCCTGCTCGACTGCCTGCTGCGAGCGGGCATGCACCATCGCCAGCGGCTGGCCGACGGCGATCTCGTCGCCCAGTTCGACCAGGCCAGTCAGGCCGACGGAGAAATCGATCGCATCCTGCGGACGCACGCGGCCACCGCCCAGTGCCACCACGGCCAGGCCGAGGCTGCGGGTGTCGACCGAGGTCGCGTAACCGGCTTGCAGGCTTGGGACGGGTACGATGACCGGCGCCGTTTCCAGGTGCGCGTCTGGCTTGTCCATCAAGTCGGCTGGGCCGCCCAGGGCAGTGACCATGCGCGCGAAGCGTTCTGCGGCTTCGCCCGAGTCCAGGGCCGCCTGCAGCCTGGCGCGCGCCGCTTCGTCAGTCGCGGCCAGGCCCGAGATAACCAGCATCTCGGCGCACAGCGCCATGGTCACTGCGTGCAGGCGCGCCGGGCGCGATGTGCCCGTCAGGTAGTCGATCGCGACACGCACTTCGACCGCATTGCCGGCCGCGTGGCACAGCGACTCGTCCATGCCGGTCAGGATCGCCGAGGTGCGGGTGCCGGCGCCGTTGCCGACATTGACGATCGACTCAGCCAGCTCCAGCGATTTGGCCGGGCTTGGCATGAAGGCGCCGCTGCCGACTTTCACGTCCATCACCAGCGCGTCCAGGCCGGCCGACAGCTTCTTCGACAGGATCGAACCGGTGATCATGGCCACCGATTCCACGGTCGCCGTGGTATCGCGGATGCTGTAGAAGCGCTTGTCGGCCGGCGCCAGCTGGGCGGTCTGGCCGATGATGGCCACGCCGACGTCCTTGACCACCTGGCGGAACTGCTCAGGGCTCGGCACCGTGCTGTAGCCGGGGATCGAATCGAACTTGTCGAGGGTGCCGCCGGTGTGGCCCAGGCCGCGGCCCGAGATCATCGGCACGAAGCCGCCGCAGGCCGCGATCATCGGGCCCAGCATCAGCGAGACCACGTCGCCGACGCCGCCGGTCGAGTGCTTGTCGACCACGGGGCCTGGCAGGTCGAGCGATTTCCATTCCATGACCTGGCCTGAATCGCGCATCGCCAGGGTGAAGGCGACGCGTTCGTCCATGCTCATGTCCTTGAAATAGACCGCCATCGCGAATGCTGCGATCTGGCCCTCGGTGACGCTGCCGTCAGGGATGCCGCGGACAAAAAACTGGATCTCTTCGGCGGAAAGAACGCCACCGTCGCGCTTCTTGCGGATGATTTCCTGGGGGAGGAACATAGTTATTTCCGTTTTCTCTAATAGCCTGAAAACGTCATTCCCGCGCAGGCGGGAATCCAAGCAGGCTAGCGTAGCGCGAGCACACTTGAACTCCTGCCTGCGCGGGAATGACGGGGTTTGGGGGTTCCGGGCTGATTACACGCCGTACGGAATCCAGACATTCTTGACCTGGCTCGCATGCTGCAGCACCACGCGGCCGCCAGCCTGCTTTGCATCGAACCAGTCGCGGCCCTTGCCGCCGCCGGTCCAGGTGCGCTTGAGCGAGTCGCTCGACAGGCGCTCGACTTCGGCGCAGCCTTCCGCCGAGCCGTCATGACGCCACACCGCATCGACGTCGCCATGCGAGGCCAGCGTGCGCGCCAGCTCGTCGGCCGAACCGGTGACGATATTGAGCGCGCCGCCTGGCAGGTCCGAGGTATCGAGCACCTGATACAGGTCGATCGCGGACAATGGATGCGCCTCCGACGGCACTGCCACCACGCGGTTACCCAGCGCCAGCGCCGGCGCCACCAGCGAGATGAAGCCCAGCAGCGGGTTCTCGTTCGGGCACACGATGCCGATCACGCCGACCGGTTCGTTCAGCGCCACGGTGATGCCGTGCATCGGCGGCTGGTGCGCCGCGCCGTCGTACTTGTCGGCCCACGCCGCCCAGTAGAACAGGCGTTCGATCGAGGCAGCGACTTCGCGCGCCGCATCCTTCGAGCCGGTCTGCTGCGCGATGCGCTGGGCGAATTCGTCGGCGCGGATCGCCAGGTTCTCGGCGATGTAGTACAGCACCTGGGCGCGGTTGTGCGCGGTGGCCTTGGCCCAGCCGGACGCCTTGTGCGCCGCCTCGACGGCGTTGCGGATGTCCTTGCGACTGCCTTCGCCGACCTCAAGCAGGAAGTCGCCGCCCACGCCGTCGATGGCGCGGCTGTAGCCGCCGTCAGGGCGGGCCTGCTTGCCGCCGATGTACAGCTTGGCGGTGCGGTCGACCGCGAATGGGCTGTCATCCTGCGCCGGCTTGGCCTTGGCCTTCTCGGCAATCACTGGAGCGCCAGGACGCGCATCGTCGGCCAGCGGCACCAGGTATTCATACATGCCTTCCTTGCCGCCTTCGCGGCCGTAGCCCGATTCCTTGTAGCCGCCGAAGCCGCAAGCGGCGTCGAACTGGTTGGCGGTGTTGATCCACACCACACCGGCCTTGATCTGCGGGACCACGTCCAGCGCCAGGCTGATCGACTCGCTCCACACGCAGGCCGCCAGGCCGTACACGGTGTTGTTGGCCAGCTGGACTGCTTCGCCCGGGGTACGGAAACTCATCGCCACCAGCACCGGTCCGAAGATTTCGGCTTGCGCAACGGCGGCCGAGGTCGAGGCGCCCGTGATCAGGGTCGGCAGATACCACGAGCCGGTTGCCGACAGTTCCAGGTTCGGCTGCCACACTTCACAGCCTTCGGCGCGGGCCGATTCGACCAGGCCGTGGATGCGTTGCTGCTGCACTGGATCGACCAGCGCGCCGATATCGTTCGATTTATCGAGCGGCGAGCCGACGCGCAGATTCTGCATGCGCGCTTTCACTTTAGCGATGAATTTGTCGTACACCGATTCCTGCACCAGCAGGCGCGAACCGGCGCAGCACACCTGGCCCTGGTTGAACCAGATCGAATCGACCAGGCCCTCGACCGCGGCATCCAGGTCGGCGTCGTCGAACACGATGAACGGCGACTTGCCGCCCAGTTCCAGCGACAGCTTCTTGCCGCTGCCGGCGGTGGCCTTGCGGATCAGGCGGCCGACTTCGGTCGAGCCGGTGAAGGCCAGCTTGTCGATGCCCGGGTGATTCACGATCGCCTCGCCCACGCGGCCATCGCCGGTGACGATATTGACCACGCCGGCAGGCACGCCGGCGCGCTGGCAGATCTCGGCGAACAACAGCGCCGTCAGGGGCGTGTACTCGGCCGGCTTGAACACGACGGTGTTACCGGCGGCCAGCGCCGGTGCGATTTTCCACGCCAGCATCAGGAGCGGGAAGTTCCACGGCACGATCTGGCCAACCACGCCCACGGCGCGGTAGTCGGCGAATTCCTCGGATTGCAGTTGGGCCCAGCCGGCGTGGTGATAGAAGTGCCTGCTCGCTAACGGCAGGTCGGCGTCGCGGGTTTCGCGGATGGTCTTGCCGTTGTCCAGTGTCTCGAGCACCGCGAACAGGCGCGCATGCTTTTGCAGCAGGCGTGACAGCGCGTACATGACCTTGGCGCGGCCATGGCCACCCAGGGCGACCCAGCCTGGCTGAGCGCGGCGTGCGGCGGCGACGGCGCGCTCGACGTCGGCGTCGGTCGCTTGCGTCACCTGCGCCAGCTCGGCGCCATCGGCCGGGTTGTTAGTGGCAAAGGTCTCGGCAGCGTCGGTCCAGGCGTTATCGATGAACAGCCCGAAACGGCGGCCATGCTGGTCCAGCCATGCAAGCGCTTCCTTGGTGGTCTCGAGAGCGGGGCCGTAATCCATAGTCTGAAGAATTTCTTTAATTGTAGGCATGACGAATCCGGGTTTATGGTTGCGCGTGGCGATGGGCGGCCGAGTAGTTGCCGGTCACGTAGTGTTCCAGCTGGCGCTCGATATCGGTCAGCAGGCTGGACGCGCCGATGCGGAACAGGTGCGGCTGCAGCCAGTCATTGCCCAGTTCTTCCTTCATCACGGTCAGGTATTGCAGCGCCGACTTCGCGGTCGAGACGCCGCCAGCCGGCTTGTAGCCGATCTGGAAACCGGTCTGCTCGTAGTAATCGCGGATCGCGCGCACCATCACCAGCGACACCGGAATGGTCGCGTTCACGCCTTCCTTGCCGGTCGAGGTCTTGATGAAATCGGCGCCGGCCATCATGCAGACCCACGAGGCTTTAGCGACGTTTTCCAGCGTGACCAGGTCGCCGGTCGCCAGGATCGCCTTCACATGCGCTTCGCCACACGCCTTGCGATAGGCCACCATCTCGTCGTACAGCGCCTGCCAGTCGCCCAGCAACACGTGCTGGCGGGTGATCACGATATCGATCTCGGTCGCACCGGCAGCGACCGACAACTCGATCTCGCGCAGCTTGGTTTCCATGCTCGACAGGCCGGCCGGGAAGGCGGTCGACACGGCAGCGATCGGCAGCCGTCCCCCGATCACCTTGACGGCCGGCTGGATCATTTCGTGGTACACGCACACGGCGCCGGTCGACAGGGTCTCGAGGCCGAGGGCCTGCATCAGGTCGGCGCGCAGCGGACGCATCGCCTTCATGCACAGGCGTTCGACGCGGCCCGGAGTATCGTCACCGCTCAGGGTCGTCAAGTCCATGCATTCGATCGCGCGGACCAGCCAGGCGGCCTGGTACTCCTTCTTGACCGTGCGGCGATTGGCCAGGCTGGCGGCGCGGCGGTCGGCCGCGTTGCGGTTGACTTTGAGGCTATTGACCAGGCCCAGGTCCAGCGCGATGCCGGTATTACGTTTGAAGTCCAGCGGCTGGCTCATAGCAGTGCGGTTCCGTTCGAAAGTGGTTTGATGCCGAGGTGCTTGGCCAGGGTGGCGCCGATGCTCGAGAAGGTGTCGGCGGTCGGCAGTTCCTGCGCTTGCACGCCTGGACCGAAGAAGATCATCGGGATGTGTTCGCGCGTATGGTCCGAGCCGGGCGCGGTCGGGTCGCAGCCGTGGTCGGCGGTGATCACGACCAGGTCGCCGTCCTTGAGCTTGGCCATGAATTCGGGCAGGCGCGCGTCCAGCTCGTGCAGCGCGTTCGAGTAGCCGGCGACGTCGCGGCGATGGCCGAAGTGCATGTCGAAGTCGACGAAGTTGACGAACGTGAGCGACTTGTCGCCCGCTTCATCGGCCACTTCCAGCAGGCGGTCGAACAGCGCCATATTGTCCGGACCCTTGACCAGGCGCGTGACACCCTGGGCCGCGAAGATGTCGCTGATCTTGCCGAGGGCGATCATCTCGGCGCCCGCGTCCTTGACGTGATCGAGCAGGGTCGGCGCGATCGGCGGCACCGCGTAATCGTGGCGATTCGACGTGCGCTTGTAGTCGCCGTTGGCGCCCACGAACGGACGCGCGATCACGCGGCCGATATTGTAGGGCTTGACCAGCTCGTAGGCGGCTTCGCAGACTGCATACAGGCGCTCGAGGCCGAAGTGTTCTTCGTGCGCCGCGATCTGCAGCACCGAGTCGGCCGAGGTGTACAGGATCGGCTTGCCGGTGGCGACATGCTCGTCGCCGAGATCATTGATGACGGTGGTGCCCGAGGCGTGGCAGTTGCCGAGCCAGCCTGGTACGCCGGTCAGTTCCTGCAGCTTGTCGGTCAGCTCTTGCGGGAACGATGGGACGGTCTTCGGAAAGTAACCCCAGTCGAACAGCACCGGCACGCCGGCGATTTCCCAGTGGCCGCTTTGCGTGTCCTTGCCGGTCGACTGTTCGCGGGCGACGCCCCAGGCGCCGGTAAAGCCTTCGCGCAGGTCGAAGCCCGGCGCCCATTCGCCGCTGGCCTTGTGCGCGGCTGCGGCCAGGCCCAGTTTCTCGAGGTTCGGCAGCGACATCGGCTTGCCCTCTTTCGCGGCCCATTCGGCGATGTGGCCGAAGGTGTTGGCGCCGGTGTCGCCGTATTTGTCGGCGTCGGGCAAAGCGCCCAGGCCGAAGGAATCAAGCAGGAGGATGAATGCGCGTGACATGGTCTTCGCTTTCTTCGGTTCTGAGAATTAAGCCTCGGCGCGTGGGGTCGCGCCCAGGCGTTCAATGTAAGCGTGGATCAGCTTGACCATGTCCTGGGCCGCGATCGCCGCGTACTTCAGGGTCTGCTCGTGCGACAGCGCAAACGGCGACAGGCCTTCGGCCAGGTTGGTGATCGCCGACACGGCAGTCACTTTCAGGCCGCAGTGGCGCGCCGCGATCACTTCAGGGATCAGCGACATGCCGACCACGTCGGCGCCCAGCGTTTTGAAGGCGCGGATTTCGGCGACGGTCTCGAAATGCGGACCGGCTGCGGCCAGGTATACGCCTTCGTGCAGCACGATGCCCTTCTCCGCCGCGACGGCCTTGACCTGTTCGCGGGTTTGCGCGTCATAGGCGTTGGACATGCTGAAGAAACGCGGGCCGAAACGCTCGTCGTTCGGGCCGGCCATCGGGCTGCCCGGCAGGAAGTTGATGTGGTCGCTGATCGCGACCAGGCTGCCGGCGTCGGCTTCCACACGCAAGGAACCTGCGGCATTGGTGACGAACAGCAGTTCGCAGCCGATCTGTTTCAGGGTGCGGATCGCCGAGGTCATCACGCCAGGGCCGTAGCCTTCATAGAAGTGACCGCGGCCTTTCATGCAGGCCACCGGCACGCCGGCCAGGGTGCCCAGCACCAGTTCGCCGGCGTGGCCGTGCACGGTGGAGATCGGGAAGCCTGGCAGATCGGCATAGCCGATCGACACCGCGTCGACCAGTTGCTCGGCCAGCACGCCCAGTCCGGAACCGAGGATCAGCGCCACGCGCGGCGCGAAGTCTGGCTTGCGGGCACGGATGATGTCGGCGGCTTCGAATGGGGTATTGCTGGACATGATATTCCTTGTTGAAAGCTGGATGGTCTGGGGACGGATGAGAGAGGCAGGTGCCAAACACGTGCGAACGCGGCGCATTTGGACAGCTGGATATTATAACTATGCATGAATCGCGATATGTATGGCAAATACACTTTTTCTTCCCGATTTATATCTTTTATAAATAAATTGTGCGAAGCTCCTGAGAGCTACATACACTGAAAGAAAGATTCGTTGACAGACTTAAAACAATTGTCTAGCATAATTAGACAATTGTCCATGACGCCTGACAGCGTAACGAACGCGATGCCGAAAAAAGAACAGTTATACGAGCTGATCCGTTCCAACCCCTTCATCTCGCAGCAGGATCTTGCCGGCCACCTTGGCCTGTCGCGCTCCGCAGTCGCCAACTACATCGCCACGCTGGTGCGCGAGCGCCGTATCCTCGGCCGCGCCTATGTGCTGCCCGATCACCGGCCGATCCTGTGCATCGGCGCGTCCAACCTCGACCGCAAGCTGCGCACCCTGGACACACTCTCGCTCGGCACCTCGAACCCGGCGCGCCAGACCGAATCCTTCGGCGGCGTGGCGCGTAACATCGCCGAGAACCTGGCGCGCCTGGGTGCGCCGACGTCGCTGGTGACGGCGGTCGGCAGCGATGCGTCGGGCCGCGCCCTGCTCGCCTATGCCGACGAAACCGGCATCGATACCCGCGGCGCGCTGCGCGTGGACGGCGCCGCCAGCGGCACGTATACCGCGCTGCTCGACCAGGACGGCGATATGCGCGTGGCGCTGGCCGACATGGAGATCAACGAGGCGCTCACGCCCGAATTCCTGTCCACCCGCGAACAGCAGCGCGCCGGCGCCGCCCTGATCGTCGCCGACCTCAACCTGCCGCGCGAGGCCATCGCCATGTTGTTGACCGGCGCCATGCGCGACGGCGTGCCGATGGTGATCGTGGCGGTGTCCGAACCGAAGATCGCGCGCCTGCCGCTTGCCCTGCACGGCCTGCGCCTGCTGATCCTGAACCTGGGAGAACTGGCGACGCGCGCTGGGCGCGCGCTCGACACCCACGCCGACATCGCCGCCGCCTGCGCCGAACTGCAGCGCGACGGCGTGCAGGATGTGATCGTCACCCGCGGCGCCCAGGGCGTCATGTTCACCGGCGCGGACGGCTTGCGTTCACTCGAGATCCCGGCTGCCGCGCCGTCCGCCGAGATTGTCGATGTGACCGGAGCCGGCGACGCCTTCGCCGCCGCCGTCTGCTGGACCCTGTACAACGGCGAGCCAGACCTGGAACTGGCCTGCCGCCGTGGCCAGCTGCTGGCCGCCATGACCGTCGCCTGCGCCCACACCGTCTCGCCCAAGCTGGCGCCGGGACTGTTTGACAGCGCCTTGACCGCCACCGACATCGTTACCGACTGAAATCCAAGTAAAGACCTGATCATGCATTCCTTCCTCCTGTTCTCGCCCGAAGTGGCGGCCGCCCGCACCGCCGGCAAACCCATCGTCGCCCTCGAGTCGACCATCATCTCGCACGGCATGCCCTACCCGCAGAACGTGCACACCGCGCGCGAAGTCGAGCAGGTGATCCGCGACGCCGGCGCCGTGCCGGCCACCATCGCCATCATCGGCGGCAAGATCTGCGTCGGTCTTTCTGAAGACCAGCTCGAGATCCTGGGCTCGTCGCCGGACGCGATCAAGGTCAGCCGGCGCGACCTGCCCTATGTGCTGTCGCAGGGCCGCCTGGGCGCGACCACGGTTGCCGCGACCATGATCTGCGCCGAGCTGGCCGGCATCGAGGTATTCGTCACCGGCGGCATCGGCGGCGTGCACCGCGGCGCCGAGACCAGCTTCGACATCTCGGCCGACCTGCAAGAATTAGCGCAGACCAGCGTGGCCGTGGTCTGCGCGGGCGTGAAATCGATCCTGGATATCGGCCTGACGCTCGAATACCTCGAGACCCATGGCGTGCCGGTGCTGGCCGTCGGCCAGCCGGGCTTCCCCGCCTTCTTCACGCAAGACAGCGGCTACAAGGCCGACTTCCAGCTCGATTCGCCCGAGAGCCAAGCCGCCTTCATCCGCACCAAGTGGCAGCTCGGCCTGAAAGGCGGCGTGGTGGTCAGCAATCCGGTGCCCGCTGAATCGGCGATGGCGCCCGATGAGATCGACGCCATCATCACCCAGGCCCTGGACGAAGCCGAGCAGCAGAACGTGGCCGGCAAACAGGTCACGCCCTTCCTGCTGGCGCGCATCAAGGAACTGACGGGCGGACGCAGCCTGGCCACGAATATCGCGCTGGTCAAGCACAACGCCCTGGTCGGCGCGCGCCTGGCGGTGGCGCTGCACCACAAGGCCGCCTGACGCCCAGCGCCATGTCGATCGACCTGAAACAGCTCAAATACTTTTTGGCGGTGGCTGAAGAAAAAAGCTTCAGCCGCGCCGCCGAGCGCCTGCATATCTCGCAGCCGCCGCTGTCGCAGCAGATCATGAAGCTCGAGAGCGAACTGGGGGTGAAGCTGTTTACCCGCACCACGCGCAGCTTCGAGCTGACCGTGGCCGGCCGCGCGCTGATGGTCGAGGCGGCCGAACTGCTGGGCAAGATGCGCATGACGATCGACACCATCCGCCAGATCGACCGCGGTGAAGTGGGACGGCTGCGGGTCGGCATCGTCGGCTCGGCGATGTGGGGCCCGATCCCTGGCCTGCTAGAGCGCTTTCAGACCGATTTTCCGCGCGTGACCTGGACTATTCACGAGCTGGGACCCAACGACCAGTGGGAAGCCCTGCGCAACAAGCAGATCGACGTCGGCTTCTGGCGCGAGCCGCGCATCGAGGCCGATGTGCTCAAGCAGGCCAACCTGCGCCAGGAACTGTGCTTCAGGGAGCAGTTCTGCGTGGCGGTCAATGCGCGCCATCCGCTGGCCGCGCGCGATTCGATCGACCTGACCGAAATCGCGGGCGAACCCATGCTGACCCTGCACCTGGACCAGTCGGCCGAGCCGCGCTATCTGATCCAATGCTGCGTGAATGCCGGCTTCCAGCCGACCATCTTCCAGGAAGCGGCCGAGCCGCAGACCCTGCTGGCCATGGTCGGCGCCGGCCTGGGCGTGGCCCTGATGCCCGAAACCACCAGCCGCATCGGCTGGCCGGGCGTGCGCTTCCTGCCGATCCATGCCCATGCGCCGTCGGCCAACCTGTACATCAGCTATCCGGCCCAGGACGATGCGCCGGTGGTGCGCGCCTTTCTCAAGATCCTGTTCCCGGACGATCAGGCGGCTTGAACCACCCCGTTTGACTCATGATGCCGGGGTCGAACCGATTTTGTCCCGCCACAATTGCCCAATCGCATTTTTTTGCCCGTTTTCAGGCAAAAACCTGCCGCACGATTGAGGCTGATTGACTAATTTTTAACATCGCCTCCGGTATGATGATTATCAAATTCATCAATTTTCTTCGGGGGGCTCCATGACGACAGCATCACCGCGCTACGACGGGCTCCGCCTGGAACAATTCGATGGCATCGAAGCCGATCACGTCACCGGACTGCGTCTGGCCATCGATCAACGCATCGACCAGCTGCTCGCCGGCGGCGGCCCCTCCGACCAACTGACCAAGGCCATGCGCGCCTCCGCGCTCAGTGCCGGCAAGCGCATGCGCCCCCTGTTGCTGATGCTGGTCGCACGCGATCTCGGCTGCAATTCACCCGCCCTGATCGATGTCGCCTGCGCTGTCGAGCTGGTACATGCCGCCTCGCTGATCCTGGACGACCTGCCCTGCATGGACGACGCCAGCCTGCGGCGCGGAAAACCGGCGATCCATGTCCAATTTGGCGAAGACGTCGCCATCCTGGCCTCGGTCGCCCTGCTCAGCCGCGCCTTCGGCGTGCTGTCGCAGGCCCAGGACATCCAGCCGGCCACGCGCGCGCGCCTGGTCGCCGCGCTGGCGCAGACGGTGGGCGAACAGGGCCTGGTGCGCGGCCAGTTCGAAGACCTGCATGGCGGCGCGCGTTCGCCGGAGGCGATTGCCACCACCAACGAACTCAAGACCGGCCTGCTGCTGGGCGTCGCGGTCGACATGGCTGCCATCATCTGCCATGCCGACGACAAGGTCGCGCAACAGCTGCGCGAGTTCGCGCTGGCGGCCGGCCAGGCCTTCCAGATCAAGGATGACTTTCTGGACAGCAAGGACAGCACCGTCACCGGCAAGGATGCCGGCAAGGACGTCGGCAAGGCCACGCTGATCAATACCCTGGGCCGCGACGAAGCCAAGCGCCGCCTGGCCGCCTGCCTGCTCGAGGCCGACCGCTGCCTCGGCGCCGCCGTCGGCGACAAGGGGCGCACGCGCCAGCTGGTCGCCCAGCTGTTCGGCCGCGAAGGCAAGGCCAAGCGCTTCGAGCTGGCCACGGCCCGCGACGCGCGCGCCGGCGCGCAGCTGGCCGAGTTGCGCCTCAACTGAGCGGCGAGCTTCCCGCATGGCGCATTTCGCGGTAGTGGCCCCGGCGCTCTACAGCCACTTCAATACCTTATCGAGGCTGGCGCTCGAACTCGTCACGCGCGGCCACCGCGTCACTTTCATGCATCGCCCTGACGCCGCCGCCTACGTCAAGGATGCGCGCATCGGCTTTCATGCGCTCGGCGCCCACACCCATCCGGCCGGCTCGCTGCCGGCCATGCTGGCGCGGGTCGCCAACCCCGGTTCGCCGCTCGGCCTGCGCCGCGTGATCCTCGACATGGCGGAAAGCACCACCATGCTGTGCCGCGAACTGCCGGCCGCGCTGCGCGAACTGCAGGTGGACTACCTGCTGGCCGACCAGATGGAGGCGGCCGGCGGCCTGGTGGCCGAGAGTCTCGGCATGCCGTTCATTTCGGTCGCCTGCGCGCTGCCGGTCAACCGCGAGCCCGGCATTCCGCTGCCGGTCATGCCCTTCGTGTACGAGGACAGCGAGCGCGCCTTCAAGATCGTCGAAGGCAGTACCCGCGTCTACGACTGGATGATGGGGCCGCACGAGCGCGCCATCTCGGCCGAGGCGCTGCGGCTTGGACTGTCACCGCGCGGCAAGCTGCATGAATGCCTGTCGCCGCTGGCCCAGGTCGGGCAGATCGTGCCTGGCTTCGATTTTCCGCGGCGCGAACTGGCGCCGCAGTTCCACCATGTCGGCCCGCTGCACTCTGGCGCCGCGGCGCCGGCGCACACGCTGGACGAGCTGGCGGCGCTGCTGCCGCCGGCGCCCGGCACACGCCCTTTCGTATACGCCTCGCTCGGCACCCTGGTCAGCAACCGTTTCGGCCTGTTCAAGCGCATCGCCCAGGCCTGTCGGCAGCAGGACGCCCAGCTGCTGGTGGCCCACTGCGGCGGGCTTGATGAGACGCAAGTACGCGCCCTGGAAAACATCGGCGACACCCGCGTGCGCGCCTTCGTGCCCCAGCTGGCGGTGCTGGCGCGGGCCGACGCCGTCATCTCGCATGCTGGCGCCAACACCGTGATGGAAGCCATCTCTACCCGCACCCCGATCCTGGCGCTGCCGATCGCCTTCGACCATCCGGGCGCCGCGGCCCGCGTTGAATACGCGGGCGTCGGCCTGCGCGCCTCGCCGCGCTTTGCCAGCGTGGGCGAGCTGTCGAGCAAGCTGCGCCGCCTGCTGGGCGAGCCGGGGTTCAAGCAGAAGATGGCGCCACTGGCCGAGCAGATCCGCCAGGCCGGCGGCGCCCCGCGCGCGGCCGACATCATCGAAGCCGCACTCGGCCTGCAGCCGGCACCCCAGCGAATGGCCGGCCATGGCTGAACCTATGCCTGACTATGACCTGATCCTGGCCGGTGGCGGCCTGGCCAACAGCCTGATCGCGTGGCGCCTGCGCACCGAACAGCCATCGCTGCGCATCCTGGTGCTCGAGCAGGGCAAGCGCCTGGGCGGCAACCACACCTGGTCGTTCCACGAGTCCGATCTCGATTCGGCGCAAGGGCGCTGGATCGCACCACTGGTCACGCATCGCTGGCCGCGTTATGACGTGCAATTTCCCGACCTTGCCCGCACCCTGGAAGGCGGCTACGCCAGCATCGCATCGACCGACCTGGCGCGCGTGATCGAACCCGCCCTCGGCCCCGCGCTGCGCAGCGGGGTCTGGATCGACGAGGTGACGCCCACCAGCGTGCGGCTGGCCGATGGCGAGACCCTGCATGCACGCGCCGTCATCGATGGCCGCGGCATGGCCGGCAGCCCTCACCTCGCGCTCGGCTACCAGACCTTCCTGGGCCAGGAACTCCGACTGCAGTCCGCCCACGGCTTGACGGCCCCCGTCATCATGGATGCCAGCGTGGCCCAGCAGGGCGGCTACCGCTTCGTCTACCTGCTGCCTTTCGGGCCCGACCGCGTACTGGTCGAAGACACCCACTACGTCGACAGCGCCGGCTGGGAACCCGAGAGGCTGCGCGCGAATATCGCCGCCTACGTGGCGGCGCGCGGCTGGCAGGTGCGCGACGTGCTGCGCGAAGAGCAAGGCTCGCTGCCGATCGTGCTGGCCGGCGACTTCGAGCGCTTCTGGGACGAATTGCAGGGCCAGCCCAGCGTCGGCCTGCGCGCCGGCCTGTTCCACCCGACCACCGGTTATTCGCTGCCGCATGCGGTGCGGCTGGCCGAACGCATCGCCGCCCTGGACGACCTGTCGGCGCCCAGCCTGTTCGCCGCCATCCGTGACCAGGCACGCCGGGCCTGGCAGGGCCAGCGCTTTTTCCGCATGCTCAACCGCATGCTGTTCTTGGCCGGCAGCCCGGATCACCGCTGGCGCGTGATGCAGCGCTTCTATCGCCTGCCCGCGCCCCTGATCGCGCGCTTCTACGCTGGCCGCCTGAACCTGGGCGACAAGGCGCGCCTATTGACCGGCAAGCCGCCGGTGCCGGTGCTGGAGGCATTCGACGCCGTCCGCAAGACCCAACCACATCAGATCAGGATCGCAGAATGAACCAGATGAAAATAGATCCGAGACCCGAACCGAAGCGCGCCGTCGTGATTGGCGCCGGATTCGGCGGCCTGGCGCTGGCCATCCGGCTGCAGGCCGCTGGCATGCAGACGACCCTGCTCGAGAAGCGCGACAAGCCGGGCGGGCGCGCCTATGTCTACGAAGACCAGGGTTTTACGTTCGACGCCGGCCCCACCGTCATCACCGATCCGTCGGCGATCGAAGAATTGTTCACCCTGTGCGGCAAGAAGATGAGCGACTACGTCGAGATGCTGCCGGTCGCGCCCTTCTACCGCCTGTGCTGGGAAGACGGCAGCCATTTCGATTACGCCAACGACCAGGAAGCACTCGACCGCCAGATCCATGCGCGCAACCCGGCCGACGTGGCTGGCTACCAGCGCTTCCTCGCCTATTCCAAAGCCGTGTTCGACGAAGGTTACCTCAAGCTCGGCGCGGTGCCTTTCCTGTCGTTCCGCGACATGATCCAGGCCGGCCCGCAACTGGCGCGCCTGGAAGCATGGAAAAGCGTGTACGGCATGGTGTCGCGCTTCGTGAAAGACGAGCAGCTGCGCCAGGCCTTCTCTTTCCACTCGCTGCTGGTGGGCGGCAATCCGTTCGCCACCTCGTCGATCTACACCCTGATCCATGCGCTGGAACGGCGCTGGGGCGTGTGGTTCCCGCGCGGCGGCACCGGCGCCCTGGTGCGGGGCCTGGTGCGCCTGTTCGAGGACATGGGCGGCAAGCTCGAACTGAACGCAGCGGTGGCGCGCATCGAAACCGCCGGCAACCTCGCCAGCGGCGTGCGCCTGGAAGACGGCCGCTGGTTCATGGCCGACGCGGTCGCATCGAATGCCGACGTGGTGCATACCTACGCCAAGCTGCTCAGCAACCATGGCCGCGGCAGCAGCCAGGGCGAGGCGCTCAAGAAGAAACGCTTCAGCAATTCGCTGTTCGTGCTGTACTTTGGCCTCGACAAGCACCACGCGCAGCTGCAGCACCACACGGTCTGCTTCGGCGCGCGTTACAAGGGCCTGATCAAGGAGATTTTCAACGGCCCCGGACTGGCCGACGATTTCTCGCTCTACCTGCACGCGCCGTGCGTCACCGACCCGTCGCTGGCCCCGCCCGGCTGCGGCAGCCATTACGTGCTGGCACCGGTGCCGCACCTGGGCAATGCACCGATCGACTGGGACACCGAAGGCCCGCGCTACCGCGACCGCATCTTCGACTACCTCGAGCAGCGCTATATGCCGGGCCTGCGCAGCCAGCTGGTCACCAGCCGCATCTTTACGCCGCACGACTTCCGCGACGAACTCAATGCCCACCTGGGATCGGCGTTCTCGCTGGAGCCGATCCTGACCCAGAGCGCCTGGTTCCGTCCGCACAACCGCGACGCCGAGCTGCGTAACCTGTACCTGGTCGGCGCCGGCACCCATCCCGGCGCCGGCGTGCCGGGCGTGATCGGCTCGGCCAAGGCAACCGCCGGCCTGATGCTGGAAGGAGTCCACGCATGAGTATGCACTCAAGCGCGCACGTCAGCACTGACCTGATGCAGCACGCAACCCAGACCATCGAGGTCGGCTCGAAGAGCTTCGCGGCCGCCGCCAGGCTATTCCCGCCCGCCACCCGGCGCAGCGTGCTGATGCTGTACGCCTGGTGCCGCCACTGCGACGACGTGGTCGACGGCCAGGAGCTGGGTTTCGCCGCCGCGCCGAGCGCCTGTGGCGCCACGTTCGAGCTCGATCGCCTGTACGACGATACCCGGCGCGCCTATGCGGGCGAACCGATGCGCGACCCGGCCTTTGCGGCCTTTCAAGAAGTGGCGCTGGGCCACGCGATCGCGCCGCGCTACGCCTTCGACCACCTGGCTGGCTTCGCGATGGACGTCAACGAGGCGCGCTACGACACGATCGACGACACCATGCGCTACTGCTACCACGTGGCCGGCGTGGTCGGCCTCATGATGGCCTCGATCATGGGTGCGCGCGATGAAGGGGTGCTGGACCGCGCCTGCGACCTGGGGCTGGCCTTCCAGCTGACCAATATCGCGCGCGATATCATCGACGACGCCAAGATCGGCCGCTGCTACGTGCCGGCCGAATGGTTGCTGGAGGCCGGCATCCCGCCCGATCACGTGGCCCTGCCGCGCCACCGCGCGGCCCTGGCCACGGTGGCGGCGCGCTTGGTCGAGCATGCCGAACCGTATTACGAATCGGCCACGCTGGGCATCGCCGCCCTGCCCCTGCGTTCGGCCTGGGCGATCGCCACCGCGCGCAATGTGTACCGCCAGATCGGGATCGAAGTGAAGCGGCGCGGACCGAAGGCCTGGGACGAACGGGTGGGCACCTCGAAGGCGACCAAGCTGCGCCTGCTGGCGCTGGGCGGAGTCCAGGCGCTGGCGTCGCGCTTCAGCCCTGCTCGGGCAGCGATGGCGCGGGGACGGCGGAGCGGTCTGTGGCTGCGTCCTGGCCGCGCGGGCGACGCACCTGGCCATGCTGCGCCTGCAGTTGGCGCTTGAGCTTCGCGACCGGCGGCGCGTACAGGAAGCCGAACGACACGGTGCCCTCTTTGCCTTCCACCGCATGGTGCATGCGGTGGGCCTGGTACAGCCGCTTGAGGTAGCCGCTTCTGGGAACATAGCGGAACGGCCAGCGCTGGTGCACCAGGCCGTCGTGGGCGATGAAGTACAAGGCGCCGTAGGCGGTCATGCCGGCGCCGATCCATTCGAGCGGGTGATAGCCGCGCGTGCCGTACCAGATCAGGGCGATGGCGATGCCGGCGAACACCACGGCGTACAGGTCGTTCTTCTCGAACCAGCCGCTGCGCGGCTCGTGGTGCGAACGGTGCCAGCCCCACCCGAAGCCGTGCATGATGTACTTGTGCGCGACAATGGAAAACACTTCCATGAACGCGATGGTGGCCAGGACGATGAGCGCGTTGGAAAGCATGATGAAGGATTCAGGGGCACGGTGACGGGATGTCAACAGCCTACCATGACGGCCGCTGCGCACGGTTGCACACCGCTGTGCACAATGCGGTCAAACACGATACACACTCAACCAATGGAGTTTTCATGCAGTCGATTTTTCGCATCCTGAGCCGTCCCCTCCTGCTGGCCGCCGGCCTGTGCGCCGCCGGCCTTGCCTCGAGCGCGGCGATCGAGGTAAGGGTCCAGGGCGTCACCGGCGCCAAGGGCACGGTGCGGGTCGCGATCTGCGACAAGGCGACCTTCCTGAAGGATTGCCCGTACGCGGCATCGGCGCCGGCCCAGGAAGGCGAAACCGTTGTCACCGTCAACGACGTGCCGCCCGGGACCTGGGCCGTGCTGTCGTTCCAGGACGAGAACGACAACGGTAAGCTCGACCGCAACGTGCTGGGCATTCCGAAGGAGCGCTATGCCTTCAGCCGCGAAGCGCGCGGCCGCTTCGGCCCACCGAGCTTCGAGGACGCGGCCTTCGTGCTGCGTGACGAGAAGGCGGTCAGCCATATCAAGCTGCGCTGAGCTGCCGCAGGCACTGCCTGGCTTGCAGCGACTGCATGGTCGCCGATGTGTTGATAAAGGACGACCATCGATGGCAGGCACGCATCGCGCCCTGGACGAGCTGCAAAGTCAGTGCGTGGCGCCGCCCGCCTCGGCCACGTCGGCGTCGACGCTCACCGTGACTTCCACCGCCAGCTTGATGCCGGCGATGATGTCGTCCAGCGCCATCGACGGCGGCGCATCCGGCCGTGCGGCCGCCTGCTCCGGCAAAAAGGGCACGTGGATGAAACCGGCCCTGATCGGCTGCGACAGCCCGGCCGCGTGGTGCATCAGGCCATAGAACACGTGATTGCACACGAAGGTGCCGGCGGTCTGCGACACGCCCGCCACCAGTCCCCGCTCGCGCAGCGCGCGCACGATGGCCTTGATCGGCAGGGTCGAGAAATAGGCCGCAGGGCCATCCGACGCGATCGCCGCATCCACCGGCTGCTGTCCGCCGTTGTCGAGGATAGAGGCATCGTCGACATTGATCGCCACCCGCTCGACCGAGATGTCGGGCCGTCCGCCGGCCTGGCCGACGGCGATCACGACATCCGGATGCAACTCGTCGACCATCGCATCGAGGTCTTCGATCGCCTGACCGAACACACAGGGCAGCTGGCGTACCTCGACCCTGAAGCGATGTTCTCCAACGACGCCTTCCCAGCCTTCGAGCGCGCGCACGGCTTCCCAGGCGGGATTGATGGTGGCGCCATTGAACGGTTCGAAACCGGTCAGCAATACGGTCTTGATCATCGCAGCCTCACAGGTTCATCAAAAAATACAGCAGGAAGATATTCGCCACCAGGATCGGCAGCGCACTCGGCATCTGGGCCCGGATCACCGCGTTCTTGTCGGGCAATTTCAGCAATGCCGCCGGCACGATATTGAAGTTGGCCGCCATCGGTGTCATCAGGGTACCGCAATAGGCGCTGAACATGCCGATCGCCGCCATCACCGCCGGATTGGCGCCATACATCCCGATCAGCACCGGAATCCCCACCCCGCCCGCCATCACCGGGAAGGCAGCAAAACCGTTGCCCATCACGATCGTGAACAGCGCCATGCCGATGCAGAACACGGCCACCGCGATGAAGCGCGAATCCATGCCGATATACGTCGTGGTCAGGTGCGCCACCGCCTTGCCGACGCCGGCCTCGGAGAACAGCAGCCCCAGCACCGCCAGGATATGCGGCAGCACCACCGCCCAGCTCATGGCGTCGACCAGGCGCCGCGCCTCGCGCACGCCCTGCAGCGGAGTCGACCGGGTCAGCCAGCAGGCCGCGATCAGGGCCACGATGGCGCCGCAGCCCATGCTGACCAGGGTCAGGTGGGCCGGATCGAGCATCGGCAGTCCGCCAATCTGCACATCCTTGAGCACGGTGGCGCCGAGCACCGTCACCAGCGGCAGCAGCAGCGCCGGAATGAAGATGCGGTTGCCCAGGCGCGCCACGCTGGCGCGGCGCTCCTCGACGCCCAGGGTCTTGGGCGCGCCGGCTTTCACGCCGCCAAAGCCGGCCAGCAGCGCCATGCCGATCATCAGGGCGCCTACCGCTGCAGGCGGCATGCGCTCGCCGGCCAGGTACAGCAGCGCGTACAGTCCCCAGAACAGCGCGGTGGTGAAGCGGCGCGGATTGCTGCGATCCATCAGGTTCATGATGGCCACGCCCGCCAGCAGCAAGCCGACCAGGATGTAGAAATGTTCGATGGTGAGGGTCATGCCACGCCCTTCCCTGCGGCGCTCGCTGCGACTTCGCGGCGAATCTCGGCGTCGAGCCGGTGCAGGTTCCAGGCGTGGATGATGAAGGCGGTGATCGCGGTCGGAATGCCCCACAGCGCGATGTGCAGCGGATTGACCTCGATGCCCTCGGCCTGCAGGATGGTATGCATCAGGACGATCGCCCCGAACGCGACGAAGATGTCTTCGCCGAAGAACAGGCCGATATTGTCGGTGGCGGCCGACATGGCGCGGATGCGGTGGCGCACGCGTTCGGGCAGGCTGCCGTACTGGGTTTCGGCCGCCGCCTCGGCCATCGGCGCGACCAGCGGCCGCACCATCGTCGGATGGCCGCCCAGGCTGGTCAGGCCCATCGCGGCGGTGCTTTCACGCGCGAACAGGTAGACGATCAGGAGGCGGCCGGCGGTGGCCGAGCGCACTTTCGCAATCACGGATTGCGCCTGCTCGCGCAGGCCGAAGCGTTCGAGCAGGCCGATCGCGGCCAGCGGCAACAGCAGGATCAAGGGCAGGTTGCGGGTCTTGACGAAGGCGGTGCCGAGCGACTCGAGGAGGGTCATGACGGGCATCGCCGCGGCGACGCCGGTGACGCCGCAGGCCGCAACGGCGACCAGCACTGGATTAGCGCGCAATAAAAAGCCGGCGACGACGACGACCACGCCGAGCAGTGGCCACAGATTGACAGCAGATTGCATGGATTCCCCGGCAGTGTTCGACAAGCCGAGGATGTTACCTGATGTTGTGTGTTAATTCGGCAAGAATTCAGTCGGGCCGTATCGGGTTGCCAGCCATGTCGCCAACCACCGTATTCCACTGACGCACATGGAAGGCGCGCACCAGGCCGTTGATGACGTACGGGTCGCGCGCCGCGAACAGCTGCACCGTTTCGGCCGTGGGGCAATCGAAGACCAGCACCGCTCGGTCGGCCGGCTCGGCCAGCGCACCCGCCAGGATCAGCTCACCACGTTCCTGTGCCTCCCAGGCCAGTTTCAGGTGCACGTCACGGAATTCGCCACGGCGTTCGAGATAGTCGGGGGCGAGGTCATACGTCAGCAGATAGTGCACGAAGTCTCCAGGGTGGGCGATACGAGAACACACATCGTAACCGGAATCATGCGATTGGCACACCAGCATGGGAACAGCGACTCGATGTTGGCTTAAAACAACTTTTCAACCCGTTTCACATGCCTTGTCCACTAGTGAGAGCTGCCACACAGAATAAAACTCAGCGGTTGGCGTAGACTATCAGTCATGGATATGTCGAAGAAAATGGCGGCGGGAATCACGGGCTTTGCCAGCATGTTGTGGCTGGGGCTGACGGCAGCCGTCGCCGCCAACCAGCGTCGCCTGGTCTTCAATCCGACGCTCGAGCGCGAGGTGCAAAGCCCGCGCAGCAGCGGCCACCGTACCCGTCCGGTCGTCTTGCGCGCCGCCGATGGCACCCGTCTTTCAGGCTGGCTGATGACGCCGACCATCCCCGGTCCGCGTCCGGCGGTACTGTATTTCGGCGGCCGCTCCGAAGAAGTGTCCTGGGTCGTGCGCGATGCCGGCAAGCTGTTCCCCAACATGACGGTGCTGGCGATGAACTACCGGGGCTATGGCGAATCGCAGGGCGTGCCGGCCGAGATCCACATGATCGAAGACGGTTGCCTGCTGTACGACTGGCTCGCTACGCGCGGCCAGGCCGATCCGCACCGCATCGCTGTCGTCGGCCGCAGCCTGGGTTCCGGTGTCGCGGTGCAGGTGGCCAAGGAACGGCCCGCGCATTCGGTGGTGCTGATCACCCCTTACGATTCGATCCTGGCGATCGCCAAGCGGCGCTTCAGGGTGATGCCGATCGAATACATGCTGCAGCACCGCTTCGAGTCGATCAAGTACGCGCCCTCGCTCAAGGCGCCGACCTATGTGCTGCGCGCGTCGAGCGATGATGTGGTGCCGCACACCCATACCGATTTGCTGGTGGCCAAGCTGGGCCAATTGGTGGCGGACGAGGTCGTGCCCAACTCCGACCACATGAACATCCCCTACCTCGAAACCACGCAAGACCTGATCGCAGGCTTCCTCACACGCCAGTTCAGCCAGCCGGTCACGCCGGCCGCCGCGGCTGCCGTTGCGGACGCCGTGGCCAGCGCCGAACCGCCGGTCGAAGCGCCAGTCCTGCCCTCCGATCTGGCCCTGGCAGCAAAATAATTGCTGAAAGTTGTCAGCACTTATATTTCCTTCGAATAAATTGGCAAGTAAAATCGTATTTGTCATCAACTTGTAGGTTGATGCATATTTGACAGCTTGCGCTGAGATGGCGTGAGTTTGCTCACTATTTGCTTACTAATCGTCAGACTTCGCCTGTTTTACCCCATCAGCCTGTTGTGGCCGTGCTACACCGATGCCCTCTTGCTGAGAAAATAATCGCCAGATACAAACCGTAACTTCCTGCGGCACGCAGGACTGACACAATCGCACGGCGCGAAGTGTCGTCCCCGCCATGCCGCTCGAGGTCGCAATTGCGCAGCCCTTACCCATCGGCCCCCATGCCGCGGGTACAATACCGCTATTCCAGGAGCTCATTGATGAAATTTAAGCAACTCAGCATCACCATCGCGGCGCTGTGCGTCGCAGGCAGTGCAGTGGCCGCGCCGGCAACAGGTCCGATCGCGCAGCCCAAGCTCGGCATGGTCTACGATGCGGGCGGCAAATTCGACAAGTCGTTCAACCAGTCGGCCTTCGAGGGCCTGCAGCGCTTCTCGAAAGAAACCGGCGTCAAGGTGTTCGAAGTCCAGGCCAATAGCGATACCCAGGCCGAGCAAGTCATGCGCGGCCTGGCGCGCAAGAAGGTCGACATGATCGCCGCCATCGGTTTCTCGCAAACCCAGGCCGTGCAAAAAGTCGCCCGTGAATTCCCGAACGTGCGCTTCGTGCTGATCGACAGCGTGGCGCAAGGCGCCAACATCGAATCGGTGATGTTCAAGGAGCAGGAAGGCTCTTACCTGGTCGGCGTTGCCGCCGCCATGGCCTCCAAGTCCAAGAAGCTCGGCTTCGTGGGCGGCATGGACATTCCGCTGATCCGCGCCTTCGCCTGTGGCTACAGCCAGGGCGCCAAGGCGCAGGCACCGAAAGCCGAGATCGTCCAGAACATGGTCGGCACCACCGCCGCCGCCTGGAATGACCCGGCCAAGGGCGGCGAGCTGGCGCGCGCGCAATTCGCACGCGGCGTCGACGTCGTGTTCGCCGTGGCCGGCGGCAGTGGCATGGGCACGCTGCAAGCGGCCAAGGAACAAGGCAAGCTGGCGATTGGCGTCGATTCGAACCAGAACTACCTGCACCCGGGCACCATGCTGACCTCGATGGTCAAGCGCGTCGACGTGGCCGTGTATGACTCCTTCATGGGCGTCAAGAACGGCACCTGGAAATCGGGCGTGCACTACAAGGGCCTGAAAGAAGGCGGCGTGGACTGGGTGCTCGACAAGGACAACCGCAAGGTCGTCTCGCCAGAGATCGAAAAACGCGTCAACGCCGTGCGTACCGACATCATCAACGGCAAGATCAAGGTCATCGATTACCGCGCTGGCAGCAGCTGCCCGGTCTGACCTTTTCATCTCCATTCGAAGCGCGCCGCGCCGGCTAGAACCGGCCCGGCGCGCTTTTGAATGATAAGACCACTTTATATTTACGACAGATCGCAATGCAGCCAGCCGTAGAATTTCGCAATATCAGCAAGGCCTTCGGGCCTGTGCAGGCGAACGCCGACGTCAGCTTCTCGATCGCCAAGGGCTCGATCCATGGCGTGATCGGCGAAAATGGCGCGGGCAAGTCGACCCTGATGAGCATCCTGTACGGCTACTACCACGCCGACAGCGGGCAGCTCGTCATCAACGGCGCCGAACAGAAGATTCGCTCCAGCCTCGAGGCGATCGACCTCGGCATCGGCATGGTCCACCAGCACTTCATGCTGGTCGAGAACATGACCGTGCTCGATAACGTCATGCTCGGCACCGAGGGCGGCTTCAAGCTGTCGAAGAAGCGTACCGAGACCGAGGCCAAGCTGCGCGAGATCTGCACCCGCTATCACCTCGACGTCGATCCGCTGGCGGTGATTTCGACGCTGTCGGTCGGCGCCCAGCAGCGCGTCGAGATCCTCAAGCAGATCTACCGCAGCGCCGAGATCCTGATCCTGGACGAACCGACCGCGGTGCTGACCACGCAGGAAATCGCCTCGCTGTTCGACATCCTGCGGCTGTTCAAGGAACAGGGCAAGACCATCATCCTGATCACCCACAAGCTGGGCGAGATCATGGAGATCACCGACCAGGTGACGGTGATGCGTGCGGGCCGCGTGGCCGGCGCCGTCGCCACCCGCGACACCTCGAAGGAACAACTGGCGAACATGATGGTGGGCCGCCCGATCGAGGGCAACCTGCCGCGCAAACCCCATGCGCCGGGCGCGCCGGTGCTGCAGGTCGAGAACCTGCAGCTGAAGGACGCCAACGGCGTGCAGCTGCTGGCCGACATCGCCCTCACCGTGCGCGCGGGCGAGATCGTGGCGATTGCCGGCGTCTCGGGCAATGGCCAGAGCGAGCTGATGGAAATCCTGTCCGGCATGCGCCTGCCGACTTCGGGCACCGTGACGATGGAAGGCAAACCCCTGCCCTTCGCCGGCCGCTCGAACGCCGACGGCCTGCCCGCCACCTTCCGTGACCTGGGCATCGGCCACGTGCCCGAAGACCGCCTGCGCGATGGCGTGATCAAGGATTTCACGGTCATGCAGAACACCGTGTTCGGCTACCAGGACCGCGTCATCAAACGCGGCCTGTTCGACTTCGACGCTATCGCCAAGCGCTGCGCCCACCTGCTCGAGCAGTTCGACGTGCGGCCCAAGGACCCCAATGTGCGCATTGGCCTGCTGTCCGGCGGCAATCAGCAGAAGGTCGTGATCGCGCGTGAAGTTTCGGCTTCTCCCAAGCTGATGCTGGTCGGCCAGCCGACCCGCGGCGTCGACATCGGCACCATCGAAAGCATTCACACCCAATTGCTGCGCCTGCGCGATGAAGGCGTGGCCATCCTGCTGGTCTCGACCGAGCTGGAAGAAGTACGCGCCCTCTCCGACCGCATCGTCGTGATGTCGGGCGGCCGCGTCACCGGCGAGCTGCATATCGACGAATTCGACACCACGCGCATTGGCCTCTTGATGGGCGGGATGCACAAATCATGAAAACCACTGAACTTCCACGCTGGGCCTCGGGCTTCGTCCTGCCGGTCCTGAATTTGCTGTCCGCGCTGCTGGTCTCGGCGCTGGTCATCCACCTGCTGGGCGAGAGCCCGGTCGAATCGCTGCAGATCCTGTTCAACAGCGCCGTCGTCAATCCGGAAGGCCTGAGCTACACGCTGTTCTACGCCTCGACCTTTGTCTTCACCGGCCTGGCGGTATCGATCGCGATGAAGGCCGGCCTGTTCAACATCGGCGCCGAAGGCCAGATGTACCTGGGCGGCCTGGGCCTGACCCTGGCGATGCTGAGCTTTGACAGCACATTGTCGGCCTGGCTGCTGATCCCATTGGCGATCGTCGCCAGCGCGCTGTTCGGCGCCGGCTGGGCCTTCATTCCCGGCTACCTGCAGGCCAAGCGCGGCAGCCACGTGGTGGTCACGACCATCATGTTCAACTTCATCGCCGCCGGCCTGATGAACTACCTGATCCTCAAGATGGTGCCGGAAGGCGACCAGAACCCGGCCAGCCGCGTGTTTGACGACGCCGCCATGATCCCGCAGCTGTCGACCTGGCTGCCGTTCTTTGGCGAGAACACTCCTTTGAACCTGGCGTTCTTCCTGGCGCTGATCGCGCTGGTGATCTACTGGGTCGCGGTATCGCGTTCGAGCTGGGGCTACAAGGTGCAAGCGACTGGCCTGAATGCCCATGCGGCCCACTATGCCGGCGTGCGTATCAGCCGCACCATCATCGTCACGATGCTGATCTCGGGCGGTCTGGCCGGCCTGGCGGCGGTGAACTCGATCCTCGGTTCGACCCACTACCTGAGCCTGAACTTCCCGGCCGGCGCCGGCTTCATCGGCATCGCGATCGCGCTCATGGGGCGCCAGCACCCGGTCGGCATCCTGCTGTCGGCAGTGCTGTTCGGCGCCCTGATCCAGGGCGGTTTCGACCTGTCGCTGGAAAAGCCGAACATCCCGCAAGAGACCTTCATTTTCATCCAGGGCCTGATCATCCTGTTCTGCGGCGCCATGGAAAACATGTACGCGCCGGCAGTCCTGAAGCTGATCAACGCAACTCGTCGCAAGGGATAAGCCATGGAAGACTTCCAGTTCGCCAGCATCGTCGTCTCCACCATCCGCAATGCGCCGGTGCTGATCTTCGCGGCCATGGCCGGCCTGTTCGCCGAACGCAGCGGCGTGGTCGACATCGGCCTCGAGGGCAAGATCCTGGCCTCGGCGTTTGTCTCGGCCGCGGTCGCCTATACCTACCAGGACCCGTGGCTCGGCATCGCGGCCGGCATTCTCGCCTCCTGCGCGCTGGCGATGGTGCAGGCGTTTGTGTCGATCACGCAGAAGGGCAACCAACTGGTGGCGGGCATCGCGATCAATATCGCGATGAGCGGCCTGACCTTTGTCGTGGCCCAGTACTTCTTCCAGCAGGGCGGCCGCACGCCCGACCTGGGCGAGGCGCGCCTGTCGACCGTGGTGCTGCCAGGGTCGGAGCTGGTAGCCGACATCCCCGGCCTGGGCTGGTTCTGGACGCGCCTGATCGGCGGCCACTCGCCGCTGGTGTATTTCGCCTTCGCCCTGCTGCCGATCGTGCACTGGGTGCTGTTCCACAGCCGTTTCGGCCTGCGCCTGCGCGCCTGCGGAGAGAACCCGCACGCGGCCGACGCGGCCGGCATCTCGGTCCAGCGCACCCGCTATACGGCGATGCTCATCGCCGGCGTGCTGTGCTCGTTCTCGGGCGCCTACCTGTCGATCGTCCAGAGCGGCTTCTTCTTGCGCGATATGTCGGCCGGCGCCGGCTACCTGGCGCTGACCGCCCTGGTGTTCGGTAACTGGCGGCCGGTATACACGGTGCTGGGCTGCATCATGTTCGGCTTCTTCTCGGCGGTGCAGATCCAGATTGAAGGCGTCGACCTGCCAGTGGTGGGCCGGATCCCGGGTTCGCTGATCCAGATGATTCCGTATATCGTCACCGTGGTGGTGCTGGCTGGCCTGATGGCCAAGTCGGTGGCGCCGAAAGCGCTGGGCAAGCCCTTCGTCAAGTCGCGTTAAGCGATACCTCACGCCTGCCCGCGCTCGCGGGCAGGCGCATTGTGTTTACCTCTCCCCCACTCGCAACGACGTAATTGCACGTAGATTTGCCATAGAACGTCGGCAGGCCGCCACATAAGCCGAAAATTTGGCATACAAAATGCAAAGTTGATCGGCAATTGTCCTCCAGTCTGAGAAAATACCGACTTTCCGTACGGCAACCAACTGAGCAGGATTGTTGTCGTTCAAATTTTCGCTATAGGAATCAAAATGACAATCGAGAATATCAAGTTGCGCAGCCTGCTGTTCGGCGGCTTCGCTACCCTGCTCACGGCAATGCTGATCCTGGTCGGCATCGGCATGGTCCAGACCAAGAAGGCTGAAGACCTGACCGACAAGCTGACCAGCGAGAGCATGGAACGCCTGGCCATGCTGCAGGAATGGCAGGCCATTATCGAGACCAATGCGGCGCGCACGATTGCCGCCATCAAGATGGCCGATGCCGCCGACGAGAAGTACTTCCTCGACGATATCGCCGTCTCGTCCAAGCGCTCCGACGTGCTGCACATGGGACTGATCGAGAGCCTGAAGGGCGATGCCGAAGCGATGGCGCTGTTCGACAAGGTCGACCAGCAGCGCGAAGGCTACCGCGCGGCGCGCAAGAGCGTGCTGGAGAAGAAGGCCGCCGGTGACGACGAAGCGGTGCGCCAGTTCCTGGCCACCGACATGCTGCCGCGCGTGAAATCGTATCTGGCCAGCCTGAGCGCGATCGTCGACTACCAGAAGAAGGTCGTCGCCCGTGATGCCGACCTGATCGACGACGGCTTCAAGACCAGCCTGAACCTGCAGCTGACGCTGGCCGCGATCGCCCTGGTCACCGGCGCCGTGTTCGCCTGGTGGATCGGGCGCCGCATTACCGCCCCGCTGGAAGAAGCGGTGGCAGTTGCGCAAACCGTCGCCACCGGTGACCTGAGCAGCCGCATCGTCGCTCGCGGCAGCAACGAGACCGGCGCGCTGATGGGCGCCCTGAAAGACATGAACGACAACCTGGTCCGCATCGTCGGCCAGGTGCGCAGCGGTACCGAGACCATCGTCGAAGCAGCCGACCAGATCTCGGCCGGCAACCTCGAACTGTCGTCGCGCACCGAGCAGCAGGCCGGCGCGCTGGAAGAAACCGCGTCTTCGATGGAAGAGCTGACTTCGACCGTCAAGCAGAACGCCGACAATGCGCGCGAAGCCAATGCGCTGGCGCAGACCGCCTCGCAAGTGGCGGGCCGCGGCGGCGAGACCGTCGGCCGCGTGGTGCAGACCATGGATGCGATCACCGATTCGTCGAAGAAGATCTCGGACATCATCGGCGTCATCGACGGCATCGCCTTCCAGACCAATATCCTGGCACTGAATGCGGCGGTGGAAGCAGCGCGCGCTGGCGAGCAGGGTCGTGGCTTTGCCGTGGTGGCGAGCGAAGTGCGCAACCTGGCCCAGCGCTCGGCGGCGGCGGCCAAGGAAATCAAGCAGCTGATCGGCGACTCGAGCGCCAAGGTGCAGGAAGGCAGCCGCCTGGTGTCGGATGCTGGCGCGACCATGCAAGAGATCGTGGACAGCATCGGCAGCGTCACGGCGATCATGTCGGACATCGCCATGGCCAGCCAGGAGCAGTCGGCCGGCATCGAGCAGGTGAACCAGGCGATCGCCCAGATGGACCAGGTGACGCAGCAGAACGCGGCGCTGGTGGAAGAAGCGGCGGCCGCGTCGACCTCGATGCGCGAGCAGGCGCAGTTGCTGGCGCAGCTGGTGTCGACGTTCCGCTTCGAAGAAAATGCGCAGGCTGGTCGTGCGTCGCTCAAGAACGCGAACCGTCCGGCGCTGGCGATGCGCCAGGCGGCGTGAGGTAAGGCGGGCTTGGTTTGAACGCGTGGAAGGCAGTGCCTTCCACCCTACCGCCGGGCTGGTCCCGGCATTTTTTATGGCGTGACCGGATCGACCGGCTCGTAGCCGGCCGCGCGGCGGCTGGAACGCGCCAGCGTCCAGGCAAAACCGATGCCGGCCGAGGTGCCGCTATTCTTGATGTGCAGCGGACTGTCGCGGTTGGCGCTGCCCGCATACGATTCGTAGCGCACGAAGCCGAACAGGCGCACGTCGGGATTCAACTGGCGCGTGGCGAACAGGCCCACGCGGGTCAGCATCAGGCCCGCGTCGGCGCCATAGGCGGCACGTGAGGCGTTGGCGTACTGCGGCTGCACCTCGTAGAAATAGCGATTGATGCGCTTGTCGCCGAACACGACTGACACGTTCCCCTCGACGCTCCACAGCCCGCGCTCGCCGCGCGTTTCATAGGCCAGTTTCGGCTCGAAGGTCCAGCCCTGGCGCCGCAACCCTCCCCTCGCCTCGATCACCGCACGCAGCGGCAGTTCGGCGCGCAGGCGGCTGCGCATTTGACTACCCTGGTCGATATCGGCCACCCGGATCTTGAGGCGTGGACCGAATTCGAACAGGGCGCCCAGGTCAGGCATGCCGGCCCGGATCTCGACGTCATCCGAGTCGGATGGCAAGGCGCCGGCCAGGCCAACGTCAAACTCGAGCCGGTCGGAGCGGAACAGGCGCGCTCCGATGCCCGACTGGTCGGCGCGCAGCACTTCGCCGCGGTACAGCAGGTAGGGTAGAGGCAGGATGCGGTTGTTGCGGTGGTCGGCGCCGGGATAGGCTGGCGCAGTGAGGCCGAACGCGCCGACACCGAATTCCCATAGGGGCAGGTCTCCCTGCCCCAGCGACTGCGCGTTGGCGTGGACAGACGGGATCAAACACGCCGCCGCGATGGCGGCCTTGAAGATGGGATGCATGTGGCCTCGGAATCGGAATCGGTGAATGACGCGATTCTAGCCCAGGCCACGCAGCGCACGATTTCTATTACGGCCAGATCGCCTGCAGCATCGCCGCCAGGTTATACCCACCCTTGATCAACTGGGTCTTGGCGATCTCCGAGCTCGGCACCGGATAGTTCTGCGGCACCTCCAGCGCGAAGGTGTAATAGGTCTCGCCCTTCTTGCTGGTCTGCGGGGTCAACTTGCCGGGCACCACGTCCTTGTAGGCCAGCTTGGCCGACACCAGGCCGTCCTCGACCCACTGCACCGGCCAGGTCGCCACGTCGCCTTGCGCCTTCTTGAGCAGCGGCTGGCTGGCGATGGCCACGTCGGCGAACTGCTCCGGCGTGCGGGTCTTGATGCGGCGGAAAGCGTAATCGACCGTGGTGCTGTCCCAGTACGAGTGGAACGGCTTGGTCAGCGCCGCCGGCACGCCTTCCTTGACCACCTCCGGCTCGCCCGCCGGGATTACGCCGGACGACAAGACCGACAGGCGCTCGTTATCGAGCAGCAGGTTATTGCCGCCGCGCGAATCGAAGACCAGGGTCTCGTCGATCTCGGCGCGGTTCTTCGGCACCACAAACCGGCCATCCTTGGAAACGAAGGCCGAGCCCACGTGCAGCGGCTGGTGGATGTCGCCGGCGAAGTGGGCCAGCAGGATCAGCGCCTGGCGCTTGGTGAACTTGTGCGGGTTCAGCGCCGGGTCGGTTTTACCCTGCAGCACGGCGATGCATTGCTCCAGCGTCTGCACGATGTCGACGTCGCTGGTGCCCACGCCATGCTCATGGTAGTGGTCGAGCTGGAACGGCACATTGGTGTAGTGGTATTCGCTGTGGCGCGGATTGCCGGCCACATAGTCGACCATCTCCTGCGTCTGCGGGCCGCAATAGGTGCCCTTGACGCAGTCGGCCCAGTTGGCGACCGAGGCCAGCGACTCACCCGGCTGCAGCAGTTGCGCGATTTCCTTCTGTGCGTTGCTGCCCTTGAGCAGGCGGTCGGCGATGGCGCCGATGGCGCGGTGGCCGTCGCGGCCCCAGGCGGCGGCGTCGGGCGCGGACAGCGTGGTGAAGATACCGGTCAGCGCCAGCACGCATGCGAGTTTTTTCATGATGATTCCCTGTTACTTGATTTTCTGGATGCGTGCCGCGGCCGGCGCCAGCGCGCCCTGCCCTTCGATTTTCTTCAGGTAGGCGATGAAGCCATCCAGGTCGCGCATGCCGGTATCGATGCGCGCAGTGCCCTTGCCGAACTCGGGATAGCCATCGCTGCCCTCGGCCAGGAAGTTGTTGGTCGCGATGCGGTAGGTAGCGCTGTCCTGCATCTCCTTGCCATTGAGCTTGAGGCTGCCCGGTACCAGGCGGCTGCCCGCTGGCCGCTTCGGATCCCATGCGTAGCTGAAGCCCTCGGAGATCTGCAGCACCGACGAATTCGAGTCGACGCCGTCGGCCCACTGGCGTTCGAGCAGGCTGCGGATCTGGGCGCCGGTCAGGTCCATCACGACCGTCGTGTTGCCGAACGGGAGTACCACCTGGGCCTGGCCGAAGGCGACCGTGCCGTCCGCGCCCGCTTCGAGGTCGCGCCGGATGCCGCCATTGTTCATGAAGGCCAGTTGCGCGCCGAGGTCGCGGGCCGAATCGAGCGCCGCGTCGGCGATCAGGTTGCCCAGCACCGACTCGCCGGCATCATTGGTCTTGCGCAGCAGCGGGGCACCCGCGACCTTGGCCACCGGACGGTTCAAGGCTTCCTTGCTGCGCTCCTTCACCTGCGCCACGAAGGCCGTCATCTTCGGATCGGCCGGATACTCGCCCGGCTTCATCACGACATTTTTCACGACCAGGTTGCTGACCGCACCGGTGTTCGGCTCGACCTGCATCGATACGCGGGTCAACAGGTGGCCGGCGGTATCGGCCTGGGTCACGGTGCGGCCATCGACATCGCACAGGTAACCCTGGTGCGAGTGGCCGGTCAGCACCAGCTTGACCGACGGGTCGATCTTCTTGACCACGTCGACGATGTCGCCTTTCAGTTGCGAGCAACCAGCCTGCTGCGGCGACTCAACGGTACGGCCGCCCTGGTGCACCAGCGCCACGATGACCTTGGCGCCGGCGGCGCGCATGGCCGGCAGCGCGGCATTGATCGCCTCCGCCTCGTCGCCAAAGCGCAGGCCGGCGATGCCGGAAGCAACCACCATATTCGGCGTGTCCTTGAGCACCACGCCGACCAGGCCGACCTTGATGCCCTTGACTTCTTCGATCTTGAAGCCCGGGATCACCGGCTTGCCGGTGGCCGAGTCGATCACGTTCGCGCCCAGGTAGGTGAACTTGGCGCCGCCAAAGTTCGGGGTCAACTTGCACGCCTTGGTCGGGTGCGGCGAATCGCAGCCACCGTTTTGCTGGCGCAGCAGTTCCTTGCGGCCGCCATCGAATTCATGGTTGCCGACCGCGCTGGCGCGCAGGTTCAGCATATTCATGACCTCGATGGTCGGCTCGTCGGCCCACAGCGACGACAGCGCCGGGCTGGCGCCGACGATGTCGCCGGTCGATACCAGCAGCAAATCCTTGTCTTCCTTGCGCCACGCCTGCAGGGCCGCCGCCACCGCCTCGGCGCCACCGGCGCGCATGGTTTCTTCCTTGCCGTCGGCGTGTTTCAACACGTAGCGGCTCGGTTCGAGATTACCGTGGAAGTCGTTCAGCGAGACCAGGTTGAGGGTCACCGGGCCCTGGGGCGCGCTGACGCAGCCGGCCAGCAGCAGCGCGATGGTGAGGGTGGAAAGACTGGCGCATGCGCGGCGCGAAACGATCATGGGAACACCTTGTAATGGATGCGGACCGGCGCGAACGGGGTCCGGAAATGTGGAACTCGAGCTGACTCGACAGTCAGTATTATCCCACGCTGCTTGTGCGCAGGAAATCCTTACGACGACTGGCTTTCACCCTTTTTAAAATAAAAAACGGCCGGTGTTTCCACCGGCCGTTCTCGACTACCTCATGCTACGAATTCAGGTGCTTAGAATTCGTATTTCAGGGTTGCCTGGATTGCCCACTGCGACTCGCCCTTGGCTTGCTTCAGGTCTTGACGCTCGACGTCGTTGCGCACGACGTAGACGTAGCGACCTTGTGCATCGGTACCAGCGAAGTCGACGAAGCTACGTGCCTGGCCACCAGCCGACTGGAACGCGACTTCTTCGGTACGGCCCCATTTCTTGTTCAGCAGGTTGCCGAAGTTCATGAAGTCGAGGGTGAAGGTCGCCTTGTTGCGCTTGAACAGGCCAGGGATTTCCTGGCTGATACGCACGTCGAAGGTGTTGACCCATTCCGAGGTGGTGTTGTTACGCTTGACGACGCCACCGGCCGCGCCATGCAGGCCCTTGTTGGCGTTGACGACGTCCCAGAAACGCTGCTCGTTCGCACGGTTGGTCGCGGTATCGCCGTAGAACACGACTTCGCCGGAACCGAACGCGGTCGGGATGTACATCAGGTCATTACCGGCCAGGTTATCGCCGTTCATGTCGTTGTTGTACGTCCAGCTGTACGGACGGCCTTCACGACCTTCGTAGAACACGCCAAAGCGGGTGTTGTAGTTGTCGAAGAACTTCTTCTGGAAGTTCAGCAAGGCGTTGACGCGGTTCTTGATCGCATAGCTCGAGTTGGCGGCAACTTCTTCGTTCGGGTTGAATACCGAACGGCCGTTGAAGTTCGAGTTCGACACCGACGAGGTCAGCGGCGAGACTTCGGTCGCATCGGTGTAGGTGTAGGCCACCGACCAGCCGATTCCCTTGGTCATCGGCTGCGACAGCGACATGGTGATCACTTTCGCGTCGCCCTTGTCGGTATCACGCGCCACCAGCACATTGTTGTAGCTGCGGTTGCTCAGCGCGCGGTTGGTTGCGCCGCTGCTGCTGATCAGGGTCGCTGCATTGTTCGACACACCGTAGCTGGCTTGCGCCAGGCCGGCGGCATTCCAGAACAGCTGACGGCCATCGACGGCGCCGATTGCGGTCGGCGCGCCCAGGTTCAGGTGCTCGTAGTAGATGCCATGCTTGTTCTTGGTGTACAGCAGTTCACCGCCGAACACCAGGCCGCCCCATGGCAGTTCGGTGTCGAATGCCAGGTTGGTTTTCCAGATTGCCGGCTGGCGGAAGCCCGGATCCAGGAAGTCGACGTTGGCGGCAGGCACAGCGCCCGACACGTTCGGCTGGGCATCCGGATTGCCGCTGAACAGGCCACCGGTGGTCGGGCAGCGGGTTGCAGCGACGCCCGAGCAGCTGATGGTCGCAGTAGCGACGCCTGGATTCGAGAACGGGTTCGACATCCAGACGGCCGCAGCCGCACCCTGGAACAGGCCGAAACCACCACGCACCTGGGTCGGACGCGGCGATTTGTCGAAGCGGTAGTTGAAGCCAAAGCGCGGCTGGACCAGGTCGGTGCCGTCGATGGTCTGGGTATTATCCCGACCGAAGCCACCCGACTGGCGCACGCCGGTTGCCGGGTTGCCCGCCACCAGTGGCTGGGCCGCGGCAGCGTTGTACAGCGGACGGTTGCCGATGTCGTTACGGTCGTAACGCACGCCGTAGGTCAGGGTCAGCTGGTCGTTGACTGCCCAGGTGTCTTGCAGGAACAGACCGGTGTTCTTGGTTTCAAACTGGGCGATCGCGTCTTCGATCGATGCGCCAGGCAGGCCGCGCTGCACGCTATAGCTCAGCGGACGGCCACGGCGGAAGTTCTCGAGCACAGCAGCTTCGACCTGCGCATTGGTAGCGCGGGCGCAGCTTGGCAGGGCGCCGAAGCTGTAGAAGTTGGCGTCGGCCGAATCCAGACAGGCGAAGGTGTATTCGCCGTTCACGCCTTGCAGGAAGGCGTTGTAGATCTCGGTCTTGGTGTGGTCGACACCGAATTTCAGCTCGTGGTCGCCGGTAATCCAGTTGGCGCCGGCGTACAGGTCGGTGGTCTTGTTGCCCAGCACGTTGTTGTGACGGCTACGCTCGGTACCGAAGTTCAGGAAGCGGTTGCCGCTGGCCAGGCCGGCCGGCGCGCCATCCGGCAGTGCGCCGGAGAACTGCAGGGCCATCGACGGCGTGCGGGTCGCATTGATCGGGGCCGAATCATAGTCGCGGGTCGAGTACTTGAACTCGGTGGAGAAGTTCGGGGTCCAGTCCGAGAACACCTGGGCAACCACGGTGTCGATCGACTTGGCCTGGTTGTAGAAGCTCGACGACAGGCCGACGCCGCTGTTCGAGAAGCCAGGGAAGAACGGCTCGCCCTGCTCGGTCTTGGCGTAGCGCAGGTTGGCGCGGTGGTCGTCGGTGATGTTCCAGTCGAACTTCACCATGCGCTCTTTCGAGGTCAGCATTGCGCCGGTCGGGACCGCCGGGCTGCCGATATCCAGGCCATAGCCCTGGGCGATCTGCTGCGCGCCGGCGATGGCCGACTGGGTAATGCCGACGGTGGTGCCGGCGCCGGAGCCGATCGGTCCGAACTCAGGGCTCGAACGCGAGCTCTCGAAGTTTTCGGCCAGGGCGAAGATGAACAGCTTGTCCTGGATCAGCGGGCCCGATGCCCAGATACCCTTGGTGGTTTCCTTCGACTTCGGCGCGTCGCTGTAGACGTCGGTGACCGGGTTGTAGCGGTCGCCCGCCATGGTGTCGTTGCGGAACACGTAGTACACGCCGCCACGGTAGGTGTTGGTACCCGACTTGGTCACGGCGTTGATGTTGGCGCCGGTGTAGCCTTTCTGGGTGACGTCGTAGTTGGCGACGTTGACCTGCACCGACTGGATCGCTTCGATCGAGATCGGCTGGCGTGCGGTCGGGCTGCCGTTCGATTCCAGGCCGAAGGTGTCGTTGATGGCGACGCCGTCGATGGTCATCGAGTTGTAGCGCGAGTTCTGGCCGGCGACCGAGATTTCGCCACGGTCCTTGTCGGTCTGCGACACGCGCGGGTCGGCACGGGCGTAGTCCTGCAGGTTGCGGTTGATCGACGCCTGGGTCTGCAGCTGGGTGTTGCTGATCGAGGTACCCGAGCCCATGTTGTTGCTCGAGAAAATCTCCGAACGAACAGCCGAGCCGGCCACGGTCACGGTCTGGATGCCGACGGTGGCGTCGACAGTCGCGGTCTGGGCCAGTTCGACGAAGACGTCGTTACGGGTCTGGGTAACGCCATCCTTGGTGATGGTAATGGTGTAAGGACCACCCACGCGCAGGCCGCGTGCGGTGTAGCGGCCTTCGGCGTCAGTGACGACATTGCTGACAGAACCCGACTCGACGTGCAGGATCTGCACTTGCGCGCCGGCTGCTGGTGCGCCAGCGGCGTTCGAGATACGGCCGCCGATGGCCGAAGTGGTGTTCTGTGCGAACGACGGCGCAGCCGCCAACGCAACCGACAAAGCCAGCGCCAACTTGGTGAGCCGGATCTGTTGTTGAGTGATCATTGATTACCCCAAAAAGAACTTCAAAGTTATTGTTGGACGCCCGAACAGACGTCTTCCCCTACGAACTGCTTGTATTTATGCGCTATTGCGGCCGGCGATTCAGCCGACAAGCGGCTGCGATTGTATCGTTACAATGTTTCAACAAAGTGACACGGAGAAGTGGCGGTAAACAGCGGAATCCTGCCAATATGCATGAGCTTTGAACAAGCCGACAAATTCGATTTGGCTTGGCTATTCAGAGCTTTCGCATATAAATCCACGTGATTGTGTTGTCTGTACGCGACATAATCCGTGTGCTTGCATCGGCTTTATGACAAGGCGGGATTATATTCGGGGCATTCTTCGGTGGAATTTTTTTGATAAAAATTCAGCGAAAGCGGGGGAAGAACGAAGATTTTTGTAGCAAGAAGGCGACATAAGTTAATTTCGTATTAACTTATTACCAAATAGTCGCTGAAGATTTATGACAAGGAAGGGGCCCGGCGAGCGCCGGGCCGGGGATGTCACACTTTATTTGACACGGGCTGCCGCTGCGTTGAGCGCCGCGATGTTTGCCTCGAATTGGGCGTAACGTTGATCCAGCTGGCGGGTCAGCCGTTGCTTTTCCGCCACGGGCAGGAACGCATAGCGGATGCTGTTGTACGAAGTCTTCTTCACTTCCGCATAGCTCGGCTTGAACCCGCTGGCGAATTGTACATACTCTTGCGACAGCGTATGGCGGGTCACGCCGGTATCGTCGGTCGAGATCACGAATGGCACGCCGTACTTGCGGTACAGGTTGAGCGGGTGGTTGGCACCCGAGACGCCATTGATGAAGGCATTCGAGGTCAGGTTGATCTCGACCGGGATGTCCTTCTCGCGCATGGTCTTCATGATGGCCGGCGCGTTCGCCTCGTGCGCCAGGTCCAGGCCATGGCCGATGCGGTCGGCGCCCGCCACCGCCAGCGCCTGGTCGATGTGGAACTTCAAACCTTCTGGTGGCACGTCACCCAGGGCCAGCTCGCCGGCGTGCATCGCCACCTTCACCTTCGGATACACGGTCTTCAGGAAGCGGAACATCTTCATGTGCAACGTGTAATCACGCATCGACACATGCGTGCTCTCCTGGCCGACGATATTCAGGCCGACGACGCGGCCCCCCTTGTCGGCCGCCTTGAAGCTCGACACCATGGCCGAGAACACCTGCGACGGGTTCAACAGGCGCAGCGTGTAGTTCTGGTAGCGCATGGTAAAGCGCTCGTCGTCGATGCCTTCCGAGGCGTCGTTGATCTGCTTGACGAAGTCGTCGATCGACTTGTTGAAAGCGGCGTCCTGGTCGAGCGCGGCCAGCTTGGCGCGCAATACCTTGTCGAGGGCCTGGTCGTCGCCCGCATCGCGCCAGGCCTGGCTGTCGAAATCCGGGTTGGCCACGAACGGCGACAGCAGGAACATCGTTTCGATGTAGCCGATGTTTTCCGCGATGGCGCGCTGTTTCAGCTCAAGCAGGCCTTCGCGCAGGTTGTCGTTGGCCACCGGGCCAAAGTAGCCGAAGGACTGGAAGAAGCGCTGGTCGGGCGCCGGCTGCAGGTTGGTATGGTTATGAAAATCCTTGTTCGACCAGCGCTTGGCCACTTCGCGCCAGGTGTCTTCATCGGCGCGGATCTCGGCGCCCGACTTGCAACTGCGTTGCGCCGCCGGTTTGGCGCGCTCGGCGGCGACTAGCGCCTTGTCGGTCTCGATGCGGAAGGTCTGGGTATTGATGCAGAAGCCCTGCTTGTCGACGAATTCGGTATAGGTCTCGGCATACACCGAGCCTGAATAATGGTGGTGCAGATCGCCACCCTTGGGCATCTGGGTGAAGAACATCGTCAGCTCTGACAGCTTTGGCTGTTCGCCGGCGATCAGGCTCGCATAGTGGCGGGCGGTGGCCGCTTCATTGGCGTTGGCGGCGGGCTCCTTGGCCCAGACTGGGGCGCTGGCCACGGCCAGCGCCAGCAGCGCGCTGCCGGTCAATGTCTTCTGCATGGTGTGCTTTCTGGATGAATATTGAATCGCGCAACTCTAACTGCTTCGTTCACCATTGGCAATATTGCCAGATCAACGTTGATGCACCTTCCGGCCGCCCGAATAGGTCGCGGCGATGGTCCGGTCGTCACCCAGCAGGGCCAGCGCGAACAGCAGTTCTTCCAGCGAATCGCAGCCGCTGGTGCGGCGCGCGAGCAAAGGCGTGGCCTCGCGGTCGAGCACCACGAAATCGGCTTCCAGGCCGGGCTGGAAGCTGCCGATGGTGTCGTCCAGGCGCATGCTGCGCGCCGCGCCGAGGGTGGCGAGGTAGAACATGCGCAGCGCCGGCAGGTAGCTGCCCTTCAGGCGCGCCACCTTGTAGGCTTCGTTCATGGTCTGCAGCATCGAGAACGAGGTACCGGCGCCGACGTCGGTGCCCAGCGACAGCAGCGCACGGGCGCTGTCGGCGCGCTCGAAGTCGAACAGGCCGCTGCCCAGGAACAGGTTCGAGGTGGGGCATACGGCGGCTGCCGAGCCGGTGGCCGCCATGCGCGCGAAGTCCTCGTCGTCGAGCCAGATGCAGTGGCCGAACAGCGCGCGCGGGCGCATCAGGCCAAAGCGCTCATACACGTCGAGATAGCTGCGCGCCTGCGGGAACAGCTCGCCCACCCATTTGCATTCATCCTTGTTTTCGGCCACATGGGTCTGGATGAAGGTGTCCGGATGGCGCGCCGCCAGCTCGCCGGTCAGGCGCAGCTGGACGTCGGTCGAGGTCGGGGCGAAACGCGGCGTGATCGCGTACAGCGCGCGGCCGCGCTTGTGCCATTTGTTGATCAGGTCTTCGCTCTGGCCCAGGTCGCCCTCGACGTCACGCAGAAAGTCCGGGCAGTTGCGGTCCATCAGCACCTTGCCTGCCACCATGCGCAAGTTGCGCGCTTCGCTCGCCTCGAAGAAGGCGTCGACCGACTGCGGGTGCACGGTGCAGTACACCACGGCGGTGGTGGTACCGCAGCGCAGCAGCTCGTCGAGGAAGAATTCGGCGGTGGCGCGCGCATGCGCGGGGTCCTCGAAGCGGCGCTCGCTCGGGAAGGTGTAGGTCTCGAGCCATGGCAGCAGGCCGGGCGCCGGCGAGGCGATCATGTCGGTCTGCGGGTAGTGCAGGTGGGTGTCGATGAAGCCGGGGGCGATCACCTTGCCGCGGTAGTCGATCGGCTCCAGGCCGGGTGGCAGGGTCGCTACCAGGGCGGCATGGTCGCCGGCGGCCTTGATGCGGCCATCTTCGACGATCAACAGGCCGTCTTCGTGCCACAGCGCGGCCTGCTCGTCGAAGGCCGGATCGGCGCGAAAGTGCAGCAAGCTTGCACGGTAGGCTTGCAGATTGGGTGTTGCGGTGGACATTACGTGAATTCCGGTTGTATTTCAGGGTGGTGAGCTGCTTGCCATACAGAGAGCAGCTGGGCCGCGACCGAGGCGGCGATCACCGCCGGGGCCTTGCCGTCGATGCCGGGCAGGCCGACCGGGCAGACCATCTCGCCGATGCGCGCGGCATCGATGCCGCGTTCGCGCAGGCGCGCCTCGAATTGCAGGCGCTTGGTGTCCGATCCTATCAGACCGAACCAATCCCTGCTTTGACGCGACAGGATGGCGTGGCACAGGCGCAGGTCGAGTGCGTGGCTGTGGGTCATGACCAGGAAGCTGGTACCGGGGGCGGCGCGCTCGACCAGCGCTTCCGGGGTATCGGTGGCTTCGATCGTGACGTTGGCCGGATTCTGGCCCGGGAACATGGCGTCGCGTTCGTCGACCCAGGTCACGCGGCAGGGTAGCGGCGCCAGCGCACGCACGATGGCAGCGCCAACGTGGCCAGCGCCGAACAGCATCAGGTGGTCGCGCGGGGCAAGGACGGCGTCAAACAGCCAGCGGCGAGCGCCCTCGCCTTGCACTACGTGGGTTGCCAGCGTGGGCGTGACGGACGGCGTGTCGGCCGCGCCGGCAAGTTGGCGGCCGGCGGCGTCGAGCAAGGCCCACTCCGACGCGCCATCGAGGGCGACCAGGCGCCAGGTGTCGAGATGGCGGCGTGAGCGCAATAGGCTTAGTTGTTCGGAGTCGGCGAGCTCGAAGGCAAGCCAGGCCACGCCGCCGCAGCACTGGCCCAGGCTCGGCCCCAGCGCGAAACGCTCATAGCGGCGCGCCTGGCCCAGCTGCAGCATGGTGCGCGCGATGTCCAGGGCGCGATGTTCCAGATGGCCGCCGCCGATGGTGCCGTCGAAATCCCCGGCGCGCACCAGCATCCTGGCGCCCGGCTCGCGCGGCACGGAGCCTTTTACGGCGGCCACCGTGACCAGCACGGCGGCGGCAGCAACGTCGCGGGCAGCGAGCCAATCGTCCATCATGCGCGCGCCGCCTCGACGAACGCGATCGCATCGAGGATCGCTTCCGACGTCGCCGGCGCGTTCAGGGGCGGATTGACCTGGTGATCGCCCACGCTCGAGACGGCGTCGCGGATCGCGAAGAACACCGAGAACGGCAGCAGCAGCGGCGGTTCGCCGACCGCCTTCGAGCGGTGGATGCTGTCCTCGACATTGGCATTATCGAACAGGCGCACGCGAAAATCTTCGGGACAATCCGACACCGCCGGAATCTTGTAGGTCGACGGCGCATGCGTCATCAGCTTGCCGGCCGGGTTCCACCACAGTTCTTCGGTCGTCAGCCAGCCCATGCCCTGGATGAACGCGCCCTCGACCTGGCCGATGTCGATCGCCGGATTGAGCGAGCGGCCGGCGTCGTACAGCGCGTCCACGCGCAGCAGCTTCCATTCGCCGGTGAGGGTGTCGACCATGACTTCGGACACCGCCGCGCCATAGGCGAAGTAGGAGAATGGGCGCCCGGTCATCGTCTTCGGGTCCCAGTGCAGGCCGGGCGTCGCATAGAAGCCGTCGGACCACAACTGCACCCGCGCCAGGTAGGCCTTCGCCACCAGTTCCTCGAACGGCAGCGACATGCCGCCAACGAAGACATTCCCGGCCGCGAAGCGCACCTCGCTGGCTTCGCCGCCATACTGGGTCGCTGCGAAATCGGCCAGGCGCGCGCGGATCTTGCGCGCCGCGTCCTGGGCCGCCTTGCCGTTCAGGTCGGCGCCGGTGGAGGCGGCGGTGGCCGAGGTATTGGCCACCTTGGAGGTATTGGTGGCGGTGGCGCGCACGCGTTCGAGGTCCACGCCCAGCTCGTGCGCCACCACCTGCATTACCTTGGTGTTGATGCCCTGCCCCATCTCCGTGCCGCCATGGTTGACCAGGATCGAGCCGTCCACATAGACATGCACCAGCGCGCCGGCCTGGTTCAGGTGAGTGACGTTGAAGGCGATGCCGAACTTGAGCGGCGTGAGCGCCAGGCCTTTTTTCAGTACGGGACTGGCGCGGTTGTAGTCCGCGATCGCAGCGCGCCGTGCACGGTAGTCGCTGTCGGTTTCGAGCTCGGCGACCAGTTCGTGGATTACGTTGTCGGCGAGCTGCTGGCCGAAGGGCGTCACGTTGCGCTCCTGGGTGCCGTAGAAGTTCAGGCGCCGGATGTCGAGCGCATCTTGGCCGAGATTGCGCGCGATCTCGTCGAGCACGTATTCGATGGCGATCGCGCCTTGCGGCCCGCCGAAACCGCGGAAGGCCGTGTTCGACTGGGTATTGGTCTTGCCGCAGGCGGCGCGGATCTCGACGTCGGACAAATAATAGGCGTTGTCGAAGTGGCAGACGGCGCGCGTGGCCACCGGGCCCGACAGGTCGGCCGAGTAGCCGGCACGCGTGACCATGTCGACCTTCGCCGCCAGGATGCGGCCGTCATCGTCGTAGCCAACCTCGTACTCGTAGTGGAAGCAGTGACGCTTGCCGGTGACCAGCATGTCGTCGTCGCGGTCGGCGCGCAGCTTGACCGGCCGTCCTGTGCGCACGGCGGCGATGCTGGCCGCAGCGGCCCACAGCGCCGACTGCGATTCCTTGCCGCCGAAACCACCGCCCATGCGGCGGCACTCGACCGTCACATGGTGCGAATGCAGGCCCAGCGCATGCGCGACCACGTGCTGCATTTCGCTCGGATGCTGGGTCGAGCAGTACACATGCATGCCGCGGTCCTCACCCGGGATCGCATAGGCGATCTGGCCTTCGAGGTAGAACTGTTCCTGGCCGCCCACGTACAGTTCACCCTTGACCGTGTGCGGTGCGCGTGCGAATGCCTGCGCCGCGTCGCCGCGCGCGAGGCGCATCGGCGGCAGCACATACGACCCGGCGGCGCGCGCTGCCTGCGGCGTGAGGATGGCCGGCAGGTCGTCATAATCGACCACGGCCAGGCGCGCGGCGCGGCGTGCGTTGTCATGGCTGTCGGCGATCACGATGTAGATCGGCTGGCCGAGGTACTGGACCAGGCCATCGGCCAGGATCGGATCGTCGTGGATGATCGGGCCGCAATCGTTCAGGCCGGGGATGTCGCGCGCCGTCAGGACGGCGACTACGCCGCGGCTGGCGCGCACCGGGGCCAGGTCGATCGACTTGACGTGCGCATGTGCGCGCGCCGACAGGCCAAGGGCGGCATGCAGGGTGCCGGCCAGTTCGGCGATATCGTCGGTATAGGTGGCCTGGCCGCGCACGTGCAGCTCGGCCGATTCGTGCTTGCGGGCGCGGCCGACTTCGGCCCAGGCGTCCACTCGTTTCAAGCCTGCGTCGTTCATGGTCGTCTCCTCACACGCTGGCGAAGGCATTGACCGCACTGGCCGGCAGCGGATCGCCTGGGCGCGTCTCGAGCCAGAAGCGGCGCAGCAGGTTTTGCGCGGCGCGTAGCCGGTAGCTGCTCGAGGCGCGCGCATCGCTCAGCGGCGCATAGTCACGCGCCAGGGCGGCCATTGCCGTGCGCAGCGTGTCTTCGCTCCAGCTCTGGCCCAGCAGCGTGGCTTCGGCATGGCTGGCGCGCTTCGGCGTGGCGGCCATGCCGCCGAAGGCGATGCGCGCATCGACGATAGTCTCGCCATCGAGCGTGACGGCGAAGGCGGCGCACACGGCCGAGATGTCCTGGTCGAAGCGCTTGGCCAGTTTATAAGTACGAAAGCGCTGGCCGGCACGTGGCAGCGGCACGCGCACGGCCGCCACGAATTCGCCCGCGCGCAGGTCTTTCTGCTGGTAGCCGAGATAAAAATCTTCCAGCGCCAGCACGCGCCGGCCCTCGACGCCCTGCAAGACTATCTCGCTGCCCAGCGCAATCAGCCATGGCATCGAATCGCCGATCGGCGAACCGTTGGCGACGTTGCCGCCCAGGGTGCCGGCGTTGCGGATCGGCAGCGAGGCAAAGCGTTGCCACAATTCGGACAGTTCGGCGCGATAGCGTGCGCACAGCGCTGCGTAGGCATCCTGCAGCGACACGCCGGCGCCGATTTCCAGCATCCCGTCATCCTCGTGGACGGTCTTGAGCGCCTCGACCTGGCCCAGGTAGATGACCTCGCCAAGCTCGCGCATCTGCTTGGTCACCCACAGGCCGACGTCGGTCGAACCGGCCAGCAGCACGGCGGCCGGGTGCGCGGCGCGCAGTTGCACCAACTCGTCCAGGGTGCGCGGCACGTGGAAGCGCTGGCCGTGGGCCGAATAGCTGAAGCCGTGCGTGCGCTGCAGCGCGCGCAGGCGCTCGGCCAGTGCAAGCTTGTCGAATGCGGCTGGCGGCAGCTCGATCATACGGCGCGCGGCGTCGATGATGGGGCGGTAGCCGGTGCAGCGGCACAGATTGCCCGACAGCGCATCGTCGATCTGGCAACGCTGCGGCATGCGGCCTTCTTGTTTGAGGTACATGCCCCATAGCGACATCGCGAAGCCGGGCGTGCAGAAACCGCACTGGGAACCGTGGCATTCGACCAGCGCCTGCTGCACCGGGTGCAGCGCGCCGTCCGGGCCGGCCAGGTCTTCGACCGTGAACAGCGCCTTGCCGTCGAGCGTGGGCGTGAACTGGATGCAGGCGTTGACCGCCTTGAGCGCCAGCTCGCCATGTTCGAGTGAACCGACCACCACCGTGCAGGCGCCGCAGTCGCCTTCGGCGCAACCTTCCTTGGTACCCGTGCAGCGCAGATCCTCGCGCAGCTGCTGCAGGATGGTTTGCGTCGGGGCTGCGTCGCGCAGTTCGCGCAACTCGCCGCGGAAGAGGAATCGGATCGGTTCTGACATGCTTGCTGTTGAATGCTGATTAACTGTTCGCCAAGGGCGGAAGGCTACCATCCAGCGTCCCGCATCATATAATCAATTTAATATATCGCTTATCATGGTCGTCGAATATCGGAAACTTGACGTTTCCTTCCTATTCCGTATAAGGATGCGCCGTTTTCCAGTGATTGGCGATATCAATCCGGCGCGCGATCCAGACCCGCTCGTGCCGGCCGACGTAATCGAGGAAGCGCGCCAGCGCCGCGGTGCGTCCCGGGCGGCCCGCGAGGCGGCAGTGCAGGCCGATTGACAGCATCTTGGGCCGGTCCAGGCCATCGGGATCGCCCTCCGCATAGAGCACGTCGAAGGCATCCTTGAGGTAATCGAAGAACTGGGTGCCCGAATTGAAACCCTGGGCGGTGGCAAAGCGCATATCGTTGGTGTCGAGCGTGTACGGCACCACCAGGTGCGGCACGCTTCGGATGACGCCATCGGTAGCGCGCGCCTCGACCTGCTGCCAGAATGGCAGGTCGTCGCCATAGTGGTCGGCATCGTAGGCGAAGCCGCCATGCTCGACCACCAGCCGACGGGTATTGGGCGAGTCGCGTCCGGTGTACCAGCCTTGCGGCGCGGCGCCGGTAAGCGCGCGGACGATGTCCACGGCTTCGCGCATGTGGGCGCGTTCGGTGGCCTCGTCCATATTCTGGTACGAGATCCAGCGCAGGCCGTGGCAGGCGATTTCGTGGCGAAGCTCGCGAAATGCCGCGACCGCATCAGGATTGCGCTCCATTGCCTGTGCAACGCCGAACACGGTCAGCGGCAGCTGGCGCTCCTCGAACAGTCGCAGCAAGCGCCACAAGCCTGCCCGCGAACCGTACTCGTAGAGCGACTCCATGCTCATGTGGCGCGCCGGAAAGGCGCTGGCGCCGACAATCTCGGACAGGAAAGTCTCCGACGCCGGGTCGCCGTGCAGCACGCAGTTCTCGGCGCCCTCTTCATAGTTCAGCACGAACTGCAGGGCGATGCGGGCAGCACCGGGCCAGCGCGGGTGAGGCGGGTTGCGGCCGTAGCCGGCCAGGTCGCGCGGATAGTTGTTCGTCATGACATTTACCGGTGGTGACGATAGGTCCGATCATATATTGGAGCATTCATAAGGGTATACGATCGGGCGCATATCGCATGTCATCGGCCCCATATAGAGCACGACTGAATTGCCAGACAGCGTAAAGGCAGCTGCCAGCGTTATGATGACGAGTCCAATCACGCTGCCCGATAAGGACCATGATGGCAAAACTGACCACCCACGTACTCGACACTGCCCATGGCTGCCCCGGCGCCGGCATCACGGTCGAGCTGTACGCAATCGGCCCAACCGAGCGCACCCTGCTCAAGAGCACCACAACCAACAACGACGGCCGCTGCAGTGAGCCCCTGCTGGAGGCAGCCACCTTGCAGGCCGGCCACTACGAACTGGTCTTCCACGCCGGCGATTATTACGCGGCACGCGGCGTCGACCTCCCCTCCCCACGCTTCCTCGACCGCATCACCCTCGCTTTCGGCATCGCCGATCCTGCGCAGAACTACCACGTGCCACTGGTAATGACACCGTGGTCGTATTCCACCTACCGCGGCAGCTAGCAAACCTGCGGGCGTCATTTGTCGTTAATCGCAAGTAAGATACGCGACAACACAACGACCTAGGACACCCCCGCCATGCAGCCCACCGCTTCGCCCCTCGCCCCCGACGACAACGACGACCTCGTCCCGGCCTGGCTCGGCCCCACGCGCATCGGCATCGGCCTGGCCCAGGGCCTCCTGCTCTACATCCTGTACACGGCAGCGCAAGACAAGTTCTGGCCGGCGACCGCGCCGCTGCTGTTCGCGCCGCTGGTGATGCTCGGCCTGCTGCTGCCGGTGATCCTGATCAGCGGCCTGGGCCACCTGTCGCGGCGCCAGCTGCTGGCGTGGGCCGCATGCGCGGCGGGCGTGATCGCGCTGCTGGCCGTGTACGACATCTGGCGCCGCGTCGGCGTCTACGACTGGGAGCGCGGCAAGCCTTCCGGCGTGCTGACCTTCTGCCTGGCAGCCGGCTTCTTCATTGCCCATGCACTGGTGCTGGCGGCCAGCCGCGAGCGGCGCCGCATCGCCTCCTACGCCAGCTATTTCGAGGTCGCCTGGAAGCTTAACCTGCAAATCCTGTTCTGCCTGCTATTCGTGGGCGCCACCTGGCTGGTGCTGCAACTGGGCGCGGCCCTGTTCGACCTGGTGAAACTTGATTTCCTGAGCAAGACCATGCGCAAGGCCTGGTTCTTCATTCCCGTCACCGCCTTCGCGTTCTCGGTGGCGATGCACCTGACCGACGTCAAGCCCGCCATCGTGCGCGGCATCCGCAGCCTGCTGCATGTGCTGCTGTCATGGATCCTGCCGGTGCTGACCCTGCTGGTGGGCGGTTTCCTGGCCAGCCTGCCGTTCACCGGCCTCGATCCGCTGTGGGCCACCCGCAGTGCCGCCGGCATGCTGCTCAGCGCGGCCGCCGCCTTCGTGGTGCTGATTAACGCCGCCTACCAGGATGGGGCCAGCCCGCCTGCGCGCGTGATCGCCCTCTCGGCGCGCGTCGCCAGCCTGCTGCTGGTGCCATTGACCCTGCTCGCCGCCTACGCCCTGGCCCTGCGCGTGGGCGACCATGGCTGGTCGTCCGACCGCGTGATCGCCGCCGCCTGCCTGCTGGTAGCGGCTTGCTATGCCGGCGGCTACGCAGCCGCCGCGCTGCGCCGCGGCTGGCTGCGCTCCCTGGCCGGAGTGAATATCATCGCTGCCTTCGTGGTGCTGGGCGTGCTGATGCTGCTGTTGTCGCCAGTCGGCGATCCGGGCCGCATCGCGGCAAGCAGCCAGATGGCGCGCCTGGCCGCCGGCCAGCTCACATTGCAGCAACTCGATGTCGCCTACCTGTATCACCATGGCGCGCGCTACGGCCGCGCCGCCATCGCACAACTCGAACAGAGCGCCAGCGGTCCTGATGCCGGCTGGCTGAAACTCGAGCTGGCGCGCCTGCGCCAGCCGCAGGATCTCGATGCCGGCACCAAGGTCGACAACCTGGCCGCCAACCTGCACGTCTGGCCGGCCGGTACCAGGCTGCCCGCCAGTTTCACCGGCTTCGACTGGAAGCAGGTGAAGGAGCAATACCGCCTGCCCTTGTGCCTGCGCCAGCAGGGCGCGATCTGCGATGCCTTCATGATTGATCTCGGCGGCGATGCGCGCCCCGAGGTGCTGCTGGTCGGCGCCACCAACCACGGCAATGCCGTGCTGCGCCAGGGCGATGGCGACACGTGGGAATTCGCCGGCACCCTGGCGCCCGGGCTGACCGGTTGCACGCCCCTGCTCGAGGCGATGCGCAAGGGCGAACTGCGCGCGCAGGCGCCGGCCCTGGCCGACCTGGAAATCGCCGGCCAGCGCATTGCGATCATCACCGGCTACCGCGCGCCGAAGTGCGGCCAGCAGCCATCGTCGATCGACCCGCCCGATGCCGAGCAATTCGATCCACCGCATGTCGCCAGCAGCAACGCCGACGCTGCACACTGATGTCATTGGTGAAATTGAACTGACACCGAAACGTGTCAGTTCAGCCACACCTGTTGGGGATTAGACGCAAAATCTCACCAAATGTCATAAATCTATTGCTGAGTAAATTGCCCGCTGGATAGAATCGAGTCCATCAATACAGCGCTCCTGCCTGCTGCCCTGGTCAGCGCCACTCTTCCCAGCAGCTCACGTAACACATGTAGCACACTCAGAATGAACAAGAAGATCCTCGCCAGCCTGCTGGCGTTCCCCCTGCTCGCCCCTACGGCGCAGGCGCAAGACAATGCCGTCAAGATCAGCGGCTTCGGTACCGCCGCCCTGACCCGCTCCGACGATGCGCGCGCCGAGTTCGCGCGCCCGAACCAGGCCAACGGCAGCGCCCGCAAGGTGCGCACCGGCATCGACTCGAATCTTGGCCTGCAAGCCGACTACGCCGTCAACAACTGGCTGTCGCTGACCGCCCAGGGCCTGGTGCGCCAGGACGCCGAAGAACACTATGGCGCCGAGCTGAGCTGGGCGTTTGCCCGCTTCCGCATTTCGAACGACGTCAATGTGCGCGTCGGCCGCATCGGCCTGCCGGTGTTCATGATTTCGGATTACCGCAACGTCGGCTACGCCAACACCATGCTGCGTCCGCCGGCCGAGGTGTATTCGCAAGTGCCGTTCAACAGCGTCGATGGCGCCGACATCACCTGGCGTCACGACCTGGGCAACACCAGCCTGACCTCGCAACTCGCGATCGGCGCGATCAAGACCCCGCTGGCGGGCGACCTCCATGTGCGCGGCAAGGACATCGTGGCGCTCAACGTGGCGGCCGAGAACGGCCCGTTCACGCTGCGCATCGGCCATGCCCGCAGCAAGCTGACGATCGACGATTCGACCTCGCTCAATACCCTGGTCGGCTCGCTGCGCGCAGCCGGCACCGGCTATCGCCTGCCGGACCTGAACACGCTGGCCGGCCGCATCGAAGCGAAAGACGCCAAGGGCACCTTCAGCTCGATCGGCCTGGGCGTCGACTGGAACAACTTCGTGCTGCAGACCGAGTTCGCCAAGCGCAAGACCGACACCTACATCAACGATACCAGTTCGTGGTACCTGATGGGCGGCTACCGCATCGGCAAGTTCCTGCCGTATTACACGCGCTCTGAACTCAAGATCGACAACACCATCGACAACACCGTACCTGCCGCCTGCCCGACCGGCTATCCGGCCGCCTGCACCCCGACCCTGATGCAACTTGGTAACGGCGTGCGCCGCCTGCCATACACCGGCGTGGGCCAGGGCGAGCAGACCACCGACACCATCGGCGTGCGCTGGGACTTTTATCGCTCGATGGCGCTGAAGGTGCAGATCGACCGCATCAAGCCCACCGGCAACGGCCTGTTCATCCATGCCGAGCCGGGTTTTTCCGGTCCGGTGACCGTGGGCGCGGTCGCCCTCGACGTCGTGTTCTGAGGGAGCGGCCATGAACAGATTCATCCTGGCCGCCTGCGCGGCCGCGGGTTTCATCGCCCTGCCGGCCCTGGCCGAAGTGGTGGTGGTGGTCAATCCGAAAGCTGCCGAGAGCACGCTGGGCAAGGAGCAGGTCGCCCAGTTCTTTCTTGGCCGCTCGACGGCGATGACGCCGATCGACCAGCCGGACGGCACGCCCTTGCGCGCCGAGTTCTATAAAAAGGTGACCGACAAGGACACATCGCAGATCAAGGCCCTGTGGTCGAAGCTGGTGTTTACCGGCAAGGCCACGATGCCGAAGGAAGTCGCCGACAGTGCCGCCGTCAAGGCCGCCGTTGCCGCCAACCCGAAGGCGATCGGCTACATCGACAAGAGCGCGGTCGACGCGACGGTCAAGGTCGTGTACAGCGCCCAGTAAGCCCTAACGCCCGCCGCCGGCTTCCAGCCGTGCGGCGGGTCACGCATATTCCGGAGACACCATGAGCATCAAGCGCAGGATCTGGGCACTGCCCGTCATTTCCGCCATCATCTTTGGCCTCGGAGCAGGCGCCAGCGTGGTCATCGCGAACGGCGCGCTGGCATCGATCACGACCACCGGGGCGGTTGACTACCCGCTGATGGATTCTGCGAAGGCGCTGTCGCTCGACATCGCCGCCGTGACCGATGGACTGACCGATGCCGTGACCGAAGGCGACAAGGCCCGCCTCGACCAGGTCAATGGGCAGGCCGACAAGGTGCGCGCCAGCATGGACCAGCTGGGACAGATCGCCGGCCAGCAGGAAACCGGCGCGCGCCTGAAGAAGGCCTTCGACGCCTATTACGCCCCGGCCCTGTCGTCGGCCCGCATCATGCTCGAGATGGAGCAAGGCGACCCGCAAGCCACGGTCGGGCGCATGCAGGCCGCGCTGGCGATCCTGAATACCGACCTGGCCAAGACCGTCGACGCCGCCCAGCGCCAGTTCGCGGCCGGCATCGCCGCCAGCCAGGACAGCGTGCGCAAGTCGCTGATCGTCATGATCGCCAGCGCCGTACTGGTGATCGCGGCCCTGGCGCTGGTGTCGTGGTTCGTGGTGCGCACCATCTGGCAGCAACTGGGCGGCGAACCGGCCTATGCGCGCGAGATCGCGCAGGCGGTGGCCGCCGGCGACCTGGCGATGGAGATCCGCGTCGACGCCGGCGACGGGGGCAGCCTGCTGGCCGCACTCGACGAGATGCGCGCCCGCCTGGCGACGCTGGTGGCCGGCATCAAGGATTCGGCCGACACCATCGCCAATGCCAGCACCGAGATCGCCAGCGGCAACGCCGACCTGGCGCAGCGCACCGAATCCCAGGCCGTCAACCTGGACCGCACCACGCGCGCGATGGAAGCGCTGACCGGCGCGGTGCGCGACAACGCCGCCAATGCGGGCCAGGCCAACGCCCTGGTGGCCACCGCTACCAGCATCGCCACCCGCGGCGGCGAGGTGGTGGGCGGCGTAGTGACCACGATGGGCGATATCGCAGCCTCGTCGAAGAAGATCGTCGAGATCATCGCGACCATCGACGGCATCGCCTTCCAGACCAATATCCTGGCACTCAATGCGGCGGTGGAAGCGGCGCGCGCCGGCGAACAGGGGCGCGGTTTCGCGGTGGTCGCTTCCGAGGTGCGCACCCTGGCCCAGCGCTCGGCGGCGGCGGCCAGGGAAATCAAGAGCCTGATCGGCGACTCGGTGGCCAAGGTCGGCGCCGGCAGCGCACTGGTGGATGAGGCCGGTGCGACGATGGAGCAGATCGTGGAATCGGTACGCAAGGTGCAAGTGATCATGCGCGAGATCGATGAGGCCGGCGCGCGCCAGCGTGCGGGCATCGAGGACATCGGCCGCGCGATCGGTGGCATCGACGAGATGACGCAGCAGAACGCGGCGCTGGTGGAAGAAGCGTCGGCGGCGGCGCAATCGCTGACCGACCAGACCGGGCAATTGACCGGGGCGCTGGCGGTGTTCAGGCTGCAGGTTTCCGAACCGACCACGACCGTGAAGTCCTTGCCAAGATTGTTTCATCAAGCTTAACGCGCCCTACTCGAAGCACCGCAATACCGACCCATCCATTCCGGGCGATCCTGCCCGGAATGCCAATTCGTCCACGTGGTACGGATGCATCTCGCACGCACCAAATCCTTTACAAATTTAGTGCCTGTAGGCATGATCCCTTGATCCGCCGGCGTGCCCGGCGCCCTTGTCGTTTCCTCCAGGAATTTCACACACGACGCTTATGGCAGCAGTCCTTCCCAATACGACCACCGGCACCGCGCTGTCGGGCCTCGCGCGCGCGCTGGTCCAGGCCAATCGCCTGAGCGCCGCGCAGGCCGACATGCTGCACAAGAAGGCGGTCCAGGAGAAGACTGCCTTCATCGATGCCGTGCTCGCCAGCGGCGTGATCGAAGCGCGCGCGCTGGCCGCATTCTGCGCCGAGACCTTCGGCTACCCGCTGCTCGACCTGTCCGCCTTCGCGCTCGAGTCGCTGCCTGCCAGCGCCATCGATAACAAACTGATGCAGGCCCAGCGCGTGATCGCGCTGGCCAAGCGCGGCAACAAGCTGTCGGTGGCGCTGTCCGACCCGACCAATACCCAGGCCCTGGACCAGATCAAGTTCCAGAGCGAGGCGACGGTAGAGCCGGTGATCGTGCCGCACGACGCCCTGCTCAATCTGCTCGCCGCGATCGCCAAGGGCGCCGAACAGGACTTGAGCGAGCTGGCCGGCGACGATGCCGAGATCGAGTTCGCCGAAGAAGACCAGCAGCCGGCAGCAAGTTCCGAAAGCGCCAGCGACGTCGAGGACGCGCCGATCGTGCGCTTCCTGAACAAGATCCTGATGGATGCAGTGCAGATGGGCGCCTCGGACATCCATTTCGAGCCCTACGAAAAATACTTCCGTATCCGCCTGCGGGTCGACGGCGTGCTGCGCGACCATGCCATGCCGCCCTTGTCGATCCGCGAAAAACTGGTCTCGCGCATCAAGGTGCTGGCGCGGCTGGACATCGCCGAAAAACGCGTGCCGCAAGATGGCCGCATGCGCCTGATCATGTCCGCCACCCGCACCATCGATTTTCGCGTCAGCACCCTGCCGACCCTGTTCGGCGAAAAGACCGTCATGCGTATCCTGGACGCGACCCAGGCCCAGATGGGCATCGACGCGCTCGGCTACGACCCGGACCAGAAGGCGCTGTTGCTCGACGCCATCGCCCGTCCCTACGGCATGGTGCTGGTGACCGGCCCGACCGGTTCCGGCAAGACCGTGTCGCTGTATAGCTGCCTGAACCTGCTGAACAAGCCCGGCATCAATATCTCGACCGCGGAAGACCCAGCCGAGATCAACCTGCCGGGCGTGAACCAGGTCAATGTCAACGAACGGGCGGGCCTGACCTTCCCGGTGGCGCTCAAATCCTTCCTGCGCCAGGATCCCGACATCATCATGGTCGGCGAGATCCGCGACCTGGAAACCGCCGACATCGCGATCAAGGCGGCCCAGACCGGCCACATGGTGTTTTCGACCCTGCACACCAACGATGCGCCGTCGACGCTCACGCGCCTGATGAATATGGGCGTGGCGCCATTCAATATCGCCTCGTCGGTGATCCTGATCACGGCCCAGCGCCTGGCGCGGCGCCTGTGCAGCTGCAAGCAGCCGCTCGAGATCAGCCACGAGGCCCTGCTGGCGGCCGGCTACCGCGACGGCGACCTGAATGGCGACTGGCGGCCCTACGGCCCGGTCGGCTGCGACCGCTGCCTGGGCTCGGGCTACAAGGGACGGGTCGGCATCTACCAGATCATGCCGATCTCGCCCGCGATCGAGGCGCTGATCCTGGCCAGCGGCAACGCGATGGAGATCGCGGCCCAGGCCGAGAAGGAAGGCGTGAATTCGCTGCGCCGCTCGGGACTGATGAAAGTGAAGCAGGGAATGACCAGCCTTGAAGAAGTGCTTGGCTGCACCAATGAATAAGCACTGCAAACAGGACGACGAATAATGGCAACTGCCCCCCAAACCAAGAGCCGCGGCGCGCAGGTCAAGGAAAACGTGTACGCCTGGGAAGGCAAGGACAAGACCGGCCGCATAGTGCGCGGCGAAGTCCGTGCCGGCGGCGAGGCAATTGTCAACGTGACCCTGCGCCGCCAGGGCATCATGGTCACCAAGGTCAAGAAAAAGGTCTACCGCAGCGGCCGCAAGATCACGGACAAGGACTTGACCATGTTCACGCGCCAGCTCGCGACCATGATGAAGGCCGGCGTGCCGCTGCTGCAATCGTTCGACATCGTCGGCAAGGGTCACAGCAACCCGTCGATGGCCAAGCTGATCCAGGACCTGCGCAACGACGTCGAGACCGGCACCAGCCTGAACCGCGCCTTCCGCAAATTCCCCCTGTACTTCGATCCGCTGTTCTGCAACCTGGTCGGCGCCGGCGAACAGGCCGGTATCCTGGAAGACCTGCTCACGCGCCTGGCGATCTATAAAGAAAAGACGCTGGCGCTCAAGAGTAAGATCAAGTCGGCCATGACCTATCCGATCGCGATCCTGGCGGTCGCCCTGGTCGTCACCGCCGTGATCATGATCTGGGTGGTGCCGGCCTTCAAGCAGGTGTTCTCGAGCTTCGGCGCCGAGCTGCCGACGCCGACGGTGGTGGTGATGGCGATCTCGGACTTCGTGGTCAAGTGGTGGTACGTGATCTTCGGCTCGCTGTTCGGCGCAATCTACCTGTTCTTCCAGGCCTGGCGCCGCTCGCTGCGCATGCAGCAGGTGATGGACCGCGTGCTGTTGCGCCTGCCGATCTTCGGCAGCGTGATCCGCAAGGCCACCATCGCGCGCTGGACGCGCACCCTGTCGACCATGTTCGCGGCCGGCGTGCCGCTGGTGGAGGCGCTCGATTCGGTCGGCGGGGCTTCGGGCAATGCGGTGTACCTGGAGGCGACCCGCAAGATCCAGAACGAAGTGAGCACGGGTACCAGCCTGACGGCATCGATGCAGAATGCGGACGTGTTTCCCAATCTGGTGATCCAGATGGTGCAGATCGGCGAAGAATCGGGTTCGCTCGATGCCATGCTGGGCAAGGTGGCGGATTTCTTCGAGGATGAGGTCGATGAGGCGGTGGCGGCGTTGTCGTCGCTGATGGAGCCGCTCATCATGGTGATTCTGGGGGTGTTGATCGGGGGGCTGGTGATTGCGATGTACTTGCCGATCTTTAAGTTGGGTGCGGTGGTGTAGGGTCGCCGCTGTAGGTTCTCAGGGCACTTCGCAGTGTCTCAGAAAACTTTGCAGTGAATTCGCAGTAGTTTTGCTTGGGCGTGGAAAACTACTGCACGATGTCTGCTCGCGCTGTGACCCCGGTGCAAGACTGTCGTAGATAATTTGCCAAACGCTCATTTCTGTCCATTCTTGAGAAGCAGTGCTTGGCCCAACGGCATCTGTCCGGGGTGCGATATACCGCCACGGCAATGCCAGGACAGTGGCGGCGTACTTCTGCCCTAGTTCCATCGCAGACCTTGCGTTCCTGAACGATGTATTCGACGCGTCGCTTTAAGCAAGTTCCAGCGAACGCGCCCGTTGAAACACTGAACCTCTGTACCCCGCGCGGCGCGGAGCGCGCAGTTACATGTTGATGGCGCGGACCAAGCGCACGCCCCATTCCTCGTCGGGATTGGTTGTGCCGTCTCCAAGACGCTCCTGCATTACCGCCACGCCGAGGTCTCGGCGCTTCGGCAACCTGTCTCGCTCCGCAGCGTCCAAGGCAGCGCCGATGTCGGCATAGGAAAGATCGGTGCAATAGACGGGTGCTCCAGGCTGCTGGCGCCACGAGTCCGCGAGTGAACCGGCGTCGAAGGCATCCAGCCCGGTATCGTTAACCAGCGACATGGCTACCTTCCGATCGTGATCTCGATCTGCGGCCACCGGGATAGCGATCCGATCGGATGCCCCGGCAGGTTTTCCTTTCCTGGCCAGAGAAGCTGAGCCGATTGCATTCCATGCCTTGGCGATAGGGCGACCAAGCTGCTCGGCGACCCACAGGCTTTCGACCTGTCCTTGCTCGATGGCGTCGATCTTTTCGTCGCGGAAGGGGTAATAATTGGAAGTGTCGATCACCACTGCCTCCTCTGGGAGGCGAGCGACCAATGACGCGATGCCGGGGATGCGGTTGAGTGGGATAGATAGAATGACCGCATCCACATCAAGCAATACGTCCTCAGTGGCCACAGCACGTGCGCCAAAGGACAGAAGTTCCGCATCGATCGTCTCGGGACCACGCGAATTGGCGACCTTTACCTCATGCCCGGCTTGGCTTAAGCGCATGACGAGCGTCTTGCCGATGTGTCCCGTTCCTAAAATGCCGATTTTCATAGATTCCCTCTCGTTGATGATTCCTATGCTGTCATAATATGGACATACCCCCTTAATCACAAGAACCCACCGAAAAGTGGGTAACACACCAAAAGGTAAGTATATTTTGAGTCGCGATTGGAAATGTGAAGATCCGAAGCAACAGCTTGTGTGGGCCGCCGCAACGAGCGAAGCGCTGCGCGTACTTGAAGGAAAGTGGAAGATCGTCATTATCTTCCAGCTTTTTGCGGCCAAGCAGCCGCTTCGATTCTCAGAACTGGAGCGCCGCATTGAAGGCGTGAATCAGAAAATGCTGATCCAACAACTCAAAGAGTTGGAAAAGGATGGGATCGTCATACGGAAAATCTATCCGCAGGTACCTCCTAGGGTCGAATATGCGCTCAGCGAAATGGGACTAGCGCTTGGTCCGTCAATTGAATGCTTGATTGACTGGTCGTTAATGCGTCGAAAGGTCCTTGACGCTGCCTCGGCAGCGTAATTGCCGCTCGGGCGAATCAAGTAGAGGTGCCGATGGAACTCTTTCAATCAATGCGCCTGTTCTCCAAGGTCGCACAGCTTCAAAGCTTCACCAAAGCCGCCGAGTCCCTGCAGATCGGGCGGCCGCAGGTTACGCTGGCGATCAACCAGCTCGAAGCGTCGCTGGATGTACGACTGTTTCAGAGAACGACACGCAAGGTCAGCCTGACTGCCGAGGGCGAGGCCTTCCTGACCAAGGTTGAGGAGATTCTCGGCGGGGTCGAGGAAGCGGTGGCGATGTTCCAGGCTCCGGGGGACGCCGTCAGCGGACGGCTCCGGATCGATATTCCTTCGGCGTTTGCCGTAGAAGGCTTCATGGCTTCGCTCAGCCAGTTCCGGAATACCTACCCCAAGCTGTCGATCACGTTGGGAGTGAGCGATCGCTCGGTCGACCTCATCGCCGAAGGGATCGATTGTGTGCTGCGCATCGGCGAACTGCCGAGTTCGAGCCTGGTGGCTCGCCGCCTGGGTGCGCTCGTGATGATCACCTGCGCGGCGCCGGCCTATCTCGAGAAAGCGCCGCCGCTCGAGCAACCGGACTGTCTCGCCCAGCATGCATGCGTCAATTTCCTGTCCGGGATCAGCAAACGCACGCTGCCATGGCACTTCCTCCATGATGGGGTGAGCAGATCGCTGCAACCTGACAGCTCGATGCTGGTGAACGATGCGTCCGCCTATGTCCAGTGCGCCCGCTCGGGCTTCGGTTTGATTCAGGTACCGGGAATTCTGGTGGACCGGTATCTGCGCGATGGGACGCTGGTGGAGGTCCTGACGCAATGTCGTCCCGCCCCACGCCCCGTCTCGCTGGTCTATCCCAGCCGGTCGCATGTTCCGCCAGCGCTGCGGGCATTTTCGGATTGGCTTGAGCAGCACTTCCTCGCCATCGACCGCACATGGCTTGAGTAATCGAGGAGTGAGCACGTAGCGCCGTCTCCCTGTACGACAAACAGCCCCGCAGTACGCGGGGCTCCCGGTTGCACATTGCTGTGCGACAGTACGACTTTTACAGCTTGACCACGATCTTGCCGAACTGCGCGTTCGACTCGAGGAAGCGGGTTGCTTCGACGATCTCATCGAACGGGAATACCTTGGCAATCTGCGGGCTGAACTTTCCAGCGCTCAGGCCTTCGGTGATGAAGGCCTTGGCACGGGCAAGTTTCTCGTCATCGGCGGTGACTTCGATAAATTCGTAGCCGCGAATCGTTGTGTGCTTGCCCAACACGTGCAGCACCGGCACTGGAGTTGCGGCGTGGCTCAGTGCACCGTAGATGAACACGATCGCATCCTTGCTCGTCGCCTTGACGATGTTTTCGAAGTCAGGGCCACCGACCGGATCGAAGACCACGCGTGCGCCGGCGCCACCGGTGATGCGCATGATCTCCACAGTGATGTCGTCGAGGCCCGTCTGCAGAATGTGGGTGAAGCCTGCCTGCCTCAATGCATCGGTCTTCTCGCCATTGCGGGTAATGGCAATCGGGGTGGCGCCGACCGAGACGGCGATCTGCATCGCCGCCAGCCCGACACTGCTCGACGCTGCCGACAGCACCACGAAGTCGCCTTTGCCCAGGCCGGCCAGGTCGATCAGCGCGCCCCAGGCAGTCGTGAACGGCATCCAGGTGGCTGCCGCGGCTTCCCAGCTCACGCCAGCCGGATTCTTGACCACGGCGCGGGCCGGGGCGATCACGAGATCGCCATACAGGCCGTACTGGTCGAACATGAAAGCCGGAATAACGGCGACCGAATCACCGACCGCTAGACCGCTTACCTCCGGTCCGACGGCGTCGATCACGCCCGATGCCTCATAGCCCATGGTAGCCGGGAAGATCGGCTCGATCACGTAGCGACCAGTGCGGTACATGCTCTCGGCGCGGTTCAGACCCAGCGCGCGGACGCTGATGCGTACTTCGCCAGCCTTCGGCTCGGGAGTGGGTACTTCGTCGATTTGCAGAACTTCAGGACCACCGGTTTTGTGAAAACGAACATGACGTGCCATAACTCTTCTCCTGCTTTCGATACGCCATCAAAACGGCGTGGAATGGGTGATTGACCAGCCCGCTCACGCTTGCGTCGAAGGACGGCGAGGTGAGCTGGACACAGGCAAACTATAAGGAGGAGCCCGATCATCGAGAAGATCGGATGGCGGCAACTGATTGTTTCGGGAATTGATAACTATGACTACCAGGGGCGATATTCCACACAGTGCGGCCTGATTGCTGGTCTATGTTCGCGCTGGCCAAGTCTCGTTTGGAAACGACAGATCCGCATTAGAAAGAGCTCACCATCGAACTCCAGGCGACACACTGCCCGATGCCGGCAGTCGTGGAACCTTGGTGCCAGATAGCATGCCTCCCGGCGCGGTCTTTGAAATACTGCGAAGTTTTATGAGAAAAAAGCGCTGCGAGATACTTGAGAATTCTTGGGAACGAGAGGGAAACTACTGCAAGCTACCGTGAGTTCCTACAGGATGTAGGTTCTCAGAAAACTTCGCAGTTTCTCAGAAAACTTCGCAGTTAATTCGCAGTGGTTCTCACGTAGTTCGCAGTAGCTCGACTTCCATCTGAGATAGAGCTACTGCCAATGACGCCGTTATTGCCTACCTGAGCGCTATATGTGCTGAGGCGGATGAGGAAGTGAATATTCGGTCGAGCCGTCATATCGAGGAAATCAACTTCGCACCGCAAGCGGGAATCGAGGCGATTTTTCGCTGTTATCGAAGCGCGTCATCAAGTCCCTTGACCGGATTACCGGATGGGACGGTAAACGCGATCCCCTGTGACACCCACCGGTCTATAATTGGCTGATCATTTCTATACAGGACCCTACCCGATGCGCCGAACTATCCTCTTTCGGCTTGCCGTTCTTGCAACTGTATCCGCAAGCGCCCATGCCACCGATACCACTCAAGTTTTCGTTGACAGGAACGAGCTGATTTACGTCGGCCAGCTCGATGATGGCGCCAACATGCGCTTGTTCGCGCTGTACGAGGGCTTAAAGGAAAAGCCGGTCACGCTGTCGATCCGCAGTGTCGGCGGCCCGACCGGCGCCGGCCTGGCTCTGGGACAGTGGGTCCGTGACCACAAGCTCGACGTCAAGGTCATGGAATACTGCCTGTCCTCGTGCGCCAACTACGTGTTCCCGGCAGGGACCCACAAGGTAGTCAGCAACTTCGCTGTAGTCGGGCTGCACGGGGGTCTTGCCAGCACGGAGTTCAACTGGGATACCGGCACGCAGGAAATAATACGAGGACTGCCGCCAGACCAACGCCAAGCAATGATGGACAAGCTGATGGCGTCGATCAAGGAAAACGCAAAAGAAGAGCAAGCCTACCTGAAGAGGCTGGGCGTGCGTGCAGACTATGTCACGCTGGGCCAGCAGGAACGGTATCGGCACCTATATGGCGATCAGAACCGCGTTGGCTGGACCTACACGCTGGAACACTTCGCCCGCTTGGGCATCGGCGATATTAAAGTAATTAATCCGCCGTGGCGCCCTGGCAGTGCGCTGGAGAAAGTTTCATTCGCGGTGCTGAAGCTCGATCAGTAGGATCTCGCCCGGCTGCCGACGCCACGCCAATGGGGCGCTAAATTTTGTATGCGCTGTGAGTATGCGGGCATACTCGGGCCCCGGCGAGGAGGCGCCCAGATACGGTGGGGACGTGGTTACTAGCTCAACTGAAACTATTCTGGGAGAGCCGCCAAAAGCGCGTCCGTAAAAACGGCTCAGCGCTAAAATGGTGCTGTCGAACCGCTTGTCATGCCGCTCTGCTACCTAAAGAAAACCGATGACCTGGCTACCCAATGACTGGTCCGCTGTGTTCGTGATCGAGATCCCGCTGCTTGAACTGTTCGTGCGCGGATCAGCGCTGTATTTCGCGATTTTGTTCCTCATGCGTTTCATGCCACGCCGTACGGGCGGCGAGTTGGCGACGATGGACCTGATCTTTCTGCTACTGATCGCAGAAGCGGCCTCGAGCGCTTTCGGCGACTACCCATCAGTAGCCGAAGGGTTGATTCTGGTCATAGTGCTAATGGGCTGGAATTTCGTCGTGAATGCCGCCAGCTATCACTCCCGTTTCGTCGAAAAGCTAGTCTCCTCGCGCCCGATCGAAATCGTGCGCAACGGTAAAATCCTGAGAAGGAATATGCGGCGCGAATTCGTCACTGAGGAGGAACTGATGAGCGCGTTGCGCGAGCAAGGCGTAGATTCCGTCGATCAAGTCAAGAGCGTTACCATCGAGGGTGAGGGCGCGATAACGGTGGTCAAGACTAAGCCGGCGAATTGAAGCCATGTCCGTTTCCACCTCAGCAGTTGTCCGACGCTGCCCCGTATTGTCGATTTTCACCTGCGCCTCGCCCGTGTCGCCGGCTCTCGTCCGCTTCAACTCTACTCCAGGCGCGACACTTCCTAACGGCAGCGGACGAACACCCGTACTTGCTCACGCCGGCACACACTCTGAAAAACTGCGAAGTTTTATGAGAAAAAGCACTGCGAGATACCCGAGAGATACTAGGGAAGCGCTGATTTATTCATGAGGGCGGACTTGGCCGCAAAAATAGGCGTCCTGCGGCGTTGCAAAATCTTGCAATAGCTAGCTATTGCAAGATTTCGCGCCTTGCAGGCCACCTTTTTTGCTGGCCAATCCCAACCCTCAGAATAAATCAGCGCTTCCCTAGGGGATGAGCAGAAAGCTACTGCTTACTATTGTGAGTTCCTACAAAGGAATTCATCGCTGCATCAGGACGACGATATGCAGACACGTGGTCGTCCTGAACGTTTTTGATCAGAGACGCCGGCTTCTTAACGTTTTTTGTAGCGAGAACGCTTTTGTGCGCAAACCCAGCATATCCAAAATGTTTTGGTGCGGTCTTGACCTCAACCACACGCAGCGCGTTCGCGCTACCTCAACGCCGTCCTGATTCCCCGCATCGCCCATTCCAGCGTCGCACGTAGCAACACACTGCCCGCCGCCCACGGCCGCTGCCGATCCAGCCCACGCCGCCCCATACGCTGCGGCAAAAAGAACCGCCCGAACGCCGACAGCCCACTGGCGCGCATGATCCAGAAACACCCGCCCGCATAAGTCGTATCGAAGCCATCCTCGGCGCGCAGCAAATAAAGCGCCGTCCCCGAACACATCGCCACGTCGGCCTGCGCCTCGCGCGCCAGCAGGCGCAGCCCGCGCAGGTAAGACAGTTCGATGGTCTGACGCAGGTCGGGCAGGTTCAGCACCAGGGGCCTCAGTAATCGCAACCGCTCCAGCAAGCGCGGCAGGCCATGCAGCCTTGCCCGCGCCTTTTTACGATAGCGCAGGAATCCATCTTTCAACTCCGCTACCGTCGCCTGGTTTGGCCGCGGCAATGGCTCGGGCCGGTCACGCCAGTATTGCATCCAATGCGCCAGTGCCTGCTCGTGCTGTGCCCCAAGGCTGGCCGGGGTGTCGAATGCGAGGTCGAAACACCCACCCGGCTGCAGGAAGCGGATCAGGCCGCGCTGCGCCTCCAGGCGTGGCGCCTCCAGCACGCCTAGCGGCGTGCGGCGGCCGTGATTGAGCCAGGCGTTGTCGACCCGGCTGAAGCGGGCGAAGGAGGCAACCGGCACGATCAGGCGCGGCCGGAAGGCCTCGGCCTGCAACGCCAGGCGCTCGATGCCCTGCTCGGCGGCAATTTCTCGCCGGGCGAAGTTATCCGGGTTGCCGCACCAGGCCATGTCGGCAAAACCCGTCAGCAACAGGTCGACGCGCAGGTTGGCCTTGCGCAGGCGCTCGGCGGCGGCGCGGCAGGCGGCGCGGGTGGCAAGTGCCCGCTCGCCCAGGTGCAGGATGGCGCGCCGGCCGCACTGGACCAGGCAGTAGGAATCTCCTTCGCCGTTGGCGTAGGCCGTCAGGCGCAGCTCGCGTGCCAGCGTGCGTGGCTGCCCTTCGGCGCACTCGATCACGGCGAAACGGTTTCGCCGCAATTCGTCGACCAGGCGCCAGTCGCGGCCCTGGCGATACAGAAAAGTGGCGATGCCGCGGAACTCGGCCCGGAAGCGGCGCAGGAAAGGCGTCGACAGGCGGTCGGGCTGGGCGCGCGAACACCAGATGAACACCGGCAAGCCGCTCGCGTTGAGCTCGGCGATCAGGGCGGCGCTGCTGGTGGAGCGGTCGAGCAGGCTCCAGGCCTCGTTCAGAACCGGGCCGTCCAGCCATGGGTCGGCCAGCAGCAGTGCATGGTCGGTGCGTAGCAGGAAGCTGGCGTGGTTCAGGAAGGTGAAGGTCGGGCTCGACATGGCGGTGTGACGGCAAGGGTTCGGCTTCAGCCTAGCCCCTCGCCACGTGCCATCCATGAGGCAACGCAATCGTGTGGAAGTGCCAGGCATGGACTCCAGGCGAACGCCTTCGCCAAACCCGACGAAAACCCCTACAATGACGTTGATATAAGGAATCTCCCTGCGGCGAACTTGCCTGTGTCCGCGCGGCGCCGCCTCCCCGTCTCGAACCGGATCGACATGCCCTTGGAAACGCTATTGTTTGCCCCGCCTGCCCTGCTGGGCCCCACCCTCGTGGCTGCCCTGCTCGGCCTGCTGGTCGGCAGCTTCCTGAATGTGGTCATCTACCGCATCCCGAAGATGATGCAGCGCGAGTCCGACAACTACGTGGCGCAGGAAAGCGGCAGGGAGCCGCCGCATACCGACAAGTTCAACCTGATGGTGCCGCGCTCGAGCTGCCCCTGCTGCGGGCACCAGATCACGGCCATCGAGAACATCCCGGTGGTGAGCTACCTCGCCCTGGGCGGCAAATGCCGCAAGTGCAAGACGCGTATCTCGGCGCGCTATCCGGCGATCGAACTGTTTACGGCCATCGTCTCGGGCCTGCTGGTGTGGACCTTCGGCAGCGGCGCGATGGGCATGAGCAGCCTGCTGTTTGCGTGGCTGCTGATCGCGATGACCTTCATCGACGTCGACACCCAGCTGCTGCCGGACGATTTGACCTTCCCGCTGCTGTGGGCCGGCCTGCTCATCAACATCAACGGCACCTTCGTGCCGCTGCAGGACGCCGTGATCGGCGCCGCAGCCGGCTACCTGGTGCTGTGGTCCGTGTATTGGGCGTTCAAGCTCGCCACCGGCAAGGAAGGCATGGGCTACGGCGACTTCAAGCTGCTGGCGGCGCTCGGCGCCTGGCTCGGGTGGATGGCGCTGCCGACCATCATCCTGCTGTCCTCGGTGGTCGGCGCGATCGTCGGCGTCAGCCTGATCGTGTTCGCCAAGCGCGGCCGCGACAAGCCGATCCCCTTCGGCCCCTACCTGGCGGCGGCCGGCCTGATCGCCCTGCTGTACGGCGAGCAGCTGGGCCAGTTCGGACGGGGCCTGCTGGGATGAGCGATCGACGGGCGTTCGCAGTCGGCCTCACCGGCGGCATCGGTTGCGGCAAGAGCACCGTGGCCGACCTGTTCGCCAGCCTGGGCGCCTCGATCGTCGACACCGATGCCATCGCCCATGCCCTGACCGCTCCGCACGGCGCGGCGATGCCGGCCATCCTGGCCGAATTCGGGCCTGACTTCGCGACGCCCGAGGGAGCACTGGACCGCGCCCGCATGCGCAGCCTGGTGTTCTCGGATGCCGGCGCGCGCGCGCGGCTGGAAGCGATCCTGCATCCGCGCATCCGCGACGCCACCGCGGCGGCGGCCCTGATCGCGACCGGTCCATACGTGATCTATGCGGTGCCGCTCCTGATCGAATCGGGCAGCTGGCGCGAGCGGGTATCGCGCGTGCTGGCGGTCGACTGTTCGGAAGACACGCAAGTGGCGCGTGTCATGCAGCGCAGTGGCCTGAGCCCGGACCAGGTGCGCGCCATCATGGCGACCCAGGTCACGCGCGCCGAGCGCCTGGCGGCGGCCGATGACGTCATCGACAACGACGATGGCCTGGAAGCCCTGTTACCCCAGGTAACATGCTTGCACGAGCGGTATCTGGCATTGAGTATGTAACAAGATTGATGCAGTGTTTGTAATTTTGCTCTGCATGGTTCAGAATCACAATTTGCTTGCCAGCCTACATTCAGAGGAATGTCATTTTGATCGTCTACGAATATCCTTTCAACGAGCGGATTCGCACGTTGTTGCGGCTGGAAGACCTGTACGACAAATTCAAGTTCTTCGTGCATCAGGAACACCCGATGCAGCACCACGTCGCCCTCGCGACGATCTTCGACATGCTGGAAGTGGCCGGCCGCGCCGATTTGAAGTCCGACCTGCTGCAGGAACTCGAGCGCCAGAAACAGTCGCTGCTGCTGTATCGCAGCAATCCTGCGGTGGCCACCGACACCCTCGACGCCGTGTTGTCCGAACTGGACGTGGCCAGCAGCGCGCTGGTGGCCAGCCAGGGCAAGACCGGCCAGAACGTGCGCGACAACGAATGGCTGATGAGCATCCGCGGCCGCACCATCATCCCGGGCGGCGCCTGCGAATTCGACCTGCCTTCCTACTACGCCTGGCAAAAGCGCCCGGCCGAACAGCGCTACGCCGACATCATGGGCTGGTTCGGGCCGCTCGCGCCCCTGCTCGAGGCGCTGTCCCTGGTGCTGCGCCTGCTGCGCAACTCGGGCGCGCCGGTCAAGATGTTCGCCGTGGCGGGCAGCTACCAGCAGATGTTACAAGGTAAAATCTACCAGATGCTGCGTTTGACCCTGGACGATTCGATGCGGGCGATCCCCGAGATCTCGGCCAACAAGTATATGCTGTGGGTGCGTTTCACCAGCCAGGACGGCGACTGCAAGCCGAAGCCGCTGGAAGAAGACGTGCCGTTCGACCTGACCCTCTGCAATTTCTGATTTTTGATTGGTAGTACCGATGACCGTAGTAGCCTGCCCCACCTGCAGCAAGCAAGTCGAGTGGACCGAAGCGAACAAGTTTCGACCGTTCTGTTCCGAGCGCTGCAAGAAGATCGACCTCGGCGCCTGGGCCGAAGAAAAGTTTGTCATTCCTGGCGCTGCGCCGGCGGATCCGCTTGACGAGCCGCCGACCGAACGCTGATACGATTGCACGCCGCCACCGCTGGCACGTCGTCCCCGCGCAGGCGGAACCCAGGGTTGCTTGAGTCGTCACAGCCAGATGCACTTGTGGTTACGGTGCGGACTTGGGTTCCCGCCTGCGCGGGAACGACGAGACGCTAACGGTTGATCCCCGCCGGCACCACCACTGGCTTGTTACGCCGCCCATAACGGTCCATGAACAAGCCCTCCAGCCCGATCTCGGGCTGCTTGCCCGACAGCAGATCCGCCAGCACCCGCCCCGATCCACACGACATGGTCCACCCCAGCGTACCGTGGCCGGTATTGAGGAACAGGTTGCGATACGGCGTCGGCCCGATCACCGGCGTGCCGTCCGGCGTCATCGGCCGCAGGCCGCACCAGAACGACGCCTGGCGCACGTCGCCGCCATCCGGGAACAGATTGGTGACCGAGTGTTCGAGCGTATCGCGCCGCGCCTGGTGCAGGCGCAGGTCGTAGCCCGATAGCTCCGCCGTGCCGCCGACCCGGATGCGGTCGCCCAGGCGCGTGATCGCCACCTTGTACGTCTCGTCCATCACGGTCGATTCCGGCGCGCCCGACGCATCCGTGATCGGCACCGTGATCGAATAGCCTTTGACCGGATAGACCGGGATATGGATGCCGATCTGCTTGAGCAGCAGCGGCGAATAGCTGCCCAGCGCCAGCACGAAGGTGTCCGACTTGAGCTCACCCTTGTTGGTGACCACGCCGACGACCCGATCCCCTTCGACATTCAGGCGCTCGATCTTGACCTCGTGCCTGAACTTCACCCCAAGCCCCTTGGCCATGTCGGCCAGCGCCTGGGTGAACTTGAAGCAGTCGCCGGTCTCGTCGTTCGGCAGCAGCAGCCCACCGAGATACCTGCCGGGCACGCGCGCCAGCGCCGGTTCATACTGCGTGCAACCGGCCGGGTCGAGCAGTTTATAGGGCACGCCGGAACGCTCGAGCACCTCGGTATCGGTGTGCGCGCCATCGAGCTGCTTCTGGGTGCGAAACAGCTGCAGGGTGCCCTGGCTGCGCTCATCGTAGCTGATGCCGGTGTCGCGTCGCAACTGCACCAGCACGTCGCGGCTGTACTCGGCCAGGCGCACCATGCGGCCCTTGTTGACCTGGTAGCTGCGGGTATTGCAGTTGGCCAGCATCTGCAGGATCCAGCGCCACTGCTGCGGATCGAGCCTGGGCCGGATCACCAGGGGGCTGTGGCGCATGCCCAGCCATTTGACGGCCTTCATCGGCACGCCCGGCCCGGCCCACGGCGTGGCATACCCTGGCGAGATCTCGCCGGCGTTGCCGAAGCTGGTCTCCATCCCGGCGCCCGGCTGGCGGTCGATCACGGTGACTTCATGCCCGGCCTGGGCCAGGAAATACGCCGATGCGGTTCCGATGACGCCACTGCCGAGGATGATGACTTTCACATGCGTTCCTTAAGTTTTATGATCCGGATAGCGCACCCGGTCGAGCCATTCGAGCAGCGGGATGGTGGCCGGCAGCAGCGGGCTGACGCCGAAGGCGCCCTGCCATGCAAACGCCTGGCCTTCCAGGCTTTGCGGCTCGCCCAGCCACTCGCGGCAGATATAGAAATACAGGCGTACGTGGGCGTGCTCGTACACGTGCTCGACGCAGCACCAGGCTTCGCCGCTGACTACCTGCACCCCAAGTTCTTCCATGAACTCTCTCTGCAGGGCCACGAAGATGTCTTCGCCGGCTTCGACTTTCCCGCCCGGGAATTCCCAGTAGCCGGCATACGGCTTGCCGTCGGGACGCTGGCCGAGCAGCACGTCGCCGTTCGGTCGCATCAGGATGCCGACGGCGACGTCGACCGGCGGTTTATTGGTGCTCACTTCATTCATTGATTGCATCATCCGGCAGCCTGCCGGCATAGTCCTTCGCGAATTGCCAGGCCACGCGGCCCGAGCGCGAACCGCGCTGCAGCGCCCATTGCAGGGCTTCCGGGCGCGCGGCCTCGATCTGCTGCGGCGTGCAGCCGAAGCTGGCCAGCCAGTGGGCGGTGATGGCCAGGTAGTCATCCTGGCGGAACGGGTAGAACGACAGCCACAGCCCAAACCGCTCGGACAGCGAGATCTTCTCTTCGACCGTCTCGCCCGGATGCAGGTCGCCATCCTCGCCGTGGCGGTAGCTGGCGTTGTCCGACATTTTCTCGGGCATCAGGTGGCGCCGGTTAGACGTGGCGTAGATCAGTACATTGTCCGACTGCGCCGTGATGCTGCCGTCGAGCGCCACCTTCAATGCCTTGTAGCCGGCCTCGCCTTCTTCGAACGACAGGTCGTCGCAGAACACCACGAAGCGTTCCGGCCGGCCGGCGACCAGGTCGACGATATCCGGCAGGTCGGCCAGGTCGGCCTTGTCGACCTCGATCAGGCGCAGGCCCTGGTCGGCGAAGGCGTTCAGGCAGGCCTTGATCAGCGACGATTTACCGGTGCCGCGCGCGCCGGTCAGCAGCACATTATTGGCCGGGCGGCGCGCCACGAACTGGCGCGTGTTCTGCTCGATCTGGCGCTTTTGCGCCTCGACGTGATGCAGGTCGCCGAGCGCAATGGTCGACGCGTGCAGCACCGGCTGCAGGTAGTTGCCGCCGCCGTTCGGACGACGGCGCCAGCGGAAGGCGAAGCTGCGCTTCCAGTCCGGCTCGCGCGCCGTGGCGGGCGGCAGCACCGCCTCCAGGCGTTCGAGCAGGCCTTCTGCCCGACGCAGAAATCGATCCAACTGCGGCTCCAGCGGCGTCATCGATCAGGAACGGTAGTCGGCGTTGATCGAGACGTAGTCGTGCGACAGGTCGCAGGTCCAGACGGTGGCCGTGGCATCGCCGCGCGCCAGTTTGACGCGCACCGTGATCTCGGATTGCTTCATGATGCGCTGGCCGTCTTCTTCCTTGTAATCGGGATTGCGGCCACCTGCTTTCGCGACCCAGACATCGTCCAGGTAGAGATCGAGCTTGGTGACATCGAGGTCGTCGACGCCGGCATAGCCGACCGCGGCCAGGATGCGGCCCAGGTTCGGATCGGACGCGAAGAAGGCCGTCTTGACCAGCGGCGAGTGGGCGATCGCGTAGGCGATCTTGCGGCATTCAGCGACGTCGATACCTTCGTCGACCGTGATCGTCATGAACTTGGTCGCGCCTTCGCCGTCGCGGATGATCTGCTGCGCCAGGTTGCGCGAGATGTCGGTCACGGCTTCCTTCAGCGCTTCGTAATCCGCGCCAGTGGCGCTGTCGACCGACAGGCCGCCGGTGCCGGTCGCGATCACGATGAAGGAATCGTTGGTCGAGGTATCGCCATCGATGGTGATCGCATTGAAGGAATGGTCGGCGGCGTGCTTCACCAGTTCGTCCAGCACCGGCTGGGCGACCTTGGCGTCGATCGCCAGGTAGCCAAGCATGGTCGCCATATTCGGCTTGATCATGCCAGCGCCCTTGCTGATGCCGGTCATCGTCACGGCATGACCACCGATGGTGACGGTACGCGAGGCGGCTTTTGGCTGGGTATCGGTGGTCATGATCGCCTCGGCGGCGTTGAACCAGTTGTCCGCCTTCAGGCTCGTGGCGGCGCCAGGCAGGCCGGCCAGGAGCTTGGGCATCGGCAGCTGTTCCAGGATCACGCCGGTCGAGAATGGCAGCACCTGGCCGGCCTCGAGGCCCAGCAGTTTTGCGACTTCAGCACAGGTGGTTTGTGCATTGGCCAGGCCCTGCTCGCCGGTGCCGGCATTGGCGTTACCGGTATTGACCACCAGCGCGCGAATCGGCGCGGCGCCGTTCTTCACGGCTTCCAGGTTGGCCTTGCTGACCTGCACCGGCGCGGCGCAGAAGCGGTTCAGGGTGAACACGCCGGAGACGGTCGCGCCCTCGGCCAGCTTCATGATCAGGACATCCTTGCGGTTCGGCTTCTTGATGCCGGCTTCGGCGAAGCCGATCTCGACACCGTTGACGGGCTTCAGGTCGGCGGCGATGGGCAGGGGGGAATTGACGGCCATGGTGATCTCGTTGGAAAAATTGTCGAATTCGTTATTGTAACGCCAGCGCCCCGGCCATGCTGCGAGGTTTCTGCCGCGCACAAAATGAAAACGGCCGGGTTCCCCCGGCCGTTCGTGTCCTAACTGCCTGCCGACCTTACGCCAGCTTGCCGTGACACTGCTTGAACTTCTTCCCGCTACCGCAAGGGCATGGATCGTTGCGGCCGACCTTGACGCCCATATAGCTGTTGTGGTCCTCGGCCGACACGGCCTCGCCCGCGCCGCTCGGGTTCGGATTTGGATTGAACAGTTCTTCCGGCGCCGCCGACGGGTTGAAGTCGGCGTGCTGGTAGTTGACGTTCTCGAGCTGCGCGGCTTGCGCCGCCATTGCTGCCTCGGCCGCCTCGACTTCTTCGCGCGACTGGATACGCACGGTCATGACGGTGCGGATCACTTCGTTCTTGATCAGGTCTAGCATGCTGCTGAACAGCTGGAAGGCTTCGCGCTTGTATTCCTGCTTCGGGTTCTTCTGCGCATAGCCGCGCAGGTGGATGCCCTGGCGCAGGTGGTCCAGCGCCGCGAGGTGTTCGCGCCAGTGGGTGTCCACGCTTTGCAGCATGACGTTGCGCTCGAAGCCGCCGAACGATTCCTTGCCCACCACGCCAACCTTGTTGGCGTACGAGGCGTCGGCCGCGGCCAGCACGCGCTCGAGGATGTCGTCGTCGTTCAGGTTCGGCTCGTCCTGCAGCATCTGCTGCAGCGGCACGTCCAGGCTCCATTCGGACGACAGCGTGCTTTCCAGCGTCTTGACGTCCCACTGTTCCTCGACCGATTCGGCCGGCACATGGTCGCGCACCAGGTCGGTGAACACGCCCACGCGCAGCGAATTGATCATCTCGCTGATGTCGGTCGACTCCAGCAGTTCGTTACGCTGGGTGTAGATCACCTTGCGCTGGTCGTTGGCAACGTCGTCGTACTCAAGCAGCTGCTTGCGGATGTCGAAGTTGCGGGCCTCGACCTTGCGCTGGGCCGACTCGATCGAGCGCGACACGATGCCCGCTTCGATTGGTTCGCCTTCCGGCATCTTGAGGCGGTCCATGATGGCGCGCACCCGGTCGCCGGCGAAGATGCGCAGCAGCGCGTCATCGAGGCACAGGTAGAAGCGCGACGAACCCGGATCGCCCTGGCGCCCCGAACGGCCGCGCAACTGGTTGTCGACCCGGCGCGATTCGTGGCGCTCGGTGCCGATGATGTGCAGGCCGCCGACGTTCACCACGTGATCGTGCAGCGACTGCCATTCGTCGCGCAGCTTCTGCGACTGGGTCGCCTTGTCGGCATCGGGCAGGCTGGCATCGGCTTCGATCAGCTGGATCTGCTTGCCGACGTTGCCGCCCAGGACGATGTCGGTACCGCGGCCAGCCATATTGGTGGCGATGGTGATCATCTTCGGACGGCCGGCCTGGGCGATGATCTCGGCTTCGCGAGCGTGCTGTTTCGCGTTCAGGACATTGTGCTGCAAGCCGGCCTTGGTCAGGATCCCGGACAGCATCTCGGAGTTCTCGATCGAGGTGGTGCCGACCAGGACCGGCTGGCCACGCTCGTAGCAATCGCGGATGTCGTTGACCATCGCGTTGTACTTCTCGTCCGAGGTTTTATACACCTGGTCCTGGCGGTCCTTGCGCTGCGATGGACGGTTCGGCGGCACGACGACGGTTTCCAGGCTGTAGATTTCCTGGAATTCGAACGCTTCGGTGTCGGCGGTACCGGTCATGCCGGCCAGCTTGGAATACATGCGGAAGTAGTTCTGGAAGGTGATCGAGGCCAGGGTCTGGTTCTCGTTCTGGATCCGCACGCCTTCTTTCGCTTCGACGGCCTGGTGCAGGCCGTCCGACCAGCGGCGGCCCGTCATCAGGCGGCCGGTGAATTCGTCGACGATCACCACTTCGTTGTTCTGCACCACGTAGTGCTGGTCCTTGTGGTACAGGACGTGGGCGCGCAGCGCCGCATACAGGTGGTGGATCAGGGTGATGTTGGCAGCGTCGTACAGCGAAGCGCCTTCGGGCAGCAGGCCCATCTCGGTCAGGATCGCTTCGGCGTGCTCGTGGCCCGACTCGGTCAGCAGCACGGTGTGCGCTTTTTCGTCCTTCAGGTAGTCGCCCGGGACTTCGATCTTGCCCTTGCCGTCCGGGGTTTCTTCACCGATCTGCTGGACCAGCTTGGGCGGCAGCTCGTTCATGCGGTGGTACAGGTCGGTATGGTTCTCGGCCTGGCCCGAGATGATCAGCGGAGTACGCGCTTCATCGATCAGGATCGAGTCGACTTCGTCGACCACCGAGAAATTCAGCCCGCGCTGCACCCGCTCGCGACCGTCGTACACCATATTGTCGCGCAGGTAGTCGAAGCCGAATTCGTTATTGGTGCCGTAGGTGATGTCCGAGCTGTAGGCCTTCTGCTTGCTGGCATGGTCGAGCTGCGACAGGTTGACACCGGTCGTGAGACCGAGCCAGCCGTACAGTTCACCCATCTGGTCGGCATCGCGCTGGGCCAGGTAGTCATTGACGGTGATGACGTGCACGCCCTTGCCCGACAGGCCATTGAGGTAGACCGGCAGCGTCGCCATCAGGGTCTTGCCTTCGCCCGTGCCCATCTCGGCGATCTTGCCTTCGTGCAGGACCATGCCGCCGATCAGCTGGACGTCGAAGTGGCGCATCTTGAAGACGCGCTTGGCCGCTTCACGGCAGACGGCAAACGCCTCTGGCATGATGTCGTCCAGGGTCTGGCCCTTGGCCAGGCGGTCCTTGAATTCAGGCGTCTTGGCTTGCAGCTCGGCATCCGAGAGCTTTTCCATTTGTGGCTCGAGCGCGTTGATCTGACGCACGGTCTTTTGGTACTGCTTGAGCAGACGCGAGTTACGGCTGCCGAAAATCTGGGTCAGGAATGACATGCTGTGTTCTAGAAAAATACGCCGCAGAAAGAAGCCAAGATGATATCAAAGCGATAAGCACCGAGGACCGCGTTAGGCAAATAACTACTGATTTTATCATGCGCGCCAGGCACGCACTTGGGGACACGTGCACAGATAACAAGGTTTTTCTGCCAGGCATCCTTTATTTAAGTGCTTCAGGGAAGGACTCCGGGAATAACATGGCGAGGTCGGTCCCTACCCTGCCCCACAGCACGGTAGCGTCATGATAGAGGAATAGCACCTCGTCGTCGCCGCCCGGCACCAGCATCAGCTTGCGCAATTGGTCGACCTCTAGCCGGTCCAGGCGCACCAGCGCATTTGTCGACACGTACACCACCTCGCGATGGTAGCGCGCGAACATCGGCGCGCCCATATAACCAAAGGAATCAGAGAAAATCACCAGCCGCGGACCGAGTCCTGGCGCGCTGTTGACGTAGCGGCCGACCACGCCCAGCTTTTCCATCATCGCTTTTTGCTCGGGGAAGCAGTCCGGCCCGAAACACGGCGTGATGGTAGTGCCGCCAAAATTGGGCACATCGGCCAGGCTGTCGCCGTCGATGCCGGCAAACAGGTAGGCGACGTCGGACGGCCCTACCTTGGCGTCCAGCGGAATCGGCTTGCCGACGTCGTCACCGCGATCCCAGAACTGGCGTTCGGTCAGCGCGGCAACCGCGCCGGCGCCGGATGCGCCCCAATGGAAGTGGGTTTTCGGGAAAAACTCGACCTGCTCGCGCATGGCCCACATCTCGCTCAGCGGGAAGTAGATCCGGGCGCGTGCTTCCGGTGTCAGTTCCTTCGACGCCAGCAAGCCGCGCAGCGGCACCTGGTCCGGTTTGCAGCGCTCGGACTGCCACGGCAGCATCTCGTCGCTGTAGACCACCGGGCCGGACGGCGCGATCAGCATCCGCGCCGCGATGCCGTGCTCGCGGAAGACCTGGTCGAACTGCCCCAGTTCCCTGACGATGCGCGGGCCATCGTCGAATTGCCAGCCGCAGGCGATCAGCGCGGTGTACGGCGCGCCCTGCCCGCGGTCATTGTGCGCGGCCAGGAAGATCCGGTCGCCGCGCCCCGCCATCATCTGGTTGGTGGGGAAGCGATTGAACAGGTCATGGCGCAGGCGCGCGTACGCCTCCACCATCTTGTCGCGCCAGCCGAAGTGGTCGTTGCTCCAGGCCTCGGCCCTGGCTGGCCAGGCGAGTGCCTCGTCGACGCTGGTGGGCATGCCGGGCGTCGGCGCCAGCACGCGCTGTTCGGCGGTCCCGGTATCGGGCTGGAACAGCGTTACCAGCAGCGGCAACGCAAGGAAGCCGAGGACGACGATCCTGGCGGCGTGTTTGCGCAAAGGAATGGCAGTCATGGCTCAGAACCGGAAATAGAGGAAGGGGTTATAGGTGCCGCTCGCCAGCGCGCAGGCGCATAGCGTGACGCTCGCCGCGGCCAGCGGCAGGTAGACCCAGCGCCCATGGCTGTAGCGCCGCACCAGGCCGCCCGGCGCCTGGCCAGTCGGCAGCAGCGCCCCCGCCAGGCCGATGGCGATGGCGGTCAGTTCGAGAGTCGCGATCTCGGCCTGCCACGGGTGGCCGGACGGGTTGGCGCTGGCGCCGGCCAGGGCGCCGAAATAGCTCAGCGCCGAATCGACGTCGGGCGCCCGGAACCAGACCCAGCCCAACATTACCAGCACCAGCGTGCAGCCCTGCGCCAGCACGCGCGGCAGGCGGTCCAGGCCGCGCTTGAGTCCCATGCGCTCGACGATCAGCCAGGCCCCGTGCCAGCAGCCCCAGATCACGAAGGTCCAGGCAGCGCCATGCCACAGGCCGCACAGCAGGAATACCAGGCCCAGGTTGAAATAGGTGCGCAGCGGGCCGCGCCGGTTGCCACCCAGCGGGATATACAGGTAATCGCGGAACCAGGTCGACAGGCTGATATGCCAGCGCTGCCAGAACTCGGTGATCGAGCGCGCCGAATAGGGGCGATCAAAATTGGGCGGGAAGCTGAAGCCCAGCATGTGGGCCAGGCCGATCGCCATATTCGAGTAGCCGCAGAAATCGTAGTAGATCTGCAGCGTGTAGCACAGCAGGCCGAGCCAGGCGGTGGGCGCCGACAGGTCGGCGTGCACGGCGCCGAACAGGCGGTCGGCCGGCAGCGCCAGGGTATTGGCGATCAGGACTTTCTGCGCCAGGCCGAGGGCGAAGATCTGGAAACCGGCCAGCATCCGTTCATTGGTGATGATGCGCTCGCCCATCTCGCCCGCGATCTGGCGGTAGCGCACGATCGGACCCGCGATCAGTTGCGGGAACAGGGCCTTATAGGTGGCGAAACGCAGGAAGCTCGACTGGGCCGTGACCTCGCCGCGGTAGACGTCGACCAGGTAGGAGATACCCTGGAAGGTGAAAAACGAGATCCCGAGCGGCAGGGTGATGTGGGGAACCGGGAAATCGGTGGCAGTGGCGGTCTTGATCGCCTGGGCCAGGAAGCCGGCGTACTTGAACCAGGCCAGCAGCGCCAGGTTGACGCCGACCCCGGCTGCCAGCCAGGTTTTGGCACGTCCCCGGTCGCGCGCGATCGCCAGGCCGGCGCTGTAGTTGAGCACGGCCGACAGCATCAGCAGCAGCACGAATCCCGGCTCGCCCCAGGCATAGAAGATCAAGCTGCCCAGTAGCAGGACCGCGTTCTTCCAGGGCAGCAGGTAGTACAGCACCAGGAACGACGGCAGGAAAAAGAACAGGAAAACGATCGAGGAGAAGAGCATCTGGGTGGGCGCGTTCGGACGACAGCGACGCGCCATCGATTCAAGCTGCGCCGTATTGTATGAACTATATTTATGAAAGACAAGTTTGGGCAGGCGCTGCGTGGCATGTTGGCAGTCCGCCATTGCAAACCATCTCCACTGTGGTAAGGTCCCGGGAATGTCGTCCCTCCCTCCCAACCGCCCCTTCCACATCTTCGGCACCAGTACCCGAAAGACCTCGCACGCCGCCACCGATTTCCTGCGTGCCAACGACCGCATGGCCAGCCTGCTGCCGGCCGTGGGCCGCATGGCGCGCCTGCAGGCCGACTGCGCCGCGGCGCTGCCGGCGATCTTTCATAACTGCGATGTGTTGTCGTTCCAGGAAGGGCTGTTGACCCTGGCCGTGCCCAGCTCGGCGCTGGCGGCCCGGCTCAAGCAGCTGATGCCGAAGCTGCAAACCACGCTGGTGCAGCGCGGCTGGCAGGTGGAATCGACCCGGATCAAGCTGCAAGTGACGCGCGCCCTGCCCGACCGGCCCGAGATGCGCGTACTGGAATTGCCGCCCACGGCGGTGCAGGCGTTCGAACAGCTGGCGGAATCGCTGCCGGATACCAAGCAGAATCGGGATCTGGTGGCGGCGCTCAGGGCGCTGGCGGCGAAACGAAGATAACGGTTGGCGAAGAACCTGGATTCCCGCCTGCGCGGGAAGTCGTTACCTCCAGTGGAGGTGACGACGGTCTTCAGACAAGCGACATATCGCAAGAATAACTTTCGGCCTACGCTCTCAGCACGTCGTTCCCGCGAAGGCGGGAACCCAAGCCCCAGGAGCAGCCAGTCACGCCCGCTCTATCAGCTCTGCGCCCACTCACGCGTCATCTGGCGCACATACGACGGCGGCGCCGTACCCAGCTCGTCAAACGTCACGATCTCGTATGAATCGGGCTGCGCCAGCAACGCGCGCAGCAGCTCGTTATTGAGCGCGTGACCCGATTTATGCGCGGTATAGCTGGCCAGCAGCGGATGCCCGACCAGATACAAATCACCGATCGCATCCAGGATTTTATGACGCACGAATTCGTCGTCGTAGCGCAGGCCGTCGGTATTGAGGATGCGGTACTCGTCCATCACAATCGCGTTTTCGAACGAACCACCGCGCGCCAGGCCCATGCCGCGCAGGCTTTCGACGTCTTGCATGAAGCCGAAGGTGCGCGCACGCGCCACATCGCGCACATAGGTGATGTCGCCGAAATCGACGGTGGCGCGCTGCATGGTGCCGTCCACCGCCGGGTGGTTGAATTCGATGAAGAAGTCGAGCTTGTAGCCGTTATGGGGCGACAGGCGCGCCCATTTCTCGCTCGCGCCCGTGCCCTGGCGCACTTCGACATCCTTGAGCACGCGGATGAACTTGCGCAGCGAGGTTTGTTCTTCGACGCCGGCCTGCTGCAGCAGGAACACGAACGACGATGCCGAACCGTCCATGATCGGGATTTCCTCGGCCGTGACGTCGATGACCAGGTTATCGATACCGAGGCCGGCGCAGGCCGACATCACGTGTTCGACGGTCGAGACGCGGGCGTTGTCCTTGATCAGCACCGAGGCCATGCGGGTGTCGCCGACCACGTCGGCCGAGCTCGGGATGGCCACGATCGGGTCGAGGTCGACGCGGCGGAACACAATGCCGGTGTCGGGGGCGGCCGGGCGCAGGGTCAGCTCGACCTTGCGGCCGGAGTGCAGGCCGACACCCGTGGTGCGGACCAGTTCCTTGATGGTTCGTTGTTTCAGCATGCGCCGATTATAGCCCAGCGCTTGTACGGACGTTGCCGCCCCCCTCGATTGGCCGGGAGCCGGTGGCGCACAAGCGACAATCGGTCGCGCTGACTATGGATGTTCCGCTTCGACGTGGTCTTTTTCGTGGCGAATCAGGTACAAGCCGCTGCCGATGATGATGGCCGCACCGACCAGCGTCCAGCTGTCGGGCAGCGCGCGCCACAGCAGCCAGTCCAGGCCCACGCCCCAGGCCAGGGCCGAATACTCGAACGGCGCCACGCTCGAGGCCTCGCCGCGCGAAAACGCTTCGGTGATCGCCAACTGGCCGATGAAGCCCGACACCGCCAGCCCGCACAGGAGCGGGATCTCGCTGGCGGGCAGCGCCACCCAGTCCGGGGCCGCCAGCAGGCCGGCGCCCGCCGCGATCATGACGATCAGCCAGAACACCGTGTGCTCGCTGCGGTCGGTCCGGGCCAGTACCCGCACCGTGATTGCCGACACCGCGTAGCAGGCGGCGGACGCCAGCACCGACAGGCCGCCGATGGTAAGAAAGCCGGCGCCGCTCGGGCGCAGCACCACCAGCACGCCGCCCAGTCCAACGGCGATGGCCAGCCAGCGCGCCAGGTTGACGCGCTCTTTCAGCAGCAGCACCGACAGCGCCGTGATCAGGGCCGGCGCGATGAAGAAGATCGAATACGCCTCGGCCAGCGACAGCTTCTTGAGGCCGAAGGCGAAGAAGGCCAGCATCATGATGCCCAGCAGGCCGCGCAGCACGTGCATCGGCCAGCGCACCTGGAATATTCCCTTGAAGGCGCCGCGCCAGGCGACATAGGCGGCCACCAGCGGCAGCGAACACAGTGCCCGCAGCGCCGCCACCTGCATCGCCGGATAGCGCGCCGCGAGCAGTTTCATCGCCGTGTCCATCAGCGCGAACATGAAGACGGCGAGCAGCATCGCGTAGATGCTGGTCAGGTTTCCGGATGGGCGCTTCACGGCGTGCCTCTTTCTCTATGGTGTGAACAAAAAAACGGCGCCGCAGCGCCGTTGGTCGATTGCGGGCCTGGCAGGATCAGCCAAGTTTGCCCAGCATCGCTTCGGCGCTCGACGCTTCGACGCCCTTGGCGTCCAGGTCCAGGGTCTTGACCACGCCGTCTTCGACCAGCATCGAGTAGCGCTTCGAGCGCACGCCCATGCCGTGGGCCGAGAAATCGTTGTCCAGGCCCAGGGCCTTGGTGAAGGTGGCGTTACCGTCGGCCATCATGCGCACGATGCCGGTGGCTTTCTGGTCGCGGCCCCAGGCGCCCATCACGAAGGCGTCATTGACCGAGATGCACCAGATTTCATCGACGCCCTTGGCCTTCAGATCGGCCGCGTGCTTGACGTAGCCCGGCACGTGCTGCACCGAGCAACCAGGGGTGAAGGCGCCCGGCAGGCCGAAGATGACGATCTTCTTGCCCTTGACCAGATCCGCCACCTGGAAGGTGTTCGGACCCAGGCTGCAGCCTTCGGTTTCGTTCTCGATGAATTCCGCGAGGGTGCCTTCTGGCAGGCGGTCGCCGATCTGGATGGTCATGCTGTGCTCCTGTTGATGTTTTGTGAATCTTGCCATTATCGCTGATCTGGCGGGTGTGTGCTGAAGCTCGCCAGTTGGCGCCATGTTCACCCACCCGTTTTCAAGCCGTCGTACCCGCGAAGGCGTACCCAAGTTTGCTTGCGTCATTACTTACATCGAGCGTAGTGGCAGCGCATCGGACTTGGGTACCCGCCTTCGCGGGTACGACGTGGTGATGACGCGGGTACCACGTGGTGATGACACGGGTACGACGTGGTGATGACGCGGGTACGACGTGCTGAAGACACGGGTACGACGTGGTGATGACGCGGGTACGACGTGCTGAAGACACGGGTACGACGTGCTGATGACACGGGTACGACGTGCTGATGGCAGGGAGCATGAGAGATTGCAGCACAGTGCAAACAAAAAAGGCCAGCTTGCGCTGGCCTTCTCGTTACAACGACTGCGCCGGTTTAATCGGCCTGCTTGCGCAGGAACGCCGGAATATCATAGGTCTCGACGCCATTGCGCTGCATCGCCTGCACCTGCTCGGATGCCTGCTCGCGGCGCCACACGGCCGGCTGCTTCATGCCGCCGAGCGCGTCGGCGCTGGCCTTGCCGGCGGTCAGGCCACCGGCAACAGCCGCCGCGCCCTGCATCACCGGCACATCGTAGGTACCGGTGCGCATGGTCTGCTGCGGCTGGACCAGCTGGATCGACTTCTTGTTCTTGCCCAGGCCCGTCGCGACCACGGTCACGCGGATCTCGTCGCCCATCGCGTCGTCGTAGGCGATACCTTGTGCGATCGAGGCGTCCGGCGCCGCGAAGGCGCGCACGGCGGCCATGACTTCCTTGATCTCTTTACCTTTCAGGCCACGGCTGGCGGTCACATTGACCAGCACACCCTTGGCGCCCGACAGGTCGATGCCGTCCAGCAGCGGCGAAGCGACAGCCTGTTCGGCCGCGATGCGCGCGCGGTCGACGCCGGCGGCGGTCGCGGTGCCCATCATGGCCTTGCCCTGCTCGCCCATGATGGTCTTGACGTCGTTGAAGTCGACGTTGATGTGGCCCGGCACGTTGATGATCTCGGCAATACCGGCCACCGCGTTGTTGAGCACATCGTCGGCGTGCTTCATCCAGTCGAGCATCGATTCATCTTCGTAGATGTCTTCGAGCTTTTCGTTGAGGATCACGATCAGGGAGTCGACGTGCTTGGTCAGTTCGTCGAGGCCTTCCTCGGCGATGTCCATGCACTTCTGGCCTTCGTACGAGAACGGCTTGGAGACCACGGCCACGGTCAGGGCGCCCATGGTCTTGGCCACTTCGGCCACGATCGGCGCGGCGCCGGTGCCGGTGCCGCCGCCCATGCCGGCAGCGATGAAGACCATGTGCGCGCCGCGCAGCGCGTCTTCGATGCGCGAACGCGACTGCTCGGCGAGCTGGCGGCCGACTTCGGGACGCATCCCGGCGCCCAGACCCGAGTCACCGATCTGGATGATATTGTTGGCACCCGATACCGCCAGGGCCTGCGCATCCGTGTTTGCGGCGATGAACTCGACACCGGACACACCTTTATTGATCATGTGCTGAACCGCGTTGCCGCCGGCGCCGCCGACGCCAACGACCTTGATCACGGTTCCCAGTGCTGCGTTATCGACCATATCGAACTCCATGATGAACTCCCTAATTTTCAGAATGCTGTTCCAGGGACGAGGCCTTGGCGTTGCTGGTTCGCTGCCTCAAACCGGTAACTGCGATTGTATGTAAAAACTTGTAATCCGTGATGAATTTTCGCTACCTAATTTGTTACCAAGTGCTTTATTGGGATCGAAATCAGAAGTTCCCAGCTATCCACTCCTTCATTCGTTGCCAGACCGCCTTCACCGACCCGTCCTGGCGCGTGACGATATGCCCACGCAGGTACTGCTTTTTTGCCTCGAGCAGCAGGCCAAGCACGGTGGCGTAGCGCGGGCTGCGCACCACATCGGCCAGTTGTCCCCGATAATCCGGCGTGCCGAGGCGCGCCGGTTTCAGGAAGATGTCTTCCGCCATCTCGATCATGCCCGGCATGATCGAACTGCCGCCGGTCAGCACGATGCCCGATGAGAGCACGCCTTCATAACCAGATTCGCGCACGGCCTGGTGCACCATCGCGAACAATTCTTCCACCCGGGGCTCGATCACGGCTGCGAGGGCCTGGCGCGACAATGCGCGTGGGCCGCGGTCGCCGAGACCTGGCACTTCGAGTGTCTCGCCCGGATCGGCCAATACCTGCTTGGCCACGCCGTAGCGGATCTTGATGTCCTCCGCCTCGCCGGTTGGCGTGCGCAAGGCCATTGCGATATCACTGGTGATCTGGTCGCCCGCGATCGGGATCACTGCCGTGTGGCGGATCGCACCGTCCGAGAAGACCGCAATGTCGGTGGTGCCGCCGCCGATGTCGATCAGGACCACGCCCAGTTCTTTTTCATCGACCGTCAGCACCGCGTCGGCGGAAGCCATCGGTTGCAGGATCAGGTCCGAGACCTCGAGTCCGCAACGGCGCACGCACTTTACAATATTTTGTACGGCAGACACCGCACCGGTGACGATGTGTACCCGTACTTCCAGTCGAATGCCGCTCATGCCGATCGGCTCGCGCACGTCTTCCTGGTTGTCGACGATGAATTCCTGCGGCACCGTGTGCAGCAATTGCTGGTCGGTCGGGATATTGACCGCCTTGGCGGTCTCGATCACGCGCGCCACGTCGGTGGCCGTCACCTCTTTGTCCTTGATCGCCACCATCCCGCTCGAGTTGAACGAGCGGATATGGCTGCCGGCGATGCCAGCGTAGACGTTGCGGATCTTGCAGTCCGCCATCAGCTCGGCTTCTTCGAGCGCGCGCTGGATCGATTCGACCGTGGCCTCGATGTTGACGACCACGCCCTTCTTCAATCCTTTCGACTCGTGCTGACCCAGCCCGATCACCTCGTGGCGTCCGTCGGACATCACCTCGGCCACCACCGCCACCACCTTGGAGGTGCCGATGTCGAGGCCGACGATCAGGTTTTTCGCGTCTTTTGTCATTGCTGTTCGCCTGCTTAGATTTGCTTGGTTGTTTTATTGGGTGCTGCGTTTTTGTGTACTTCTTTGGGCTTCTTGGCCGCCTTGACCGGCTTGGTGGCGTCCGTCGGCACGGTCAATGCAGCCGACGACAAGGCCAGTCCATTCGGATAGCGCATATCGATGGTGTCGATACGGCCCTCCTGCAGCCGCGCCACCAGTTGCGGATAGACGCCGACCAGGCGCTGGACGCGCTTGCGCAGGGTGTTGCGATCCTGCTCGCGTCCCAGTGCGACGCTCATGCCATTGTCCAGCTTGACGGTCCAGGCATAGCGGGTCGACAGCGACAGTTCCTGCGGCACCAGCTCGACCTGCGCGAACGCGGTGCGTAATTCGTTGAAGCGGGCCAGCACTTCCTTTTCGCTGCCGGGCGGTCCGTCGAACACCGGCAATCCCTGTTCGTCCTCGGTCTCGGCCACGTTGGCGGTAAACACATCGCCCTTGACCGACAGCAGGCGGCCATCCTCGCCCCAGGTGCCCAGGGCTTCGTGTTCCTCGACCTCGACCACCAGCGCATTGGGCCATTCGCGGCGCACGGTGGCGCGGCGCACCCATGGCACGGTCTCGAAGGTCGAACGCACCTGTTCCAGGTCGGCGGTGAAGAAGTTGCCGCGAATCTTGCCCAGCACGCCATTGCGCACCGTGAGCTCGTTCACGTGTTTCAGCTCGATCCCGTACATGCTCTCCACCGTCACCGATCCCAGCGCGAACATCGGGCGCTGCGACAGCCACCACACGCCGGAGACCAGCGCGGCGAGCACCGTCATCGCCGTCAGGAAGCTGGCGGTCGCGTTGAGGGAGCGGACGTCATGCCACATCGCGCGTTATCCTTTTGCCTTCTGGCCCATCTTGAGCCGCGCCGAGCGCAGGATCTCGACGCACAGGTCTTCATAGCCGATGCCTACCGCGCGCGCCGCCATCGGCACCAGCGAATGGGTGGTCATGCCGGGCGAGGTGTTCACTTCCAGCAGGAAGGGGCGCATATCGCTTTCGCGCACCAGCACGTCGACCCGGCCCCAGCCTTCGCAGCCCAGGGCGCGGTAGGCGTTCACCGCGTGGCGCTGGATCTCAACGGTCAACTCCTGCGCCAACGGCGCCGGGCAGTGATAGACCGTGTCGTCGGTGAAGTACTTGTTCTGGTAGTCGTACTTGCCTTCGGGCGCCACGATCTCGACGATCGGCAGCGCGCGGGCACTGGCGCCCTGGCCCAGCACCACGACCGTGAACTCGCGGCCGGTGACGAATTCCTCGGCCAGCACGGCTTCGTCCATGCTGGTCACCAGCGCCACCGCTTCCTTCAATTGGTCGGCCTGGGTGACCTTGGTGATGCCGATGCTCGAGCCTTCGAGCGGCGGCTTCACGATCAGCGGCAGGCCCAGGTCGGCCACCACCGCATCGAGGTCGGTATCGGCATTGATCGTCACGTAGCGCGGGGTCGGCACGCTTTCCATCAACCAGATCTTCTTGGTCGTGATCTTGTCCATGCCGACGCTGGACGCCATCACGCCGCTGCCGGTGTAGGGAATGCCCAGCAGTTCAAGGGCGCCCTGCAGGCTGCCGTCTTCGCCGTAGCGGCCGTGCAGCGCGATGAACACGCGGTCAAACTTCTGGTCGGCCAGTTCGGCCAGGCTTTGCGTGCCCGGGTCAAAAGCGTGGGCATCGATGCCGCGGCTCTGCAGAGCGGCCAGGACACCGGAGCCGGAAATGAGCGAGATCTCGCGCTCGGCGGAACGTCCGCCGAACAGCACGCCGACCTTGCCGAAAGCTGCAGCGTCAAGAATTGGGGTGGTGGTCACGATGTCAGCCTTTTGCATTGGTCAGTTGGTTCGGCACGCCGCTGATCGAGCCGGCGCCCATGGTCAGCACGACGTCGCCGTCGCGCGCCACATTCAGGATGGCGGCCGGCATATCGACGATCGACTCGACGAAAATCGGCTCGAGCTTGCCCGAAGTGCGCAGCGCACGCGCCAGGGCGCGGCCATCGGCGGCCACGATTGGCGCTTCGCCGGCCGGATAAACGTCGGCCAGCAGCAACACGTCGGGCGTCACCAGCACTTTCACGAAATCCTCGAACAGGTCGCGCGTGCGGCTGTAGCGGTGCGGCTGGAAGGCCAGCACCAGGCGCCGGCCCGGATACGCCGCGCGCGCCGCAGCCAGGGTCACCTCGGTCTCGACCGGGTGGTGGCCGAAGTCGTCGACCAGGGTAAAGCTGCCGCCGGCAGCCAGTGCGACTTCACCGTAGCGGGTGAAGCGGCGGCCGACGCCACGGAATTCCAGCAGGCCCTGGGCGGTGGCGGCATCCTCGACGCCGATCTCGCGCGCAATCGCGATCGCCGAGCAGGCGTTCAATACATTGTGCATGCCGGGCTGGTTCAGGACGAACTTGGTATCCGGATAACCTTCCTGGCGCACGGTGAAATGCATCTGCGTGCCATCGGCATAGGCGTCCAGTGCGCGCACTTCGGCTTCCTCCGAGAAGCCGTAGGTGGTGACCGGCTTGGTCACCTGCGGCAGGATCGAGCGCACGTGCTGGTCGTCGATGCACAGCATCGCGCGGCCATAGAACGGCATGCGGTGGGTAAAGTTCACGAACGCGGCCTTCAATTTCTCGAAGTCGTGTTCGTAGGTTTCCATGTGGTCGGCGTCGATATTGGTGATCACCTCGATCATCGGCGACAGGTTCAGGAACGAGGCATCCGATTCGTCGGCTTCGGCCACGATGTATTCGCCGCTGCCCAGCGCCGCGTTGGCGCCGGCCGCCGTCAGGCGCCCACCGATCACAAAAGTAGGATCCAGGCCGCCGGCGGCCAGCACCGACGCCACCAGGCTGGTGGTGGTCGTTTTGCCATGGGTGCCGGCGATCGCGATGCCGCGCTTCAGGCGCATCAGTTCACCGAGCATGATCGCGCGCGGCACGATAGGAATCTTGCTCGCGCGCGCGGCGATCACTTCCGGGTTGGCTTCGTTGACGGCGGTCGAGGTCACGACCACATCGGCGCCGCTCACGTTCTCGGCCAGGTGGCCCAGGTGGACGGTCGCGCCCAGGCCGGCCAGGCGCTCGGTGGCGGCATTGCTGCCCAGGTCCGAGCCCGACACCTGGTAGCCGAGATTGAGCAGCACCTCGGCGATGCCGCTCATGCCGCTACCGCCGATGCCGACGAAGTGTATGTTCTTGATCTTGTGTTTCATTTAACTTGCCCTGCCAATTTTTCCAGTTCTTGCGCGATCGCCTCATTGGCGTCGCGCTTGCCCACGCGCGCAGCCGCCTGCGCCATCGCCAGGCACTGTTCGCGCGTCGTTTGCAGCAGGCTGCGCAGCCGCTGCGGATTGAGTTCGCCTTGCGGCAGGTGGAGCGCCGCGCCCTGCGCGTCCATCCACACCGCGTTGTCGCGCTGGTGGCTGGTGGTGCTGGCCACGAACGGCACCAGCACGCTGGCCACGCCGGCCGCGGTCAGTTCGGACACGGTAATGGCGCCGGCACGGCAGATCACCAGGTCGGCCTCGGCATAGGCCGCGGCCATGTCATCAATGAAGTCGACCACGTTTGCGTTGACACCCGCTTGCAAATAAGTCGCGCGCAAGGCCTCGATATTCTTCTTGCCCGACTGGTGGGTCACTTGCGGACGCAGTTCCGGGTCGATCAGCTTGAGCGCCGCCGGCACGCCATCGTTCAAGACCTTGGCGCCCAGGCTGCCGCCAACCACCAGCACCCGCAGCGGACCGCTGCGGCCGGCGAAGCGTTCAGCTGGCGCCGGCAAGTCGAGGATTTGCTGGCGCACCGGGTTACCGGTAACGACTGCCTTGCCGGCCGCCTTGCCGGCGTCAAGCGGGAAGCCGCACAGCAATCGCTGGGCGATCGGCGCCAGCGTCTTGTTCGACAACAGCAGCGCGGCGTCGGCATTGACCAGCGCCAGCGGCACGCCGCGCGCGCGCGCCATCATGCCACCGGGGACGGTCACATAGCCGCCCATGCCCAGCACCACGTCGGGACGCCGCGCAGACAGGTAGCGGCGGCAGGTCGCGAATGCGGCCGCCATCTTGAACGCGCCAGTAATGGTGTGCCCCAGGCCCTTGCCGCGCAGGCCGGCGAAGTCGATCGTGTCCATGTCGATGCCGGCCTTCGGCACCAGATCGGATTCCATGCCGTGGGCGGTGCCGAGCCAGCTCACTTCCCAGCCGCGTGCGCGCATGGTCTGCGCGATCGCGATGCCGGGGAAGATGTGGCCACCGGTGCCGGCGGCCATGATCATCAGGCGCTTGCTCATGTGCGGCCTCCGCGCATCCGCACCCGGTTCTCGTAGTCGATCCGCAGCAGGATCGCCAGGCCGATGCAGTTGAACATGACGCCCGAACCACCAAAACTCATCAGCGGCAGGGTCAGGCCCTTGGTCGGCAGCAGGCCCAGGTTCACGCCCATATTGATGAAGGTCTGCACACCGATCCAGATGCCGATCCCTTTCGCGGCCAGGCCGGCGAACACCTGGTCGAGCGCGATCGCCTGGCGACCGATGTCGAAGGCGCGCTTGACCAGCCAGTAGAACATGGCCACCACCACCAGCACCCCGATCAGGCCCAGTTCTTCGCCGATCACGGCCATGATGAAGTCGGTGTGCGCTTCGGGCAGGTAGTGCAGCTTCTCGACCGAGGCGCCCAGGCCGACGCCGAAGAATTCGCCGCGCCCAAACGCGATCAGCGAGTGCGTCAACTGGTACGCCTTGTCCAGCGCATTGCCCTCTTCCCATGGGTCGAGGTAGGCGAACATGCGCGCGCGGCGAAATGGCGACAGCGCGATGATGGAACTGAAGATCACCACCAGCAGCGCGCCGATGCCGCCGAACCAGACGATATTGATCCCGCCCAGGAACAGGATGCCCATGGCGATGCAGACGATCACGCCGAAGGCGCCCAGGTCGGGCTCGAGCAGCAGCAAGGCGCCAACCAGGCCGATCGCCACCATCATGGGTAGGAAGCCCTTCGTGAGCTTGTGCATGTATTCCTGCTTCCTCACGGTGAAGTCGGCGGCGTACAGCACCACCGCGATCTTCATGATCTCGGATGGCTGCAGGTTCATCACCTTCAGCGACAACCAGCGCCGCGCGCCGTTGACCTCGACACCCACGCCGGGAATCAGCACCAGCACCAGCAGCACCAGGGTGCCGATGAACATCATCGGCGCGTATTTCTGCCAGACCGCGACCGGGATCCGGAACACGACTGCGGCGGCGGCCATCGAGACGATGATGTACATCGCCTGGCGGTACAGGAAGTATTCGTTGCGACCTTCCAGGTAGCGGAACTTGGGCGAATCGGGCAGCGCGATCGAGGCCGAATACACCATCACCATCCCCAGCAGCATCAGGAGCAGGGTCACCCACACCAGCGGCTGGTCGTAGTCCATCATCTTCGACGGCTTGCTGCGGCCGTCGACCGTGGCGTCGGCGGCAGCGCCGGAAAATTTGAACGGGAGCTGGAAGGCCATCAGATCTCCTGTCCCTTGTCGAGCGCGATATCGCGCACGGTGTCGACGAACACCTGGGCGCGGTGCGCGTAATTGGTGAACATGTCGAGGCTGGCGCAGGCCGGCGACAGCAAGACGGCGTCACCCGCGCGCGCCAGTCCGGCGGCGCGGCGCACCGCCTGCGGCAGGTCGTCAAGGTCAAAGGCCGGCACGCCGGTCGGCTCGAGCGCGGCCCTGATCGACGGCGCATCGCGCCCGATCAGCAGCACGGCGCGCACATAGTCGGTCACCGGCTGCGCCAGCGGCATGAAGTCCTGGCCCTTGCCGTCGCCGCCGGCGATCAGCAGGATCTGCTGGTCCGCGCCGGCGAAGGTCTTGCCCAGGCCTTGCAAGGCAGCGACGGTGGCGCCGACATTGGTGCCCTTGCTGTCGTCATAGAAGTCGACGCCGTCGATGGTGGCGACCAGTTCCACGCGGTGCGGCTCGCCCGCGTACTCGCGCAGGCCGTGCAGCAGCGGCGCCAGCGGCAGGTCGCAGGCGCGGCACAGGGCCAGCGCGGCCAATGCGTTCGACGCATTGTGCAGGCCGCGGATTTTCAGGGCGTCGGCCGGCATCAGGCGGTTCACGATCGCCTCGACCGGCTCGGGCACTTCGCCTTTCTTGCGCTTCTTCTCGATCTCTTCGCCCGGCATGGCGTTGGCCAGCCACAGCACGCCGCGTTCCTCGACCAGGCCGAAGCTGTTGGCATCGACCGGTTCATCAGTGCCGAAGGTGAACGATGGAGACTCCATTGCCGCCATGCGCATCACGCGCGTGTCGTCGCGGTTCAATACCCGCACCGTATCCGTGCCGAAGATGCGCGCCTTGTCGGCCGCATAGGCGTCCATACTGCCATGCCAGTCCAGGTGGTCCTGGCTCAGGTTCAGCACCGTGGCGGCGTCGGCCTGCAGGCTGAAGGTGGTGTGCAGCTGGAAGCTGGACAGTTCCAGTACCCAGGCTTGCGGCAGGTCATTGGCGTCGATGACCTCGCGCAGCACGTCCAGCGCCGCGGGGCTGATATTGCCGGCCACGCGCGTGCTCAAGCCGGCGCGGCGGCACAGCAGGCCGGTCAGGCTGGTGACCGTGGTCTTGCCATTGGTACCGGTGATCGCGATCACTTTCGGCGCGTAGCCCTGGGCCTCGCGCAAGTGGGCCAGGGCCTGTGCGAACAATTCGATCTCGCCCCACACTGGAATGCGGCGTTCGGCGGCGGCGGGCACGATCTCGGCCAGTTCACGATGCGGCGCCAGACCCGGGCTGACGGCGACGAAGTCAACGCCGTCCAGCAGCGCGGCAGTGAATTCGCCGCCGACGAATTCGGCGTCAGGCACGGCGGCATGCAGCGCCGGCAGCCGTGCCGGCTCGGCGCGCGTATCGGCCACGCGCACGCGTGCACCGGCCCGCGCCAGCCATTGCGCCATCGCCAGCCCGGATTCACCCAGGCCCAGTACCAATACGTGTTTGCCGTCGTAGTTCATATCAGCGCAGTTTCAGCGTCGAGAGGCCGACCAGGATCAGCACGATGGTCACGATCCAGAAGCGGACCACGACCTTGGTCTCTTTCCAGCCCTTTTGTTCAAAATGGTGGTGCAGCGGCGCCATCAGGAACACGCGGCGGCCGGTGCCGTAGCGCTTCTTGGTGTACTTGAACCAGCTGACCTGGATGATCACCGACAGGGTTTCGGCAACAAAGATGCCGCCCATGATGAACAGGACGATTTCCTGGCGCACGATGACGGCGATGGTGCCGAGCGCGCCGCCCAGCGCCAGCGCGCCGACGTCGCCCATGAACATCTGGGCCGGATGGGCGTTAAACCACAGGAAGGCCAGGCCGGCGCCGGCCATCGCGCCGCAGAAGATCAACAGCTCGCCCGCGCCCGGGATGTACGGGATCAACAGGTATTTCGAGAACGTCACGCTGCCGGTGAGATAGGCGAACAGGCCCAGGGCGGCGCCCACCATCACGGTCGGCATGATCGCCAGGCCATCGAGGCCGTCGGTGAAATTGACCGCGTTGGACGAGCCGACGATCACGCAATAGGTCAGTGCGATGAAGCCCCACACGCCCAGCGGATAGCTGATCGACTTGAAGAACGGCACGATCAGGTCGGCCTTCGGCGGCAGGTCCATCGAGAAGCCCGACTGCACCCAGGCGTAGAACAGTCCCATCGCTTCCCAGGGCGAGGCGGCCGACAGCGCGAACGCCAGGTACAGCGCCGAGGTGATCCCGACCAGCGACATCCAGAAGTATTTCTCGCCCGAGCGCATGCCTTCCGGGTCTTTATAGACCACCTTGCGGTAGTCGTCGACCCAGCCGACGGCGCCGAAGCCGAAGGTCACCACCAGCACCGGCCAGATCAGGCGGTTCGACAGGTCGCACCACAGCAGGGTCGAGACGCCGATCGCGATCAGCACCAGCACACCGCCCATGGTCGGGGTGCCGTGCTTGCTCAGGTGAGTTTGCGGACCATAGGTGCGCACCGCCTGGCCGACCTTCAGTTCGGTCAGCTTGCGGATCACGATCGGACCGGCGACCAGGCCGATCGTGATGGCGGTAATGGTGGCGAACACCGCGCGGAACGTGATGTAGTTGAATACGCGCAGCGGACCGATATAGTCCTGGAAATATTGTGCGAGCCAGAGAAGCATATTAGTGGGCGCCCTTGCCAATGGTGGTTGATCCGGTCAGGTGCTGGACCACGCGTTCCATCTTCATGAAACGCGAGCCCTTCACCAGCACAGTCGAATTGGTATTGCCGCCCAGTTTTTCATCCAGTGCTGCCAATAAGTCGTCGAACTGCTCGTAATGTCGTGCTCCCGACGCCGCCAGATGGCGCGCCAGCTCGCCCGTCGCGAGCACGGTCTCGATGCCACGCGAAGCTGCGTAGGCACCGATTTCTTCATGAAACTCTTTACCCTGCGCGCCGACTTCGCCCATATCGCCCACCACCAGGATGCGTGGCGCCGGATAGGCAGCCAGCACATCGATCGCGGCCCGCATCGAATCGGGATTGGCGTTATAGGTGTCGTCGATCACGGTTGCGCCATTGCTCGCCTGCTTGCGCTGCAGGCGGCCGCCGACCGGCGCGAAGTCCTCCAGGCCACGCACGATGGCGGCTTGATCGATGCCGGCGCCGACGGCGCAGGCGACTGCGGCCAGCGCATTGCGCACGTTATGTTCGCCGGCAGCAGCCAGCATTACGGTAAAGCCATTAGCACCAACGTCATCCCCGCGCAGGCGGGGACCCAAGTTTTGCGCTGCCAACGGCTCGTCAAACTCAGGTTCCCGCCTGCGCGGGAACGACGTTGTGATGTGCAGCTGGCTACCGAAGCCGGTGCTGGTGTAGCTGGCGCGTACATCGCACGCTTCGGACAGGCCGAAGGTGATCACTTCGCACTTGGCCAGGCCGCGCCACAGGTCCGTATACACATCGTCACCCGGGAACACGGCCACGCCATCGGCCGCCAGCGCCTGCAGCACCGAACCGTTTTCTCGCGCCACCGCTTCCACGGTGTGCATGAATTCCTGGTGCTCGCGCTGGGCGTTGTTGACCATGCCGACGGTCGGCGTCGCAATCGCGCTCAGGCGGCCGATCTCGCCCGGATGGTTCATGCCCAGTTCCACCACCGCCGCGCGGTGCGAGGCATCCAGGCGCAGCAGCGTCAATGGCACGCCAATCTCGTTATTCAGATTGCCCTGGGTCGCCAGGCGCGCATCGATACCGACGGCGGCGGCCAGGATCGACGCGATCATTTCCTTGACCGTCGTCTTGCCGTTGCTGCCGGTGACGCCGATGACCGGGATCGCGAACTGTTCGCGCCACGCGTGGGCGATACGGCCCAGTGCCACCAAGGTATCCGGCACCACGATTGCCGGCAGCGTCCAGCCGTCAGGCAGGCGCGAGACCACGACCGCGGCGACGCCGCGCGCAGCGACCTGGTCGAGGAAGTCATGCGCATCGAAGTTCTCGCCCACCAGCGCCACGAACAGCGCGCCGGCATCGACCTTGCGGGAATCTAGCGACACGCCGTCGAACGACGCATCAAGCCCGACCAGGCGCGCGCCCGGAATCGCCGTGACCAGTTGTGCCAGTGTGCCGCGCATCAATGCGTCCTCAACATGGTGAGCCGCGCCGTCAATGCCAGCGAGGCATGGTCCGCATCCGAGAACGGCATCTTGCGGCCCTTGATTTCCTGGTAGGGCTCATGGCCCTTCCCTGCCAGCAGGATCACGTCCTGCTTGGCGGCCTGCTTCACCGCCAGCAGGATCGCGGCTGCGCGGTCTTCGACCGTCTGCAGGCGCGAAGCTGGATCGTTGGCGTCCATACCGGCCACGATCTGGGCGATGATGCTGCTTGGGTCTTCGCTGCGCGGATTGTCGCTGGTGACCAGCACCTGGTCGGCTGTCTGCGCGATCCGGCCCATCTGCGGACGCTTGCCCGGATCGCGGTCGCCGCCGCAGCCGAACACGCACCACAGCTGGCCGCCGCGGTCCGTCGCCACCTGGCGCAGCGCTTCCAGGGTCTTTTCCAGCGCGTCCGGCGTGTGCGCGTAGTCGATCACGACCATCGGTGCATCCGACCCACCCATCTGCTGCATGCGGCCCGGCGCCGGGACCAGCGTTTCGATCGCATCGACCGCCGCCTTCAAGGCCACGCCCTTGGCCAGCAGCGCGCCCAGCACCGCCAGCGTATTGCTGACGTTGTAGTTGCCCACCAACTGGGTGCGGATGGTCGCGTTGCCGCCCGGGGTCTCGACCTGGAATTCGGTGCCGGCGTTCTTGCTGCGCATTCCGCTGGCGCGCAGTACGGCCACGCCCTCGGGCGCAGTTGCGCCGGCGATCGTGTAGCCGCTGACGGCCAACGAAGGAAACTTTGCGCGCACATGCGCCACCAGGCGCTGCCCGGCCGGATCGTCCAGGTTCACGACAGAATGCTTCAAGCCATCCCACTCGAACAGCTTGACCTTGGCCGCCTCGTAGCTCTCCATATCGCCATGGAAGTCGAGGTGGTCGCGCGTCAGGTTGGTGAAGATCGCGACATCGACGTGCATGCCGGCCGTGCGTTCCTGCACCAGGCCGATCGACGAGGCCTCGATGGCGAGCGCCGTGGCGCCGTTTTTCTTCAGGTCGTTCAAGGTCTGGGCCAGCAGCACCGCGTCCGGCGTGGTGTAACCGGTGACGTCGAACTGCGGTTCAGCCGAGGTCTTGCCCTTGATCAGTCCCACGCCCAGCGTACCGATCACCGCCGTCGCCTCACCCAGGCGCGCCAGCGTTTGCGCGGTCCACAGTGCGCACGAGGTCTTGCCATTGGTGCCGGTGACGGCCACGGTGAACATGGCGCTGTCCGGATAATCCAGCACCGCATGCGCGATCGGGCCGGCATTTTGCTTCAGGCCGTCCACGGCCAGGTGCGGCACGGTGAATGCGGCATCCCAGGCAAAGTCCGCGGCCTCATGCACCACGGCGGCGGCGCCGGCTCCGATGGCGGCCTCGATGAAACGACGACCGTCAGCGGCCTCGCCCGGATAGGCGAAGAACACGTCGCCGGGCTTGACCCGGCGCGAGTCGGAAACGAGACGGCCGCCTGGGGCGGCGGCGCGGATCCATTCGATGGTGTCGTGCAGGCTGGGGGCCATCACATGCTCTCCTCTAGGGGAACTTCCGGAATGATGATGTCCGTGATCGATGAATCGGGCGGCACATTGGCGGCCCGCAGCGCATTGGAAAACAGGTCGGCCGCGGTCGGGGCGGCGACGAAGCCGCCGGTGCGCAAGGGGCCGGTCGGATCGTCGACCATCACCGCGATCACGAAGCGCGGCTTGGACATCGGCCCGATGCCGGCGAAGTAACCGATATTGTTGGTGCGCGAGTAGCGGCCGTTGACGATCTTTTCGGCGGTACCGGTCTTGCCGCCGATGCGGTAGCCCGCGACCTGGGCGCGCGAGGCGGTGCCACCCGGACCGACCACCGATTCGAGCATGGTGCGTACCTGGGCCGCGGTCTTGGCCGAGATCACCTGCTGGCCCACCGGGTCTTCATCGACCTTGACGAAGGACAGCGGGATGATGTCGCCGTTGCGGGCGAAGATCATGTAAGAGCGCGCCATCTGCAGCAGCGACACCGACAGGCCGTGGCCGAACGCCATATTGGCGTATTCCACCGGCTTCCAGGTCTTGTACGGACGCACGCGGCCGGCGGCGGCGCCAGGGAAGCCGAAACGCGGCGCCTGGCCGTAGCCGACCTTGGTGTACAGCTCCCACATTTCCTGCTGCGGGATCATCTGGGCGATCTTGACCACGCCCAGGTTCGACGATTTCTGGATGATGCCGCTGACGGTCTGCACGCCGTAGTTGTGGAAGTCGCGGATGCGGCGTCCGGTCACCATCATGTAGCCCGGATTATTGTCGAACACGGTGTCGGGCGTGACGCGCCCGGTTTCCAGGCCCAGCGCCACGGTAAGCGGCTTGATGGTCGAACCCGGCTCGAAGGTGTCGGTAATGACGCGGTTGCGCAACTGCTCGCCGGTCAGCTTGGAGCGGTCGTTCGGGTTATAGGTCGGGTAGTTGGCCAACGCCAGCACTTCGCCCGTTTGCACGTCCAGCACCACGGCCGCGCCGGCCTTGGCATTGAACTTCTCGACCGCGTTCTTGATGCTGGTGAAGGCGATGTACTGCAGCTTGCTGTCGACCGACAGGGTCAGGTCGCGGCCCTGGTGCGGTTCGCGGAACATGCCCAGGTCTTCGGCGATGTGGCCCAGGCGGTCCTTGATCACGCGCCGGCTGCCGGCCACGCCCATCAGGGTCTTCTGGTGCTGCAGCTCCATCCCGTCCTGGCCCTTGTCCTCGACGTTGGTGAAGCCCACCAGGTGGGTCACCACTTCGCCCTGCGGATAGAAGCGCTTGTATTCCTTGCGCGTGTCGATGCCGTCGATCTTGAGCTTCAGGATCTGGTCGACGATCGGCATCTCGACCTGGCGCTTCAAGTAGACGAAGGTGCGGTCGGAGTCGAGCTTCTTGCGCAGGTCGGCTTCAGGCATCTCGAGCAGCCTGGCCAGTTCGCGCAGCTTCTCGGGCGGCGCCTGCAGCACGTCTTCGGGGATGCCCCAGATCGCGCGCACCGGCAGCGAAGTCGCCAGCACGGCGCCGTTGCGGTCCAGGATGCGGCCGCGCGTGGCCGGCAGCTCGAGCGTGCGCTCGTAGCGGCTCTTGCCCTGTTTTTGCAGGAACTGGTTCGACACGCCCTGCAGCCACACCGCGCGCACCGCCAGCGCGGCGAAGGACGCGAACAGGACGAACAGCACCAGGCGCGAACGCCAGTCGGGCAGGCGTACCGCCAGCACCGGGCTTTTCGAGAAAGCCACGCCTTTCGACGCGGCCACGCGCGCATTGCTGTTCTTCGCCGTGCCGCGCGTCATTGGCCGCCCTCGGTCAGGTACTGGGTACGGGCCGGGCTCAGCGGCGCCATATCCAGGTCGGTGCGCGAGATCTGCTCGATGCGCTCGTTCTTGGCCAGGCGCGACTGGTCGAGCTGGAGTTGATCCCAGTCGATGTCGAGCTGGCGCGCGTGCTGCTGCAGGCGCTCGAGCTCGATGAGCAGGTGGCGCGCCTGGTAGCGGGCATTGACCACCGATAGCGCGCAGCCCACCAGCAAGGTGACGAGGAGCACGTTCAGCTTGACGCTCATGCAGGCGTCCCCAGGCGTTCGGCCACGCGCAGCACCGCCGAGCGGGCGCGCGGATTGTCCGCCACTTCCACGTCAGAGGGCTTGATCTTGTCGATCAGCCGCATCTCGGGCTGGGGCAGGTCGACCGCGCGGATCGGCAGGCGCCGGTCCGGTTGTTCGACCTTGACCTTGGAGGCGAGGAATTGCTTGACCATGCGGTCTTCCAGCGAGTGAAAGGAAATCACCGACATGCGCGCGCCGGGCGCCAGCATGCCATAGGCCGCCCTCAGCCCTGCCTCAAGGTCCTCAAGCTCTTTATTGATGAAAATCCGGATAGCCTGAAAGGTCCTGGTTGCCGGATCCTTGCCTTTTTCCCGCCCTTTGACCGTGTTTGCCACGATTGCGGCAAGCTGTCGTGTGCTTGAAATTGGTTCGACTGCGCGGCGAGCAACAATCGCCTTTGCAATCTGAAAAGCATACCGCTCTTCTCCATAATCGCGTATCACCTTTTCCAATTGAAGTTGCTCCGCGGTAGCGATCCACTCGGCCGCCGACATGCCGCGCGTGGTGTCCATGCGCATGTCGAGGGGGCCATCGTTGCGGAAGCTGAAGCCGCGGCTGGCGTCGTCCACCTGGGGCGACGAGATACCCAGGTCGAGCAGGATGCCGTCGACCCGGGGGATGCCGCGCGCTGCCAGCGCGTCATGCATCGTTGCAAAGCTGTCGTGGACGATCGTGAAACGTGGATCGTCGATTTGTTCCGCTGTGGCGATGGCTTGCAGATCCTTGTCGAACGCGATCAGGCGCCCTTGCGGGCCCAGGCGCGACAACAGCAGGCGGCTGTGGCCGCCTCGTCCGAAAGTACCATCTATATAGATGCCGGAAGCACGCGCGCCCTCGAGCTTGAGCGCGTCGACCGCTTCGTCAAGTAGCACCGTTCGATGCTGGAACACAGGCACCGTCTTTGAATCCGTCATCGGCGCCTCAGAAAGAGAAGTTGGAAAGAACATCGGGCATGCCGCCGGCAACGGCCTCGGCCTCGTCGTCGGCCAGCTTGGCGGCATTCCAGATTTCGAAGTGGGTGCCCATGCCGAGCATCATCACTTCCTTGTCCAGCCCGACCGCGGCACGCAGTTCGGGCGAGATCAGGACACGGCCGGCGCTGTCAAGCTCGACATCGACGGCATTGCCGAGGAAAATGCGCTGCCATGCACGGGCCGACATCGGCCAGGCAGCGATTTGTGTGCGGTGCTGTTCCCATACCGGGCGCGGGAAGAACAGCAGGCAACCATGGGGGTGTTTGGTCAGGGTCATGCGGCCTTCGCACTGACTCGTCAGGGCGTCACGGTGCTTGGCTGGAATTGACATCCGCCCTTTTGCATCGAGATTGATCGCTGACGCGCCCTGGAACACGTGTTTACCTAGCTTTGGAGAGTTGTTGTCGTTGTTTGTCGGGCGCCGGGAGCCGCGGATTCTATTCCACAACGCTCCCACAAATCGACACTTTTTCACACCGTTTCCCACTTTAGTGGAAGCAATGTTGACGGTCAAGCGAATTCACGATTGACGAAATCGACTTTTTCCAATAAAACCAATGACTTAGACGCGAGTGCGATACCCTCAGCTGAACAAAAACCCTCGTAAAATTAGGGACTTAGCCTGAACAGTGAAGGTGAGGCCTGAGTTGTACAGACGATGTTTACGTTTGAGCAACGTCAATGAAAAGAAAAATATTGACGTGTGGAAATAAATATTGTGACTTCTAGGCAACTGGGTGAACATACAGTAGTCCTGCCAGCCCCCGCCGCATCAACGCACCTGGCGGATGCTTACCACTGTGGCTTCCTACGCACTATCCACAGTTAACTATTTTGACTTTGGGAAACTAAAAACGTAATATCGGCAAAATATGAAAACCCCATCCGACCTGCAAGCAGCGGCCAGCTACAACCCCGCCGACTATTGCTCGACCAAGGAAGCCGCGGCCATCCTGGGCGTCTCGCACCGCACGGTGCAACTGTGGGTCGAGAATGGCACCTTGCAAGCGTGGCGCACTGCCGGCGGTCACCGCCGTATCACGGTGGAGTCGGTCAACCGCCTGGTCGATGGACGGCAGCGCGCCATTGCAGGCCATGCGCCAGCCGCGCCAAGCGCCCCGGCGCCGAGCGGACGGCGGGTGCTGGTGGTCGACGACGATCCGCTGATGCTGCGCCTGTACGAGCTCGAGATGGCCGGCTGGGGCCTCGACCTCGACCTGGTCAAGGCCAATAATGGCTTCGAAGCCCTGATCCGCATCGGCGAGCGACGCCCCGACCTGCTGGTGAGCGACCTGAACATGCCGGGCATGGACGGTTTCCGCATGATCCGCACCCTGCGCGAAGACAGCGGCACCGCCGGCATGAACATGATCGTGGTCAGCGGCCTGGACCGTGCGACAATCAAGGCCATGGGCCTGCCCACCGATATCCCGGTCTTTCCCAAGCCAGTGCCGTTCGGCGAACTGCGCGGCGCCGTGCAGAACGGCCTGCCGCGCAGCTGATGCTATGCTGGACATCCGGCGCCACGCGCTCCCAGCCTGCCCATGACCATGACCAAGACCATCCTTGTCGTCGACGACCAGGAAGAATTGCGCTTGCTGATCTCGCTCAGCCTGCAATCGCTGGGGCGTATCGTCGAAGCTGCCAATGCCGAACAGGCGCTGGCCCGGTTCAGGGACGAACGCCCCGACCTGGTCATGCTCGACGTCTGGCTCGGGCCCGGCCCTGGCGGCCTCGAAATATGCGCTGAACTCAGGCGCGATCCGCGCAATGCAACGACGAAAATCGTCCTGCTGTCGGCCTGCGGCCAGCAGAGCGATATCGCGGCCGGCATGGCGGCGGGCGCCGACCTGTACCTGGTCAAACCCTTCAGCCCCTTCGATCTGCTCGATACCGTCAGCCACCTGCTCGCTTGATCAAGCGGTAGAATTGTTGATTTACAGAAACTAACGTTTCTTTAGAGACATTCCTCTAATTGCACCATCAATTCCGTAAAGTCGGAAAAAATTATATCATTCCGACAAGCTTCCGGTCGTCCGGGATGTCGGCTCGACCCCCATCGCCATCCACCATCGGGGCAATCCCGCCAAACCCGAAATCCACCGCCGGTAACCGCCAAGCCATCCCAGGGGGGCGCCGCGCGCAAGCCACCAGCAAAGCCGCTATGATGAACTTCATCGCATATTCTTCCGTCTACTTTCGGCTTTGTTCATCATGTTGCGCGCATCCCGTTTCCTTGTGGCCAGCCTGGCCGCCGCTACCCTGGCCCTGCCAGGCGTGGCAGACGCGCGCGTCGCATCGGCGACCCTCGAGGCGCGTTTCGAGGTCGTGGCCACCTGCTCGGTGAGCGTCGCCCGCAAAGTCGACGTCGCCTGCGCCAGCCCAAGCACCCCTTACCTGCTCGACGCCGGCAGCGCACCGTCGCAGCGCAGCGTGTCCGCCGACGCGCGCCAGGTCACCGTCTATTTCTGATTCGCTAGACGTTTTCCTTATTTGCGTATCAGTTTTTCTTCGTAGGCGGCTTGCCAGCCGCCACCGATAATGGCTGAGTGACTCATTCCGCCCATTCCACCGCCCCTGCCGACAATGCCGACCGCCTGGTGCACTGGCTGATCGACAGCGTGCAGCTCGAAGCGACTGTATTCCATCTGGGCCAGTATTGCGGCCGCTGGCAGGCTTCCACCGCGGGGCGCGGCCTGGGCAGCTTCCACCTGGTGCTGCATGGCGAGTGCTACCTGCACCTCGAAGGCCGGGCGCCGGTCCAGCTGCGCGCACGCGACGGTGTATTCATGCTGCACGATACGCCACACTTCATCAGTCCCGACGCCGACCCGGCCACCGCCCGCCCCGGCGCGCCGATGCAGCAGCTCGGGCCGGCGGCGCCCGACGCCACGGCGCTGGCCTGCGGCTTCTTCCACTTTCGCAGTGCCCTGAGCACCCTGATCGCCGACTCCTTCCCCGACAGCCTGGTGCTGCGCGCCGACGAGCCGGCGCTGCAGGCGCTGAACGCCTTGTTCGACCTGATCCTGGCCGAACCCGCGCGCGCCCCCGAGACGCCGTCGCCGCTGGTGGCGCGCCTGGCCGAGCTGATGTTCTTCTACGCGATCCGCCACGCGGCGCGCCAGCAGGACATTGCCACCGGCCTGCTGGCCGTGGCCAGCCGGCCAGAGTTTTCACCGCTGCTCGACCGCATGATGCAGGAGCCGGGCCAGGACTGGTCGACCGAGAACATGGCGCGCGCGGCCCATATGTCACGCTCGAGCTTCTATAAGCACTTCAGCGAGGCCAGCGGCCAGGCGCCGGCCCAGTTCCTGTTGCTGCTGCGCATGAAGATCGCGGCCCAGCGCCTGCATGGTGGTGAAACGGTTGAGCGCACCGCCGGCCACGTCGGCTACAACTCGTATGCGGCCTTCTCGCGCGCCTTCCATAAAGTAATGGGCGAACATCCGGGCACCTTCCGGCGCGGCCGCCATATCCAGGTTAGACCGCCACATTCGGGCCCGATTCGGACGATCGAGCAGAAAACAAGGACGGGTGTGTCCGAACGTGTTTTCGGATCGCCGCTAAAATAACGGGCCCAACGCTTATTTCGAGAGAGCCGCCATGTCCCGCCTGACCCTGCATACCCAAGAAACCGCGCCTGAAGGCAGCCGTCCCTTCGTGGACAAGGCCGTCGCCAACAATGGCTTCCTGCCGAACCTGATCGGCGTGCTGGCCAACTCGCCGCAAGCGCTGCAAACCTATATGACGGTATCGGGCATCAATGCCGAAACCAGCCTCACCCTGGCGGAACGCGAAGTGGTGCAGATCACCGCCGCCCGCATCCATGGCTGCGATTTCTGCATCGCCGGCCACACCGCCATCGCACTGAAAAAAGCGCAACTGCCGGTCGAGACCGTGCGCGCCCTGCAGCAAGGCCAGGACACGGCCGACGCCAAACTCGACGCCGTGCGCCAGTTCTCCGAAGCCGTGATCGCCACCCGCGGCGGCGTCAGCGACGACGCGCTGGCCGCCTTCAAGGCCGCCGGCTACAACGACCAGCAGGCGCTCGAAGTCGTGCTGGGCATCAGCCTGGCCACCCTGTGCAACTTCGCCAACACCCTGGCCGGCAGCAGCATCAACCCGCAACTGCAACCGTTCGCCAGCGGAGCCATCTGATGTCCAACGGCGAACAAACGACGAATTTGCCGGCCAGCCTGGTCGAATGGCTGCAGGCCAATGCGGATCAACTGGACAGCACGCCCGAGCTGGCTTCCGACGTCGTGCCGCGCCTGGCCGGCGCCGGCCTGTTCGCCATCGGCGTTCCGCAAGACCTGGGCGGCAGCGGCGGCGCCACGATCGATGCGATCGACGCCATCGCCGCCGTGGCGGAGCACTCCGTCACCGCCGCCTTCGTGTTCTGGGGCCAGCGCACCTTCATCGAATACCTGCTGCAAAGCCCGAACGAGGCCATGCGCGCGCGCTGGATCGGGTCCCTGATGCGCGGCGAATTCGCCGGCGCCACCGGCCTGTCGAACGCGATGAAATTCCTGTCCGGGATCGAGTCACTGCAGATCAGCGCCACCCCGAATGACCAGGGCTGGCAGCTCGACGGCTCGCTGGCCTGGATCACCAACCTGCGCAAGGAAGGTTTCATTGCCGCTGCCGCCGTGAATTCGGCAGGTGACTTGCCGCCAGCGGTGGTCGCCTTCATCAGCGACAGCGCCGGCGTCACCCGCAGCCCCGACCTCGAATTGCTGGCTCTGCGCGGCAGCAATACCGCCGCCGTCAAGATCGAGGGCGTGCAGATCGGCGAAGGCGAGGTGCTGCATCCGAACGCGCGCGCCTGGCTGCCGGGTGTGCGTCCATCGTTCCTGGGCCTGCAGTGCGGCCTGTCGATCGGCCTGGCGCGCGCCAGCCTGCGCTCCGCGCATGCGCTGTCGACCGCCATGCGCGGCCCGCTGATCGAACGCATCGTGGCGCAGCAGGCGGCGCTCGAAGAACTGGTCACGCAACTGAAAGATGGCGTTGCCGACGGCCGTTTCAAAACCGCCGCGGCGCCGATGTTCCGCTTGCGCATTGCGCTGGCCGAGAGCGTGCAGCAGGCCGTGATGCTCGAGCTGCAGGCCAGCGGCGGGCGCGCCTACCTGGTCGACCGCGACCGTAGTTTTGCGCGCCGCTGGCGCGAATCGGCGTTCATCCCGATCGTCACCCCAAGCCTGACCCAGTTGCAGGTCGAACTCGCAAAGCACGCCGCGGCATGACGGCGGCGGCGATCGAACAAGGCGCGACCGCGCTGTCGGCGTCCAGCCTGCGCATCGGCTATGGCGGCAAGACCGTGGTCGACGGTATCTCGCTGCGCATCGACAAGCGCGAGATCGTCTGCCTGCTGGGCGGCAGCGGCTGCGGCAAGTCGACCCTGCTGCGCGGCCTGGCCGGCCTCAGCCCGGCGCAAGCCGGCAGCGTCAGCTTTTTGGGCGAGCCATTATTGGAACCGCACCCGCGCGCGGCGCTGGTGTTCCAGCAACCGAGCCTGCTGCCCTGGCTGAACGTCGAGGGCAATGTCGGCTTCGGCCTGGATTTCGCGCGTCAGCCGGCGATCGGCCGCGACGCGCGCAAGTCGCGCGTGCAGGACGCCATCGACGCCGTCGGCCTGGGGCCGCGCAGCCACGCCTATCCGGCCCAGCTGTCCGGCGGCCAGGCCCAGCGCGTGGCGCTGGCGCGGGCCCTGGCGCGCCAGCCCGAGCTGCTGTTCGCCGACGAACCGTTCTCGGCGCTGGACGCGATCACGCGCGCCGAGATGCAGACCCTGCTGGTCGACCTGGTGCACCGCTGGCATACCGCCGCCCTCCTGGTGACCCACGATATCGACGAGGCGATCCTGGTCGCCGACCGCATCCTCCTGATGGCCGGGCAGCCGGGACGCATCGTGAGAGAATGGCAGGTTGACCTGCCACGCCCGCGCGACGAACATGCCGAGGGGGTCGTCGCACTGCGGCTGGACATCATCAAGGCGCTGCGCGAAGGCGCCTGAACCCAATACAACAAGGAAAATCACATGACCAACCCGATCCACATCTGCGTTTCTTCCGACTGCGATTGCGGCATGACCCGGCGCGACTTTTTGCGCATGTCGGCCCTGACTGGCGCCGCGGCCGCCTCGCCGCTGTTGTTCGCGGGCGACGCGATGGCGCAGAACTTCAAGGGCGACGACCAGCCGGTCAAGATCGGCTACCTGCCGATCACCGACGCCGCCCCGCTGCTGGTGGCGCATGGCCGCAAGCTGTTCGAGCAGCAGGGCCTGAAGGTCGAGACGCCACGCCTGTTCCGCAGCTGGGCCCAGATCACCGAAGCCTTCGTGGCCGGCCAGGTCAATGTGATCCACATGCTGTCGCCGGCCACGCTGTGGGTGCGCTACGGGTCGAAATTCCCGGCCAAGGTGGTGGCCTGGAACCACATCAACGGTTCGGCGCTGACGGTGCAGAACGAGATCAACTCGGTGCTTGAGCTGGGTGGCAAGACGGTCGCGATCCCGTTCTGGTACTCGATCCACAATATCCTGCTGCAGAAAATCCTGAGCGCCAACAAGCTGACGGTCGTGACCCGCTCGCGCGGCGCCGACCTCAAGCCCAACGAGGTAAATCTGATTGTGCTGGCGCCATCCGAGATGGTGTCGGCGCTGGCGACCAAGTCGATCGCTGGCTATATCGTGGCCGAACCGTTCAATGCGGCGGCCGAAAATGCCAAGATCGGCAAGGTGCTGCGCTTCTCGGGCGACGTCTGGAAGAACCACGCCTGCTGCGTGACCTTCCTGGCCGAGCGCGACCTGAACGAGCGGCCGGAATGGTCGCAGCGCGTCACCAACGCCATCGTCAACGCCCAGCTGTGGTCGCGTTCGAACCAGGTCGAGACAGCCAAGCTGCTGGCCGCCACCGGCCCTAACAAATACACCCCGCACAACCTGCAGGCGCTGACCAAGGTGCTGGCCACCACCGACTATTCGGATTACGAAAAGCGCCGCATCGTTGCGCACCCGGACTGGAACCAGCGCCGCATCGACTTCCAGCCGTTCCCGTTTGCTTCGTACACCGAGGAACTGGTGCGCGCGATCGGCCAGACCAAGGTCGAGGGCGACACCAGCTTCCTGGCCAAGCTCGATCCGAAGTTCGTGGCGCGCGACCTGGTCGACGACCGCTTCGTGCGCAAGTCGATCGCCGCCGTCGGTGGCCCTGCCAAGTTCGGCCTGCCGGCCAATCTGCTGCGTACCGAGACCATCGCGGTTTAAATGATGCTGGGACGTTTTTTGTGGCCGCTCGCCGGCTTCGCGGTCGCGCTGCTGTTGTGGTCCTGGGGTGTCAAGGGACTGGAACAGACCACGCCGATCGCGGCCATGTTCGCCCCGCTGGACACCTTCCAGGCCTTCCATGCCATGGTGCTGGGGCCGGACATCTGGCTGCACGTGATCACCAGCCTCAAAAGGGTGGCGGTTGGCCTGGGCTTCGCGATCCTGTTCGGCGTGCCGCTCGGGATCCTGGTCGGCATGTCGAAGGCCTTCAGCCAAGCCAGCACCCCGCTGTTCCAGCTGCTGCGCATGGTCTCGCCGCTGTCGTGGATGCCGCTGGCGGTGATGGTGCTCGGCGTGGGCGACGCGCCAGTCTACTTCTTGCTGGCGTTCGCCGCGGTGTGGCCGCTGATGCTGGCCACCGCCGCCGGCGTGGCCCAGCTCGACCCCAACTGGATGCTGCTGGGGCGCTCGCTGTCGGCCACCCGCTGGGAAGTCATCTGGCGCCTGGTGCTGCCCGGGATCACGGCGCAAATCCTGACCGGCGTGCGGCTGGCGATCGGCATCATCTGGATCGTGCTGGTGCCGGCCGAGATGCTGGGCGTGTCGGCCGGCCTCGGTTACTTCATCCTCGATACGCGCGACCGCCTGGCGTATTCGGAACTGACGGCCGCCATCATCCTGATCGGCCTGCTCGGTTATGCGCTCGACTACCTGGCGCGCCTGGTACACGCGCGCTGGCTGCACGCTACGCCGGCTAAAACGTCAGAAGCACCGTAACGGTGTCGCGGTAGTTGCCCGGCGTCGGTGCGCGTTGGCGCGGCACGGTGCCATACATCATGACGTTCTGCGCGGCGCCGCTGCCGGTGCCGCTGTAGACCAGCGTGCCGGCAGTGCCGTCGCCCCAGGTCGGGCCGTCGGCCGTGGCCGAAATCCGATACCCGAGAGTCTCGCCGGTGGTGAGGTTTTTCATGGTGCGCGCCGCCGGATTGTTCGAGCTGCCGCCGCTCAGCGAGATCTGGTAGCTGCTGTTGGCGGTGCAGGTGACCGACAGCGGCGCGCTGGCGCGTAGTTCGCTCAGTGGGCTGCCGGCGCCGAACACCAGGTTGCTGGTGCCGATCAGGCAGTTGTTGGTGACCGTGGCCCGGGTCTGGAACGAAAACGCGACCGTGGTGCCGGACGTGCACGGCTTGCCGGCGCCGAATACATACTGCAGCGTGCCGTGGCCGGCGAAGTTGGCGGTGTACAGGGTATTGTTATTGCCGGTGGTGCCCACGCCGGCCAGCCTGGCGGCGGGGATGCGGCCATAGATGGTCACGCGCTGCGTCACCCCGCCCAGCGCCAGCAGGCCGAGCAGCGTGCCAGAGATCGGCTTGGCGCCGATGGTGCTGGTATTGCTGCCCCACAGCCCGGCCGCGGAGTATGACGGGTCGGTGTAGAGATTGAAGCCGAGGCTGCGCCCGCCATTGCTCATCCAGCGCGGGTCGCCCGTGCCGCCGCCGCTGCCCGTTTCCAGGTTGACGCAGACATTGGCGGCCGGCAGCAGCAGCGGCGACTGCCCCAGCGTCCAGTAGCAGGTCACGGTCAGGGTGCCGCGCGCCGTGTAGTCGGTATTCTCGAGCGGGCTGATCACGCCGAAGTCGACGTCGGTCATGGCGGCGGTACAGGTATTCGCGCGCGCGCCGGGCATCGCAAGCCACAACAGGGCGAGCGTCGCCAGGAACAGTCGCAGCAGGCGGCGCGGGCCGGCGCTCGTGGTCATCATCTTCATCATCCTCATTGTCCTTGCACGGGCTGGCATACCAGCGGCCCGATGGTCGGCAGTTCACCGTCCACGGGCTTGTAATCGAAGCGCACTTCACAGGCGGCGGCGCCGGTTCCGACCAGCACCCGGTTACGCGCGCGCAAACCTTCGACGAACAGGATGCCATCGTAACCGACTACCGCGCCAAGGTCGCTGCCTTCCAGCCGCGCCGGCGTACCCACTTCGGGCGCGCTGCCGTCCGGGTTCACCAGCATCAGCGTGGCCGCCGTATAGCGTTCGATCTCGAAGCGGGCCACCACGCCGGCGAACTGGCGCGGCACAACATCCTGGCTGCTGCCGGCGATCCGGGTGTCGGGCGGCAGCGAGGACGGATCGATCGCGATCCGGTTGGCGGTGTACGGCTGCAGGTCCGGTACCAGCAAGCGCCCCTTGCTGTCGGTGCGGCCGATCAGGCGGTTGTCCTGCAATACCGGCAGGTCCGGTGCGCCGGTCGAGACCAGGGCGAAGCCCTGGCCGACCTGGCGCGCAGCGACCAGCGCACCGTCCATCGCCACCAGTGCGCCGCTGAAGTCGAGGCTGGTATTGCTGTCGCCGCCCACACGCTGGGTCGAGAGGGCGGCGCGGCCGTGCGAGCCCAGGTATTGCAGCTGGGCCTGCTGGTAACGCTGGGCGCCAGCGGTGCCGGCCTGCAGCGCCCAGCCCAGGCCGCCCTCGAAGTCGGGCGCGCGCGCCAGCGACAACGCCGCCGACTTGTCGCCATACTGGCGGCCGGCGTTGGCATTGAACGAGATGCGCGAGTCGAAGGCCATGCTGAAGGTGGCGGTGATGCCGCGTTGATCGCGCTGCTTCAGGTCCTGGAAGGCGCTGAGGCTGAAGTTGCCGCGTGCGCCGACCGTGCGCGACCAGGCCAGCGCCACGGTGCGCGACACCGCCGGCGTGGGCAGGATCGGGAACAGGCCCGGGCCGCCCTGCCCCACGCCCGGTCCCAGCGGGTCGGGCACCAGGCCAAGATCGGCCAGGAGGGATTGGCGCAGCTGGATCAGGCTCACGCTCAGGCTGTGGCCGCGATAGGAGGCGCTGAGGGTGGCGCGGTCGGTCGCGCGCGGCACTGGCGCGCCTTCGAGCACGCCGAGGTCGGCGTAGTTCCTGCTGGCCCGCACCGACTGCACGTCGAAGGCGAAGCGCGGCGACACATACTGGTAGCCGAGGCTGGCCTGGAAGCCGCTGCGGCTGCCGCTGCTGGCGGCCAGCGCCCCGCTGAACACACCCGCTCCGGGAATCCGTTTTAACACACCGCCGCCGGCCAGCAGCAGGCCGCTGCCGGCTTCGGCATGCGCCTCGAGGGTCATGGTATCGCTCCAGCCGTGGCGCCACGACGCCAGCGCCGCCGGTTTGCCGTAGCTGAACGAGTCGATGCCGTAGTCGCGCCGCAGCGCGCCGACCGAGACCGCGAAATCGGACAGGCCGGGCGCCAGCAGGCGGGTGTCGACGTACAGCGGCAAGGTGGTGGCGATTTCGCGGCCGAGAGCGTCGCGCGTGATCACGGTGGCCTGGCCGGCGCCATTCAGGCCGGCCACCTGGTCGACCACGAAGGGACCGGTGGGCACCTGGCCGGTGAACTGGCGCACGCCATTCACGTACAAGTCGACGCTGCTGGGCACCACCGCCGAACCGGCGACCGAGGCCACCGGATAGGTCACCAGGTCGGGCCGCAGCTCGAAGTTGCGGCGCCACTCGACGCCGCCCAGGCGCATGCCTCGGGTCCAGCTCAGTGCCGGGGCCACGGTGTCGCCCACCTGCCAGGTCGAGAGATTGTCTTGCGACGAGCGCACCCAGGTGGTGTCGTAGCGGGTATAGCCGCGCCCCGGGCCGCGGATCACGCCGGCGCCGGTACTGTTCAGGGCGCCGTGGCGGTCGAAGTAGCGCAGGTCGAGCGCGCCGGCCAGCGACCGCGAGCCGCTCTGGCCGAACAGGTTGTAGTTGAGCAGCATGCCGGGGCTGACCTGGGCCGGTCCGGCGCGGCGCACCGCGCGCGCGCTCAGCACGCTTTGCTCGCGCAAGGCATCGGTCAGGGTCAGGGACAGGGTTTGGCGGGCCGGGTCATAGGCCCAGCGCATGCCGCTGACTTCGTCGAGCGAAAAATCGCTGCGGCCGGCCACGCCGAAGCGGGCCGGGTCCAGGCCCAGTTCGCGCAGCGAGTCGACCGTCATGCGCAGGGTGGACCCGAGCTGGATCACGGATACGATCTGGCCGGTCGGCTGGCCGTCGATGCTGGTGTCGAGGAAGAGTTCGACCGCTTGTGTGGATTCGGCGCTTGGTGGCGCCTGGGCGGCAACCTGCGCGACCGCGGCGGCGATCGGCGTCAGGCCGAGCGCGAGCAGGCAGGACACGCGTAGCGTCCGCCATCGCAGGCGGCGGGTCGGGTGCCGCACCGCGGGGTCAGTCCGGGGCGACGGCGGCGCTGGCGGACTGCGGCCGGGTATTGACCATGGCCTGGATCGCCAATGGCGCCGGCATGCCGGCGACGATGTCGGGCGGCAGTGGCCATTCGCGGGCGCGGCCCGGCAGCGCATAGCCCAGCAGGCCCTTGGACAGTTCGACATTGCGCTCGCCGATGCGCACGCTGGTGGCGCCGATCTGGGCATGCAGGGTGCCGTCGTTGTGGGCGCGCAGGTGCCACTTGCCGTCACGCTGGAAGGTGCTCCAGGCGAGCTTGGGCGCGGCCTGGCCATCGGCCGGCAGCACGAAGGCCGGCACCGAATACTGGAGGCGGATCGCGATATTGCCCTGCTGGCTGTCGCCACGCGGCAGCTCGTCGATCAGGATGCGATAAGTCTGCTCGGCGCCGGCCGCGCCGGCCGGGCCCTGGGCGCCGGGACGGCGCACCAGCCGGATGGTCTGGATGCTGTTGGCGCCGATCTCGATGACCGGCGGGCTGGCCACCAGCTGGGTGGTCGGGGTCAGGGCGTCGACGCCGTCACGCTGGTCCCAGGCATACACGCGCACCTGGCCGTACAAGGGGGTATCGCCATTGTTCTGGAGCTGGATCCCGGCTGCGTTCTGGCCGGGCTGGAAACTGATCGAGACGGGAGAAATCTGCAGATTGGCGCCGTGCGCCGGTACGCCGGCCGCCAGGACAGTCAACAGGGCCGCCGCCAAGGCGGCGCAGCGAATACTCCGCATGCTCACTCCAGGTTAGAAATACACGCTCGCCGTGATCGACGATTTATAGTTGTCCGGGGTCGGCGCATTCTGCACCGGGATTTCACCATACACAGTCACGGTCTGCTTGTCGCCGTTTCCAGTTCCGGCCAGGGTATCGCTGCCCGAGGTGTTGCCCCACAGGCCCGAGCCAAGCGAACGGTACAGGTTGAACTTGACGGTATCGGTGTTGGAGGCTTTTTCACCCTTCATGTAACGCGTGGTACCGGCCGAGCCCGTACCAGTGCCGGCATCCAGGCCCACATTGTAAGGCGTAGTATTGGTGCATGTCACAGTCAAGTTGGCTTGGCCGTTGATCGTGGCGGTGATCAGGCCGGTTTGACCGAAATCGATCGGCGCGGCGGTGACGGTGCAGTCGGGAACAACACTCATCGTCACGTCGAACTTGGCGGTGACCGGGCTGACGTTGGTAGCGTAGGCGGTGAAAGGCATGACGGCGGCCAGGACAGCAGCCATGACACGGGTCATTGAGCGGTTACGGTTCAGGGTCGACATCATTTGTATTCTCCAGGTTGGTTGAGGGTGCCATCACCATGACGCACACAGAATTGCTCAACTCGGAAAATATGATACCGCGTTTCCGTACGGAATCAAATCAGTTTCATCGAATTTGCTGACTATTTCAATTTTGCTGGTTTTATGCAACAGTGTTGCTGGATTGCCACAAATTATCGGTCAGCTGTCCGGTGTGGCCCACGAGCCGGCATGCGCTACCGCCCGCCCCCAGCGCGCCAACAGTTCGGCGCGGCGATCGGCCTCCATGCGCGGCGCATAGCGGCGCTCGGCCTGCCATTGGGCCTCGATTGCCTCGAGCGACTCCCAGTAGCCGCAGGCCAGCCCGGCCAGGCAGGCCGCGCCGAGGGCCGTGGTTTCGGTGACACGCGGGCAGATGACCTCGATGCCTAGCAGGTCGGCCTGGAACTGCATCAAGAGTTCGTTGCGCGCGGCGCCGCCATCGGCGCGCAGCTCGGTGACGGCGCAGGCGGCATCTTTCTGCATCGCGATCAATAGTTCGGCGCTCTGGTAGGCGATGGCTTCGACCGCGGCGCGCGCGATATGGGCGGCCGTGGTGCCGCGCGTCATGCCGAGAATGGTGCCGCGCGCATACGGGTCCCAATGCGGCGCCCCGAGGCCGGTGAAGGCCGGCACCAGCATCACGCCACCACTGTCGGGCACGCTGGTGGCGAGCGCCTCGACCTCGTGCGACTCACGGATGATGCCAAGGCCATCGCGCAGCCATTGCACGGTGGCGCCGCCTATGAAGACACTGCCCTCGAGCAGGTAATCGGTGTGGCCGTCGACGGTCCAGCCGACGGTGGCCAGCAGGCGGTTATGTGACACCGGCGCCGTGTTGCCCGCATGCATCAGCATGAAGCAGCCGGTACCGTAGGTATTCTTGACCAGGCCCTTGCGGTGGCAGGCCTGGCCGAAGGTGGCGGCCTGCTGGTCGCCGGCGATGCCGGCAATCGGGATCGCGTGGCCGAACCACTCCTCGGCCGCCAGGCCGACCGTGCCGGCGCTGGCGACGACCTCGGGCAGCAGCGCACGCGGGATGTCGAACAGGGCCAGCAAGTCCTCGTCCCAGGCCAGGGTATGGATGTTGAACAGCATCGTGCGCGCGGCGTTGCTGGTGTCGGTGACGTGGCGCCCGCACAGGCGGTAGATGAGCCAGCTATCGACGGTGCCGAAGGCCAGTTCGCCCTTTTCGGCCCGGCTGCGCGCTCCGGGGACGTGGTCCAGCAGCCACTGCAGCTTGGTGGCGGAAAAATAAGCGTCGATCTCGAGGCCGGTACGCTCCTGGATCAACCCCGCCCGGCCCGCTTCACGCAGGCGGTCGCAGGCGCCGGCGGTGCGCCGGTCCTGCCACACGATGGCATTGGCTACCGGTTCGCCGCTGACGCGGTCCCACAGGACCGTGGTCTCGCGCTGGTTGGCGATGCCGATCGCGGCGATCTGCGATGCCTGGATACCGCTTTGGGCCAGGACCTCGCGCGCGCAGGCAAGCTGGCTGTGCCAGATGTCGCGCGGGTCGTGCTCGACCCAGCCGGGCTGGGGGAAGTGCTGGGGAAATTCGCGTTGGCAGCTGGCGACCGGCAAGCCGGTGCGGTCGAACACGATGGCGCGCGAACTGGTCGTGCCCTGGTCGAGGGCGAGGATGTAGTGGGTCAAGCGCGTCTTTCGGATAGCGCGGCCGGCGCGCAGCGCCGTCGGCGAGCGGTCCGGACGACCGTCGATGACGCACGCGGATCACGTGCGCCTGGAATACTGTGTAAAGCAGGCCGATAGGCCGGATTCTGTATAGCGCCACCTTGCGGCGACACTTGGACAATCATTCCTCTAGGCGCTGGATTACTCCAGCGCTCAAGCTTCCTACCCGCACGCTCCGCGAGCAACATCAACGCGTGCCTATTTGGAATTGCTCCAGGTGGAGGTTACCGCGTTTCACCGTAACTTAATACGCTCGTCTCTGTGGCCCTATTCCTCGCCTTATACCACTGGCTTGCGCCAGCGGACTTCAGCGGACGGCCGTTAACCGTCACCCCGCTCTGTGGAGTCCGGACCTTCCTCCCGTCCACGACCTTGCGGCGTGGACCAGCGACTGTCTGGCCTGCTTCACGGCACGTATTGTACCTGCTCTCAGCGATTGATAGGACACGATGGAACAAACGGAGCCCTCTTTCTCGCGTGGAGAGGGCCCCTGCCTCAGTTCAAAGCAATTTTCTCGACATTTAAGCTGAACAACTCTTCGATGAGCTTCGTAATGTTAGCGCGTACCGCCCCCTCATTCGCAATACGCAAGCGTTCCACTCCGGCAAAGGCGCTGCTAAATGAGGCAGTGTATGGCACCGAAATGCGGCGGTTCAGGATTTCTTTCCCAGTCGCTCGCTCGACCAGGGAATACATAACGCCAACCGTAACTGTCATGTCGAAGCCGCCCATTGGTTGATCAACACGCTCGAGATGTGCTACCAGCATGTACTTGCCAGCTTGCTTACCGTTGGCAAGTAAATTGGCATCGCGAAGTGAGCTCTCCAAAGCCTGCTCAAACTCGCTATTCCCGACATTCGATACCCACATGGGATTAGTCTCTTTCCCTCCAGTCACATCCTTAACAGCGACACTTGTGCGAAGTGGGGTCTGCACTATCCGCTGCTGCGGCGTTGCGTTGGCGGTCATCTGATCGACACGTGCTGGGGCAGCGCATCCAGTGAGCAGTAATGCAATCGCTAGCGAAGTAGCAGTTATGAAGTACTTCGAGATACATGCTTTCATCATAGCGCGACAGTGGTAGAGGTAACAATCGGGGAATTACCAGGTGCTGTCACAGCACCAGGACATTTCTTTAGAATCGCAGACTGATGACTAGCGTCGTATTCACCGCGCAGGCGAGCGTAGTCTGCCTCTTGCTGCTTAGTACCGCCTAGCGCAAACAGAGCAGGCCAGAACAGGACTATGCCTACACCTGCGATGGCTTTATCGTTAGACGCTGCCTCGTCCAAACGTCCGCCCAACTGAGCGACACGAGACTGGATACGCTGGATTTCACTACTAAGCTGCTCACAGTCGTATGCCTGATATTGCATCGGCGAGACGTAGGCTACCGGCACATCCTTCGATGCCGTAGCACACCCCATCAATGCGATACAACTCGCTAAAGTTACTGTTATGGTCTTTTTCATCCTGAAATCCCTAGATAATTATATTTTTTTGCAACATTAGTTGCTCATGTAAATATAGATACTAGGAATCTAAAGTGTCAATCTGAAAACAAGAATTTCCTAATTGCTATTCAAGGCGCATATTCGCGTCGGATTTCAACAACTCTGGGCGTACGATAAATCTGAAATTTAGTGTCGCCATTTCAAAAGCCGCAACTAGTGCGCTCACTTAGAATGCCCAGCATGCCAAAACCTCAAGGATGACACCCCCATGACCCACCCTTCCCGCACCGGCGGCCAACTGCTGGTCGACGCGCTTGCCGTCCACGGCGTCGACACCGCCTTCGGCGTCCCCGGCGAAAGCTACCTGGACGTGCTCGATGCGCTGCACGATTCGGACATCCGCTTCGTGATCAACCGCCAGGAAGGGGGCGCAGCATTCATGGCCGAGGCCTACGGCAAGATGACCGGCAAACCAGGCATCTGCTTCGTCACCCGCGGCCCGGGCGCCACCAACGCCTCGATCGGCGTGCACACCGCTTACCAGGACTCCACGCCAATGATCCTGTTCATCGGCCAGGTCGGCAACGACTTCGTCGACCGCGAGGCGTTCCAGGAAATCGACTACCGCCGCATGTACGGCCAGATGGCGAAATGGGTGGCCCAGATCGACCGCGCCGACCGCATCCCGGAATATATGGCGCGCGCATTCCAGGTCGCCACCAGCGGCCGCCCCGGCCCGGTGGTGCTGGCGCTGCCGGAAGACATGCTGGTGGCAAGCGCCGAAGTGGCCGACACCCGCCCCTACCAGCCGTCGCACGGCGCGCCTTCAAGCGCCCAGCTCGCCCAGCTGCGCGCCATGCTGGCAGATAGCAAGCGTCCAGTCGTGCTGCTCGGCGGCGGCACCTGGAACGCGCAAGCCTGCGCCGATCTGGCCCGCTTTGCCGAAGCCAACCGGCTGCCGGTGGGCTGCACCTTCCGCTTCCAGGACCTGCTCGATAATGCGCACCCCAACTACGTAGGCGACGTCGGCATCGGCATCAACCCGAAACTGGCCGCGCGTGTCAAAGAGGCCGACCTGGTGATCGCCATCGGCCCGCGCCTGGGCGAAATGACCACCGGCGGCTATACCTTGCTGGAGTCGCCGGTGCCGCGCCAGCGCCTGGTGCACATCCACCCGGATCCGGAAGAACTGGGCAGCGTCTACCAGGGCGAATTGATGATCGCCAGCGGCATGCCGCAAGCCTGCGCCATGCTGGCCGCGATGGAACCGGTCGACAGCAGTGCCTGGCAGGGCAGCGTGGCCGAAGCCAAAGCCGAGCTGGCTGCCTGGCAGGCGCAACCCGCCCTGCTGAAAGAAGGCGTGCCGCTCGACCTGTGGCAGGTGGTGCAAGACCTGCAGGCGGCCTTGCCGCACGACGCCATCATCACGAATGGCGCTGGCAACTACGCCTCATGGGCGCACCGCTTCTACCGCTACGGCGGCATGCGCACGCAACTGGCGCCGACCAATGGCGCGATGGGTTACGCAGTGCCGGCTGGCGTCGCGGCCAAGATCGTGTGGCCGGACCGCGCCGTGGTGACTTTCGCCGGCGACGGCGAATTCATGATGACAGGCCAGGAACTGGCCACCGCCGTGCAATACGGCGCCGGCGTCCTGATCCTGGTCTTCAATAACAATATGTTCGGCACCATCCGCATGCACCAGGAGCGCAGCTATCCGGGCCGTGTGTCGGGCACCGGCCTGCACAACCCGGACTTCGCCGCCCTCGCGCGCGCCTACGGTGGTCATGGCGAAATTGTCGACCAGACCGAAGACTTCGCGCCAGCGCTGCGCCGCGCGCTCGAACACGCCAAGCAGCACAAGCTGCCGGCTGTGATCGAACTGCGCTACGACGGCAACCTGATCACGCCGAACGCCACGCTGGAGACGATTCGCGCGCAGGCCGAAGCGGCCAAAGCCAGGCGCTAGAACAAGGGCCGACCGGCTTCCAGGCCCAGCTCGGCCGGCAGCGGGATCGGCCGGTCGAACCGGCTGGCCGGCTCACCGGACGGATGCGTGAGAAACAACGCGACCAGGGCAATGAAAGCCCAGACCACGATGGTGCGCAAGATGCCCGGGCGGCCGCTCGCGGCATGATCGCCCTGCACCAGGCGCCTGAAGATGTTGGAGATTTTCACGGTGTGTCCCGTTTGCTGAATGCGGTTGATCTCTCTGTTGTCAATCGTACGAACCCAGGCGCCACACTGCCCAGCAGGCGCCCCAGATATGACCGCTGTGTGCGGCGGTGGTTCCGCGCGCGTACAAACCGGCCCTGTATTGCTGCTCTGGTAAAATATTCGCTAGTTTTTTCATCGCCGGCCCCGCCGGCGTCCGCACGCAGTCCCGCCACCAGACACTATGTTCAGCTTCTTCAAGAGAAAAAAAACGCCTGACACACCGGCGCCGGAACCGGTCGTGCCAGCGGCCCCGACGCCCGCCCCCGCACCTGCGCCCGCCCCGGTCGCCGCGCCCATCGCCGCCCCCGCCGAAGCCAGCGTCCTGCACGAGGGCGCCAACCTGTTCCCCGAGACCGCCGAACGTCCCACCACCGAGGCTGAAAAGAAATCCTCGTGGATGACACGCCTGAAAGCCGGCCTGTCCAAGACCTCGAGCAACCTGTCGCTGCTGTTCGTCGGCGCCCGCATCGACGAAGACCTGTACGAGGAACTCGAAGCAGCGCTGTTGATGTCGGATGCCGGCATGGCCGCCACCGAGCACCTGCTGGGCGAGCTGCGGCGCAAGGTCAAGGAAGAAAAACTGCTCGACGCCGCCGCCGTCAAGGCCGCGCTCAAGGAGCTGATGGTCGAGCTGCTCCTGCCGCTGCAGAAGCCGCTCGAGCTGGGCCGCCACGAACCGCTGGTGATGATGATCTCGGGCGTCAACGGCGCCGGCAAGACCACTACCATCGGCAAGCTGGCCAAGCATATGCAGGGCTTTAACCAGTCGGTGCTGCTGGCCGCCGGCGACACCTTCCGCGCCGCCGCGCGCGAGCAATTGATGGTCTGGGGCCAGCGCAACAACGTCACCGTGATCTCGCAGCAGTCGGGCGACCCGGCCGCCGTTGCCTTCGATGCGGTGCAGTCGGGCAAGGCGCGCGGGACGGACGTCGTGATGGTCGACACCGCCGGTCGCCTGCCGACCCAGCTGCACCTGATGGAAGAGCTGAAGAAAATAAAACGCGTGATCGGCAAGGGCATGGATGGCGCGCCGCACGAGGTCCTGCTCGTCATCGACGGCAATACCGGCCAGAACGCGCTGGCCCAGGTCAAGGCTTTCGACGATGCGCTGCAACTGACCGGCCTGGTCGTGACCAAGCTGGACGGCACCGCCAAGGGCGGCGTACTGGCGGCGATCGCACGCACCCGTCCGATCCCCGTGTACTTCATTGGTGTCGGCGAGAAGCTGGAAGACCTGCAGCCGTTCAATGCCGAAGAATTCGTCGAAGCGCTGCTCGGCTGACAGACCAGGGACCCATGATCGCATTCCAGTCGGTATCCAAACAGTACACCCACGGCGACTCGCAAGGCGCGTATGCGCTGCACGAGGTCTCGCTCGACATCGCCAAGGGCGAGCTGGTCTACCTGGCCGGCCCCTCGGGCGCCGGCAAGTCGACCCTCATGAAGATGGTGGCGGCGGTCGAACGTCCCAGCAGCGGCAAGGTGATCGTCAACGGCCAGGACATCGGCCGCATCAAGCCGGCCGGGATTCCTTTCCTGCGCCGTAATATCGGGATCATCTTCCAGCAGCAGCGCCTGCTCAACGACCGCAATATCCTGGCCAATACCATGCTGCCGCTGCTGGTAACCGGCGCGCGCACCGCGGACGCCGCCCAGCGCGCCCGCGCCGCGCTCGACCGGGTCGGCCTGCTGGACCGCGCCAAGGCGATGCCGCTCGAACTGTCGGGCGGCGAACAGCAGCGGGTAGCGGTCGCGCGCGCAATCGTCAACCGCCCGCAGATCATCCTGGCCGACGAGCCCACCGCCAACCTCGACCGGGTGGCGGCCGACAAGGTGCTTGACGCACTGCGCGCCTTCCACGCCGCCGGCGTGACCTGCGTCATTTCGACCCACGACGAGCAAGTGCTGGCAGGCAGCACGCGCGTGATCCGTCTCGAGCAGGGCCAACTGGTCGGAGGTGCGGCATGAGCCCATGGTTGCGCCAACACCGCTTCGCCCTCGGGGCCGCGCTGTCGACGGTGCGCAAGTCGCCCGGCAGCTTCCTGTTCAATGTGCTGGTGGTCGCGCTCGCGCTGACCCTGCCGTTCGCGGGCATCACCCTGCTCGACAACGTGCGGCCGCTGTCCGAGCAATTGTCGGTTGATCCCGAGATCAGCGTATTCATGCGAGAAGACACCTCGCGCGCCAGCGCCGAGGCGCTGGCGCCGCAGATCCGTCAGGTCGTCGCGCCGGGCAAGGCAGAGATCGCCTTCATCCCGCGCGAGCAGGCCCTGGCCGCGCTCAAGGAACGCAGCGGCCTGGGCGACGTGCTGGAAACCCTGGGCGACAATCCCCTGCCCGACAGCTATGTGATGAAGCTGGAAGGCTTCGCCAGCGCCGGCGCCGCCGGCCAGGTCGACATCATTACCGAACGCCTGGGTGAACTGCCGGGCGTGGAGACGGTGCAGGTCGATACGGCCTGGGTCAAGCGCCTGGCCGCGATGCTGGCCATCCTGCGCCTGGCCCTGCTGCTGCTGGCCGCCACCCTGGGCATCGTCGTGATTGCGGTGGTATTCAATACCATTCGCCTGCAGGTGCTGACGCAGAAAGAAGAAATCTCGGTGTCCAGATTGCTGGGCGCCACCAACGATTTTATTCACCGCCCCTTCTTCTATACCGGCGCCCTGCTCGGACTGTGCGCTGGCGCAGTGGCGCTCGGCACGGTGACCCTGGGCCTGCGGCCACTCAATGGTGCGATCGCCGAATTCGCCCGCTTGTACGGTTCGAATTTCCAACTGGCGCCGCTGGGGGGCATGGAAATCGGCGGGCTGCTGGCGATCAGCGCTGGGCTGGGACTGGTCGGGGCGCTGCTGTCGGTGCGGCGCCACCTGGCGCGGCACCGCTGAGCGCGATCCTACAAACTTGCGATAAAAAAAGTGTGCTGGATGGTGTTGAAAACGCGATAAGCGTCACCATCTCCGGTAGCAGGGCGAGGCGGCACGTGCATGTTGCTGCCTGCCCGACGCTACACCACGTTTACCCCGCATGACACCGCAATGAATCCTACGGCCTAGCTGCCATCCCCTACGCTCCCGCGCGCATCAGTCCTACAGGCTGCGCCGTGGCTACGTGCGCCATTCAACAGAGTGCGCGCCCGTTTCGGCCGTAACCTGTCTCTAACGTTCTTTTCCAGTGGTTTCTGGCTCACTCCTGAGACCCGTCAACTGGACCTGCATGTCCTGCTCTACAGTGGAACCGTCGGCATTTTAGTTCCCACGAGCAATACTTTGGACAATCTTAAGCGCCGGGGCACTTCTGGCACTCACCACGGGGGAGTGCTAATATATGGCTCAAGGCAATCGAAATTCAAGTCAAGCATCGAGGTAACAAGCCGTAACATTGGTGCCGCAAGGCAATTGGCTATGGCATTGTCAAGATGCAGCAAGATTACTACGAGGGAAATGAATATGTCCGCACAATCCGCATTGGTTCCGACCGGCAGTCGTGCTCTGGGACTGGGTTTCACCGGCAATCTAGGCAATATCGACGCCTATATTTCGGCCGTCAATCGCCTGCCGATGTTGACGCACGAAGAAGAAATATCGCTGGCCAAACGGCTGCGCGATGACAACGATCTCGACGCGGCGCAAAAGATGGTGCTGTCGCACCTGCGCCTGGTGGTGTCGATCGCGCGCGGCTATCTGGGCTATGGCCTGCCGCACGCCGACCTGATCCAGGAAGGCAATATCGGCCTGATGAAAGCAGTCAAGCGTTTCGACCCGAACCAGGGCGTGCGCCTGGTGTCGTACGCCATGCACTGGATCAAGGCCGAGATGCATGAGTACATTCTCAAGAACTGGCGCCTGGTGAAAGTGGCCACGACCAAGGCCCAGCGCAAGCTGTTCTTCAACCTGCGCAGCAACAAGACCGGCCTGGACGCGATGTCGCCGACCCAGGTCGACGACCTGGCCAAGCTGTTGGGCGTCAAGCGTGAAGAAGTGATCGAGATGGAAACCCGCCTGTCGGGCCGCGACATCGCGCTTGAATCGCCGACCGACGACGAAGACGACAAGTTCTCGCCGATCGCCTATCTGTCGTCGGAACAGCAAGAGCCGACCAAGGTGCTCGAGGCCGAACAGGTCACGCGCCTGCAATCCGAAGGCCTGGAAACCGCGCTGGGCAAGCTCGACCCGCGTTCGCGCCGCATCATCGAAGCGCGCTGGCTGGCCAACGACGATGGCTCGGGCGCGACCCTGCACACGCTGGCAGAAGAGTTCAGCGTTTCGGCCGAGCGGATTCGCCAGATCGAATCGGCGGCGCTCAAGAAGATGAAGGGCGCGCTGACGGCGTTCGTGTAAGCCTTCCAGCGTTAGATTCGACGTCGTCCCCGCGCAGGCGGGGACCCAAGTGTTGCTTGCGCTATCAAGACGCTTGCAAACTTGGGTCCCTGCCTTCGCGGGGACGACGTTTTTGCGCTATCAAGTTTTGCCTGCGTCCTAGTGGACTGGCATAAAGAACGGCTTGTTCTTGTCCTTCAGCAGGAACACAAGAAACTTGGCCGGCTTGGTCTTGCTCGCATTGCGTCCCACCGTGTGCAGATCGCGCGGGCTTTCATAGAAGGTCTGCCCCGCCGTTAAGGTGTGCTCCTTGCCACCCTTTACCCCCATCACGATCTCCCCCTCCAGCACATAGATGAAGCCATGCGCATCGTGGCGGTGGATCGGATCGCCGCCGCCCGGTGGATACACGACCGTGATCATCAGGACTTCCTTGCCCGGATGGTCGTCCAGTGCCTTGCTGAACAGCTCTTTGACGACCGGATCCAGCGCTGCCGCCCAGGCAGGCGCCGCTAGCGGCAGGGTCATCAGGAGACCGGCGGCTCCGGCGAATTTTCTCAGGCGCGACATGGTTGATTCCTTTCATGGTGATGTGATTTGCATGATCCAGTGTAGGGCGCGCCGGGCTCGCGCAACAGTCGTGCAGCGGGCTTCAGACTGCTGCCCCAAACGCAACAATCGCGGCTATTCACGCCGGCCCGGCGTTGGCGTGATTCGGCCGTTATTTGTCATTTACGAAAAAGATCACAGGCCACTACCATAACTAGGAGACACAGCCACACCACGTATTGAGAACATGCCATGAAGAACGAACGCTTTGCGATTGGTGAATACATCGGGACACCGCCGGCCATGCCGACCCTGCCGGCCGCGCCGGAAGTGGACGGGCTGGCGTCGAGCTTTTCCACCACCTATGCCGGCGTGCTTGCCTTCATCGCCGTGGTCCATGAAGGATCGTTCGCCAGGGCCGCCGAGCGCCTGGGCATCGGCCGCTCGGCCGTCAGCCGCAGCGTACAGAAACTGGAAGCGCAGCTCGATACCCGCCTGTTCCTGCGCACCACGCGCCTGACCTCGCTCACCAGCGAAGGCGAGCTGTTCTACGCCAACTGCAAGCCCGGCGTGGAGCGGATCGTGCAATCGGTGGAAGAAATGCGCGAGCTGCGCTGCGGCGTGCCGCGCGGCCAGTTGCGCCTGCACGCGGCCAGCGACTTCGGCCGCAAGATCGTGGCGCCGCTGCTGCGCGGCTTCCACGCCAGCTATCCGGACATCCGGCTCGACCTGATCCTCGACGACAGCCCGCTCGACTTCATCGCCGACCGCATCGACGTGTCGTTCCGTAACGGGCGCCTGGACGACAGCCAACTGGTGGCGCGCCAGCTGATCCCGATGCAGCTGCTGGTATGCGCCGCGCCGGCCTATGCTGCTGCCCACGGCCTGCCGCAAACGATCGACGAAGTGGCGCGCCACCGCTGCGTCAACCTGCGTTTGCCCTCGGGCCAGGTATGCGAATGGGAATTCAAGGAAGACGGCCGCCGGCGCACCCTGCTGCCCAGCGGGAACCACAGCTTCAACGACGCCGAACTGGTGCTGCAGGCCGTGCTCGACGGCGCCGGCCTGGCGCAGATGGCCGGCTACCAGGTGTGCGAGCACCTGCGCGCGGGACGCCTGGTCGCCTGTCTGCCGCAGCACGCGCCGGACGACCGCGGCCACTACATCTGCTACCTCAGCCGGCACCACCTGCCGCTGCGCACCAGGGTGTTCATCGACCACATCACCCCGCGCATCCGCGCGCTCGATTTGTACTGCCTGAACAATTTCACCGCTTGAGGCAGAACAAGCTCAGTGCATTGCCATTGTCGCTCCACGGGCGACAAGGCATTGAGCGCCGCGGCGCTAGCCGCCGGCGCCGCGTCTTCCTACACTGACCAGAACAACACCAGGAGACTGCGTTGAAAAAACGGTTGGCGCCCCCTTCCATTACCATGCTCGACAAATTCGTTGGCGACGAATTCTTTCCCTTGTATTCGACCACGGTCCGGGTCAGCGGCGGCGAAGCCGGGCACGGCCGCGCGTCCGGCATCGCCCGTTCGGACGACGGCAACCTCGAGCTTGCGCTGCGCCTGCCGACGGCGCTCGGCGGGCCCGGCGGCGGCACCAATCCCGAGCAGCTGTTCGCCGCCGGCTTCGCCGCCTGCTTCCACGGTGCGCTCAATCTGCTGGCCACGCGCGCCGGCATCGCGCTCGAGGATGCCACTGTGGATGCCTCGGTGACTTTTGGGCGCGATCCGGTGGACGGGCTGTACACCCTGGTGGCCGAGATCCGGATCGACCTGCCGCGCCTGCCGCGCACCACCGCCGAAGAACTGATCCGGAATACCGAGCGCATCTGCCCTTACGCCAAGATGGCGCGCCAGGGCATCGTGTGCGTGGTGGCGCTGGTGCGCTGAGGATGGGCTGGGCGATTGGTGCCTGGCGTGCACCACCGTGCCGCCACTAAGGTGTCTACCGCCGGGCCGGACGCCCTCCTACACTCGATACCGAAGGCGAACCTCGCCAACGGACCCAGCCGCACTGGGACGGGCCCACGGCCCACGATCAGGAGAACCAGCATGACCCAACGACTCGACTACATGCAGCAGGCGCCGAACCTCTTCAAGAAGCTCGTCGAATTCAGCGGCGCGGTGCATGACGGCACGATCGAGGAAAGCATCCAGGACCTGGTGGCGATCCGCGCTTCGCAGATCAACGGCTGCGCCTTCTGCATCGATATGCACATCAAACAGGCCACCATCCACGGCGAACGCGCGCTGCGCCTGCACCACCTGGCCGCCTGGCGCGAGTCGACCCTGTTCGCCCCGCGCGAACGCGCCGCCCTGGCCTGGACCGAAGCGCTGACGAAGCTGGCGCCAGAAGGCGTGGCCGACACGCTGTACGAGCGCGTGCGCACCCAGCTGTCCGAGAAGGAAGTGACCGACCTGACCTACAGCATCATGACCATCAATGCGTGGAATCGTGTGAATATCGCGTTCCACGTCGTTCCAGGCAGCCATGACAAGGCGTTCGGACTCGAGAAAGCCGGGCTGGCGTAAACCCGGGCATGTCCCGCCTATTCCCTGAGAGCAGACCATGAAAATCATCGTCATCGGTGGCACCGGCCTGATTGGCAGCAAGCTGGTCGCCATCCTGAAGCAACGCGGCCATGAAGCGATCGCCGCGTCCCCCAACACCGGCGTCAACACCATGACGGGCGAAGGCGTGGCTGCGGCCCTGGCCGGCGCCGACATCGTGGTCGACGTCGCCAACTCGCCCTCGTTCGCGGACGACGCGGTGATGGAATTCTTCACCACCACCGGGCGCAACCTGCTGGGCGCGGCCAAGACGGCCGGCGTCAAGCATCATGTCGCGCTGTCGGTGGTCGGCACCGACCGCCTTCCCGCCAGCGCTTACTTCCGCGGCAAATCCGCGCAAGAGGCGCTGATCCGCGAATCCGGCCTGCCCTATACCATCGTGCATTCGACCCAGTTCTTCGAGTTCCTGGGCGGGATCGCCGGTTCAGCCGGCGAAGGCGACACACTGCGCCTGCCGTCGGCCAATATCCAGGCGATTTCGTCAGATGACGTGGCGCTGGCCATGGCCGATTACACGCTGGGCGCGCCGCAAAATGGCGTGGTGGAGATCGGCGGCCCGGAGCGCGTGCGGATGGCCGACCTGGTCCAGCATTACCTGCAGGCGAAGGGCGACGCGCGCAAGGTCGTAGCCGACCCGCACGCGCCCTATTTCGGCGCGGTGCTGGAAGAAAACTCCCTGGTGCCGGGCGCCAATGCGCGCCTGGGCACGGTCAAGGTCGATGACTGGCTGAAGACGCAGGCGGCGCGCTAGGCTCCAGGCGGTGACGGTAGGCGGTCGGCGAGGTGTGCAGATGGCGCTGGAAGGTCTTGCGCATGCGCCCCTCGTCGCCGAAACCGCACAGCAGGGCGACCTGGTCGACGTGGCGCGCCGAATCTTCCAGCAACCGGCAGGCGGCCTCGAGGCGGAAACGCTCGACCGCCCGGGCCGGCGTCTGCCCGGTCTGGTCCTTGTAGACGCGGCTGAAATTGCGCGGACTCATGCGCATGCGGGCGGCCAGCACGTCCACGCTCAGGTCGGTCCGTTCGAGATTGGCGAGGATCCACATATGCAGTTCGTCGAACAGCGGCCCGTCGCCCGCTTGGGCCTGCAGCATCCAGCTCAGTTGCGGCTGGCCGCTGGGGCGCTTGACGAACACCACCAGCTCGCGCGCCACGGCCAGCGCGACTTCGCGGCCGCAATCTTCCTCCACCATGGCCAACGCCAGGTCGATGCCGGCAGTGACGCCGCCCGAGGTCCAGATGTCGCCGTGCTGGACGAAGATCGCCTGGCGGTCCACGTCGACCAGCGGATGGGCTTCGCCCAACTGGTCGTACATCAGCCAGTGGGTGGCGGCGCGCTTGCCATCGAGCAGGCCGGCGGCGGCCAGCACGAAGGCGCCGGTGCAGACCGAAGATACCCGGCGCGCGTCGCCGGCGCGCGTGCGCAGCCACGCCACCAGCGCGGCCTCGCGCCGTACGGCATCGACGATGTCCGGCGCGCCCGGCACCACCAGGGTATCGACGTCGCAGGGGGCAAAGTTCGCCAGCGGCTCGGTCTGCATCGCCACGCCTTCGAGGGTCTGCACCAGGCCGCCTTCGAGGCTGACCATATGGCGTGCATAGCCAGGCAGCCCGCGCGCTTGCATTTCTTTTGAAGCGCACCAGAACACCGACTGCGGGCCGGCAACGTCGAGCATGCACATGCCGGGGAAGCCGACGAACAGGATCAGGCGTGGCCCGCCTGGGGCAGGAAGATGGGTGGTGGACATTGGACGGCTCGCCAGCCACCGGCAGCGACAATGCGCCGGGGCCCACTATAGTATGGCGTGCTCGGCCGGAAGGTCAAGACGCCAGCGCGCGGTAGCGGAAGTCGCCCAGCGTGACCGCGCCGGCGCCGGCGCAATAGATGCCCACCTTCAGCCTCAGGAAGCCACCGGACACATTGTGGTGGATGCCGGAAACCTCCATCCGCGTGCGGCGGTGGCGGCGGTGGCTGCGGCCACGGCGGGCAAAGCAGGGATGCTGGCGCCCGCCAGCATCAGTTTGAACGCGTCGCGGCGCGAAGTGTTGCTCATGGCCCGGCCTTTCTCATGATGGACCCAACAGCATAGGAAATTGCGCCGCCCGCGGCCAGCGACAGCCGCCTTTTCCCTTGCAGAATGCGGAAAATGGTAAAAATTCTGCAGCAAGTAGCAGGCCGCCAGGGCATTTCGGTGCGCCGCCAACGCGTTTGCCTGCCTTTGGCTAGAATGAATCTTTGACCAGGTTCCAGGAGATCCAATGGCTGACCAAGCATCCTACGTCCCACCGAAAGTCTGGACGCCTCCCGCATCGTCCGGCGGCGCCTTCGCCAGCATCAATCGCCCGGTGGCCGGACCGACCCACGACCAGGAACTGCCGGTCGGCAAGCATCCGCTGCAGCTGTATTCGCTGGCCACGCCGAACGGCGTGAAGGTGACGATCCTGCTCGAAGAGTTGCTGGCGGCCGGTCATGCGGGCGCCGAGTACGATGCCTGGCTCATCAAGATCAACGAGGGCATGCAGTTCTCGAGCGGTTTCGTTGCTGCCAACCCCAATTCGAAGATCCCGGCCCTGGTCGACCGCAGCGGGGCCGAACCGGTGCGCGTGTTCGAGTCGGGCTCGATCCTGGTCTACCTGGCCGAGAAGTTCGGCGCCTTCCTGCCGCAGGATGGGGTGGCGCGCGCCGAGACCATGAACTGGCTGTTCTGGCAGATGGGCTCGGCACCATTCGTGGGCGGCGGCTTCGGCCACTTCTATGCGTATGCGCCCGAAAAGCTGCAGTATCCGATCGACCGCTACGCGATGGAAGCCAAGCGCCAGCTCGACGTGCTCGACCGCCACCTGGCGGACAAGCGTTTTGTTGCAGGAGAGGAATACACGATCGCCGACATGGCGATCTGGCCATGGTATGGCGGCCTGGTGCTGGGCCAGCTGTACGAGGCCGGCGAATTCCTGTCGGTGCACGAGTACAGGCATGTGAAACGCTGGGCCGATGAGATCGCCGCGCGCCCGGCCGTTATCCGCGGCCGCAAGGTCAACCGTTCATTCGGTCCGGAAGCGGACCAGGTGCACGAGCGCCACGCCGCCGTGGACCTCGACTGAGGCTTATTTGAAGCGGATGCGCGCTACCACCGGATAATGGTCGGACGGGTAGCGCCCGGCCAGCGCATCGCTCACGGCCGCATACTTGAGCACATCGGCATGCCGGTCGACGAAGACGTAGTCGATACGGTCGCGCAGCGGCGCGTCGAGCCGGAAGCCCTGGTAGGTGCCGACCGGACCATACGGCGGCGCCTGGCTGACCTGGTAGGCATCGCGCATCGTCGTCGCCATCGCCTGCATCTGCGGCGTGTCGGGCGTCGAGTTGAAGTCGCCGACGCAGATGGCCGGTTGGTCGCGGGCGATCTCGGCGATCTTGCTCAGCAGCAGATCGGCCGAGGCGCGGCGCGCCACTTTCCCCTCGTGGTCGAAGTGGGCGGAAAACACGTAGAACGCGCGTCCGCTGTCGCGATCGCGCAGCCGCGCCCATGACACGATGCGATTGCAGCAGGTCGCATCCCAGCCCAGCGAAGGACGGTCGGGCGTCTCGCTGAGCCAGAAATCGCCCTTGTCCAGCAGCGCGAAGCGGCTCTTGCGATAAAAAATGGCCGAGTGTTCGCCACCCTGCTTGCCATCGTCGCGACCGGCGCCGACGTGGTCGAACTCCGCCATCTGCGCCAGGTCCGCGAGCTGGCCAGCCAGCCCCTCTTGGGTGCCGACGATATCGAATTCGTGATGGCGAATCAGCGCCTTGACCATCTCCCTGCGCGCCGGCCAGGCATTCGGTCCGTCCTGCGCAGTGTCATAACGCAGGTTGAAACTGGCGACATTTATCGGCGCGGCAGCGGCGGCAGGTGGGCAGGCCAGGCCAAGCACCAGTGCAAACATGGCGAACAGCGACAGGGCGATCTTCATTTCATGGCCTCAGGAAACGTGAACCGGGACGAGTTAATCATGTTTCGACCGTCATGGCCCGAAAAAAGACCGCAATCCGCGCGATTTACCTGCTTTACTAAACAGCTCCTTCAAGCCGGCTGCCCATCGAGCAGATAACGCCGCTCCATCATCACCGCCATCTCGTGCGCCGGCATCGGCCGCGCGATGTAATAGCCCTGCACCTCGTTGCAATCGAGATTACGCAGGATCGCCAGTTGCTCCTCGGTCTCGACGCCCTCGGCCACCACCGACATGCCCAGCGCATGCGCCATCGACACGATGGCCTGGAAGAACACCTTGCCCTCCTTCGAGTTGGCCAGCTCGGTGGTGAAGGCGCGGTCGACCTTCAGCACGTCCATCTTGAGGCGCTGCAGCTGCGACAGCGACGAGTAGCCGGTGCCGAAATCGTCCACATGCAGCTTCACGCCGAGCGAGCGCAGGGCCGCCAGCTCGGCCAGGATGTCGTCCTGGTCGCCCATCATCGCCGACTCGGTGATCTCGACCTCGATCAGGCTGGCCGGCACCCGGTGCCGCAGCAGCGCCGCGCTCAGCTGTCGTTGCACGCCGCCGCGCAGGAACTGCTTGGGCGAGACATTGATGGAAACCGGCACCAGCGCCGCGCCGGCCTCGCGCCAGGCGGCCAGCTGGGCACAGGCCTTGTCGATCACGGCCTCGCCGATGCGCACGATCAGGCCGGTGGCTTCGGCCAGCGGGATGAACTCGCCCGGCGCTACCATGCCCAGGGTCGGATGACGCCAGCGCACCAGCGCTTCCATGCTCAGCAATTCTCCGCTGTGCGCATCCACCCGCGGCTGGTAATACAGCACGAACTGGTCGGCCTCCAACGCTTCCAGCATATTTTGCTTCAGGCGCGCCCGCGAGTTCAGGGTCGAGGACAGCGAAGGATCGAAGAAGCGGTACTGGCCCTTGCCTTCGTTCTTGCCGACGTACATCGCGATATCGCTGTGCTTGACCAGGGTCTCGGCATCCAGGCCGTCGCGCGGGTACAGGCTGATGCCGATCGAGGAACCCACCGCGTGCAGTTCGTCGCCGATCAGGAACGGCACCGCGAACGCCTCGACGATGCGCGCCGCCACCGAGGCGGCCATGCGCTCGCCGTCGCAGGGGGAGAGCAGCACCACGAATTCATCGCCGCCGAAGCGCGCCACCTGGTCGCTCGGACGCAGCAGCGACAGCAGGCGCCCGGCGGCGGATTTCAGGAGCTGGTCGCCGGTGGCGTGGCCGTGGGTATCGTTGACATGCTTGAATTCGTCGAGGTCGATGAACAGCAGCGCGGCGCCTTGCGCCTCGGCCAGCATGGCCGGCATGCGCTCCAGGAAGGCGTGGCGGCTGGCCAGGCCGGTGAGCGTGTCTTCGTTGGCCAGGCGCTCGAGCTGCGATTCGTGCGCCTTCTTTTCGCTGATGTCCTGCAAAGTCACCGCCAGGCCGTTGCCGACCCGGACCAGGCGTCGCCGGCCCCAGCTGATGTTCAGGCGGTTATCGCTCGGCATCCTGCGGTCGTCCTCATGGAAGCCGCTCTCCATCGCCTTGCGGTAGGTGGCCAGCAGTTCTTCGCCGAACAGGCCGCTGTCGATCTCGGTCAGGCTCGATCCCACCAGTTCATCGCGCGTCATGCCATAGAAGAAGGCGCCGCGCTCATTGCAATCGACGATACGGAAATCGAGCACCTGGCCATCGCGTGCGCGCACCGCCGCGGCCATATAAAAGCCATCGTTGCCGCTCTCGGTGGCGGTGCGGTAGGCGCGCCGCACCTCGTCCTGCTCCTTCTCGCGCGCCACCGCACGGCGCGCCAGCACCGTCCCGGCGACGCCCAGCAGCAGCAGGCACAGGGTGGCGGCGATCGCGCGGTCACGGCTCTCGGTCCAGTAGGCGTTGTTCGATGCCAGCGCTTCGGTCTGCGGCAGGCCGACCAGGGCCACCAGCGGATAGGCCGCCGACTGGCGCCAGCCGAGCACCCGCGACTGGCCATCGGCGAAGCCATCGCTGCCCTCGATCAGGTGCACGCCCTGCTCGCCCGACCAGGCGCCGGCGCGGCGCGGCAGCGCCACCGCATCGACGAACGATGTGCCATTGCTGCGCTGCTCGACCCGCAGCCGCCCTTCGCTGCCGGCCAGCGCCACGATGCCGCCGGCGCCGACCGTGGCCGGGCTGACGAAGGAGGTGAAGTAGCGGGCGTCGACCGCCATCAGCACCACCCCATCGAATTCCTCGTCGCCCGTCTCGAGGCGGCGCGTAAACAGCACCACGTCGTCGGATGCGCTGAAATGGGTTGGCGCGGTACCGACCCGCAGCGCGGTCGAATTGCTGTCGCGGTGCTGGTCGAAATAGGGTCCGGTGGACAGGTCGGCGCCGAGCAGGCCGGCGCGGGTGCTGGAGCGCACCACGCCGCCGCGGTCGAGGATCGCCACCACGTGGAAGGCGCTGTCGGTGAACATGCCGTCGCGCCGCATCCGGTCCAGCAGGTCCGGCGCACGCGCGCCCTCCCAGCTGAACTTGAGCTGCATCGTGATCTGGTCCATCTGGGCCACCGAGCGCGTGATGTACTGCTCGTAGGCCTCGGCGTAGGCCGCCACATCCTTGCGCGCCTGGCTCGCGACCTGCTCCTGCTCGGCCTCGACCCGCAGCAGGGTCGCCGTCCAGAGCGCGATGCAGGCCAGCAGCGCCAGCAAAGGCCACAGCAGGACCAGGAAGCGGTTGCTCCGTGCTGGGTCCAGATAAGGTGCGAGACCAGGATGTTTGATCATTACTGCGGCCGAGAAAAGACAAGTTGCCGCAAGTCTAGATTGCGAACATGTCAGCGTCGTGACATGGAAAATATCCAGCAAACCCCGTCACATCCGGCGTACGGTGGACGGCTCCGCCGTCCACGCGTGTCGTTCAGGTCGGCGACAACATGTAGCCGGCGCCGCGCACGGTCTTGATCAGCGACTTGGCGCGGCCCAGCGCCTTGCGCAGGCGCAGCACGTGGACGTCCACCGTGCGCTGGTCGAGCGACTCGTGGGCTTCCCACAGTTGCTCGAGCAGCTGGCTGCGCGAAAACACCTGGCCCGGATGGCACAGCAGGAAGCGCAGCAGCCGGTATTCGGCATGCCTGACTTCGACCTTGTGATTGCCCACCTTGACGCTGCAGCTGAGCGGATCGAGGATCAGGCGGCCCGAGCGCAGCAGGCGCGATTCGGGCGACAGCTCGCGCGCCTGGTCGACTGGCGCTTGTGGAATGAATTCGGGATGGGGTACGGGTGCCGGCAGGCTGGCCGGGCGTTCGCCCTCGGCGCAGTCGGCCGCCAGCAGGATCACCGGCTGCTCGCGCAGGCGGCGGTCGCCGCGCAGGCGCGCCAGCAGGCGCATGCCGCCCTCGTGGCGCAGCATCGATTCCTGCAGCAGGAGCTCGGGACGCTCGCGTCCGATGAAGTCCCAGGCTTGCGCCAGGCTCGGCACGTTATGCCAGACCCACTCGTCCTCGTGCAGCGAGAACTTGAGCAGCTCGGCAATGGCCGGCTTGTCGTCGATCACCAGGACGATCGTGTTCGCCGTTGTCATGGGATGCCCAAAAAAGAGGTGCCGCGTGTCGGTGCGGGGCGCCGTTGCGGCCGCGCCCGCACCAACGAAAATCCGGCAGCCAGGCTGCCGGATCGGTCGCCATGAGGCGTATTACATGATGGCCTTGCCCGAAGCATCCTTCAGGTTGGCTTTCCATGCGTCCTGCACTTGCTTGACGACGCTCGCTGGCATCGGCACGTAGTCCAGTTCGGCGGCTGCAGGAGCGCCGTTCTTGAACGACCAGTCGAAGAACTTCACGACTTCCTGGCCTTTGTTGGCGTCAGCCTGGGTCTTGTGCATCAGGATGTACGACACGCCGGTGATCGGCCAGCTTTGCTTGCCGGCGCCGTCGGTCAGCACCACGCCGAAGCCTGGAGCCTTGGTCCACTCGGCATTGGCGGCAGCAGCCTTGAACACGTCATCCGACGGTTGCAGGTCGACGCCTTCCTTGTTGCGCAGCATGGTGTGCGACAGCTTGTTCTTCTTGGCGTAAGCCCACTCGACGTAGCCGATCGCGCCCTTGATACGCTGCACGTTGGCGGCGACGCCTTCGTTGCCCTTGCCGCCCACGCCCACGGCCCACTTCACGGTGGTGCCGGAACCGATCGATTCTTTCCACGACGGGCTGGTCTTGGCCAGGAAGTCGGTGAACAGGAACGAGGTGCCCGAGCTGTCGGCGCGGTGCACGACGGTGATGTCGACGCCAGGGAGTTTCACGCCTGGGTTCAGGGCTGCGATTTCAGCGGCATTCCACTTGGTGATCTTGCCCATGTAGATGTCGGCCAACAGCGGACCGGTCATCTTCAACTGGCCTGGGGCCACGCCTTCGACGTTGACCACGGCAACCACACCGCCCATGATGGCCGGGAACTGCATCAGGCCTTCTTTTTCCAGTTCTTCTGCTTTCAGCGGCATGTCCGATGCGCCGAAGTCCACGGTCTTCGCCTTGATCTGCTTGATGCCGGCGCCCGAGCCAACCGACTGGTAGTTCAGGCCGGTGCCGGTGGCGGCTTTGTAGCTCTCAGCCCACTTGGCGTAGATTGGGTACGGGAACGTAGCGCCCGCGCCGGTAATGTCGGCGGCGAACGAGGTCGTCATCACGAGCGTGGCGGCAGCACCGGCGAGGATCTTCTTGAACATTGTTATTCCTAACTTTGGTTAAGGGGTATGTTTTGGACTACATGGAAAAGAATAGCTGCCGAATATGACCTGTTTATGACTTGGGCAATGCTTGTATTTTCGCTGTCACGCGACCACCCCCTTGCGGTTTTGCTATCATGGCTTTTCCCGTCAATACCCGGATGACACCGATGCGCACCCTGCCCTGCATCCTCTCCATCGCCGCCGCCGGCCTGCTGTCGGCCTGCGCCACGCAAGACCACCTGCCTGACGCCCAGTACACGCTGGCCGAGCGCCAGACCCTGCACTTGCCGCCACAACCGATCGACCAGCGCCTGAGCCTCACGTATGAGGGCGTCGACGACAGCCGCTGCCCCGACAACGCGCGCTGCATCTGGGCCGGCCAGCTGGCCTACCGCTTCACCCTGCGCATCAACAATGTCGCGCAGGGCTTCTGGCTGGTGCAAGGCAAGCCGGGCTATACCTCGCCCGCCCTGCGCGGCTCGCGTATCGAGCTCGACCAGTCGTTCACCCCGCCAGCGCGCGGCATGAACGACAGCCGGCCGGCCACCTATCCGGTGGTATTCAATATGTACGGCAGCTAGTGGCGCCGGCCCGCGGCTTGCGCCAGGCCGCGCTGGGCTGCGGTCTGGCCCTGGCTATCGTCCTTGTGCCCGCCACGGCGGCGCCGGTGGCAACCGGCACCGGCGGCGCGGTCGCCACCATCAGTGCCCAGGCCTCGCAGTCGGCGCTCGCCATCCTGAACCAGGGCGGCAATGCGATCGATGCCGCAGTGGCGGCGGCGGCCACGCTGGGCGTTACCGATCCTTTCAGCTGCGGTATCGGCGGCGGCGGCTTCATGGTGATCTATCTGGCCAAGGACAAGCGCGCAATCACGATCGATCATCGCGAGACGGCGCCTGGCAAGGCCGGAGCGCAACTGTTCCAGCCGGATGGCAAGCCGCTCGACTTCGAGACGGCGGTGGCCAGCGGACTGTCGGTCGGCGTGCCGGGCACGGTACGCGGCTGGCACGAGGCGCTCGAGCGCTACGGCAGCATGCGTTTCGCGCAGGTGCTGGCGCCGGCCATCGCGGTGGCCGACAAGGGTTTTGTGGTCAACGCCAATTTCAGCCAGCTGGTAGGCCTGAACGAAAAGAAATTCCGCCAGTTCGTGCCGACCAGCGAGCTGTACCTGCACAAGGGCAAGGCGCTGCCCGCCGGCACCCTGCTGCGCAATCCCGGCATGGCGCGCGCCTACCGCGAGATCGCGCAAGGAGGCGTGAAAGCGTTCTATGAAGGGCCGATTGCGCGCGCCATCGTCGACAGCGTCAACCGGCCGCCGGTAAGCAAAGGCGTCGAGGTGCCCGCCGGCGCCATGAGCATGGCCGACCTGGCCAATTACGAGGCGCGCATCCGCCCTGCCCTGCGCAGCAGCTACCGCGGCTATGAACTGATCGGCATGCCGCTACCCAGCAGCGGCGGGCCGACCGTGGCGCATGCGCTCAATATCCTCGAAGGCTATGACCTCACATCGCTGCCACGGGCCGACGCCGAGCACCTGTATATCGAAGCCAGCCGGCTGGCGTTTGCCGACCGCAATGCCTATCTGGCCGATCCGGAATTCGTCGATGCGCCGCTCGCAGGCCTGCTCTCCAAGAAGTACGCGGCCGAACGGCGCGCGCTGATCGATCCACGCAAGGCCGCGGCGGGCGCGGTGGCGGCGGGCGACCCGTATCGCTACCAGAACGATCCGAGCATCCCCTTGCGCGCCCAGCCGGCTGCCACCATCAAGCTGGCGCCTGAAAGCGCGCACACCACCCACCTGACGGTGTCGGACAAGGAAGGCAATGTGGTGTCATACACCTTCACGATCGAATCCTGGGGCGGCAGCGGGATCGTGGTGCCGGGCTATGGCTTCCTGCTCAATAACGAACTCACCGATTTTGACTTCGCCGCGCCGCACCCGAACGTGCCGGAAGCCGGCAAGCGCCCGCGCTCGAGCATGGCGCCGACCATCGCGCTCAAGGACGGCAAGCCGGCCTTCAGCATCGGCAGCCCGGGCGGCTCGACCATCATCACGACCGTGCTGCAGACCATCGTCAACCACGTCGACTTCGGCATGCCGATGGACCAGGCGCTCGATGCGCCGCGCATCAGCCAGCGCAATGCGCCTGACACCTCGGTCGAGCCGGGCTTTGCTGAAACCGCGCAGGCACGCGCCCTGTCACGCTTTGGCCAGCGCTGGGAAACGCCGGCCGAGGAGATCGGCGCCGCCAATGCGCTGGTGTTCAACCCGGACGGCACCGTCACCGCCGTCAGCGAAGGCAAGCGGCACGGCGTCGGCACGGCGCTGGTGCAGCGCCGCGGGCACTAGGCGCCGATCCACTTTTCGCTCTGGGTCCACAGTGCGGCGGCCCGTTCCGGGTCGAGCGCGTACGAGCGCACGCCGTCGGCGAACGGATTCGGCAAGTCGTTGACGGGGGCTACTGCGCAATCTTCCAGGTACTGCCCGCCGATGGCGTCCGGGTCGGCCACGACTGCCGCCCACACCGAGGTCGCGGCCACTTGCGGGATCGACTTGAGCGCCGGTGGCGGCAGGCCGGCCTCGCTGCGCGCCTTGCCGACGGTCTCGAACAGGCCCTGCAAGCGTTCCGGCGCCAGGTGGCGCGGCAGGCCGGTCAGGCTGTTGCCCGGCATGACAGCGGTAGCGCGCACACCGCGCGCGCGGTGGCGGCGGTCGAACTCCACGGCGAACAGCGCGTTGGCGGTCTTCGAGCGGCCGTAGGCGACGAAGGCGTCGTACGGCTGGCGTTCGAAATTCGGGTCATCCAGGTCGACCTCGGCCACCCGGTGCGCCTGCGAGGAGAGCACCACCAACCGTCCACCGCCCTTCAGCAGCGCGTCGATCCGGGTGATCAGCGCGAAATGGCCGAGGTGGTTGGTGGCGAACTGGGTCTCGAAGCCGTCGACCGTGGTCGCGAACGGCGTGGCCATGACGCCGGCATTGGCAATGATCGCATCGAACTGACGGCCGTCGGCCAACAGGCTGAAACCGGCGGCGCGCACGCTCTGCAGCGACGCCAGGTCGAGCGCGATCAAGGCCAGGCTACCACCCGTCTGCGCCGCCGCTTCGCGCACGCCGATGGTCGTCGCTTCGGCACCTGCGATATCCCTGACCGCACCGACCACGTCGGCGCCGCGCGCCGCCAGTGCACGCGCCGTCTCCAGCCCGATCCCCGACGCGGCGCCGGTGACCAGGAAGCGCTATTCATGCGGGTACTCGAACGCTACGACGAACTCTTCGTGGCCCATATCCCGGAAGCGCTATCCAAGCCGACCTCGCGCGAAGTGGCCGCTCACATCATGTACAGCTCGGTCGAGCTGAATACCCGCTTTCCCGACCGCACCGGCTGCCTCGGCATCAATGGGTCGATCGCCGGCAGCGACGATTCGGAACCGGTGCGCCAGGCCCTGATCGGCTTTCGTGAGCTGGGCGAGGCGCGGCTGCGCGAGCGTTTCGAGCGTGCCCAGGCCGAAGGCGACCTGCCCGCTTCCGCGCGGCCCGATGCCCTGGCGGCATTCGTGATGGCCCTGCTGCACGGGATGGCGATCCAGGCCAAGGCCGGCTTCGAGCGCGACAAGCTCAATGCGGTGGTCGACCAGGCGCTGTCGACCTGGCCCGGCGCCTGAACCCGATCAGCGCCCGACCAGGGCGCTGACCCGCTGCGCCATCGTGTCGATCGAGAACGGCTTGGTCAGCACCGACATGCCGAGGGCCAGCTGGCCATGGTCGAGCAAAGCGGTTTCGGCGTAGCCGGTGATGAACAAGACCTTCAGTCCGGGACGCCCAATGCGCGCCGCGTCGGCCATCTGGCGCCCGTTCATCATGCCCGGCAAGCCGACATCCGAGATCAGCAGGTCGATGCGCGCGCCTGACTGCAGCAGCCGCAGTCCGCCGGCGCCATCCTCTGCTTCCAGCACCGTGTAGCCAAGGTCCTTGAGCAGGTCGACCACCAGCATGCGCACACTCGGCTCATCGTCCACCACCAGGATGGTTTCGCCCCGGCCGGACGGTGGCGTCGACTCGCCCGCCGGGCCAGGGGCGAGGCCTTCGGCCACGCCGCGGTGACGCGGCAGGTAGATGCTGACCGTGGTGCCCTGGCCGGGTTCCGAATCGATATGCACCTGCCCGCCCGACTGCTTGGCAAAGCCGTAGATCATCGACAGGCCCAGGCCCGTTCCCTGCCCCAGCGGCTTGGTGGTGAAGAAAGGATCGAAGGCCTTGGCCCGCACATCGGGCGCCATGCCGGTGCCGGTGTCGGACACCGACAGCGCGAGGTAGTCACCGGACGGCAGCTCGTGGCTGCGCGCGGCGTCGTGATCCAACACGCGGTTGGCGGTCGCGATCGTGATGCGTCCGCCGTCCGGCATGGCGTCGCGCGCATTGATGCACAGGTTCAGCAGCGCGTTCTCGAGCTGCGACTGGTCCACCAGCGCCGCCCACGGCGCGCTGCTGTAGTCCGGCTCGACCAGCACCCCGGGGCCCACCGTGCGCCGGATCATGTCCAGCATGCCCTCGACCATGGTGTTGACGCAGGTGGCGCGCGGCGCCAGCGTCTGGCGCCGCGAAAACGCCAGCAGCCGGTGGGTCAGCGCCGCCGCGCGCCGGGTCGCGCCCTGGGCCACGCCGACATAGCGTTCGATCTCGCCGCTGCGGTCCTGGGCCAGGCGCAGCTTGATCAGGTCCAGGCTGCCCGCGATGCCGGCCAACAGGTTATTGAAATCATGCGCCAGGCCGCCGGTGAGCTGCCCCACCGCTTCCATCTTCTGCGAATGGCGCAGCTGTTCGTGGGCCCGTTCCAGCTCGGCCTGGCGGTCGCGTTCGACGCTGATATCGCGCGCCGAGCAATACACCTTGCCGTCGTCCGGCACCGCAACCCACGACAACCAGCGCCAGCCGCCGCTCTTGTGGCGGTAGCGGTTCTCGAAGCGCAGCGCCGGGATGCCGTGTTCGAGCGCATTGCGCCATACGGCTTCGGTCCGCGCACGGTCGTCGTCGTGGATAAAGTCCAGGAAAGGCATGGCGGCCACCTCTTCCTCGGCCCAGCCCAGGGTGGCTTCCCAGGCCGGGTTCGAGGTTTCCATGAAGCCCTCGGCATTGAGCACGCCCAGCACGTCGGGACTGAGCTGCCAGGTGCGTCCGCGCGCCAGCGCCTGTGCCAGCACCTTCTGTTCCAGCTCTTCGTTCAGGGCGCGCAGCTTGAGGATCGCGCGGTCACGCTCGGCCTCTACCGCGCGCCGGCTTTCGACGTCGATCAGCACGCCCGGGAAAAACAGCCCGGTGCCGTCCGGCGCCAGGTCGACCCGGCCGTTGGCCTCGATCCAGTAATAATGGCCGTCGGCGCGCCGCACCCGGTACTGGTGGGCATAGTGGCCGCCGCGCGCGATCACGGTGTTGATCGCCTGCGCCAGGCCAGCCTGGTCGTCAGGGTGGACGGTGGCGACCACCTGCGCCAGGGAGAGGCCCGTGCGGCCGATGGCCGGATCGAGCCCGAAGGCGCGCGCAAACGCTTCGTCGACGGTGAAGCGGTCGGTCGGCAAATCCCAGAACCAGGTGCCGATGATGGCGCCCGCCGCCAGCGCCAGCTGGACCCGCTCGGCATCCTCGCGCGACGCCGATTCGTGCTCTCGCAGCACCGCCTCGTCGGCCGCCTGGCGCCGCTGCCGGAGTACCGAGTCGGTGGTCTCGATGCAGTTGCACAGCAGCCCGAGGACCTGGCCCGCATCGTCGCGCACCGGGCCGTAGGAATACGTAAACCACGTGTGTTCGGCATAGCCCTTGCGCTGCATGACGAGCGCGATATCGTTCATCTTGTGCGACTCGCCGCCCACCAGGGTGCGCTCGACCATCGGGCCAAGCACGTCCCAGATCTCGTGCCACACGGCCTGGAATGACTGGCCGAGGGCGGCCGGATGCTTGTTGCACAGGATCTCGGCATAGGCGTCGTTGTACAGCAGTACCTGCCCGGGGCCCCAGACCAGGAAGCTCGGAAAGGCCGAGTCGAGGACGATATTGATGCTGGTGCGTAGCGTGGCCGGCCAGGACGCGATCGGGCCCAGCGGCGAGCCGGACCAGTCATGGCCGCGGATTGCCGCAGCCATGATGCCGTTCGAGGCAGGGAAACTGTGTGGGCTAAGCATGGAGTCGATTGACTGCCTGGCGAGCTGCCAGGACAACTGCGCGGGGATTCATGCCGCATTATTGCATGCTCTGCAACTTCAGCGCTGTACATGTGCCTGCAATATCAGCCAACGTTTCTTCTCCAGGCTCGACTACACTGGCAAGGCGGCGCGCATGCGCAGTCCGGCGCGCCGCCATCCCATAAAAACATCATGATGGAGACGCGCAATGACCGATTTTATTAGCCTGCTTCCCACCCTGCTGATCGGCGCACTGGCGCTGATCATGTTCGGCCTCGGCCTGTCGCTCACGGTCGGCGATTTCCGGCGCCTGCTCGGGCATCCCAAGGCGGTGCTGCTGGCGCTGGCGCTGCAGGCGCTGGTCTTGCCGGCCCTGTGCTACGGCCTGGTCGTGCTGCTGGACGTGCCGCCCGTGTTCGCGATCGGCCTGATGTTGCTGGCGGCGTCGCCGGGCGGAGTCTCCGCCAACCTGTTCAGTCACCTGTTTGGCGGCAATGTGGCGATGAATATCTCGCTCACCGCAATCAATACGCTGCTGTCGATCGTGACCCTGCCCCTGATCGCCAACTTCGCGATCGCCAGCTTCTCGCAAAGCGGCCAGGTGGTACCGATGCAGACCGCCAAGGTGATGGAAGTGATCGGCATCGTGCTGGTGCCGGTGGCGGTCGGGATGCTGGTCAAGCGCGTCGCGCCGGGCTTTGCCGCGCGCACCGACAAGCCGATGAAAATTTTCTCGATGGTGGTGCTGGCGGCGCTGGCGCTGATTGCCTTCGCCAAGGAATGGGATGCGCTGACCGGATCGTTCGCCGCAATCGGGCTGGCGGTGGTGCTGTTCAATGCCGCCAGCCTGGGGCTGGGCTACTACGTGCCGCGCATCGCCGGCCTCGACAAGCCGAACGCGGTGGCGATCGGCTACGAGATCGGGATCCACAATTCGACCCTGGCGATCTATGTGGCGATCTCGGTGCTGGGCGACTTCCGGCTGATGGTGCCGGCGGCGATCTATTCGATCAGCATGTATGTGCTGGCCACCGCCTTCGGCCTGCTGGTACTGCGCCGCCAGGGGGCTGCCGCCAGGGTGGCGGCAGCGTCGAGCTGAACCACGACCATCCTCGCTCGTGTTAGCTCGTCGTTCCCGCGAAGGCGAGAACCCAGGTGTGCTTGCTCAGTGCCTGCGTTTGAACGTATCGGCGGCGCGGATGACTTGTGTTCCCGCCTGCGCGGGAAGTCGTTACCTCCAGTGGAGGTAACGACGTGCTGGCTTATGCGGCCAGCGCCATGCGTTGCTGGCCCGCGCGCCCGCGCTGAGGTGCTTGCGCCGTCGCTTGATTTGCAGCCTGCGCATCGACCTTGAACACGCCCACCATCTGCTGCAGCGCATGCGCCTGATCCTGCAGCGCGCCGGTGGCGGCCGCCGCTTCCTCGACCAGGGCGGCGTTCTGCTGGGTTGCCTGGTCCATGTGGCTGACCGCCTCGTTGATCTGCTGGATGCCGGCGGTCTGCTCTTCGCCGGCGGCCAGGATCTCGGCCATGATGTCGCTGACCCGCGTCACGCTGCTGACGATCTCGTTCATCGTCGCACCGGTGCTGTCGACCAGGGCGGTGCCGGCTTCGACGTTGCTGACCGAGGTGTTGATCAATTCCTTGATCTCCCTGGCCGCCGCCGCCGAGCGCTGCGCGAGGTTGCGCACTTCGCCGGCCACGACCGCGAAGCCGCGGCCCTGCTCGCCGGCACGGGCCGCTTCCACCGCCGCGTTCAGCGCCAGGATATTGGTCTGGAAGGCGATGCCGTCGATGGTCGAGATGATGTCGACGATGCGCTTGGACGAAGCGTCGATCGCGCCCATGGTCTGCACCACTTCGGACACCAGTTGGCCGCCGCGCAGCGCCACTTCGGACGCCGAGCGCGCCACGTTGTTGGCCTGGCGCACGTTGTCCGCATTGTGTTGCACGGTGGTGGTCAGTTCCTCCAGCGACGATGCGGTTTCTTCCAGGCTGCTGGCCTGCTGTTCGGTACGTGCCGACAGGTTCATATTGCCGGCCGCGATCTCGCTGCTGGCGGTGGCGATCGACATGCTGCTGTCACGCACGCTGCGCACGGTGCCGGCCAGTTGCTCCTGCATGGTGGACAAGCCCTTGAGCAGCGCGCCCATTTCGTCGTCGCGGTCGACCTGCACCCGGGTCGACAGGTCGCCGTGGGCCATTGCATCGAAGTGGCCAAGCGCGTGCCCGAGCGGACGCATGATAGCGCGCAGCAGCAGCCACGAAGACAGCGCCGCCAGCAGCACGCCGAGCGCCACGCTGGCGCCCGACACCCACATCAGGATATCGAACAGGCGACCGCTCTCGTCATAGCCCTGCTTGGCGGCAGCCAGCTGGTACTCGTCGAGCGCCACCGAGGCCTTGTCGAAGGTGCCGTACAGGGCCGTCATTTCCTTCATCGACAGCGCTTCGATGCGCTCGACGTTCATCTGCTCGACAGCCGTGGACAACGCCAGCATGCCGTCGTTGATGTAGCGGGTGCGCGCGGCCTCGAGGGTCTTGGCGAGGGCTTCCTCTTCGCCGTTGCGCGGCAGGGCCAGGTAGCGCTGCCACTCCTTGTTCGACTCGTCGATGAAACCCTTGGCGCGGCTCAGGGTCGCGCCGACGTCGGCGGCATCCGGATGGAACACCGCGCGGTCCAGGCCGAAGCGGGCGCGGTTCAGGAAGTTCTTTGAATTATTGATCGCGATGCTCGACGCCAGCTGGTTCGAGTACACGTCTTCCAGCGCGGCGTGGTCTTCGCGCATGCCGTAGATGCCGAGCAGGCCGACGGCGGTGATGAGGAAGCCCAGCATCGCCATGGTGGCGATCAGCCGGACGCGCAGTGTCAGTTTGAAAAGCATGGTTGCCCTGAAAGTTTTTTTTCATAAATAAATACAACAGGGCAACCTTAGCGTCAGCGCGGCTATTTTTCAGCAAAAACCGAAGTTCAGTATCAAAAATGCCGAGTCTTGGTTGTTGTGCTGCAACAATAAGAACGACCGATCTATCCTCCTTGATAACTGAGTTAATGAACTCATTACAGTCATTAATAAAATGCTCTTTCCCTGTCAATCCAGCCTTCCTGCCGGAAAAGCGAACGCGGCGTACGTCATGGAACGATAACGGCGCGACACCAGCACGGCGGTCAGCGCGATGGCCAGGCCGGCGCCAGTCGGCAAAACCGGCAAGTCCAGCAGCCGTGCCGCAAACAGCGCTACCAGCAGGCAGCCGCCCGCCAGCGCTACGACCGACAACCATTGCAATACCGAATTCCAGCGCGGGCGGTATGCATGGTCGCGCAGCGGCAAGACCAGCGCCGGCAAGGCCAGGCCGCACAGGGAGGCCACCACCAGCAACTCGTCCACGCCGGCGCCGGTGAGGCTGCTGCATACCAGCGCCGTGGCTGCCGCCATCGCCCAGGCCGCCAGGCTGCTGCGCAACACCGTCGAGGCCAGCAGACGATTGAAGCGTGGTGCGGTGGCGGGCATGGCGGGCGCCAGCCTCAGCAGAGGTTGACCGGCGGGCGATTCCGCCAGGCTCGCCAGCATCAAGCTGTGCATCTGGAACAGCACCAGCGGCAGCAGGCTCCACATCCAACCCATCTGCAGCGCCAGTTCGGCCGCCTGGGGGTAGCCACCCAGGCGCATGATGGCTACCAGCAGCAAGCCAAGCAAGCCCATACCGGCGATGCCGAGCACGATGCCGCCCATCTGCAGGCCCTGGCCACTGCCGTGCAGGAGCATGGCGCCCAGGTCGCGCCGGCCGCTGGCCCGGCGCAACGAGCGGTCCTGCCACCAGCCCATCAAGCGGCCGCCCTCGTGCTTGCGCAGTGCATCCTTGTCGCGCCATACATTGCGCTTTTCCAGCTGCTTCCAGTGGCGGTCGCCCGCGCGCGGGAAAATCGTCCGGATGGTTGCCAGGCCCGGTGCCACCAGCAGCAGCGCCAGCAGCGGCAGAAAGGCCGGATGGTCCATCAAGGAGTACGCCCAGCCTGGTATCAGCGACGGCAATCCCATCAGGGGCCAGATCGCGAGTACGACTACCGAGCCGGCGCCGCTGCCGGTTGCCGCCAGCGCCAGGCCGAGCGACGCCACCATCCACCACACCACGCGCAGAACGACGTCGGACGCACTGCCGGCATTGGCCAGCGCCAGCCCGGCGATGCACAGCACCCACACCGCCATGGCCAGTTCCAGCAGGCGTGCCCGCATCCCGGGTACCAATTGGGCGTTGGCGGGGGAATTGAGTTTGAAGGCGCCGGGAAGGAAGCCCCAGGTCCAGGTCAGCAGGATCATGCTGCACAGCCCATTCGCGCCCCAGCGCGCCGCGGTGGGCAGGTCATACACCTTCCAGGCGAGCGCCACCGCCGCCAGCGACAGCAGCGGCACCAGCCAGACCATGACCCGATGGGCATGCGGATGCACCTGCGCCAGCGCCGCCCGCCACAGCAGGCCGTAGAGCGCCAGGCGCGCGCTCATCGGGTCACCTCGATGAACAGGTCTTCCAGGTTTTGCGGTACGCGCGCGCCGGCCGGCACATGGCCGGCGGCGCCGTCCAGCAGGTCGTCGAGATCGCCTTCGAGCACGATGCTGCCATCCTTGAGGAAGGCGACGTCCAGCGCCACCCGCTCCAAGTCGGTCAGGATGTGGGTCGAGAACACCACCGTGGTGCCGCGCTCGATGACGCCCTCGATCAGCTCGGCCAGGAAGTCGCGCCGGCCGGCCGGGTCGAGCGCCGAGACCGGTTCGTCCAGCACCAGCAGCTCCGGGTCGTGGGCCAGCGCGCGGATGATCGACAGGCGCTGCTGCTCGCCGCCCGACAGGCGCCGGATCGGCTTGTTTTGCATGATGATATCGATGCCCCAGCGGGCCAGCAGGCTCTCGACCTTGGCCTCGTTCCAGCGCGGGTACAGGGCCTTGAAATAGGCCAGCATCTGCAGCGGCGTCATCCAGTCGAACAGGTCCGATTTCTGCGGCACATAGCCGATGCGGGCGCGGGTCGATTCCGACAGCGCGGCGGGCGACTCGCCGAACAGGCGGATGCTGCCGCCATCGACCTCGCGCAGGCCGAGCAGGCATTCCATCAGGGTCGACTTGCCTGCGCCGTTGCGGCCCAGCAGGCCGATCACCTGGCCCTGCCCGACCTCCCAGTCGAGGCCGTCGAGTACGGTCTTGCTGTCGAAGCGCCGGGTGACGCCGCGCATCTGGATCGGGAGTGCGGTCATGGTGATTCCTTGAGGATGGCTTTGAAAAGGGACAGGACGGTGTCGGGGTCGAGTTCGAGTTCGCGCGCCTCGCGCGCGGCGTGCTCCAGGGTCGGGCGCAGCAGCGCCGCGCGGTCGTCCAGCGCGCCGGTATCAGGCGAGCGCTCGGCCACCAGCATGCCAACGCCGCGCCGACGCTCCAGTACGCCCTCGAGCTCGAGCAGGCCATAGGCCTTGGAGACGGTCATCGGGTTGACGGCCAACTGCAGCGCCACCTCGCGTACCGACGGCAAGGCATCGCCCGGCGCCAGCTGGCCGCCGGCCACCAGCCGGCGCACCTGGTCGACCAGTTGCCGGTAGATCGGCGCGCTCGAGCCGGGGACGATCGAGAACAATTGAGGGGTGTGGCTGGTCATCGCGTATTAGTGTATTAGTTGGTTGATACACTAACGTGGAAGGTGCTTCTTGTCAACCATAAAAACATGTGAGCGCTACAGTGACATTTGACGCATATTCAGCGAACTTAAATTGATAGCATCGACCGGTTTGGTATTGGATTTCATCAGATGCACCGTCGCCTCGCCTGCCTGTTCGCCATCTGCAGCACTTGCGCCCACGCCCAGACCGAGGCAAGCGCGCCACCCCAGCAAGTCGTCATCAGCGGCGCCCAGACCGACCTCGAGGCGGGCCAGGATTTCGTCGCCGGAAAGATCATCATTGGCCAGAAGAAGATCGCCGACAGCGGCCTGCAGAATACCGGCGAACTGCTGCGGCGCGAGCCCGCCATCAGCGTCGACAAGAGCGGCCGCATCGGCCTGCTCGGCCTGCCCGGCTACACCCAGGTGCTGGTCGATGGCCAGGCCCAGGCGGGCGACTTCATGAACATCGACCTGCTGCGTGTCGAACGCATCGAGATCGCCAAGACCACTACCGCCGCGACCGGGCCGTTTGGGATCGCCGGCACCATCAATATCGTCCTGCGCAAGGCGCAGCGCAAGGCCTCGTCCAAACTGCACGGCAATGTGCGCACCGAGGGCGGCAAGAGGGGCATCGACCTGACCTGGTCGAGCACGGGCGTAACCGAGGACCTCAGCCATAGCTTCACGCTGTCGCGCTGGCGCAGGTTATCCAGCGCAAACAGCAGCTATGTCCAGGCCAGCGAACGGCCGGGCGCGGGCTTGGTTCCTGAGTACGAAGGCGAGGCCCATACCCCGGGCCTGTCCGAGTCGTTCATTGCAGGCAGCGTGCTGGCCTGGACCCTGGATGCCAATCACACGCTCACCTTCAGCCCGGAACTCGGCCGCATCATCATGGACGAGGACCGCCAGGAACGGCGCTTCTGGATATCCGGTCTGAGTTCCCTGGCAAACCAGATCGCTACGGACCGCTCGAACAATGTTAGCCTGCCGTTGCTGTGGGACTGGAAGATCGACACCGACAGCAGCCTGGCCCTCAAGCTGGCCGCAAACGGTTCGCGCTCGGATGGCCGCCTGCGCCGGGACGAGCTGTGGTCGCCGGGCAGCCCGCGCCAGCGCGTGCATGCACACGACACCAGCACGCGCAACTACTTCGTCGACCTCGATTACGCCATCGAGACCGAAGACGGCCACCGGATCACCGCCGGCGCCAAGTTCGTGCGCAATGAAAGCGATAGCAGCTACATCGACCTGGTCGACGGCCGGCCAGACCCCAGCCTGGCCGTGCTGGGGCCGAAAACGGCGTCGCACCTGACCAGCGCCAGGCTGTTCATCCAGGACGAATGGCGGATCAACCGGCGCTGGGCCGTCAACCTGGGCGCATCCGGCGAACGGCGCCGCTACCAGCTGGTTGAAGGCCCGGCCAGCAACCGTCCGCGCTTCGACCTGTGGTCGCCGTCAGCCCACGTGTCGCACCGCGTCGGCGGCAACCGCAAGCGCCAGCTCAGGGCCTCGCTCGCGCGCAGCTATCGCACGCCCTTCTTCGACGAATTGCTATTGCGTCCCACGATCAATCCGTATGCGCCCTGCCCGGCCCAGGGTCTATGCGGCGCCAATGGCATCGACCTGGCCGACAGCAGCGGCAACCCCGCCCTGCGGCCGGAACGCGCGCTTGGCCTGAACCTGTCGTATGCGCACGGCTTCGGCCGCGACAGTGAAGTCAGCCTGGAATTCCATGCACGGGACATCCGCGACAAGAACGGCCTGGAGGTCGCGCTGGTGGAAGTGCCCTGGGCCAGCGTTCCCCGCTATGTGATCCGCCAGGCCAACCTGGGCCAGGCGCGCGTGCGCGGCCTGGACCTGGGAGGCGCGCCTGGCGGGCAAGGATTTCGCGCCCACGCTGGCGAACCTGGAACTGAGCGGCAGCATCGGCCTGGCCGATTCGACGCTGAGCGACCTGCCCGGTCCCGACAACCATATTGCCGGCCAGTCGCCCTGGCGCGCCAAGCTGGGCGGCAGTTACTCTCTCCAATCTCTGCCTATCAAACTGGGCTTCGATGCCAGCTACCTGCCCGAGGACTGGGTGCGCAGCAGCGTCAACCAGCGGGTCTACGAATCGAGCCGGCGCACGCTGAACCTGAATGCGAGCTGCAACGTCAGCAAGAGCACCGTCTTGCGGCTCAACCTGGACAAGCTGCTGGCCCGGCGCAAGTCCCGCATCGACGAATATCTCGAACGCGACAGCATCGTTCGCCTCTCGACCTGGAACACCGACCACGCGCGCATCGTGGTGCGTTTCGAGACCAGTTTATGACCATGAAAGCAAGCACATGAAGAAGATCCTGTTCCTTTGCATACTCACTGGGGCGTTCGCCGGTAACGCGTCGGCCCAGATGGGGGAACGTCCCAAAAGCGAGTGCCTGAAGTCCTGCAATGAAGTGGACGACTTCAAGGCCCTGGAGCGCATCAACCGCAAGCTGGCCGAGGTCCGCGACAGGAAGAAGAATGAAACCGATCCGCGCAAGCTGGAGCAGCTGGCCGAACAGGAGCAGGAACTGGTCGACGAGCGCGACGACCGCCGCCAGGATGTGTGCAACTACATCTGCGAACACAACCCGGCAGGGTGATGCACGATCAGTCGCGCCACTCGTAAGGCAGCCCGACATAGTTCTCGGCGATCGTGGTCCGTCCGGCCTGCGAACCGGCCAGGTAATCGAGTTCGGCCAGCCGGATACGGTGCGCGAAGACGTCGTCGTCCAGCTTGTGCAGCAGGCTCGTCATCCACCACGAGAAGCGCTCGGCCTTCCAGATCCGGCGCAGGCTCAGTTCGGAATAGCGGTCCAGCACGTTCTCGTTGCCGCTGCGGTAGCGTTCGCACAGCACTTTATACAGCGTGTGGACGTCGCTGGCGGCCAGGTTCAGGCCCTTGGCCCCGGTCGGCGGCACGATGTGGGCGGCGTCGCCGACCAGGAACAGCCGTCCGAAGCGCATCGGCTCGGCCACGAAGCTGCGCAGCGGCGCGATGCTCTTCTCGATCGAAGGACCGGTGACCATGCGCGCACCGATGTCGGCCGGCAGGCGCGCCCGCAGCTCGTCCCAGAACCGTTGATCGGACCAGTCTTCGACCTTGTCATCGAGCGGACACTGCACATAATACCGGCTCAACATCTCGTTGCGCATGCTGCACAGGGCGAAGCCGCGCTCGTGGTTGGCGTAGATCAGTTCATGGTCGACCGGCGGTGTGCGCGACAGCACACCCAGCCACCCGAACGGGTAGACCCGTTCATAACAAGTGATCCGCCCCGGGTCCACAGAGCGGCGCGATACGCCATGGAAGCCATCGCAGCCCGCGATATAGTCGCAGACGATCTCGCAGCGCACGCCATCCTTGGTATAACTCACCCGCGGCGCCGGCCCGTCGCTATCGTGCAGCTGCACGTCCAGCGCCTCGTACACGGTCTGCGCGCCGCTGGCGGCGCGCGCATCCATCAGGTCGCGCGTGACTTCGGTCTGGCCATACACGGTGACGGTCTTGCCGCCGGTGAGCCCCTTCAGGTCGATGCGCTCGGCGCGGCCACCGAAGGACAGCATGAACCCTTCGTGCACATGGCCTTCGCGCGCCATGCGCTCGCCGGCGCCGGCTTCGTGCAGCAGGTCGACCATCCCCTGTTCCAGGACGCCGGCGCGGATACGCCCCAGCACATACTCGGGCGTGCGCGCCTCGAGGACGATGTTATCGATGCCGTGCTTGTGCAGCAACTGGCCCAGCAGCAGGCCGGATGGTCCGGCGCCGATGATCGCTACCTGTGTCTTCATGCCTGCTCTCCCGCTTTGTCAGCCTCGCCTGCCTGCACCACGCGCTGCGCAATCGCGCCGAACGGCGCACCGCCATCGCGCGTGCGCGCTTCCATCCGCACCCGGTCGCCGAAGCGCATGAAGCCGGTGCGCGGCGCGCCGTGGTCGAGCACCTCGATCACGCGCCGCTCGGCGATGCAGGCCGAGCCGGCCGCGCGGTCGACGTTCGACACGGTGCCGGAACCGACGATGGTGCCTGCGCCCAGGCTGCGGGTACGCGCCGCGTGGGCGATCAGTTCGCCGAAACTGAAATTCATCTCGCCGCCATTCGGCTGGCCGAAATTGGCCTCGTTCCAGGCCACGTGCAGGTCCAGGTGGACCCGGCCGTCGCGCCAGTCGTCTCCCAGTTCGTCCGGGGTGATCGCGACCGGCGCGAAGCTGGTCGACGGCTTGGCCTGCAGAAAGCCGAAGCCACTGGCCATCTCGCGCGGGCCCAGGGCGCGCAGGCTCCAGTCGTTGACCTGGACCAGCAGGCGCACGCGGTCCAGCGCTTGCGGGGCCTGGGTCCCCATCGCGACCCGGTCCAGGATCACGCCGAATTCACCTTCGAAGTCGATGCCCAGCGACTCGGACGGCAATGGCACGTCGTCGTGCGGCCCCAGGAAGTCGTCCGAGGCGCCCTGGTACATCACGGGGATGGTGTCGACATCGGGAATCGGCGCAGTATTGAAGGCGCGTTCCATCAGGCGCCCGTGGTTGAGGAAGGCCGAGGCGTCGCACCACTGGAAGCAGCGTGGCAGCGGCGCGGTGCAGGCGCCCGGGTCGAAATCGAAGGCGTCCGCCACATCGCCGCCATTGAGCGCGGCGTACAACCGTTCCAGGCCGGGGGCGACCGTGTCCCAGCGTTCCAGCGCATCGAGCAGGCTGGGGGCGAGCTGGCCGGCATCCACGGCCCGCTTCAGGTCACGCGAGACGACCACCAGGCGGCCGTCACGCCGCTCGCAACGCAGACTGGCCAGCTTCATGGCCGCTCTCCTGCACCGCTGCGCGGCAGCGCCTGCAGCGCGGAGTCGACGATCGCCACCGCGCGCGTCCAGCCGGCCGAGCCGGCACGCACCTTGTGCGGGAAGCAGCTGATATAGAAGCCGTGGGGCGGCAGCGCCTCGAGGTTGTGCAGCTTCTCCAGGTGGCAGTAGCCAATGTCGCGGCCGGCCTTGTGGCCTTCCCAGATCAGGGCCTTGTTGCCAGTCTCGGCGATCTTTTTGGCGGTGTACGAAAATGGCGCATCCCAGCTCCAGGCGTCGGTGCCGGTCAGGCGCACGCCGCGCTCGAGCAGGTACATGGTCGCTTCGTAACCCATGCCGCAGCCGGCCTGGACGAAGTCATTGTGGCCATAGCGGCTGCCGGCCCGGGTATTGACCACCACGATGTCGAGCGGCTGCAACTCGTAGCCGATGCGCGCCAGCTCGGCCTCGACATCAAGCGCGGTGGCGACATAACCGTCCGGGAAGTGGCGAAAGTCGAGCTTGACGCCCGGCTGGAAGCACCACGCGAGCGGCACTTCATCGATCGTGATCGACTTCTTCTTCTCGCCCAGCTTGGCGTCCATGGTCGAATGGAAGTGATATGGCGCGTCGAGATGGGTGCCGCTGTGGGTAGTCATGGTCACCCATTCGGCGGCGGCGGCTTCGCCATCCGGATAGTCGGCCGCGGTGGTGCCGGGGATCATGGCGATGAACTCGTGCAGCGTCTCGTCGTGCTTCTGGTAGGTGATCTTCGGCGCCAGCGGCGGCGGGTCGGACAGGACCTCGTTCTCGAGGTAGATCGACAGGTCGATGAAGGTACGGCTCATGCCTGCCCTCCCAGCTTACCGGTGTTGGTCATGCGGTGTCTCCTCTTCGCCTTGGCGGCGAATATTGATGTGTTCATCGATATGCAGCGCTACTGGCTGCAGGCCCTGCCCCAGGCAGGGCCCGAGCATGCACAAGCCCGACGCGATGTCGAACTGGGCGCCGTGCGCGGCGCACACGATGCGCGTGCGATCCCCGCTCAGGTAGGCGTCCTTGCGCCACGCCAGCGGCGTGTCGCCGTAGTGCGGGCAGGCGTCGCGCCAGCCGTACAGCTCTCCCTGGTGGCGCACCACCAGCACGGTGTCGTGTCCTTCGTGCCAAGGATCGAAGCCGCGCGCCTGGCCTTCAGGCAGGGCATCGGCGCGGCACAGCCGCGCCACGCCGTCAGTCGTGCTCAATGGCGTTCGCCGGCCCCGGCAGCGCCCGGCGGCGGGCCGCCTGGCGCCCACTTGTCGCGCTGCTGGAACAGGAACAGCTGCGAGGCGTCGGCGCACATGCCGACCTCGCGCGCGATCCACGCCTCGTCATGCAGGTCCATGTCGGCGTCGTACTCGACGTGGCAGCCGAGCGGGCTGTTGAAGTACCAGAACCAGTTCGATCCCATCTTGTGGCGGCCAGGGCCCCAGAACGACTGGTAGCCCTTGTTCACGAAGCGGGTGCCGGCCAGCATGACCTCGGTCGGGCCGCCCATGTGGAAGGTGAAGTGCTCGCAGCCCTTCATGAACGGCGGGGTCTGGATCAGGAACAGCGTGTGATGGTCGGGGGTGCCGGCCGGCCGCAGGAAGGGGCCGGCGCCGAGCAGGCGGTCGGTGCACACGAAGCCGAGGCGCGCATAGAAGGCTTCGGCGCGGGCGGCGTCAGGCACGAAATAGACCACGTGCGACAGCGAGCGAGGCAGGGCCACGGCGTCCTCGTTCACCGCCACCACGTTCGGCGCGCGTTGCGGCGGCGCGCCCGGCGCGTTGATCGCTTCGGCCGGCAGGTCGAGCGGGCGACGCACGCTGACCTGGAAACCGAGCACGAAGCCCATGTCGTCCTGCGCCTCGATGGCGCCATCAGGCAGGCGCTTGACCGGCCGGTCCTTTTCCAGCTCTTGCGCGATCTGTTCGACCGTCGCCTGGTCGGCAACGCCATACACCGTCTTGCGCAGCATGCTGGCCGTGCCCATGTTCGGCGGCAGCGATGCGTCGTCCTTGTGGGCGATGACGATGCCGGTGCCGTCCAGCGCCTCGAAGCGCGCGCCACTTGCGCTCGCGTCGATTGGCTTGAGGCCGTAGTCTTCCAGGTAGCGGGCGCAGGCGGCGACGTCGTCCACGCCGAAGACCAGGGTATCGGGTCCGATGATGTTCATGATGAATCCTTGTTCGGTAGATGGACGGTCAGAGCGCGGTGCGCCCGCCCAGGGTTTCGGCGACCCAGTCGGCGATATAGGCGCCGGCATTGGCCGAATTGTCGAAGCTCGAGTGCTGCACTCCGCCTTCGCGCTGGGTGAAGATCTTCAGTTCGCGGCGCGGGCTGTTGACCAGCTGTTCGTAGGTGCGCTCGGCCCAGTGCAGCGGAATCTGCGAGTCGCGCTCGCCATGGGTGACCAGGAATGGCACCTTGATGCGGTCGAGCACACCGTCCAGGTGCACGTTCTCGGCGATGCGCATGAAGTCGTCCATGTCCTTGGCGCCCCACACCCAGCGCACGTGCTCCCAGTAGTGCGGCACCGGGAAATCGCCCTCGCGCGCCAGGCGCTTCTTCTGGACGTCGCGCCAGTCATGGTTGGCGCCCCACACCACGCCGCAGGCGAAGCGCGGCTCGAAAGCCACCGCGCGCGGGCAATAGTAGCCGCCGAGCGACACGCCTTCGAGGCCGATGCGGCGCGGATCGACATCGTCACACGTCTCGAGCCAGTCGACCACCTTGCTGGCCCAGCGTTCGCTGTCGTACACGGCGTGCATGCCGTGCAGGCGCAACGCTTCGCCGGTGCCCGGCTGGTCGATGACGAGCGAGGCGATGCCGCGCTGTGCCAACCAGCGCGGCAGGCCGACGCGGTACTTGAGTTCCTTGCTCGAATCGAGGCCGTTGACCTGCACCAGTAGCGGCGCCGGGCCAGTCACGCCTTCGGCGCGCACATACAGGCCCGAGATATGGGCGTCGCCATACGGGATCTCGACCCGTTCGCAGTTCTCGCCGGCCAGTGCGATGCCGCGCGTGAAGACGGACTGGAAGCGCTTGTACAAGTCGAGACGGCCGGGCGCGTCGTGCGCCTGCAGGCGTTCGGCGATACTCAGGTAGGTGGCGGCGCGGCCGTACTTGTCGCCGGCCGAGATCAGGCGACCGCGCGCCTCGTCTTCTTCGGCCAGGCCGCACAGCTTGTCGGCCATGCGGGTCCAGGTCTCACGAAATGCCGCAGTGCCGGCGGCGTCGGGCTGCTTCGCCGCGTCCTGCAGCGGTGCGCACATTTCCTCGATCTCGCCGATACGCGCACCCATCTCGATGGCCAGGTCGACCGACAGATTCCATGGATAGTTCGTGGGGAAGTATTTGAACATGTAGTCTCGTTTTCGATGTAGTCAACGCGCAGGCATGCGTACGCTGCTGCGCTTGTCGAGCTACTGTACGGGCTGGAAAACGGGACGGGAAATGGATTGTTGCAATACGTGGCATCGGCCCCGTCAATAGCAGGGGCGTGACGCCAGGCGGGATGCTCAGTCGGCGGCGTGCATGGCGACGACCGCCTCGTGCATCACCTCGCGCAGCCAGACGATGCCGGGATCGAAGGCGCGGTATTTATGCCATTGCATGAACTGGCGCATCGGCGCGGTGGGCACCGGCAGCGGGTGGATCACCAGCGGCAGCTGGCGCGCGGCCTGGCGCGCCAGGCGTTCGTGCACGGTAGCGATGCGGTCGGTCGCGACCACCAGCCCGGCGGCCGACGTAAAACTGAAGGTGGTCACTTCGATGCGGCGCTCCACGCCCTCCTGTTGCAGCGCGAGGTGGTCGAACGCATGCTGGTTGTGGCCGGGCGAGACGGCGACGTGGCCGGCGGCGGTGTACTGCTCCCGCGTCAGCGGCCCCTGCGCCAGCGGGCTGCCGTTCCACACCACGCAGCTGAGCTGCTCGTCGAACAGCGCTTCGGTCGGGTGCGCGGGCGAGCAGTAGCGCTCGGGAATCACCAGCAGATCGACCTCGCCGCGCTCCATCGCGCGCTCCGGTTCGCGCGCCTGCGGTTGCAGCCGGAAGCGCACGTTCGGGGCTTTGATGGAGGTGAGCGCGAGCATGTGCGGCAGCACGGTCTGCAAGGTGAAATCAGATACGTACAGGGTGAACTCGCGGTCCGAGCTGGCGTAGTCGAACACCGGCGAGGTGGCGACGGCGATATCGACCCGCAGCAGCACATCGCGCACGCTCTCTTGCAGCATCTCGGCGCGCGGGGTCAGGTCCATGCGCCGGCCAACCTGCACCAGCAGGTCGTCTTCGAAATACTGGCGCAGGCGCGACAAGGCATTGCTCATGGCGCTCTGGCTCATGTGCATGCGCTCGGCGGCGCGGCTGATGTTCTTTTCGGCGAGCATCGCGTCAAGCGCGACGAGCAAATTCAGATCGAGTTTATTAAAGCGCATGCGAGCGGCGTGTCTCCACCTTGTTCGAGGATGCACGCGGCATGGCCGCGTACCGGCCCATCATAAGCCGGTTACGACCGCTTGACAACGCATCGCTGGCGCGCTCACTTCTGTTGCAAGACCCATTTGGCGATCGTCGCGGCATCGGCTTCCGACACCTGGGGATTGGGCGGCATCGGGATCGGGCCCCACACGCCACTGCTGCCCTTGCGGATCTTGAGCGCCAGCGCGGCTTCGGCCTCCTTCTGCCCCTTGTACCTGGCCGCCACATCCTTGTAGGCCGGCCCGATCATCCTGGCGGCGACCGCATGGCAAGCCATGCAGTTATTCGCCTTCAGCAATGCTTCATTCGCCAGCGCTCCCTGGCTGGTTGCCAGCGCCAGCAGACCTGCAGCTGCAATCGACTTCATTTCATATTCCTCTATTGTCAGTCCCGGCTGGTCGCAGGAACGACCCAGCGCCGGGCGGGTGGGCGGTGCACACGAAGCCGAGGCGCTCGACGTAGAACCCCTTGGCGCGGGCGGCGTCGGGCACGAAGTTCACCACGTTCGACAGCGAGCGTGGCAAGGCTACCTCGGCCAGCCTGACGGGACGCCGCACGCTGACCTGAAAACCCAGCAAACAGCCCATGTCGTCCACCGTCTCCAGACTGCCGTTGGCCAGCCGCCGCACTTGGCGGTCACGCCTCAGCTCATGCGCGATCGCCTCGAGCGTGACGCCGGTGTCGACGCCATAGACTGTCTTGCGCAGCATGCTGGCAGTACCGAGTAACGGCGGCAGCATCGGGTCGTCCTGATGGAACAGCACTACCCCGGTGCCATCGAGCGCTTCGAAACGCTGGCCCCACTCGTCGGTCGATACCGGCTTGAGTCCGTAGCCAACCAGGTAGCGCGCGCAGGCATCGATGTCGTCGACCCCGAACACCAGGGTGTCCGGTCCGATGATGTTCATCCGGTGTCCTCGCGCTGCGCTCAGAAGTTAACCGTTGCGCGCAGGCCGAAGGTACGCGGATCGCCGATGTGGAAGCCACCCGGCACCCGGCTCTCGATCTTGATCTCGTTTTCCAGGTTGCGGGCGTACAGCTGCGCCGACCATTGCCCGTCCGGGCTGGAGTAGCCCAGCGTGATGTCGGAACGGTAGAACGACGGCTGGCGGTAGCGGATGCCCACCGACGGATCGCTGATCAGGTACGAGGTCGAGTGGCGGGTGTCCACGCTGGCCGTGAGCTCGGCGCCGCTCGCCAGTGGGAAGTGGTGGGTGTAGCCCAGGCCGATGGTGGCGCTCGGTGCACGGTCCAGCGACTGGTCCGAGAAATCGACGGTCAGGGTCGGACGGTAGTCGCCGAACTTGGCGTCGGTGAACGCCATATTCGAGCGCAGCATGCCATTGGTGGAGGTACGCAGCTTGCCTTCCAGTTCCAGGCCATTGATGGTGGCGTCGGACGCATTGGTGGTATTGGTGTTGCACGATGCAGGATCGTTGGTGAGGCAGGTGGCCGCGCTCAGCTGCATATCCTTGTAATCGTAGCGGAACACGGTTGCCGCCAGTTGCAGCTTGTTGTCCAGGAAGCGGCCCTTCAAGCCGGCCTCGTAGGACTTGAGCTTCTCTGGCTTGTAGATCGACGAACCGGACGAGGCATTGAAGCCGCCCGCCTTGTAACCGGTCGACACATTGGCATACACCATGACGTTGGGGCGCAGGTCATGATCGATGCCGACGCGCCAGCTGGTGTCGCTGAACTTGACGTTCGCGCTGTACGCGTTCGGGCTGGTGTTGGTTCCCGGCCGGGCCGCCGCGCCGGCCAGCGTGTCGGCGCCGAACTTGCGGTCGCGGGTTTCGCGTGCGCCGAGGGTCAGGCGGGTATCCTTGCGCAGCTCGTAGGTGCCCTGGGCAAACACTGCTTTCGAGGTGTTTTCGGCTTCGGCGTCGAACGGCACCAGCACGTTCAGCGGGCCGGGAGGAATCCGGGCATAGGTAGTCAGGTTGGCCCGGCGCGTGATCTCGTCATTGAAGTAATAGGCGCCGGCGACCCAGCGCAGCGCTCCGGTGCCGGTCGAATTGAAACGCAGTTCATGCGAGGTCGACTGGCTCTCGCCGGTGGCGTCCCGGGTGAACGGGAAGCCGAAATAGACGCCGTTGTCCAGGTTGTTCAGCTCGGTGTCCATATGGGCCAGCTGGTAGGTCACGTCGACCGCGCCGAGCGTGGTCTTGAACTCGCCGCGCAGCGAATCGACCTTGTGGTCGCGGTAGGCATCGCGGCCACCGTTCCTGAATTCCCAGGCGGTGGTGCGCTGGGCATCGTCGCCGCGGTCGACATACACCGGATTGAGCAGGTTGTTGCCGCGGCCCGCGGGCGTCAGCGGCAGGGTGCCGGTTGGCGTGCCGGTGAAGAAGTTCGTCAGCGGCACCGGCGACACGCCATTGCCCTTGATGCGGCTGGTCTCGGCCGTCAGCAGCAGGCTGGTGGTGGCGTTGAAGTCGGCCAGCAGGTGCACGCGGCCCGAGCGGTCGTCCTGGTTTTCCAGGTGGTCGGCGTTCGGGCCCGGCTTCAGGTAGCTGTCACGCTTGTTGCCGTTGACGGCGGCGCGCAGGGCGAACATATCGTTGATCGGCACGTTGATCATGCCCTCCACCCGCCTGGTATTGAAGTTGCCGACTTCGAGGCCAATGCGGCCTTCCAGTTTCTTGGTCGGCTTGGCGGTAATCACATTGATGGCGCCGGCCGTGGCGTTGCGGCCGTACAGCGTGCCCTGCGGGCCGCGCAGCACTTCGATGCGGTCCAGGTCATAGAAGGCCACGCCCTGCGCCTCGTAGCGTGGGATATACGCGCCGTCGACATGGAAGGCCGACGAAGGATCGCCCTTTTCCGTCATGTCCATGCTGGTCACGCCACGGATCGCGATCTGCAGCATGCCGCCCTCGGAGGCGATCTGCACGTTCGGCAGGGTGCTGGTCAGGCCGCGCGGGTCGTTGACGCCGGCTTCCTTCAAATCGTCGCCTGACAGCACCGACAGCGCGATCGGGGTTTTACTGGCTGGCTGCGCCACCTTTTGCGCGGTGACGATCACTTCCTGCACGCCGCCGTCGTCGGCCGGGGCCGGGGCCTGGGTCTGGGCCACGGCGGCAGTCGCGCCGGACAAGAAACCAACTGCGAGAAGTGACCTGGCGAGCAAAGTCAGCTGGGGAACGTTCATTGATATCTCCTTTATTGGCGCGGCAATTCTTGAGTGCCGGTCGGTTGTGTTTGCAAAAAAATGATATGCGCTTTCCCGGCTTTTCCTGTAACGCTTTATGTGGATAGCTGGCATTCGTCCGGTGAATAGGACCGGCGTCGAACAGGCGTGAAAAAGCGGCCTCGCAACGGTCTTGCGAGGCCGCTGTCGCGGTGCAGCGTGTTATTCGGGAACCTGGGTCCAGGCGCCACCGGCGCGCGATGAAGCCTGTACCGTTTCGATGAACTGCACGCCGCGCAAGCCGTCGTCGATTGTCGGGAATTGCGCGGCGCCGGGGTCGCCACCATCGCGCCGGGCCAGCAGGTGGCAGGCGATCTCGCTGTACAGCGAGGCAAAGGCGCCGATATACCCTTCCGGATGTCCGGCCGGTACCCGGCTCAGGCGGCGCCCGGCCTCGTTCATCGCCGCGCTGCCGCGGGTAACGATGCGGGTCGGTTCGCCCAGCGGCGTGTAGCGCAACTCATTGGGCTGCTGCTGCGCCCATTCGATGCCGCCCTGGCTGCCGAACACGCGGATGCGCAGTTCGTTCTCGTGGCCGGGCGCCACCTGGCTGGCCCACAGCATGCCGCGCGCGCCGTTCGCATAGCGCAACAGGACTTGCACGTCGTCGTCGACGGCGCGCCCCGGCACGAAGGAATGCAGCTGCGCAGCCAGCGACTCGAGCGGCGCGCCGACGATGGTGTCGGCCAGCTGCCAGGCGTGCGAGCCGATGTCGCCGATCGCGCCGCCGCCACTGCGCGCCGGATCGGTGCGCCAGGCGGCCTGCTTTTGCCCGCCCTGTTCGAGCGGCTCGGCCAGCCAGTCCTGGGCGTACTCGACCTGCACGATGCGCAGCTGTCCCAGCACGCCGTCGCGCACCATTTGCTGGGCGTGGCGCACCAGCGGATAGGCCGAATAGTTGTGGGTGACGGCGAACAGCAGCCCGCGTTCTTTCGCCAGCGCTTGCAACATGCGCGCGTCGTCGCTATTGGTGGTGACGGGCTTGTCGCAGATGACGTGGATGCCCGCCTCCAGAAAGGCGCGCGCCACCGGCGCGTGCAGGTGGTTGGGGGTGACGATGCTGACCGCCTCGATGCCGTCCGGGCGAGCGGCCTCCTTCAGCGCCATCTCCTGGTAGCTGTCGTAGATCCGGTTCGGGTCCAGGCCCAGCATGCGCCCGGAACGCTGCGCCGCTTCGGTGGTGGACGACAGCGCCCCGGCCAGCAGCTCGTAGCGGTCGTCGAGGCGCGCCGCATGGCGGTGCACGGCGCCGATGAAAGCGCCCTCGCCGCCGCCGACCATGCCCAGCCGTACGCGGCCGGGGAAAAGGGTTTCACTCATCAATACTCCTCAAGCCAGGCCCAGCATGCGCAAGTTGCGCTGCGGGTCGGAGCCGCTGCCCGCGAAATCGTCGAAGGCCTTGTCGGTGACGCGGATGATGTGGTCGCGGATGAAGCCCGCGCCCTGGGCCGCGCCTTGCTCCGGATGCTTGAGGCAGCATTCCCACTCGAGCACCGCCCAGCCCTTGAAATCGTATTGCGCGAACTTGGAGAAGATCGCCTTGAAATCGACCTGACCATCGCCCAGCGAGCGGAAACGCCCGGCGCGGTCCTGCCATGACTGGTAGCCCGAGTAGACGCCCTGGCGCGCATCCGGCCGGAACTCGGCATCCTTCACATGCATCACCTTGATGCGCTCGTGGTAGCGGTCGATGAAGGCGAGGTAGTCGAGCTGCTGCAGCAGGAAGTGCGAGGGATCGTAGGCGATCGCCAGGCGCGGATGGTTGTTCACCCGCTCCAGCAGCATCTCGAAGGTGGCGCCGTCGAACAGGTCTTCGCCCGGATGCAGCTCGAAGGCGAGATCGACACCGGCGACGTCATACGCATCGAGGATCGGACGCCAGCGCCGCGCCAGTTCGTCGAAGGCGGTCTCGATCAGGCCTGGTGGGCGTTGCGGCCATGGGTACAGATAGGGCCAGGCCAGGCTGCCCGAGAAACTGATGGATGCCGTCAGCCCCAGGTTGGCCGATGCGCGAGCGCCGAGCAGCATCTGCTGCACCGCCCACTCCTGGCGCGCAGCCGGCCGGCCCCGCAATTCAGGCGGCGCGAAGCCGTCGAAGGCCTCGTCGTAGGCCGGATGCACCGCCACCAGCTGTCCCTGCAGGTGGGTGCTCAATTCGGTGATGGCGACGCCATTGGCGCGCGCGACACCGGCGATCTCGTCGCAATAGGTCTTGCTCTCGGCCGCCAGCGCCAGGTCGAACAGGCGCTTGTCGCCCGAGGGCAGCTGCACGCCCTCATAGCCAAGGCCACCGGCCCAGCGGGTGATCGCGTCCCAGCTGTCGAACGGCGCCGCGTCTCCCACGAACTGGGCCAGGAAGATCGCCGGCCCCTTGATGGTGGTGCTCATGTACGCTCCCGCGTCAAACCGTGGTCTCGACCGTGCAGCTGGTCACCGGGCTCCACGGCAGGTAAGAAATACGCAGCTGGACCGAGGCCGTCACCTTGTGCGCGCCCGGGGCCAGGCCGCCCGGCTGCAGCACCGAGATGTGGGCCACTTCGCCGAATTCCCAGCGCTCTTCATAGACGGTTTCCAGCTCGTCCAGGCTCCAGGTCTTGCCACGCACCGAAAAGCGGATCTGCTCGCGCGGCACCTTCTCGCCGTCGATCGCGAGACCGATGTCTTCCACCGCCGACAGGGTCTGGCCACGGTAGTATGGCAGGCGCGCGCCGAGTTCGAAACCGGTGATGATGTCACCCCGGCCCTCGTCGCTACGGGTATTGCGGACACTGTCCGGGAAAATGATGTGTTGATCGTACATGGTCGCTTCTCCTCAGACTTCGCCCAACAGGCGCTTGAACATCTCTTGCTGGCGGCGTACCTGCTCGCGGCCGTCGACTTCGAACGCATCCTCGATATGGCGCTGGCCCTCGTATTCGCTCGACAGGTGGCCGTCATAACCGCCCTCGAGCAGCACCGCGACGATCTCGTCGTAGGGAATCGAAGGTTCGCGGCCGCTGTCGTCGATCTCGTAGAACTTGGCGTGGATATTGAAAATCCACGGCATGAATTCGAGCATGCGGCGCGGGTTGCTCCAGATATTATGGCGCAGCGATTCGGCCATCTGGATGTCCACCGCCGTGCCGCCGAGCTTGCGCACGTCCATGATCACATAGTCGGGCAGCACCCGCGCGGCATAGGCCTGCTCGATGAACTCGACGATCTTCGGGGTGGCGCCATTGCGCAGGAAGCGCTCGCGAAACACCGGCGGATAGCTCTTGAGGTACATGCCCATGTCGGGCACGTAGCCGACGTGGTCCGAGCCGGTGGCGCGGGTCAGTTCGGTATACCGCAGGATCCACGGATGGTCGAAGTGGAATGGCGAGTGCACCTCGATCCCCATGCGCACGTCGAGTTCCTCGGCCAGCGGCACGCAGGCCACCACCACCTCGGGCGGGGTGTTGACGATCACGCGCACATTACGGCAGCCGAGGCGTTTGGCGAAACGCAGGTCACGCTGGAGCGAAGCCACCATCTCGTCGAAACTGAGCTTGCGGTCCTTGTACAGCTTGATGTCCAGGAACATGTCGTGGCACTGGGCGTAGGCGCCATGGCGCTCGAGCGAGGCGAACCAGCCGTCGACCTGCTCCTGCGAGACGTTGGGGAAGCCGGTGAACGACTGTTCGCTGACCACTTCGATGCCCTTGGCGCCGAGGCTGGCGGCGTGGGCGATGCAGTCGTCCAGGTTCATGGTGCGCAGGAAGGTCTCGTACTGATAGCTGTACAGGGAGACGCCGCGCTTGATGCGGTGATTCGTGTTCATGCAAGTCCTTTGAAAAGCGGGGTTCAGATGGAAGCGCGGCTTGGCCGCGGCGTGCGCAGGTGGAGCGCGCAGGCGATCAACGCGCACACCGCCGAGATCACGCCGAAGGCCAGGAAGGCGGCCTGCAGGCTGCCGACCAGGTCGCGCATCAGGTTGACCGAGGCCGGCGACAGGAACTGCGCCGCGAAGAAGGCGCTGCACCACAGGCCCATGGCGCGGCCCAGGTGTTCGGAGCCGAAGCGGCCATGCACCCAGGTGATCAGCGACGGCACGATCATGCCGTTGGCCAGCTGCTGGACGAAGGCGAAGGCCAGCGCGGTCTGGTAGTCGGGCGACATGCCGATCCCGCCCAGGCCGATCGCATAGCACAGGAACACCAGGAAGATCTGGGCGCCGGCGCCATAGCGGGTGGTGTAGCGGTACAGCACGGCGCCGATTGGCACGCCGATGCTCGGCAAGGCCATCGAGAGGCCGATCGATTTCGGGTCGGACAGGCCCAGTTCCTTGAGCAGCAGCGAGAAGTTGATCACCTGGACGAAGTAGATCGTCGACAGCAGCACGGTGACGCTGCAAACGATCACGGCGACCTTGAGCGGGAACGACGACTTCGACCGGAGGGAAGTCGCGGCGCCCGCGGAATTCACCGGCGCCTTGCGCGAATTCGGTTCGAACAGGTAGAACAGGCTGGCCAGGAAGATCGGGATCGCGATGCCATACACCAGGAAGGGATACTGCCAGCCTTGCGCGGCCAGGAAGCCCGAGCCGGCGATGGTCAGCGTGCCCAGGCAGGAGCCGACCAGGCCCTGGATCATCAGCCAGCGGTGACGGTCCTTCTCTTCGTAATAGTCGGCCAGCAGCGTATTGACCACGGTGAGCACGCCCGCTTCGCCGATGCCGATCAGGATCCGGCCACCGACCACGGCCCAGAAGTTATCGATCAGGAAGGGGAACAGGCCGCCGGCCGCATACAGTGCCAGGCACCACAGCATCAGCTGGCGCCGTCCGAAACGGTCGGCGATGACGCCAGCGCCCGGGGCGAACAGCGCGATGCAGGCGCTGGGCGCCGTGATCAGCAGCGGCACCATAGTGCGCGCATTGGGAACATCGTGGAAGTGCGCCAGCAGGGTGGGCAGGGTAGGCGCCAGGGCCATGATCGCCATCACCGGCAGGAAGCCGGAGAACACCAGGATCCAGCCCTGGCGCCAGTCGGCCTTGCGCAGGACGGGCGCAAGAGTGCCCTGCCCCGCGATGGGGATATTGTTGCTGTGGCCGCTCATTGGCATGCCTCCTTGTATGAAGTTATCACGGCCGGATAGCCGCCCCTGTCTCATCGGGTAAAAATATAACCAAAATTATGATATCGCTTTCCCAGGACTCTTCCAACAAAGAAATCGATCTCGCCAGCGGATTTTGTGGATAGCTCGTATCCATATCTTCAATACCCGGGGCGGCCGGTTGGCGGCCCCTTTTCCGGTATATTGGGAAAAGTTTTTCCTCACCGGCTAACATGTCTTCCAAACACATAGAAACGCGCCCACGCAATCCCGCAGTGCCACCGATGAACGTGGCCAAGCTTGCGTCCATCTCGTCTGTCGCCGCCCACGCCGGCGTCTCGATCGCGACCGTATCGCGGGTGCTCAACGGCACCAAGGCAGTGGCCGACGAGACCCGGGCCCGGGTCGAGGCTTCGGTGTCGCAGCTCGGCTACCGCGCCAATGCGCTGGCGCGCAGCCTGATGCGCGGCGAAACCCGCCTGCTGCTGGTGCTGGTGCCCGACTTCGCCAATCCGTATTTCGCCGAGATCGTGAAGGGCGTCGAGTCGGTGACGCGCACCAGAGGGTATGGCCTGGTGGTGGCCGACGCCTCCGAATCGCTGTCGCGCGACAGCCCCGCGCTCGACCCGCTGTACAACCGCCTGGCCGACGGCGTGATCAGCCTGGCGCGCTTCGCCGACCTGAAGCCGCTGCTGAAGGACATTCCCGACCTGCCATGGGTGGCGTGCTCGGAATACGTCGAGGACGTCGATGTGCCAAGCGTGAGCATCGACCACCGCCAGGCCGCCATCGACGCCGTGCAATACCTGATCAACCGCGGCCACCGCCGCATCGCCCTGTTGAGCGCGAACGAAGACTACCTGTGGGCCAAGCAGCGCCACGAAGGATATGAGTTCGCCCTGCGGCGCGCCAATATCCCGCTCGATCCGCACCTGGTGCGGGTCGCGCGCGGCACCGATTTCGTCGACGGCATGGACGCCGTCGGCACCCTGCTGGCCATGGAATCGGCGCCGACCGCCGTATTCGCGGTGTCCGACACCCTGGCCATCGGCGCGATCAAGGCGTTTCGCCGGGTCGGGCGCCGGGTGCCGGAAGACATCGCGGTGATCGGCTTCGACGATATCCCGGTGGCGCGCGTGTTCGAACCTGAACTGACGACCATCGCCCAGCCGGTGCGCGAACTGGGCGCCGCGGCGGCGGAACTGCTGCTCAAGCGCCTGTCGGGCGCGCCGACCGAGTCGCGCCGGCTGCAGCATGCCTTGATCGTGCGCGCCTCGGCCTGAGGCCGCACACCAACAACACACCAAAGGGACACCTTGATGGACAATACCGTGACTCACGCGGAGGGCAGCGCATTCTCCGCCGCTTCATCCTATACGCCGCGGCGCCGCGTCATGGCGCTGATCGCGGTCGCCCTGGCCTTCGTGATGGACTTGCTCGACACGACCATCATCAATGTCGCGATCCCCTCGATCGGCACTACCCTGAATGCCGGCAAGGCCGAGCTGGAATGGCTGGTGGCCGGCTATGCCACCTCGTTCGCGGTGCTGCTGATCGTCGGCGGGCGGCTGGGCGACAGCGTCGGCTACCGGCGCATGTTCCTGATCGGGGTGGTGCTGTTCACGCTCACCTCGATGGCCTGCGGGCTGGCGCCGACGGCGCTGGTGCTGCAGGTCGCACGCGTGCTGCAAGGGGCAGCGGCGGCCATGATGATGCCGCAGGTGATGGCGCTGGTGCAGGTCATGTACCCGCCCGACCAGCGCTACAAGGTATATACAGTGTTTGGCTTCCTGGGCGGCTTTTCGGCGGCCATGGGCCCGATCGTGGGCGGCCTGCTGATCGACGCCAACCTGTTCGGCCTGGGCTGGCGCATGATCTTCCTGATCAACCTGCCGGTCGGGATCTTCAGCCTGGTGGCCGGCTACCTGCTGCTGCCGCCGGGACGCGGCGTGAATGCGGTGCCGGTCGACCTCAAGGGCGCGGCGCTGACGATCGTGGTGCTGTTCGCTATCCTGGTGCCGCTGATCGAAGGGCCGGGCCTGGGCTGGCCGTGGCCCTTGATCGCCATCTTCATGGCTGCCCTACCCCTGGCCTGGTTCACGCTGCGTTACCTGGGACGGCGCCAGGCGGCGCGCGGCGACGCGCTGGTCAACCCGGCCCTGCTCAAGCTGCGCAAGGTGGCGCTGGGCCTGATGTGCACCTTGTGCATCAACCCGGTGCTGCCCGGCTACCTGCTGGTGATGACCTTCGTGCTGCAGACCGGGCTCGGCTTGAGCGCCTCGCAGATGGCCTACGCCTGCCTGCCGATCGCGGCCGGCGCCATGGCCGGCATCACCCTGATCGGGCCCTGGCTGCACAAGCGCATCGGGGTGCGCGTGATGCTGCTCGGCGCCACGTCGACCTCGATCAGCCTGTGCCTGGCGGCGTGGGCGGTGCACGGCGGCCAGCTGGCACACTTGCCACTGGCGGTGGCGCAGTTCGGGATGGGTCTGGGCATGGGCATGTGCGGTCCGCAGTTGTCAAATGCAACCCTGCAGGACGTGCCGGTCGGCGAAGCGGGCGTGGCGTCGGGAATGCTGTCTGCGACCCAGCAGGTCGCGGGCGCATTCGGCGTGGCGCTGGGAGGGTTGTTCTTCTTCCACGGGATGCAGCTCGAGACGGCCGGCGCGCTGGAATATACGCAGGCTTACCTGCGGGTGCTGCCGCTGTTCCTGGGCTTGATGGCGGTGGCCATGTTCGGCGCGACGCGCCTGGCCAGGGTGATGGCCAAGTAAGAGCTTACTTGGCCGGTTCGAACAGCAGGAAGGCCAGCATCATGTCGCTTAAATCGTCGAGCAGCTCGTCCCAGCTGCCCTGCCCGCGACCGCCCACGCTGTCCAGTCCCAGGAAGCGCGCCTGGGTCGAATAGATGATCAACATGCCCGACTGGATCGCGCGCTGCGGCTGGCGGTGGCGCACTTCGGCGCTGCACGCCTCCAGCAAGTTCAGGAACTTGGACGAATCGCGTTCGGCCGCTTTCTGGCCCTGCTCCTGGATCACCGGATCGGCCGGCGCGCGCAGCATGAAGGCGCGCAGCACCGAGGCGTTCTCCTGGAGCAGCCGTCCCAGGCTGGCGACCACCGCAGGCACGACCTGCTGCAGCCCCTGCGCCTGGCTGGAAATGCGCGCCGCTTCGTCGCTGAACTGCTCGCCGAGGCGATCCAGGAAGCGCAGCTGCACCACCCGCAATAACTCGTCCTTGCCGGCCACCCGGCCATACAGCGAGCCGGTCGACACGCCCGAGCGCTCGCAGATCTCGGCCAGCGTGATCTGGTCGTAGCCGCGCTCGCGCAGCAGCTCGATGGTCGCCTCGATGATGCGTTCGAAGGATTGGCGGCTGCGCCCCTGCTTGGGTGCGCGTGCGTGGTCGCTGAAGGTCGGGGTTGGAGTCGATGTCATGGATGGAATGGGAATGGCGCGCGAAACCTTGGGGCTCCGCGCCAGGATAACGATGTTGGCATTCTGATTATAAATCATGGGCCGGCCTGGACGGCGCCATGGCGCGCGGGGCCGGCATCCGTGCTACAGGCGGCCCGCCTTGAGTTCGGCCACCGCGAAGTCGACCGCGCGCGCGGTCAGCGCCATATACGTCAGCGACGGATTGACGGTACCGGACGAAGCCATCGCCGAGCCATCGGTCACGAACAGGTTTGGCACGCCATGCACCTGGTTGCGGCCATTGAGCACGGAATCGGCCGGGTCACGCCCCATGCGCGCCCCGCCCATCTCATGGATCGACACGCCGGGAATCGTGCGCAGCGGGATCAGTTGCACCCGCTCGGCGCCGGCCGCCTTCAGCATCAACTCGGCCTGCTTGCCGGCGTCCAGGTTCATGCGCCGCTCGTTCTCGCCATAGGCCACATCGATGCGCAGTTGCGGCAGGCCGAAGCCGCCGCGCAACTTGTCGTTCAGGGTCACGCGGTTGTGGGCCTGCGGCAGCTGCTCGCAAAACGCCCCGAGGAAGGCAATCCACTTGCCGGGGCGCGCGATATTGCGCTTCATGCCGGCCCCGAAATCGTCGCTCATGGCCGCCGTATTGGTCCAGTCGTCACGCATGGCGCCGCCCTGGAAGCCGTAGCCGCGCGTGAAATCGGCGTCCGCATCCTGGCCGCCCAGGTTGCGGAAACGCGGCATGTAGATGCCGGTCGGGCGCCGTCCCTTGTAGTTGGTGTCCGTGAAGCCGGGGATCTCGGCAAACCCGCCGGCGCCGGCGTGGTCGACCAGGTAGCGGCCCAGCACATCGCTGTGGTTGCCGATGCCGTTCGGATGCGCCGCGCTGCGCGACTGCAGCAGGATCTGCAAGGTGCCGAAGGTCGAGGCGCATACAAAAATCACCTTGGCCTTGAAGGTCAGGCGCTCGCCGCTGCGGCTGTCGATCACGCGCACGGCGCTGGCCTTGCCGGTGACCGGATCGGTGTCGATCGCCTCCACCACGCTGTCGGTGCGCACCGTGAGGCGGCCGGTCTCGCGCGCCGCCGGCAGGGTCGAGCTGAGCGAGCTGAAATAGGCGCCGAACGAGCAGCCGCGGTTGCAGATGGCGCGGCTCTGGCATTGCGCGCGGCCATTGTGGGCCTGGGTCAGGTTGGCAACCCGGCCCACGGTCAGGCAGCGGTCCTTCCACTTGGTCTCGATGGCCTGCTTGAGGGCGCGCTCGACCGGGGTCAGCGCGAACGGCGGCAGGAATTCGCCGTCAGGGAAATCCTTGCGGCCTTCGGCCTGGCCGCTCACGCCGATGAATTTCTCGACATACGCGTACCACGGCGCCAGGTCGGCGTAGCGGATCGGCCAGTCGTTGCCGTGGCCGTCGCGCGCATTGGCCAGGAAATCGTCCTCGCACCAGCGGTAGGACTGGCGGCCCCAGGTCAGCGACCGTCCGCCCAGCACGTCGGTGCGGTGCCAGCGGTAGGGCTTCGCCTGCTCGTAGGGGTTCTCGCGGTCGTTGATCCAGTACTGGCGGTTGGCCCAGCCGAAGGCGCCGCGCTCGATCTTGCTCTGGACCGGATAGTCGCGCGCATCGAGGTCGCGCTCCGGCAGGCCGCCGTTGGGCGCCTGCCAGGGCGGCGTGAATTCGTTGACGTAGTCCTTCTGGTGCTCGACGTTGCGGCCGCGTTCGAGCACCAGTGTCTTGAGGCCCTTCTCGGTCAGTTCCTTGGCGGCCCAGCCGCCGGTGATCCCGGAACCGATGACGATGGCGTCGAATTGGGTGGTGTTGCTCATGTCTTTTCCTTGTCGGTATACGCGCGGCTCAGATCACGGTCTGGTAAGGCCAGGTCTTCATCGGGAGGTCGGCCTCGAACTTGCCGGGCACCGGCAGATAGCGCAGCTCGGTGCTGCTGGCCTGCTCCGAAATGAAGTAACCCAGCACGGTCAGGTCGCGCAGGCGCAGGTAGAACGGGGCCTTGGGATCGAGGATGCGGTCGGTCAGCGAGAAGGTGCGGCCGGCATAAGGACTGTTGGCGCGCAGTTCCTGCATCAACTCGGCCGCCTGGGCCGGCGAGCATTGCGCGTAACCCTGCTTGAAGCGCTGGCGCGCACCAAGGTCGAGCGCAGCCAGGCCGTCGCGGAACAGCGTCGCCTCGTCGGCCGTCATCCAGCGCGCGACCAGCGCATCGATCAGGACCGGCACGCCGGCTTCGCGCGCGCCGGGGGTGTCGGTGGTCGGTACGATCACCTGCGCCGCCGCATCGAGCACCGCCATGGCGGCCTGGTCCAGGCCCGGATTGGCGGCCGTCCCGGCACCGGCCTTATCGAGCATCAGGGCGGCGCTGGCGCTGCTCCAGACGCTGGCAAGAGCGCCGCCAGCCAGCAGGGCCGCGAGCACGTCGCGCCGCGATATGCCTTCCCTGCCCTCCATGCCTGCCTTGGCGCCGCGCGGCGTACGCCTGAACAACTGCAGTTTGCTGATCGTCATGCCATCCTTTCTGGTCGGGCGCGCGGCGCGGCAGCGCGCAACATGGGTGGCGCCCGGTATCGGTTTATCTGGGTGAACATAGCACAGGCCAAAATGGAATCAGAATTTTTGTTATATCGCCTGTTGCACGACGCTGACACCGACGACCTGCTCAGCCAGCACGCGCAGACTGGCCGCGACCTGTTCGTCGCTGCAGTCGCCGTTGGCATCGAACAGCTTGACCCCGGCCGTGTTGAGCGTGACGCCCAGCGGCGTCGGCCAACCGCGCAGCGCGTGCACGATCGAGCGCATCGCGCCCAGGGTCGTGTTGCAGCCCTGCCAGCCGGCGGCGGTGACGATGCAGCCGACCGGCATGCCGTCCAGGTAGACGCGCGAATCGGCGCGCAGGTCTTCGAGCAGGTCGATCGCATTCTTGACCAGGCCCGATACGCCGCCGTGGTAGCCGGGCGAGGCGAAGATCACGGCGTCGGCCCGGCGCACCGCCTCGACGATGGCGCGCTGGCCTTCGCTGCGGCTAGTCTGCTCGGGCGAATAGCCTTCGAGCGCGGCCAGCGCCTCGCCGCCGAACAGCAGGGTCTCGGCGCCCAGCGTCTCGGCATGGCGCAAGGCCACGCGCAGCGCGCTCTCGGTGCTCGATCCGGGACGGGTAGTGCCGCCGATGCCGACGATGAAAGGCGCCCGGCCTCGCGCCTGGGCAATCATGTGGGGTTTGTTCATGGTGTGTCTCCTCGTGATTGCGCCAACTAGCGTGGCGTGACGTGATAGGTGATCGGCAGGTCGTCGCTGGCGCGGCCAACGTGCAGTGCCAGTGGGCCGGCCAGGGGCGTCCAGCCGTCGCACCACACCTGCAACCGGCGGTCGGCGATGTGGATAGTGACCAGGCGTTCCTCCCCCGGCTGCAGCACCTGTTTGCTGAAACCGACCAGGGTCAGCTCGGGCGTGCTGCGGTAGACCTGGACCACCTCGGCGCCGGCGCGCGCGCCGGTATTGCGCAGCATGACCGCCACTTCCCAGCCATCGGCCGTGGGCCGCACATCGGCCTCGCCCAGGGCGAAGCTGGTATAGCCGAAGCCGCTGCCGAAGGCATTACGCGGCTCGATTTCATTCGCGGCCAGGCCGCGGTAGCCGACCCGCACGCCGTCGCTGTAATGCAGGTCGCCGTTGGCGTCCGGCGCCAGCGCCAGGGCCGGATAATCGCGGTCTTCGCAGGCGATCGTCATCGGCATGCGGCCGCCCGGTTCACGCTCGCCGGCCAGCACCTGGGCCAGGGCCGGGCCGAATTCCTCGCCCGGATACCAGCAGTGCAGCACCGCCCTGGCCTGCTGTTCCCAGCGGGTGTCGAAGGCGTGGCCGACATTGGTGACGATCACGGTGTTCCGGTTCGCGGCGCAGATGCGCTCGATCAGCGCCAGCTGTTCGGGCGGCAGGCTGGTGCCCGGGCGGTCCTTGCTCTCGACGCTGGCGTCCGAGGTTTCGCCGACCATCAGGATCACCAGGTCGGCATCAAGCGCGGCCTGCTCGGCGCGCGCCATCATCGCTTCGGCGCTGTCCGGACCGCATATGCCGTACCACAGGCCCTGGCAGCGCGCCGGCGTGTAGCGCAGCTCGACCACCACCTCGACGGCGCGGCCCGCCTCCAGCATCACGCCGACGTCGTCGGCATCGCCGCTCTTGAGGCGGCCCATCACGTCGCCCGGCGCCAGTTGTTCGTCGCGCCTGAATACTTCCTTGCCGTCGACCAGCAGGCGCAGCGCGCCGGTTCCACCGACGTGGAAGCGGTGTTCGCCGCTCACGCCCGGCAGGTAGACGCCACTGGCGCGGGTGGCGGCCGCCTGCTGCAGGGCGCCGACGTCGTGCACACCGTGAAACCAGGTCAGCGAATTGGTATCGCGTGTCTCGCTCAGGAGCGGCTGTCCGCTGCACTCGGGGTTGTCGAAATAGTCGAGCGTCATGCCGCGCGCATCGTCCGAGCCGGCAGGCCGCACCGCCATGCGCGGCAGGCGTGGTTGCGGGTCGACGCCCGGTTCATGGCTGACGATGGCGTCCCCGAAACGCGCGCGCAGCGCGTCCAACGGCAGTACGGCGTCTGGCTTGAGCGCGATCTTGGCGAAGGTGCCGCCCTGGAAGCAGGGCGCGGTGGCGTTTGGCCCGATCACCGCGATGCGCGGCCGGCGCCCGGTGTCGAGCGGCAGGATGCCGCCCTCGTTGCGCACCAGGGTAAAGCCGGCGGCGGCGGCTTCGACCAGCAGCTCGGCTGCCTTGTCAGCCGCCATCGGCGCGCCTTTTGTCCCACCGAAGCGGCGCGCTGCGGTTGCCACCCGGGTGGCGGCGTCGTGCAGCCGTTCACGGGTCACGGCGCCGTCGGCCACCGCCTTGGTACTGTGCTGGCCCAGGAAGCGCGCGGGGCCGGGCATCTCGATATCCAGGCCGCCCTGTAGCGAACCATGGGTGGAATGGGTGCCGAACCAGTCGCTCATGAACACGCCGTCGAACTTCCACTCGTTCTTGGCCACGTCGGTGATGACGGGCGCGCTTTCGGCGCACCAGTGGCCATTGACCTTGTTATAGGCGGTCAGCATGCCGGCGCAGCGCGCCTCGGCCGCCATCTCGAACGGCAGCAGGTAGACTTCGCGCAGGGTGCGTTCGTCGACCACGGCGTTCATCTGGTCGCGCGCCGTCTCGCTGTCGTTGCACACCAGGTGCTTGGCGACGGCGCCGGTGCCGACCGACTGGCAACCGTCGATCCAGGCCGCGCCCAGCACGCCGCACAAGAGCGGGTCTTCGGAAAAATATTCGAAAGCGCGGCCCGCGAGCGGGCTGCGCGCCAGGTTCAGGTTCGGCGCCAGCATCATGTCGACGCCGCGCCGGATCGCTTCGCCGCCCACCAGCCGCCCTACCTTCTGCACCAGCGCGCTGTCCCAGCTGGCGCCCAGCGCCAGCGGCGACGGCGTGAGCAGCGACACGTCGCGCTCGTCGACGCGCGGGCCGGCCACGCCCATCGGGCCATCGGCCAGGGTCAGCGAGGCGATGCCTGCTTCCGGCAGCGCCGGCGTGGTCCACATGGTGGCGCCAGCGGTCATTCGCGCCAGCTGGTCCAGGTCCAGATCATCCAGCTTGGTTTGTTCGGTCATCCCTGTCTCCTCCTGCGTGGCGGCCCGCTTGCGGGCGCCATCGGTCATTGTTTATTGAAACGCCGGCATCACGTGCTCGGCCAGCAGCTCGAGGGTCTGGTTGGCGTAGGCCAGGCGCTGCCCGGTCAGCGGACCGGTGGTGGTGCCGCACAGGATGTTGCCGATGCCGACTTGCTGGTACTCGCGCAGCTTCTTGATGACCGTCTCCGGGCTGCCGTACAGGCACCAGGTGGCCATCCATTCCTCGGTCAGTGCCGAATTGGTGCGGTCGGTTTTCTTGTTGGCGTCGTTCGATTCGGCCTTGGCGTTGAACTCGGCTTCGCGGTCGACCGCTTCCTGGTAGGCAGTCAGGATCTCGAGCACTTCCTTGTGCGCCTGCTCGTCGGTCGGCGCCAGGTGCACGCACTGGTAGCTGTGGGTGGTCCAGGACAGCGCGTCGGCCACCGTCTCGTCGGAGTGGCCAGCCGCCAGCAACTGCGAATGATAGCTGCCGAAGTATTTCTTGACGTGGGTGAGCGGCTCGGTGCCGCCGATTTTTGGCGGCGTGAAGGCCGGGATGAAGGCCGGCCAGCCGTTCACGGCGGCGCGCGTGATGCTGGTGTCCTTCATCGCCACCGGCATCAGGCGCGCGTGCTTCTCGCCGTAGGTGTGGGGGGCGATACGCTGCAGCACGCGGCCCTTGTGGAAGCCGTCCAGCTCGACCGCCGGGTCGCCGATCTTCTTGGCCCACAGCGCTTCGGCCGCCAGCAGGTTTTCCTCGGCGATGCGGCCGGCGTCCTTGTAGTTGACGCCGAAGCCGATCATCTCTTCCGGCGTGGTGCCGGAGCCGATACCGACCAGCAGCTTGCCTTTGGTCAGATGGTCGAGGATGTTGACGCGCTCGACGAAGCGGATCGGGTGGTGCAAGGGAATGGTGGTCACCGAGAAGCCGAAATGCATGTCCGGCAGCTTGGCCGCCAGGTAGGACGCGAACATATAGCTGTCGCTGGCCACCGGCATGTAGCCGTTGAAGTGGTGGTCGGGCAGGAAGATGGCGTCGAAGCCCAGTTTGCCGGCCAGCAGCGCATGTTGTTCGAGATCGGTGATGAGTTGCTTGTCGGCGTCCGCAGTCATGGTGCGGGCGTTGAGGAAGACAGAAAAGCGCATGGTAGGTTCCAATTTGAACGGTTGAAGGCGGCTTCGACGGATCCGGCGGTAGATCACCGTTGAATCATAATCCGAATTCTAATTATATTAGGCCGGGAAAAATGGCATGTCAATCGCAGAATGTCAGCGGAGCGCGTTGCACACCAATGCACGGGCATCGCCGTCGTGGACGAAGCCTGCAGCGTCCGCGCGCGCGGTGTGGAGTAATGGACAGGCGCCGAAGTTGGCCTCGATCACCGGGTCGTCGCCATAGCTGGCCAGGGCTGCGCCATCCACCCCGTATTCCTGGCCGACGGCAGCGACCAGCTCCGCCATCGACAGGCGCAGGGCCGGCAAGGTGCAGGCGCGCCCTGCCCCCAGCAGCCGGCCGTCGATCCTTGCCGCATGCACCAGGCTGGCGGCTGCGCACGGCGTCGAGACCAGCCAGCTGGTCGCCCCGGCGCGGATCGGACAGCGATACGGCTGGCCGGCCGCCAGTGCGCGGATCATGTCGCTCAGAAAAGCGGAGACCAGGCCGCTCGGCGTGGCCGGGCGGGCGACGACCGCCGGCAGCCGCAGCGAGCGGCCATCGATCCAGCCGCGCCGCGTGGCATCGGCGACGAACAGCTCGCCGGCCAGCTTGTGAGCGCCGTAGCTCAGTTGCGGCGTCGGCGGCGTGGCATCGTCGACGCCGTCGGGCGGCAAGGGAGCGCCCAGCGCGGCGATGGAACTGGCGAATACGAAGACCGGCGGCGCCGGCATCGCGCGCATCGCCTCGACCAGCGCCAGGGTCGCATGCAGGTTGATGTCGCGCCCGAGTTCGTAATTGCGCTCGGCCAGCCCGCCCGGCACGCTGGCCAGGTGGTAGATCAGATCGATCCGGCCGCGCACCGCGCGCGCCATCACGGCCGGGTCGCCAATGCTGCCTGTGATGTGCTCGACGCGGGGATCGGTGCGAGCGTCGGCAAACGCCAGGTCGACCAGTCGCAGCGACGTGATCGCCAGGTCGGCACGCAGCGCATTGACCAGGGCGCTGCCAACGAGTCCATTCGCGCCGGTAACCAGGACATGCATGTCAGCTCCCGTCAGAAATCAGCGTGCCGCCATCGACGACGATATTCTGGCCGGTGATGAAGCCGCCCGCGCGCCCGGCCAGCATGACCGCGACGCCGGCCACCTCGTGCGGCTCGCCGACCCGGCGCAGTGGCGTCAGCGCGGTGCGACGGCGCATGAAGGCCTCGTCGGCGAACAGGTGGGCGCCGAGCGGCGTGCGGATCAGGCCGGGCGAGATCGCGTTGACGCAGATGCCACGCGGCCCCCACTCCACCGCCAGATTGCGCGCCAGTTGCGCCAGCGCCGCCTTGCTCATGCCGTACAGGCCGATGGCGCCGTTGCCGCGCAGGCCGGCGATGCTCGACATCAGGATGACCCGTCCGGCGCCGCGTTCGGCCATCGCCGGCAGCAGCGCGCACGCCAGCTGGGCGCTGCTGCGCAGGTTGACGTCGAACACGCGCTGCCAGTCGTCGTCCGCGATCGCATGCAAAGGGCCGGCCGGTCCCTGGATGCCGGCATTGCAGACCAGGATATCGACCCGGCCGCGCCAGCGCCCGGCGTGCACGGCGAGCCGCTGTACTGCGTCCGGATCGCCCACGTCGCACCCGATGGCGCCGGCGTCGATGCCGCGCTCACGCAAGGCCTGCGCGGCGCGATGCGCGCCATCGGCATCGAGGTCGGCCAGCATCACGGCGGCGCCCTGTTCGCCCAGGGCGGTGGCGATGGCCAGCCCCAGTCCCTGGGCGGCGCCGGTGACGAGTGCGACCTGCTCCTGGAGCCCGAACAGAGCGTCCATCAACGGCCCGCCAGCGCTTGGGCCAGCGCAGAATCATACTGGCCGTCGACCAGCACGAACAGCAACCGGCATGGCGCGCCGGAACGGTTGGCCCAGGCGTGGTTGGTGCCGCGCTGGACCACGATGTCGCCCGGCCTTAGCTGGGTTTCGCTATCGTCCAGCACCAGGGTCAGCGCCCCTTCCAGCACCACGCCATAGTCGATCGATTCGGTACGGTGCATCAGCGGGTGCGGCGACGCCGCTTGCACCGTCGAGGCCTCGGCCTCGCCGATCTGCGCGAATGCGTCGCGCATACGGATCGCGCCGTGCTGCAGGAATTCTTCGGTATCAGGCGGGATGTCGACGATCCGAATCCGCGTGCCATGGTGCGGCGGCGACAGCACCAGCGGCCCCAGGGTCGGGTCAAGGCCGTTACCGACCGGAGCCGGCGTCTCTTGCGTCGACCAGATTTCGTGGAACACGGTGCCGGGAATGGTGGCAAGCGGCACCACGGTCGGCAAGGGACCGACTTCGGTGAACACGGCCTTGCCGTGCGCATCGTGGCCGGTGACGATGCGGCGGATTTCGTTCATTGCTGGGGTCCCGCTGCCTGGTTTCAATCAGGGCACTATAAGCGTGGTCCGCCAAGTTGAAAAATTGAGTTTCGCCATACCTGCCATGGAGCGCATCGATAGCTGGAATAAAAACGGCCCGGTCGAACGCGTCGACCGGGCCGTCATGGAATGCCGATATGGATTACAGGTGCACGGTAATCTGCGGCATCAAATCATCAAAAGTACGGCCATTGCCGTTCTCGCCGATCGCATGCATCTTCCATTCACCGTTGTGGCGGTACAGCTTGGCCATGATCTGGGCCGAGTGCGAACCGGTCACCGACAGGTTAAAGCGCGCCACTTCCTGCCCGTTGGCGGCATTGATCAGGCGGCAGTAGGCATTCTCGACGGTCGAGAAATTCTGGCCGGTGAAGCTGTTCACGGTGAACACCAGCGCCTTGACACCAGCCGGCACATTGTTCAGGTTGACTTCGATCTGCTCGTCGTCGCCGTCGCCGGCGCCGGTGCGGTTGTCGCCCGTATGGACGATGCTGCCGTCACGGCTCTTGAGCTGGCGGAACCAGACCGTATCGACTGGCTTGTTCGATTCGTCGAACATGACCACCGAGGCGTCGAGGTCGACCGCTTCGGACTTGCCGCCGCCGAAACCGAAGAAGCCCTTCGACTTGATCGCGTCCCAGCCGAGACCCATCGTGACGCGGCTCAGACCACCGCCGCCTTCCTTGTCGAGGGAGATCTTCTGTCCCTTTTGCAGATTGACTGACATCGTTATTGCTCCTTATTTTGCGGGCGCCTGCATCCAGGCTTTGAATGCGGTGCGGTTGCGCGAACAGACATAGACCTTGCCACGACCCGAGAAGCGCAAGACCATGCCCTCGCCGCTGGTCTGGCTGTTGATCAGGTTACCCAGGAAGCCGCCGCTGGTGCCGGTCGTGATCGAGATCTCGTAGCGCAGGGTGCTGTCCCAGCACACCACGTGCGAGTTGTCGATGATCGCGTCCTTGCCCGGTTCGACGTCCAGGCTCGACATGGAGCCGAAGCCCGACACCACCACCTGGCCCTGGCCACCGGTCTCGGTGACGAAGAAACCGCCGCTCTGCGCGAACAGCGCGTTGCCCAGGCTTTGCGTGCGCACCCGCAGGTCGACGCCCGAGGTGGCTGCGACAAACGCGCCATCGCTGATGATGTAGTTGCTGGGGCCGACATCGACCACCTGCATCGCGCCCGGCAGGGTCGGCGACAACAGGCAGTCGCCACCGCCGCGGGTCGCTTCGATATGCTGCTGGAAGAACGACTCGCCGTTGGCGAAGGTGCGCATCAACGCGCTACCGAGTCCGCCCTTCATCTTGCCTTTGAGGTCGAGGGTCGATTCCATCATCACCATCGCGTCGGATTCGCAATAGATGGTCTCACCCTGCTTCATCGACACATGGAGGAAGGGATCGACGTCCCCGGTCACGGTAAAAACTGGCATTTGGCTTCCTTTCATGAGGCGGTCCCCACGGACCGCCTCTACATTACCTCAAACCGTTGTGACTACTGTCGATTAAACGTTGACACCGTAGTTGCGGGCGAGTGGCCCCAGGCCGCCGTTGAAGCCCTGGCCGATCGCGCGGAATTTCCAGTCGGCGCCGTTGCGGTAGACCTCGCCGAAGATCATCGCCGCTTCGGTCGAGCCGTCTTCGGACAGGTCGTAGCGCGCTACTTCGGCGTTGGTGGCGTTGTTGACGCAGCGGATGAACGCCTTGCCGACCATGCCGAAGTTCTGGCGGCGGGTTTCGGCGTCGTGGATGGTCACGCCCAGCACGACCTTGTCGACGTCGGCCGGGACCTTGGTCAGGTCGATGGTGACGAACTCGTCGTCGCCGTCGCCGGCGCCGGTGGTGTTGTCGCCCGAGTGGACGATCGAGCCGTCGGCCGATTTCAGGTTGTTGTAGAAGATGAAGTCGCTATCCGAACGGACCTTGCCCGACGAATTGAGCAGGAACACTGCGCCGTCGAGGTCGAAGGCGGCACCATCGGTGGCGCGAATATCCCAGCCGAGGGCGACTTTCAGCGACGTCAGGCCTGGGGCTTCTTTCGACAGGTTGACGTTACCGCCTTTTTGCAGACTGATTGCCATGATGAGACTCTCCAGATAAATGAACACCGGGTTGCAAACGCAGCGAGCTGGTGTTCTGCCACTCGCCGCGGATTCCAGGTCGCCCCCACCGGGAGCGGCCATCGTCGTTTACGCGCCGCTTTCCAGCGCCGCGTGTTTCTTCTTGTATTGCAGCGAGCTCCACAGCGAAGCCAGGATGAAGGCCACGCCGACACCGCCGGTGATCAGCTCTGGCACGTGCCACTTCATACTGGCCAGCATGATCACGGCCAGGATGCCGATCGCATAGTGCGCGCCGTGCTCGAGGTAGACGTATTCGTCCAGCGTGCCTTTGCGCACCAGGAACACGGTCATCGAACGCACGAACATCGCGCCGATCGCCAGGCCCAGCATGATGATCACGACGTCGCTGGTGATCGCGAAGGCGCCGATCACGCCGTCGAACGAGAACGAGGCATCCAGCACTTCGAGGTATAGGAAACCGCCGATACCGCCCTTCTTGACCGCATCGCCCACGGCGCCGGCTTCGGATTCGCTCTTTTCCAGCATGCTGCTGAGCATATCGACACCCACATACACCAGGATGCCCCACATGCCGGCGATCAGGACCACCATCTTCTGCGCTTCATCAACATAGGTCATGCTGAACAGCAGCGCGGCGATCGCGATCATTACGGCGATCGAGGACACCTTGCCGAGCGCGCCGATCTTGGCTTCGAAGTTGCCCAGCCAGTGGGTTTCCTTCTCGTCGTCGAGCATGAAGTTGAGGAACACCAGCAGCAGGAACATGCCGCCGAAGGCCGCCACTTCAGCGTGGTGGTTGGTCAAGTGCAGCGAGAACGCCTTTGGATCCGACAACGCCAGGTTCCATACTTCCATCGCGCCCAGGTCCGCGGCCACGGCCACGATCACCAGCGGGAACACCAGGCGCATGCCGAACACGGCGATGATGATGCCGATGCCGAGGAACAGCTTGATCCAGAACTCGTCCCAGTTCTTGAGCACCGAGGCGTTGACCACGGCATTGTCGAACGACAGCGAGACTTCCATCACGGCCAGGATGGCGGCCACGCCCAGCGCGGTCACCAGGCCGGTCATGCCGTCATGCTCGAAACCCCACCAGGCGGCCAGCGCCAGGCAGACTGCGGTCACGATGAATGACCAGGTAAAGTACTTCATAAGTTTTTCCCTCTTATAAGTTGTAAGCCAACGGAGTCGGCGGTTGCATTGTATAGCTTGGCAATTTATTGAAAAAGCGAAGATAATCGAAATATTACTTCCGAAAAACAGAAGACATGAACCACTCTCCTCCCAATTTTCGCCATCTATATTACTTCTGGGTGGTCGCCAAGGAAGGCAGCATCACGCGCGCCGCCGAACGCCTTGGTTTGGCGATCCAGACTGTCAGTACGCAGCTTACCTTGCTCGAGCAGGCTTTTGGCAAAGCACTGTTCACCCAACAGGGCCGCCGCCTGGTCCTGACCGAGGCCGGCCGCCTGGCGTTGTCGTATGCCGACCAGATTTTCCTGCTCGGCGAGCAGATGCAAGAGGCGCTCGACGCCTCGGACAGCGCCCGCATCCGGCTCGCGGTCGGCATCTCCGATTCGCTGCCCAAGTTTACCGCCTACCGCCTGCTCGAGGTCACCACCCAGCTCGCCATTCCCGTGCGCCTGGTCTGCCATGAAGACGAATACGAGAGCCTGCTGGGCGACCTGGCCCTGCACAAGCTCGACGTGGTGCTGACCGACCGTGCTGTGCCGACCGGGACCACCCTGCGCGTATTCAGCCACCTGCTGTCCGAGAACGAGATGTACGTGGTCGGCGCCCCGGTCCTGGCGCGCAACTACCGCAAGGACTTCCCGGCCTCGCTGCACGGCGCCCCGATCCTGCTCCCGACCCGCAACAATGCCCTGCGCGGCAAGATCGACGACTGGTTCGAGCGCCACGCGATCCGGCCCGACGTGGTCGGAGAGTTCGAGGACAACGCGCTGCTCAACACGTTTGGGCGACGCGGCCTGGGCCTGTTCTTCACCCCGGCGGCGCCAGCCGCCGACATCAAGGTGCAACTTGGCGCCGAACTGGTGGGCCGGGTGCCCGAGGTGCGCGAGCATTTCTATGCGATCTCGAACGAACGCAAGATCAAGCACCCGGCGGTCGAGGCGATCCTGGCGGCGGTGCACAAGGAGGCGCTGGCGGGCGAGTAACGATGCAAGGGGCTGTACAATGGCCTTTGGCTTTGCCTTTTGTTAATTATGGAAAACATCTTATTCCTCGTTCTCGCCTTCTTCCTGGTGGCGTTGAACGGCTTCTTCGTGGCGGCCGAGTTCAGTATCGTCACGCTGCGCAAGACCCGCGTGCGCGCGATCGCCAAGACCACCGGCCTGCGTGGACGCATCCTGTCCAAGGTCCACGGCCAGCTCGACGCCTACCTGTCGGCCTGCCAGCTCGGCATCACACTGGCCTCGCTGGGCCTGGGCTGGGTCGGCGAACCAGCCTTCGCCAGCCTGCTCGAGCCGGTATTCGCCTTCGTTGGCGTGACCTCCGAAGAACTGATCCACGGTGTGTCCTTCGTGGTGGCGTTCTCGGTGATTTCCTTCCTGCACATCGTGGTCGGCGAACTGGCGCCCAAGACGCTGGCGATCCGGCTGCCCGAATCGGTGGCCCTGTGGTGCGCCATGCCGCTGTATGGCTTCTACTGGGCGATGTACCCGGCGATCTATGTGTTGAACGCCAGCGCCAACGGCGTGCTGCGCATGGCCGGCCTGGCCGGCGCCGGCGGCCACGACACCCATTACTCGCTCGACGAGCTCAAGCTCATCCTGCGCACCAATACCAATACCACCACGCCGGGCGAACAGATCACCCAGGACGACCGCAACATCCTGGCCCAGTCGCTCGATTTCAGCACCCTGCAGGTGTCCGAGCTGATGCGGCCGATCAACGAGGTGAGCGCCCTGTACGCCAGTCGTTCGCTCGAAGAAAACCTGGAAACCGTACGCCGCAACCGTTTTTCGCGCTACCCGTATTTCGACGACGAAGGCGAAGAAGTCATCGGCATCATCCACCTGAAAGACCTGTATTTCGCCCAGCAGGCGGGGCGCCCGGTGACCGACCTGACGCAATTCCTGCGCCCGGTCGAGTCGATCTCGGCGCGCACCCCGGCCCAGGACATCTTCCGGCGCTTCCGCGGCGGCGCGCCGCACTTCGCCCTGATCGGAGAAAAAGGCAAGCGTCCGGTCGGCTTCGTTACCCTGGACAACCTGCTGGGGGCGATGGTGGGCGAGATCCGCGACGAGTTCCGGATGAACGAAAACGACTGGCTCAAGCAGGCCGACGGCACCTGGATCGGCAAGGCCAGCCTGCCGATCTTCTCGCTCGAACGCCTGCTGGGCATCGACATCGACAACGAGCAGATGGGCCTGGAAGACGTGGAATCGGTGGGCGGCCTGCTGATGGAAAAACTGGGCGACATTCCCAAGCAGGGCCAGCGTATCGAGTTCCCGCAATTCGATGTCGTGGTCAAGAAAATGAATGGGCCGCGCATCCTGCTGGTCAAGGTGATACCGCAATTGACCCGCTCAGGCAGTGATGCCGATCGCGACTAAGCCACATTTCATGCGCGTGGCATGGCGATATTGCTGACTTTACCGTTAATTGATGTTATTTTTAATACATTGCTGCACAAGAATTATTAGAACGCATCCATGTCTGTCCTGATTCGCAACAATGTCCATGTGGCCGGCCAGGGAGCGGCCACGATGGTATTCGTCCACGGTTTCGGTTGCGACCAGACCATGTGGCGTTTCATGACGCCCGCCTTCGCGGGGCGTTTCCGCACCATCACCTACGACCTGGTCGGCAGCGGCGGCTCGGACCTGGCCGCCTACGACCGCGCCAAGTATGCGTCGCTGCACGGCCATGCCGACGACCTGCTCGAAATCATTGATGAATTCGCCACCGGTCCGGTGGTCCTGGTGGGCCACTCGGTGAGCGCCATGATCGGGATGCTGGCCGCGATCGCCGCACCCAAGCACTTCGCGGCACAGGTCATGATCGGGCCCTCGCCCTGCTACATCAACGACGGCGACTATGTTGGCGGCTTCAGCCGCGACGACATCCGCGAGCTGCTCGACACCATGGACGATAATTTCATCGCATGGTCGCAGAACCTGGCCCCCGCCATCATGGGCGCGCTCAACCGGCCCGACCTGCGCGAGGAACTCACCAGCAGCTTCTGCCGCAACGATCCCGAGATCGCGCGCCATTTCGCCTGCGTTACCTTCTTGTCCGACCACCGCGACGACGTGCCCAAATCGACCGTCCCGGCCCTGATCCTGCAATGCAGCGACGACCTGATCGCGCCGCGCCCGGTGGGCGAATGGCTACACCGCCACCTGCCCAACAGCAGCCTGGCGCTGATCGACAACGTCGGCCATTGCCCGCACATGAGCACGCCGAACGCCTGTTCGCGCGCGATCGACGTCTTCCTCGCGCAAACGCTGCGCTAGTCCACCATGAACCTCGCGCCGCCCGCCGCCGATGCGCTCTTTGAGCACGCGGCGTGCGGATTGCTGGCGACCGATGCCGATGGACTGATCCTGCACGCGAACGCCACCCTGCACGCCTGGCTCGGCGTGCAGGCCGGCGCGCTGGCCGGCAAGCTGCGCTTCTGCGACCTGCTGTCGGTAGGCGCCCGCCTGTTCCACCACACCCGCTGCGTGCCGCTGCTGCAGCTGGATGGCGCGGTGAACGAGGTGCAGCTCGACCTGCACGCTGCCGATGGCAGGCGCATCCCGGTGCTGGTCAATATCGCGCGCCGGCGCGACGGCGACGACGCCGCCCCGGTCGACCACGTGGCCGTGTTCAGGTCGACCCAGCGCCATGCCTACGAACACGCGCTGCTCGAAGCGCGCAAGGTGGCCGAGGAGGCGCTCGAGGCCACCCGCGCGGCCGACCTGCAACTGCAGGCGCTGAACCTGCAACTGACGGCGGCCGACCGCCGCAAGGATGAATTCCTGGCCACACTGTCGCACGAGCTGCGCAACCCGCTGGCGCCGATGCGCAGCGCGCTCGACGTCTTCAAGCTCAAATACGGCAATGTCAGCGATGAACGCCTGATGCAGGCCTTCGAGCGCCAGCTGGGCCACCTGACGCGGCTGGTGGACGACCTGATGGACGTCTCGCGCATTACCCAGAACCGGATGCAGCTGCGCCGGGGCCCGGTCGAGCTGGGCCCGCTGGTGCGGGGCGCGGCCCAGGACATGGCCGCGACCATGGCGGCGGCGCGCCACACGCTGCGCCTGGCGCTGCCGGAGGCGCCGTTGGTGGTCGACGGCGACGCTACCCGCCTGGCGCAAGTGGTGATCAATCTGCTGGCCAATGCCGCCAAGTACACGCCGGACGGCGGCCTGATCGAAGTCGAACTCTTATGCGCGGACGATCACGCCGCGCTGCGCGTGCGCGACAACGGGATCGGCATCCCGGCCGATGCGCTGGGCGCCGTCTTCAATATGTTCGCCCAGCTCGAGCCGGCGCTCGACCGTGCGCGCGGCGGTCTGGGCATCGGGCTGGCGCTGGCGCGCGGCATCGTCGACCTGCATGGCGGCGAGATCCTGGTCGAGAGCGCCGGGCCGGGCCTGGGCAGTGCATTCACCCTGCGCCTGCCGCTGGTCGCGGGCTGCGCCACGCCACAGGAACCGGCGGCGCCGGCGGCGCTGGCCGCACCGATGCGGGTGATGGTGGTGGACGACAGCCTCGATACCGCCGAAACCATGGCGCTGGCGCTGGAACTGTTCGGCTGCGAGACGCGCATGGCGCACACTGCCGCCGCGGCGCTGGAACTGGCTAGTGAATTCGCGCCGCATGTCGCCCTGCTCGACATCGGTCTGCCGGACTATAACGGTTATGAGCTGGCCCGACGCCTGCGGGCTCTGCCCGTTGGGCTGGACGTCACCCTGATCGCCGCCACTGGCTGGGGACAGGAGAAGGACCGGACGCTGGCGCTCGATGCCGGTTTCGATCATCATCTGACCAAGCCGATCGATTTCGAGCAGTTGCGCATGCTGCTGGGGTGAGCGGCTTTTAACGTCAAACCAGACCCATGACTATTCCATTTATTGTTCCTGCCCGGCTCGCGCCTGGGCTGCTGTGCCTGGCCTTGCTGATGCAAGTTGGCACGGCGGCTGCCTGCGAGCGCCGCTATCCCGAAGCCAATAAAGATGACCGCACCCGCCACGTCGCACTGTCGGCGCGCTGGCCGGACGCCCAGATCCTGCAGACCCTGCGGCTGCAGGTCGATCGGGCCGAGGTCAAGCAGACCGAAGGCAAGGAATCGCTCAAGTCGGAGTATGGCTACTTCGGACGCTCGGTCGTGATCACGCGCTCGGCGAAGGATGGGGTCGAGGTGCAGTTGCTGGAAAAAGGCAGGGACAAACTGGTGTGGAAGCTGGGTAGCTGCTGATCGAATAGCATCGTTGAGCCACGCTGCTGCACGGCGCGACCTTGCAAGGGCTTGCGCTTTGTCATCGTCTCATCGCAGTTTAATGCATACAGTCAAGAAGTTCGGTGCGCGTTCAGACGCACTCCAACGACTTCAGGACGACTGCGATGACCGACCTGCATGCCCTGCTGGACACCCACCAGGCAACCCGCCTGCTGCGCATCTCGTTTCCGCGGAACGACGGGCCGCAGGTCGAGCTGATGGTGAACCGGTTCACCGGCACGGAGTACTTGTCGCGCGACTTCGAATTCAAGGTGGAACTCCTGAGCGACGACGCCAGGATAGAACTCGAGGCGATGCACGGCAAGCTGCTGTGCGTCTCGCTGGTACAGGCTGACGGCAGCCTGCGTCCATTCAACGGTTACGTCACCTCGTTCAGGCTGGTAAAGACGGATGGCGGCGTCGCGTTCTATGAGGCGGTGATCGTGCCGTGGCTGGCGTACACGCGCCTGCGCCGCAACAATCGCTTGTTCCATGCGCAAAGCCTGCGCGAGCAGGCGGAGACGATCTTCGGCGGCTATCGCCGTTTGCTTGCGTGGGAGTGGAAAGTCGCTGGCGAACAGCCGCAGTTCACGATGTCCACCCAATGGGACGAGACCGATCACAACTACCTGTGCCGGCGCTGGGAAGCGGCGGGTTACTGCTATTGGTACGAACAGAGCAGCGAAGGCCATACGCTCAGGGTCTGTGACGATACCCGCGGCGCAGCGCCGATCGACGCAGCGTCGCCCGGCATACGCTTCCACGGCGCCGGTGGCTCAATTGAGGAGGACGCAATCAGCGACTGGAGCCCACTGCGCCAGTGGGCCTCTGGACAAGTGACGGTCAGTGGCTTTGACTTCAAAGATCCACGCGCGATCCATGCCGATACCGTCACGATCAACCAGCAGGGCGATATTCCGCGGCTGGAGGTGCACAGCTATGAAGGGCATTACGGCTTCAAGTACCAGTCCGGCGCCTTGCGGCTTTCGCAGTTGCGCATGGAAGAAATCGAAGCCCGCGGCAAGCTGTACGAAGCACGAGGCAACAACCGGCGCGTCGCTCCGGGCAGGTGGTTCAAGCTGCTCGGCCATTTCAGCGAAAGCGGAGACAGCGAATTCCTGATCCTGGAAGTCCATCACGAAGCCAGCAATAATTACCTGCAAGGTAAGAACGCGCCTTCTGAATACAGGAACCGCCTGCTCTGCCAGGATAAGGCCTTGCCCTGGCGGCCAGGACGCGGTTTCAACAGCCTCGACACCAGACTGCTGGCGCTGCAGACCGCCATCGTGGTCGGCCCGCAGGGCCAGGGCAGCCTCAACGTGGACCAGTTCGGACGCATCCAGGTCAAGTTTCACTGGGACCGGGACGAAAGCAGTAGCTGCTGGGTACGGGTAAGCAGCAACTGGGCGGGCGGCCAGAAAGGCCTGACCAGCCATCCGCGGGTTGGCTCGGAAGTGATCGTGCAATGGCTCGACGGTAACCCCGACCATCCGATCGTGACTGGCTCCGTGCACAACCAGCGCTATATGCCGCCGTGGAAGCTGCCCGAGCAGCGGGCGTTGATGGGACTCAGGAGCCGCGAACTGACTGCCGAGGGCGGCAACACGCCGGGCGGACGCAGCAACCATCTGGTATTGGATGACACACAGGGGAAGATCCAGGCGCAACTCAGGAGCGACCATCTCGCCAGCCAGCTCAGCCTCGGCCATATCAACCGCATCGACGACAATGCCGGACGCAAGGGCGCGCGCGGCCAGGGCTTCGAACTGCGTTCCGATGGCATTGGTGCGGTACGCGCGCAGCAGGGCCTGCTGATCAGTACCGAAGGACGGCCCAATGGCCGGGCCCACATCACCGATATGGAAGAAACGCTGGCGCGCATGGCACAGGGGCAGGAGCTGCACGACAGCCTGTCGCAGTCGGCGCAGCAGGCGCAGGCGCACCAGCCTGGCGACCAGGACCAGGTCGTTGCCGCGCTGCGGGAACAGGTCGAGGCGATCAAAGGCCAGGGTGGCTCGCCGGAGCAAGGCGAATTTCCGGAATTCAGCGCTCCTCACCTGACCTTGGCCAGCCCTGCCGGCATCGAAACCAGCTCGCAGGGCTCCACCCATCTGATGAGCGTGGAGCACACCGCCGTGACCAGCGGCGGCCATGCCAGCCTGAGCGCAGGAAAGAGCCTGCTCGTGAGCGTCAAGGAAGCAGTGCGCATCTTTGCCTACAAGGCTGGCATGAAGCTGGTGGCGGCCGGCGCCGACATCGACATCACCGCCTTGAAGGACAGCGTCAACATCCTGGCCAAGCTCAACATCACCCATACCGCCAACCGGATCACGATCACGGCGAAGGAAGAAGTGGTGATCAACGGCGGCACCAGCTTCAGCCGCTGGAACGCATCGGGAATCGTCCATGGCACCAGCGGCACCTGGCGCCAACACGCGGACAAACATAGCTTCGTCCCCGGCAAGAGCGAAGGCACGCCGGCCTTGCCGCAGACCGTGCAGCTGTCGCCGGGGCAGCTTGACCTGGTTCATCAATACGTGGGCCTTGAAGGCGGCAAGAAGCAAGGTATCCGGCAAGGCGGCTACACCGTCGTCGATGCCGAAGGTGGCGTTCACCAGGGGACGCTTGATGGCGACGGCTTTGCCAGCGTGGCTGGCCTGCCGATGGGAATGGCCACGATCAGCTACGGCAAGGACCCGCGTGATCCGTGGGATGAAGACAGTTACTTCGGCGGGGGAAGCGAATGGCCGACGGTGGCGCTGCCAGAGGCTGGCGCCGATGCGGCGGTAGCCAGGCTCAACGGAGCAGCGGGCAAGTTCACCGCCATTGCGCAAGCGGCCGAGCGTGCGGCAAGTGCGGTGCAGTCGCTGAAAAAAGAGGGCGCGCAAGCACTGGTGGCGCCGGTCGCGTCCACCCTCGGCTTGCCCGGATCGCTGCCGCGCACTGGCACTGACGTCGCGCCCGCGGTGATGAAGCGTTTCATCCTATAGAAAGCCAGCATGAGCGAATCCACGCAAGCCCCGTCCACGGCCGCCGAACGCGCGCCAGAAATCGCAGTTGCTCCGCTCAACACCATTGACCAGCGAGACATCGGCGCCGGCGCCGCCGCCTTCGACAAGTGGCTGCGCAAGATCAGCGACGACTACGTCACGCTCGAGCGCCTGAGCACCGTGGCTGGCAGCCTGCCGGTGATCGGCAACATCATGGCGCTGATCGACGCCATCGTGGACATGGTGGGCGTGACTCAGAAGTACATCGATAAGAAGGAAGTCGATTTCCTGCAATGGGTGAGCCTGGGCATCAACCTGATCGGTGTCGTTCCGGTGCCGCCGGCGATGAGCGCTGCGCGCATGAGCCTGCGGCCGGCACTGCACCTGGTCCGGCAAAAGCTGGCACTGGGCGTCAAGGATCTGGGCACGGCGCTGATCGAAGTACTCATCGTGCACATCAACGCCACGCTGGCTGGCGAGATCGAGACCTTTGTCGACAGTGCGATGGGCAAGCTGGCAGGCATCCTGGACGATTGCGCCGACACCGCCGACGGCATTGCCGACGATCTGATCAAGCTCCTCAAGCGCTGCATCGGCGACGAGCCGCTGTTCGAGGTGCCTTCTCCGGCCGAAGTGGAAGACAAGCTGCACTCTCCCGACGTGAAGAGCAGCTGGCGCCGCATGCTTGGCGCCCTGAGCCGGGAGTGCAAGCAAGTTGCCAACTTCGCGGTCGCAGCGGCAGCCAGCCGCCTGCCGCAGAGCGCCTTGGCGGGCGTGACCGACATCATAGGCAACCTGACAGATTTCAAGCTGGCGTTTCGCGGCAAGCTCGCCGCACTGGCCGACGAAAAGACGCAGATGAGCATCCGGTGGATGCTGATGCGGCTGCGCGACGCGGTCATCAAGCACAAGAGGCGGTATCCGGCGCTGGTCCCATCAAGCAAGGGTGCGGATCACAAGAAGAACAACCCCCGCCACGCGCTGGGCACCGCCAGCCAGCAAATCCCGGCCAAGGGCGACGCCAATGCCTGCAAGCTGTGCCCCGCAAAAGGCGGCACCGCGCACTCGATCAGCTTCGCCACGGGCGCCGAAACCTTCACCCACACTGACTTCGTTCTGGATGCGCCGCTCCCCATCGAATGGAGCCGCACCTATCGCAGCCAGCTGAGCGCCTATGACCGCGGAAATCTCGACGCGCGCTGGCTCACCCCGTACAGCACCCGCATCGACGTCATCAAGCAGGGCAAGAGCGCCGCCCTGCTCCATCACGCCGCCGACGGCCGCAGCCACCATTTCCCGTGGCTGGGCATCGGCCAGCGGCACCATGATCCGGTCGAGCAAATCACGCTCATCCGCATGAGCGTCACCCTGCTCACGATCGACTTCGGCAAGCCTCTGCCCGAAGGCATCCCCAGTGCCTGGCGCGAAACCTACGAGCTGGTCGACACTGTGCGCGCCAAGGTTGATGACCTGGGAAAGGAGCATTTCCGGCTGATCGCGCTGCATTCCCGCGACGGTGCAGCCCTCGGCCTGCGTTACGACCACGTCGTCGCCTCTGGCCCGTACAAGGGCGAGGCGGTACTCAGCGACATCATCAGTAAGCAGGGCGACACCGTCGTCGCCCATGCCGGCACCCAGATCGACCATGACAGCGGCTGCATCCGCGCGCTGTGGGAAATCAAGGATGGCAAGCTGTTGCGCCAGCTTGCTGCCTACGACTACGACGAGCACTGCGACCTGATCCGCGCCCAGGACGAGAACGCCGCCGCCTGGCAGTACCAGTACGACCGTCACCTCATCACCCGCTATACTGACCGCACTGGGCGCGGCATGAATCTCGCCTATGACACGAGCATCGACAGCGGCGCTCACGCCAAAGCGATTCGCGAATGGGCTGACGACGGCAGCAACGACACTCGGCTTGAATGGGACAAGAACATTCGCCTGACCTATGTCACCGACGCGCTTGGCCAAGAGACCCGCTACTACTACGACATCGCCGGCTACACCTATCGCATCGTGTATCCGGACGGGCGCGAGGAATGGTTCTATCGCGACGACGCCAAGAACATCGTCCGCCACATCAGCGCCGACGGCAGCAGCGAGCACCACCGTTACGATGCACACGGCAACCTGGTCACTCACACCCGCGCCGACGGCAGACAGGTCCACTTCGAGTATGACGGCCAGCACCGCATCACAGGCATCCGCGACGCCGAAGGCGGCATCTGGAAACGCGACTACGATGCTCAGGGCCACCTGGTCGAAGAGACAGACCCGCGCGGAAACAAGACCCAGTATGCCTACGACAAGGCTGGTCGGCCGGTTGAAGTCACCGATGCCAAGGGTGGCGTCACTAAACTCGCCTACACCCAGGACGGCCAGCTCGCTGGCTATACCGACTGTTCAGGGCACAGCAGCCAATGGGAATACGATGGCCGCAAGCGCCTGATCAAGAGCATCGATGCTGCCGGCAACGTCACCCGCTATCGCTATACGCCAATCAATGCTGAAACGCTGGCGCAAGCGCACAGCGAGGGCAGTGACAGCGGCAATCATCCCGGCCAGCTTGAAGCCGTCACCCACCCAGACGGTACTCAGGAGCAGCTGCGTCACGACGCCGAAGGCCGGCTGCTTGCGCACACCGACGCGCTTGCGCGCACCACGGCCTATCGCTACACCGCGACAGGACTGATCGCGAAGCGCATCGATGCCCTTGGACATGGCCTGCACTATCGGTGGGATGCTCTTGGCCGCTTGTCCGCGCTGGAAAACGAGAATGGTAGCGTCTATCGCTTCCGGTATGACCCGGCCGGCCGGCTGCTGCAAGAACAGGGCTTTGACGGCAAGTCTACCGAGTACCGCTACGATGAATCCAGCGGCGTGCTGGCGGAAACCGTCGAAGCAGGTGTGACCACGCGACTTGAATTCGATCCCATGGGTCGGCTCACGCAACGCCGGGCCGCTGCGCCCGGCCAGCTAGAGCAAGTCGAGACCTTCGCCTACAACGCCAATGGCCAGTTGGCCGAAGCGCAGAACGAACACGCCAGGCTGCAATGGTTCTACGACGCCGTTGGCAATCTGGTGCGTGAGCATCAACACTATCAGGGCCCGTTCCATCCCGAGAAGCGCACCGCGGTCTGGCACCACCAGCACGACGAACTCAACCAACGCATCGGCACTACCCGTCCCGATGGCCACCGGATTGAATGGCTGACCTATGGTGCTGGCCATGTGCACGGCCTGCTGCTTGACGGGCAAGAGCTTGTTTCGTTCGAGCGCGATGCGCTGTATCAGGAAACTCGCCGTACCCAGGCCAACGGCCTGTTGCAGACGATGACGTATGACCTGGCTGGCCGCCTGATTGAACAGCAGCTTGGCACTATTGCGAAGATTAGCCAGAAGGATCGGCATTCTTATGCCGATACATACCGTCCCGACGTACAAGTCGGCATGCAAGCTGCGATCCTTCGGCGTTACCGCTACGACCCATCAGGTCAACTGACCAGCCTCGAGGACAACCGGCGCGGTCGCATCGAATACCGTTACGACCCAGTCGGGCGGCTGCTGGCGGCAAACAGCATTTTGGGACAGGAAACCTTTGCCTTTGATCCAGCTGGCAACATCCAGGCAGCCGTCACTGAGCAATATGAGCCCTCCACTTCACGTGCCCCACTGCCAAAGCTGCTGGACAACCTGCTAAAGGAATATGCCGGCGTCAGCTACGGCTACGACGAACGCGGCAACGTCGTGAAACGTACCCAGGATGGCTTGCGGTCCGAGTATGAATGGGATGCGTTCAATCGAATGACCCGCGCTACGACTTGGCAGGGCGTTACCATCTTTGCGTACGATCCGCTGGGGCGGCGTATCGCCAAGCACAGCAAAGAGGTGGGAGATACTCCCCTGCGTAAGACGACCCGGACCATGTATGGCTGGGACGGCGATACGCTAGCGTGGGAAAGCAGCGTGCACGCGGGCCATGCGACGGCCGAACGGACGGTGCACTATGTTTACGAGCGCGACAGCTTCGTGCCGCTGATGCAGGCTACCCGAAGCCGGGAGTTTCGATTGGCCTCTACCACCGATGTCAAGGCGCTGGTAGCAGGCAATAGCGGCAAGTACGATATTGAGCTTGATCCGCTATGGAACGGTGAGTACGAAAAGGAACCCGATCCATTCGGTAAGGATGAGCTTGCCTTTTATCAGTGCGATCACCTAGGCACGCCGCAGGAGCTTACGGATTGCGACGGCAAGGTTGCCTGGTCGGCGCAGTACAAGGCATGGGGGCAAGCGAAGGAGGCGATCGCCAGGGCTGCGCAAGAGGTCGGAATGCGGAATCCAATACGATTCCAGGGGCAGTATCATGATGATGAGACAGGTCTGCATTACAACCGGTATCGGTATTACGATCCTGACACAGGAAGATACCTTATCAAAGACCCGATTGGGCTGCTTGGCGGTGAGTATCTGTACGAGTATGCGCCTAATCCATCAGGATGGATAGACCCATTAGGACTTACCACATGCCAAAAAATCCCTATCAAAAATAACTCTGCAAGAAACCTTTTGAAAGCACGCGGCCTTTCAAAAACGCAGCGACAGGAAGTAATCAGCAGCTTCGATGATCAGATTTATGCCTCTCAGGGGCTTGCCGGCGAAAGATTTGTAATTACTGAATCGGCGGCTGGGGCAGCGTCAGGAGTGTTTGTAACACGATGTTCGGCTGGCACAACATCTTCGGAACGGCGCCAAAATCTTGCACTTCCACCAAGTAATACGGCAGAATTTGAAAGTTCTGTTGCCTTGGCTCGGAATCAGATTCTAATAGAAGGTAAAGTGGCACCACAACCTCAGTGGGGCGCTGAAAAAACTGGAGGGGGCTGGCAAGTGGTAACCGCCGGAGGAAAATACACAGGAGCAATCAAGCGATGACGACATTTTCGGAATTAATTACCAACATAGTATCCGACTTGCATCAAGGAGGATTTATTAAAGATGCTAATGAGTTACAAAATCTAGCCACTATAGCATTAGATAAAGCACAGTCAATTGAGGCGCGTAAAAATGCTTTTAAACAAATCGAGATGCGTTGCCATGTTAAATGGCTTGGAGATTTTTATTTATCTCATTTATCGCAAGAAGATTGGTGGGGAAAGCTTGAAAAGCTTGCCAAATCAATAAAAAAGCGCGCGGCATCCATATGAGAATTCATACAATATTATTAAAATGGGCCGGAGTCAGTTCTGCCATTTGAAAATCAATCATGTAAAGACCCGGAGCAGAGTATGCCATTCAAAAATCAATTAGGCACCTTTGAGCTTGGTCACCTCCAAAATCTAGCTTAATGCTAACTAGACTATTGCTAGGGAAGCGCTGATCAATTAACGATTTTTCGGCGCATCCGCAGTTTTTGGTGACGTGGTCGCCTCGCACGTTGCGATAGGTTTCTTGACGCCGCTACGGCGAACTTTTCAGCAAATTGGCAGTTTTCCTTGCGCCTTTTGGCACTCAGGACGCACTTCCGGTTTCTGTGATCGTAAATCGCCGTCCGGCCAGCACCAGATTGGCAAAGCCGAACAAGGTAAAGAGCTGAGCGGTGTTCTTGGCCAAGCCGCGATAGCGTGTCTTCCGATGGCGGAACAGGTTCTTGATGACATGGAACGGATGCTCAACTTTCGCCCGCACGCTCGCCTTGAGATGCTCCAGTTTTTCGAGCATGCGGCCGAGCTTGTTCTTGGGCAGCGCCTTGCGCTTGGAGCGCTTCATCGCCACGTGCCAGGTCACCGATTTGCCGAGATTCTCTGCGCGCTTTTCGACACCTTGGTAGCCTGCATCGCCAAGCGCAGCAGATTCATCACCGTGCAACAGCGAGCCCGCTTGCGTAACGTCGGAGACGTTGCCGGCAGTGCCGATGACGGTATACACCAGGCCCGACGCGGCGTCCACGCCCACGTGCGCCTTCATCCCAAAATGCCAGTCGTTGCCCTTCTTCGACTGGTGCATTTCTGGGTCGCGCTTCCCGTCCTTGTTCTTGGTCGAAGGTGGCGCAGCGATCAGCGTGGCGTCCACGATGGTCCCCTCACGCATCATCAAACCCTTCTCGGCAAGATGGCCGTTGATCGTGTCGAAGATCTTCTTGGTGAGTCCCTTGGCTTCGAGCAGATGGCGAAATTTAAGGAGCGTCGTCGCGTCCGGCGCGGACTCCCGATTGAGGTCGATGCCAACGAAAGCGCGGATGGCTTGGCTGTCATAGATCGCGTCTTCAATGCCCTCATCCGACAAGCCGAAACACTGTTGGGCCACGTACATCCTCAGCATGCGTGCCAAGCCGATTGGCGGGCGGCCAGCACCGACGACCTTGGGATAAAACGGTTCGATTGCCTGCTGCAGCTGCTTCCACGGCGTGATCTTTTCGATCTCTGCAAGGAAGCGGTCGCGCCGCGTCAGCTTCTTCTTGCTCGCGTATTCAAGGTCAGAGAAGCTCTTCTGCAGATCGACACCGTGACGTTGGAGGAGCCAAAATTATCGCAGATGAGCAGGCCCTGTGATACGTGGTGCGGATGAATTGATCAGCGCCTCCCTAGATTAATTCTAACTAGACTATTGCTAGGAAAATTGCTAATAGGTCATTCAAATACCAATCCGGCTACCGCGCGTTAAATTAATTGCAATTTAAAAATTCGAGCGTTACGAAGTCGACTTGGTCTGGTATCGAGATTCGCTATAAATAAAAAATAATATTCGTGGGAGCTAGCAGCAGTTATCCACGGAGTCACATCTACGGCGTATGGTCTGTCATTCAAACATCAATCAGGCATTTTTGAGCTTAGCCATCTCGAAAATCTTGATTAATTCTTACTAGAATATTTCAAGGACTTTGGCTCGACGGTTCATTCAAAATCCAGGCAGACCACCACGTGCGAAATTAAATCAAATTTGAAGTTGCGAGCATTACAGAGAGGTTACGACACGCAAAAATTTTCCGAATTACTTAACTCAAAGATACGTACTCAGCATCCGAATGGCCGACCTCCCAAGGAATGGCCTAAGTGGTTAAGGCAATATTACAACCACCGCAAGATCGTATGGCTATGGGAAAAGACCCAATTATGTAGATGACAAGCCCATGATAAATTTCATTGAAGGACAGCTCAATACCGGCATGACAAATATTCTCGCCGCTTCCGATGAAGATTTAAATACTCTCGCCGAAGAGGGATTAATTGAAAGCGGAAGACCGGCAGAGGCGAGATTTACTACTACGTCGAAGCAGAGGCGGATTGCATGCGATTTGGCGTTTTCATCAGTTTAGAAGAGAGAAGAATTGAGTGGCTACGACTGCACTGGTTAGATAGTCCCATGAAAGGGTGGGATGACGTAAGCGAAAATTTGATGATGGACGAATATCGGCTACTATCGGATCTCGTTAAGAAGCAGGTTGGAGCCCCCCCTGACAATAGAAGGACCGCGACTCGAACATGGCGATTTAAATGGGGGCAAGTTAACGTGAGTTTTGAACCACGTTCCTTCCAAGCGGACATTTTCATGAAGCCTCGGTGACGTCGCTCGACAGCTGTACCAAGCTGCAATGCCGCCGTGAGCGTTAGTGTTCGAGCATCCTCACGAGTAAGCGTGGCAAGCAGACAAGAAACCCGGCGGCCGGCCACTTTTATCAGCCGCGCTGGCGCTCCGGTGGGGGGTATTTAGGACGCAGCTGAGCCCGAGCAGGACGCCCCACCTCTCTGCTAACGTCACCAATTCCACTGGAGAGCCAAATGTCATTGAAGATCATTACAGTCGGAGACAAAACCGACCATGGCGGCACAGTTATTAGCGGTTCGCCCAACCACGACATCAGGGGAAAAGCGATCGCCCGACTGGGCGACAAAGTTGACTGTCCGCTGCCCTACCCCGGTGGCAAACCTCACGGTATAAACAAAATCATTACCGCCCACGACACACTCACCGTTGACGGAGTGCCCGTTGCGGTAGAGGGATGTACGACGGAATGCGGGTGCAAGCTGACTGGCAGCATGCCTGCGACGGTCGGTTAAAGACCTTCTGAGTTTGCGCTACGTCGGTCAAAGAGTACGTACTGGCCCAACAACCTCGTCGTGCTTGACGATCGGATCCTCAGTCCCGGTCCACTCGCTCATCAGGGAGTAACCGACCGCCAGCAGCACCGGCCCGATGAACATGCCCACAAAACCGAAGGCAATCACACCACCCAGCACCCCGAGCAGAGTAAGCAAGAACGGCAAGCTGCTACCCCGGCTGATCAGCATCGGCCGCACCACATTGTCGACGCCGCTGATCAGGACCGTACCCCAGATCGCCATGAATATCGCCCAGCCGGTCTCCCCATGGGCGAACAACCAGATGGTAGCCCCGCCCCACACCAGCGGCGGGCCAAGCGGAATCAAGGATGTCAGAAACACCAGCACCGACAACAGCGGTACCGCCGGCACGCCGGCAATCGCAAATCCGACCGCCGCCACGAGCGCCTGGGCCAGCGCCGTACCCAGCAAGCCATACATCACGCCGCGCACGGTCTGGCTGACCGTGGCCTGAATCGATTCAGCGCCCTCGCCCATCACCTTGCGCATCGTCACTGCAATCACAGCCAGCAGCGCATTGCCATCGCGGTACAGGAAAAAACTGACGAAGGCGGCCAGGCTCATCTGCACCACACCGGTACCGAGCATGATCCCACCCGCCACCAGCCAGTGACGCGCAGGTTCCAGCATGCGCTGGGCCAGCGAGATCATCTGCTCGCGGCTGGCGATCAGGTCATTCAGGTACTCAACCACCGTGGTACCGACCAGCGGAATATCGGCCAGCCATGCAGGCGGCGCCAGTTCGCGGTGCTCGATCAACAAACGCAATTCGCCAAACCCGCGCGCCACATCGTCAGCCAGGTTATAGGCCACCATCGACAGCGGAATGATGAACAACAGGGTCAGCGTAAGCGTCATCGTCAGCGCCGCGATCGTGCGCTGGCCACGGCACTTATCCAGCAAGCGCAAATACAAGGGCCAGGACGAGATGGCGACAGCGGCGGCGAACAGGATCGCCGGCAGGAAGGGACGCAAAACGTAAAGGCAGCCCAGCGTCAGCAGGACGACGATGGCGATGCGGGTGTAGTTTCTGCCGGGTCGCGCTTCCATGCCGTCCTGTAATGAATGGTGTTTACACCATCATAGCAGTTGGCGCAGGTCGTGGGCGATCAGTGCCGGCCCCTGGCCGTGGCGCACGAACAGGCGCAGGTGGCCCTGCTTGTCAAACACGAAGCTGCCCGCGGTATGGTCCACCGTATAGCTGGCCGGATCAGCCCCCGGCACCTTGGCGTAGAACACCTTGAATTCCTTGGCCACCTTGGCCGTCGCCGCAGCATCGCCATACAGGCCGACGAAACGCTTGTCGAACGCCGGCACGTAGTGCGACAACAGTTCCTGCGTATCGCGCTCGGGGTCGACGGTGATGAACAGCACCTGCACATCGTCGCTCGACGGACCAAGCTCTTTCATCACGGTGGCCATCTCGGACATCGTGGTCGGGCACACATCCGGGCATTGGGTGTAGCCGAAGAAGATCACCACCACCTTGCCCTTGTAGTCCGCGAGCGTGCGCGGCTTGCCGGTATGGTCGGTCAGCGCGAAGCCCTTGGCGTAATCGACGCCGGTAACGTCGGTGTTGTGGAAGGCCGGCGGCTTGTCGCCCAGCTTGTCGCACCCGCTGGCCAGCAGCGCTACCGCCGCAAACCCCAACACACCCAAGAGCTTTTTCATGTCAGAACCTGAAGTAATGGTCGATCAACAAGGCCGCGAACAGCAGCGACAGGTAGACGATCGACCAGGTGAAGGTCTTGCGCGCCAACATATCGCTGTAGTTGCGGTGCACCCGCCACGAATAGCGCAGGAAGATGGCGTTGAGCGGAATCGCTGCCGCCAGGTAGATCAGGCCGCTCATGCCGACCGCGAACGGCAGCAAGGTGGTCGCGGCCAGGCCGATCGTGTACAGCCACACCTGCAGGCCGGTGAACTTCATGCCGTGGGTAACCGGAAGCATCGGCAGGCCGGAGCGCGCGTAATCGTCGCGCCGGTACATCGCCAGCACCCAGAAATGCGGCGGAGTCCACATGAAGATGATCAATACCAGCAGCCAGGCCTCCATCGGCACTTCGTTCGCCACCGCCGCCCAGCCCAGGGCTGGCGGCATCGCGCCCGACAGGCCGCCGATCACGATGTTCTGCGAAGTGTTCGGCTTGAGCAGCAAGGTATAGATGAAGGCATAGCCGACGAAGGTAAAAAAAGTCAGCCACATGGTCAGCGGATTGACGAAGGCGTACAGGATGACCATGCCCAGGCCGCCGAGCAGCACCGAGAAGGTTACCGTTTGCGTCTGGCTCAATTCGCCCGAAGCGGTGGCGCGGCGCGCGGTGCGCGCCATGCGCGCGTCGACCTTGGCCTCGACCAGGCAGTTGACCGCGAAGGCGGCGGCGGCCAGCAGCCAGATGCCGACCGTGCCGGCGACCAGGGTTTGCCATCCCGGGAAGCCGTCGGTCGCAAGGAACATCCCGATCACGGCGCAGAACACCGCCAGCTGCGTCACGCGCGGCTTGGTCAGGGTCCAGTATTGCGAGAACCGGCTCGGGGGTTTGTGGATGGCTGTCTGGGTTGTCATCTGGGTGAGGGCTGGCGCCGCTTAGGCTGGGGCAGCGCGGGCCGCGTCGAGTTGGAACTTCACCCGGTAGTTTAACATGGTCACCAGGATGATCAGCAGCGCCGCCCCGGCGTTATGCATGACCGCGATCGCCAGCGGGAAGTCGAAGTACACGGTGGCGATACCGGTGAACAGCTGCACCACCATCACCAGCAGCAGCAGGCGCGCCGTCTTGCCAACCTCGGGCAAATGCCAGGCGCGCCAGGCCGCCAGGCCCAGTACCAGCACCACCAGCAGGGCAAAGGCCCGGTGCACCCAGTGGATCGCCACCAGGGCCGAGAACGGCAGGTAATGGCCTTCCATGGTCATGCCCAGCTCGCGCCACAGGTGGAAGCCATGCTCGAAGTCGAGCTCGGGCACCAGCGCGCCCTGGCATAGCGGGAAGGTATCGCAGGCCATGGTGGCGTAGTTGGTACTCACCCACCCACCCAGCGCGATCTGCGCGGTCAAGACCACGGCGGCCAGCAGCGACAACACGCGCAGGCCGCGCAGGCGCCGTACCAGGTCCCGCTCTTGCCCAGGAGGACGCGCCAGCAGCGGCGGTTTTAGCAAGTAGTCTTCGCGGCAACCCATCCAGACCAGCATCGCCAGCAGCATCATGCCCAGCAACAGGTGGATGGTGACGATCACCGGCTGCAGCTTGAGGGTGACGGTCCAGGCGCCGAAGGCGCCCTGCACCAGCACCGATACCAGCAGCGCCAGCGGCATGGCCGGCTTGAACACTTCGTTGTGGGTGCGGCGCCATTGCTTGACCGACGTGAACAGCAGCGCCAGGATCAGGGCGCCAATGCCCATCGCCAGGTAGCGGTGGATCATCTCGATCCAGGCCTTCGCGACCGTCACCGGGCCGGTCGGCATTGCGGCTTCGGCGGCGGCAATGTGTTCATGCGCCAGGAAGGGATTGGCTTCGCCGTAGCAGCCCGGCCAGTCAGGGCAGCCCAGGCCCGAGTCGGTCAGGCGCGTGAAGCCGCCGAACACGATCAGGTCGAAGGTCAAAAACACCATCACCCAAACCAGCTTGCGGTATTTATTGGGGTCGGCCGACATCCAGACGATCGACAGCGGCAGGCTCGCGACCAGCACGCCCATCAAGAGCAGGTGAAGCAGTGAAGACAGATCCATGCGTTGCTTTATCGATTACTTGACGGTTCAGCCGATGGCCGAGGCCTTGAGCAGCTTGGCGATGTCCTTGTAGACGCGGCCCGGCTCCGGTTGATACGGGTAGCGCATCATCAGATTGCCCAGCGGGTCGATCAGGTAGATGTGGTCGCCCAACTTCTGGCCGGCTTCGACCGGCAGCCACTTGGCTACCGTGGTGGCGGGCGCGCGCAGCAGTTCCATGCCGTCATATTCACGCATCAGCACCGTATCGAGCGGCTCGTTATCGGTGATTAGCCAGACGCGCTCGATGCGCTCCATATTCTTGCCTTGCATGGTGCGCCACTGGCGCATCGCGTACAGCTGGCGCTGGCACTCGTCTTCGCAGACGCCGCCGCCAACCCGCACCATCACCCACTTGCCCTTCAGGTCGGCCAGGGTGCGCGGCTTGCCGTCGAGGGTGGTGGTGGCCATCTCGGGGATCGGCAGGGTGCGCGCGTCGAGGATGGTGCCGTAGTTGGTGCGGCCATCCGGCTTGACGACGTAGAAGGTCAGGTAAGAGGCGATGATCGGCGCGGCGCAGACCAGCAGCACTGCGAACAGTTTCACGCGCCCGCGGCGGCGCGCGGTGCTGGGGGCGTTGGTGTCAGCGATTTGTTCTTGAGCCACGTCGAAATCCCGTAATCACATAAAAAAGAAGGGCCAGCGCCGCCAGTGCATACCACTGGAAGGCGTAGCCGCGGTGTTTGTCGATGCCGGCCTCGGGCGCGGGCCAGTCGCGGGCGAGCGCATCGCGCCGGCCCGCGGCCTGGGTCTGTTGCACCAGGAAGGGCTGCATCTTCAGGCCGCTGGCCTGGGCCAGCGCCTCGGGCGTCAGGTTCTGGACCAGCGCGCCGGGCGCCAGCGGCGGCCCCTCGCCCAGGTCCATCACTTTCCCGGCAGTCAATACAACCCGCCCCTTGACCATCAGCGGGCCGGCCGGCGTGGCGAACGCGGGCAGCTTGCCATATTCGGCCCCGGCCGGCCGCGGCAACCAGCCGCGCAGCACGAGCACGTGCGTGTCCGAACCCGCTATTCTAAACGGCATTGCGAGATAGAACCCGGACTGCGCTTTGTTCCCACTTCCCATCGGGCGATTGGCGAGGAACACCGGCCAATCGGTGACGAACTCGCCGTGCAGGCGCACGCTGCGAAATTCGAGTTCCGGCCCGGCGGCGGTAGTGGGAGTGATGTCGAGCGGAGCCAGTGCGGCGAGTGCCAGCTGGCGCGCCTGCAACTCGATCTTGTAGGCGGCCCGGTCCTGTTGCCAGTTGCCGAGCAAGATGCCGATGACGGCCACGACCAGGGCTGCGGCAAAAGCGATGGGGCGAAAACGGAAGGCGAACCGCATTACAATGAAGCCTCAACCTTTCGCGGGTCCACCATGAAAATCTTTGTCGCCATCGCCTTCGTCCTGATCCTGGCCAGCCTTGCTTCGGCCCTGTTCTTCATGATGCGCGACAAGGGGCGCAGCAACCGCACCGTCAATGCCTTGGCGATGCGGGTAGGATTGTCGATCGTGCTGTTCCTGTGCCTGCTGGCGGCGCATCAGCTGGGGTGGATTGCCCCAACCGGATTGCGCTGACCATTACAGCCAGTACACGACCACGTACAGGCCCAACCATACCACGTCGACGAAGTGCCAGTACCAGGCGGCGCCTTCGAAACCAAAGTGGTTCTCCGCCGTAAAGTGCCCTTTCATCACGCGATACAGGATCACCGCCAGCATGATGGCGCCCATGGTCACGTGGAAGCCGTGGAAGCCGGTGAGCATGAAGAAGGTCGACCCGTAGATGCCCGAGGTCATCTTGAGATTCAGGTCGCGATAAGCGTGGATGTATTCGTAGACCTGGAAGCCCATGAACACCGCCCCCAGCAGGATAGTGGCCGCCAGCCAGATCGCTGTCTTGTTGCGGTGCCCGGCGCGCAGCGCGTGGTGGGAGATGGTCAAGGTCACGCCCGAGAGCAACAGCAGCGCGGTATTGATGGTCGGGATCGGGAACGGTCCCATGGTGCGGAAGCCGTCGACGATCTCGGCCGGCCCGGTATTGCCCCACTGCGCAGAAAAATCGGGCCACAGTATCTGATGGTCGAGGTCGGCCAGCCAGGGCATCGAGATCGCACGGGCATAGAACAGCGCCCCGAAGAACGCGCCGAAGAACATCACCTCGGAGAAGATAAACCAGCTCATCGACCAGCGGTAGGAGTAATCGATGCGCTTGCCGTACAGGCCGGCCTCGGATTCGCGGATCGCGTCGCCGAACCAGAAGTACAGCACCACCAGCATGGCGGCGATGCCGGTCAGGCAGACGGCCGGCGCCCACGACATGCTGTTGACCCAGCCGGAGGCGCCGGCCATCGTTACCAGCATCGAGATGCCGGCCAGCAGCGGCCAGCGCGATGGACCGGGGACGTAGTAGTAAGGCGCGGTGCCTGGGGAACCCACTGGTGACGAACTCATCGTTATCTCCTCCGTGATTCTATTATTGTTGCGTCTGCTCTGATTACCTTGGGCCCCCGCCTTCGCGAGGACGACGTTGTTTTACTTTAGCTAAACTGTCGACACTGCGAACCGCACCGCCAGCATGATCAGGCCGATGAAGATCGCGACGCCAATCAACCCGGCGATGATCACGTGCACCGGATTCAGGTTGGCCGCATCGCTCTCGTAATCCTTGCGCTTGCGCACGCCAAAAAAAGACCAGAACACGGCCTTCATGGTGGCGAGAAAACTCGCCTTGCGCAGATGCGGCTTATCCGTTTCCATTGCCCGCTTTCGGCGCGGCGGCCGCCTTGAAGGCGCCGCCGATCTCGAAGAAGGTGTACGACAGGGTAATGTTCTTTACTTCGCGCGGCAACTTGGGGTCGATGAAGAACACCACCGGCATCTGGCGCGCCTCGTTCGGCCCCATGGTCTGCTCCTGGAAGCAGAAACACTCCACCTTCATGAAATGCGGCGTGGCCGACTGCGGCGCATAACTCGGGATCGCCTGCGCCTTGACCGCCCTGCCCTGGGTATTGACCACCTCGTACATGACGGTGGCCAGCTCTCCCGGGTGCACGTCGATGCTGCGGGTAGTCGGACGGAAGCGCCACGGCCCCTGCGAATTGCCGTCCAGCTCGATGGTAATGGTGCGCGATTTGTCGACCTGGGAATTGCTGGGGGCCGCAACGAACTCCCCCTTCTGGGTCAGCACATTAATGCCGAGCACTTCGCAGATCTGGCGATACACCGGCACCAGCGCATAACCGAAGCCGAACATCGCGATCGCCACCACCACCAGCTTGCCGAGGGTGGTGCGATTCAGGCGGAGCAGACGGTTGTTCATGGCGCGCCTTTAGCTGAGCAGGGTGAACTTGACGAACACGCTCACGAAGAAGAACAGCGCCAGGCCGCCCACCAGCAGGGCGGTCCTCAGGTTATTGGGTTTGCGCGCGCTCATCATTTCACCAGAGGTGGGGTCTCGAAGGTGTGGAATGGCGCCGGGCTCGGCACGGTCCACTCCAGGCCTTCCGCGCCTTCCCATGGTTTTGCCGGCGCCTTGGCGCCGCCGCGGATGGTCGGCAGCACCACCGCGAACAGGAAGTAGACCTGACTGAAGCCGAAGCCGAAGGCGCCGATCGACACGATCATATTGAAGTCGGTGAACTGCACCGCGTAGTCGGCATAGCGGCGCGGCATGCCGGCCAGGCCCAGGAAGTGCATCGGGAAGAAAGTGACGTTGAACGTGATCAGCGACAGCCAGAAGTGGATCTTGCCGCGGCCTTCAGGGTACATGTGGCCGGTCCACTTCGGCGCCCAGTAATAGAAGCCGGCGAACAGCGCGAACAGCGAACCGGCCACCAGCACGTAGTGGAAGTGGGCCACCACGTAATACGTGTCGTGCACCTGGATGTCGATCGGGGTTACCGCCAGGATCAGGCCGGTGAAGCCGCCCATGGTGAACACGAAGATGAAGCCGACCGCGAACAGCATCGGGGTCTCGAAAGTCATCGAGCCCTTCCACATGGTGGCGACCCAGTTGAACACCTTCACGCCGGTTGGCACCGAGATCAGCATGGTGGCGTACATGAAGAACAGCTGCGAGGTCACCGGCATGCCGGTGGTGAACATGTGGTGGGCCCAGACCACGAACGACAGGATTGCGATCGAAGCGGTCGCGTACACCATCGAGGCGTAGCCGAACAAGGGTTTGCGGGCGAAGGCCGGAATGATCTGCGAAACGATGCCGAAGGCCGGCAAGATCATGATGTAGACCTCGGGGTGGCCGAAGAACCAGAAGATGTGCTGGTACATGACCGGATCGCCGCCGCCGGCGGCGTTGAAGAACGAGGTGCCGAAGTGGCGGTCGGTCAGGGTCATGGTGATCGCCCCCGCCAGCACCGGCATCACGGCGATCAGGAGATAGGCGGTGATCAGCCAGGTCCAGCAGAACATCGGCATCTTCATCAGGGTCATGCCCGGCGCGCGCATATTGAGGATGGTGACGATGATGTTAATCGAGCCCATGATCGACGAGGCGCCCATAATGTGCATGGCGAAAATCGCCATGTCCATGCCCACGCCCATCTGGGTCGACAGCGGCGCGTACAGGGTCCAGCCGGCAGCGGTGGCGCCACCTGGCACCAGGAACGAGCCGGCCAGCAGCAGCGCGGCCGGCGGCAGCAGCCAGAACGAGAAGTTGTTCATGCGCGCGAACGCCATGTCCGAGGCACCCACCTGCAGCGGCAGCATCCAGTTGGCGAAGCCGACGAAGGCCGGCATGATCGCGCCGAACACCATCACCAGGCCGTGCATGGTGGTGAGCTGGTTGAAGAATTCGGGGCGCACATACTGCAGGCCGGGCTGGAACAGCTCGGCGCGGATCATCAGCGCCAGCACACCGCCCGAGAGCAGCATGATGAACGAGAACCACAGATACAGGGTGCCGATGTCCTTGTGGTTGGTGGCGAACAGCCAGCGGCGCCAGCCGTGTGGATGATCGTGATGCTCGTCGTGGGCGTGGTCGTGGCCGTGCGCGTGGTCATGGCCGTGGTCGATCGTCGTCGTGCTCATGTCGTTACCCCTGCTTTATTTGCGTGCGGCCAAAACTTCGGCCGGTTGTACGATATTTTCCGCAGCCTTGTTCGACCAGGAATTACGGGTATAGGTGATCACGGCGGCGATCTCGGTATCGGACAACTGTTTCCACGCCGGCATCTCGGTCGGGAACCTGCCGGTTTTCTGGCCGTTGAGCAGGATGTCGATCTGGTGCGCCTTGTCGCCCAGCACGTTCGGCGAGCCGTCCAGCGCGGCGAACGCGCCAGGGACGCCCTTGCCGTTGGCCTGGTGGCAGGCCACGCAGTTGGCGGCGTAGACTTGCTCGCCACGGACTTTCAGCTCGTCGATGGTCCAGGTCTTGGTCGGATCGTCGGCCAGGGCCGCCATTTCCTTCTGCTTGCCCTCGACCCAGGCCGTGTACTCGGCATCGGTTACCACCCGCACCACGATCGGCATGAAGGCGTGGTCCTTGCCGCACAGCTCGACGCAGTTGCCGCGGTAGACGCCGGTCTTCTCGGCGCGGAACCAGCCGTCGCGCACGAAACCGGGGATGGCGTCCTGCTTGATGGCAAACGCCGGGATGGTCCAGGCGTGGATCACGTCGTTGGCGGTAAACACCATGCGGATCTTCTTGTTCACCGGGACCACCATCTCGTTGTCGACTTCGAGCAGGTAGTTTTCGGTGCGCGCCTCGGTCGGCTTCATACCCGGCTCGCCGATCTGCGAACGCGGGGTGGCCAGGTTGGACAGGAAGGAAATCCCCTCGCCCTCGCCTTTCAGGTAATCGTAGCCCCATTTCCACTGCATGCCGGTAGCCTTGATGGTGAGATCGGCATTCGACGTGTCTTTCAGCGCCACCACAGTCTTGGTGGCGGGCAGCGCCATACCGATGACGATCAGGAACGGGACCACCGTCCAGGCGATCTCGACAGAGGTGGATTCATGGAAGGTGGCCGCCTTGTGGCCCTGGGACTTGCGGTGCTTGTAGACCGAATAGAACATGACGCCGAATACGCCGACGAAAATCACCAGGCAGACGATCATCATCCAGTTGTGCAGGGAATAGATGTCGGCGCCAATCTGAGTGACGGGGGCCTGCATATTGAGCTGGTGCTCGAGAGGCCGGCCCGTGATCGGCTGCTGCTGCTGCGCCAGGACTGGCGTGGCGGTCGCTGCTGCGAGTACGGCGAAGCCGTACAGCACGGCCTGAAGTCGCGTTGCATATGTCATGTATGTCCCCAACCACCCTAAAAATAAGAATATTTTTAAACGGGCCCAGCAATTTCGTGAACGAACCGCGCCCGCTCCGTACTGGTCGCACAGGGTTGCCGGGTCGTCCCGCGAAATTGCGCTGCGGAATGGTAGGAAACCATCTCATCCGCCTGGCAATACGTTGCTGCCTGGCTTGGATGACTCTGCGACTGCTGCAATTCTTTTTTCTACTTTTCGCCCGGAAGTGCCGCTTTTTTAAGCGAATCTATTGGTCAGACGAAAAAAATAGCAATTGATTATATCTAAAGCACTAATTTTTATTCAAGGAAAATCGCCCGGATTACAATATCCGCTATGCAATTCGGATATCAGGGCTTGCGGGGCTGGAAGCGCACGATCGACTCGCCGGAGGCCGTGGCGCGCGGCGCCGGGCGGAAAGCGTGGCCATAGATGACTTCGAAGGTAAGGCCGAGCTTGCCGTCGGGACGGCGCTGCGCCTCGAAGGCGTCGAGCACGCGGCGCCAGGCCGCACGCCCGATCAGGCCGCGCCGGCGCGATTCGAGCGGATTGCCGCCCAGTGCCTGCACGTCGAGCAGAAGCGCCTGCGGCGTATCGTAGGTGACGGTGATGCGCTCCATGTCCATGACCGGCGTCGAGAAGCCGACCTCGACCAGCTGGTCGCCGAAATCGTGCATGTCGACAAACGGCAAGGTATGCGGGTGGGCATCGAGCACGGCGAAGGCGCTGCGTACTTCACTGAACGTATCTGGGCCGAAGCAGGAGAACATCAGCAGCCCTTCCACGCGCAGCACGCGGCGCCATTCGGCGAACACGCGGTCGGGCAGCGGGTGCCAGTGCAGGGACAGGTTCGACCACAGCAGGTCGAGCGAGTTCGGCCCGAACGGCAGGTTGCCATAGTCGCCACACAGTACGTCGACGCCAGCCTTGGCCGGCATCAGGCGGGTCAGGAGCTGGTTCAAGGAACGGCCGGTCGAGGCCGGCGCCTTGGCGGCGCGCGCCATGGCCCCTGCCCCGTCGATGCCCAGGATCTGGGCCGCTGGATAGGTTTTTTGCAGCAGCGCCAGGTCGGCGCCGCTACCGCAACCGGCATCGAGCACCTGCTTGGGAATGATTTTCACAAGGCTCAGGCGCTCATGCATGCGTTCGGCGATCTCGCGGCGCAGGAAATTCGATGGCGCGATGCGTTCGGGTTGGGCGAACAGGTCGCGCACGCGGGCCAGGTTGATCGGGGCACTCAGCCTGGAGGGGGATTGAGGAGAAGCCATGGAGTGGAATGCAAGATGAGATAATGTTGGCAGTTTAACCGGTTGTGGAAAGTCGAGCCGATGCTGGACCTTCGCGCCTTGCCCGGCCGCCTGCTGCGCGCCATGCTGCCGTCCGCCTGCGCCCTGTGCGGTGGGCATGCCGACGAAGCCGTGTGCGCGGCCTGCGAACGGGCCTATGTGCTGCCTGTCGTGCGCTGTCCGTGCTGCGCCAATCCGGCCGGCGCGCTCGATACCGGCCGGCACTGCGGCGCCTGCCTGGCCGACGCCCCCGCTTTCGATGCCACCGTGGCCGCCTGCGATTACGCCGCGCCGCTCGACAGCCTGGTGCTGCAGCTGAAATTCGGCGCCCAACTGGCGCTGGCGCCGTGGATGGCGCGCGTATTGCGCAATGCCATCGCGGCGCAGGCGCCGGGCTTGCCCGATATGCTGTGCCCGGTACCGCTGGGGCCGCGCCGCCTGGTCGAGCGCGGCTATAACCAGGCGCTCGAAGTGGCGCGGCCGCTGGGCCATGCGCTGGCGCTACCGGTGGCGCCGCAGTTGCTGCAGCGGCTGCGCGAGACGGCGGCGCAGTCGGGCGCCGCGCCGGGCGAGCGCAAGAAGAATGTACGCGCGGCGTTCGGCGTGAACGCCGCGCCTGATATACGCGGGCGCCACGTGGGCGTGGTCGACGATGTCATGTCGAGCGGGCATACCCTCGACGAGATCGCCGCCACCCTGAAGCGGGCCGGCGCAGCGCGCGTCACGAATATCGTGTTCGCGCGCACCCCGCCGCATGCATGAGGCATGCGCACCAGATACCAATTAGGAGAAACCCTTGTTCCACGTCGTCCTGGTCGAACCAGAAATCCCGCCGAATACCGGCAATGTGATCCGCCTGTGCGCCAATGCCGGCGCCCAGTTGCACCTGATCGAGCCGCTCGGCTTTCCGCTGGACGATGCCAAGATGCGCCGCGCCGGCCTGGACTACCACGAGTACGCCAATATGAAGGTGCACAAGGACTGGGCGGCGTTTATCGCAGACACGCAACCCGACCCGGCGCGCATGTTCGCGCTCACCACGCATGGCTCGTCGCCGTTTGCCGATGCCCAGTTCCAGCCCGGCGATGTATTCGTGTTCGGGCCGGAGTCGCGCGGACTGGCGCCGGCGTTTCGCGAGACCTTCCCGCCGGCCCAACGCATTCGCCTGCCGATGCGGCCCGACAACCGCAGCCTGAACCTGTCGAACACGGTGGCGATTGTCGTCTACGAGGCATGGCGCCAGAACGGTTACGCCGGCGGCGCCTAGACCCCGCCTTCACCGAACACGCCGGCGCCAAAGACCAGATCGCCGAAGCGCTCGCCGATCAGGCCGTGCGTCTCGCTGTCCGGATGCAGTTCGTCGAGCAGCGGCAGGCGTGCGTTATCGCTTGTCCCATAAAGCTCGGTGCCGTCAAGGTAGTGGATATTCGCATCGCCCTGCGCCCGCTGCTGGACGATCTTCTGCAACTGCTCGCGAATGACACCAAGGGTCAGCTTGCCCTGCCGGCGTTCGGCATCGTTGCCCATCGCCCGGAACAGCAGTTTTCCTTTTTCCAGCGCCTTGCCGTCGAACATGGTCGGGCCAGGTGTAGTTTCGTGGATCGGGCACCAGGTCGGCGAAATCACCAGCAGCGGCGTGGTCGGATGGCCTTCACGGATCGTGTCGAGAAAACCGTGCACGGCCGGGCCGAAGGCGCGCAGGCGCATCAGGTCGGTGTTGACGAGATTGATTCCAAGCTTGACGCTGATCAAGTCGGCCGGCAGGTCGCGGATCGTGCGCGCCGTAAACGGGTCCAATAAAGCACTGCCGCCAAAGCCGAGATTAAGCAGGTCCACGCCAGCCCGCTGCGCAGCCACCACAGGCCAGATCCCGGTCGGGTTGGTCGCGTTGGAGCCATGGCTGATCGAACTCCCATGGTGCACCCAGCGGCGCTTTCCGATCGAAGCAAGCGGGGCAAGCGGCCCATCGGCATGCAGCGCCACCAGCTCGGTCGTCTCGTCGTGCGGCAGCCAGATCTCGACAGTCTTGTCTCCCGGAGGCAGGTCGGTAAAGCGCAGCGTTTGCGGCTCGCCCGGCAGCAGCTTGCCCGAGCCCGACAGCATGTCGATATCCAGGATATTGCCGCCCGCTGCGCTCGCCTGCTGCACCAGCAGTCCATCGACGAGAAAATCATAGACGCCGTCCGGCCGCGGCGCCATGGCGCCATAGCGGCGCTTGGTCGGCAGCGTGGCCAGTTCCACCACCGTGGCGGCAGTGTTGAACGCCAGGCGCACGCCCGATGGCTGGGCTTCAGCCATCGCCAGTTGCGGGTCGGGGCACTGCGCGCGGGCCCAGGCGGGCAGACGGTGCGGCAGCAAGCCCGCCTCCGTGCGCTCGAGCTCGACGGCGCCGTGGACCAGGTCCGGCGTGATCGGTGAATGGAAGGCCAGCGTCATGAAGAAATTCCTTGAATGATGGGACAGTGCCGATTTATGCAGCGCTCATTATAAGTACGCTTACCGTTGACACCCGCGCTAGCGATGAGTAGCTTGCTCATCCATTGCCATGACCTTGGGAGCGCAGCTTGTCCGGAACGTCGACGCTCTCGATGCCTGCGCGGCGCCGACTGGCGCTTGCAGCCGCGTCGCTCGCCCTGCCCGCCCTGGCCCGCCAGCCGGTGATCAATGATGCCACGCGCATGAATCCGGTCGGTGTCGACCGCATCCTGGTGCCGCGTACGGTGGATGAGATCGTGGCCGCGCTGCGCGCCCAGGCCGGCCCGGTCTCGATCGGCGGCGCCCGCTACAGCATGGGTGGCCAGATCGCCGCCGATAATTCGCTGCACCTCGATATGCGCGGCTTCGACCGGGTGCTGCGCGTCGATCCCGCCGCGCGCAGCATCACGGTCCAGCCGGGCATTACCTGGCGCCGCATCCAGGCCGTGATCGATCCGCACGAGCTGTCGCTGCAGGTGATGCAGTCGTATGCCGACTTCACCGTGGGTGGCTCGCTCGGCGTCAATGCCCACGGCCGCTATGTCGGGCAAGGCCCGCTGGTCTCGAGCGTGGAAGCGATCCGGCTGGTGCTGGCCGACGGTACGCAGGTCGCCGCCAGTCCCACCCGCAACAGCGAACTGTTCTACGGCGCGATCGGCGGCTACGGCGGCATCGGCGTGATCGTGGAAGCGACCTTGCGCCTGGCCGACAACGTCCCGCTCGAACGGCGCTCGCAAGTCATGCCGCTGTCAAGCTACCGCCGCTTTTTCGATACGCGCATCGGATCCGATCCGGACGCCGTGATGCATAACGCGACCCTGTATCCCGACGATTACACACTGGTGCGCGCGGTGACCTTCTCGCGCAGCCGACGCACGGTGACGCAGACCAGGCGCCTGACCGCGACCGGCGGCGATTACCGCATCGAGCGCGGGGTGCAGGAAGTGATATCCAGCTCACCGTGGGGCAAGGAACTGCGCCGGCGCATTCTCGAGCCGCTGCTCTATTCGCTTGACGCGGTCGAGTGGCGCAACCACCAGGCCGGCCTCGATATCGACTCGCTGGCGCCGCTGGCGGGCAACGGGACGACCTATGCGCTGCAGGAGTATTTCGTGCCGGTCGCGGCGATGGAAGCCTTTGCCGACGGGCTGCGCACGATCTTGCGCAAGCACCGGGTGAATGTCATCAACGTCTCGATCCGCCATGCGCGCAAGGACCCGGGCACCCTGCTGGCCTGGGCTCGCAGCGACGTGTTCGCTTTCGTACTGTACTATCGCCAGCAGACCGGCCAGCGCGATCGGGAGCAGGTGCGCGCGTGGACGCGCTCACTGATCGATGCCGCGGCGGCGCTGGGCGGCGCCTTTTACCTGCCGTACCAGATCCACGCGACCGCGGCGCAATTCCATGCCGCCTATCCGGATGCAGGCCACTTCTTCGCGCTCAAGCGCTGTGTCGATCCCGCCAACCGGTTCCGTAACAAGCTTTGGGATGCATATTACGAACCGCGCATGGCGACCGGTATACGGTGCGGTGCGCGTAGCCATCACGACGATCAACAGGCAAGCGCATGAGATTATCCTTTTCCACGCCGCTGTCCATCCTGGCAATAACCCTTGTGTCGCTTACGGTCGTCGCGTGCAGCAATGCTCCCGACGTGAGCCAGGCAATCGGCAAGCGCATCGAAGAGCGGCGGTCGGACACCATCCGCCTCGCCGATGCAACCTCGTTTGCGTGGGACCAGGTATACCTGTTCGGTCCCTACACGCCACGCCAGGATGTCTGCAGCACCTTGCGCATCCAGGCATCCGATTGCGAGCGCCTGGTCTCCTTCGAATCCAGCGATGATGGCGAGATGTCGATCGCGTTCCTGGCGCGCGGTGAATTGGTGCATTTCACGCGCCACGTCCGCAGCAACGGCGACTTCACACCGGTGCCGGCCGAGCAGCCATTATCCAGAGACCAGGCCGTTTTTCGGGTACTCCCGGGCGCCAGGCTCGTGCTGGAACGTTGAACGGCCGCGCTCAGCCGCGAATCCGCGCCACCAGCCTGGTGGTCGACCGGTCATGCTCGAAATCGATCGCCACCGCCCGGCCGCCATAAGCCAGCACCGCTTTCCCTTCAGGGATCTGGTCCATCACATAATCGCCGCCCTTGGCGTAGATGTCGGGACGCCCTTCCTGCACTACTTCCAGCGCCGTATCCTCGTCGAACTCGACCACCAGGCTCACCGATTCCAGTGCCGCCAGCACCGCCATGCGGTCGGCCAGGGTGTTATGCGGGCGATCGTCACCTTTCCCCAAACGCTTGACCGATGCATCGGTATTGGCCGCCACCACCAGCGAACCACCCAGCTCGCGCGCCTGCGCCAGGTAAGTCACATGGCCGCGGTGCAGGATGTCGAACACGCCATTGGTCAGCACGACCGGTTTCGGCAATGCGGCGATGCGCGCAGCCAGTTCGGCGCGCGTGCAAATCTTGTTTTCAAATGAAGGCATAGTCAATTCAGTGAATCAGTGTTTCGGAGGTTCTTCGTCGGGCTCTTCTTCGATCGCCATCGACAGCTCGGCCGGCCGCGCAGCGGCGCCGACGCCAGGCTCCCTGCGCTCACCCGACAGCTTGATCTGCAGCCGCAGGCCGTTAGCCGAGTCGGCATTGCGGATCGCTTCTTCGTAGCTGATCAAGCCCTTGTTATACAGCTCGAACAAGGCCTGGTCGAAGGTGCACATGCCCAGCTCGCGCGACTTGTGCATGATCTCCTTGATGCTCTGGAAGTTCCCTTTCAGGATCATCTCGCCAATGGTCGGCGTGTTGAGCAAAATCTCGATGGCCGCCTTGCGACCCTTGCCATCTTCAGTACGCACCAGGCGCTGCGAGACGATGGCGCGCAGGTTCGACGACAGATCCATCAACAGCTGGTTGCGACGCTCTTCCGGGAAGAAGTTGATGATCCGGTCCATCGTCTGGTTGGCATTATTGGCATGCAGGGTGCCCAGGCACAGGTGGCCGGTCTCGGCGAAGGCGATCGCGTGCTCCATGGTCTCGGTGTCGCGGATTTCGCCGATCAGGATCACGTCCGGCGCCTGGCGCAGCGTGTTCTTCAGCGCGTGGTGCCATGACAGGGTATCGACGCCCACTTCGCGGTGCGTCACCAGGCAATTCTTGTTCTTGTGGACGTACTCCACCGGGTCTTCCACCGTAATGATGTGGCCGGCCGAGTTGCTGTTGCGGTAGTCGATCATCGCCGCCAGCGTGGTCGACTTGCCGGACCCCGTCCCGCCCACCACCAGCACCAGGCCGCGCTTGGTCATCACGACATCCTTTAATACCTCGGGCAGGTCGAGCTTTTCGAAGTTGGGAATCTCGGAGGCGATCGTGCGCACCACCATGCCCACGCTCTGCTGCTGGACATAGACATTGACCCTGAAGCGGCACACGCCCGGCAGCGAGATCGCGAAATTGCACTCCATCTCGGTCTCGAACTCGGCGCGCTGGCGCTCGTTCATGATCGACAGCGCCAGCGCGCGCGTGACCTCGCCCGACAGGCGCTGCTGGCTGAGCGCCTTCATCGCCCCCTGGTGCTTGATGCTTGGAGGAAAGTCAGCCGAGATGAAGAGGTCGGAGCCACCCTGGTGGTGCATTACCGTCAGCAGCTTGTGGATATAGGCCTGGGCTTCTGCCGGGCCGAACGTCGCAGACATGCGCGCCTTTCAAAAATTGCAGCCTTGTAGACTGCAAAGCAATTATATCGACTATGATTCTCGTTAAACTATTATTTCATGGCCAATACGGGTCTGCCGCCCGGTCTGTCCGACTGGGGCACGACTGTCGATGCGCCTACCCGAGACACATAACATGACACTGACCGAGCTGAAATACATTGTCGCCGTCGCCCGCGCCAAACACTTCGGCCATGCGGCCGAGGCCTGTTTCGTGGCCCAACCCACCCTGTCCGTCGCCATCAAGAAGCTCGAAGACGAGCTGGGCGTGACCCTGTTCGAACGGGGCGGCTCCGAAGTCTCGGTGACCCCGCTGGGGGCCCAGATCGTGGCCCAGGCCGAGCGCGTGCTGGAACAGACCGCCGCCATCAAGGAGCTGGCCAAGCAGAACAAGGACCCGCTGGCCGGTCCGCTGCGCCTGGGCGTGATCTACACCATCGGGCCTTATTTGCTGCCGCCGCTGGTCAAGAACCTGATCGATACCGTGCCGCAGATGCCGCTGGTGCTGCAAGAGAACTACACGCACAAGCTGCTGGAGTTGCTGCGCCAGGGCGAACTCGACGCCGCCATCATGGCGCTGCCGCTGCCCGATCACGGCATGTCGGTGCAGCCGCTGTACGACGAACCGTTCGTCGTCGCCATGCCGCGCAGCCACCCGTGGGCGGGCCGCAAGGAAATCTCGGCCGAAGACCTGAAGAGCGAAACCATGCTGCTGCTGGGCGCCGGCCACTGCTTCCGCGACCAGGTGCTCGAAGTGTGCCCGGAGATGGCGCGCTTCTCGTCGCCCGGGGCCGGCAACGGCATGCAGCGCACCTTCGAAGGCTCGTCGCTCGAAACGATCCGCCACATGGTGGCCAGCGGCATCGGCCTGACCGTGCTGCCGCGCGCCTCGGTGGCCGACATGAAAGACCCCAACGGCCTGCTGACCTATGTGCCTTTCCTGCCGCCGGCGCCGTCGCGCCGCGTGGTGATTGCCTGGCGCAAGAGCTTCACCCGCCGCGCCGCGATCGATGCGGTGGTGCGCGCGGTGGGTGAATGCCACTTGCCGGGGGTCGAGATGGTCATGCTCGAGGCGGCGGCATAGCCTTATCGAGCGTCACCAGGCCGGCCTCGCCCTCGACCTTGTCCTCGGCCTTGGTCTGCGCACGCGGGCTCGCCAGCTGTTCCCTCGCCTCGGCCAGTTGCTCGGGCGAGAACAGGATTTTCCGGGTCGGGAACGCGAGGCTGACGCCGGCCGCTTCGAGCCGTTCGTAGATGCTCAACAGCAGGGTTTCGCGGATGATGACCTGGGTGTCGAATTCGCTCACGTTAATGTACGACCAGACGTCGATGCTGAAGCCGCGCTCGGTGATGCTGCCCAACCTGGCGCGGTGACCTTCGGCCATATTGTTCTCTTCGGTCAGCGCCTGCTGGACGATCGAGATCGCTTCCCTGAGCTTGGCTGACGAAGTCCCCGGCTCGAGCACGATGGAGGGATTGAACAGGAAGCGGTCGCGCGCCGCGAAATTCTCGATCTGGCGCGCCGACAGGTCGCCGTTGGGGATGGTGACGACGGTGCGCTCGCCGGTGCGGATGCGGGTCGAGCGGATGCCCACGTCTTCCACGGTGCCGACCACGTCGCCGACCTTGACGAAGTCGCCCACCTGCAGCGGCTTGTCGGCGATCACGGTGACGCTGCCGACCAGGTTTTCCACCGTCTTCTGGGCGCCCAGCGCCAGCGCGATACCGCCGATACCCAGCGCCGCAATACCCGTCGTGACGTCGATGCCGAAGGTGCCGAGGATGGCGATGCCCGAGAACACCAGCAGCAGGATCTTGGCCGCGCGCCGCGCCAGCGTGATGACGGCCACCACCTGGCGCCGCTGGCTGCGCTGCATGCGCGCGGTGGCCAGTTCGGCCACCGCGTCGATCAGCCGCAGGCCGAACCACACCAGCGCGATAACCGAGACAATGCCGGTATAGCGCAGCAGGGTGGTGCGCGCGACGATCGACACCGGCAGGCGTTCGGCCCAGCTGTAGAACAGCCCGACCGCGATCAACAGGCTGGCCGGCGGCAGCGCCGCCTCCATGAAGCGTACCAGCCCGTTGGCCTCGGCATCGGCCACCAGCCGGCGCATGGCGGCCACGATCAGCGCCGCCACCGTCCACAGGCCGCCGAAGATCAGGATGCCCAGGCCGATCAGCATCGCCCAGTCCTTCAGTGGCGCGCCGGCGATCGAGAATTCGCCCTTGTCGGGCGCCTGCGCCACCGGCTCCTGGCGCGCCGCCTGCGCGATCTGGTCGATGGTCTCGCGCGCGACGCGCCACACCTGGTGGTCGCCGTCCTGGCTACGGGTCAGCAGGATCGGCACCTTCTTGTCCTGGATGGTCAGCACGCCGACGTTTTCCTGCTCGGCCGGCAGGTCGTCGTCGATCTTGCCGATGGTGTCGTTTGACAAGGCGACGAACGGCGCCAAGGAACCGCCGTTGTCGAGCATCCCATGGAAATTGCGCGCCTGGTTAATGGCGTTGGTGCGCTGGCGGTTGGTCCCGGCCGGCACGTCGAGGTACTGGGCGGCGCGATCGTAATCGGGCTCGGCCAGGGCGGAAATCAGGCCCGACACCATCGAGCGCGGCGTCTCGCGCTTGAGCGGATCAGGGATGACCTCTTCGGCGGTCGGCGCTTCCTCGGCCTGGCCGGCGGCGAAGGCCAGGGGTGGAAGTGGCGCCGCCAGGGCGACGAGCAGCAGGATCAGGAAACGTAGGTTAAAGCGCATAAGCAAGTCGACTCCTCTGACTGGGCATCTGGCTGATGCGAAAACACAGCATGAAAGCAGAAAATAAAAACGGACACATGATGTCCGCTTGGCAAAGTCTAGCATCCGGCCGGGGCCGCCCTCACACTATTGCCATGCTTCTACCTTCAAACCGGTCCAATAGGCGGCGAACGCCCACTTGTCGGCCATCTCGTCGATCGCCTTGGCCATCGGTTTGCCGGCCCCGTGGCCGGCCTGGATATCGATGCGCACCAGGCGCGGACGCGCGCCCGCATCGGCATGCTGGAGCGCCGCGACATACTTGAAGCTGTGGGCCGGCACCACGCGATCGTCAGTGTCGGCGGTGGTGACGAGAATGGCCGGATACAGTCGGGACGCGACATTGTGGTAAGGCGAGTAAGCCCGCAAGTGGCCGAAGTGCGCCTCAATGGCCGGGTCACCGAATTCACCAATCCACAGGCGACCGCCCGTGAAGTGCGGGAAGCGCAGCATGTCCATCACGCCGACACCCGGCAAGGCGGCCGCGAACAGCTCCGGGCGCTGGTTGACGACCGCGCCCACCAGCAGGCCGCCGCCCGATTCGCCGTGGATGGCCAGGCCATCCGGCGTCACGATCCGTTCGGCGTGCAGGTAGTCGGCGGCGGCCAGGAAATCGTCGTAGCTGGTCTGCTTGTTCTCGCCACGCGCCGCCGCGTGCCAGGCCTTGCCGTACTCGCCGCCGCCGCGGATATTGGCGATCGCCACCACGCCGCCCTGCTCGATCCAGGCCAGCAGGCTGGGTTCGTAGTACGAGATCATGCTGATGCCGAAGGCGCCGTAGCCGTGCAGCAGGGTCGGCGCCGGACCGGTCACGTCAAGGCGGCGGATCAGGAACAGCGGCACCCGCGTGCCATCCTTTGACGCATAGAAACGCTGCTCGACCGCGATCCGCGCCAGGTCGGCGTCCACGCGCGGCGCGGCCCACATGGCGGCCGTGTTCGCGGCCACGTGGTAGCGGTAAATGGTGGTCGGCGCATTGAAGCTGGTGAACACGAAGAAGGCCTCATCGGACGTCGGATGCCCCTGGAAACCGCCCGCGCTGCCGATGCCTGGCAGCGGGACCACGCCATCGGGCTTGCCATCCAGCGTATAGCGCCGCAGCTCGGTCTTGACGTCGGCCAGGTAGCTGCCAACCAGGCAGTTGCCCACCAAACGCGCGTCGCCCAGTACGGCGGCGTCTTGCGCCACCAGTGGGCGCGGCGTGGCAGCGGGGTCGGCCAGGTCGAGCGTCGCGATCCGGCGCCGCTCGGCGCCGTCGCTGGTGAGCAGGTACAGGGTGTGGTCGACATCGCCGACCGGCGACCATTCGGCGTCGAAGTTGTCGATCACGGAATGCGCCGGCCAGCGCGCATCCACAAGATCGATGACGACCAGGCTGTTGGCCTGGATGCCGGGCGTGGACGTGATCACGGCGTAGCGGCCGTTCCGGGTCACCTCGATGAAGTGCAGCAGCTCGGGCCGCCCAGGTGTCGCATACAGCAGCCGGTCGCTCGCCTGCGGCGTGCCCAGTCGGTGGAAATGGATGGCGTGGTCAGTCAGGGCGGCGTCGCCTGCCTGTGGCGCAGGATAGCGCGTGTAGAAGAAACCCGAGCCGTCAGCAGCCCAGGCGATCGTCGTGAAGCGGGCCCAGGCGAGTTCGTCTTCGTACAGCTCGCCGCTGGCGACATCGATCACGCGGATCGTGCGCCAGTCGGCGCCATCTTCCTGCACCGCGTAGGCAAGCAAGGCGCCGTTATCCGAAGGGGCCCATTCGGCCAGGGCCAGGGTGCCGTGTTCGGACCAGGTATTCGGATCGATCAGCACCCGGTCTGGACCATCGACACCGTCGCGCACCAGAAGCGCGGCCTGGTTCTCGAGGCCCGGGTTGCGGGTATAGAAGTAACGGCCGCCGCGTTCGCGCGGAACCGTGAATTTCTCGAAGTCCTGCAGCGCCGTCAGGCGCGCATGAAACACGTCGCGGCCCGGCAGGCGCGCCAGGCAGGCGTGCGTGAGTTCGTTCTGCGCCGCGATCCAGGCGGCGACTTCGGGATCATTGCGCGCATCGCCTTCCAGCCAGCGATAGGGATCGGCGACCTGGTAGCCGAACGATGTCTCCACAACGTCCACACGGCGGGTGGCGGGATAAACAATGGTGTTCACGATGAGTCTCCTGGTTCAGCCAATAACCGGGTCGCAGATCGGCAAGGTGCTGGCCGCACGGATCGCGCGCGCCAGGCGGTCGATGACGTCCTGGATGGTGAAGGCCTGGTGATGCCGCACGGCGGCAATACTGATCGATTCGTCGACCACGCGGATCGCCGCCATGACGGTGGCGGCGCACAGCCGTACCTCGATGTCTCTTGGCGAGCGCTCGAGGCGCTCGGCGACGATCGCGGCCAGTTGCTCTTCGCCGCGCTGGGAAGACATCAGCCAGGCGCAACGCAGCGCCGGTTCGTCCGGCAGCAAGGCCAGCAGGCGAACGGCCAGCACATCGTCGGACAGCTCGGCCGGCAAACGCTGCTCGCTACCCAGGCAGGTTTGCAGCCAGGTCTCGATCGACTCTGCGCGCGGCCAGTTGCGCAGCATGCCGATGAAGCGCAGCGAGGTTGCGTCGAATAGTGGCTCGACGCAGCTTTCCTTGTTGCGGAAGTAGCGCCAGACCGTGCGTTTCGAGAGTCCGGCTGCGGCGGCGATATCGTCGCCACTGGTGCCGCTTATGCCGCGTTCCACGAATAGCCTGGCCGCGTGGCGCGACACCTCGAGCCTGGCTTCGTCCTGCAGGATGCCCATGACCTTGCATTCCCTGTCACTTAGTGACGTTTACTATGTCACTAAGTGACAATCCTGTCAAACGTCAAAAAAGCCGGCTCGCGCCGGCCCTGACAGTACTCGTCAACGTTAATCGCGTTTCCGGCGGCGCGCCAGCAGCAGGCCGGCCATCAGCGGCAGCATCATGGCGACGGTCGACGGTTCCGGCACTTGCGCCACGATCGAGAAGCGGTCGCCCGCCGACAGGCCGGTGGTGTCGAGCAGCCAGTCATCACTGCCATCGAGCTGGGTCGGATTACCGAACAAGATGTCGGCCGTCTCGCCGTTGGCGAACGTGATGACGGCGTTATTGCTCGAATAGCTGGCCTGGGCACCCGAGAACGACGACACGCTGCCCGCAGCGGCGTAGCTGATGCCCTGCAAACCGAGGTTCAGCCGATTGAGCGACAGCCCGACCATGTTGCGGATGATGGCGTTAAAGCTAAGCGGACCGGCCAGGTCGCCCTCTTCCAGCACGAAGTTCAGGGTGGTGGTGCTGAAGTTGTTCAGGTCGAGGTCGAACGACACGAGGCCGGCCTCGCTGTAGTCTTCCACGACATTGGCGCCACTGCTGCTCACCAGCACGACAGCGTTGGCGGAGCCCGAGAAGGCCAGCGCGCTCATGGCGATGGCGGCGGCGACGGCGAATTTGTTCATGCTCATGGTTGTGTTCCCTTGGTGGATGAATGGACGGTTACAGCGGGCCCTTGGCCCATGGACCGGAGATTGCAAAGGTCACGCCCGGGGTCTGGATATTGACGAACAGGTAGCGGCCGGTCGGGTCGAAGCAGGCGCCAGCAAACTCGTTGCCACGCGCATCGCCCGCGAGCGTAGCCAGCTTGCCCGCACCCTGCAGCTGGGCAGCGGTGACGTTGATATTGTTCTTGGCGAAGATGTAGGCATCGCCGGCCCCGGTCAGGCCCATCAGGCGCTGGCCAAAGCCGAACTGGTCGGAAATGGCGCTCGACGAATCCTCGCAGATCAGGATCGCGTTACGCGGGCTGACCGTCAGGTTGTCGCCCATATTGCCCACCAGCTGGCTCGGGCTCGAATAGATGCATTTGAGGGTCTGGCGCGCCAGGTCGAGTTCCCAGATCGCACCGCGCTGCACCGGGCCGCCCGAGGTATCCATCACATACATCTTGCCCTGCGCATACCAGATGCCTTCACCGCGGTTCATGCGCAGCGCGCCCTTGGTCCAGCCCTGCACGAAAGGCCCGGCGGCATTGCTGATCAGCTGGCCATTCGGGCCGGTAGCGTTGCCGCGGTTGGCGTCCGGGTTGGCGATCGACACCCATTCCAGTTCATAGACGTCATTGACCGAGGCCACCGCCAGGTTGACGTTGTTCACGCCCTTGACCTTGGCCATCTCGAGCACGCCGCCCCTGGCCAGCGAACCGGCCGCGCCGGTCTTGATGTCGGGGATGTAGCGGTAGAAGCCCGACTTGCCCGACGAATCCTCGGTCAGGTAAACGTTGCTGTTAGTCGGGTCGACAGCGGCGGCCTCGTGCGCGAAGCGGCCCATATTGACGATCGGCTGGCCGCTCACCTGCTGTGGATCGGCGGTCACCTCGAACACATAGCCGTGCTTCTTGTTACCGGCGCTGACCGTATCGGAACCGATCTCTTCGCAGGTCAGCCAGGTGCCCCAGGGCGTGATACCACCGGCACAGTTTTGCTGGGTGCCGCCCAGGCTCGGAGTCATGCTGACCCAGTCGCCATCGCGGAACACCAGGTTGGTGGTGCCGCCGCAGGAACGGTTGGCCGAATTGCCGCTCACATTGCCGGCATCGTAGATACCAGGGGCATTGATGAAATTGACAGCGGCACTACCGCTGATCTCGTGATTGCGTACCAACACCTGCTCGGTGCTGCGACCGACCTTGCGCGTGACGATCACGCCCATGCCGTCATGGCCGCCCGGGCAGGGACGGCCATCGCTCATGGTGTCGCCGCGCCAGCCATAGCTCTTGTAGCTGAAGCCCGGCGGCAGTTGCAGCAGCGGCAGGCCGGTGGAGAGGTCGTTCACCGGGGCGATCGGGCCGTAAGGGCTGCCGACCAGGGCGGTCGTGCCATTGGCGGCGGCGGCTTCACGCGCGTGCAGGGCGGCGAATGCGCCGACGAAAGGCAGCGCGGACATGCCCTTGAGCAGGTTGCGTCGCGACGACGACAGTTCGTGTTCGTTCATGCTGAGTTCCTCGAAGAGTAGGATCGGGCCGGTGGTCCGGCGTCTGGTGTCGTTGGCGGCGCCTGTCAAACCATCGACAGCCAGGCCCGCCTGGCCCCTGCCACCCCCGGCACGGACCGATGCATTAAAACAAACAAAAATGTCAAAGCGATGACGACAAAAAGACAATAATCATGTATTCGTGATGCGATGAATACACCGCGCTGTCATGCAATACGGATGCGCGCCATATGCACGGGACGACATAGCCGCCGTGGCGCCAAACGGGCTAGAATCGCTGTCTTCTGCTCAACAGTTCTTGCCTGACAAGATCCGACTCTCCCATGAACAAGCTGGCGCTCTATTTCCGCCTGGTCCGGGCCGACAAGCCGATCGGCATCCTCCTGCTGCTGTGGCCTACCCTGTGGGCGCTGTGGATGGCGTCCGGCGGCGTGCCGGACCTGCAGGTACTGGCGATCTTCGTCATCGGCACCGCCCTGATGCGCTCCGCCGGTTGCGCGATCAACGACTACGCCGACCGCGACTTCGACCGCCACGTCAAACGCACCGTCGACCGCCCCCTCACCAGCGGCAAGATCAGCGGCAAGGAAGCAGTGATGGTGGCGGCGGTGCTGGCGATCGTGTCTTTCCTGTTGATCCTGCCGCTGAACGCGCTGACCAAGCAGCTGTCGGTGGTGGCGGTGGTCGTGGCCGGCACCTATCCGTATTTCAAGCGCTTCTTCGCGATTCCCCAGGCCTATCTCGGGATCGCCTTCGGCTTCGGCATCCCGATGGCCTTCGCCGCCGTGCAGGACCAGGTGCCGGCCGTGGCCTGGTGGCTGCTGGTGGCCAATGTGTTCTGGGCCGTGGCCTACGACACCGCCTACGCCATGGTCGACCGCGACGACGACCTCAAGCTCGGCATGCGCACCTCGGCCATCACCTTCGGACGCTTCGACGTGGCCGCGATCATGCTGTGCTACGGCGCCTCGCTGGCGATTTTGCTGTTGTGCGGATGGTCGCTGGGCCTGCGCTGGTGGTTTGTTGGCGGCATCGTGGTGGCGGGTTTGACGGCCCTCTACCACTACACCCTGATCCGCGATCGCGACCGCATGAAATGCTTCAAGGCCTTCCGTCATAACAACTGGCTGGGGGCCGCACTGTTCATTGGTGTCGCGCTCGACTATGCATTAGGTTAATATTGTCCGAAATGCATTCATTCCGTAGCGCATTGGGTGTTTACATCCTGCGCCACGGCCTTGTCGACCACCACCCAAAGAGGCCCCTATATGATCGAAAAAATCCCGACCCAGACCGGCACCCGCGACCAACTGGTCAGCGATCTGAAAACCGTGATCCATGACGCTGAGTCCTGGCTGCGCAACGGCGGCCAGCTGACCGGCGAAGAGCTGAAAGCGGCCAAGGTCAAGTTCGAACAGACCCTGGCCTCGGCCAAGACCAGCCTGATCCACGCTGAAGAAACCGTGGTCGAGCGCACCAAGGTCGCCGCCAAGGCGACCGACGAATACGTCAAGGACAATCCATGGAAGTCGGTCGGCCTGGGCGCTGCGATCGGTGTCGTGATCGGCATGCTGATCGTCCGTAAATAAGATGACGATCTCCGCGACCGTCGGAAGGATTGGATCCAACCTGCTCGCCATGCTGCGAACCAGGCTGGAACTGGCAGCGCTCGAGCTGCAGGAAGAGACGCACCGGCTGATCGGCTACCTGGCCTGGGGCGTCGCGGCCGCCTTTTTCGCGGTGGTCGCGGTGCTGCTGGCGATCCTGTTCGTGCTGGTCCTGTTCTGGGACACCCATCGCCTGCTGGCGATCGGCGGCATGACGGGGCTGTTCGCCCTGCTTGGCCTGCTGGCTTACTTCAAGGTGCGCGGCGACCTCGCGACCCGTCCACCGCTCATGGCCGCCACGCTGGCCGAACTGCGCAAGGATGCGCAAGCCGTCAAGGGAGAACCGATCGATGAGCAGCAAGCTTGAACTGGAAGCGCGGCGCCGCCTGCTGGCCGCGCAATGCGCCGAACAACGCGCCATGATGGCGCATGACGTGGCGCTGCTGCGCCACCCGGCCGAGATGGGCGGCACCACGGGTTATGTGGCGCAGCACAAGACGGTTTTCCTGACCGCCGCCGGGCTGGGGCTGGGCATCCTGGTCACCAAGCCGAAGTGGGTGGTTGGCGTGGTGACGGCGGGACTGTCGGCCTATAAGCTGGCCCAGCAGGTGTTACCGGTGCTGGGGTGGAAGAAGTTCGAGGTTCACTGAGCTCGCCTGGAGCGCTGCGAATGCAGCGCTCAATCCCTGCCCAGTTCTTCTCCCAATTCCTTCCCGCGCGCCGCTGCCGCCTGCATCGCCGCGACGATCGCCTGTTTTACCCCCGCCGCTTCCATGCTGGAAATCGCCGCGTAGGTCGTGCCGCCCTTGGACGTGACGCGCTGGCGCAGCACCTCGACCGGCTCATCCGATTGCGCCGCCAGTTGCGCCGCACCCGTAAAGGTCGCCAGCGCCAGCTCCCTGCCCTGCTCCGCGCTCAAGCCCATCTGGCTGGCCGCCTCCTGCATCGCTTCCAGGAAGAAGAACACATAGGCCGGCCCGCTGCCGGACACCGCCGTCACCGGATCGATCTGCGATTCGTCATCCAGCCACACGGTCTTGCCGACCGCGCGCATCACCGTGTCGGCCTGCAGGCGCTGGGCCTGGCTCACACCCGGTTGCGCCGCCAGGCCAGTCACGCCCATGCCGATCAGGGCCGGCGTGTTCGGCATGGTGCGCACGATGGCGTCGTAGCCACCCAGCCAGCGCGACAAGTCACTGCTACGGATGCCGGCGGCGATCGACAGCACCAGTTGGCGCGACAGGTGCGGCGCCAGCTCGGCCGCCACTTCGCGCATCTGCTGCGGCTTGATCGCCAGCACCACGACTTCGCTCTGCGCCACCTGGGCGTCGATCGCCGTCGCGGTGCGCACGCCGTATTGCTGCGCCAGGCGCTCGAGCGCTTCCGGGTTGCGGTCGACCACGTGGATAGTGGCGCCCGAACCGGCCTGCCTGACGATGCCGGAGATGAGCGCCGCAGCCATATTGCCGCCGCCGATGAAGGTGATCTGCATGCCTGTCCTTTATAGTTAGTCGTAGTTCCTGGCGCCGAAGATGGCGCTGCCGATGCGCACGATGGTCGCGCCCTCAGCGATCGCCGCCGCCATATCGCCCGACATGCCCATCGACAGGGTGTCGAGCGCCAGGCCTTCGGCGCGCAGGGCGTCGTGCAGCTGGCGCAGGCGGGCAAAGGCGGCGCGCTGCTGCGCAGCGCCGGTGGCCTGTTCGGGAATCGCCATCAGGCCGCGCAGGCGCAGGTTCGGCAGCTGCGCCACGGCGCGCGCCAGCTCGGGCAACTCCGCCTCGGTGGCGCCGCTCTTGCTGGCCTCGCCGCTGATGTTCACCTGCAGGCAGATATTCAGGGGCCCGAGCTCGGGCGGGCGCTGCTCGGACAGGCGCTGGGCGATCTTGAGGCGCTCGACCGTGTGCACCCAGTGAAAATTGGCTGCGATCGGCCGCGTCTTGTTGCTCTGGATCGGGCCGATGAAATGCCATTCGACCCGCGCTTCTGGTTGCGCCTGCGCGACGTTCGCGATCTTGTCGAGCGCTTCCTGCAAATAGTTTTCACCGAAGGCAGTCTGCCCGCTTGCCATCGCTTCGAGCACCGCTTGCGCAGGAAACGTCTTGGAAACGGCCAGCAAATGGACCTCGTTGCGGGCACGTCCGGCGGCCTGGACGGCGTCGGCGATTGTCGCTTCGACAGCTTGCAAGTTGGCGGCGATTATGGACATAATGATTTTCTATAGGAAATATTTTCGACTGACGCGCCGATGATGACAATCGCGCTACGGACGGCACAGGGATTATAAATGGACATTTCGGAATTACTCGCCTTCTCGGTCAAGAACAAGGCCTCGGACCTGCACCTGTCGGCCGGCCTGCCGCCGATGATCCGCGTGCATGGCGACGTGCGCCGCATCAACCTGCCGCCGCTCGAGCACAAGGATGTGCACGGCATGATCTATGACATCATGAACGACGGCCAGCGCAAGCAGTACGAAGAAGTGCTCGAGTGCGACTTCTCGTTCGCGATTCCCGGCCTGGCGCGCTTTCGCGTCAATGCCTTCAACCAGGAACGCGGCGCCTCGGCCGTGCTGCGCACGATTCCGTCCAAGATCCTGTCGCTCGAAGAACTGAACGCGCCGAAGATCTTCGCCGACCTGGCGATGCGGCCGCGCGGCCTGGTACTGGTGACCGGCCCGACCGGCTCGGGCAAGTCGACCACGCTGGCGGCAATGGTGAACCACCTGAACGAAAACGAATACGGCCACATCCTCACCATCGAGGACCCGATCGAATTCGTGCACGACTCCAAGAAATGCCTGATCAACCAGCGCGAGGTGGGTCCGCACACGCTGTCGTTCAATAACGCGCTGCGCTCGGCGCTGCGCGAAGACCCGGACGCGATCCTGGTCGGCGAATTGCGCGACCTGGAAACCATCCGCTTGGCGCTGTCGGCGGCCGAGACCGGCCACCTGGTGTTCGGCACCCTGCACACCTCGTCGGCGGCCAAGACCATCGACCGTATCGTCGACGTGTTCCCGGCCGAAGAGAAGGAGATGGTGCGCGCGATGCTGTCCGAGTCGCTGCAGGCCGTGATCTCGCAAACCCTGCTCAAGACCAAGGATGGTTCGGGCCGGGTGGCGGCGCACGAAATCATGATCGGCACCCCGGCGATCCGCAACCTGATCCGCGAAGCCAAGATCGCCCAGATGTATTCGGCTATCCAGACCGGCAGCAATGTCGGCATGCAGACCCTGGACCAGAACCTGACGGAGCTGGTGCGGCGCAACGTGATCTCGACCGGCGCCGCGCGTGCCGCGGCCAAGATCCCGGAAAACTTCCTCGGTTAAGGACGCAGCATGGAACGCGACCAGGCATCCAAGTTCATGTTCGACCTGCTGCGCCTGATGGTGAGCAAGGGCGGTTCGGACTTGTTCATCACGTCCGGCTTCCCGCCGGCGATCAAGATCGACGGCCGCATGACGCCGGTATCGAGCCAGGCGCTCACCTCCGGCCACACCGCCGACCTGGCGCGCGCGATCATGAACGACAAGCAGGCCGCCGGCTTCGAGCTCACGCGCGAGGCGAACTTCGCGATCACGCCAGGCGACCTGGGACGGTTCCGGGTCTCGGCCTTCATGCAGATGGGGTGCGTCGGCATGGTGCTGCGCGTGATCACCACCGCGATCCCCAAATTCGAAGACCTCGACCTGCCCGACACGCTCAAGGATGTCGTGATGACCAAGCGCGGGCTGGTGATCATGGTCGGCGCCACGGGTTCGGGCAAATCGACCACGCTGGCGGCGATGGTCGGTTACCGCAACGAGAACAGCTACGGCCACATCATCACGGTCGAGGATCCGGTGGAATTTGTCCACCCGCACCGCAACTGCGTGATCACGCAGCGTGAAGTGGGCGTCGATACCGAGAGCTTCGAGGCGGCGCTGAAGAATTCGCTGCGCCAGGCGCCGGACGTGATCCAGATCGGCGAGATCCGCGACCGCGAAACGATGGAACACGCGATCGCCTTCGCCGAGACCGGCCACCTGTGCCTGGCCACCCTGCACGCCAACAGCGCCAACCAGGCGCTGGACCGGATCATCAACTTCTTCCCCGAAGAGCGCCGCCAGCAGCTGCTGATGGATTTGTCGCTGAACCTGAAGGGGTTGATCTCGCAGCGGCTGATTCCAAAGAAGGAAGCCAAGGGGCGGGTGGTGGCGATCGAGGTCTTGCTGAACTCCCCGCTGATTTCGGATCTGATCTTCAAGGGCGAAGTGCACGAGATCAAGGAAATCATGAAGAAGTCGCGCGAGCTGGGGATGGTGACATTCGACCAGGCGCTGTTCGACCTGTATGAGGCCGACAAGATCACGTATGAAGACGCGCTGCGCAATGCGGATTCGGTCAATGACCTGCGGTTGAACATCAAGCTCAATAGCAAGCACACGAAGAATCGCGATTTTTCGAGTGGGACCGAGAAGCTGGGGTTGATCTAGCGGCAGGCAGTCAGCTACCGTCCCCCTCCACCATCACCACCACGTCGTACCCGCGCAGGCGGGTACCCAAGTTTGCTTGCATCGCCACTGACGTTCATGCTGGTGGCTGCGCAAAGGACTTGGGTACCCGCCTGCGCGGGTACGACGTTTTCGGGCTAACGAAAGAATGATGCCGCCGTTAGTCGGAAGAATCAGAACCGCGATTCCAGCGTCACCCTTGCCATGGTCTGCCCTTCACTGAAACTGGTCCTGCGCAGCGTCCCGAAGTCATCCGTATAACGCGAATCCGACACCCCATCCTGACCCAGCAGGTTCGACGCCGCCAACCGCAGCTGGTATTTCGGATTGAACTTCCACAGCGCATACACATCGAGGTCGCGCCGCACGCTCTGGTAACGCGACTGCTCCACGTTGACCCGCACCGGGCCGCCGTTCTTGAACGCGAAGCTCGCGCCCGTGGTCAGCTTGCCGTCGCGGGTCTTGTAGTCGACGCCCAGCGTCGCCGACAGCGGCACCTGCTGGTCGAGGCGGTTGTCCGGCCCCGGCACGGCATCCACCTCGGACCAGTTGCGCGCCAGGCTCGCGCGCAGGTCGATCTCGGGCACATCGGCCAATACCGCCGACAACGGAAACTTGGCCTCCAGCTCCAGGCTGCGCGTGAGCGCATCGCCGTCGTTGATCGGCGTCTGGATCCAGCGCCCGTCTTCCAGGATCAGCCCCTGGCGCGTGTAGTCCTCGATGCGGCGCACCGACACGCTGGCGCTGAGCAGCGCCTTGTCGGCCCACCAGTGCTCGTAGGCGGCGTCGATGCCGGTTGCCAGCTCGGGCTGCAAATCCGGGTTGCCGCGGTAATCGGGATCGGTCTGGCTGTTGTTGGGCGTCGTGAAGCGGCGCGGGATCAGGTTGCTGGCTGAAGGCGCCTTGAAGGTGCGGGTCAGCGCCAGGCGCACCTGGTCGCGGCTGTCCGGGATTTTATACAGGGTCTGGGCCAGCGGCGAGAACACGCTGGCGCGGTTGGTACTGGTCTCGAAGGTATTGCCTTCGCTGGTCGTCTCCAGCCCTTCCCAACGCAGGCCGGCATACATCGACCACTGCTTGCTCAGGTTCCACTCGTCCTGGACGTACAGGGCCAGGCGCTTGATGGTGGCATCGTAGCCCTCGTCTGCAAGCACTTCGCGTTCGGCCAGGGGAAACACCTCGATCTCGGCGCGCGCGTCTTCGCGCCGCGTGTAGCCGGCATCCCAGCCCATCGCCAGCGCGTGATCCTTCATCCACGGCGTGGTGTACTTGCCGACCGCGCTCACGCCGCGTTCGTCGGTTGCGCTCAGCACGGTGGAGTCACGCGCCAGCTGGTCCAGGTTATAGTCGAATTCGCGCCAGTTGCCGCGGTTGCGCGTGCCGTTCACGCCCAGCTTCAGATCAAGCTTGGCGCCCTGTTCCAGGTTGTGCACCCAGTTCAGGTCCGAGCGCAGCAGCGCGCCGCTGCCGTCGCTGTTCATGTCGCGCACGTCGTAGCGCGGCGGCGCCCCCAGCTCGGTCGTGGTCACGGCATCGCCGTGGTACTCGTTGCGGTTGTAGGCAACAAACGATTGCCAGCTGAGCGTGTCGCCGTTCTCGAGCGTCCAGTTCAGCCGTGGCGTGATATTGAAACCTTCCGGGCTGCCGCTGTCGGTCTGCTCCGTACGGCGCAGCTGGGTCAGGCGTCCTTGCGGGTCGGTTTGCGTTTCCTCGTAGGGCGCCAGACGGTCGAAGTTGTAGCGCCAGACGACGGCGCCGAGCGAATACGACATCTCGCCGAGGCGGTCGGACATGTTCAGGCTGGCACTTGGGTTGCTGGCTTCCTCGCTCTTGCCGACGCCGACGCGCAGTTCGCGCTGGGCAGTGCGCACCACCCGCTTGAGCACGATATTGATGGTGCCGGCGATCGACTGGGTCGAGAACTCGGCGCTGGCCGCGCGCAGGATCTCGATCCGCTCGATCACATCGGGCGACAGCTGGTCGATGTCGAAGCCGGCGGGCGCGCGCTCGCCGTTGATCAGGATCTGCGTATAGCCGCTGCCCAGGCCGCGCATGCGGATCTCGCCGCCGCCGCGCCCACCACCGCCGCCCACGGTAATGCCAGGCAGGCGCTTGAAGACGTCGAGCACCGAGGTGTCGCCATAGCGCTTGATCTCTTCGGTCGAGACCACGATGCGGCTGGCGGTATCGTCGCGCCGCGGGTCATAGCTGTTGGCATCGGCCTTGACCTCGACTTTCTGCATGGTCGCGTCGCTCACTGGCGGCGGCTCGGATGACGGGCTGACCTGGGCGGCGGCGGGCAGTGGGAACAGTGCGGAAACGGACAGCGCGATGAGCGTCGGGCGGAGCATGGGAATGGGGGACGAAGTGGACAAGAATCCCCGTATTCTGTCACAGCCCGCGCTGCCTGCACCGCCTGGCCGCAATTATTCACGCGGCATGGCGCCCGTATTTACCTTGGCCCCGGCCCCATGCCGCCACCTGGCGGCGCGAAGCCCTGCCCGCCCGGACCACGTGGCCCGCGACCGCTGCCGAACGAGCCGAAGCGGTACGACAGTCCGACATAGACCAGGCGCCCGTCCTGGCGGCGAATGCTGTATTCGCGCAGGCGGTCGGTCTCGGTGATCGACTCCGACTTCTGCGAATCGAACAGGTCGTTGATATTGACCACCAGGCTCAGGGCCTGGCTCAGGTTACGGCGGTAATTGAGGTCGGCGGTGCGGGTCGGCTGGCGATAGCCCTCGCCGAACAGGGTCTTGCCCTGGGCATTGAGCACCAGTTGCAGGCTGTTGGCCGGGTCGAACTGGTAAGAAAAGCGGGCACGGCCGGCGATCGAGGTCGCGCTGCGCTTGTCATCGTCCAGGTTGCCCAGCACCGACTGCTCGGAGTAGCCGATATTGCCGCTGGCATTGATCGACAGCTTCGGCGTGGCGCGACCGCTGAAGGTGAATTCGAGGCCGCCCGAACGGCTGCTGCCGGCGTTCTCGCGCGTGGTGAGCAGCACGGTGTCCGAGATGAAGTAGCGGCGCTCCGAAATCAGGTCGCTGTCCTGGCGCGCATACAGGCGCACATTGGTCTCGATATTACCCAGCTTGGTCTCGATCCCGAGTTCGAGCGAATCGGAAGCGGTCGGCTGCAGATTGGGATTGCCCGACGAGACATTCAGTTCGTCGCGGTAGATCACGAACGGATTCAGGTCGGTGGCGCCGGGACGGCGGATACGGTGCGCATAGCTCAGGCGCAACGCGGTGTCGTCCGACAGGTCGTAGGTGAGGAAGGCGCTGGGAATCGCTTCCAGGTAGTGGTTGCCGGCCTTGATGCCGGTGGTCACCTGGTCCATGTCGAGATCGGTGTACTCGGTGCGCAGGCCGCCCAGCACGCCCCACTTCTCGCCCAGGCGCATCTGCCAGGTGCCGTACAGCGCCAGCGTGGTGTCGACCAGCTCGAAGCGGTTGGTGCGCGCTCCGTTCACGCTTTCGAACAGGGTGCCCGGATCGATATTCAGGAAACGGGTGTCGATCACGCTGCTGTTGCGCGCCACCTTGTAGCCCAGCTTGAGCACGCCCGACTGGCCCGGACGCTCGTAGTCGCCGGTGAAGTCGATCAGGCTGGTCCGGTTCAGGTTGTCCTGGCGCGTCAGCGGATCGGGCGCGTTGATCGGCCGCACCGAGTAATCGTTGGCCGAGCGGACCTCGCCTTCTCCCCTGGTGCCGGACAGGCGCAGGTCGGTCTTGAAGATCTCTCCCGGCAGCGTGCCCTTGTGATCGAGCCCCGCGCTCAGGCTGTAGCTGCGGTTGTTGGTATCGCGCACGGTCGAGCGCTGGTATTCGCTATCGACCGCCCCGGCCGCGTCGGTGCCGCGATAGCGCTCCGCCGACAGGCCGTCCTGGCTATTGGCATTGAGGTTGGCCTTGACCGAGATGACGTCCTTCTCGCCCAGGTTGTAGGTGAGCGAGCCATTGAAGCCGGCGGCGTCGGTATCGTTCTCGCTGTTCGAGGTCTGGACGCTGCTGGCCACGGCGCCGGTGGCCGGGTCGATGCGGTCGCGGGTGGTCTCGCCGGTCGAGCCGCGGCTGTCGCGGCGGGCGAACAGCGCGCCCTGCACGCTCAGGCGTCCGCCGGTGTAGCTGCCGAAGGTCGAGGTGTTGAAGCGGCCTTCCTGGCCGACGTTGGCGTTGACCACGCCGAAGCTGCCGGGCGTGCGTTCGCGCCGCATCACCAGATTGATGATCGGCCCGCCGCCGCCTTCGTTGCCGAACTGCGCGCCGGGATTGTTGATCACTTCCACCGATTCGAGGTCGGCGGCCGGCAGCGCGTTCAGGGCCGCAGCGCGGTTCTCGCCCTGCATCATGGCCGAGGGTTTACCGTCGATCAGGATCTGCACATTGCTGCGCCCGCGCAGGGTCACGTTGCCGTCCGGGTCAACCGCGACCGACGGCACCTTGTTCAGGGTGTCGGCGATGGTGTCGTTGGTCGAGGCCGAATCGCCCTTGACGTCATAGGCCTGGCGGTCGATGCGGTTCGACGAGCGCGCGGCGCTGACCGACACGGTCGATTCCACCGGGACTTCGGCTGCGGGCGCCGGCGTCGCGGTGACGGCGGTGGCCGGCTGCGCCTGCGGGACATTGGCGTGGGCGGGAGCGAGCAGCGTGCCGGCCACGAGCGGCGCGAGCAGGAGGACGGAAGAACGGTGACGTGGCATGAAGATTCGGCGAGCCGGGACAATGTGAACGAGCGTGATTGTCGCACGCGATTCAGCGAAAAGACGTTAAGAAATGCTAAGACGCAATAAAAGCGACAGCATTCGTCCATTGTCATAAACTCGTGTATTCACAATCAGGAGAACATTATGAACGCCTATGACTTCAACGCCACCGCCCTCGACGGCCAACCGGTCGACCTGGACCGCTATCGCGGCAAGGCGCTCCTGATCGTCAATACCGCCAGCGCCTGCGGCTTCACCCCGCAGTACCAGGGGCTCGAAGAACTGCAGCGCCGCTACGCCGACCAGGGCCTGGTGGTGCTGGGCTTCCCGTGCAACCAGTTCGGACGCCAGGAACAGGGCAGCGAGGCCGAGATCGGCGCCTTCTGCGAAAAGAACTACGGCGTCACCTTCCCGATGTTCGCCAAGATCGATGTCAACGGCGACGACGCCCATCCGCTGTTTCGCTTCCTGAAGGGCGAGGCGCCGGGCGTGCTGGGCACCGAAGGGATCAAGTGGAACTTCACCAAGTTCCTGGTCAATAAGGAGGGAGCGGTGGTCAAGCGCTATGCGCCTGCCACCAAGCCCGAGGACCTGAAAGGCGATATCGAACAGCTGCTGGCGGCGTGAATCCGCTCGGGGCTCAGTTGGCGATGACGCTTACTTCGTCGTCCGGCCCCGGCTCACACGCCGTGCCAAGCGGCTGCCCGTCGCGCCGCACCACGATGCGGCCCTCGTCATGGCAGATCTCCACGCGCCGCGTCTGCGGCGCGCGCCGCAGCACGAAGGTTTCGATCGAGGCTGGCACGCTCACCTGCAAGGCGAGGGCGTGCAGGTCTTCCACCGGATGGTCGTCGACGTGCACCAGCGGCACGAACTGCCCGGCGAACATGATCATGTGTCCCGGCACCCTGACCGGACCGGCGACATAGCCCTGCGCACGCAGCCAGGCCTGCGCCTGCTGGCGTACATGCGCCCCCTCCCCCGTCACGCCGCCCCAGGCGCCCGCCAGCAGCTCGGCCACCCACTGGTTGCAGTTCTGGTAGTCGATGCCATAGGCATAGGCATTCGCGCTGTATTTCCCGGCCAGCAGCGCCAGCGCCAGTTGCTTGTCGCGCGCGGCGCGCTCGAGCGATGCACTGTCTTCTTCGGGCAGGAACAATAGCGACACATGGCCGCTGGATGGTGCATCGGCGCCGAGCGCGAAGCCCGAGATGCCCTGGTCGAACAGGTGCGGACGCGCGTCGTCGCAGGCATAGTACAGCTGGCGCACGGCCCAGGCACCGTCGGCATCGTCACGCAGCGCGACGCCGGCATGCGAATACAGCATGTCGAAGCGGCTCAGGTCCACGCCGGCGCGCGAGATCAGGGCGACCTTGCCGCCCGAGCGTTCGAGCTCCTGCCGAACCACGCCGGCAAAACGCAGCACGCGGTCCTGCTGGGCGGCCGTGATGTCCTGCTCGCGCTCGCAGAACGTCGGCAGGCCGGCCCAGGCTTCGCCCCCCGAGATCGCGCCGAGGCCGAGCGCCAGCGCGATCGTGGCGACCGCGCGGCGCAGCATCAGATGGTGACTTTGCGCGAGGCCAGGTCGTTGTACCACGCGTCTTGCAGCGCCAGGAAGAACGGGCGCTGGGTGTCGGCGTAGGCGAATTCGTAGCCGTAGACGCGCTGGTTGACGCGGATGACTTCGCCCGCGTTGACCTGGCGCTCGGCCAGGGCGCGGTTGGGCACGTCGAGGTGGAAGGTGTTGACCTCGCCGGCTGCGGCGCGCAGGGTCAGGCGGGTGGTGTCCTTCTTGTTCGGCGCCTGGGCGACGTCGATCACGCGGTATTCGCCGGCGGCGACCTTGTCGTCGCCGCTGGAGCTGGTGCTGGAATCGCTGATCGAATCGGAGATGCTGGCCGAGGATGCGGAACCGGCGCTGGAGGCCGAGGAAGCGAAGCTTTCGGCGTGTGCGGGAAGCGTGCAGGCGGCGGCGAATACGGCAAGGCCCAGCGTACGGGAAAAGATTGGAGCGGTCATGAATGAGCTTTCAAACGGTGCATGCATTGTCGAGCAGAACGCTCACATGGTACAAGCCTTGGCGCCGGAAGGCCATAGCGCTATCGCCCGGCCTTGTCAAAAGCGCACGGTTTCGCCATCAGCGGGTCTGGATGCGCGCCACGCCGTGCACGGTACAACCGCGATTGACGTTGTCGAGGAAGCGGATCGCCTCGCTCATCGAGACGCCTGGCGGCAGCAGGCCGCTTAGCGAAGCATCGTCATTCAGCTGGTCGAGGCCGTAGGCGAGCGCGCGCGAAACGTCGCGCGCCGTGCGGCCATCGCTGTTGTACAGCGCGTCGTAGACACCGGCAGCTTCCCACACCGGAACCAGGCCGGGGCTGCTGCTGTCTTCGAAGACCAAGGCGGCCGGGCCGCCCTCGTCGTCGCGCACGAGTTGGAAGGTGAAGCTCAAGGTCGTTCCTGTTGCTGTCGCATTGATCTGCCCGCCGGTTGGCGGATTCGGCGCGATGTTAACACGACCAGGAGATCGATGCTGCTGGCGTGCGGCCAGATCAGCGCAGGGTCCGCTCGAGCACCTCGATCCAGTGCGTGACCGGCTTGTCCGTCCCCGACTGCAGGTGGCTCAGGCAGCCGATATTGGCCGACACGATTTCGTCGGCGCCAGTCGCATCCAGGTTGGCCAGCTTGCGGTCGCGCAGCGCATGTGCGATCTCGGGTTGCAGCACCGAATAGGCGCCGGCCGAGCCGCAGCACAGGTGGTTGTCGGCGCACAGCACCACGTCCACGCCGGCCGCGTGCAGCACGCCCTCGACCTTGCCGCGGATCTGCTGGCCGTGCTGCAGGGTGCAGGGCGGGTGGTAGGCCACGCGCGGCGTGCCTCTTCCCTGTGCCCGCTCCCTGATCTGCTGCTCGAACTGGGGCAGGATCTCGGACAGGTCGCGCGTGATCTCGCTGATGCGCTGCGCTCGCAGCGCGTAATCCGGATCATGTGCCAGCAGGTGGCCGTACTCCTTGACCGTGACACCGCAGCCCGACGCAGTCATCACGATCGCCTCGACCTGGCCCTGCTCCACGTACGGCCACCAGGCGTCGACGTTGCGCCGCATATCATCCAGGCCGCCATCCTGGTCGTTCATGTGGTAGCGCAGCGCACCGCAGCAGCCGGCCTTCGGCGCCACGATCAGTTGCACGCCCAGCGCGTCGAGCACGCGCGCCGTGGCAGCATTGATGTTCGGCGCCATCGCCGGCTGCACGCAGCCATCGAGCAGCAGCATCTTGCGGGCATGGGTCCGTGTCGGCCAGTGGCCGGCCGCGCGCGCCGGCTGCAGCTTGTCCTGCAGCTTCGCAGGCAGCAAGGGGCGAAGTGCCTGTCCCATCTTGAACGCCGGCTTGAACAAGGCGCCGCGCGGCAGGCATTCCTTGAGCGTGGTGCGCTTGATGCGCTCTGTCAAAGGACGCGGCACGCGCTCGTCGACCAGCTTGCGGCCGATATCGACCAGGCGGCCATACTTGACGCCCGACGGACAGGTGGTCTCGCAGTTGCGGCAGGTAAGGCAGCGATCCAGGTGCAGCTGGGTCTTGCGGGTCGGCTGGGCGCCTTCGAGCACCTGCTTGATCAGGTAGATGCGTCCGCGCGGGCCATCGAGTTCGTCGCCCAGCAGCTGGTAAGTGGGACAGGTGGCGGTGCAGAAGCCGCAGTGCACGCAGGCGCGCAGGATCGCTTCGGCCTCGAGGCCTTCGGGCGTGCCCTTGATGAAATCGGCGAGCAGGGTTTGCATGGTTCAGGTCTCGCTTCTTGAGTACAGGCGGCCCGGATTGAAGATGTGGGCAGGATCGAAGGCGTCCTTCATGCGCGCATGGATGCGTGCCAGCGCAGGCGCCAGCGGCTGGAACACGTCGGCATCCCTGTCACCGCCACGGAACAGGGTCGCATGGCCGCCGCAGGCTTGCGCCGTGCGCCGGATCGCGGCCGCCATGGCGGCATCGCCATCCGCGCGCAGCCAGCGCTGGGCGCCGCCCCATTCGATCATTTGCGCACTGCCCAGTACCAGCGCGCCGGTGGTGGACGGCACCGACAGGCGCCACAAGGGAGCAGCGCCGGTAAAGAACACATGGCGCTGTTCGCGCAGATCGGCCCAGAACGCGGCGGCATCCGACATCGCCACGCCGCCGAGTGAACCGATCGCGGCGTCGACCGCCGCCTCGGCGCCGGACAGGCGCAGCACCAGCACGCCATCGCACCAGGCGCTGCCCGACAACGGCAGCGGCAGGCCGCCCCATTCGTTGAGGCGGCGGATGGCGTCGATCTCGCTCATCTCGAACTGCAGCGTGGTTTCGGCGAATGGCCGCGGCAGCACCTTGAGCGATACCTCCAGCAGCAGACCGAGCGTGCCGAGCGACCCGGCCAGCATGCGCGATACGTCGTAGCCGGCCACGTTCTTCATCACCTTGCCGCCGAACGACAGCACATCGCCCTTCCCGTCCAGCAGTTTGGCGCCGAGCACGAAGTCGCGCGTGGCGCCGCTCGTGGCGCGCCGCGGGCCGCACAGGCCAGCGGCGACCGTGCCGCCCACCGTTGCTCCCGGGCCGAAATGCGGCGGCTCGAAGGCCAGCATCTGATTGTGCTGCGCGAGCACGGCCTCGATCTCGGCCAGCGGCGTGCCGCAACGCGCCGTGATCACCAGTTCGGTCGGCTCGTAGTCGACGATACCGGCGTGGGCCCGCGTGTCGAGGATCTCGCCGCGCGGCTGTCCGCCATACCAGTGTTTGCTGCCACCGCCGCGGATGCACAATGGTTGGCCGCTGCTTGCGGCGGTCCTTACCTGCTCCTGGAAATAGTCGATCGTTCCCATATGACTCTCGTTCAAAAACGCGGCAGGTCCGGGAACGGGACCTGGCCGTGGTGCACGTGCAGCTTGCCGAATTCGGCGCAGCGGTGCGGGGTCGGGATCGCCTTGTCGGGATTGAGCAGCGCGACCGGATCGAAGGCATGCTTGACCGCGAAAAAGGCGTCGAGCTCCTTGCGGCCGAACTGCACGCACATCGAGTCGATCTTTTCCTTGCCCACGCCGTGTTCGCCGGTGATGGTGCCGCCCACCTCGACGCACAGCGCCAGGATCGCGGCCCCGAATGCCTCGGCGCGTTCGAATTCGCCCGGCGCGCTGGCATCGAACAGGATCAGCGGATGCATATTGCCGTCACCCGCGTGGAATACATTCGAGCAGCGCAGGCCGTAGGTCACTTCCATCGCGGCGATGCCGCTCAGCACTCGCGCCAGCTGCTTGCGTGGGATGGTGCCGTCCATGCAGTAGTAATCGGGAGAGATGCGGCCCGCCGCCGGGAAGGCGTTCTTGCGGCCCGACCAGAAGCGCACCCGTTCTGCCTCGCTTTGCGACACCGTGATCGCGGTTGCGCCGGCACGCTCGAGCACCGCGCTCATGCGCGCGATTTCCTCACTCACCTCGAGCGCCGTGCCGTCGGCCTCGCACAGCAGGATGGCGGCCGCGTCGAGATCGTAGCCGGCCTTCACGAACGGCTCGACCATGCGCACCGAGGTGCGGTCCATCATCTCGAGGCCGGCCGGGATGATGCCGGCCGCGATCACATCGGCCACCGCATTGCCGGCCGTGACCACGTCGTTGAACGAGGCCATGATGACCTGGGCCAGCGCCGGCTTGGGCACCAGCTTGACGGTGACCTCGGTAACGATGCCCAGCATGCCCTCGGAGCCGATGAACACGGCCAGCAAGTCCAGCCCCGGCGCATCGAGCGCCGCGCCGCCCAGTTCAACGATCTCGCCCTCGATGGTGGCGACCCGCACCCGCAGCACGTTATGCACGGTCAGGCCATATTTGAGGCAGTGCACCCCGCCCGCGTTCTCGGCCACATTGCCGCCGATGGTGCAGGCAATCTGGGACGACGGATCGGGCGCGTAGTACAGGCCGAACGGCGCGGCGGCTTCGGAGATCGCCAGGTTGCGTACGCCGGGTTGCACGACGGCGGTGCGCGCCAGTGGGTCGACGCGCTTGATCTGGCTCATGCGCGCGGTCGACAGCACCACGCCATCGCTGATCGGCAACGCGCCGCCCGACAGGCCGGTGCCGGCCCCGCGCGGCACGATCGGCACCTGCAATGCCCGGCACACGTCCAGGATCGCCAGCACCTGTGCTTCGTCTGTCGGCAGGGTCACCACCAGCGGCAACTGGCGATAGGCGGCCAGGCCGTCGCATTCGTAGGGGCGGGTATCTTCGGGGTCGGACAGCACGCAGGATGCGGGCAGGCGCGCACGCAGGGCCGCGGCCACCTGTGCGCGCCGTGCGGCAGGGTCGGGCGCAGCGAGGCTTGCGGAGTCGAAAACGAGGTCTGGCATGCTTTGATTGTAAGCAAATCGCCACGTTTTGTCGTATGCTCATCCCATCGTTTTTTCTCACCAACGCATAAGACAACATCATGGGCAACCGACTCTCTAAAATCGCGACCCGCACCGGGGACGACGGCAGCACCGGCCTGGGCGACGGCAGCCGTACCGGCAAGGACAGCGCCCGCATCCACGCACTGGGCGAAGTCGACGAACTCAATTCCTTCGTCGGCCTGCTGCTGTGCGAAGACATGCCGGCTGCATTGCGCGACGAGCTGGTCACGATCCAGCACGACCTGTTCGACCTCGGCGGCGAGCTGTGCATCCCCGGCTACCAGATGATCAAGGAAGAACACGTGGCGCGCCTGGACGGCCTGCTCGAAAAATACAACGCCGACCTGCCGGTCTTGAAAGAATTTATCCTGCCGGCCGGCTCGCGCGCTGCCTCCACCGCCCACGTGTGCCGCACCGTGTGCCGGCGCGCCGAACGCGCCATCGTGGCCTTGTCAAAGGCCGAGCAAATCCACGCCCACCCGCGCCAGTACGTGAACCGCCTGTCCGACCTGATGTTTGTGCTGGCGCGCGTGCTGAACCGTTACGCAGGCGGCAGCGATGTGCTGTGGCAGCACGAGCGCAAGCGCGGATAGATCATGGTCGATGACTTCATCGGCGTCTACGACGACGCGCTCACGGCGCAGCAATGCGACGCGCTGCTGGCGCGCTTCGACGCCAGCGACAAGGTGGTGCGCGGGCGCACCGGCAACGGCGTCGACGTCGAGAAGAAGGACAGCTACGACATCACCATCAACCTGCACCCTGAATGGAACGACGTCACCCAACTGCTGCTCGAGACCATGATGCGGCACCTGGTCGACTACGCCCAGCGCTACCGCATGCTGTTAATGGGTTCATTGTCGCCGACCCTGGAGCATCCGCAGACCGGCGTGCCGACCGTCCTGTCGATGGATAATTTTGACCAGGTGGGCACGCCCTACGTCGAGACCCTGCTGCGCACGCTGTACCGCCCCGGCACCATCAACCTGCAAAAATACCGCCAGGCCAGCGGCGGCTACCACCACTGGCATTCCGAGATCTACCCGCAGAACGCCAGTTGCGATTCATTGCACCGGGTGCTGCTGTGGATGGTCTACCTGAACGACGTGGACGAAGGCGGCGAGACCGAGTTCCTGTACCAGGGCCGCAAGATCGCGCCAAAGAAGGGACGGCTGGTGATCGCGCCGGCCGGTTTCACCCATACCCACCGCGGCAATGTGGCGCGCAGCGGCGATAAATATATCGCCACCTCGTGGATCCTGTACCAGCGCGCCGAGGCGCTGTTCGGCCAGCCGGGGTAGGCGCCTGTAGCATCCGTCCTTCTCCTGGCTGCTCGGAGACTCCTTGACATTGCCAGTGCGCGCCACGCCATCAAAGGCGACGATAAGGAATACAGTCTCCAGTGGACAATGAAAGCGGACAGGATTTATTCATAATTGCTGATTTTTTAATGGAAAAAACATCAGCTTCCGCAGGCGCAGCGGTCTCTGTCAGTTTTCTGTGTGAAAAATACGACAAACCTGCAAAATCGTTGCGACGGCCTTGCTGCATTCAGTAGACTCGTGCCTTGCGGAAACATCCTGTTCCGTATTTCATTTGCGGCCCATCATGAGCACTTTAAGCAACTACGACTCCACCGTTAATTCCTTCTACCTCGCCTTCTATGGCCGGCCGGCCGATACGAGCGGCTTAGCGTTCTGGTCCGAGCAACTGGCCAACAATAATGGCGACCTGGGTGCGATTACGCAGGCCTTCGCGGCGTCGGAAGAAGCGCAAGTGCGCTTCGGCACCGACAGCGTCGCCGAGCGTATCGCCGAGATCTACCAGCAGCTGTTCAACCGCGCGCCGGAAAGCGCAGGCCTGGCCTTCTGGACCGACGCAATCGAACAGGGTCACGCAACGATGGCCGATGTCGCCGTCTCCATCCTGAAAGGCGCCCAAGGCAGCGACGCTTCACTGTCGCAGCTGCGCCAGCAGGCGGTCGACGCCTTCAGCGCCCAGGTCAGGGAGTCCGGCAGCGAATATGCCGGCTACGCCTCGATCGAAGCCGCGCGCATCCTGGTGCGCGCCGTGACCGCGGACGCTAGCGCCGATGACCTGAACGCGCTGGTGAACGCCGCTGTCTCGTTCGCCGATACCGCCACCAAGAACCCGCAAGTGGTCGAGGCGATCGCTGTCAACACCACCCTGCTGGCGCTGTTCGATACCGCGCGTGGTGTGAAGGAGCCGGTCGAACTGGCCAAGGCGCTGGCCGATACCGCCAAGGCGGCCGCCGGCGACCCGGTCACGCTCGAATCGCTGCTGCGCGGCGGCGGCATGGACAAGGTCCTGAAAGTGATGCCAGCCAAGGCCACCCTGCAGGATGTGGTCGATGCGCTGGCCGAAGGCGGCCTGCCGGCCGCGGTCGAGGTCGTATATCCGACCACCCCGACGACGCCGACCAAGCCGACGCCGGTCTTCGGCCTGGATCTGTCTTTCACGACTGTGACCCAAAGCAAACTCGACCTTCATGACGACAACGTCACCAACGTCGACGTCGTGGACGTGACCTTCAAGAATGCGGGCAAGGCCCTCACCGCGAACCAGCATTTTGAATACTCGATCGACGGCGGCAGCTGGATCTCCGCCGATATCGACACCAGCACCCCGAACGCCGTGGTGCTGAAGGGCGTGCACCTGGTGCAGCAACAGGTCGGCCCGAGCATCAGCATCAGCTCGAACATCACCCCACTGGCATCGCATCAGGACACCATCGCCTCGATCTCGCTGCGCGCGGTCGACGCGAATGGCGCCAAGAGCCCTGCCTTCGTCCAGAAGATCGTGTACGACAATTATGCTGCCGCACCAGTCGTCGCCCTAAAGGAAGATACTGCAAGCAAGTACTTCGGCGAAGGCGACGACGTGACCAGCAAACCCGAACTGGCTGTCAGCGGCCTCGAAGCGCAGGCCCGGGTCGAGTACATGGTGCTGTCCAAGCAGGTGCAGATCGTCGACGGCAACAACCTTCCAAGCGTGAACGTCGTCAACAACAGTATTCCGACCCCATCGCTGTGGACCGACAAACCGGTGTTTGCGGAAGGCGAGAATATCGTCTGGGTGCGCCAGATCGATGCCGCCGGCAATATCAGCCTGCATCGCGAATTCACCTTCACGCTCGACACCACCCCACCATTGCCAGTGAGCATCGCCCTGGTCGAAGATAGCGGCACCCTGGACGACGACAGCGTCACCCAGTCGGGCCTGATCAAGATCACCGGCCTGGACCAGCACAAGCCGACCTCGTGGGTGTACAGCATCGACGGCGGCGACAGCTGGAAACTTGGCGGCGTCAACGATTCCACAGGCGAAGCCTTGCTCGATCTGGCCGGCGATAAGGATGTGGATGGCGTCAAGGACGTGCTGGTGCGACAGCTCGATGCAGCCGGCAACCTGAGCCTGGACTCCAACGCGCTGACCTACACGCTGGACCGCACCGCGCCGGAGATCGTATTCGGTTTCGTCGCAGTCAGCGGTTCGGAAGTCGAAGGGTCGAAGGTCACCACGCTGGAGCAGGCCGACGTCATCTTCTCGTACGACTTCGACGGCGAGCCCGAAGAAGGCGCCTTCATCGAATACAAGGTGGACGGTGACTGGACTGCGTTACCGGAAAACGGCTATGGTGAGGGCACGATCAAGATCGCCGACATCGACCTGAGCCAGGTCGATCCAACCGTCCAGGTGCGCATTGTCGATGCCGCTGGCAACGCGGGCGAAGCATTCAGCGTGGTCATCGACGGTCCTTACAGCAAGGACAAGCTGGACGTGATGGGCTCGCTTGGCGCGCCATTCGTCATGGTCAACAGCTCCGAAAAGGGCGAGCTGTACCTGACCTCCGGCGGCAAGGACGTCCGCCTCACCGCTGACGGCCTGCCGGCCTTTGCCGAGCAAGGCATGACCTCGGTGGGTGAGCAGGAAGAAGCGGTGTCGGGTGTATTCAAGGTGGTGACGTCTTCCGACCTCGAACTGGTCGACAAGACCGCCAAGATCTATGGCCTGGGCAGCAAGGGCGACGACGAGATCGCCGGCAACTGGCTGCTGGGCTTTGATGGCAAGGACACGCTGACCGGCACCGACGACTTCGACTACCTGGACGGTGGCACCGGGGCCGACATCATCAACGGCGGCAAAGGTGGCGATTTCATCATTGTCGACTCGAACGATACCCTGGTCTACAGCGAGAAGACGGATTCGAACCTGTCCAGCCTCCTGAACCAGCCGTCGTCGTCCGCCGGCCCGATGATGATGGGATCGACGGATCAGGTCATCTTCCCGCTGCAGAACGGTAGCGTCACCTTCGATTTCGATGCGCTGCACGACGTCAAGGGCGCACACAAGGCCGTTGTCACCCTGAGCAGCACGCTGTCGCCTTTGACGATACTGGATGAAATCAACGCTGGCTACGACGCAGTCGCGACCTCGCGCTTCGATGCGGTCCTGTTCCAGGCTCTCTCCAGCAATATGCATCTCCTGGTAGTGAACGATGGCGACGAGGTCATCGACGGTAACGACATGGTCGTGATCGTCGGCGCCTACAGCAGTGGCAGTAGTCACGTCAGCAGCGATATCTGGCTCAATGGCGCCGGGCAGGTCGTGTTCGGCCCGATGCTCGACTGATCCAGGCATCGGTTGCCTACTTTGTTCCGGCCGGCGCCTGCCGGCCGAACGACGCTACCCGCTTTCGCCCCCGTGCGAACGCGGGTATTTTTATGCAGCCGCGCGGCGCGCGGAAGGTGCGATCTGTCTAAAAAAAAAGCGGCGCACTCGGCGCCGCCCTTCATGAAGCGCCAACGCTTCAGCCGTTGCTGACCACCAGCCGCGGCTCGCCCTGCGCCACCATGCGCGCCCGGATCGACGCCGCGATGCCTTTGGCATCCAGGCCCACCGACGCCAGCAGCGCTGCCGGATCGCCCTGGTCGATGAAGTTGTCGGGCAGGCCCAGGTTCAGCACCGGTTTGGCGATGCCGGCTTCGGCCAGCGCTTCCATCACGGCGGCGCCGGCGCCGCCCATGATGCAGCCCTCTTCCACCGTCACCAGGAGCTCGTGCTCTTGCGCCAGGCGCTTGACCAGTTCGACGTCGAGCGGCTTCACGAAGCGCATGTTCGCCACGGTCGCATCGAGTTCCTCGCCCGCCTTCAGGCTTGGCGCCACCATCGATCCGAAGGCCAGGATCGCGACCTCTTTACCGCTGCGGCGCACTTCGCCCTTGCCGATCTCGATCGAGGTCAAGGCCTCAACCAGCGGCGCGCCGACGCCGGCGCCGCGCGGATAGCGCACCGCGGCCGGGCCGGGATAGTGATACGCGGTGGTCAGCATCTGACGGCATTCGTTTTCATCCGACGCAGCCATCACGACCAGGTTCGGAATGCAGCGCAGGTAGGCCAGGTCGTAGTTGCCGGCATGGGTCGCGCCATCGGCGCCCACCAGGCCGGCGCGGTCCAGCGCGAACGTCACGTCCAGGTTCTGCAGCGCCACGTCGTGGATCAACTGGTCGTAGGCGCGTTGCAGGAAGGTCGAGTAGATCGCCACCACCGGCTTGACGCCCTCGGTGGCCATGCCGGCCGCGAACGTCACCGAATGCTGCTCGGCGATGCCGACGTCGAAATAGCGCTGCGGGTATTCCTGGTGGAAGCGCACCATACCCGAGCCTTCGCGCATGGCGGGCGTGATGCCGACCAGGCGCTTGTCGGCAGCCGCCATATCGCACAGCCAGTTGCCGAATACTTCAGTGTAGGTGATCTTGCCCGGCGCGGTAGCCGGCTTGATGCCTTCGAGGTGATTGAACTTGCCGGTGCCGTGGTACAGGATCGGCTCGGCCTCGGCCAGCTTGTAGCCCTGCCCCTTCTTGGTCACCACGTGCAGGAATTGCGGGCCCTTGAGCTTCTTGATGTTTTCCAGCGTCGGGATCAAGGAATCGAGGTCGTGGCCGTCGATCGGGCCGATATAGTTGAAGCCGAATTCCTCGAACATCGTGGCCGGGACCACCATGCCTTTCGCGTGCTCTTCGAGTTTACGCGCCAGATCCAGCACCGGCGCCGGCAGCACGCTCTTGCCCACGTTCTTGGCGGCAGCGTAGAACTGGCCCGACAGCAGGCGCGCCAGGTAGCGGTTGAGCGCGCCCACCGGCGGCGAGATCGACATATCGTTGTCGTTCAGGATCACCAGCAGATTGACGTCTTCTTCGACGCCCGCGTTATTCAGGGCCTCGAACGCCATGCCGGCGGTCATCGAGCCGTCGCCGATGACGGCGATCGCATGGCGGTCCTCGCCCTTGATCTTGGCGGCGGCGGCCATGCCCAGTGCAGCCGAGATCGAGGTCGACGAGTGGGCGGTGCCAAAGGTGTCGTACTCGCTTTCGTCGCGCTTCGGGAAGCCCGACAGGCCATTCAACTGGCGCAGGGTCGGCATGCGGCCGCGGCGGCCGGTCAGGATCTTGTGCGAATAGGTCTGGTGGCCGACGTCCCACACGATGCGATCGCGCGGCGTGTCATACACATAATGCAGCGCGATTGTCAGTTCGACCGTGCCCAGGTTGGACGACAGGTGCCCGCCGGTCTTGGAAACCGACTCGAGCAAAAACTGGCGCAGCTCGTTGGCCAGCGGCGTGAGCTGGGTGCGCGGCAGCTTGCGCAGGTCGGATGGGTCGTTGATTTTTTCTAGCAGGTTCATTTAGGCCTTCCGCTGCACGATCAGGTCTGCCAGTTCGCGCAGACGCTGTGCTTTGTCTCCAAATGGCGCCAGCGCTTCGTGCGCCTCACGCCGCAGTTGCTCGGCCAGCGCGCGCGATGGCTCCAGACCGAGAATCGACACATAGGTCGGTTTGTTGTCGGCCGCGTCCTTGCCGGCGGTCTTGCCCAGCGTGGCCGAATCGGCGGTGGCGTCGAGCACGTCGTCGACCACCTGGAACGCCAGGCCCACGGCGGCCGAATACGCATCAAGCGCTTCGCGTTCGGGCGGCGCCAGGTCGCGCCCGGCGAGTGCGCCGAGCAGCACCGAGACGCGCAGCATGGCGCCGGTTTTCAGTTGGTGCATGCGTTCGAGCTGTTCGCGGGTGAGCGACAGGCCGACGCTGTCGAGGTCGATCGCCTGGCCGCCGCACATGCCGGCCGAACCCGCGGCCTCGGCCAGCAGGCGCACCATCGTCAACTGGCGCGCAGGCGGCACGACGGCGCTGTCGGTGTGCGCGATCACCTCGAAGGCTTGCGCCTGCAGTGTATCGCCGACCAGCAGCGCGGTGGCTTCGTCATATGCCACGTGCACCGTCGGCTTGCCGCGGCGCAGGGCGTCGTCGTCCATGCACGGCATGTCGTCGTGCACCAGCGAATACACATGGATCATCTCGACCGCGCTTGCAACCCGGGCCAGCACCGAGGGGTCGGCGTCGAACAGCGCGCCGGCGGCATACGCCAGCAGCGGACGCACGCGCTTGCCGCCACCGAGGGTGGTGTAGCGCATCGCTTGGTGCAGCTTGTGCGGCACCCGGTCGGCTGGCGGCAGGAAGGCATCGAGCGCCTCTTCGACCCGGGCCTGGACGTCGCGGGTCCAGGCGCTGAAGTCCTGGTCCGTCATCGGGTCGGGCTTCACTGAGTGGCCTCGTCGTCGCTGAATGGCTTGAGCATATCGCCTTCGAGCACCTTGACCTGGGACTCGACTTTCTCGAGCTGGGCCGCGCAATACTTGACCAGTTCGGAACCACGCGCATAGGCCGCGACCGAGGCTTCCAGCGGCAAGGCGCCGGATTCCATCTGTGTCACGAGCTGGGCCAGCTCGGCCATCGCCTGCTCGAAGGATTGCGGTGCAGTTGCCGCTGCCGCCGGCGCGCTGTCCGCTGTCATATTCTTTGCCATAAGTCGGTATCGTGAAGGCGCCCAGTTGTGCGCCGTGGGTCAATCCAATCGCGTATTTTAGATCAATCCCACCCCTCGGGGGGCGCACATTGCAGCATTCATAACTAGCAAGCTCATCAAGAATCGGGCCGCCCCCTCTATCTCATCATGAAAACGATGCCTCATCGGCAACATACCAAGCGCCGCGCACCACAATCTCGCGCCGGCCCAAGACGGTAGAGGCCGATCCACAGTATAATCTCCGGTTCTGTCCGAAATACCGTATTCCTCTACTTAAATACTGGTCTTTGGATTCTTTCTCTTCTTTGGAAGCTACCTTAAAGGGGGGTTGGGATGTCCGATCTGGCTACCCACGCCAAGCTGGCGCGCTCGAGCGCACAGCTTCCGGTAAATGTGTACTTTGATGAAGCGCTGCTCAAGCGCGAGATGCAGCAATTGTTCGACAATGGCCCACGCTATATCGGCCATGAATTGATGGTGCCGGAAACCGGCGATTTCGCGACACTCGCCTCGGAACACGAAGGCCGCATGCTGGTGCGTAACGCCGGCGGCATCGAGGTGCTGTCCAACGTCTGCCGTCATCGCCAGGCGCTGATGTTCAATGGCCGCGGCAATGCCAAGAACATCGTCTGCCCGCTGCACCGCTGGACCTACGACCTGAAGGGCGAGTTGATCGGCGCACCGCATTTCGCGGACACGCCGTGCCTGAACCTGTCCCGCACCCCGCTGCAGAGCTGGAACGGCCTGCTGTTCGAACAGAACGGCTACAACGTGATGGAAAAACTGGGCAAGCTGTCGGTGACCAAGGACCTCGACTTCACCGGCTATATGCTCGACCACGTCGAAGTGCACCAGTGCGACTACAACTGGAAGACCTTCATCGAGGTCTACCTGGAGGATTACCACGTCGAACCGTTCCACCCGGGCCTGGGCAACTTCGTCTCGTGCGACGACCTGACATGGGAATTTGGCAGCGACTACAGCGTGCAGACCGTGGGCGTGAACCGCGCGCTGCAGAAGGCCGGTTCGCCGGCCTATAAACGCTGGCAGGAGCAGGTCCTGAAGTTCAACAACGGCCAGCCGCCCAAGTACGGCGCGATCTGGCTGACCCTGTACCCGAACATCATGGTCGAGTGGTACCCGAACGTGCTGGTGGTGTCGACCCTGTGGCCCGATGGCCCCGGCAAGACCCGCAACGTGGTCGAGTTCTACTACCCTGAAGAGATCGTGCTGTTCGAGCGCGAATTCGTCGAGGCCGAGCGCGCCGCGTATATGGAAACGGCGGTCGAAGACGATGAAATCGGCCTGCGCATGGACGCCGGCCGCAAGATCCTGGTGGCGCGCGGCGTCAACGAGGTCGGTCCGTATCAGTCGCCCATGGAAGACGGCATGCAGCACTTCCATGAGTGGTATCGCAGCAAAATTGCGTTGTAACCCCGCGTTGTAAGCAAACCGGCGCCGCTCTCCCGTGGCGCCACAGGCTGTGCGGCTCTTTCGCCGCACAGCCTCTCACTGGAAATCCGATGGCTTCCCTCTGGATGTTGTACGCCAGCTTCGCATTCGCCGCCATGGGCGCGGGTGTGAAGCTGGCTTCCGAGTTCTATTCCACGTCCGAACTGCTGATGTACCGGGGCCTGATCGGCACCGTCATCCTGCTGTTCATGGTGCGCCACCAGGGCGGCACCTTCAAGACCACGTTCGGCAAGGCCCACCTGTGGCGCAGCCTGGTCGGCGTGACCTCGCTGTGGCTGTGGTTCTTCGCGATCGGCCGCCTGCCGCTGGCCACCGCCATGACCCTCAACTACATGGCGCCGATCTGGATCGCGGCCGGAATGTTCGCCATGGGCTGGTGGACCAGGACCAAACACGCCGAATGGCCGCTGGTGGTGGCGATCGCCTCGAGCTTCTTCGGCGTGACCATGGTGCTGCAACCGGCGGTCGAGAGCCAGCAATGGCTGGGCGGCCTGGCCGGCGTGTGCTCGTCGATCATCTCGGCCATGGCCTATATGCAGGTGCGCAAACTCGGCCAATTGGGCGAGCCCGAATACCGCGTGGTGTTCTACTTCTCGCTGACCACGACCCTGGTCGGCCTGTTCGCCACCTTGGCCGGCGACGGCCCGCAGGGCGCCCTGTTCCATGCGCACACGGGGTACGGCTTCCTGCTGCTGCTGGCGATCGGCGGCGCCGCCCTGATCGCGCAAATGTGCATGACCCGCGCCTACCGCGTCGGCAAGGTGCTGGTGGTGGCCAACCTGCAGTACACCGGCATCGTGTTCTCCACCCTGTGGGGACTGATCCTGTGGGGCGACGCCTTCGACTGGCACGTATGGCTGGGCATCGGCGTGATCCTGGTCTCGGGATTGGCCGCGACGTTCTACAATACCCGCAAGACGGCGCGCGGCGCCGTCGTCAAGGACCAGGACCCCGTGGTCAGCGAATCGTAGAAGGAGCGTGTTCATCTTATGTACAAGACCCTGATCTCGGCCAGCCAACTGGCCGCCCATATCGACGACCCGAAGTGGGTGGTGGTGGATTGCCGCCACGACCTGGTCAATCTCGCGGCCGGACGCGACGGCTACGCCATCGGCCACCTGCCCGGCGCGGTATTCGCCGACATCGAGACCGTGCTGTCGGGCGCCAAGCGCGGCGCTGACGGCGCATTCCTTGGCCGCCATCCGCTGCCTGAAAAAGAGGCACTGGCCGACGCCTTGCGGGATTTTGGCATCGGCGATGACACGCAAGTGGTGGCCTACGACGCCCATGGCGGCATGTTCGCAGCGCGCCTGTGGTGGCTGCTGCGCTGGCTGGGGCACGAGGCGGTCGCGGTGCTCGATGGCGGCATGGCGGCCTGGCAGGCGCTGGGGCAACCCTTGTCGAACCAGGTGCCGGTCAAGCCGCGCGGTTCGCTGTCTGTGCGTGCGCCGTTCGTGCCGACCGTGACGGTGCGTGAGGTGATGGATAACCTGGACAGTGGCAAGCGGATCGTGATCGATGCGCGCGCGGCGGATCGTTTTCGCGGCGAGAACGAGACGATCGACCCGGTTGGCGGGCATATCCCCGGCGCCAAAAACCGCTTCTTCAAGGACAACCTACAGGCCGATGGACGGTTCAAGGAAGCGCAGCAGTTGCGTGGGGAATTTGGCGCTCTGATCGACGATCCTGAGCAAGCCATCATGCAGTGTGGCTCGGGCGTGACCGCCTGCCACAACCTGCTGGCGCTGGAAGTGGCGGGCATGCCGGGCGCCAGTTTGTATCCAGGGTCGTGGAGCGAGTGGGTCGGCGATCCGGCGCGGCCGGTTGCCAAGGGCGCGGATTAATCGTGCAAACTTGGGTTCCCGCCTTTGATATGACCCCTTAAACTGAGACGGTTGGAAGTTCGTCTAGACGGCCTGCGTCCTGTATTGCACAGGACTCAGGCCATTCAGTTTGATCTTGATACGGTCATGATTATAGTAGTCAATGTACTGTT